>Ga0105240_10000017_pt1 | contig 440317 bp, 455 predicted proteins | sample KBSC54metaG_FD_80426 | JGI IMG/M metagenome (GOLD analysis project Ga0105240, IMG submission 80426) | Corn rhizosphere microbial communities from Kellogg Biological Station, Michigan, USA - KBS C5-4 metaG | ecosystem: Host-associated > Plants > Roots > Rhizosphere > Soil | place: Michigan...
ACTTGGTATTTCCGTACTTGAAACCTCCACTGCTACAGAAGAGGGAATTCTCTCATTAAGAGAATTGTTGACTGGATGCAAGGCGGTATTTGTAGGTGCTAGCGGAGTAGGAAAATCTTCATTAGTAAACGCCTTATTGCAAGGAAATGTTGCGGTCACGGGTAGGGTGGGGGAAAAAACCGAGCGAGGACGCCACACCACTACCTCAAGTCAAATGTACGAATGGGCGAAGGGGTCATGCATCATTGATACCCCTGGAATTCGTTCTCTAGGTTTAGAAAATCTGGCAAAAAATGAAATTCAGTATTACTTTCCTGAATTTGAGGAATTGAGAAGTCAGTGTAAGTACTCAAATTGCATGCATTTAAACGAACCGAGGTGTGCGATTATAGCTGCCGTAGCCAGTGGAGAAGTGAGTAAGGCTAGGTACGAAAGCTACGTCAGAATTTGCGAAGAATAAGAACCTGCTTATTCAGCGCGAAGTGCTTTGATAGGATCTTTGCGGAGCAAGCTAATAAGCGGAACCATGGTGCCAATGAGGCCTGCAAGTATGATGGCAAGGAAAACGCCGCCAAGATCTGGCCAGTTAACGCCAAAGAGCGTTACGTGTGTAGTTAAGTTGGCTGACCCAGAAAGGCTAATAAGCTCATAGGTAAGATTGTTACTGTAGTGGGCAGTAAGGAAGGTCGTGAAGGCTCCGCCAATGATGAGCGCAAGCAGCATGGCCAGCACTGACACTAAGAGGCTGTAGCTAATGTAAATTTGGAGAATATCGGTGACTTTGGCACCAATTGCTCGGAATACGCCAGTTTCTCGTTCGCTATCAGCAATAATCTTGGAAAGCGTGGTCATCATGGCCAAGATGACGGCAATGAGCATGACAATGATAACGTACGTAAGAATACTCTTGAGCTGGCCTTCAAACTCTTGGAACTGCACTAATGGGTTACCGTAGACATTTACGAAGTGAACGCTACCAGTGGTACCTCTAGGGCTCTGCTCATTCTGAGTAAAGGAAAGTAAAGCACTCTGACTGGCAAATGAAGCGTAAAAGGTTGTATTACTAGTGGTTGCGGCTGGGAAATTAGCCATTATGCTATGCGCAACACTGAGTGACATGAGTATGCTGTTGGTATTTCCTGAGCCAAACAAGCCACTACTTGGAAGAAAGCCTTCAATGGTGATTTTAATTTGTTGTGGAGTAACGGTTGGATCACTGGCGGTGAGCGTGAGTACTTTACCGCGCCATGTATTCTCAGCGTTGAGTGTTTGACTCACTTTGAAAGAGGCCGTATCTGTATCACTAAAGCTGATGTTGGCAAGATTCAAAATGATATCTGAGCTGACGGCAGCAGGATAACTTCCCGTCACAACAGGCGGTGGGGTAGTAGTGTCAAGAGATGCGGTATAGAGCGCATCTGACCGGGCGGTAAGCGTTTGCGTATCAACCTGACCGTTATTTTGCGGAGGAGCGGGGTCTGTAATGGTAAAGCCTCCCAAGCTCTGGTCTTCATAAACGGCCTGCGGATTGTATTTGGCAATGCTCTGTTGATATTCCGCAAGAGTCATGGCGACTGGCGGCGGTGTAGTTACGGAACTTGCAGCCTGTTTGGTGTGCTCACCTGCCAAACGGGTGAAAATTGTTTCTTGAGCAACATTTAACCTTGAAATGGGTGTTTGGCTGACACCGCTAATTGAGCCATTGATTCCCGCAATGACAAAAGAGGCAATAAGCATGATGCTTGCAACCAATGAGGCTGCAATGACCGTAACAATGCTGCGGCCAAGACGTGTGCGAAACTTTGTAACGGCAAGAAGGCTGGAATATTTGGTAGTCATAGTATCTTCCCGTCTTTTAGTTCGATAATTCTATCGGCGCGATCAGCTACGCGATGATCGTGGGTAACAACAATAATGGTGGTGCCTTGCTCCGTACGAATCTTTTCGAAAAGTTCCATGGTGGCTTCGGCGTTAGCACTATCAAGGTTTCCGGTGGGTTCATCGGCTAGAATAAGCTTAGGATGATTCATGAGTGCACGGGCAATTGCTGCACGTTGCATTTGACCACCGGAAAGTTCACTAGGGAGGTGATTAATGCGATCACCTAGACCAACTGCTTCAATAAACGTTTCCGCACGTTTATCACGTTCAGCCTCTGTCATGGTGACAAACATGGTTGGCACTTTTACATTTGTTTTCAGGGTCAAGAAGGGTTGGAGGTAAAAAAATTGAAATACGAAGCCTAGTTTTTCGGCTCGGTAGGCGGCCATGGCATTGCCGTGTAAGGTATTCACTTGCGTGTCAGCTACGGTGACGGTACCTGAAGAAGGATGGTCTAAGCCGGCAATTAAGTGAAGGAGGGTGCTTTTACCACTTCCACTAGGCCCGGTAAGTGCCACAATTTCTCCCTCATGTATCTTCAAAGAAACGCCCTGTAAGGCGTTAACGGTTGTTTTGCCAAGATGATAGGCCTTATTGACCTGGTTAACCTCAACCAAAACAGGTCCGTTTGCAGTGGTACGAGATTTTTTTTGTATTTTTGTAGTAGCCTGGAGATCGTGAAGAAGTTGCTGAGTATCATCCCCATAGAGGGTGCGAATTTCCTTTAAAAGCTCTGAGCGTTGCATACACTGATGATACACGGCTATTTATGAATTTAGTATGAAGATGTGATAATCTGGGCAAACAAAGAGATGTCTAAACTATTCGTGGAATGAAAATAGGTATATTTGATTCTGGTCTTGGTGGCTTAATCATCTGCCACAGCTTAATAACAGAGCTTCCAGAGTACGACTATGTTTACCTGGGGGATACGGCTCGTGTTCCGTACGGAAATCGCTCACAGGAAGCTATTTACACGTTTACGCAAAATGCCATTGAGTACCTGTTTCAGCAGGGATGTGGGCTCATTATTGCTGCGTGTAACACCGCTTCAGCAGAGGCGCTGAGAAAAATTCAGCAGAGCTATTTGTCTGCTCATTATCCGGATAAAAAAGTGCTTGGGGTACTGATTCCCACGGCAGAAGAGGCTGGCCTTCAGTCATTAAATAAAAAGATTGGTGTGCTTGCCACGCAAAGTACCGTGCACTCTGGCGCGTTTATTCGTGAACTACAAAAGGTTACGCCAGGCGTAGAAGTTTTCCAAAGCGCCGCTCCACTTCTAGTGCCGCTTGTGGAGGGTAATGGAATGCAATGGGCAGAGCCAATTATAAAAGAATATGTGCGGCCATTGGTGGAGGCAGGTGTGGATACTATTATATTGGGCTGTACACACTATGCATTCCTGAAGGACATGATTCGCCATGAGGTTGGTGCAGAGATAAACATAATCTCTCAAGATGAAATTGTGCCTGCCTCCCTCAAAAATTACCTACAAAGACATCCTGAAATTGATGAGAATCTGAGCAAAAATGGCCAGAGAGATTTTCTCATTACTGACCTGACCGAAAATATTGAACAGCTAGCAGCTGAGCTCTTTGGTGAAAAGATTACCGTAAAACTTGTTAGATATTAAAATATTATGCTTTCATTCCTCACACTTAACATTGAACGTCGCAAACACCTAGATTTAATCAAGCCATTTCTTCGCGCTTCACTTCCGGATGTGATGTGTTTTCAAGAAATATTTGAAGACACGTTTGAAGAGCTGAAAACAGAATTTCAGCTAGAAGGCTTTTTTTCTGGTCGAGCCACCTTAAAAGATGAAGCAGGCGCGGAAGGCATTGCCATTTTGAGTAAGTTCCCCATAAAGAATTCTCAAGAGATTCTCTACGATCAGTTCTCAGAGCTTAGTCCTGAAATGGCCAAATTTCATCTGGTAAGACCTATTGCCAAGGTATTGGCTGCAGAAATAGAAAAAGACAATGAAACATTCCACATTGCAACCACGCACTTCACCTGGTCAAATCATGGTGAAACCACTGAAGAGCAACGGGTAAATGTGCAAGCTTTACTAAGAGTTACAAGTCCTTTCAGAGAGCTTATTTTGGCAGGAGATTTTAATGCGCCGCGTGGCAAGGAAATCTATGCTACATTGTCAGAACATTTTCAAGACAACATTCCACCTTTTGTGGAGACAACTATTGATGGAGAGCGACACCGTGCAGGTCAACTGCAATTGATGGTTGATGGCGTTTTTAGCCGTGGTTATGCCGTTTCAAACGTTGAAGTACGGAGTGGCTTGAGTGACCACTGCGGAATTACTGCTACTATTGAAAAAACAGCCTAACCTACCCATATGCACTTAGCAGAATTCCAAAAACTTGGCGCCGAAATTGATGATGCATATGCCGAATCAGGTAGAAGCAAGGGATACAAAGAACGCACTCCACTTACATATTGCGGCTTTCTTGCAACTGATTTTGGCGAACTTACCGAGCAAATCATGGCGAAGGAACAGTATCGTGATGGAAAAGACATTGATCAAAAGATTGCCCACGAGTTATCTGACTGTCTCTGGGTTGTGCTTATGTTGGCCAAGCATCTAGATGTAGATTTGGAGACGGCATACATGCAGATGATCCAAGATGTGAAGAAGCGACAGGAATTGGGTATTGCGGGATAATTGACTTCAGGAGCCATTTTTCATTGACAATTTCTTCATATTTCGACATACTCTCCGGGAGTTTGATTTGACGTGTTCGCACGTCAAATTTGACATCAAGGAGCTTCTATTAGATGAAAGTTGGCGTTTTATCGTCCGCTCTTAGTGATCTTCCCCTCGGGGAAGCCCTCGACCTTCTACAAGAACTGAAGGTCGATGCCGTCGAAATTGGTACCGGATGTTATCCGGGATCTCCGCATTGCAATCTGCCCGAACTGTTGGAAAGCCCAACGGCCGTGGATGCCTATCTTCGAGAATTCGAATTAAGGGGGTTGACCATCTCGGCGCTCTCGTGTCACGGTAATCCCATTAGTCCGGATGAGGCCCAGGCTCAGCGCGACTCACAGGTGTTCGACGACACCGTTCGTCTTGCGCCCAAGTTGGGCGTGGGGGTAGTCAACTGCTTCTCTGGCCTTCCGGGCGACTGCGAAGGTGGGAGGGTGCCCATCTGGGTTACCCGTCCGTGGCCGCCGGAGCATTCGGATCTCTTGGAGAAGCAGTGGGATCAAGTCATCATTCCGCACTGGAAGAAGGCGAACACTCACGCTACCGAGCACGGCGTCAAGATTGGGCTTGAGTTGCACCCTAACATGGCGGTCTTCAACCCTGCTACCCTTCACCGTCTTCGCGGCGAAGCTGGCAAGGCCATCGGCGTCAACTGGGATCCCAGTCATTTCTGGGGCATGGGCGCCGACCCGCTCCAGGTACTTCGAGCCCTCAAAGGCTGCGTTTGGCACGCTCACGCGAAGGACGCTCGTTTGCTTCCGGCCGCGGGTGTAAACGGTCTGTTCGGCGCCGTGCCTATGGACGACCTCGAAGCAAGTCCTTGGACGTTCTGCACGGTGGGAACTGGCCATGGACTTGAATGGTGGCACCAGCACTCGGCCGAGCTTCGGACTGTCGAGTATGACTTTGTCCTTTCTCTGGAGCACGAGGATGGACTCATGTCGCCGAGCGAAGGATTGCGCAAGGGCGTCTCCGCGTTGCACGCTACCGTCATTCGCGACAAGCCGGGCGATCTGCGCTGGCTTCGTAACTAGTTTTCTTGCCTATGGTAAGCGCTTGATCTGCGCAGTGATCATTCTTGCCTCTCCGTCTAACGGACGAGGCTAGACCAGAGTTTTCAAACTATTGAAAATTGTGGCCTACTTCAAAATAATATAAAGAATAAAAAAGCGGTCGTAAGTTATACGACCGCCCATGGGACGGTATCTTGCTCAGCACTTGCTTAGGCCGAGGGGGGAATGGTGGCGGCAAGTCCGCGAAGAATTGGGTCAAGATCGGCATCTTCCGTTAGGTTGATACGACGTGCCCAGGGTGTAGTACGTAGGAGTGTCTGCATGGAGAACCGCACGTTACCCAACTGTGGTACGCCCAAATCATCCAGCGGAATGTCTACCTCCACTTCGATAGATTGGCTTTCCGCTTCCGAAAGCTTTTTTTTGTAGAGCGTGAAGAGAACGGGGCACATGTCAAGGAGACGTTGGCCAACGGTCTGGCCTTCCTTGATAAGTTCGCCGATCTGGTTGGGGCTAACTTCAATCCAGTAACAGCCTTCTATGGGGGAAGGCGCCGGCCCTTCCGCGTGTTGCACGGGGAAGCCAAGCATTGCTTCCACTGCGAACTTTTTCTTTCCTTCACCGTAGACGGTACAAACCCCATATTCGCTGTTTGACCCGTAGGTATAGAGCCATTCGATATCCGAGCCGATTCGTGCCACCGGAACGGTGTAATTGTCGTAAGGATTAACGCTGATACGTATGCGTAGGACATTTGCAATAACTAGCTTAGGTTGCTCCGCCATAAGCTGGGTAAGTTGAAGGTGCTCTTCTGGTGAGAGAAGGCCTCTTAATGAAGAAGGGCGCTCCAGCGCAGCAAGGAAGAATTGGGCCATTAAGGCCACAATTGGTTGTGAAAGTTGCAGGTCTTGAGTCACGGTGTACATATATCAAAAATATGCACTTTGGTCAATCTGTAGAAAGTCATATATCTAGAAATAAAGAAAACTTTCTGATAGAGTGCCTCTGACTTCCTTGGCCTCAAAAGGGATGGAATTGGATATGAACAACATTAGTTTCTTGAAGCATCTGCGTGTTCCGCAAGATATTGGCGACGAATCTTGGGACGAACGAGAAAAGCGCATTCGCCATGCAAGTCTGGCTTTCAGATTTTGTCTCTGCCTCATTGGTATTATGGTGGCTAACTTGTTTATCCCCATACTTGACCTCAGCATGCTGCCAAGTTCCCTAGGGGGTTTGCCCCTTGTGGTGTTCATTGTGCTGATCATTGCGTGCATAAACTTCAGTGGGTCAACCATGCTGGCGGGTCATCGGACTGTCTTTGAAATGTGTCTGAAGCAATGTGGATACGAAACGCAGGCATCTATCCTCATCGGGTATCGTGTTTTCACGTTCTACCAGATTTCAAACCTGCATCCTCCCGAAAGCCTCATCACGCTGGCGGTGGCAATTCTGGAATCGCGGGATCCTAGCAAAGAAAAGGTGCTCTACGTGTTTAGCAACCAATCTGCTTGGATGTGTCACGTTGAGCCAGGAATCATCAGTGCTGGGGGAACGCTACCGTTTGAAATTCGGAGTCCTAACTTTCGGGGGACGGTGGAGGTTCGCCTTCCTGCCTTTACCGAAGAATCGGTTACGTATTGGTTGAGGCAGTTATTTGCTACCACCGAATACACCCGAGATTTAGAGGATGTTCACCGCCTGAGGCGCATTCTAGAAGTTCTCTAGGTTCCCACCTTCGTGGGGCCTTTTTTTGTTATAGAAATAACTCTCAGAGTGGTTTCTGGTACACTTATTTCATGAAAACCATCTACCTCATTCGACACGGTCAAACCGATAGTAATGTTGCTGGTGTGTTGGGCACCGCCAAGGATCCACTTTCCCAAAAAGGGATGCAGCAGGCAAAGCAAGTTGGTGAGCGATTCAGAGACGTTTCTTTTGACGGCATCATCAGCAGTCCGTACGTGCGGGCGCACCAAACTGCCGAAGCTATTGCAGCGCATAAAAACAGGCCAATAGAAGTGTCTGGCCTCTTTATAGAAGTCCGTAGCCCAAAAGAGTTGGAAGGCAAAGGTGTTAATGCGAAGGAAATCCTGCACATTAAAAAACTTCGTCACGATAATTGGGCAAACAAAGACTATCACTACAGCACAGAAGAAAACTTTCACGATTCAAACGTTCGAGCAGAAAAAGCTCTTGATTTTTTAGCCCATCGACCAGAAAAAACGCTGGTAGTAGCAAGTCACGGTGCCTTTATGCGCACTATGGTTGGTCGCATTTTGCTTGGGTCATACTTTACAGCAGAAGTTACCGGAATCTTGCGCTATAGCATGGTTACCAGTAATACTGGCGTAACGGTGCTTACCTATGAGGAAGATAAGTGGAAATTGGTGCGCTGGAACGACACTATTCATCTAGAGCCTGAACTGGAATCTTGGTAGTGCTAATTGGAGAAACCGTATGGGTCATTCAATGTTAGTGTGCCTGCTATTTGTTTCATGATGGCTGTGCTCTGAAAGCTGGTTGGCGTTGGGCTCACTGCTGAACCACTCACTTGTGTACCAATGAGAACTATGGAGGCGCTACCATCGGGAATAACGATGTGTTCAGTGTAGGTAGTTATCTCTGCAGGCCACGTTTCTAATGTAGCGCTAAGACCGCTGGCCAACGTAATTGAAGAGGTCTGCATTGAAGGATACTGTGCAGTGTCCGCTGTGACCACATCACTAGCTGACGTTCCAATATTAATCAAAGGTGTTACATCCAAGCAGGTTTTTGAATCTGAACTAGGTGGTAAACAACCAGGAATGAAGAAATCACCTTGATTTGTTGTTGGGCTTGACCATTCTGCTGGATAACTAAATGTGTACTGAACAGAATCTGCCGCACTCTGGTCTGCTCCTTCATTAGAATAATAGGTAAACGATTGCCAGCCACTTGGGATAACCGGAGTACCAAAAGTAACGGGCGGCGGCGTGTACTTAAGTTCTTGAAAGCCATTCCTATATCCTTCAAACATAAGGGATCCGAAGGTTGCAAGGGCTACTATAATTCCTATGATAAAGAAGGCGATACCCCAATTACCCCAAATGCGCTGACGGTTCATGAATTCTGTCAAATCTTTTTTCTGATCTTTTTCCCAAGCAAGACGATTCCCACAAATGCCCAAATAAATAGAAAGTGGGAGACCAATAATGATATTTAAAAAAGGAATGAATACCAAAAGGCTTATCCAAACCTGGTTACCAATTCCCCAAATCCATCCTAAACCAAAGGCACCCCAGCTCCACTTTCGGAGTTCATCTGGAAACGGTTGATTAGGAGAAGGTGTGAATTGAGTGCTGTTGTGAGGTGTTGGCGTAAATGCCGCAGTAATGGTGGCTTGATCCCAACCTACACCCTGTAAGGACTCCTTAATTGTTTCGTCATCAAGGCCTTTGGCGCGCTGATTTGCAATATAGCTCTGAAGTGTTGGTGGGACCATAGAAGATAACTAGTATAGTACCTTAAGTTTACGGGAAAAATGGCAGAAATGAAAAGCTTAAGGATTTTTTAAGCTTGTTTTGTGTACTATGAAAAAGTCCATTAAGTTTAATGTATGAATCCAACGCAAAACCGGTGTTCTTGGGCTAATAGTAGTCCGCTTATGGGGGAATATCACGATGAAGAATGGGGCGTTCCCCAACATAATAGTCGTTTGTTGTGGGAAAAACTCATGCTTGATTGTTTCCAGGCTGGGCTTTCCTGGAGCATCATTTTGAAACGTCGTCAGGCATTGCGGGATGCCTTTCAAGGTTTTAAGCCTGAAACGGTGGCAAAATTTACTGAAAAAGATGTAGAACGTTTGCTGACAGATGCCGCTATTATTCGTTCACGTGCCAAAATTGAAGCTACCATTGGCAATGCCAAAGCATACCTAGCCATGCAGGCAGCCGGTGAAGATTTTTCCACGTTTGTGTGGGGTATGATAGGTGGCAAACCAATAGTGCATAGCGGTGGTGCCATTCCTGCTCAAACCCCACTTTCAGAAGAAATGTCAGCAGCTCTCAAGAAACGTGGCTTCAAGTTTGTGGGGCCGGTTATTGTGTACGCTTGGATGCAAGGTGCTGGGTTGGTGAATGATCACACTCCGGAATGTTTCCGGTTTAAGCAGGTCTAAAGTTGCCCTAGTAAATAAAAATTGGCTTTCATAGCATATTTCTGTGGTCAAAGAATATGGCGCGCTTTAAATACATGAGTACTGTGCTTTAATAAGCAAGTTTGAAATTAACATCATTTTCACATGAGTAGCGTCCTTGCCCTCGCTCCCTTTATGCCTAAGGTTAAACTTCACGCACGTGGTGCTATTTTGCATCCCACAGATTTTGAGTTTGAAAATCAGGCCGTTTTAAATCCCGCCTGTATTCAGCGTGGTGGTGAGGTGCATATGTACTATAGGGCTGTTCGGCAGGGCAATTATTCTACAATTGGATATTGTCGTTTGCGCGATAATCAGGTGGTGTACCGCGCTACGGAACCAGTTTTGGCTCCTGAATTCGAATATGAAAGCCAAGGTATTGAAGATCCACGCATTGTGGAATGTGAAGGAATATATTATTTGCTCTACACGGCTTTTGATGGACTCAACGCGCGCATTGCTTATGCTAGCAGTACGGATCTTGAGCACTGGAAGAAAGGTGGTGTTATTTCCGCTCCGTTCCTCTACCAGGAAGCCGCAGAATTGTGTCGTACGCACGCTCATACGCGGGTGTATGACTTCTTCCAGAGCCATTATCAAGATCACCCTAAAGCAAGCGACCTCTTACTCTACGAAAAAGATGCGTTAATGTTTCCCAAAAAAGTAAATGGAAAATTTGCCTTAGTGCACCGTATTTTCCCCGAAATTCAGGTCATTTATTTTAATGATTTCTCTGACCTTACGGCAGATTACTGGCGAGACAACTTACGTTTGTTAGAATCACATACGCTTCTTCGCCCGCAGTATTGGTTTGAGAATCGTCATATTGGCGGGGGATGTCCTCCCGTTGAAACAGCGGCTGGCTGGCTCTTTATCTATCACGCAGTGGAAGATACGCCAAAAGGACGTGTGTATCACGCTGCTCTGGCTCTGTTAGATTTGCATGATCCAACGCAAGTAATTGGTCGATTAGACTATCCGCTCTTTAGTCCAGAAGAAACCTGGGAACTAACGGGAGATGTGAACAACGTTGTCTTCCCTAGTGGTACGGTAACTGAAGGAGACGATTTGCATATTTTCTACGGTGCAGCTGATCGCTGTATTGGTGTCAAAACGGTCCATATTCCAGATTTGTTGAGTGCGCTAACAGGTTCACGTTGAGTACGTACGAGGTCATTAAATAGGCTCAGGTATTGCGTTGCCACAAGAGGCCATGCCATTTGTCTGCCCAGTGCATATGCTCTATCTTCCAGTCTGCTTTGAAGAGCTGGGTTGCGTAGGATGGTAAGGCACGCGGTTGCAAGTGAAACGGGATCTTTAAAATTGGCCAAAATGCCGTTGCCGTCACTCAACATCTTTTCTGCATATAAATAGGGGGTAGAAACACACGCCTTACCCATGCCCAACGCGTAGGCTAGGGTGCCAGAGGTTATTTGTTGCGCATCAGTATGCGGCGTCAGATAAATATCGCAACCTTCATAGAGGTCAAGGAGTTCATCTAAAGAGAGGTATTTATCAATAAATTGCACATTATCCTGGAGGTCCAGTTTTTCAATGCGATCTTTCAGAGCGTCACGATACGTTTCTTGTGAGTGCTTCTTAATTTCCGGGTGAGTTTGGCCCGCAATGACAAACAAAATGTTAGAAAACTCCTTTTTCATGGTAGGAAGCGCTTCAACAAGGTATTCCACACCTTTGTTTGGACTGAGAAGGCCTGTCATGAGCAAGACAGGACGCTTGTGCCAACCTAGGCGCATTTTATTTTTGCGAAGCGCCTTGGGCCGGTCGGGCACGCCATGGTGCACAATGGTAACTTTATCTGGGGAAATACCATAATCTTTGTAAAGACGCTCTTTGGCGTCGGGAATCATGGCTACTAACGCGCTAGAAACTTGTGACAACCGGAAGAGTACCGCGCGCTCTTCAGTAGTTGGGTTTTGCAGAATGGTATGGAGCGTAGTCACTATGGGTTGGCGAAGACCTTGTAAAAGCGTGAAGATATAATCGCCATTTTTGCCCCCAAACAAGCCATATTCGTGCTGCAAACAGACAATATCTGCATTACTAGCATTGATGTGGCGAGTGGTTTTTTCGTAGTCGTGGAGATTATTTTTCTCCACTACAGCACGTACCTCTGATGGATACTCCAGTGTTTCTCCCGTGTCCATCGCTACAATACTTATGGACGAAGAAGGAGAAACCTGGCGTATAGCAGTGGTGAGGTCTTTTGTAAAAGTAGCAATTCCGCACTTGCGGGGGGTGTAAGAAGAAAGAAACGTGGCTTTTATGCCCCCTGGTTTACCAGCACTCAAAGATTTTAATGTATTCATAGGGAAATTTTTTAGCTTTTTCAAAACAAACTATCGTCCTTTTTAGGATCCCAGTCATTTATTAATTTCTGATGAAGTAGGTGAGGCACCTACCTTCTAGTAGTGTGGCTGTATGTCTTCAGGTATACACCTCTTTCTGGAAAAGCGCGATGCCTTCATTCATAAATCCGCTCTCCTAAGGTCTTTATTCGTAACGAAAAATGGAACTTATGTGTCACGTGCACCTTTGAAAAAGAGTATACTTATCTAAAATCGTAATCTTTTTCTATGGAAAATAACTCGAATAAGCTGATGCTTTCTATTTTCGCTAGTGTGCTCATCACCGCTTTAATTGTAGGTGCCAGTGTTTTTGCTTATGAGTCTAATCAGAAGAGTGATGCCGAGCAGAACTTGCAGGCGCAAATTAATACGCTGCAAAGTAATCTTGTAGCACTGAAAGCAAGTCCAAGTCCTACGGTCAGCCCTAGTGTTACCCCAACAACTTCTCCAGCAGTTACGGCTAGTCCAACCGTTTCACCTACCACCACTGCACTTTCAGCCTGTGCAAGTAGTAATATAAGCGCTGCGGTGACTAATCCCGAAGGAACGGCTGGTACCGTTTATTACACGTTGACCCTCACTAATAGTGGTAGCGTTAGTTGTACATTGGAAGGTATCCCAAACGTTTCACTGTTAGATAGTAATGCAAAAGTTTTGGGGAGTGCTACTGGTACCACCACCGTTGCGGCTAGTCAGATTACGCTAGCACCTAGTAAATCTGCATATACTAACCTTGGCTTTCCTGATGCTGGCAATTTTCCTGATGGCCAATGTTCAGCTGCAGCTGCCAAGATGAGCATTACCCCACCAAATCAAACAACGCCAATTATTATTGCAAATACAAGTCAGTATTGCCCTGGATTTAGTGTGAGTGCTTTGGTAGCTACGGTGCAGTAAAGGATAGGTTCGTACCTTTCGTACAATTGAAAACCACCTTACAATGGAGGGGAATGAACCGTTTTCTTTTTCATGATTGAATATCGGTCTAATCGCTGGGGCTTAGCCGTGGTGGGGCTTTTTTTGGTGGCCATGCTCTACATTTCTGTTCAGGTACGGCCTTCTATCTTGCAGTTTCATGCTACTTGGTATGCATTGCCGTCGCTCATTGCCTTCGTGGCAAATTGCGCAGTTTTCTACCGTATTTCTCGCATTCGCGTGAAAGTTCCCGCTACCTATTGGTACATGGTGTTTCTTTCTACCTTGGTGCTTTGGTCTGGTACGGAGCTTTTGCAACGATTAAGCATTACTAGGGAGGGAGCCCTCTATTGGAGCACCTTAGCTTCCGTGGGTTGGGTCTTGGCTCCTGCCGTTCTCTTAATTTTTACCCTCCACTACACGAAAAAAGTCAGCTGGTTACGCAACCAGTGGACCTCTATTTTCTTTGGCGTAACCGTTTTAGCTTTTCTATACGTTAACCTAACCACAGATGCTTTCATTCCGTTCACTCGAGGTGAATTGCAAATGACGGCGTGGGGTTTCAATAGTGGGGTTGAGCGCTATTTTCCACTCTTCTTTATTTGGTTTGAAGGACTCTATTTGACCGCTATTGTTCTCATTCTCCAAGTATATTTTCACGATAAGCAGCGTAATCGACGGTATCAAGCGGCCATTTTTGCTCTGGGATTGTTGTTGCCTTGTGTCATAGGGAGTATTACGGATGGCTTATTGCCTATTTTTGGCATCAACTTTTACCCGCTGAGCATGACCATGAGCACCATTAACGCGGTGGTTACTGCGTATGCCATCTTGCGATTCGGCTTGTTTAGTTTTAACCCAGCAACCATTGCAGAAAATATCCTGCAAACCATGGAAGAAGGTGTTGTGGTTTTGAATCCAAGCTACGCCGTTGATTACGTCAACACGCGAGGTTTGGAACTCCTATCATATCTAGAGCAGGACATCATTGGTCTGCCAGTGCGGCGCATCTTTGCAACTCATTACGCAAAGGTGAAACATGACATATTAGACGTGCTCAAACATGAGAGATTTGCCCATATTGAGAAGGTAGAAATAGAAACAAGCAAGGGGGTGAAAATTCCCGTGAGTCTTTCTGCCGCCAGAGTAACTGATGAAAGCGGGGGCATTCGAGGTTACATTGTGACGCTTACTGATATTACAGAACTGGAGTCATCACTTACGGAACTTGAGGCCAGTGTAGATAAGGTGAGGCAGCAGAATCGTAATCTCACGCAATTGAGTCATCAACTTGAAGAGGAAAAGGCGAGTGTTTCCCGTCAGGTTGCTAATCGTACACAAGAGCTCAATAGAAGTAGGGCGCAATTGATGGCTTCTATTAATAGTCTAGAAATGGGCTTCATCATGGTAAATACCAAAAATGAATTGGTCATCATGAATCAGGCGGCTACCCATATTCTTACCACTGTTGGAAAGGTTGTGCACCCTGCGGCAGTTGCAACGCATCCTGAACAATCAGTCAAAGAAATTGAGCACACGCTTGGCCGAACCGTTCACCTGGAAGACCATGTAAAGGCATGTTTGGAAAAGGCAAAGAGTAGTGAATTGCCGGAAATTTCGGTAGGCGGGTTTTTCTATCATATGTACATTTCGCCCATTGTTTTGAAGCAGCGGGTCATTGGCGCGGTGCTTATCATCCAAGATATTACCGAGGCAAAAGTATTGGACCGCTCTAAGGATGAATTTTTCTCCATTGCTTCCCATGAAATGCGTACGCCTCTGACGGCCATTACTGGGTATGCGGAACTCATCAAAGGTATGTATGCAGATAAGTTAGCTGACAAAAAATTTAATCAAATGGTGGAGGGTATTAGCGAGGGCGGTCATCGCATGACGCGCATTGTGAATGACTTCTTAAATATGTCGCGGTTAGAGCAGGGCAGGATTGTCATGGATATGATGCCGGTGAATATTCCGCTGCTCATTGAACAAACATGTGAAGAGCTAAAGCCTCTGGCAGATGAAAAAAACATTACGCTTCGCATGGTGTTTCATGAGAGGCCACGTTTGCAGGCAATGGGTGATAGGGACCGTATTAAGGAAGTACTCATTAACTTAGTGGGCAATGCCCTTAAGTTCTCTGATAACGGTTCCATCACTATTAGCGCAGAGTTACATCATGCCGTGGTACAGGTACGTGTGCACGATCACGGCAAAGGCATTGTCCTGCAAAACCAGCAGCTCCTCTTCCGCAAGTTCCAGCAGGCAGGTGAAAGCCTTATAGCGCGTGATACATCCAACGGAACCGGCCTTGGCCTCTACATTTCCAAGCTCATGATTGAGGGCATGGGCGGGTCCATTTTCTTGGAAAGTTCAGCTCCGCATCAGGGTTCCACGTTTTCATTCACGTTGCCGCTTGCCTCAAACACCGCTGATCGGGTAAGTTGAAAACATACATCTTGTAATCCTCCCTATGTCATTAGTCCTGCTTGTTGAAGACGATCCACTCATTGCCGACCTCTATAAAACAGCCTTAGAAATTGGCAAGTATGATGTTTTAATGTGTGGCAAAGGTGACCAAGTTCTTACCCAGACACGTGAAGGCAAGCCTGATCTCATCATGCTTGATCTTATGATGCCAGACAAAAGCGGCATGGATGTGCTTCGCGAATTAAAAGCCGACGAAGAACTGAAACACATTCCCGTAGTAATCTTTAGCAATCTGGTAGACGAAGAGAAAACCAAAGAGGCATTGGCGGCAGGAGCTACTCGCTACGCAGTAAAAAATGATTATCCACCTAGGGCTTTTCTAGATCTCATTGCTGAGGTGCTGGACATCGAAAAAAAGAAAAAGGCTGCTTAAAGTTACTGCTGGAAGGTGTGGTGTATCAAGGCTAATGGGTGGCTAACGCCCGCAAAATAGTCATCAATTTCTTTGACCAAGTCTGCATCGCGGAGTTGGTGTGGATCTAACGCGTTAATTTCTTCTCTGGTAAACCAGCGAATTTCTTGGATTTCTTCGTTCGATTCAATAAGCGTGCCGCCAGTAATTTCACCCTTGAAAATGAATTTTATGACGTGGGGAGAATAGCCCAATGCTTTCTCACGATCTTTGCGTACCAATGAGTAAACACCCAAAAGTGCGGTTGGTTTAAAATCAAGACCTGTTTCTTCTTTTGCCTCACGCATAGCTGCGGCAATAGGATCTTCGCCCAAATCTACCCAACCAGCTGGGCGATTCCATTTGCCGGTATCCACAAAATTTCCACCCTCTTTCACTAGAAGTATCTTGCCATCTTTTTCAATCATGGCACCGGCCACGCAGAATGTTTGATTGTAGGATCGTTCAGTCATAGTTCCAGTGTACAATATTTTTCTGTTACCATGGTCCCATGAAACCAATCTCCATTATTGAAAAGACGAACTTTGTGAATATTGTGGTACGCGTGGCTATTGAAAGAGAGGGTAAATATTTGTTGGTTCAAGAGGGAAAAGAGTATGTAAGAGGATTGTGGTCATTTCCTGGTGGTAAACTTGATGTAGGAGAGACGCTCAGTGCCGCCGCTACTAGAGAAATTCAAGAAGAAACAGGCATTGAAGTTGATCTTCAAGGCGTCATTGGCTTGCAGCATAGGCTTTGGGAGGACCGCGATGGCTTTACGCTAGAAATTAACTTTTTGGCTCATGTCCGCAGCATGCCGCGAGAACTTCCTACTTCAGAAGAGGTGGTAGCATTGGAATGGAAGAGCCTATCTGAAATTAAGGCCATGGCAGAAGCAAAATTATTACGAAATCCAGGTCAATTAGTCATTGCTCAACTTATTGAAAAAGGGGAACTTTTGCCACTTTCTACATTGATAGAAGGTTACTCACCAGCACCAAAAGCGTTGTGATTCCTATTGTTGATAGACAAGATGTGGTTATTGGTCATAAGGAACGCGCTGATCTTACGCCGCAGGATATCTGTCGGGTTACTGGTCTCTGGATCCTCAACGAAAAAGGAGAAATTCTCTGTGCAAGGCGAGCATACACAAAAAAGTTTGACGCTGGCCGCTTAGGAAACTCTGCTGCGGGTACCGTAGAAGAAGGGGAAACGTATGAGTCTAATATCATCAAAGAAGCCAAGGAAGAATTGGGTATAGATATTGTGGCGCCGCACACGGGAAAGAAAGAGTACATTCAGGCGCAACACAAATTTTTTGTGCAGTGGTTTTGGTTAGTAATCCCAAGTGAAACCAAGTTTGTCATTGAGGAAGACGAAGTAGTAGAGGTGAAGTGGCTGAGTAGAGATGCTTTGCTGGAAGAATATCAGCAAAACCCACATGAATTTTTGGAAATCATGGAGCATGCGCTGCCTGCTATTCCCACAGTTGAAGAGATGAGCAAATAAGATTGATTTTAAAAGCATCATAGTACGAAGAGCAAAGGTTTTGGTACAGTAATGGTATGAAACATAAAATTGTTGGAAGTATTGCACTCTGTGTATTCTTTGGGGTCTTGCTAGCTGGCACAGTGTACGGTGTTAGGCACGCTCATGATGTTGTTCCTGTGGTGGTTTCAGTAGACCCAGATCGTCAGGAACTTGTTTCCATTGACCAAACTCCGTCAACTAATTTTAGTGGAATTAATTTGACCATTTATACTGATGGTAGCGAGAGCGTGGAATATCCAACTGAGAGCGTGACGTTTAATCCCGTGTCTTCTGCTACCCAGTATCTTGCAGGTACCATTGATACTACAGAGTTGCAGGCAAGTCTGTATGGTGTGGGTGACGTTTCGCGATTGACGCGTGGAATCTGTGGGAAGTCAGCCTCGTTTGGAACGGAAACATATGTTACGTATCAGGGGAAAACTTCTCCTGATATTCAGTGTTTATCGGATATCTCACAGCAAAAGTATCCCTTTTTTGTAGGCGATATTAACGAGGCGCTACAGCCGTACGAAGATCAGTTGCCGCACAAGGTTCTATGAGGAGGAAGCAATGAAACTTTTCTTGAGCTCAAGGGGCATTCCTCTCCATGTGCAAGCTGCTTTTGGGGGTTTTTTTCGTCATGATCTTCATGAGGTAAAGATTGCGTATATTCCAAATGCTCGAGATGTTAAGGACGGCATTTCGCAGACTTTCCTTGATCTTCAAGCTCTCACTAAGCTTCAAGTTGTTGATTTGCAAGATTTTCGTGGTCAAGCAGAAAAATTACGTCAAACATTGGCTGATTATGATGCCGTTTGGGTAGCTGGGGGGAATGCTTTTTTCCTACGTTATATGATGCGAGAAAGTGGATTTGATCAAATTATTGCCGGTCTAGTGGAAAATGGTTTGGTATATGCAGGAAGTAGCGCCGGCAGTATTGTGGCTGGACCAACCTTGCGACATTTTGATCTCTTAGATGAACCCGAACGATCCCCAGAAGTGATATGGCAAGGTTTGAGTCTCACAGAAATTGTCATTATTCCGCACGTTAATGATCCAAGGTATCAAGAAGGTGCAATGAAGATTAAAGAAAAATTACTCCGTAATCATGACTGGCCGGTGATTTCACTTCATGATGGCCAAGTTGTCATGATTAATGATGACGATTGGCAAATTCTTTCTTAGACTTGTGGCGCGTTATTGCGGTTGGTAAGCATATTAGTTGCCCAGTTGAGAATCCAGAGAATGATGCCGGCAAAAATGGCATCACCAAAGGTGGCAATGTGAACGCCACTTACAATATTGGCAACGAGCCACAGCATGAGGCCATTTATTATCAGAGTGAAGATTCCAAGGGTAACAATATTGATGGGCAGGGTGAGGAGAAGCAAGAGGGGACGGATGATGGCGTTCATGATTCCCAAGAGGAGCGCTGCAATAAGCGCAGTAGTGAAGGTATCGATGGTAAAGCCGGGCGCAATACGACTTGTCACCAAGAGTACAACGGCACTTAAGAGAAGGTTGGCGAGAAAAAGAATCATGATGTGAAGATTACTGAAATCATGACTTTAGTTTACGCATTCCATCATGAAAAAGAAAAGCTAGTATAGGTATGTATGGAAATGCAAGATTTCAAGCAAACAGTATTTGATCATTACGCAAAATCGGGGCGGAGTTTTCCCTGGCGTGAAAATCATGATCCGTATGCAATTTTGGTGTCAGAAATCATGCTACAACAAACTCAAACTGACCGAGTTGTGCCAAAATATGAGGCTTTTTTGAAGGCTTTTCCCACTATTCAAGATTTGGCTGCGGCATCAATGTCTGATGTTTTGTTACTCTGGCAGGGATTGGGCTACAACAGGCGGGGTATTGCTTTGCAGCGTGCTGCGCAAGCAATGGTAGAACATCATGAAGGAAAGGTGCCTCAGCAAGAGGATGAGCTTGTGTCACTCCCGGGTATTGGCCCATACACGGCTGGGGCGATTATAGCCTTTGCCTACAACAAACCAGTTGTCATGATTGAAACGAATATTCGTCGTGTTTTCATTCATCATTTTTTTCATGATGAATCTGACATTTCAGACAAACAGATTTTTCCTCTCATTGAAGCGTCGGTAGATCATGACAATCCGCGAGAATGGTATTATGCGCTTATGGATTATGGTGCCTGGCTGGCAAAACAATTTCCCAATCCTAACCGTAGAAGTAAGCATTATACAAAACAGAGTTCGTTTGAGGGATCAAATCGTCAGCTGAGGGGTATGCTCATGAGGATTGGTCTAAAACAACCACAAGTAACACTTGAGGAACTTGTGCATGCTACGGGTGCATCACCAGAGAAAATAAAGGCTGCTGTCTTAAGTATGCAACAAGAAGGCTTTCCTCTTCCTTACAAATTTATTGAATCATGACTCCTCATTTTCTAGCTGTACATCATGACATTGACGAAAGATTGCACCACTATCTTGAAAAGGTAGTTCCTTCAATTACTAGTCACACTTCAGTTGCTTACGTTAAGGCATCGGCAGCGTATCTAGAAAAACTGGCATTGGGAGGGAAGCGTGTGCGAGGTTACTGTGTTGTGGGTATGTATGAAACGGTAGGGGGGAAGAATTATGACGCCATTCTGAACACGGCAGTGGCCATGGAACTTTTTCACCTTTTTGCTCTCATTCAAGACGATGTGATGGATAAAGCAACAACGCGTCGCGGCATTGCAACCATGCACAATTTCACCGAAAATTGGTTGCGGGAACAGAAACGGCAAGGAGATTTGGCCCATGTGAGCCAGTCGCAGGCAATTCTTTGGGGAGATTTTCTCTTAGCGCTTTCTCAGAGTAAGCTTCAGGCTTCAGGTTTTACGGGAAAAAAGCTGACCCAGGCACTTGGGATATTTTCTCGCATGTTTACGGAGGTGGTTGTAGGTCAGATGATTGATGTGGATATGGTTACACATGCCTTAGTTTCAGAAGTAGAACTACAAGAAAAGAACCTCCTAAAATCTGCTCTTTATACCTTTGTCCGACCAATGCAAATTGGTGCTAGCTTGGCGGGCGGTTCGCTTTCTTTGATGCAAGATATTGAGGTTTTTGGAACAGCGCTTGGAATTGCCTTTCAAATTCAGGATGACTTGTTTGATCTCACCCTCTCTGAAGATGCCATGCATAAGCCGGTATTAAATGATGTGCGAGCAGGGAGTCATACTCTCTTTTCTCACTATGTATTAAAACATGCTACAGAAGCCCAAAAGAATATTCTCAAACGTGCATTTGGTGCTACTATGACCATGGGGGAAGAAACGCATGTTCGTCAGGTTTTTCATGACTCTGGTGCTATTCAGCACGGCACAGAAGTCATGACGTCATACTTTCAGCAAGCAGAAAAGGCCGTTAAGGCATTTCCTTCATCTAAACAGCAGCAATGGCATGACCTCATTGATCTAGTCCGTAACCGTGTCTCATGAAAACATCAACTATTAAAGATAAGAGTTTATCCCTAGCGCTTCGCTTCTTTCCAAAAAATCTCCAAGAAACCATAGTGACACTCTATGGCTGTGTGCGAATGGTTGATGACCTGGTTGATGGCACCGAAGAGCTTGCGGTAAAAGAAGAAAAACTAGCCTTGTGGACAAAAGAATGGCACCAGGTAATGGAGGGAAAATCTGTTAATCATGATGAAATTACCCAACTAGCGGATATCTTTCATAGTCATGTGATTTCCGAGCAATACGGTCATGACTTTTTTGCCGCAATGGAACAGGATCTTCATCAAAACCGGTATGCTACCTACACAGATCTAGATCGCTACATTCAAAAGGCTACGGTATCTCTGGGGTATGTGGCGTTAAAAGTGATTGGGTTAGAGAAAAAATCGACTGAAAAACAAGCGGAAGGTGCTATGGCTTCGCTAGCGCAAGCTTTGCAACTGACCAACATCTTGAAGGATATTAAGGTAGATTATCATGATCATAATCATATCTACCTTCCCCAAAATGAGTTGGTAAAATTTAATGTGAAAGAGCAGGAAATTGAAAGTGGTCTGGTAACTCCTGGGTTTAAACGATTAATGCAGTACCAAATTGCGCGAATTAGAAAACTCTATCAAGAAGGTGAAAAGGGGATTCGTTTCCTAAAACCAGAAAGCCAAGCGGCAATTCTTGTGGCTTCTCGTCTTTATATTTATACACTTACAACTATTGAGAAAAATGACTACAACGTCTTTGACGATAAGCAAAAAAAGACTTCACGTTTGGAAATTCTTCGGATAGTGAGAAATACTCGTAAAGAAGTGAGGGGTTGGGAGCAAGAAAAAATTCGACGAGCGAAGGCGGCCAAACCTAAGCGCACCCTAAAAATAAAATTGCCAAAAATTTCTCTACGGAAGCACGCTAAAGAGCAGGCTTAAGAAGGCAAGTGTGCAAATAAAATAAAAACCGACGCGCATTTCCTGAATACGCTCTTTGGGAATAAGGTCTCGTTTGTGCTTCAGCTTTGGGTTTGCGACGTAAATACCCACAAACATGTAGAGACCCAAGATTCCACCAACCAAACGGGCTTCTTCGCCCAATTCTGGATAGGCAAGAACGGCTCCAAGACCGTATAAGAGAGCGGCTACTAGTAGGAAACGACGGACTCCAAACCATTTCGGGGGCTTAGGTGCCAAGCGGAAGAAAATGACCGTGGCAAGAATCCAGCAAATGAAGCCAAGAAAAAGAAGAAAAAGCATACATTGATGATAACTGAAATGTTGGCATGTAAGAACCTGTCCAGTCAGTCTGCGTCAGACTGGACAGAACCTTGCTGCCGTGCAAGATACATGGGAGTAAAAAAAGCCCCCCGCCGTGGCGGAAAGCTAGAAGAGAAGAGGTTCGTTGGTCTCTAGGTGTCTACTACGACAAACGGCAAAGCCACTTGTACGCACGGAATCACCCGTACCAAACGCGGCAAATACCATGCCGTTTACATTGGGAACGGAATGACGTGGTCCAATAACTGCCAGCCACCAATTCGGGTCTTCTGAGGTAAGAACCTTTCGGAAATCACCTCCCAATTTGATGACGACATGCTTGTATGCACCAAGTGGCTTTCCGTCACGTTGTGAAACAAGCACTCCTAATGCTTGTGCGGCGGCATCCATATAGAATCCATTCATGGCCGTCTCAAAGTGAGCTTTAAGTTGCCAGGGGTGAAGATGCCATCGAGCAAAGGCATAGTTCTCTTGAAGATTGAGATGTACCTCATCAAGATAGTGCATGATCTTCCCATGGGGAAAACCAGGTTGTTTTTTGCTTTTGCTGTAGATCTCTGCGGCAAGAACGGGTGTTCCTAGCGTGCTAAAACTAGGAATCTCGAGAGGTGGGGGTGGTGGGAAAAAGCGCTTATTGATGTCGAGGGCTTGAATAGCCGTCAACTCTTGCCAGCGCTCGTTCCACGCACTCAGGATATGTCGCTGTGTTCGTTGGTCAAAGGTCATGATCTTATAGATCTCCTTAGGATCGTGCAGCGACAATAGCAAAATCTTCTTGATTTATCCACAGTACCTGCTTTAGTGGGAGATATGGTTGATACCGTTTTTTTGGTTTTTCCCGACCAACTTTTTAAGGCGCTTTTTACTTTGCCAAAGACGCTACGGCGTTGTTTTGTTGAGGACGAGCGATATTTTCGAGAACTCAAATTTCACAAACACAAGCTCATTTTTCATCGAGCTAGTATGCAGGCTGCCCGGGAGCGCTTATTGGTGAAGGGTTTTAATGTTGAATATTACGATACCATCCAAATGCCGCATCTTACTGATGTATTTGAAGATCTTCAGAAAAAGGGTATAACAACTATTCATTATTACGAAATTACCAATAAACAGGTTGCGGCTGAGGTAAAAGAATTAGCCAAAAAATATCATTTCACTTGTACTGTTCTTAGTACACCAGCTTTTTTCCTTGGGGTCGATACGTTGCAAAAGGCGAAGCTCTCTTTTTCTGCATTTTACGAAAAGCAGCGCAAGCACCTGAATCTCCTCATTGAAAAGGGTAAGCCGGTTGGCGGAAAGTGGGAATTGGAAGCACCTATTGCAAAAACATTACCAAAAGGTGAGGCCCTTCCCATTGTGCATATTCCTGAGCATAACAGGTATGTGGAAGAGGCAATTGAGTATGTGGATAAGTATTTTTCCAAAAACATTGGGTCTGTGGATAACTTTGTTTTCCCGGTGACATATGCAGATGCGGAAGACTGGTTGGAAGATTTTATTTTGCGGAGGCTTTCAAATATGTCGCTGTACAGACATATTATCATGGCAAATGAGAGTATTATCTATCATGCTTGTATTGCGTCATTTTTAAATAGTGGTCTCCTCACTCCACAACAGGTTCTCGAGGCGGTTTTAGTTTATCAACGACGGTATCCGTTAGCCCCAGAAGTATTCGAATATTTTGTGCGGTATCTTACGGGTTATAGGGAATTTTCTTGGGCGTATTATCAGATGAAAAAGGAAAAAGTTTCATCAGAAAAAGCAGGCATTCCTGAAATTTTTTGGACCGCCAGTACAGCATTAAATCCTGTCGATACAATCTTAAACCGGGTTTACACCATTGGGTACTGCCATAATCGTGAGCGTCAGCTTTTGGCTGCCGCTTTTATGCTATTGGGGGGCAATAAAGCTGGCTGGTATGAGTGGCAGCGCACGGTTTTGCTGGATGTCTACGATTGGACGCTTGCCGAATCACTCCATCATGACCCGGTCATGTTTACGGCCGAAGAAATCATGACAATGAGTGATTTTCCTTCAGGACCCTGGGTAAACAAGTGGAAAAAATTACAATATAGCTATCAAAAAACCGACTCATGATATGAGTAAGGAAAAGACGGTTTTTTGATAGCTATATTGTAAGTTTAGCTCTCAATGCGCGGTAAGTGGTGATGAGCCTTTTTCCGTTGAATTGCTTTCAAGCGAGCAATATTGGCTTCTGGAAGGGCCACTGCAAATGCTTGGCGACTCTGTGGGTGCTCTTCTTTCATTTCCTTAGCACGCTCGATGGCTTCTTTGATGCGCTCTTCGTGGAGATCTTCGGCACGCTCGGCGGTATCTGCCAATACATGAATAGTGTTGTTGGTAATCTCTACAAAACCTCCTGCAACGGCAAATACTTCTTCGCCGCCGTCTTTCTGCTTCACCACAATTGCCCCAGCCTTCAAGATGGCAATGAGGGGAATGTGGTTGGTACGAATACCAAGCTCTCCCGTAATGGTAGGAAGTAAGACCTCCACTCCTTTTGTGGTGTGGAGAAGCTTTTCAGGAGTAATAATCTCAACGGTAATCATTTTTTGATGCCGTCAATGCTGCCTTGCATGTAGAAGGCTGATTCTGGGTATTCGTCATATTTGCCATCAAGAATGGCTTTGAATGAGCGAATGGTATCAGATAAGGGAACGTACTTACCAGGAATGCTGCTGAATACCTCTGCCACGTGGAATGGCTGTGAGAGGAAGCGTTGAATGCGACGAGCGCGGTTCACGGTCTGCTTGTCTTCATCAGACAATTCTTCCATACCAAGGATGGCAATAATGTCTTGCAATTCCTTATAGCGTTGCAGAATGCGTTGAACACCGTTAGCTACCTCGTAGTGCTCTTTGCCCACAATTTGTGGATCAAGAATGGTTGAGGTGGATTCAAGCGGGTCAACAGCAGGATAGATACCAATTTCGGTGAGGGCGCGGTTCAATACTACGGTTGAGTCCAAGTGGGCGAAGGTGGTAGCTGGTGCTGGGTCCGTAAGGTCATCAGCAGGCACGTAGACGGCTTGTACTGAGGTGATGGAACCTGTTTTGGTAGAAGTGATGCGCTCTTGGAGTGCACCCATCTCTGTGGCCAGCGTAGGCTGGTATCCTACCGCAGATGGCATACGGCCAAGGAGGGCAGATACTTCTGCGCCGGCCTGCGTAAAGCGGAAGATGTTATCTACGAAGAAGAGCAAGTCTTTGCCTTGGTCGCGGAAATATTCAGCAACGGCAAGACCGCTTAAGGCAACGCGAGCACGAGCTCCTGGTGGTTCATTCATCTGACCGAAAACCAGTGCTGTTTTTTCTAGTACGCCAGACTCTTTCATTTCGTAGTAAAGGTCGTTTCCTTCACGGGTGCGCTCACCAACACCGGCAAATACTGAGTATCCACCGTGTTCCGCAGCAATGTTGCGGATAAGCTCTTGAATAAGTACTGTTTTGCCTACACCAGCACCACCAAAGAGACCTACTTTTCCACCTTTTGGAATAGGACAAATGAGGTCAATAACCTTGATGCCCGTTTCAAAAATTTCGGTGTTGGTAGATTGTTCGGTGAATTCTGGGGCTTTGCGGTGAATTGGGTAGTAGGCCTTTGCCTTTACTGGTCCAGCGTTATCAATTGGCTGTCCCGTAACATCTAACATGCGACCAAGTACATCTTCACCAACGGGAACCTGAATAGGAGCTCCGGTGGCAATGACTTCTTGACCACGAATAAGGCCATCTGTAGGGCCCATGGCAATGGCACGAACGGTGTGGTGATCTAGGTGTGCAGCAACTTCCAGGGTAATCATGACACCGTCATGATCCAGGGTGAGGGCGTCATTAATGGCAGGAAGTTCTTTTTCAAAGTTTACATCGACAACGGCGCCGATGATCTGCTCAATAGTTCCTTTGTTTGTGATGGATTTGGTACTCATAGTGATGGTTAAGCGTTTGCGCCGGCCGTAATTTCCGCAATCTCGCGGGTAATGCTGTCTTGCCGAATGCCGTTATAGGTAAGGGTGAGGTCATCAATCATGTCAGAAGCATTATCCGAGGCACTGCGCATAGCCATGCGGCGAGCAGCGTGTTCAGATGCCAGTGATTCTTCAATGCACTGGTAAAGTTGAGCCTCTAGCAATCGAGGAAGAATGGCATTGAGTGCTTGTAGAGGGTCTGGTTCGTAGAGGAATGTGCGTTCGTCAAGGTTATTCTCATCCAAAATACCATGAAGTGGAAGGAGTTGAATCTGACGAACCTCTTGGGTTAAGAGGGTACGAAAATCAGTGTAAATGACATCTACTTCATCATACTTTCCGGCAAAAAACCCTTCCGTGATGGTCCGGCTAATTGGCTCAAGAGTTGCAAGAGAAGGATGGCTGGCTTCATTGGTGTAGCTTTGAATAACGGGTGCGTCAAACCGACTTAATAGTCGTGTAATTTGCTTTCCCATCGTAATGATTTCCACACCAACCTTCTTTTTATCCGCTTCATCCAACAGGTGGAAGGTTTGCTTTGCCACATTGGCATTGAAAGCACCGGCTAGTGTGCGATCTGAAGCCACTACGAACACGAGAATATTCTTGACGGGACGATCTGCTAGAAGAGGGTGAGTGAGTCCAGTAATTGGCTTCTTGAGCAAATCTCCTACCACTTCTTGGGCACGAACCACGTATGGACGACTGGCAAGTGTTGCCTCACTAGCCCGGCGCATTTTGGCTGCCGACACTAATTCCATCGCCTTAGTAATTTGGCGAGTGGACTTAACGGAGCGAATTCTGCGGCGCAGGGCCTGGGTGGACGGCATCTTATTCCTTGTAATCGCTAATGGCGGTTTTCAAAACTTGGGCTAGTTCTTTTTCGGTAGCATCATCCCAGGTTCCTCCGGCAATAGTCTTGAGTAATTTACCGTGACTATTGTTTAATTCTTCGCGAACGAAGACACAGAGACCCTGGATTTTTTCTGGTGCCACATGGTCAAGGAGACTGTTGGTACCCGCATAAATCATGGCAACCTGTTCGGCAACCGGAATTGGGCTGTACTGTGGCTGTTTCAAGATTTCTGTTAGACGCTGACCACGCTCAATGCGAGCCTTGGTTTCAGGGTCAAGGTCACTACTAAACTGAGAGAACGCAGCCAATTCACGGTACTGAGCTAATTCAAGACGAAGTGGTCCGGCAACCTTTTTCATAGGCTTGATCTGAGCGGCACCACCAACACGAGAAACAGAGATACCTACATTCAAAGCAGGGCGAACACCTTGGTAGAAGAGGTCGCTCTCCAGGTAAATCTGACCATCGGTAATGGAGATTACGTTGGTTGGGATGTACGCGGAAACGTCACCGGCTTGAGTCTCAATAATAGGCAAAGCGGTAAGAGAGCCACCGCCGTACTCTTTGTTCAGTTTAGCTGCACGTTCCAAGAGACGAGAGTGGAGATAGAACACATCACCAGGGAAGGCTTCACGTCCTGGTGGGCGGCGGAGCAAGAGTGAAATTTCACGGTAGGCAGAAGCGTGCTTAGTAAGGTCATCGTAGATGATGAGTGCATCTTTGCCTTGTGACATGAAGAACTCACCAATGGCGGCACCAGCGTATGGAGCAAGGTACTGCAATGAGGCAGAGTCTGAAGCGCTAGCAACTACCAAAATGGTGTGCTGCATAGCACCGTGTTCTTCCAGAAGGGCACGCAAGCGAGCAATCTTGGATTCTTTTTGACCAATGGCAACGTAGATACAAATAATACCGCTGTCTTTTTGGTTGATGATGGTATCAATGGCTACAGCTGTTTTACCAGTTCCGCGATCACCAATGATGAGCTCACGCTGACCACGACCAATTGGGATCATGGCATCAATGGCGGCAAGACCAGTTTGCACTGGTTGATTTACGCTTTGACGAGTAATAACGCCAGGAGCAACCTTTTCAATAGGAAATTGAGCCTCAGCCTTAATGGCACCTTTGCCATCAATTGGTTCACCCAGTGCGTTTACTACTCGGCCAACCATTGAATTGCTGACACCAATACTGGAAACTTCACCTGTGCCAATGACACTCATACCAGCAGTTACCTTGGTGAAATCACCCAAAATAATGGAACCAATCATTTCCTTTTCAAGGTTGAGAGCCAAGGCAGTAATGGGGCCGTTTTCTGTCTGAATGTGTAAGCGTTCACCAGCTTTTGTTTTAGGAAGTCCGCTGATGCGGGCGATGCCATCTGCAACTCGCTCCACAACGCCAACTACTTGCGTGGTTTTACTTGGTTTCCAGGAGCCAAGGGCTTCCTGTAGTTCGGTGGTAAGTGATGTCATAGGGAGGACGTTAAGGTTTCCTTCAGCTCACGCAAGCCTTGGCGGCCGGAGAGATCAAGGATATTGTCATGAAAACGCACGATAATACCGGAAAGAATAGTGGGATCAACGGTGAAGACAACACGATGTTCGCCCCATTTGGCTACCAAGTCTTTCTCCAAGTCTTTACGCTCTTTTTCAGTTAATTCTGTAGCAGCAATGACAGAAATGTCTTGGTTTCGCAGTACTTCTTCTTGCAGTGCTTGAGTAATTTCTGGAAGCAAATTATACCGTTCCTGCTCTTTTAGATACGAAACAAACGCGTTGGCAATTTGGGTAGGGGTATTGCTCATGCTATCTCCTTTACCAACTTATCAATGTGCTGTTGTTTTTCTTTGAGGGAAACGGTGTCTTCCAAAACACGCTCTGTGGCATGTACCACTAATTCAGCCATTTCAGCACGAAGTTCCTGACGGAATACGGTACGCTCAGCGGCCATTTCTTCTTTGGTGCGCTCAAGAAGTTCCTCAGCCTTTTTCTGGCTGTCTTCAAGCAGTTTTAACTCAAGTGCCTTGGCTTGCGCCCGGCTTTCTTCAATTAAGGCACGAGCCTCTTTGCGAGCCTCTTCCAATACTTCTAGCTGCTTAGCTTCGGTAGAAGCCAATGCTAGTTTCATCTTTTCTGCATTCTCCAAACCACTGGCAATTTCGTTGCGACGATCTTCTAAGAACTTGGCGAGTGGCTTGTGCAGCAACGCGCGCAAAATAATGAAGAGCAAGGCAAAATTAGCCAGCTGAAAAAGGAAGTACTTCAAATTGAAGCCGAGTGCTTCCATGAACGGTTAAACGAACTTGATGATGAGTGCAACAACCAAGGCAAAGATTGCCAAAGACTCAGCGAAGGCGATAGCCAATACCATAGTGGTACGGATAGCGTTTTCAGTCTCAGGGTTGCGACCAATTGATTCCAAACCTTTACTACCAATCATTCCCATAGCAATAGCAGGTGCGAGGGTTCCCATTCCAATGGCAATTGCCATGGCCAACAGTTTAATAGAGTCTACTGACATATGTCTCTCCAATTACTTACTTACGTTTGATAAATTTGTTCGCATTCACTTTACCAGTCAAGCGCTACTATTTCTAGTAGTTAAGCTCCCACTCTAAATTAATGAGCGGGTGCCCCTTCGCCATGTCCCATAATGGCAACTGACGTCAAGACAATGACCAGGAAACTGAACACGAAAGCTTGAATGACTCCCACAAATAGCTCTAGGAGATAAAAGGGGAGTGGCAATATGGGGAAGAACGGAATGAGGTGAATGGTGAGGTAGAAGATTACCGTTACCAATACTTCACCGGCAAAAATGTTACCGAATAAACGGAAAGTGAAGCTGATGATGCGGCTGAATTCTGAAATGAGCTCGAGGATTCCCACGAAAAGCCCTACTCCACTACTGAAGTTGAAGAACTTCTTGAGGTATTGAAGGCCACCACCATATTTCAATCCCAAATACTGGACGAAAAATACTGAAATAATGGCCATGCCTGCTACCATATTTAGATCTGTGGATGGTGGGCGAATGAATGAGATAATGCCGGCCGCATTGGCAATACCAAAAGAGCCGTTACCGGTAGGCAAAACTTCTGTCCAGTTAGAAACGGTAATGAACAGGAAGAGCGTCATGATGTAGGGGAACACCTCTTTAGCTACATCTCTCCGGCCAATGATGGTTTCGGTGTTATCTATGAAATAGAGGTAGACCAATTCAATAGTGTTCTGGAATTTACCAGGAATTTTGGTCAGTACCTGCCGCAAAACAATGGCGGCAATAATAAGAATGGCCATCACTATCCATGCGGTGAAAATGGAGTTGGTGATGGGCTGCCCAAAGAGGGTAAAGATTTTTTCGGCGGCAAGTGAGATGTTCATATCCAAACCACGCTAGCAGAGGTTGAGGTTTTTGTATAGGTGCTAAGAGGCCACAAAAAATTGCAGTTATTCAAGGTTTTGAAGGCCGTTTACTAGCGCATTACGAATATCTAAATCTGAGAGTGTGGTGGCTACAGTATCTTGAGGGTTGATGCCGCCATTTTGAAGAGTGTTGGCTACGGTGTCGTAGTACCAGTGCGGAATGCTCTCTATACGGCCTTGGGCGCGCAGAGTCATTTTTTCTAGGGAAAGACCTAATTTCTGTGCTTCTAGGGAGCGAATTTGTTCGGCTACTCCTGCCAAGCTGAACGGTTTCTTTTGGTTTGTGATGATGTTTACGTGGCCGGTGGTGCGACGAAGTACCACAATATCGAATCCATGATAATTGCGCAGGAAGCCAGCAATACTAAGGTTGTCGCTAGGAAGCTGCACAATTCTCAAGTGAATATTCTTGTGAACCGCTGTATATGTTTGCTGAAGGTTGGCTGCTTGAATGTCCTTCCATTCTTGTTTCACTATAATGGTGCGATTTTCTTCTTCCTGGTAATGAGCCTCAAACATGGCAAGAACCATGTTCACAATGCCGGCTGGATCGTGCGAATACGTGCGATTCAAATTAGTAAGTAGGCCTGAGAGACCAAAGGCTCTATCTAGGGCATCGGGAGAGATGGTGCCTTTGCCTTCTAGGTCGTCTCGCTTAGCGTATGCCAACAACTTTTGGAGAGGTGGATGAGTGGTTACTTGCAAGAATTCTGCTACTAATTCAGAAGAGCAGCGTTGCGGTCTTCCATCTGAGAGCTCAGCATGATGATCAAAACGACCCTGGCCAAGGTCTATAAGAATGTACCCTTCTTCTTCTAGTTGAGTTGCAGTTTTACCTTCTGGTAGTACACTCCAAAAGGCTAATTGAGCACCGCTTACGCCAGGAAACAAGGCTTCGCCAAATTTTTTGAGCAAAAAAATAGCCGCAATAGTGTCTGGTTGCGGTTTGGCAAAAGAAGCAATGGTGTGGACGGGTTGCATAGTTACCCCATAATAAGTCAAAAGACCCCTTTCGCGCTAGGCGCAAAAGGGGTCTCTTGGGATAGGGATCTCTACCCGGAGGAAGAGATCAAGCGGTCACAGGGACCGGTGCGTCGATGAGCTCAATCTGCTGAAGCTCGGGGCGAAGGATATTGGCATCTTTGCCGCTCCCTGTGGTACCTTCACCAATCTTGTTGGCGAAGAACCAGGCGCCATCTTCGATAGTGCGTACACCATCGTCGTTGAAGGGCAGTTCGGCAAATCGAATCCGACCCTCCTCGATGTCGCCATTTGCGTTGACGAAGTAGCCGTAGCCCAACCCATGAAACGGGCTGAACCAATTGACGACGCCCGTGCCCGGCTTGCAGCCGATGAGCTGTTTGGGAGCCGTCTTGTCTGCTACCTCCTTAGTTTCGTGAATGGGGAGGTGGTTAAATCTGCCCGATTCATCCAACTTGTCGAGGGTTGCGCGCCAGAGCAATCCTGCGCCGAGGTTTCCGAAGACTAGTTCTCCGGAGTTAAAATCTCGGTGCATTTCTGCTTTGATAGGCTTCTCGCTCCAAGCCTTGGTAACGTAGGTCCTTCCGTCTCTGTCGTCCTGGGTAATGACACCCAAGCGATAAAGCTCGAACCCGCGCTCCTCAACCTCGACGAGTGCATAGAGACGGTTGGCCGGCCATGTTGCGCGTCCCTTCTTGCCCGACTCCCCGATGAAGGGAACGGTCCAAACGAAGTACGCATGATCCGTATCAACAACGGCCGTGGAGCTTGGCTTGAGGACGTTCAGAACGTCCTTTTCACCTTCCTTTGTGGCCGTCGCGTGAATGATCAGTGGCATCCGACCATCTTTGGTGACCCGGACGGCGATCTCCACCTTTTCTCCCGTCTTTAAGACACCGATTGTCTCGCCAAGGCGGAAGGGCTTCCCATCTTTCAGGAAGCGGACGACGATACCTGCCGAAAGCAGGTCTGTTTGAATCTGTCTAATCATAGCTATCAAGTTCCTCTCTTGTCGTTCAGACTCCCTTTCGTAGGTCAGGGTTAGTACGGTTGAGACCCCGTACTTACTATCTGTAACGTAATGGCGAGAGTTTATCACAAAAATACACATTTGTCAAGGTCTTCTAACCTTAAAAGGCTTAAATTTAAGTAACAAAAAAGACCCGGGTTAGGGGTCTTTTTTATGAACTGCAGGCCTTAATGGTTTAAGGACTCTAGTTCCAGGTTAGAGCTGTGCTCTTTCCTGAAATTATTGAGCGCTAGGCGCTCAGTCGTCGCCAGAGTTCCGTTTGGAACCAGGCGGTGTAATCCGCGAGTTCCTGCCGAGACTGAATCTCGTCAGATGGATCGCTGATTCTGGGGTGTTTGAATCCGGTGAAAAGGGCCAGAACCTTTTCGGTGCGGTTGGGTTCCGCAACCAGTCGCTCAATGGCGACTACCATTTCCGTGTCTTCCTCAGCCACCTCCAGGTTATGGAGGGGGATGTCGGAGGAATGAGGAGGGGCAAGGTTCACACGCCATTCCCCGCCGCTTGGCAGGGGGAAGGCGTACACAAGCTGAAAATTGCTTGCCAGCAGGTACTTTAATGGTTCGACGGCAATGAGGCCGCCGGCCGCCTCGTAGGTGACGCCGCTCACTTGGCCATTCTGCAGCGCAGCCAGATACTTCCGCATCTGATTCCACTGATTTTTTCGACAGCCGAACGGCGACCGGCTCACCCATTTCGTTTCGTAGACGTAGACCTTTCCATCCTGGGTGAAGGGAATGTCAAGATCAATATCTTCTTTCTTCACGAAAGAGTAAGTGCCGTTAGGTGTTCCATCCTCCGCGATGCGTACGTTACGATCAAGTGCATTGAAGCGAACGTTCATGGGATCCTGGTTGAGGCTGAAGTCAACAACGACTCCAACTTGCTGGAGGAGCCACATGCGAGACAGTTCCAGAGAAATGCCGCGCAAGTTGGCAATGACGCCAGCTTCGGAGTCGTTTCGCAAGGCCTGTGCAACCAGGTCTGCGTACTTTGTCTGAGCGGCCACGTCGTCCTGTGGGACAAGGTGGCTCAAGCGACGAATCTCTACCTCTTCGGTGGAGTAGCCTACGGGAATACCGTTCAGCGCTATTTCAAAGGACAATCAAGTTCACCAATTTACCGCCGGCACTCTACCACAAAAAGACCCCTTTGTCAAGGTCTTTAACCTGTAAAGAGGCTATTTAAGCGCGAGGTGTAAAAGGAGAAAACTCAACAGTCACCAGGAGGCGTAAAGGTATTTCAAGAGGATGAACCTGCGCCGGAGCCAGGAGCATCTGGTTACTCTCAACGGGCTTGGCTTCTTCTATGGTTGAAAGCGTAATGTGCGGCTGGGCATTAATGCTCACAAGCCCCGATCCTTCTAGATTAACAATGGCGGCCTGAACCCTTTGATTATCTGTTGCCCAACCTGTAATAAACACCAATCGCTGTGTATTGAGCGTATTTGGATGCTGAAGATTAAATTCTTCCGGCGTCACCTTAAATGCAAGGGTAATATGAAGGTGAAAACGCTTGGGGAAGAGGAGGGGAATGTGCTGGAGTAACGCTGTTTCAGATTCTTTCGTGAGCGATGCCCAGACAATGCCCTGCCCGCCAGCGGTGGAGGTTTCCATGTGGTTTCTTACTTTTGTTCTATCGTACCTTAAGGTAGTCTGTCTGTATATTTCCTAGAATTTAAGACTATGCACAAAAAAGACTGTATTTTCTGCCAGATTGCGCTGGGTGAAGCGCCATGCCATAAGGTGTGGGAAGATGAAAAATTTTTAGCTTTCCTGACTATTTTTCCTAATACAGACGGTGCCACAGTGGTAATTCCTAAAGAGCACTATGGAAGCTATGTATTTGATCTACCTCCGGAGGTGTACGGAGATTTCCTGGAAGCCACGCGTACCGTTGGCCACTTACTTGATAAGGCCTTTGAAGATGTTGGTCGCACAGGTCTCATTTTTGAAGGCTTTGGTGTGGATCATGTGCACGCTAAACTCTATCCTATGCACGGCACGGCAATAGTAGACTGGCGCCCGTTGGAATCTGAAAAAACTGGTGCGCATCGCAAATTTTTCTCTGAATATGAAGGGTATCTTTCTTCGGCAGATTACGAACGAGCTGACGATGCTTCTCTAAGCGCTCTGGCGGAAAAAATTCGGAAAGGCTAACTGCTCTTTTTTGAACCAGAAACAGAAGGGTTACCAGCAATAAAAAATCGGTAGAGTTCTTCTTTAGCTTGGCTTATACCAATTCGGGAGGAAGTAATGATTTTTTCTGGAACCAGACTTGGTGCTATATGAATCTTTTTCCCTATTTTTGTGCCTGAATCAAGTAGCGTAATGCCCAGAGCTTTTCCCACGTTTCCTGGTCCGCTGCAGAGCCTTGGAATAGGTATGGCAGCACCGCGACGCACTTGCATGAGTGAAACACCAGTAGTTGGTTCCAAAGCACGAATAAGTACGGCCTCGCCTCTCCCAACCGGTCCGCAGACAATATTCATGCACAAGTGAATCCCATAGCTTGTATACACATATACAGTGCCCGCTTCTTTAAACATTGGCATAGTACGGGCGGTAATGCCTCTGAAAGAGTGGCTAGCGGGATCATCTTGGTGATACGCCTCTGTTTCCACAATAATGCCACCAACCGTACCTTCTGCAGTGGTGTGGCTGATCTCCCAACCTAGTAAAGCTCTTGCTGCCTCAACGGCAGGTAATGCTAGAAGCTCACCAATGGCCATAGGTGGATAAGGCCAAAGAGTGTACTGGCGTGAGCAAATGCGTTGATGAACGGGGTGATAATTGCGCTTAGGAGATTGCCGCCCCCAAATGACGAAAGCAGAATAAGGCTGATGAGGATGATAAAACCAATTTGTCCCCCTACAAGTGAACGGTATTCAGGCCAAAAATAGGCCACAATGGACGATCCATCCAGTGGAGGGATAGGCAAAATATTAAATGCCGCTAGATAAATGTTCAGAGTGGAGGCAATGAGGATGGGCTGTACGTTAGCGTTTGGGAGAAAGTGGGGAAGTGACACTGCCAACAGGTTGAGAACAATTGCAAAAAGGATATTACTGAAAGGGCCAGCTAGGGCAATGAGGAGTTCATCTACCCTACGAGAAAGCCGCATTGGGTTATAAATGACTGGTTTGCCCCAACCAAAGCCCACCAGTAAGAACATGATGCTGCCAATGGGGTCCAAGTGAGCCAACGGGTTCAGGGTAACGCGACCCATTAGGTGAGGAGTATCATCACCAAGACGATCCGCCGTCCAGGCATGCGCAAACTCATGTACGGTAATGGCGGCCACAATTCCCAAAAGGAATATGATGGCGTTAATGGGGTTGGTAATGAGGTTGAGAATATTCATGGTTGACCTTAAGGGTTCCTTCTGGTAAAGTCTTTTGAGAAACAACCACAGATTAGCATACCCCAAAATTTATGGCTACCTGCATGCTTACCGGCAAGCGCCCCTCCGCCGGCAACAACAAACCAAAATCACTGCACAAGACTCGTCGCACGTTTAAACCAAACGTACAGAAGTTTCGTGGCTTGAAGCTCTCAACGCACGCAATCCGTATGATCAAGCGCGCTGAGGCTATTATGGCCACTCAGACTGTTCCTGCTAAATAAAAGCTGAATCAAGAAAACCGGGTTAACGCCCGGTTTTTTTGATACAAAAAAAGACCCGCTGCTGCAGCGGGTACAAGAATTTTGCGTCGAGTGCGAACGAATTCTTGAATGAGTTCAAGAATATCTTTTTCTATAACTCGCTCTCTTCTGGTGAGTTCAAGGAGCATTTCGATCAGTTCGGTAACCTCACTGGCGTCTAATGCGATATTGTGCTTTTGAGCAACCTTTAATAGCTCTCTCCTGGCCCAAAGATAGTCTTCCATCAGAGCAACAATAGCAGATTAATGAGGCTTACACAGCCTCTAGAGCAGCCTGTTCGTGAATTGCCCGTACTTCCGGGTGCTTTTCTAAATATGCTTCCCATTCTTGGGTAAAGCAATCTGCGCAATAAATATTTTTTGGGTAGGGTGGTTCTTGAACAATTTTGCCCACTCGGCCACATTTACGACATTTTACGTTAAACAGGGGTTTACCAGCGTACCGTTGTTCTCGCAGTAATTTGCGGCGCTCAGGGCTGTGCTTAGGAACGTGAGTAAACCCTTGTTTCCAGAAGAACTCTTGTTCTTTGGCGGTAAAGATAAAAGGCTCTCCCGTTTCTTGATCATAGAGAGTAACATCTTGAAACTGTGGTGCAGCGCTTGTTGGAGGTGTGTCTTCACTCATGCACTTGTCATAGCACAGCTAGCCCATAAGCCACAAGTGCGCTAGTGTAAACATATGAGTTCTCTATTACCAGCGGCAAGTACGTGGGCAGTTATGTCTGAGGTTCAGCAAGTGCCCTATATTGCCGAAATTGCCGTCATGGTGCATCCTGCAGATTTTTGGCTTGGTGCCCCAGAAAAACCACTTACCATGGAAGAGGTACGTCTTTTGCAGCATTTTGCTGCACAAACGCCGGTGGCGGAGGAAAAAGTGGCGATTATTCGCCAGGCAGATCATTTTCGGCCAGAAGTGGCAAATGCTCTTTTAAAACTTTTGGAAGAGCCTCCTGCATATTTGAAAATTGTTTTGTTGGGGGAATCTGAGGTACTTTTACCTACTATTCAATCGCGCGTGCAGCGGTTGCAGGCGCTGCAAAGAGACGTTAATCCTGGCGAACCAACGTTTTTAGACCAGTGGCGCGACCTATTTTCCAAGCTGAATCCGCGCGATCCTGACCAGCGCAAAGTTGCTCGGCGACTCCTTATGTATCAACCCTTACTTCACAGTACCATCCAGCACGGCGTACTATTAGAAGGATTCCGTAACCCCCGTTTATGATTGTGCCCATTATTATCATTCTGATTATTATTCTGGTTGGCCTGTTAGTTGACTGGCAAGCCATTCTTAAGCGGCTGCCATTTTTGCAGAAAATGCTCAATAGACCTCGAAGACAACCTGCTGCTCCTCGACAAAACGTCCAAAAATCTACCCAGCGCATGAATACGGCTCCTTCTTCAGAAGAAACCTCTTTCATGGCTGATGCTGCCATGGCGCCTCAAAACTCTGCAGATGAGCCAGAAGCTGCTAGTACAGATCCAGAGGTACAGGCTCTCTTGGAGAAGGCCGATGTTTTCTTCCGCAAAGGTGAGTTAAAAGCAGCCGAACAAGAGTATTTACAGGCAGCCGCCAAAGATCCACGTTGCAGCAAGGCGTATAGCCGCCTTGGTGTTATTTATTTGGAAACAGGGGAAGATTGGCAAGATGCGGAAGCAGCCTTTCGCCAAGCGCTCAAAACTGACGCCAATAATGGCTACATTCTGAATAATCTAGGATTGGTTCTTTATCATCAGGACAAATTTGCCGATGCCATTCGTCACTTTGAACTAGCCGTGCGGCAAGATGAATTCAATGCCAATCGACACGCAAACCTTGGAAAGGCCTACATGGCCATGCGACAGTATGCCAAAGCAGAGTCTGCCTTCAAAAAAGCATTGAAATTAGAATCAAATGAGATGGAATATAAAGATTTGTTAGCTGAGGCCATTGAAAAGAAACAGGCACATAAGGCAATGTTACGAAAATAAAAGGGTAATGTGTTTCAAAAACAATTGAGGATTCGGAATAGGGTTGATTACTTCCCCAATACATTACGTTACGCAGTAACGAGGGAAGCAAGATTTCTTACCTATCCGATTTGTTTTTGAAACACATTACCCTTTTAAATGGCGAAGGCGTCCGCGGACTTGTAGTCCAGGGACGCCTTCTAGAGGTTATTTCATGTGGAGAGCAACGAGATTGATGAGATCACGAAACGTCCAGATGGTTTTCACAATCACCATGTCGTCGAACGTTCGAATTCCCGTCTCGGCTTCGATGAGTGCAATTAGTTTCATGGTTCGCATCTGGCAGACTTCGATCTGGGGAGCGTCCAGCCGCATGTCCGGCTGAAGGTCAACCCGATTAGTCCAGACGAACGTATCGCGTAGATGGCGGAGAACAATTTCTCCGGCTTTGGTCTGAAAACAATCCGTTGTCGTAGAAGGTCGTGTAGCTAATGAAACCATATCCCTTACCGTCCTTGATCCTCATGAAATATGAAGATTGTGCAGATACTAGCATAAAACTTCATATTTGTCCAGTGGGTGAGAGGGTAATTGTGAAGTTTTAAGGTTGATAAGCAGCGACAGGAGCGCCTTTTCGTAATTGGCTAATTCCCAGATAGAGATCAACTTTCTGGATTTTTCCTAAAAATCATTCTTATTTTATTTTTACCTCTGATAAACCTATCTTTATCGTAATAAATCTGCTATCTTAAAACCTATGTCATTTAGCCACTACTTCTTTTTGTTATGAATATTCGCAACGTCGCCATTATTGCCCACGTAGACCACGGAAAAACTACCCTTGTTGATGGTCTTTTGAAGCAGTCAAAAACATTTCGTGAAAACGAAGCTGCCATGAGCCAAACCCTCATCATGGACTCTAATGATCAAGAGCGTGAGCGCGGAATCACCATTCTTGCCAAAAACACGGCCGTCATGTTTGGCGATGTCAAAATTAATATCATTGATACTCCAGGCCACGCAGACTTTGGCGGGGAAGTTGAGCGCACCCTCAACATGGCCGATGGTGCCGTGTTGGTAGTTGACGCCCAAGAGGGCCCAATGCCACAGACTAAATTCGTTTTGAAAAAAGCTCTAGAGCTTGGCTTAAAGCCAATTGTAGTTATTAACAAAATTGATAAGCGTGATGCTCGTGTTGATGAAGTACTCAGCAAAACCTACGATCTCTTCCTAGATTTGGCTACTGATGAATCTCAACTAGAATTTCCAGTCTATTACGCCATTGGCCGTGAAGGTAAAGCTTGGAAAGAAATGCCTGCTGATCCTTCAGCGCCAGCAGATCTCTCACCAATCTTTGAAGCCATTGTAGAGCACGTGCCGGCTCCTGAGAGCAATACCGAAGGCCCATTTCAAATGCTCGTGTCTGCTCTTGATTGGGATAGCTACCAGGGTAAATATGCCGTTGGTCGCATTTGGCGCGGCAAGGTAAAACCTGGCCAGACCATGACGCTCATGCAGGTAAACGGCACACAAACCAACTCTCGTATTGATAAGGTTTACGTTAGTCAGGGTCTAAACCGTGTTGAGGTCCCAGAGGCCTTCGCCGGTGACATTGTTGCTCTTACCGGTCTCAAAGAAGCGGGTATTAGCGATACCATTACAGATCCTTCCACACCAGAAGCGCTCCCAATCATTGCTATTGAAGAGCCTACCCTTAAAATGGGTATCTCTGCCAACACTTCACCGTTTGCCGGCCGCGAAGGAAAGTTTGTGACTGGTCGCCAAATCTTAGATCGTATCAAGCAAGAGCTTGAGCACAACGTGTCCATGCGCCTAGAAATGGGTGATGCCGGTGAGTTTATCCTCTCTGGTCGTGGTGAATTACACCTTTCTGTATTCATTGAAACATTACGCCGTGAAGGTTTTGAGCTCCAAGTTGGTAAGCCACAAGTTATTACCAAGGAAATTGACGGTCAAACCGTTGAGCCGTTGGAAGAGCTTACCGTAGACGTTGCCAACGATTTCGTTGGTGGTGTTACTGGTGAAATTGGTCGCCGCAAGGGCATTCTGCACTCTCAGGAAGAAAATTCCGATGGAAGCACACGCCTTACTTTTGAAATTACCACTCGTGGTATGTTGGGTCTGCGTAACCAGTTGCTTACCCTTTCTAAGGGAACGGCTGTTCTGAACTCACTCTTCCTCCGTTTTGAACCTGTTAGTGGCAATATTCCAAAGATGCGAAATGGTGTATTACTTGCTTCAGATGCCGGTAAGGCCGTTGGCTATGGTCTCAATATTGCGCAAGGTCGCGGTATTACCTTTATTTTGCCTCAAACTGAGGTGTATGAAGGAATGATTATTGGCTTGAATGCCCGTGATGAAGACATGGAAATTAACGTTACCAAAGAAAAGAAGCTGACAAACGTTCGTGCCGCTGGTTCTGATGACGCTCTTGCCCTTACTCCTGCAACTATCTTTAGTTTGGAGCAGTGTTTGGATTTCTTGGAAGATGACGAATTGTTGGAAGTAACGCCAAAAAGCCTACGTTTACGTAAGAAGTTGTTGAACGCTTCACAGCGCGCTCGGGCGAAGAAGTAGCCAAAAAGAAAAGGAAAAGGACCTGCCACATCAGCTGCAGATCCTTTGGAGTATGACTTCTAGGGGAAGTCACTCAGAATTGAGAAACAGGCAAGGTATATGGATCGTAGCCAAGTCCATATTGCGCACGGGCACGTACGCTACTTGCATGAGCTTTTGAGGCTTCACTGTCGTGCACAGAATAGCATATTCTCTAGAAATTACCAGACCCTAGCTCTTGGCATTGGAGCTGGCGTATACTAAATGTATGCTATTTGCTCATAAGGAGGACGAAGCAACGGCGGCACCCGCAGATCAGCAGCCAGCTGTACCGCCGCCGCATACTATATTAGTTCCAGAAGCCGTTGCGCAGCTGGAGCGTTTATATGGTTCCTCGCAAACAGCTCCAGAAATCATGGAGCTCCTCCTTCGCTACGCCGCAGAAAAGAAAATTTCCGACCTTCTCTTTGAGCCAAACGGAGATTACATCTTGGTTCGCATGCGTTTGGACGGTATTCTGCAAGAAGCTGCGCGTATTCCTGGGGCCATTTATCCAGCAGTGGTTGCTCGCATCAAGGTGTTGGCCATGCTTGATACTGCCAATCGTCAAATCAATCAAGAAGGTAAGTTCATTTTTGCGGTTGATACTCGTTCAGTGAACGCTCGTGTTGCCATAACGTTAGTTGCCGGAGGCGAAATGATTGCCGTTCGTTTACACGATAGTGCATCCGCCGTTTCTACCCTGGAAAGCCAGGGAATGGATCCTGCTATTCGGGAAGTATTTGAGAGAATGTTAACTCTGAAAACGGGCCTGCTTCTTGTTTGCGGACCTACCGGCGCCGGAAAGACCTCCACCCTTTATAGCTCCTTAAATATCCTTAACACTGGCAAGACCAACATTATTTCTATTGAGGATCCTGTTGAATATGTCATGCAAGGTATTAATCAAATGCAGGTAGACCAAGATCGTGGTCTCACCTTTGCTACGGGTTTGCGGGTTATTCTTCGTTTGAATCCGGATATTATTCTCGTTGGAGAAATTCGTGATAAAGAAACTGCACAAATTGGTATTGAAGCTGCTCTTACGGGTCACTTGGTGTTAACCACTCTTCACGCCAATAGTGCCGTGTCCGCCATTTCTCGCCTGCGTGATCTACAGGTAGATGAATTCCTTATTAATGCCTCAATTAAAGGTGTGCTTTGCCAACGATTAGTGCGCAAAAGTTGCCAGCATTGTGGTGCGTGGAAAGAGCCGTTTACTACTGAACAGCAACTCTATCAGCAAATCATGGGCCGCCCTCTGGAAAAACAGTTTGTGGGAGCTGGTTGTGAAGTGTGCGCCGGCACAGGCTTTGATGGCCGCGTTGGCATCTATGAATTGATTCAAGTGAATGAAACGGTTCGCCAGCTCATTGGCACCATCAAATCTGAACAAGAAATGTTTAATGCGCTTCGACAGCAAGGTTTCAAATCCCTTGTGGAAGATGGTATGGCTAAGGTTGAACAGGGGCTGACTACTGTTATGGAAGTGATCAGTAATGCGTATACGGAATAAGGGTTTTAAAAACAAATCGGCAAGGTTGAGCAGAGCTCCTTTTTCGTAAGTCCTCAATTGTTTTTAAAACCCTTATTCCTTCTTTAGCTGGTGTTTACGCAACGCTTATTAGCATTTGCTTCAACGGCATCAATAAGGCTGCGCTGCGGCCTCTTAGGGTCATGGTGAGTTGGCGGTTGTCCATGTGGCCTGATTCTACCTGGCGGAAGATGTCTACGTATTGTTGATTTTCCATTTGCTCTTTAAGGCGTGGTGGCAAAATGCTGTTACTGTCAAAAGAGATGGTGAGGGGCTCAGTCATATCATCCTGGCCGGTGTTGATGGCTACAATGACCCATTCATCACGATATTCCCGAATATATACATAAACATGCTCACTCACAAAAAGCGTGAGTTGTGAGCCGTAGCGGAGCGCCGCAGAGCCCTTGCGGAGTCCAATGAGTTGGCGTAGATGCTGGAAGAGCGTGAGTGCCTCTGGGTACTCATCGGAAGGCTCTAAGCCACCAGGCAACATGTGCCACGGCATATCGCTACGATTGTCAGGATCATGACCGCCTTCTAAGCCTACTTCAGTACCATAGTAAATTTGTGGAATGCCTCTAGAGGTCATCATTAAGGTCAGGGCCAGTTTTGTGGTGGCAATAGCCCAATCTCGGTGACCGCCACCATGCTCCAATGCATGGGTGAAGAAACGAGCGCTCAAGTCATGATTATCCAGAAGTGTAACCAGCTTGTTGTGGTTGGTGTATGAGGTATCACGATCCAGTACACCAGTTCCAGGCTTGATTAAACTACTGTACGGAGCGGCAATTTGGGTGCAAGGAGCGCCATAAATAATGACGTCTTCAATGCTCTTTTGAAACGGAAAATCAAAGAGTGAATCAAAGGCAAAGTGCTGTTGAAAGCGCGAAATGGTATCAATATTGTAATCTAATACTTCGCCCAAAAGAGTGACATTGGGGAACTTACCGCGCACTACTGTTTTGTAATAGTGCCAAAAAATACCCTCAACGTGCTTGGCGGTATCCATGCGAATGCAATCTACGCCGGTCTCTTCAATCCAGTCCGCAATGAGACGCACGAAATAGTCAGCAACTTCCGGGATTTCTTGATTGAGGTCTGGAAGGCCGGATAGCCACGAGCCAATATCGCCCACTTCAGATTCACTCCGTTGTTCATTAAACCAGTGAGGTTTAATGGGTGTGCTAGGGTCACCTTTCAGCGCTGGATGATTATAACCAGTGTGGTTAACCACCATGTCCAAAATAACCTTGATACCGGCGGCATGTAACTGGTCGACCAAATCTTTCAAATAGCGCTTGCTGCCACTTGGTACTCCTGGCTTTGGACTGTACAAATGGGGGTCAACTTTTTCAAAATCTAGCGGCCAGTAGCCGTGATAGCCCCAAGAACCATGTTCGCTTAAGTGGCTATTTTCAAAGACGGGAGTTATCCAAAGCGCGGTGATGCCTAGGTGTTGCAAATAGGGAATACGATCAATGATACCCTGAAAATCACCCCCATGATATCCGTTGGGATTGGCTGGTTCGTGGTCAAAATTGTTTTCCGTGTCGCCGTCTGAGAAACGGTCGGTAACAATAAAATAAATGATGTCATCTTGCGTCAGCATGCTGTATTTATTGTATCATGGCGAATAAAAAAACCTGTCCTTAGGTGGACAGGCGATGAAGACGGCGTAGCTCGGCAGAAATTTTTGATCTAGTTTCCCATTTTGTGGGAGGGGACTGTGTCTGGATAAGTTCCGCGAGGAGGAGATTGAGCGCAATGCCTTCATTACCGCATCTTTTTGCCTGTGTGTGACAGTAACAGATGTGTGTAACGAAGCTTTTATAGCAATTTTGCCTGCGCTTCCATATTTTTGGCCGCATTTTTTCCGGCCGATGACGTGGATGATGTCTTATGAGGAGTGCTTTGAGGTGAGGTAGGAGCTCAACTTTTGCACTTTCTGCTTCTATGTAACTAACGAGGTCCAAAAAACTCCCTCCACATCTAGATATACCAGAAAAAATATGGTTTAATAGGCTCTATGCGTCCAAAGACTTTTCGCGAAAACGTTGAATACCTTCTACCCTTTCTGACACCTTATAAGGTGCTCATTTTGAGTACTATGGGTTTTTTGATTGCTGCTCAAATTACGGCAGCACTTGATCCTGTTTGGCTTAAGCACATCATTGACGGTATTACCGCAGGAAAAAACCTTGCTGCGCTTTGGCCGGTAGTTGCTGTTTATTTTTCATTTAAGCTGGCTACTGCATTCTTCCAGTATCTTAGGGACCTTATTTTCTCTCCGGCAGAAATGGGTATCTCCAAGACCCTTTCAGAGCGGCTATTCCACCATCTTTTGTCTCTGCCCATTAGTTACCACGTTGATCAAAAAATTGGTGGTTTATCGCGCAAGATTACGCGTGGTGGTAGGGCCGTTACGTTTATTTTGGATTTTCTCGTCATTAACATTGTGCCTACTATTGTAGGATTAGTTGTTACTACTGCTTTTCTCTTGCGGTTATATCCTGCCATTTACGCCGTCATTACTTTCACAACAGTAGTTGCGTACGCATGGTTTACGTTGTGGTCCACTGAGAAGCGCCAGAAGTATCGCCTAGGAGCCAACCTTGCAGACGATGAGGTGGCCAGTATTGAAGTAGATGCTCTCACCAACATTGATACGGTCAAATATTTCAACAATGAACGTGAATTGGAACAGCGCTATCAGCCTTCAGTATTGAAGCGCTTCCAACTTGCTACCACTTCTAACCAGTTGTTTGCGTTAATTTCCGGCATCCAAGCGCTCATCTTATTGCTAGGACTTGGATTAATTCTCTTCCTGGCCGTGCGTCAGACCATTGCTCACACCATGACCATTGGTGACTTAGTGTTGCTTACTACTTATATTGTGCAGCTTTCGGAGCCAATTAATACGCTTGGCTTTGTGTATCGCAACATTAAAGATGGCATGGCAGATATTGCCGGCATGTCCACCATTCTGCAGCAAGATATTAATTTGAAAGAACCTGAAAATCCAAAACCTCTTGATGCTCCAAAAGGAAAAATTGAATTCAACCAGGTAGGGTTTGGTTACGCTTCAAGAGCAAATGTTCTCAAGGACGTTTCATTCACCGTGAAACCAGGTCAGCGCATTGCGTTTGTGGGTCCTTCGGGCGTAGGGAAGTCCACCATTGTGAAGCTTTTGTTCCGCATGTATGACCCAACTGCTGGGGAAATTCTCATTGATGGGGTAAACCTTTTGGATCTTTCCCAAGATACCCGCCGTCATGTCTTTGCCATTGTTCCCCAAGAGCCAGCGCTCTTTAATGCCACCATTGGGGAGAACATTCGTTTTGGAAAACCAGATGCCACGGATGAAGAGGTAGATGCCGCCGCTAGAGCTGCCAGCATTGAGAAGTTCATTAAGGGCCTACCAGAGAAATACGACACTATTGTGGGTGAGCGTGGAGTGAAGCTTTCGGGTGGAGAAAAGCAACGTGTTGCCATTGCACGGGCCATCATTCGTAATCCAAAAATTCTTGTATTTGATGAAGCAACTTCTAGCTTAGACTCGCATAGCGAACGCGAAATTCAAGACGCTCTTGATACCATTTCTGAGGGGCGCACCACTGTTGCGGTTGCTCACCGTTTGTCCACGGTAGTGAACTCCGATCAAATTTACGTTATGAACAAGGGCAGTATTGCCGAACAAGGCACGCACACAGAACTTCTGAAAAAAGATGGTCAATATGCCAAGTTGTGGCGGCTGCAAGCTGAAGGAAAAGACCCAGAGTTATTGGGTTAAGAGTTCGTACGCAGCTTCAACTTCAGGTGGAATTTCTTGAGGTATTTGATAGCCCAAAGAGGGGTACTCTTTAATCTTACGGAAATCGGCCAACATTAGGCGGATGGTCACTTCTCTCGTAATGTTTTGATAAGGATAATCACGTAATGAAATTGGCGGCGAAGTAACAATGGCTTCTTTTCCTGGCCATTGTTTTTTGAAAGTAGCAAAGGATCGTCGCTCCATATAAGGCTTTTGTACGAGAATAAATTTTTGAGGGTGCAATCCTTTTTCTTCTAAGAGTTTACGCGAGAATAGTACATTTTCACCGGTGTTTGAGGCATTTTTTTCTAAGATCATTGCCTTTCTTGGTACACCTAATGCTTCCGCTCTATCGGCGAATGTTTCAGCTTCTGTCTTTGGCCAGTTCTTGGTGAGGTTACCAAGGTTACTGCCAGAAATGAGCATGAGAGGCGCATAGCCTTGCTTATAAAGCGTAGCCGCATATTCGGCAACCCGAATATCATGGCTACCTAAGATGAAGATGCAGTCTGCTTTTTCTAATGTATGGTGCAGTTGCTGGTATTCCCAGATGAGGTCTATTGCTTCTTCTTTGGTCATAGCACTTTATCAAAAAGACTTACCCACACTGCGTATCCTTTTGTTGAAGGGTGAAAGTGATCAGCAGCATATACGTTGTGATCTGCGTTATACGAAAGTTTTCCGGCGCCATAGAGATCAACGCTCTTAATATCTGTACCTTGTAGGGCCTGAGCAAGAATGGCATTTTGTTTTTCCGCCCAATATTGCGTCAGGCGAGTGTAGGGGAAGAAGAGCGCCGGCAATGTGGCGGTGTCCGGTGTATTGGCCATTGCTATAGTTGTTGCACCTGATGCAGTAATTTGGGATATAACCGTCTGTAAACTGGTGTTAAAACTATCAATTGGCGTGAAATGTGTGGCATCATTTGCTCCGCAACTTACCGTAATAACCGTGGGGTGAAGCTCTACCAAACCCTCAAGCTGATTTGTTACTACATCAGCCATTTTTGCACCAGATTTTGCTCTGTTAATGACGTGTACGTACTGATGTTCATCTGCCAAATGTAGAGCTATCTGATAGGAAAGGGTACCTTCCAGTGTGTTAACGCCGGTTCCTTGAGCTGTGCTATCGCCCAAAACTACATAGGTTATGGCTGGATCTGCAGAATTACCCACCGTGTACTCACGTGGAAAACTAGCACTTTGTGTAAAGAGCATTTCAGTTTTTCCGTAAAAGAAGAGTGAGCGCGCAATGGTGTAGGCAAGCCAAATAAGGGCGAGCGCCATGAGAACAATAACACCTCGATTCATGTGTGGAGTTCTTTGAGTGCTTGTTTGGCACAGCGACGCACATAATCTGACAATTCAAGTGTGTCTAGTTCCTGCACATTAAACCAGCCCATGTCTGGGCTCTCTTCGCCTTCTTGGTTAGAAAATTTATCGGTAGCTGCACGAGCAAAGAAAGTCATTCCAATATGCTCATGGGTGGAATTAATACGATGTCGATTCAGATATTTTGGTGGAATAAGCTCAAGATAGTCGCCTGTTTGCGTACTGTGGGGGAGTAGATCATTGGCCAAAACCACATCTAGACCTACTTCTTCTTTAACCTCACGAATAGCGGCTTGGTTGGGGTCTTCATCTAATTCCACATGACCGCCAACACCTAGCCAGATGCCATATTTGTCGTGCTTGCGAAGCAATACCTTGTTGTTATACACGATAAAAACTTCCGCGGTGAAGTCAATTTTTTCGTGGATATGTGGCATGTTTTAACTTAAAAGTTTTTTAAGTGCGGTCATTTTCTCAGGATTAGCCTTTGCCTCTAATACTGCAATTTTTATATTGATTTCGTTAAATTTTTCCGTTGTGGCAAGCTCAATGAACTCTTCAAAATTTAAGAAGTGCAAGCTGATTTTTTCTCCAGCATCTAAGTGTTGTTCTGCTATTTTTTCGCAACCCCGCGCAATGTAGGTATAGATGGTCCAATCTATTTTACTGACTGGTTGTGCCGATTCCCAGAGTTCTAGACTTGCTGCTTGATACCCGGTTTCTTCCAAAAGTTCTCGCTTGGCGGCAAATTCTGGTTCTTCGCCTGTCTCTACCCGGCCGCCTGCAATGCTCATGAAAGGAGCTTTGCCAGGTTGTTCTTCTTCGGTGACGATAATTTTACCATCAGCCGTCAGGGGAATGAGGATGACGGTATCTGCTCGTTTTAATTTTTCAAATATTTCTGTGCTACCATCAAACATTTCTTGTTCCCACTGGTAGACATCAAAAATGACGCCAGAAAAAACTTTCTTAGCGTTGTTGGGGAGGGGTTGTTTGGCACTCATATGATTACTATACATATTTTTTCATTGTGTGCTCAGCAAACGGCAAAACCAAACTAGCAGCGAGCAACGATACCAATGCCCCAGGGATCTTCAAAGTGAAGGCTATCCTTTTTTTCAGCAAACTCAATTGTGTGTTTTTCAAGTCGATTTTTCAGTGCTTTATAAGCGGCATCATCTGGCACGATAATTTCAAAATTTTGTAATCCTAGGGCAGGTTTTCGTGCAGATGCACCGTTACTTTCCCACGTGTTGAGGCCAAGGTGATGATGGTAGCCGCCGGCTGATACAAATAGTGCAGTGGGCATTTCCATCATGGTACTAAAGCCAAGGATATCCACATAAAAAGCTTTGGCTTGGGCAATATTTCCTATTTTCAAGTGGATATGTCCCATGGCAATAGTACCTTCACCGTCACCTTGTAGGTAGGAATTCATGAAGGCTAGTTCATCAAGTGCTTCGGTCTGCTGCATTACTTCCGTAGCGGCAACGCCAGGCCGATCAAAGTAAAGCTCAACACCGTTGCCTTCGGGGTCACTCAAATAGAAGGCTTCACTTACATGATGATCGCCGCTGCCCAGGTAGAGATTGCGCGCGTATTGGAAAACGGTGAGGAGTGTAGCGGCTAAACGGCTACGGTGGCTAAACACAAATGCCGTATGGTAGAGGCCAACGCTGTGAGCCTCGGCAAAATTAAGTGTGGTATCACGATTCAAGGTAACGAGAGGAACATGACCATCACCAAGTGTGATGGAATTTTTGGTTTCTGAGAGTATGGTGAGTCCCAAAATATCACGATAAAATTGCCGTAAAAGAGGGAGATTCTTTACGGCAAGATTTATTGTGCCAAGTTTTGTGTTGGCGGGAAGCATTACTCTATTATTTGACGAACATGATGGCATCGTCAAATTCACGACGCACCTTTGGCAGCTTGGCAAAGGCATCATCTTGGCTACGGTAGCCAAGAGCCAGCATGCTTGTTGAAGCTAAGTTGTGCTCTGCAAGGCCCAAAATTTCATCAACCTTTTTACTGTCAAAACCCTCCATAGGACCGTTATCAACACCTAGCAGGGAAGCGGTTTCAATCATCATTCCCAACGCAATATAGGTCTGAGACTGTGACCATGCAAGTAATGCGTCATCACTTTTGTACGAAATGCCACCTTCAAGCATTTGCTGAAGGCCAGCCAAATCCTCGATGCTCTTATTTTGTGCTTGGGCAGTGCGCTCCAAACGCTCGCGAACAATATTTTCACGCATATCTGTACGATAGGCAAGCACAATGAGGTGAGAGGCCTCGGTAATCTTACTCTGGTCGTAACCAACGGCGCGCAATTGCTTGCGAACTTCAGGATTTTCTACGACAATAAACTTCCAAGCTTCAATACCATTAGAACTGGGTGCCAAACGGGCACTTTCCAGAATGGTTGTTAGGTCTTGGTCGCTTACCTTTTTGGTGGCATCGAACTCTTTTACGGCGTAGCGCCAGTTCAGTGCCTTCAGGATAGTATCATTCATATTGATTCCCTTTCGTTATGTTTTTTGCTATATTACTACAAAAGTAATAGTACTACATAAATTGTAGCATTACAATGACACAAGAAGCATGCCAAAAAACGCACCACTGTTCCAGCCAAGCGCTCCAGCTCTTGGGTGATTTTTGGACGCTGAGTATCATTGATGTTTTGAAAGATGGTGAATTGCGCTACTGTTCACTGCAACGCGCTTTGAATGATGTAAGTCCAGTAACTCTCGCTGGTCGTCTAAAAAAACTAGAGCAAGCTGGTCTTGTGGAACGAAAAGAAGAAGCAGTGGATAAGCTTTCTGTATCGTATGCGCTTACCAAAAATGGTGAGAGTATTCTGCCCGTCTTAGAGCAAATTCAAATTTTTTCCGAATCATATTCCGCGGCTTAAATGGCACCTATTTCTTTGCATGATGTGGTGCTTGTTCTTTCCATTGGTCTTTTAGACAGTATTCTTTCGGTGGACAACGCATTGATAAACGCGGCTTTAGCTAGGCAATTGCCTCAATCAAAGCAGCACCAGGCAGTCGTGCTAGGTTTAGGTTTTGGTGCAATTTTGCGAATAGGGGCGCTTTTTATAGCACAATTCATTCTTCGATTCCCCGTTATTAAAGTGGCCGGTGCGTTCTGGCTCTTGTGGCTTGCTTACCAGTTCTTTTCGAAGAGGAGTGAAGAGAGACTGGGAACAAATATTCAAGAAAAAACATTACTTTCAGTTCTTGGAGCAATTGGCTTTGCAGATTTGGCATTTTCTATCGACAATATTATTGCCTCCGTTGGTCTCACTGCACGTATAGGTATCATTGTGGCAGGTGTCATCGTCAGTATTTTGGTCATGATGGTGGCAACACAAGTCATGATTAAGCTCATGCATCGGTACACGCTCTTAGAAGGTGCGGCTTACGGCGTCATTGCTTTCATTGGCGTTGCCATGCTGCTTTCTGATGCCTATCACCTTGTGTCATTTTTGCCTCATTATGAAATACCAACACTCATAAAAGTGACGGTGACGTTGGGGGTACTAGTCTGTACCGTAGTCTTTGAAGAACTTCGTCGTTTGCAAAAAGCTGCCTAAAGGCGCTTCTTTTTTGGCGTTGGAAGAGGGAGGGCTGCAGCCGTTTCTTCAATAAAACGTGCTAGCCATTCACGGTCTTCCCATTTTTCTTCAGGTACGAGCCAATAATTTTTTGCGCTAGGATACGGAGGCACCTCTGTGCATTCTGTGGCAAATTCCTTCGTTTCACTGGTTGGCTTCATGAAAAGCTGGTCGTCACACACGAGTGCTACAACTTTTTCATGACAATACAGTGCATATTCGCCAAACATTTTGCGGATGCGAACATCATGGAGGCTGCCAATTTGATCTAAGAGATAGTCAACGGTGGACTGCGTTGTGGCCATAGATGGCGTTGTATCTAACGAAAATCAGTATCGCCGTAGAGTGTTTGAATATAATTGAGTTGGCCAGTGTGCCACATGATATTCCAGTAAGGGTAGCTCATTGCCTGGAAGAACGTGCTTTTGCCCCAAGGTAATTCGACGCTTACGCCAAGATCGGCATCAGGAAAGGCGCGGATAGCTTTGTATAATTTTTCTGCGTTTTCTTTGCCCATTTTTTCTAATTCTTCCACTGATTTTCCTTCGTAGCGTGCTGATTCTTCTTCGTATGAAGGCATTTCACGCGTGGTAAGAAAGCCAGCGCTTAGCGCAAGCATGGTGATACATTCTACTACCAATTGATGAGCGCTGCGGCTGGTTTCTTCTGGTTTCCAATCAAATTTATCGGCGGGCATGGCCTTGGCAGCAGTGAACAGCATTGGGATACCGTCTTCAAGGAGTTTTACAAAAGTTTCTTGCGTATTCATGCGTGAAATATTATGAATAATCTTTTCCAAGTGTATCAGAAATAAGATGTAATGATTGCTTTCTTCATATTTAGCTCTCTACAATAGATATATCTATTTACTTACAAAGTGGACAACATGGCGGATCAGCCCATCATCACACTGCAAGGCGTGACCAAGACCTACCGTTTAGGGGACGAAACGGTGAATGCGTTGGACGGGGTTAGCTTGAGTGTAAAGGCGGGTGAATTTCTTGCCATTACGGGACCATCTGGTTCCGGAAAGTCTACCTTGGCAAATATTATTGGTGGCCTAGATACACCAAGCGCCGGTACGGTACTTATTGATGGGGAGGATATTTCTAAGGTGAGTGATAAGAATCTTTCTCACTACAGGAATAAGCACATAGGTTTCGTGTTCCAGTCATTCAATCTGCAAGCCAGTTACACTGCCCTTGAAAATGTCATGCTTCCGTTGGTTTTGGGGAAGATGGCTGGCGGTCAGCGCACGGAACGGGCAAAAGCTTGCTTGAAAGCTGTTGGGCTAGAAGAGCGTATGCGGCACCGCCCTGCCCAGCTTTCTGGTGGCCAGCGCCAGCGCGTTGCCATTGCACGTGCCATTGCCAATGAGCCAAGTATTATCATTGCAGATGAACCCACAGGTAACCTTGATTCAGCGCGCGGCGAAGAAATCATGAAACTGCTCAAAGATCTCAACAAGCAAGGCATTACACTCATCATTATTACGCACGATCAGAACATTGCCCGGGCAGCTGAACGGGTGATTACCATTCATGATGGCAAACTGGAGGAACACCGATGAAATTCTTCGACTACATTAAATTTGGTTTGAAAAACATCATGCGGCAAAAGGCCCGCACCATTCTTACGATTATTGCCATTGTTATTGGTGCTACTTCCGTGGTTCTCATGTTGACCATCATTTTTGGAGCCAAGGCCGCTGCCATTGGTCAGATTGAAAGTGTTGGCGCGCTCACTCAGGTAACGGTAAGCTCCGATACTACGTTTGACAGTAAGAATGTTTTTAACGGCAGCGGAGGAGGGGGAAGTAGTACTGACGCAGTGAAGTTGGATGACGCCATCCTTGCAAAACTAAGCAAGCTACCACACGTAACCGATGCTTACGCACAAGTTGGTGTATGGCCATTGGGAAGTGGCGATATTACCAATAGCAGTGGCACTAAATTAAAGATCAACCAAATTGTTGCGTACGTTCCTGGTACTGATACAAATAAACCCATGGCGGCTGGCCGCAACTTGAGTCCTGACGATGTCTATTCGCTCATCATTGGTCAGAATGAACTTGCTGACCTAGGGTACAAAGGAAATCCAAGTGGTGCTATTGGCCAAACACTCACCTTTGCTTTGCAAGGTTATGTTGGAGACGATACGAGTATGCCTACACCTGTTCCGCAGCAACCAGGTCAAGGTCCTCAGAATAATCCAAACGACAATCAGTCTCAGCAACACCAGAGTATTGAGCATGGAACCATTGTTGGGGTCATGAATGCTGGTCCATATGACGATGAGGTATTTGTGCCAATGGCTTGGGCCAACAAGGCAATGACTCAGAATATGCTTCAGCAACTTCCGCAAACAAATAACTGTGCAAATATTCGTGGTGCATGTCCGTATACGTCACCAAAGTTTGTTATTCAATCGAATAATCAGATTACACAGCAGGGATATTCCACCATTGTATTAACGGCCGATGACCTAGCAAATGTGAGCGCAGTCACCGCTGAGGTGAAGAAACTCAATTTGGGAGCTGCTACTGCTCAGGATGTTATTAACCAAATCCTCCAAATTTTCAAACTGGTGAGCATTGTCTTTGGGGCAATTGGTGGTATTTCTCTCTTGGTTGCGGCAATTGGTGTGGTGAACACCATGGTTATGGCAACGCTAGAGCGAACCCGTGAAATTGGCGTGATGCGAGCTTGTGGCGCTACTCGCTCAGCTGTTCGTCGACTCTTTACTTTTGAAGCGGCACTCCTAGGGTTTTGGGGTGGGGTAATTGGGTGTGCGGCGGCCTATGGAGTATTTGCACTGGTGAAACACTTTGCTTCTTCGCAATTGTCTAGTCAAGGCGTACCGTTGAGTGTCTTGAGTATTCCACTCTGGTTGACGCTTATTACGGTAGCTTCTACAACGGTTGTTGGCATCTTGGCCGGGTATGGTCCTGCACTGCGGGCTGCTCGATTGGATCCAGTGGAGGCGCTTCGGTACGAATAAAAAAGAAAGGGCTTCGGCCCTTTCTTTTTTTCTTGAGAGTGGAAATTACGGGTTTCGCTATTTCTTATACGTTAAACCAGTAGTGGCCAGCGCTTCCTTCAAAATACGAAGCGACTTTGGCCCCATGCCATGAAGTTTAGCCAATTCCACTTCAGTTATTTTGGTTAAATCTTCAAGTTTTTTAAGACCAGCTCCGGCTAAAGCGCGCTCTGCAGGGGCTGATGTTTTGGGAAAAGTACTCATTTGAGCGAAGCAACCATGGCATCTATCAACTCGTTGGTACCGTGTTCACGAGATTCTGATGTATCAAGGTCATCTAAATAGGTGCCATTTTCGGTAAGAACAAGCTTCGTGCCGGTGTCAGTAGGGAAAAATTCTACCGTAGCAAGGGAAACGGAGATACGCTTACTGTCCATATCCATGTGGTATGTGTAGATAATGCGCTCGTTGGGCACAATATCTTGATAGTAGGCTTTATATGTATAGATGGGACCGCCTTCTGGGCCACCAGTATTTATTTCACTGCCTCCTACCTTAAAATCAAGCATATAAGTACCTTTTTCCAAAGCTTCAGGAGTAGCAAGCCACACTGCTTTTGCTTCCGGCTTAGCAAACGCGTTGTAAACTTTGGCAGGGGAGGCATCTAACATGCGCTCAATAACGAAAGATTTATGTACAAGAGAATGGGTCATAGAAATTATTTAATGATGATTTCAAGCTGATCAAAGAATGAATTCCAACCTTTATTCAGACCATTAGCATATTCTTCAGGTGGTAGATTGCCTGACTGGGTAAAGGTCATCTCGGTCTTGCCGTTTACTTCTTTTAGCACAACCGTGCCAACCTCTACGTTTGGGTTGGAAGGATTAAACGGGTCTCTCATGATGAAGACAAGACGTTCTGGTTCGGCAACTTCTTTATAGCTTCCTGTGAATGGAATGGTACTACCATCTTCGGTAGATACCATGGTGGCTTGCCATTCACCATTAACACGAACGTCCATGGCAACGCTCTTTGGGTCAGTAGGGTAGGGTTCTACTCCGTACCATGAGGCAAACTGAGCGGGCGTAGTCCACGCAGCCCAAACTCTTTCTCTTGGTGCATCAAGTATTCGAACAATGGTGACTTCCTGTTTCATAGAGTTTCTCCTGTTATTATTGGGTACGTAAAAATACTTCAAGTGAGTCAAAGCGCTCGTTCCAGAGGCGTTGATAATCCTTAAGATATTCCTCCGCCTTTTGAATGGTTTCTGGCGAGGCCGTCACAAATTGTTGTTTGCCACGACGTCGTTTTAATATCAGCTTTGCCTTTTCTAGCACCTGCAGATGCTTAGAAATGGCGGCAAAGGTGAGATCATAAGATTCTGCAATTTCGCCAATAGAAAGCTCTTCTTGCAGTACGCGTCGCAGGATATCTCGGCGTGTAGCATCTGCAAGTGAGGCAAAAACGGCGTTCAATTGGAGGCTTTGTTCAACCATATAGTTGAATGATAATGTAAAGAAAGAAACGCGTCAAGCGGGCCGTATTACAATGCTTTGCGGTACATAAAGTATTGCACCAGTGTTGCGCCCCACATGAAGAAGCCAACCACAAAAGAGATCAGTGGTAAGTATGTTTTTGTTACAGAAAAGAAAGCAATTTGCGAAGCATAAAAACCAAGTGCAATGAGAATAGTGAGAGCAGGCTGGCCTGAGGTTTTGGTCTTATAATTTTTGGCAATTTGGGCCGGAATGCCAATGAGTGTGAGGGCCAGAGAGAAGGCGGTAACCAAGATGCTCAGCACGGATTTGATATCCATAAGGTAAAGAGATGATGAAGTACTTTAAGCGTAGCAAAAATAGTTTACTTCAAGAATCTTTGATGCTGATTCCAAGCTCTGCAACCAGCGCAGGAGCAAGAGACATGAGTTGCTCTGACGAAATGATGGCGCCCTTCAAGCTGGCAATACCGCGAATGCTCTTGAGCGTTGATCCGCTCAGATCTACATTAGTAAGTTTGGCGTGCGAGAAATCTGTTTCCTCCAACGTGCACTTCTCAAAAGTCACATTCTTCATTTTTGCTTCCAGAAAGTCAGCATGTAATAAGTTGCAGCCAATAAATTTCACGTTTTTTAATGAAGTAAAGCGGAAGAGGGTCATGTTGAGTGCAGAATCTTTGAATGTGCAATCTTCTAGGTTACTTTCGCTAAAAATTGTGCCGGTAAGGCGACACATGGTGAATGTGGTGGAATCTAGTGAACACTCAGAAAAATTGGTACCAACAAAAGACGTATGATTTGCTGTCACTGCTGAAGCATGCATTTTAATGAGCTTTACCCCAGTGAAATCTGCGCTTGTAATGACGCAATCATGAAGACGAACACTATATGCCGCATGTAAAGGAGAAAGTGCACCTTCAAAAGCAGTGTCAAAGTACTCTTTATCTGAGAGGAAGTTTTGGTTGGTGAGTATAACCGGTTCAAGCTGAGGCATGCGTCTATAGTAGCAGATGAAATACTGCTACTATAAGAGAAATCAGTCACTTTCACTATGACTCCCACATTGGATCCCTTCGGTGAAGATCAGGATGAATTGGATGCGGTTGTGATTAAAGATAATGGTGAGCCATTGGTAGATTTCTTGGGTCTATCGCCAAAATTGATTGCGGCGGTAGAGCACCCTGTCTATGACTTTCCACGCACGCATATTGTGCGAAAATCAGTAGCCAACATGCTGGCTCAAGCGGCTGATGCACTCCCTGACGGTTTATTTTTAAGTGTTTTTGAAGGGTATAGACCCATCCAGGTACAGCGGGCAATGTTTAACTCTTCCTTACAGGTAGTAAGTGATCAGCACCCACACCTGACGCCAGTTGAGCGGGAATTAGAGGCTGGCCGTCGTAGCGCTCCACCAGATGCCATCACCCCGCCACCTCACATAACAGGAGGGGCTGTAGATGTAGAAATTGCGGATGCCAACGGGAAAATTTTGGATTTCTGGTCGCCATACGAACGGAGTGATTGGCGCCAGGCTTCCCCAAACGCCAAGGGATTAAGCGAAGAGGCCATGAAAAACCGTGCATTGCTCAAGAGTATTTTAGAGCCAACAGGTTTGACTAATTATGTGGATGAATGGTGGCACTGGTCGTATGGCGACAATGGTTGGGCACTCCGCGTGAATGCCCCACATGCACTCTATAATAGAGTTGAATTGCCGGAAGATATTGATTGGGTGGGTGATCCTACTAAGCTCCCTAACCTGTAATATGCAGAAACTTTCTCTTCGCAAGCCAGATGACATGCATGTGCACTTACGTCAGGATGCCATGCTGACCTTGGTGACACCGCATACGGCGGCTCAATGTGCTCGAGCAATTGTAATGCCAAACCTTACGCCGCCCATTTTGACTGCTGAAGATGTGAATCGTTATCGCAAAGAAATTCAAACTGCGGGTGGGAAAGGTTTTACTCCGCTTATGACGTTTAAGATTGTGCCAAGTACCACGGCGGCAATGGTTGAAAAGTTGAAAAAGGCTGGGGCTACGGCAGGTAAATTGTACCCAGAAGGGGTAACAACAAATTCGGAAGACGGTGTTAAAGATATTCCAGCACTCTACCCAGTTTTTAAGGAAATGGAAAAACAAGGCTTAGTACTCTGTCTCCATGGTGAAGTTCCCGGTGTATTTTCTCTTGATAGGGAAGCAGCTTTCTTGCCCGTGCTTGATGCATTGGCCAAGAATTTTCCCAACCTGAAAATTGTCCTAGAACACATCACTACAGCGGCTTCGGTGGAAAAGGTACTTTCCCTGCCTAAAAATGTTGGCGCTACCATTACGGTGCATCATCTTGAGCTAACTCTTGATGAAGTTATTGGTGATAAAATTCATCCTCACCATTTCTGCAAACCAATTGCTAAGCGACCGGAAGATAAGGCTCGGTTAATAGAGGCTGCTATTAGTGGTAACCCTAAATTTTTCTTAGGAACGGATAGTGCTCCTCACACGAAAGAAACCAAAGAATGTGCTGCTGGTTGTGCAGGCGTTTATACCGCTCCGGTTATGATGCCTGTTTTAGCAGAAGTGTTTGAACGCATGGATAGTCTAGAAAAATTAGAAGATTTTTCTTCAAAATTTGGAGCAGTGTTTTATGATCTGCCATTAAATATGGAGAAAATTGAGCTGGTAAAAGAAGATTGGCAGGTGCCAGATTTGTATGGAACGGTAGTGCCGTATCGTGCGGGTCAAATGTTGAGTTGGAGGTTGGTGTGAAACCGCAGAGTATTATTAGTAGTACACAGTTTCTTAATCATGATGTGTTATTGCCGCTCTTAGCAGCGGCCGCCCAGCTGGAAAAAGCAGATGTGGCCGGCGACGTTCCTCACTATTTGGATGGCAAAATTGTTGCCACCCTTTTTTATGAGCCTAGTACGCGAACACGACTTTCATTTGAGACAGCTGCATTAAAATTAGGCGCGCAAGTTATTTCATGTGAATCTGCAGGACAATTTTCCTCGGCGGCGAAAGGGGAAACACTTGCTGATACCGCCCGTATGATTAGCGCCTATGCTGATGTTTTTGTTATTCGCCACCCAGAAAAAGGTTCCGCCAAAGAGTGCGCAGACTATGCAACCATTCCCGTCATAAATGCTGGAGACGGAGCGGGGGAGCACCCCACGCAAGCATTACTGGATGTGTACACTATCCAAAAAGAATTGGGTAGATTAGACAACCTAACCATTACGTTGGTAGGAGATTTGAAAAATGGTCGCACGGTTCATTCTCTCATTCCACTCTTGGCTAGTTTTCCCAATGTGCAAATTAATGTAGTGTCACCTCCTTCTCTCAGCGCACCGGAAGAGATCTTGAAGGGTGTGCATTCTCAGCTGTTTTCCACCTTAGAAGACGTATTGCCAATCACCGATGTTTTTTATATTACTCGCGTGCAGAAAGAGCGATTTGCCAATGAAGCAGACTATAATGCGGTAAAAGATGCCTTCATTATCGACTCGAAAATGGTGAGTAAGATGAAGAAAACGGCCCGCATTATGCATCCATTGCCTAGGGTAAATGAGATTCATCCTGACGTAGATGCAGACCCTCGTGCCGCTTACTTCCGCCAGGCTAAAAATGGCGTGTATGTGCGAATGGCTTTGTTAAAAATGCTTCTCAATGCGTAATTTTAAGGCGCTGCAAGAAGCCCGTTGGGAGCAGGGTGCATTTGTGTGTGTTGGTCTGGATACAGATTATCAGCGCATTCCGCAATTCCTGAAAACGGGTGATGTTGAAAAAACAATTACGACATTTAATACGGCAATTATTGATACCACCTGTAATGTTGCCGGAACCTATAAATTCCAGAGTTCATTTTATGAAGCAGCTGGTGCACCGGGCATTGCGGCTCTCCAGCAAACGGTACAGTATCTTCATGAAAAAGCACCTGGCATTCCACTCATTATTGATGCCAAGCGTGCAGATATAGGTAATTCTAACGAAGGTTATGTCCAGACCATGTTTGACCACTGGGGTTTTGATGCTATCACCGTCCATCCTTATTTAGGAGGTGAGGCGTTGAAGCCGTTTTTGGAGCGTCGCGAAAAGGGCATCATTGTGCTCTGTAAAACATCAAATCCAGGTTCCGGTGAGTTCCAAGACCAAATGCTAGAAGATGGAGAACCTCTGTATCTCCACGTGGCAAAAAAGGTGGCTCAAGAATGGAATATGAATGGTAATTGTAGCTTAGTGGTAGGGGCAACTTATCCGGAACAGGCACAAAAGATTCGCGCGGCTGTTGGTGATATGACCTTTCTCATTCCTGGTATTGGTGCCCAAGGGGGTGATTTGGCCGCTACCATACATTCCAGTAAGAACAGCAAGGGAGCCGGCATGATTATTAATTCTTCCAGAGGTATTATATTTGCCACACAGGGGGAAGATTTTGCTCAACAAGCAGGTAGTGAAGCTCACACATTAAATGAGTTAATCAAACAGTATGCACGCCAGTAATCTCGTAGAAATTGTACCGGGTAACTACACCGAAACGCTCCGTCGTTGTAATGGTTATTATGAGTGCCCTAAGGATGAAAAGGGCAAACGCCTAGGGCCATTAGTTGGCTATGCTGGTACATATGAAACGGAGAGCGGTGAGAAACGTCAGTATATTGGTGATGTGTATGCTAATTTCGCCATGGCCGAAGAATATCCCCACGTATTAACCTATTTTGCCAAAGAGCTGGCAGAGAAAGTGCGTTCGGCAATTGGTGAGGTGGACTATTTATTGGCAGCTCCAATGGGCGGCATTGCTCTAGCCGTTCAGTTAGCGGCACAAATGGACGTTCGATTTATCTTTGCAGAGAAGAAAGTGACAGCTTTAGCTAGTAAAGAACTACGACAACAGGAAACCATGCAGCTACTTCGTCATCAGATAGATCCTCATTCCCGTGTATTACTGGTAGAGGATGTATGCAATAATTTTTCCACAACGGCACAAATGATAGAGTTGGTAACAAATAGTCAGTCTGAAATGGTAGGAATTGCCTGTGATCTTAACCGTTCTGTTCACGATGATTACAAAGGAATACCAGTTATTTCACTCTTTGGGCGTGCTGCCATTTTTCACCAGCAATATCGACAGGACGATCCGGAGGTGGCAGCAGATGTTGCAGCGGGTAATGTGGTATTAAAACCTAAAAATGAGTGGCCTCGTTTAATGGGTGCCATGGAGAAAGCAGCCTTATGAACGTTCCATTCTTTGATCCTGAAAAAAGCTACGAAGAGAACTATACCAAAGGTCCGTTTGGTGCTTTTGCAGATGGAAAAATATACAAAAATGATGCCAAGATTACGGAATCTTTCTTGGGTTTTCCCGTGCATATGCCGTTTGGTATTCCGGCTGGCCCTCTTTTAAACGGAAAGTATGTCAAAGCGGCATTAGATAAGGGTTTTGATATGCCTGTGTACAAAACTGTTCGTACTAGTGCCCATCCATGCCACCCGTGGCCCAATGTCCTGGCTGTGCATCCGGAGGGCAACTTACCTACAGAAGGTGATATCTCACTAGAGGCCAACCATGCTTTCACTCAGCCAATTGCCATCACTAATTCTTTTGGGGTACCATCGTTTGATCCCAAAATTTGGCAACCAGATTTGGCAGATGCTGTTGCCTACGCTAAGCCTGGTCAACTGGTAATTGGCAGCTTTCAAGGAACAAAGAGTGTTGATGGAACTGTAGAATCCTATATTCAAGACTTCGTGCATGCCGCCACTCTCTTAAAAGAAACGGGTGTGAAAGTGGTTGAAGTAAATCTTAGTTGCCCAAATGAGGGAACGGCAAATCTTCTCTGTTTTGATACTGAGCGTGTGGAAATGATTGTTAAAGCAATCAAGAAAGAGCTGAGGAGCATCCCGCTTATTCTAAAAATGGCTTATTTTGCCAATGATGACCATCTTAAAGATTTCGTGCAAAAATTGGGTCCGCTAGCGCAGGGTTTTGCAGCTATCAATACTATTGCTGCCACCATTGTGGACGCAGAGGGTAATCAAGCACTTCCTGGCGAAGGAAGAGCGCGAAGTGGCGTGTGTGGTGCTCCTATTAAATGGGCTGGGTTAGAGATGACAGACCGGTTGGTGGACTTGCGCAGAAAACTTAAGATGGATTACACGGTGATTGGCGTTGGTGGTGTGACTACACCGGCAGATTACCAAGAATATCGTAGCCACGGAGCAGATGCGGTGATGTCTGCTACGGGCGCCATGTGGAACCCATACCTGGCCCAGGAATTAGTAGCGTAATGCTTGTGGAGGAGTAATTGGGATATACTTAAGTCAGAATGTATACCCTTCTGCCCATCCTTGGTGTAGTAGTGCTCAGCGTTCTTGCCTGGTTTAAGCCTCAGATACGGCGAGATATGCTGTTGGGTGCCCTTATAAGTCTGCCGTTTCTCTTCATTCAACCCCTTTTGCATGGGCGATTTTCTCTTCATGTTCACCTAACACGCAGTCAAGGGGTTACTCTGGGAGAACACGCTCTTTTTCTCTTGGTGGTGGGTGCACTTGCTGGTGCGCTCTACAAACTTTTCTTACATAGACACCTTACTCCCATTGTTCATCCCCATCGTGGCTTAATGCGATGGTTATGTATTGGCCCGTTGGTAACATTATTACTTTCGCTTGCTACCCATCAGTCACTGTTTCTCTGCACGTTAGCAGGTATAGGTGCTGAACTCTTCATCATTCTTATTCTACGTTGGGTGCTAATCTGGGACACGCTAGCCGCCATGGCTGGTGCCAGTGTTCTGTATCTGGCATTTTATGCCGCGTTTAATCAAATCTTCCAGGTGCCTGTTGCAGATAGTGGTGTCCTCATTATGGGTCGTCCTTTAGAAGACTTACTCTTAGTTATTGCTTTTGGAGCACTTTGGGGACCACTCTATGCGGCTTTTCGCGCGGTAAATAAAGAAAAATCTGAAGAATTCACCGTTCAGCACCATATTCGAAAACAGATGCTCATTGTGGCCATTTCTCTTGCTTGCGCCATAGGATTCTCGTGGCTGAATGTGCAATTTATTCGAGTGCCTACTGTTATTGCGGCAACACCCGCAGCCCACACAACGTTACAAAGTTTGGTGAGTCCTATTACCATTCAATTAGATCGTCCCATTGATAGAAGTGCGGTGCAGGTGAACATAAGTCCCAGTGTAGTGGGGGATGTTTCTTTCGAGGATTCGTATGTGGAGCCTAGCTTTGTTCGGCGCATCATCTTTACGCCTCACACCTATTTTCAACCTGAAACGTCATATACCGTGTCCGTTACGGATTTAAAGAACATTCTTGGTACCAAAGAAAGCAGCTATAGTTATACGTTCCAAACACCATCGCTCCCTGTTGTTTCCCAGATGACACCGGTGGATAGTCAAACGGCCGTTGCCATTTGTGATCCGCTTACTGTGGTGCTAACGCAGCCTGCCACGAAGCTTTCAGATATTAGTTTTGAAATCACACCGTCCGTAGATTTCACCACACAGCTTGCAAGTGATCAGAAAACGTACACATTGAAGCCGGCTGAATGTTTGGCACAGAGTCAGTCATATACACTTCGTGCCATGCGTCGCTTGCAGATTCAGGCAGCGGATGGGGCGGCAGTGAGCACGGGAGATCCTGTGCAAATTGGTGATACAACCTTTACCACTAAGGGTGCGCCGGGTATTTCAGCCATGAAGCCACAGGGTGGAGGAATCCTTGGTTCTACCAAAACAGCAACCATCACTTTTACCGAGCCCATGGAACAGGCTGATTTGGGAAGTTATGCCAGTATTACGCCGGCGGTAGCAGGAAGTTGGAGCTGGGCTGATGCCCAGACGGCAACCTATACGTTCAGCGAGGCACTTCCCTTGAACACCACCGTTACCATTGGCTTAAAGCAGGGGTTGAAAGATCAAAAAGGTGGGTTCATTCCTAGTGATGCGTCTTTTTCTTTTACCACCATTGGTCATGTAAGAATTAGTGGCGTATCGCCGTATCCAGGTAGCGGCGGGATAAAAATAACTACTCCCATTCACATTGTTTTTGATCAACCCGTTGATCAAGCTTCGGCGCAGGCAAACTTCACCTTGAGCCCTTCTGTAGATGGAAACTTTAGTTGGTCGGGTCAAACCATGATTTTCCAGGCTAATTTGGCAAGCGATACAGCCTACCATATTACGGAAGCAGCTGGTGTTCAAAGTACCATTGGGCTTAGTTTGGCCAACAGTTATACCAGCAGCTTCCAAACGCAAGAATCAGAGTTACTCTTGAATATTCCCGTGTACTACCAGCAACACGCCCTTTCGTGTGAGGTGGCTTCGCTTAAAATGGCGCTAGGATATAAGGGAGTTTCTGTTTCCGAAAATGAGCTCTTAGATGCATTGCCTACAGATACAGATCCTCGTAGCGGAAATACCTGGTCAAATCCTTACTCCGTGTTTGTGGGGGATGTGAACGGCCATCAAGATACCACGGGGTATGGTGTGTATGCAGGGCCCATTGCTTCATTAGCTAATCAGTACCGGTCAGCAAAAGTTACCAGCGGATGGTCAGTCCAAGATTTGGCTCATGCGCTAGCGGCAGGGGATCCAATTGTTTTCTGGGGTGTGGCTGGAAACGCCAAATCTGACCCATGGACTACCCCTGATGGTCAGCAAATTAACGCTTGGATAGGCGAACATGTACGCACCTTGGTTGGCTTTACTGGTAGTGCTGATAACCCTACATCATTTATTATCAATGACCCCATCTTTGGTCGCTTGCGTTGGACCACGGCTCAGTTTAGGTCAAATTGGGGAACATTGGGCAATATGGGAGTGGTAATTTATTAGCAAATGTGCTAATATCACCCATCATGAAAAAAGCAGGAATAATCTTAACACTTGGCTTCATTACGGTCCTATTGGTGGCCGTTGGTTTGGTGTGGTCGGCATTAGATGCACAGTTTAGTCAAGGTTCGGTAGCTAGTATTCTGCCTATTGCCACAGATCAGCCCGTGACTGCGGCTTCTACAAGTGCTCCTACACCCACCCCCACCCCAACGCCGGTGGCACTTCCTGCAACCGCCCAACTTACCGTGCCATTTACCAGTCAGGCTCCGCTGGCAATTTGGGACGATACTCATGAAAATACCTGTGAGGAGGCCAGTTTCCTCATGGTGAAGTATTTCTTGGACGGCACAGCACTTCCTGATAAAAACACCGTAGATTCTCAACTGCAAGACATGGTGAACTGGGAAACACAACGAGTATATGGTCCAAGTATCACCATGACGCAACTCAATACGGTGGTGAAACAAGAGTATGGCCTCACTACGGGTAAAGTCATAAAGAACATTACTATTAATGATATTAAGCAACAGATTGCCGCGGGTAACCCTGTTATTTTGGGTATGGCCGGCAAATTACTTGATAACCCCAATTTCAAAGATGGCGGTCCAAATTACCATGCCTTGGTGGTAATAGGTTACGATGCTACCGGCTTCATCACCAATGACCCTGGAACCAAGAATGGACAGAATTTCCACTATGATTACACTGCGTTTTACAGCGCAATTCATGATTGGAATCCTACCAACATTCTAGATGGCGGCAAAGACATGCTGGTTTTTAGCCAAAGTTAAGACTACAAAAAAGCCTCCTTCAGCGCGAAGGAGGCTTTTTTAATCTCTGCTTAGTAATCAGTATCGTCGGCTGGGACCATCATGGCACCAACCAAAGCGCTACCGCCTACAATTATCCCCAAGATGACATCATTCCACATGGCGGCCGATCCAGAAGGGAAACTGAACAAGAACGGTGTGGCAATGAGCCAGAGTCCCAACAGGGTATTTACCCAGCTTGGCCAACTTGTTCGATAGTTTTCTCCCGCCGCTTGGTAGCCCGCTAAGAGGAGTACCACAATACCAACTACAACATCGTTCGCCGTGGATCCGCCATGTGCGGAATAATTCAGGACAAATGGTGCAATTACCAGCCAAATACCGGCTAGAATATCTAAGCCGCTGGCGGCTCGCACTTCTGTAGCGTGTCGTTCAAGATACGTGGTAGACATATACCTCCTTTCTTAGGATAAACGTTAAGTACCCGCAGTGTATCTTAAGAAGATGAGGATTTTATGGAGCTAAATATGCTAAAATTTCAAGTATGAAACACTACAATTCACCCTGGAAACAGCTAAGTTCAAAGATCGTTTACGAAAACCCTTGGTTAAAAGTTCGTGAAGACGAAGTCATTCGCCCAGATGGAAAGAAGGGAATTTATGGCGTAGTAATGCTTCCGCCTGCCGTATTTGTTGTGGCACTCACGGAGAAAAATGAAATCTATACCGTTGGCATTCATCGCTACACTACACAAAAATTTAATTTTGAAATTCCTGCAGGGGGAACCGATGGTGAGGATCCGCTTTTTGCAGCAAAGCGCGAACTGCGAGAAGAAACAGGGCTAGAGGCAAAAGAGTGGCAAGAAGTAGGAACCTTTCAGGTAATGAATGGATCATGTGATCAGATTGGATATGTTTTTGTTGCACGTTCTTTGTTTCAAACTGCTAAGCATGCCCAGGAGGAAGAGGGAATTACAGGTGTCCAGCTTTTGCCTTTTCAGGAACTCCTAAAAATGATTAAAAGTGGGGAAATTGATGATGCTCATAGCATTGCTGCTGTAATGCGCGCGGCCTTATTTTTGAACCTTCCAGTGATGTAATTAGTAAAATTCACTATTCTGGTAAATCTTCAAACCTACCTTCAACAAATGGCGGTTCGCAAATTTCATAGTAGATAAGAGGATTGGGACCAAGAGAGCTCCATTGCATGATTTCACCAACCTTGACTTCAACATCGGTATTCTCAAGGAGCTCTTCTGTACTGAAGAACCGAGTATGTTCGCTTCCGTCAAGTTCATCTACATAGAGATTTGCCGTGCCGCTCACGAAGCGCTGGATGGTTCGCGTACCCTTCAATACCCTTTGCCTTGGCGACCTGAAACCAGGCTGAATTTCAATAATAGCTAGGTCTTTTGTCATGTCATTAGCAAAGGTGTAGATGTCACAAGTGACCCCCATCTTTACCTGCTGAGATTCAGCGAAGGTAACAGGAAGTTCTTTGCCATCAAGAGGTACGCTGGAAATCTTGGTGCTCATGTCTTTTCAACTACAAGCTCAACAACATTTCCACTTGGATCGGCAATGAAGCAAAATTCTTCAACAGAGACACCTTTAGTGATTGGCTTGAGAATAGGAGTCTCATCTCTTTCTAACTCATGTAAGAGTGATGCTAGCTTTGCAACAGTGATGCCAACGTGTTTTGATTCAATTATGGCAGGCTGAGCAAGAACTTGGTGACTTGGATGATGTACAAGCTCTAGAATAAAACCATCTTTTTCAAGGACAACGGCCATAAGTTCCTCTTGTGGTTTATTCCATACATGCAATTTCGCAAATCCTAATTTTTCGTAAAATGTCTGTGAGTGATTGAGGTCAACAACAGGTATGGCTGTGTGGTGGTACATGGTGAGTTGCAAAGCTAAGGCCGGATGGTTGCGATGAGGATATTTGGGTCCAGCAACATATCAAGTGCATTGATAATTGTTGGCACAATCACGTCAGAGTTGAGGAGAGTTTGTACATGGACGCTTTCTGCTTGAATGGTTACCATTCTAAATTTCACCACTTTCATGAGTTCTAAGTCTATTAAGCCATTACCAATGGAGACGCAGTATTCGGGATTCATCTTAAGAGCAAGGTCACGTTTTTCTGCGCCATTTGCAGCAAGTCGCCACTCAATACCAAGAGACTGTGCTAATTCATTGGCATTTCCGCGAGTATTACCAGTGAAAAGAATGATTTCAAAGCCCCGTTGTTTCAGTTTCGTGATTCGTTCCTGTACTCCGTCTGGAACAACTCCACTAACTGAAAGCGTTCCATTGAGGTCTAAGATAATGGTTCTGAGGTCTAGAGGTTCTGCGTCAGGAATTTCGTAAATCATAGAGTGATGAACTTACCTAAGAATAAACTGTACCGTTGCTTCCGCTAACAGTTCAACTGGATTAAGGAGGTCTGCATCCGCTAGCACATCTTGCAGTAAGAACGGAATTTCCGTGCACCCAAGAATAATACCATCGGCGCCTTTTTCACGCAGATAGGTAATAGCAGCTTTGGCGTGAGCAACTAATTGAGGCTCAATTCTGCCTTCCATCACGCCAAAGATGGATTCATCAAGCTTATCTGCTAGTTCTTCTGGAATGGTGATCCAAGGTATGTGTTCAGCATCAAGTGCATTCTGGTAGAGCTTATTTCTGAGAGTGCCTCCAATTGCCAAGACTCCAACGTTTTTCAGGTGGCGTTTTTTAATTTCCTGGAGTGTAACATCAACAATGCTAATAACCTCTTTCTTAGCGGTATCTTTAACTTGGTCGTAGAAGAAATGGGGCGTATTACAGACCATTACTACTACGTCTGAACGAGAGCCGAGTAATTGAGCAATGTCTAAAAGCTCTGGGCTGGGCTGGAGGGGAAGCGCAGGTTCTCCTTTCTCATCAAGGAGAATGGGTGGTTGTCGCATATAGTAGACAAATAACGGTGGATACCCAGAGTTTGCATTTTGGGGAATGAGTTTTTGAGAAATCTCATGAATTTTCTCCTCAAAATACATGGTTGCTTGTGGGCCAATTCCCCCAATGATGCCAATTGTTTTCATATAGAGACTATAGCTGATAATAAAAGAGACTTATAGGAGTAAGAATAAGAATCCTCCAGTGATGCAGTGCGGTTCGCCTGCTAAAAAAGAGCCCCGCACAGCGAGGCCTAAAGGTAGTCGTCGTCAGGGTTGCACTCTTCACTTGAAGAAAAGAGGTGGTCACTCTGAAATGGGGATTGAGAGTCTCTAGAGCATTCTTCCAATGAAAGAGAGGCCAGATCTGACCAATGGAGCTGTTCGATTTGATCTTCAGGATCAAACGGAAGAATGGGATTGAACGGGAAGATGTACTGACTCAGTACCTCACTCCGGTCAAACTTCCGCCTGATGGTGCCGTGGCCCTTTATGTTCGGAAAGGTTTCACAGAGCTCTTCCAGTTCTGAAAGCCAGGGAAACTCATCCCAAGAGTCATCGTCCCAGTCCATGTCGAACATCCAGAAGTCAGTGGGCCGTATCACCTCTACCCGAAGGCCGGTAGTGGGTAGTACTATACGGTACCCAATTGCACGGGGGAACATTTCAGCCAAAGCAGCATGCAGTTCTTGTCTGCCTATCTCTCCATAGATGAGGAGAGCCTGCGCACGATCGTTGGGATAGTGTTGGTAGTAGGGATAATACTCCCAAGAACTCACCATCTTTTTCCAGCGAAAGCAGTAGGGGTGACTTTGAACTTTGGAAGCTTCTTCAGTGAAGATTGGCTGACAAAGGTATCCTGTGTATGCCCAACGATCTTCCGGTTGATGCCGAAAGAGACGATAGCGTTTCAGAAGAGTTCCTTTGGTTGCCGGAAGAGTCCGACGTATCCTGCCAGGTACCCCCTCCAAAGGGTCGGCGTGGATGCACTCTAGAATGCGGCTCAACCGTTCAGCTACTTGATTGTCGCTGAGAGCCTTGTCGCCCAAGTTGCATTTTCGCCACCACTGTCCGTCTTGATAGTAGGCATGGAAGCGAGGGGTTTTAACCTCTGCTAGGGTAGCAAGGTACGTGTGGTCGGGTTGACGGATGGGGACGTAAACGACCCGAAAACCGCCAAGCATTTTTCGGTGGTCACTGAGTGTGGAAATGTATGGACGACCTTCGATATACCTTAGTTCAACATTTACCTTTGGATAGCTAAAATGTCGATCCTCAATATTTCTGTAGATTTCGCCAGCCAAATACTCATATGAACAGAGCGTTTCTGCACTCTCAACGAGCGGTTTAGGCACGGTGGGAAGCAGGTTCTTTGAAATTTTCCGAGGGTCCAAGTAAGGCCCTCGATAGCTCGTGGGCTTTTTCTTGCGATTGTTGCGCTTTTTGGGCGCCATTCTCATCACCTCGTGCGGTCACTCTAACAAATTGTGATGGTTGTGCCAATGAAAATTGGCTACAGGATAAGTGAATACACTAGACAATCAACGATTCCAAAAATTCAGCAACGCCATCGGTAGCTTGAGAGGGAATAACCTTATCGGCAATTGCTTGCAGTCCCTGCGGTGCAGTATCAATGGCAACCTTATAGCCACAAGCCGTAAGGAGCGGATAATCATTATAGCCATCGCCAATACCAATAATTTGATGAGGGGGAACATTGAGCATTTCCGAAAGGTGAAGCACTGCCTGATGCTTCGTTGCCTTCAACGAGGTAATGTCACAACCCGGACCGGTGGGTGAATCAGATCTGCCAAAGTTAAGATCTGAAAATTCATGTTCAAGCCGCGCAAGCATGGCGACCATGTCGGCCTCTTTGCCCGCTGGATACACAATTCTTACCTTTTTTATCTCACGCAATTCCAAGCTGGCTAGAGGTTTGCAGGTGTATTTGTAGTTTGATGGAAGGGCTTGAAGGTTATCAATATACATATACCCATCTTGGTAAATAAAAGGAGTTCCTTCTGTGCCTTCAAATGCCTTGAGGAGTCGCTGGAGTGTTGTGGCTTCCATGGTGTATTGAAGCAATAATTCTCCTAAAATAGGATTGATAATTTCTGCCCCGCCATTAAAAACTATGGGATCGTGTAAGTCTAGTGTTTTCAGGAGAATATCAAGGGCCTCTGTGCGCATTCTGCCGGTGACAATAGAGAAGCGCCATCCTTGTGAGCGCAGGGTACTAAGGGCCTGTTTTAGGCGGTCAGTAAGAATTAAATCTTCCGTGACAAGCGTGCCGTCAAAATCTGCAATGATTGCTTTATAGGTATTCTTCATGGAGTTCATCATACTAAACTAACTTTGTTGTTGCTTCCGTAAAAGATGCTTCCTTACGGCGGAGGGCATCTACGTAGTTAGGCTGACTGAAGTCTTGTGGTGCGGCTTGGCTATAGATACCTGACATGAAGACGAGTCGATCGCTTCGGGTTTCTACTTCTTTAATTGATCCTTGTTCGATGAGGTCGGTGGGAACATACTGGCCGGCATCCCATTTGATGGAATGAGGTGGCATAAAGCTCAGCTGGACAATATTAGCGGTAAGAGAAATTCGAGAGTGAAGAGTAAGGGAGATCATTCTTTAAGTATACTCTGCTAAACCATTTCGTGACCATTGGACCTCCTCTGGCTGGGTTACTTTTTCTAGAGTATGGTAGGCATATGAGATTTATCATTTTTTTTGATTTATTTTTTGTGCTTCTTTTTGGCTTAATTTGGGCCGGTATTATTACATTTCTTGGCCTAAAGAAAAAGAAGAGCTTCGTATATTTGCTATTCTTCACGCTATTCTACGTCTACATAGTTACGGTTCTGGATTACACGCTATTCCAATTCCAGTCCTTAATTCTTCTCAAGCATTTTATGCCAGGTCTTATTCTGAATGGATTAGCAGCTGGAAAAAGTACGAATCTTATCCCGCTTATCACTCTCACTTCTCATGATTTGAAAACATCGCTTCTCAACATTCTACTTATGATTCCTTTTGGTTTCGGACTGACACTTATTACGAATTTTCGTATGAAAAAGGTGGTTGGTATGGGAGTGCTTCTAAGTATTGTTATTGAGCTTCTGCAGTTAATAACGGGGCTCATAGCAAAAACTACCTTCAGAGTTGCTGATATTAATGATGTAATATTCAATACGGCGGGTGTTCTCATTGGTTATGTTCTCTTTGTTGGATTCTTGCATGTATATCCCCGCATAGCTTACTTTCTCAGGGCGTAACTGTCTCGAAATTCGTTATACTAAAATCACCTTATCAATATAAGTAGTCATGTATGCCACAAGGAATCGTTCCAAACTTATGGTTTGATGGCAATGCCAAAGAGGCTGTTGATTTCTATTTGGAGGTATTTAAGGATGGAAAAAAGTTATCAACCAGTTACTATCCAAAAAGCAAAGAGGAGGGGCTAGCTGATTTTCAAATGGATTTGGCAGGCAAGGAACTGACCATAGAATTTGAACTAAGGGGAGTGAAATTCCTAGCTATTAATGCTGATTCAACCTTCAAATTCAATGAATCTGTATCTTTTGCGGTTGCATGTGAGGACCAGGAAGAAATTAATTACTTTTGGGCAAAGCTCTCTAGCGTGCCAGAATCTGAGCAGTGCGGATGGTGTAAAGACAAGTACGGACTGAGTTGGCAGATTGTACCTAAGAATGTGGAAGAATTATTGCAACGGCCGGGAGCCTTTGCTCATATGATGGATATGAAAAAGCTGGTTATTGAGGAGTTTTAGTAGTACGTAACGGCCTAGCGCAATTCGTACTTACCGCAAAATTCGGTACTTAATATGCGTTACTAGGTTACTACCACTTACTTCAATGGGTTCCATGTGGAGGTTTGGGGTGTTTTCAAAGAGGCGAATACCCTTACCAACTGTCACAGGCACAACGTGGAGCCAGAGTTCATCAATTAAATTGGCAGCCAGAAATTGGTTAATGGTATGAGCGCCTCCAGCAATGGCAATTGGCTTATCTCCGGCCACGGCTTGGGCCTGTTTTAGGGCACTGTGAATTCCATCGGTAACGAAATTGAAGGTGGTTCCGCCCTGCTTGGTAATGGGTTCTCGCTCACGATGTGTGAGTACAAAAACAGGGGCATGGTACGGTGGTTCTTCGCCCCACCAACCTTCCCAACTGGCATCATATTCTGGTCCAGATGGGCCAAACATATTACGTCCCATAATATAGGCTCCAGCCACTGAGCTTAGATGTGCAAGCTCTTTGGAGTGGAGTTCTGGCTCGTCGAACATCCAGTGGTGGAGGAGGTTTTTTGGCATATCACCGAAAGGTTTTTCTTCGGTCATGCCATGTCCTGCCGTAATGTTGTCTAGGGAAATTGCGGTACCGCAGATGACTTTGTTCATGGCTTAACTATACAGAAAAGGTTTTTAATAGACTATATAAAAGAAAAATATCCACCTTGCGGCTTGGTAACGTATATAGAATAAGTGGGTAGTACTTGCTTCGCTCGTGGTTCGATTCCTTTTCAATAAATAAAATACCACCAGACTTTACGGCCTGATGGTACTTTATTGGCAGGGTGTGACGGTCTGGATTAATTAAATTTAGTGAGTTGTTTCGTTTCAATATATAAGTGTCTCATTTTTTGTTAGCTACAGAGAATATGATTGAACCTCATTACAAGGCAAGCTATGGCATAAAGCTGTTAGAAATTTCAGTTAGGAAAGTGGTCAAAGATCGATATGTACTTGAAGAAGATTTTCTATATCGTCCAAAAACTGCTTCAGCAGGCGCTGTTTTTGGTAGTTTAACCCAATCTTCGAGTTCTCCGCAGGGGATAAGAAAGACTTGAGCTATTTTTAAAAGAGTAATCAATTCTGTGATTTTAAGTAGCTGGTCTGGAGTTAGAGTCGCTTGTGTACCTTTTTTCTTATCCAATAGTCCCTTTGAAAAAAATCTAATGGCATCTAATAAAGTATCAACTTGGTTAATTAAATTGTCTTGAGAATCTTTTTCTCGAAGGATAGAAGTAATGACTTTTTGATGCCTACTATCCACAAATACGGTATCGTAATCAAGAACTACTGCACTCTTTATTTTTAATTCTTTTGTAAATGGTAGATTTTCAATAATACGGTCACACCCATTTGCAGGTATGACTTGGAATGAGAACCCATCTAACAAGTGTTTTAGATTGATTGCATTGCTATAGACATACTGATCAGCTATGCCCTCTACAAAAATTACACCATCCTGAAAAGCACTTTGTAGAATTTCATTGCTATAAGTTTTGTTAACTTGATTTCCCGCAGAAATTGAAACAGTATGATCTGTGTTTATTCTAATGATGCTAGAATCTTTACTTCCTTGAACTAGTCCACGCAGGAAATCAGAGTCGTGAGTGCTTAAGATAATTTGCTTATTACCATTGGAATAATTACCAATAATTTTTCCTAATAAGTATTTTGCTGTTGGATATAAATGTAGTTCGGGTTCATCAATGAATAAGATTTCTCTGCTAGGATTTTCTAGTGCATAAAGGATTTCAATTGCAGCTCTTATGCCATGACCTTCTTGAGGAAAGCTTTTTATGTTATTTTCTCTTTTCCAATGAATATAAATGTCTTTATTCTTTATCATACCTTCTGTGGAGCTAGAAGAAAGTTTGGGCGAGGGTATGTCTTTATTGCCAATATCAATTGAATATTGAGGATAATTATGTGGTTCAATGAAAATTTTTTTATCGAAAATTATCTTGAGGGCTTTATTAATTCTATCTAAAACATCTTTGTGAGTAGCTAAAAATGTAGCTGGTTTTACATCTGTAGAATACTTTTCACTTAATTGTCCTGTGTGGTTTTGATTTATGTAAAATCTTGTATCGACACTTAGAAAAACAGAGTGCTGATTTCGCATAAAATTGCCGTACTTTGAATTAAGTTCGGTTGGAGTAGTTTCAGGTCTGTTAAATGAATTTGCGATATTATTTTTTTGACTTGCAGGTAATAAGTTACCTTTTTCTTGATGGCTAAGATGGTCTGGTAGTGCGTACATTATTTCATTATTTGTACTTACGCCTTTTATTTCTACAAGGCTATGTTCCCATACTTTCCATTCTTCTATAGTTGATTCAAAAAAATCTCCAGATAGTAAGTCGTGCCATTTCGTATCACTATTTTCATAGGCTTGGTCACCTGAAAAAATAAACTGTGAAAACAGATCTTGCAAATATGTTGTTTTACCTGCGCCATTAGGTCCGACAATAATAACAAGGTTAGAGAGGGATTCTAACTGTGAATTGATTCTTATATTTTTGATTCTCATGTTCTAATTTTACAAGAAGACTTAACTTGCTATTAATGACTACAGAGTATGAGGAATAAGGATGCAAGTATGGTTAGTGAATACCAGGCTAAGCCTATGTGATCAAGTTTGTTGAGACTATAGCTAAAATGTCGCATGGTGATGTCTTCGTCCAGGACACCTTTCGGTAATGTCTTTTCTTGGATTAGCTTATTACTGCCAGCGATAATAGCAATAACTTGGAAGATAATTAATAGCGCAAATGATGCTAGGGAATATCTCAAGTCTTTCACTGTTGTTGTATATGAAGCGATTGAAAACGACGCGATAGTGACCAGGATTACTTCAATGACCTTCATTCGAAAATCAAGAGTAGATGTGTTTTGATCTTTATTGGTTTCAAACATGTTAGAGATTAAGATTTTTTAATACCTACATGGAATATAGTTGAACCTTTTCTAAAAGTCATATTAAATACCTACTTATTAGTCGGTTTTTCTTTGGCAGGATAGCAACAACCTGTCAAAATCAGATTCCACTCCGTTCCATCTGATTTTGACAGAACATTGCTTCCGTGCAAAAGCACGGAAGGAGCAATCGAACCTTGGTTTCAACGCCTCCTTCTATCGCAAACCAATCAAAAACACCCCCCTTGCGGTGGGTGTTTTTGATTGGCAGGGGTAGTAGGAATCGAACCTACAACAAGGGTTTTGGAGACCCGTGTGATACCACTTCACCATACCCCTCCAGCGGGTTGTGATTGGAAAAACAAATCGGCAATGATGAGCAGAGCTCTTTGTTCATAAGTCCTCAATTGTTTTTCCAACCACAACTGCTTCTGTAGCTAAACCAACTACTTCGTAGCGCTAGTTTCTTTGAACCAGAGGTGTTTGCGCACCAGAGGGTGAAAGAGTTTGATGCGGAGCTTTTCCTTCAGATTGACCTTGTTGCGTTCGGTCTGAATGCGGATAGCTGGCACGCTCTTGTCTTCTGGAATGACGTACACCCAGTTACGATTGCCTTTTTTGGCCATGTGCGTGTGTTACTTTGATGATTTAGCTGGAAGGATTGTTGGTGTGTGAAAAAATCGTGGTGTCCGAACTCCTGTTTATGGAGCCGATTTTTTCACACACCAACAATCCGAACTGGTGGGCAGGCAAGGATTCGAACCTTGGAAGGCATAAGCCAAGAGATTTACAGTCTCCCCTCGTTGACCGCTTGAGTACCTACCCGTGGGTGAGAGTAACTTAGTTTAAAAAACAAATCGGTAAGGAAGAGCAGAGCTCTACCTATATAAATCCTCAAAAGTTTTTTAAACTAAGTTACTCTCTTCGTGTGTATTTAAAACGTGCGGAATCTTTCTTTTCTGGAAAAACAATTGAGGACTTATGAACAAAGCGCTCTGCGCAACCCTGCCGATTTGTTTTTGCAGAAAAGAAAGATGGAGCCTCCTGTCGGGATCGAACCGACCACATCCACTTTACAAAAGTGGCGCTCTACCAAATGAGCTAAGGAGGCACATTGCTGTTTTAACGTGCGAAATTGATATGCTTTCTAAAAACAATTGAGGACTTATGAACAAAGCGCTCTGCGCAACCCTGCCGATTTGTTTTTAGAAAGCATATCAATGGAGCCCTTGACCGGGATTGAACCGGTGACCTCTTCCTTACCATGGAAACGCTCTACCAACTGAGCTACAAGGGCGAGTGAGTGGCAAAAGAAAAAGCTAGCTTTTTCTTTTGACGCGAACGAGTCCTTAGTATCGCGAAGCGATACAAGGGCGTTTTAAGCGATACAGGGCGCCAAGCAATTAAGGAACGGGGACACAAACCAATTTCAACTTTATAATACCAACAAAAATTCCCTGACGGGCTTCAGTCACTATACTAGAAAAGCCATACAGCGTCTAGCGCTTTCCATCTGGTTCCTTAAGCTTGCAATTCCAAACAGCCACGCCGTATACTGGAAGAAAGTAAGGAGGTTGATGCCAACATATTCAGATCCAACCATTATTCAATTGGGCGATAAGCCGCGTATTCATCCGGCAGCCTGGTTGGTAGTAGTCGCAGGTGTAGTTTCCGTTCTGGGAGCAGTCCTCTTTTTCGTGGAAAAAGTTCATATTACTTCTGAAACCACTCTTATCAACGCAGATGTGGCCACCGACCAAAAGCAGCTAGCAACTCTAAAGTCTACGTCCGATGCACTCGTTACTCTTGATAATCAGGCCAAAGATCTCCACCAACTTTTTGACAATCAAAAACAGTGGAACAATGTTTTTGCAACGGTGGACCAGCGTTTCTATAAGAATATGACCATTACCAGTATTCAATATGATCAAAAAGGCAGTATAAGTTTCACCGGAACTACTCCTACGTATACAGATTACGCCAAGATCTATAACAGCTTAACCGATGTAGATGGTAGTCAATATTTTGCTACGGTTAGTCCTAGTGCCATCACAAAAGTTGCTGATTTAGTGGGGGGTGGTTCGCATATTCAGTTTAGCTTTGCGGCTACCTTGCAGCCAAAGGTGCTGAACACCAATGTAGTTCTTGAACTCATCAATCACAAATTGGTGGATCCAAACAATCCAACGGGAGGAGTAAAATAACATGGCCAAACAACCTTCCAGCCCTAATCAGAACGTGATACTTACGGGTGTATTACTCCTTCTTGTGGGTTTCGCCAGTATCTATTACTTTTTCATGCCGCAGTTAATTACGGCACGCACAAATCAGGCAGCCGCTCAAGCTACAAAAGATGGTCTTATTTCAGATATAGCTACATTGCAAAAGGCAACAACAGACATTGGTGCTGCAGAATTTACCCTTAGTTCTCAAGGTGTCAATTTTGGCCTCATGAGTCAGTATTTCCCCACCTATGAAGATGTTCCAAACCTATATCTTCAAATGGAGAATCTTATTCAGAGTAATCCAAAAGCGTATGGCGTTACGTACCAAATTGGAACTCCTCTAGCTAATACTAGCGCAGAAGGGTCAGGTATTAATGTGCCTATCGTCATAACGGCAATTGGTCAGTATACAGATCTTGAATCGTTCATTATCAATCTCCAAACTGCTACCCGACCACTCAGCTTTACCGAAGTTTCGTTCACGCAGTACACCCCATCAGTTTCTGATAAAAACGCAGTTCCTGTTCCTGCAGGATCATATAGCCTCAGTTTGACGGGTTACGTTCGTGCAGAAAAACTTTCTGCTTCGTATGCTTCCAAAACAGCTCCTCAATAATTCCTATGGCACGCTCACTCTCAATTTCACCGGATACTAGTTGGATCATCGTTAGCTCAGTTCTCATTCTTGCAAGTGCGGGCATGGTTGCATATTTGTTCTTGGTGTTGGCAAGTGTGCCAGCAAAATCGGCTGATACTGCCCAATATAGCCTTAACGCCATTACGGAACTAAAAGCGCCACAAGATAAAAATGTCTTTTTGAAGACTATCGTTTTGGCTCAGCCGGCCATTAGTCAGAATCAAACTACGTATAAGCCAGAAGAACTGGGTAAGACTAATCTCAGTCAATTGGGGCAATAGCTCATGGGTGCTGTATCCGCTCCCGTACGGCTACCGCCTGTTCTCCTCCAGGGGAAACGGGTAGCACAGTCAGTCCTGGAAATTATTCCACTCTCTACAGCGGAGCGTTTTCAGGTTGTCGCATATGAGCAAGATGAGCACGAAATTAAATTAGCTGTTGTTCACCCAGAGCAGTTAAAACAGGGATTTTACGAGGCTCTGGAACACATTGGCAGTAAAATTGGGAAGAAAATTACCTTGGCTCACACAGATGCGACTGGTTTTCAGGAGATTATTAACCAGTACAAATCGTATACCAAGCAAGAAAAAAAGAAGAAACCTACAGCAATTCCTACAGTAACAGGATTGCCTCCTATGCCGGCCAATCCTTCTGTGGCAAAAACCTCCACTGGTCCTGCACCAACACCGGCTTCACTCTTTCCGTCGGTGCCTCAAATTGCCGTGACGCCTCCTCAAGCGCCGGGTGCTGTAGTTGCCAATCTTAACCATTCTGGGTGGGGAGAACCCGTTAAGCCACCGCTGTTTGAGCTTGGGAAATTGGTGGCATTCAATTATTTGCGACGCGTTCCGTACGAATTCGCTGAAAAAGAACGTTTGCTCAGTGTGGATTTCTTACGTCCAAACATTTATTGGTTTGTGACAGATGGCAGTAATGATAGTCGATTGAAAAAAGCCATCCAGTACATTTCTGAGAACAACCACATTGTGGTGCACGTTCTTCCCGTAAAAAAAGAAGATTTTAACAGTTTGTTGGCATATTATCAGCACTATTCCGATCAAATAAAAGACAATGAGGAAGAAGAGAACGCAAATCTTGATATAGAAAAGAAGGAAGAAGAGAAAAAGGCAATTGAGCGAAAATTGGAAGAATTGAGTCGCCCTGTTGATGACGAAGATAGTGGTCCAAAACGCATTGCCAAAGATGTTATCATGCCAGGTATTCAAGCGCAGATCATTTCTACAGAAGAAGAGAAGAAGGGTTTGGCTGGTTTTGTACAACGTCTCACGCAGAACTTCGCGGCTCAAGAATCAGAAAAAAAGTTGGAGACGATGCCATATACACCGCCAAAAGAATTGGAGATTACTCCTGCAGTGGTAGCTAAACCAGTGGTTACTCCTCCTGTGGCGGCAGTAGTAGTAGCACCTCCACCAGTTGGTGCGTCAGTGACAATACCTGGAGCTGCTCTGCCAACTCCACCTACCCCTTCTGCACAGCCAGCACCTCCAGTGGCAGCTCCTCCTGCCCAAGCGGCTACCCCACCGGCAACTCCGGCTCCAACAGCTGAGACTAAGCCAGCGCCTCGGTCTATTAATGACGATAGTGATGACATCGGTAAACTCCTTGATAAGCAAATCAACGATCTAGACGAGCTTAAAGCCATCATTCGCCTTGGCATAGTGCCACGCATTGTGGCCGCCGTTGTTTCTTTTGCCATCCACGAGAAGGCCTCCGATATTCACATTGAATCGTATGACGATGAAGTTCGTGTTCGCTACCGTATTGATGGCCAGCTAATTGATATTGTTAAGCTGCCACCAGATATTCACAACCCAATGGTGAGTCGCATTAAGATTCTGTCTAAGTTGCGCTTGGATGAAAACCGCGTGCCACAAGACGGCCGTTTTGACGTGAACTTTGACGAAACCACACAGGTGGACGTTCGTATCTCTATCATGCCAACGGTTCATGGTGAAAAAGTGGTAATGCGTATCCTTGATAAATCTCGAGGTATTACTTCGCTTGAAGGATTGGGCCTGGAAGGCGTTGCCTATGAGTGGCTTACCCAGGCTATTCAGAAGCCATACGGCATTTGTCTTGCTACAGGACCAACCGGTTCGGGTAAATCTACTAGTTTGTACGCCATCCTCAGCCGCATTGCCACGCCAAACGTGAACGTGGTCACATTGGAGGATCCTATTGAGTATGAAATGAAGGGAATTAACCAGTCACAAATTCGCCCCAAAATTGGCTATACCTTTGCCGAAGGTCTGCGGTCCATTTTGCGGCAAGACCCAAACATCATCATGGTGGGTGAAATTCGTGATGGTGAAACCGCCACCATGGCCACACAGGCGGCGCTTACCGGTCACTTAGTGCTCTCAACCTTGCACACCAATGATGCGGCGGGTGCTATTCCGCGTCTTACCAACATGGGCATTGAGCCCTTCCTCATTACCTCTTCCTTAAATGTAGTAATGGCCCAGCGGTTGGTACGAAAGATTTGCCCAAACTGCAGACGAGAAGTTTCTCTACCGCAAGGAATTAGGAGCCAATTTGAGCGTGACATTGAAGAAATTGCTGCCCTCAACCCAACGGATGCCAAGCGTATCAAGCGCCCAATCACCTTTTACCAGGGTTCAGGCTGTGACCAGTGTAGCGGCAAGGGCTACCAAGGCCGGGTAGGTATCTATGAAGTGCTGCTCATGAATGACGAGATGGCCGACCTTACCGTAGAGCACGCATCATCCGCTAAGATTCAAGAAGCTGCGCGTCGCAAGGGGATGTTGACCTTGTACCAAGATGGTCTTTTGAAAGCCACTGCGGGCATCACCACTATAGATGAGGTCTTACGTGAATCTTCTAACAAGTGATACAATTATTCTATAAGTTTTTCTTCCCATGCCTCAAAAAAGTCTAAGTAGTGAGCTGACGTTTCTCCTTGATTATGCCATTGAACACAAGGCATCAGACTTGCACATCATTGCAGACGCTTCTCCTACTATCCGCGTAGATGGCCAGCTGGTTCCTATTGATAAGCCTGCCTATACTCCCGCCAAATCAAACGAGGTTGTAGGGGACCTCATTGGCGCGCAACTTCTAGAGCGCATCACCACCAATAGAAAAGAATTAGACTTCTCTTTCTCTTACGAAGACCTGCGCTTCCGTTGTAACGTTTTCTACCAAAAAGGCGTGTTGGCGGCTAGTGTACGTTTACTCCCTAATGAAGTGCCTAAATTTGAAGATTTAGGGGTGCCAGCGGTTGCCACCAAAATGATCCAGCATAACCAGGGTCTGGTTATTGTTTCAGGGCCTACTGGTCACGGAAAATCCACTACACTTGCTGCCATGGTGAACATGATTGCTTCAGAGCGTCGTGGACACATCATCACTATTGAAGATCCAATTGAATACGTTTTCACCCACAAAAAAAGTATTATCTCCCAACGTGAAGTGGGGAGTGATACGCCATCATTTGCCTCTGCCCTTCGTGCCGCACTCCGTGAAGACCCGGATGTAGTTCTAGTAGGGGAAATGCGTGACCAGGAAACCATGGAAGCGGCCTTGCAGCTTGCTGAAACTGGACACTTAGTACTTACTACCTTGCACACCAATTCCGCGGCACAAACGGCAGACCGTATTATTGACGTTTTCCCACCTCACCAGCAGTCTCAGGTGCGCGTTCAGCTAGCTGAAGTGCTCTTGGGTGTTATCTCACAACGTCTCTTGCCACGCACCAAAGGTGGCCGCGTCTTGGCTAGTGAAGTATTGGTGGCAAATTCTGCCGTGCGTTCCATTTTGCGTGAAGGCAAAACGCATCAGCTGCCCAACCTTATTCAAACATCGGCTGCAGAGGGCATGATTGGTCTTGATAAATCTCTTGCTGAATTAGTGGGCAAAGGTGAGGTATCCGTAGACGACGCCTTGGCGTGGTCATTGGATCCTAAGGCGCTCAAGATGATGATTTACTAATCAAATAGAGGGGCAATGGCACTTAGTTATAATTATCGGGCGCGAAACAATGGTAATCAGATAGTGACTGGTATCGTCCAGGCCACTGGTCTTGATTCTGCTAAGAAAATTCTTTTACAGAATGGTTTAACGCCACTCAGTATTACGGCGCCTAAGCAGCTGCGTGACTATATTCCCTTTTTAGGTCGGGTAACTTCCAAAGAAAAGGCAATATTTGCACGACAATTAAGCACCATGATTGAGGCCGGTTTGACTCTTTCTCAATCCATGCGTCTCTTGCTTCGCCAGATGAAAAAGGGCAAATTCCAAGATGCTCTTGAGACCATTTTGAACGATCTGCAAGACGGTTTCAGCTTTTCTACAGCACTCGCCAAATTTCCTGATGTCTTTGACCCAATTTTTATCAACGTAGTCCGGGCGGGTGAGGCAACGGGTAAGTTGGAAGTGGTTTTGAACCAGTTGGCCACGAACATGGAAAATTCCGTGAAGGTACAAGGGAAAATTAAGGGCGCCATGATGTACCCAGCCTTTATCATCGTTGCCATGTTTGGTGTGGGAATAGTCATGATGGTAGAAGTGGTGCCGCAATTGGTAGGGGTATTGCTTGATAGTGGTCGTACCATTCCTCCCGCAACGCGTCTCTTAATCTGGCTATCTAACGTATTTGTGCACGACGGCTATATCTTGGTTATTGGTGGTTTAATCATTTATTTTGGTGGCCGTGCATTTTTCCGTTCAGAAACAGGGGTACAGCTTTTTAGTAAATATTCTCTTAAATTACCTGTCTTTGGTAGCATTTTGGAGAAGTCCAGCATGGCTCGTTTTGGTCGCCTCCTAGGAATGCTTTTAGGCTCCAGCGTTCCTCTCTTGGAAGCGCTACGCCTTATCAACGATTCATTCCCCAACCGGCTCTATCAGCGTGGAATTGCTCAGGTGGCGGTTCAGGTAGAGCGCGGTGTGCCTATGAGTGTGCCTATCACTGAGAATCCCGTGTTTCCTTCCATGGTTGGCCAAATGGTCTCCGTAGGAGAACAGACCGGTAAGATGGACGAAGTCATGAATCGCTTGGCTGGTTATTACGAATCTGAGGTAGAATCGCAGGTAAATGGCCTTTCAAGCTTAATTGAACCAATCATCATTGTTCTTTTAGGTGTTGCCGTGGCGTGGTTGGTGATTGCTATTCTTTTACCAATTTATCAGGTTACAACCAGTATCTCATAAGGAGGGAAGGGGCATATACATTTATAATCAGACTTCTTAATGAGCTTAAGCTGTTGACTTGGTAAGCGGTTAGTTCGTATCATAGATATATCAAAGTGTTATTCAACAACTAAAGGAGGAAAATGCGTATTCAAAGGAGCTTCAGAGGTTTCACCCTCATCGAGCTGTTGGTGGTTATCGCCATCATTGCTATCTTGGCTACATTGGTATTGGTTCAGGTTGAAAGTGCTCTTGTGCGTAGTCGTAACGCTAGCGCTCAGAGTGATGTTTCGGAAATGGGAAAGACTATGGAAGTGTACAAGTCTGACCAAAACCTGGATAACGTCATCGTAGAAACAGGTGCTCTCGTTACTATGGGTGCAGCAAGTGGATCTATTCCTTCTGGAACAGTGGTTCCTATCTATAACTTGAATGGTACTTCTCTCTGCTTTGGTACTGCTGTTAGTACAGGTTGTACAAAGTTGAGTACCTTGTTCACAGGTACAGAAGACGCTACTCACTACGGAACTAGTATTACCAAGACTCCTTCTACTTCTTACCTTTACGGGTATGAAACAGATAGTACTGGTGCTAACTACTGCGTAGCTACTAACTCTGTAAATGCTTCTGGTGTTTCTGGTACCGTTGGTTTCATCATCAATGATGGATCATCTGTTCAGGCCGCCCTCGCCCTTCCTGCTTACCCAGCTGCTGCTGGTACAGGAAAGTGCTCATAAGCTAGACCTTCTAGCAATAAAAAAGCGGGCTTTTGCCCGCTTTTTTAGTATACTAATTTCATATGAAGAAAGCCTTTACCCTTATTGAGTTGATGGTCACCGTGGCCATTATAGCCATCCTTACCAGCGTTGCAGTGGTTTCGTACCAGGGCGTACAAGATCGTTCACGTGATGCTCAGCGTAGCAATGACCTAAACGAGCTTAAGATAAGCCTTACCAGCTACTATGAGGCGCAAATTCCACAGGTATATCCCATTGCTACCAGTAAGGTAACGTTGAATAACACGAATGATGTCCTTGCAAGTAATTTAAAGCCCAACTTCATTCGCAATATACCGCTTGACCCAGTGAATAGCAGTAGTTATGTCTATAAGTACATGTCGAATAGTACCGGCACTGATTATACTCTCTACGCTACGCTGGAGAATAAGAATAATACTAGTGGGTGGGGTGGGGGGAGTGCCTGGGTGGCTGATGGTTTTCAAATACAACCGTAGAAATAGTTTTATTAAAAACAAATCGGCAACGTTGCGCAGAGCGCTTTGTTCATAAGTCCTCAATTGTTTTTAATAAAACTATTTCTACTTTGAAGTTGGTGTTGACCTACCTATATTCCGTCTTCTAATTGGTCAAAATTTATTGTTCCATCCGATTCTAGGATTAGTTTGCGGTGGATTGGGGATTCGGGGATGGTACTTATGAACTTTTTGTCTACTAGTTCTTGTAGTGAGGTTGGGAAGTTGCCGTATTGTGATTTATATTCTCCGGCTGCAATTTGTAGAGAGTCGACAATTTCAATCTGGGCTAACCAGCGAGTGGCTTGATCGCGTTCGTAGTCGTTGCGAGCATCTTGAATAGCATTTTGCCAGAATATTTTGGCTGCGTTTAAGTCTTGCTGACTATTGTGAATTTCTGATTCGGAAATGGCTCCCAATTCCTTTGCGGCGGTGGGAGTGCCAGGTTGAGTGGCGGCCAAATTATAGTAATACGCGGCTCTTTTATAGTCTCTAATATTAAGCTGGTATACCGTACCAAGGTAATACGTGAGGAGTCCGTTATTAGGAATATATTGTTGGGCGCGTAGCCCCAGTTGTTCGGCGGTGTTTGCTTGCCCCATGAATGGCAGTACAATCATGCCAAATTGGTCTGGATAGGCAAACTTGGGATCAAGCTGACTAACCGTGTTTACCATTGGTCCTAGGGCGGGGAAGTTTGCATACGGGCTACCTCCGCCAAAGTACTGGATGGTTTGGAGCCACACTAAATCTGCCACTAATGGCTCGTCATTCAGGCTCAAGAGTTTTAGTGCACTTACTGATGGCAAAAGAGGCTGGTCATTCTTGAAAATGGCCTTTTGAGTAGCTGTTTTAAAACTACTAGAAACTAAATCATAGCTAGCTTGAATAGAAATTAAGCAAGCAAGTGTAAGGAGAGAAAGGATCCAGTAATGAAGTCGAGTAAGGCGAAACGTGGCAGGCATGTTTCTTACAATTCACGTTTTCTTGTCACAAGAACGGCAAGGTAGAGGGCAATGGCGGTGTAGAGGATCCAATAGATAATTGTCCAGACTACTTGACCGTGGGGAATAGGTACTTGGTAGAGGGTAGATTTCCGCACGTCAAACTTTTCCAGGTTAGGTAGTACGTAATAGATAGTCTTAATGACTCCATTCAGGAAACTGTTGTTCAATCCAGAAACAAAGTCTCGCAAGCTACTTTGAGAATGGCCCACAGCGTAGATTGCTAGTGTGTAGAGCGAGGCGTTGAGCGGCGCGGTAAAGCTGGCAAATAAGGTAGCTAGTGCAATAAGGAGGCTAATTTCTAGGAAGCTATACACAAGGTTAATGGCGGCGGCGCCCAAAACGTGCACATTCACTACGGCTACACCTATTGAGAAGAGTCCACCCAAGACAATGAGCGTGGTAAGCATGAAAAGCGTGAATCCAACGTATTTACCCAATACGTAATGTGCGCGACTTACCGGCTTAGGGAAGAGGAAGTAGAGCGCGCGGCGGTCAATATCGCGACTGAGAGAGTTGGTGGCCACAAACACACTAATGAAGAGGGTGAGAAGATGAATGCTGGCCAAGCCAGTGTTTTGGAGTACGCGTGCGTTTTGATCCAAAGAAATGGTGGAAATAAAGAAACTAGCACCAGTTATAAGGGCAGCAATGAGAAAGATGCCGTAAAGAAGACGCTCCCGAATAATTTCGCGATAGGTTGCAGACGCAATGCTCCAAATAATCTTCATGCTTCCTCCTTACTGTTTCCTACGGTATCCATAAAAACGTCTTCGAGGGTTTTTCCAGCGGGGACTAACTTTTTGACAGTGTCATGTTTTACAATTTCGCCCTTATCCATGATGGCAATGTGGGTGCTGACGGCGGCAACGTCGCTTAAAATGTGCGAATTGAACACAATAGCAGTGCCTTTTTCTTTAATATCTAAGAGGATTTCACGCATTTGAATGCGTCCGAGAGGATCAAGACCGTCAAGGGGCTCATCCAGGAAGAGGAGTTCTGGCTCATTAATAAGTGCCTGTGCCAAGCAGATGCGCTGCAGCATTCCTTTAGAGTAACCATCCAGGGATCTGTCGGCTGCTTTGCTTAAGCCCACCATTTTAATGAGCTCTTGAGCACGACTTTTTGCGGCAGCCTTAGGAATTTCAAAGAGTGATGCTGCAAACAGAAGAAGCTCGCGTCCGGTGAGATGCTTATAGAAAGAAGGGTTTTCAGGCATGTATCCAATGCGCTTGCGAACACTAAGATCTTCGCTAGTGCTGCCAAACAGACTAATAGTGCCTTTATCTGCTTCCAAAAGCCCGAGTATCATTTTAATGGTGGTGGTTTTTCCAGCCCCGTTTGGACCTACAATTCCCAGCACTTCGCCTGCCTTAACGGTGAAAGAAAGACCGCGAACAGCCTGTACTTTCTCAAAATTTTTTCGAATATCTGTGACAATCAGAGGGGGTTCTTGCGACATATTCATACTATAGCGCATCAAACAAACCTAATGCAAAGTGGCGCCCATGCCTACGCGCTGTTAGAATAATTACATGATAGTATTCTTCTTCACACTTTTAGGAGTGATTTTTGGTTCGTTTGCCAATGTGGTTATCTTGCGAGACGATAGGCGCGCTTCCATACTTACTGGTCGTTCGGAATGCCCTCATTGTCACCATATTTTAGAGTGGTATGAGCTTATCCCTGTTCTTAGCTACCTCATACAGGGTGGAAAGTGTCGTTCATGTCACAAAAAAATCAGTATTCAGTATCCTTTGGTTGAAATAGGGATGGGGTGCTTATTTTTATTAGCAGCAAGTTTTACTTCAAACGTAGTAATTGCAGTTCTGTTGGCCTTTAGTCTCTTCTTCTTTTGCTGTGCCTGTATCATTGACTTACGTACACAACTTATCCCAGTAGAGTACGTGCTCATTGGTGGAGTATTGGGCGGTAGTGCTCAGCTTCTCCTTAAAACAGGTTGGGTAAACATTCTGTTGGGTATTGCCGTAGGTGCGGGTGTACTCATTGTGGTGAAGTATGCTTGGCTTCTACTCATGCGCGAAGACGGCATGGGGGAGGGCGACCTCTGGTTAGGGGGAGCGTTAGGCGCCCTGTGTGCATACCCGTCTATTATTGTAACGTTGGTAGCGGCCATCCTAGTAGGAGCTATCATCGGAGTTGTGGTGCTAGCCATAAAGAAAAAGAGTTGGGAAACGGCTATTCCCTTCGGTCCGTTCTTATTTCTAGGAGCGGTAGCGGCTTTGCTATGGGGAAATCAGCTCATTAGTTGGTATACTAATATGAGCGGAATTACCTTCTAATTTATGCACAAAAAGGGCTTTACCATTATTGAGCTGACAATTGCGCTTGCAGTCTCCATTATCTTGGCGGGCATTGCCATTCCGCGCTTTAATACATTGCTCAATCAACAGGAATTCTTCACTGAAACGGAAAAAGTAGCCTCCTGCATTCAAAAGGCTCAATCCATGGCTGCCGCCCCTACGGCTGGCTCACTCAATCCTGATGTGAATGGCAATACAGTAGCCATTCGCTGGACCGCAGCAAGCCTATCTAATCCTGACAATAATAATCAACAAACCTGCTCAGTAATGGCTTTTGATGCTTCACATTCTCTTTCACAAGACCTTCTCTTAAATAGTCCCGCTGATCAGTTGGCCACTCCTATTCAAACCACGGGAATTAGTAACCTTAACTTGCCTCAATTCCGCATTTACTTTGGGGTAACAGAAAAAGGCGTTCCGGTGGTGTACTTGGATAATACTGGTATTCGCCAGATAAGCCCCGCGCCTATGAGCGGCATGAAGGTAACGCTTCCTGTTACTTCTACGGTGAACAGCGCCTTAACTACTACTATTTCAGTAGAACAGGGCGGAGCGCCTGTCCGTATCATTCAACCATGACCATGAAACGCCGCGGCTTTACCCTTTTGGAGACAATGATTGCACTAGGAATTGTGGTGGCCGCTATTGGGGCAGGCACCCAAATTAATCGCGTTATTTTTCTTGCCAATTTGCAAAGTGACGATAGTATTCAGGCCACTAACTTGGCCGATGAAGGACTCCGTATGGTTGAAATGACGCAGCAGTATGTGCAGCGTACAACAGGTGGTGCTTCAACTAGTTTGCACGATTACTTCCGTCTCACCCCAACGGGTACTGTGCGCATGATTATTCCCTATGCCGGCTCTGTTTCGGGACCACTTACAGCTTCCTGGTGTGTGCAAAATGTTGGGAATGCTGCCATTGGAGGAAGTGGAAATAGTTGTTTTAGCTATCTCAGTAAAGTAAAGAACGCTTCGCAGGGTGTTCAAACCTTATCTGCTCTCTTTATAGCAGTGGGTGGAGACTCAATTGCAGTGAATAGGGCGCCTGCTACAGATGGCGATACGCGCTTGGTCATTGATGCCACAACCACCACTGGGGTAGCAATTAATGCAGGTCAAACTACGTGGGATTACTACACACGCAAGATAAGCATTCAAGAAGTACCGGTTATTAATCAGCAGGCAACAGGTGCATATCAAGTGACTGCTACCGTGACGAATATCTCCACCGGTCTTACTGTTCAGCGCACAGTGTTACTCACAGATTATCCGTATACATATTCAGGCTTTGTGGTTAATCCACCAGGAGGAACAACATCTGGCGGTACCACAAGTGGTGGCACTACAAGTGCCAATCCAGTTGGTAATCCCGTTGGTAATCCTGTAGGAGCCAATTAGTATGAAACAGCTTTACATCAAAAAATCTGGATTCACGCTTTTGGAGCTTTTGGTGACCGCATCATTATTTGTGGTAATTGCCGGTCTTACCGTGAGCATCTTTGGTGGGGTAAGTAAGTTGCAGGTGAGTAGAAAGGGGAGTCAGGCGCTGGCTGGCCAACTTCGCCAGGGTGAGCAGCAACTGAAAGATGATCTTCAAAATACACAAACGTATAGTGCTGCTGATCCCACCGTCAAAATTCTTAACAATACAGATGGTTCTACGGGATCTGTGTTTGCATTACGTCGTTACCTCGTGGATTCTACTGGTGTTACAGATTCAGAATGGCGCATTTACTGTCTTGCCAACAACGAACTCATTCGTTTCCGCATGCCATATACGCTGACAGCCATTAATGGTGCGGCGCCTACCATTAATTCAGGGGTAACCAGTATTTCGTGTGCAAACCCAAGCAATATAGAATTGAGCCTTTTTAGCAATCCTGGGGCCACCTGGGGAACCACGCCAACCCTGGATGAAATTACCGATACTCAAAGCACTGTTCAGTCGTTGCTCTTTACCCAAGTGCAATCTGATGTCAGTCAGACAGACCCAGCGTTTAGCGGTCTTTTCAATGCCTTGCGAATAGAAATGAGCGCACAAGACAGTGTGAATGATCCAGGTGGAGCCCCCATTGTTTCGCGCATTGACCTTAACCGTCTTCCACAATGAACATGCATCGAAAAGGATCATCACTGGTTTTTGTACTACTTACCATGGCGGTGGTTTCCGTCATTCTTTTAGCTGGAAGCAGTGCATTGCTCAGTGCTGCACGCCAACGAAGTGCTCTTGAAAGTAGTCACATTGCTGATGAAATGCAGCAGAGCGCTGTACAAGAAGGATTTTCTCGCATTCAAAGTGGCACTACGGAATATGGTGTAGGTGATTCAACTAATTTAACCCCTCGTATTCGTGGTTTTCAGACAGGCACTACTCCTACCTGTAGTCAGTTGGTTCAAGACGGTGTTCTATCGCAGTACGTGCAGCTGCCTACTCCTGATTCTAACTGCCCTCATTACGAACTGACCATACGTCGCTTTGTGAATACCGCATCATATACCTACCAAAACCAAGACATAAACCCAGGTGGTGCCGGCACGATAACATTGGCAGTGAAAAACACGGCCACTATTACCTTTGCAGCCATTACCTCGGCATTAAGTAGTTTTACGTTCGTTTCATGCGATGCTACTAATACCTGTACCGCCCCTCAAACTGGTGCGCAATTTAGCACCAGTAATGCCGCAAAAGTAATCTTAAGTAACTACACGTATTTTGGCGGCACTGCTCCTGCTAACACAGTGAATGTTCTTACGGCAACGGCACAATCGGGGACTTTCACGTTAGATAAGGGTTTTACCACCATGGAAGCTACAGGTGTTGCAGCCGACGGTACTCAAACCCGTACCTTAACAATCATTCGACCTTCTGGTACTCTAACCTCGCCAACAACCGAAACCTTCACTCAATATGGCCTGTGCGTTCCTGATACTACGCCGTCCACGGCCTGTCGCTAACCATGTCTGAACATATACCCGTTCTTCTCACTGAAGTTGTGAGCGCCCTTTTCCTAAAGAAGGGAGAGGCTTTTTTGGATGCAACTCTAGGACTGGGCGGTCATACGAAGGTTCTTACGAAAAAGTTTCCTGGCGTTGAGTTCTATGGATTAGATCAAGATCCAGAAGCTTTGGAGATAGCTCGTACTCGAGTGCCCAAGGTTATCCTGCTACAGGGGAATTTTCAGGATCTGGCGGTCATTGCCAAAGAGCACAAGTTGCCACCTTTCAAGGGAATTCTCATGGATATTGGTGTTTCCAGCATGCAAATTGATACCGCAGAGAGAGGCTTTTCCTTTCAGCAAGATGGTCCGTTGGACATGCGTATGGATCCAGAAAATACCGTCACCGCCGCAACTATTGTAAATACCTGGCTTGAGTTCAAATTGGTCAATTTATTTAGTCATTATGGTGAAGAGCGTTTTTCTAAAACTATTGCACGAAAAATTGTGCAGCATCGCAAAAAACATCCCTTCTATACCACCAAGGAATTATCCGATTTTCTTGTAGAGTGTTATCCGCCCGCACTGCGCTCTAAATATCCGCATCCTGCCACGCGCATTTTTCAGGCGTTGCGCATTGAGGTGAATAGGGAATTAGATGCCTTGGAAGCGGGAGTTGAGGCATCATTTTCTCTGTTAGCACCAGGTGGCCGGCTAGCGGTGATTAGTTTTCATTCGCTTGAAGATAGAATTGTGAAACATATGTTTCGGCAGGCGGAAGCACAAGATTTAGGGGAGATTATCACCAAAAAACCACTCACCGCTTCGGAGGAAGAACTAGAATTAAATCCTCGTAGTAGGAGTGCAAAGTTGCGTATATTCCAAAAGAAATAAAACCTTGTGAAAATTCTCTATACCTGGAACTAGCAAAGAAATTACGGTAGAGTGAAATCTATGCAAACCCTCACGATACATACCGACGGCGGCGCACGCAGCAATCCCGGACCTGCGGCTGTTGGCGTGCACTTAGAAGTGGGTGAATGGCAAATGAAGCACGGCCGTTGTATTGGTGATACCACCAACAACGTGGCCGAATACAGTGCTGTTATTGAAGCTATTACTTTGATTGAAAACATTATTATTGCGGGCCAACCGCAATTTACCTCCCTCTCATTTTTTTTGGATAGTGAACTCGTCGTCAAACAGTTGCGCGGCGAGTATCGCATTAAGGAGCCTACCCTCCAAGAACTTGCTCAAAAAGTTTTAGTAGGCCTCAAGGCGCTCAGCCTTCCGCATACCTTTACCCACGTCCGTCGCGAGCAAAATAAAATGGCCGATGCTCTGGTAAATGCCGCGCTGGACGATAAATTAGCTCTCTATGTTTAAACCCGTTCCCAGTGATCCAAAATTTGCTGAATTAGAAGAAGATACGCTCAAATTTTGGCAAGAAAACAGTATTTTTGAAAAAACGTTACAGCAAAACAAGGGTCATGAAACCTTTGTATTTTATGATGGTCCACCAACGGCCAACGCTCGCCCCGCTCTACATCACGCACTTCCTAGTTCGTTTAAAGATGCGGCCTGTCGCTACCAGACCATGCGTGGCAAGTATGTTACGCGCCAACCAGGTTGGGATACCCATGGTCTGCCCGTAGAAGTGCAGGTTGAAAAAGCCCTGGGTCTCAATGGTAAGAAGGAAATTTTGAACCTTGTACCAGGAGATGAAGCCGCCAGTATTGCTAAGTTCAATGAAGCTTGTCGCACCAGTGTATGGGAATTTAAACAGGACTGGGATAAATTCATCGTTCGCACCGGACGCTGGATGGACATGGAACATCCTTATATCACCTACGACTCTTCTTACATAGAAGGCGTCTGGTCAGTGTTGAAACAGGTTTGGGAAAAAGATCTCGTCTTTAAAGATTATAAAGTCCTTGCATACTGTCCACGTTGTGGCACAGGTCTCTCCGCAGCTGAAGTAGCGTTGGAATACCAGGATGTTAAAGACGTTTCTGTGTATGTTACCTTTCCTATAAAGGATAATCCAAGGCGTTCTTTCATTGCGTGGACTACTACACCTTGGACATTGCCAGGTCACGTTGCTTTGGCACTGGGACCAGATATTGAATACGTTGTAGTGCAGCAGGAAGATAGAGAATATATCTTGGCCAAAGATCGCCTGAGTATTTTGAAGGGTGACTATGTCATTCTGGAAGAACATCTTGGTAAAGACCTCTTGGGCATTGAATACACACCGCTCTTCCCAGGAATCATGGACAATCAACCAGGCAAGCACTTCCTTACGGTTCCTGCTGATTTTGTTACTACCACCGATGGTTCCGGTATCGTCCACACCGCCTGCATGTATGGTGAAGATGACTTTGTCTTGGGTCAGCGCGAAGGTCTTACCATGTTCCACACCGTTAATCTGCAGGGAAACTTCAACGAAGCCGTGCCGGAATTTGAGGGCATGTACATTCGTGATGCCTTAGTTCCAATCTTAAAGTCATTGACCGAAAAAGATCGTCTTTACGCCAAACAAACCATTACTCACAGCTATCCACACTGTTGGCGCTGCAAAACACCACTAGTCTACTATGCAAAAGACTCGTGGTACGTTGGCATGTCACGTTTGCGTAAAGAGTTGCAAGAGAACAATGCAAAGGTTAACTGGATTCCTGAACATGTACGTGAAGGCCGTTTCGGTGATTTCATCAAAGAAGCGCGTGATTGGGCAATTTCTCGTGAGCGTTTCTGGGGAACCCCATTGCCAATTTGGGTCAGTGAAAGTGGCAAGCGCCTCTGTATTGGTTCATTAGAAGAATTGCGAAGCCTTTCCAAAACTGAAATTCCCGCAGATTTTGATCCACACCGGCCGTTCATTGATAGCATCGTCCTTGTGAAAGATGGGGAAGAATATGTTCGTGAACCCTATGTGTTAGATGTTTGGTTCGATTCCGGTGCCATGCCGTACGCTTCTGGTCGTGATGCAATGGGCGAGTTTCCCGCAGACTTCATTGCCGAAGCCACCGATCAAACCCGTGGCTGGTTCTATTCCCTCATGGCGCTAGGAACTATCCTCAAGAACGAATCGCCATACAAAAATGTTCTCTGTATGGGTCATTTGGTGGACGAAAACGGCAAAAAGATGTCGAAGTCTATTGGCAATATCATTGTGCCGGCAGATGCTTTTGCGGTCTGTGGCGCAGATGCCGTCCGCTGGTTCATTTACACCGTCAATTCGCCAGGGGAGACCAAGGCCTTTGGTTTTAAAGAGTTGCAGACAAGTTTCCGTAAGTCACTCATGCCGTTTTGGAACATGTTCAACTACTTTGTAACCTATGCCAATCTAGCCAATTTTGAAGCTCCAACAGATACAGAAAAGACACTTCGTGCACTCCAACAAGAAGGAAAGTTGAGCACGTTGGATCTGTGGGTACTAAGTCGTCAAGAACAAGTACTCACAAATGTCACCAAGTACCTGGATGAGTTTGATTTCCTGCGCGCTGCTCGTGCGTTGGAAGAGTATATTCAAGACCTTTCCACATGGTATTTGCGTCGTTCACGTAAACGGGAAGATCAGGCATTTTTCACTGTATTTTACACGGTGTTATTCAAATTAGGTTTGGCAATGGCCCCGCTGGCTCCATTCATGACGGAATATGTCTACCAAACACTCCGTACACCATCCGCTCCAGCGTCTGTCCATCTGTTGGAATGGCCGGTAAGCACAGGTTGGCAGAATGAAAACGTGGAGGAAGTCATGACAGCTGTTCGTCAGGCAGTAGAACTTGGCCTGGCAGTTCGAGCTCAAGAAAAGCTCAAAGTGCGTCAGCCGTTAGCTGCAGTTTTTATTCAGGGATTGGCCGCAGAGCTTCCAGCAGATCTTCAAGAATCAGTTGCCGAAGAGTTGAATGTGGAAACAGTCAAACAGGTAGCGTCTGTTGATGCTGCATACCCACAAAAAACAGAAGGCAGCCTGAGCGTTGGTTTTGACACAGAGATTACAGACAGCCTTCTCTTAAAGGGTGAGGCGCGTGAATTCCTGCGTAACCTCCAAAGCTTGCGTAAACAGTCCAATTTGCAGCCTGGGCAAATGGTTACCCTCATTATTGGTCCAACCCATAAACAGACCGTTTTGGCGTGGTGTGAGGCCTACCCGGCCCTGTTGCGCGATGGGTTCTTCCAACTTACCGATGAAACATGGGCGCACGAAGGTACCGAAGAAATCACTGTAAATGGCACGATCATTCCCGTAACTTTCAAATAAATGTGGAGTAGGCTCAAAACCTTTGATCCTTTCCTCTTTATTATTCCTGTTGTTTTAAGTGTTATTAGTATCATTTTTATCTACGTTCTTACGGTAGATAATCAGGGTTCATCACTAGCCATTCGCCAGGGGATATTTGTGATTATTGGTTTCTTGGCCATGGGAATTCTCACCTTTGTGGATTACCGTGCCTGGAAAGCCTGGCGGTGGTGGATGTATGGCGGCGTCATTCTGCTTCTTGCTGCCACCATGCTTATTGGAACAAAGCAGTTTGGCGCTACCAGCTGGATTAATATTGGTCCTATCCAATTTGAACCAGGTGAAGTGACTAAAATTGTACTTATTGTCATCTTGGCTAGTGTTCTTCAAACACAGGGTTCCAGGGTGAAGAACGGCCAGTTTTTCATTGCCGCACTCATCTTTCTCTTGCCGGTAGGTCTCATTATGTTGCAGCCCGACTTTGGTACCGCCGCTATTACCACCGTCCTAGCAGTGAGTGTGTTTTTGCATGCTCGGTTACAGCGCTGGCAGCGATTTGTGGTTATTGGAGTGGTATGTCTTGCAGTTTTGAGTATTGGTCTCTCTTTTAAGAATGTTCAGCCATTTGGGCATCTCTTAAAGAGCTATCAGAAGGAACGCTTGGCTAGCTTTTTGGACCCTACCCATGATTCTACGGGTAGTGGCTACAATGTTGAGCAATCAAAAATTGCCGTAGGATCTGGGGGGCTGTTTGGTCAAGGTCTTGGTAATGGAAGTCAATCACAGCTTAACTTTCTTCCCGTTGTGCAGTCAGACTTCATTTTTGCTGCGATTGCAGAGGCCTGGGGAATTGTGGGTTCATATGGTTTGATATTTTTATTTATTGTCCTAGTATTCCGTCTTATCCAAGCTGCGCAGCATGCCCAAGACGAATTTGGGTATCTCGTCTGTATTGGTATGGCCACCATGATTGTGTTTCAAGTGCTCCAAAATGTGGGAATGAACATCGGCATTATGCCGGTGACAGGTATTCCGTTACCGTTTGTGAGTTACGGAGGAACCGCTTTTGTGACATACTGTATTGGACTTGGGTTGGCTCAAGCCATTGTTGTTCGCTCTAAGCGTTTGACCTTCTAAAAGTAATCTGATAGAGTAAATCGGAATCTAAACGCGAAAGTTTCTTTTTTGTATGGCACCAGCCGCATCATCACTCACCAAGGCCGTTATCGCTACCGGGGGCAAACAATACACTGTTGCCGTTGGTACTGAAATTTCGGTTGAAAAACTCATCGCTCAAGAAGGGGACAGTATTACACTGACCTCCGTTGTTATGGCTGCAGACGCCAAGAACACGATGCTTGATATCAAAGATCTCGCAAAGGCATCTGTTGTAGCTACCGTACTTGAACAGGGAAAAGGCGAGAAAATTCGCGTTTTCACGTTTAAGTCAAAGAAGCGTCAGCATCGTACACTTGGACATCGTCAAATGTTTACCAAGTTGAAGATTACTGCAATTAACGCTGCCTAATCCCATGAAGCCTGCACAGTACTTCCAAGGTGTTCTCACTGAGCTCAAAAAGGTCAGTTGGCCCACTCCAGCTACGGTTGGGAAGTACTTTTTCAGTGTTGTCATTGGACTGGCGCTAGCAAGTGCGCTCATTGCCGCATTTGATTTTATTTTCATCAAGGGGCTTGGCCTCATCATCAAGTAATCACCATGGCGGAAGACACCTCTTTTAGTTTGCGTCGCTCAAGTGGAAAGCAGTCCGGTGAGCGGAACTGGTACGCTATCCATACGTATGCTGGTTATGAAGACCAAGTTGCGCAAAACCTGCGTCAACGTATTGAATCACTTACCATGCAAGACAAGGTATTTGATGTGATGGTTCCTATTGAGAAGCAAATTGAAATCAAAAACGGCAAACGTCGCACGGTAGAAAAGAAGATTTTCCCTGGCTACGTTATGGTAGACATGATTGTTACCGATGATTCTTGGTACATTGTTCGCAATACACCAAACGTTACTGGTTTCCTTGGCTTCGGTGTTCGTCCTACTCCACTTTCACAGCAAGAGGTAGACGTCATCAAGAAGCGCATGGGTCAAGATGAGCCTAAGTACAAGATTGAACTTCAAAAGGGTGATCTTGTTGAAATCACTGATGGCGCTCTCAAGGGCTTCCAGGCTAAGGTTGAAGAAGTTGACCTTGAAAAAGGCAAAATCAAAGTCTTGGTTTCCATGTTTGGTCGTGAAACACCGGTGTTACTTGATTATCTCCAACTCAAAAACGTTTAATTACTCATATGGCTGTAAGCAAAAAGCCCATCAAGGCTGTAGTAAAACTGCAATGTCCTGCCGGAAAGGCAAACCCTGCGCCTCCAGTAGGTACCGCCCTTGGTCCTCAAGGTGTAAACATCATGGAATTCTGTACCAAGTTTAACGAGGCAACTCGTCAAATGGGTAACACTACTATTCCTTGTGTTATCACTATTTACGAAGATCGTACATTTGATTTCATCTTGAAGCAGCCACCTGCCTCTATTCTCATTAAAGAAGCACTTGGTTTGGCTACTGCGTCTGCTAACCCAAAGAAAATCAAGGTTGGTAAGCTCACACAGGCTCAAATTACTGCTATTGCTGAACGCAAAATGGTAGACTTGAGCGCCCGTGATATTGAGGCGGCCAAGCTTGTTATTGCCGGCACTGCTCGCTCAATGGGTGTTGAAGTAGAAAAATAGGTTTTACAAAAAAAGAAAGGTCACCGCAAGGTGGCCTTTTTTGTTGTCTTAAACAGACGTACCCTCCTCAATAGTGAGGAGGTAGGGGGGGTTAGGTGATGGTAGCGACGAGCAGTTCAACGAGATCCTCAACGCCGAAAGCTCCGTCTTCAGGAATCTTCATCCGAAGCTGGGTTGGCTTAGCGTCCCTTACTCCGCAAATGATGGGTTCATCAAAGAGGAGGGAGATGGTTTCTATTGCTCCTTCAGCTGCATTGATTGGCTGAGTTTCAGTCAGAGTTTGACATTGTCTTCGCCACTGTTTCCCTCTTTCTGTTTTACGAGCATTCGCCGGAATAGGAATCTCTGTAGAAAAATCTACAAGGATAATTCTTTTTTCGTACGTAACCTTCATCAATCTCATGCGTGTACTTATAGATTCTTTAAGCCCAAAAGTCAAGTAAGCGACAGAGTATTATTTATGACAATTGAGGCTATACTGTACTGAGACATCTATGCTTTTTGGTGGTTATCTTTTGAAAAACAATTGAGGACTTATGAAAAGGAGCTCTGCTCAACGTTGCCAATTTGTTTTTCAATAAATAACCACCAAAAAAGACCAATATATCTACCTACGTGCCGGTCCCGAGGGACCCAATCCAAAGGAGGGGCAAAGATTGTTGGCCGCGTAGATAGATATACAGGTCTTCAGATGTAGAAACACCTAATTTGTAGCTTACACGAGCCATTTTTTATTGTCAAGTATGAATATTGGTGCTTATGTATGAAATAGTATGAATTATAAAAATTACACAGAGTTACTCTATTTCCTACGAAAAGAAGGTTACCGCGAAGCGACAGAAGTCACACAGCCGGGAGATTTTGCCGTGCACGGTGATACACTTTCCGTTTGGCTAGCTGCTCAGGTTTCTCCCTATCGTTTTCATTATCTTGGAGAAGATCTTGAGCGTGTAGAAATGCGGAAAGATGACCAATGGCAGCTTATCAATACCCCACCAGAAATCTTCTCAAATGCTCTTAATACGGCGCATGGCCAGATTTACCCAGGTGAGTATATTGTTCATCCGTATCACGGTGTAGGTATATTTCGTGGAATCCTGCGTGAAGAAGACTTTGAACATCAGGAAAAGGTCTATATTGCCCTTGAATATGCAGGCAACGACCGTTTGCTCGTACCCTTTGAACGGTTTAAGGAGTTGATGCCATACATTGGCACGCGTCATCCTCGCTTAACAAGACTTTACTCTAAAGCCTGGCAAGCCACCAAAGAGCGAATTCAAAGAGACCTTATTAAAATAGCGCGTGGTTTATTGAAAATTTACACGGAACGCCAACGTAATTTTCGCCAACCATATCCAAAAACAGCAGAATGGCAGTCTATCTTAGATGAATCTGCCGGATTTGAACTTACCAATGATCAAGCACGTTCTTTCCAGGAAATTGAGGCAGACCTTACCGCTTCTGAGCAGCCCATGGATAGACTCCTTTGCGGCGATGTAGGCTTTGGAAAAACAGAGATTGCCATGCGTGCCGCGGCAATTGTGATGGCTGCAGGAAAACAGGTTGCCTTTATTGCACCTACAACAGTATTGGTAGAGCAGCACTTTGCCGTCTTAAAAGAGCGATTCGCCAATTTGCCCATAGCCGTTGCTCACATGAGTCGTCTTACCAAAACTCAAGATGGAATTACCTTGGCAGGCATTCGTCGTGGATCCGTAGAAATGGTGGTTGGTACCCATCGTCTTTTGGGGAAAGATATTGAGTGGAAGAATCTTGGTTTATTGATTGTTGATGAAGAGCAGAAGTTTGGCGTCGTGCATAAAGAGCGTCTTAAGGAACTGCGCCCGTCGCTTGATGTACTTTCACTCTCTGCAACTCCTATTCCACGCACACTTTCTATGAGCCTTTCGGGATTGCGTGGTTTGAGTATTTTGCGTCATGCACCACATGGTCGCTTACCTGTTACCACCGTTGTAGAGCCCTTTAATGAGAATCGCATTCAGGAAGCCATAAAGGAAGAATTATCCCGCAAAGGGCAGATCTATGTGGTGTACAACCGTGTACTGCCGTTACAGGGCATTGCAGAGCGCCTGAAGGAGATAGCTAAACAGGCTGGATACCCTGCTGCCAAGATTGCCGTGGCTCATGGTCAAATGGGGGAAGTGGCATTGGCCAGAGAGATGAGCAACTTTATGGGTGGAATAACCGATATCCTGGTTGCCTCCACCATTGTTGAACATGGATTAGACAATCCTACCGCTAATACCCTCATTGTCCTTCGTAGTGAACGCTTTGGTCTTTCTGATCTTTACCAGTTGCGAGGCAGAGTTGGGCGTCGAAACATTCAAGCACATGCCTATTTCCTTACGGGAAGTATTCATACGAACGGTGATGAAGATCTTCTGCCAGAAGATCAACCAGGTATTTCCCTCACTCAAACGGCTCAACAGCGCTTAGAAGCTCTTGTGGAGGCTGATACCTTAGGAAGTGGGTGGAGCCTAGCGCTTCGTGATCTAGAAATTCGAGGCGGCGGAAATATTCTGGGCCGCGAACAACATGGCAGCATGGAGTCTATTGGTCTTCTCCTTTATTCACAATTGCTCCAAGAAGAAATTGGAAGACAGGCTCACCAACAGGGAATTCACCTCTTCCAAAAACCACAACTTGGGACTAGCCTTTAATTTCATCAAAGGCTGCAATAGAGTGGGCTGGTGAACACACTTTTCGCAGCAACATATCCGCCACTACTCAAGGCAATTCCGCAGTCGCCAGCTTCTCTTTATATAGAAGGGAATGAGCAGCTCTTGCACAGTACCTGTGTCAGCGTGGTGGGAAGTAGAAAACTAGCGTCATACGCAGAACATGTTTTGCGAATACTTATACCCCCATTAGTGCAGGCTGGTCTTACCATTGTTTCAGGTTTAGCTTATGGTGCAGATGCCCTTGCACACACCATTGCACTTCAATATGGGGGCAGGTGCATTGCAGTGTTGGGCGCAGGGTTAGAAAGAATTTATCCAAGCAGTCATAAGCCCTTGGCAAAGCGCATTTTAGAGTCAGAAGGTTGCTTGGTAAGTGAGTATCCCGCTACCATGGATCCGTTGCCCTATCATTTTCCACAGCGCAATCGAATTATCTCTGGATTAAGCCAGGTTACTGTAGTGGTTCAGGCTGGAGAAAAATCAGGTACCATCAGCACCTGCATGCATGCGCTAGAGCAGGGAAGAGATATTTGCGTCGTTTTAGGAGACATTACTAGAGAAGAATTTAAGGGTTGTTACTGGCTAGCTAAGCAGGGCGCGCATATTGTTTCTACACCTTCAGATATCTTGCAACACTTTCAGGTCTCACTTCCGGGCTTCATGCAGATGCCACTAAAGCCGGCATTGACAGGAACGGGTGCAACTCTCTATGATTGCATCTTGCGCGGAATAACCCAGGGAGAAAAACTCCAATCACAGACGGGATTAACCAGCATACAATTGCAGGGAGCACTTTCACTGCTAGAATTAGATGGATATATAACACTTCAGAACAATACATGGCACGTAATCTCGTAATTGTTGAGTCGCCTGCTAAAGCGGGAACCATTCAAAAATATCTTGGTAATGATTTTCAGGTATTAGCAAGCATGGGTCATATCCGTGATCTCCCGGCCTCTAAGCTTGGTGTTGATGTTAATGAAAAATTTACTCCTCAATATGTTATCCCACCAAAGGCACGCCCAAACCTGAAAAAGCTAAAGGCTGCACTGAAAGATAAGAAAGTGGTGTATCTGGCAACAGACTTGGATAGAGAAGGAGAGGCAATTGCGTGGCACGTGGCCAAAGCGCTTGATCTGGAAAAGGCCAAAGATATTACGGTTCACCGTATTACGTTTGATGAAATCACCAAAACCGCGGTTACCTACGCCGTGGCACATCCGCGTGAAATCAATTATCAGCTTGTAGATGCTCAGCAGGCTCGTCGTGTGCTAGATCGTTTAGTAGGGTATACCCTTTCACCAGTACTCTGGAAAAAGCTCTACAAAGGTTTGTCAGCTGGGCGTGTTCAATCTGTTGCCTTACGTCTCATTGTGGACAGAGAAACAGAGCGCAATGCCTTCAAGCCAGTGGAATACTGGAGTATTGAAGCAGACGTACAGGGAAGTGTTTTGCCTGCCTTTACTGCTAGACTGGTAGAATATGCCGGCAAAAAAATTGAACAGCTTACCATTGGTGGAGAAGCAGAGGCTACAGCCATTCGTACTAAGCTAGAAAAAGCTTCTTATCAGGTGGCTAAAATTGAGAAAAAAACGGTGCGTCGTCGGCCCTCAGCTCCTTATACCACTTCTACCTATCAGCAAGACGCGGTAAATCGCCTTGGTATGTCTGCTAAACAGGCAATGCGCTCGGCGCAGCGCCTCTATGAAGCTGGTCATATTACCTATATGCGTACAGATTCAGTTGATATGGCTGCAGAAGCCGTTGCTGCCATGCGTACCTACATTCAAGAGAAGTTTGGCGCAGCGTATGTACCAGAGGTGCCACAGAAATACCAAACCAAGTCCAAACAGGCGCAAGAAGCTCACGAAGCCATTCGTCCAACTCACTCTGAAAACACCAATGTAGGAAGTGATGAATCAGATCAAAAGGTTTATGATCTCATCCGTTCTCGGGCCTTAGCCTCACAAATGTCTGAAGCTCAGCTTGAACAAACCAGCGTTACCATTCATGCAGAAGAAGGTGTGTTTCGTGCCAGCGGCCAGCGAGTGGTTTTCCCAGGTTTCATGGCGGCATATCCTTCCAAAGATAAAGGAGACGAACAGCAGTTACCCGCCCTCACAGAAAAAGAAATTCTTGCCTTAAAAGAACTCCGTTCTGAACAGCACTTTACAGAACCGCCACCACGTTTTACAGAAGCCACCCTTATTAAGGCATTAGAAGAGCACGGCATAGGACGCCCTTCCACCTATGCGCCTACCATAGATACCCTGAGTCAACGAAAGTATGTACTCATTGAACAGAGGCGTTTCATTCCTGAGCCCATTGGTATTCAGGTAACGGCACTGTTGACTGAGAACTTTCCTAATATTGTTGATCTCAACTTCACTGCCCAGATGGAAAGTCAGTTAGATGGCATTGCAGATGGTACATCCCAGTACGAAAAAACCCTTAGTGACTTCTGGACACCATTCCACACCTTAGTTGAAGAGAAAACAGAGCAAATTGCTAAGGTTGATATGACAGAAGCCACCGATGAAATCTGTCCCAACTGTGGTAAGCCAATGGTCATAAAGCAGGGACGTTTTGGTAAGTTCCTGGCATGTACCGGTTTTCCTGAGTGTAAAACCACCAAGCCTATCAATAACACCCAGCCAACGGGGCTTATTTGTCCTAAAGACGGAAAAGACCTTATCTGGAAAAAGGCTCGTCGGGGTGCCTTCATTGGGTGCAGCGGCTATCCGGCATGTGATTTTGCCCTATGGAAACGGGAAGGAATGTTGAAAAAAATTGAAGAATTGGAGGCGGCTGAAACACCACTACCATTCAAGGAGCAGGCTCTTGCTGCTTTTGCGCTTCCACCTCAACCAGAATAGTCTATGGCCGCCAAACTTCCCGAACCAGTTCAAAACCTCATTGACGCATTCAACCGTCTTCCTGGAATTGGCAGTAAAATGGCGGGTCGTCTTACCTTTCACCTCTTACAGAAGTCTGAATATGATGTAAATCGCTTCATTTCTGCACTTGATGGTATTCGTACTGGTCTTCAACCTTGTGAACAGTGTGGCAATATCTCAGATCAACCGCTCTGTGGAGTGTGTAGAGAAACAGGAAGAAATGAGGCCCAAATCTGCGTGGTTGAAGGTCCGTTGGATGTTATTGCCCTAGAGCGTACGGCGCTCTACCACGGGCTTTATCACGTATTGGGCGGTGTTCTTTCGCCTATGGATGGCATTGGCCCAGATCAACTTCGTATCCAATTGTTACAAACCCGTCTCAATAAGCGCCAGGAGGCCGCAGCACAAACTGAACTCATTATGGCCACAAACCCGTCACTAGAAGGCGAAGCTACCGCAAATTACCTCACCCAGCGCTTTCAGCCCTTGGTTCAGGAAAAGTTACTCACTATCACCAGGATCGCCCGGGGGCTTCCCATGGGCAGTGATATTGAATATGCTGATCCTACCACCCTTGCAAGAGCACTGGAGGGACGCAATAACCTGTAAGTATGGACCCAGCCAAAACAAACGACCCAAACGACCAACTCGGAGACGTTGATCCACTCGAACTAGAAGACCAAGAACTTCCGGAAGAAGAAGCGGCTGATTTTGTGCACATTGATGATGCTATACCTGAAGATCCTGATCAAAAGGTGACGCAAGAAGAGCAAGATTTAGCCAAAGTCATTGATGCAGTAGCGGCACCTGTTGAAGAGGCACCTACCACTAAGAAGAGCACTAGTCATCTTATTCCTCGCGAACTTATTGACCGCCCACTAACTTTTGAGGACCTCCTTGATGGAGACGATACCATTTAAGGTCTTCAACACCCTCTCTCGCCAGGTTGAAACCTTTACGGCCCAGACACCAGGGAAAGTAAGCATGTATACCTGTGGACCTACGGTCTACGGGTATGCTCATTTGGGTAATATTCGTACCTTCACCTTCGAAGATGTGTTGGTGAAAACACTCCGACGCCTAGGCTATGAGGTACATAGGGTCATGAATATTACCGATGTAGGCCACCTTACCTCAGACGCAGACAGCGGTGAAGACAAGCTAGAGGTGGGAGCAAAACGCGATGGCATCACTGCCTGGGACGTTGCGGATCGCTATACCACCATCTTTTTGGATGATTTACGCACGCTAAACCTGGAAATACCCAATCCGTTAGTACGAGCAACCGATACCATTCAAGAGCAAATTGCCCTTGTTCAAACTCTTGAACAGGATGGCTTTACGTACATAACTTCTGATGGCGTCTACTTTGATAGTGCCAAACTTTCTGATTACGGCAAGTTAGCACATCTGGATATTGAGGGGCTACAGGCTGGTGCGCGCATAGATATTGGCGAAAAACATCATGTAACAGATTTCGCCCTATGGAAATTCTCTCCTCAAGATAGTAGGCGAGATATGGAATGGGAAAGTCCTTGGGGAAAGGGTTTTCCAGGTTGGCACCTAGAATGCTCGGCCATTATTCACGCTACGTTGGGCACTACTATTGATATCCATTGTGGGGGCGTAGACCATATCCCTGTGCATCACACAAATGAGATTGCTCAGAGTGAAACTGCGTATCATAAGCCGTTGGCCCATTATTGGTGTCATGCTGATTTTCTCCTGGTAGATGGGGGAAAGATGTCAAAATCATTAGGCAATCTCTACACCGTAAAAGACCTGGAACAGGCAAACATTGACCCAATTGCGTTCAAGCTCTTCTCATATGCCGCTTCTTATAGGAGTAAACTCAACTTCACCTGGGATGGCTTAGAAGCGGCAAATCGCTCCTTGCAACGTCTTCGTCGTGCCTATCATGCAGAAGGTAAGGGGACAGAAGAAGACATCTCTTCTTATAAGGAGGCATTCATAGATGCACTTGCAGATGACCTCAATACCGCTCAAGCCCTGGCAGTAATCTGGAAAGCACTGGATGCTCCGCTTACTCAATTAGCTCGCCAAGCCTTTCTTTCAGATGTAGATACTATTTTTTCACTGAATCTTACCCTAGAACCTGCACCTTTAAACGTTCCAAATCATATAAAAGAACTGGTAGATAAGCGGAGCCAAGCTAGAAAAGACAAAGATTGGACACAGGCAGACCTGCTCCGCCACCAGATTGAAGATGCTGGTTTCACCTTAAGTGACACCGTAAATGGCACCGTCCTATTGTAATAACCGGCTCCTATAGCTATACTGCCCCTTGACAAATCTGTCGGTTTGGGGTATAGTCGCTTATTCGAATGAGTGAATAACTCAAACGAACGAACACCCTAACACCTGCCGCGCTTTTCTTGAGTGATCTGGCTGGGATATGTGAATAGCTTGCTATTCGTGGATGATTGATTCGCAGTACTCAACCAGATGGTTCCCTAGGCTCTTATGCCACTTAACTGTCTGTCTCTGTGGTCACGCCTGTATCCTGGCTGGATCTTTCCAGAAAAGCGCTTTTTGTTACCCATTTGTTCAAGAGGATTTCTCTCATTGAATGAGAAAAATCCCCTGGGACAAGTCTAAACTGATAGACCTGGGGGAAAGTCGTTTCCGACTTGTCCTAACAAGAACTTCGACATTGGGCCGCCCGGAAACCGGCCCCACGACAGGAAAAAGGAGACAGATGAACAAGAATCGTTTTCATCTCACATTCGTCATGCTCTTCCTGGTTCTCGCCGGTTTCGCCGGCGCTGTCACCATGAAGAAACAGGTTCAGACCACGGCCATGGCCAGTCTGACCCTCGGCTTTCAGGAGTCGACGGAATACTACGGTATTTCCTTCGACATGAACGGCGGTGTCTATTCGGAAACGGAAGGACTCGCCACGGAGTTGGACCCCACCAAAGGTCCGCTCTTCATGTTCGCACACTCCGATGGATACGCCCGCTTCGAGTTCATCGCGAATTCGAAGGATACGGACGATCCAAAAACTGGTCTTCCCCATTATCTGGTGGAGTTCCAGTCGCCGGCGGAACCTACCGACGCCGACAAAGTTCGTTCCGGTGTAGACCGTGCGGACGTCGACGGCTACGTGGATTTCGGCGGCAAGTCGGTCAAGATTCGAACGTTAGCTCACACTATCGGCGTCAATGCCGATCAGTTGGCTTACCAGCTCAAGCAGTTCAAGATTGCGACCTACCTAGGGAACAACCGATGGAGCATTGAGGTCCCTTTCAGAGACCTCGACGTCACAATTGCCAAGCTGCGAGTTGGTGTTATCGGAATTCTCGGCGGTCATCGCCGCGACTCCGTTAACTTAGCGTTCTTCAAAGTTACGTACGCAACCTCCAAGGTTCGCGACAGCTTCCAGTTATCCAACTGGGTGCCGGTCGTGGACAACGGTCCGCTGAAAACGCGTAAGCAATTTCGAGCGGGTCAGGTGGTAGATGCGGAACAGTTCATGCAGACGGGAAGTGTCGCCGCTGTCAGCAGCGATGACACGGAGATTCTGAAGGGTTTGTGGGCGAATTACACCTATACGCCCACTATCTCCCCAACGGAGCTCTCTGGTCTGCAAAAAATCCTGGCGCCCCTCAAGGCTCAGGTTGACGTGATCAGCGCTACGGAAGTTCGGGTTAGCCCAAGCGACCTTACCGCTGCACTTCGGGTCTACTTCAAAGGAAACCCGAATCCCGTCACGGTACCAATGGCTTCAGGCAACCGATACTGGCCCATTAACCCGGGTAATCACGGTGTCGAGCGCTTGGAGCTCGTCAAGGGTGAGCAAGTACTCTGGCTGAATCTCCCTTATGGGGCGATGAAATCCAAAGTCACGGTAGAGCCCGTTCGCTACCAGTCTGGTCCCGACTCCGAAGGTTACAGGCTCCTCCTCAATGGAGGATCAACCTGGCGACCTGGTCAGTTCACCTACGCTTCGTCTACGCTACACGACGGCAACGTCGTCCATGCCAACCCGAAGAAAGTTAGTGAATTGATGAAGGAGGTTAACGCCGGCCGCCTCGAAATAGCGGTGGCAGGGGACGATATCCACGGGTTAATGGCGGTTTCCGGCAACGGCGACCCAACCGACGACATCGAGGATTCTCGTTTCCCGAAGGGTACGCCTTTCTTCGTAAAGAAGGGGCATCTCTGGGAGCAAACCTACGCTATCCCGGATAGCACCTCGGCTCGCCTTGTGCGCGGCCGAGAAGGTTGGGCCCGCGACTCTTGCGGGAACTGGGTCAAGATTGTTGTTGTTGAGTACGTGCCTATCACCATCACGCTTCATGCGGCGACGGCGTTTGCACCTCTCTCGTTCACGTTCGAGACGCCTGCTCAGCAGATCGTCAACAGCGTGGCCGTGAACAACAACATCACGCCGGTTTCGTACTGGACTCCAGTTGGTTTTCAATGGGGCGGCTTGTCCGTCTCTGGTAAGACCACCGAAAACACGGTACAGCTTGGCAGCATCGGCCTGGGACTCTTTTGGAGTGGTTCTTCCTGGATGTGCGGAACGGCCTCAACCGTTTGCCCTCCTGGAGGTAGTCCCACTCTTCCAGTCGTTCCCCCGACGGGTAAGACCCCTCCGGTCGACACCCCACCAAATCCTCCTCAGGGACTCCCGCCGGTCAACGGCCCGAATCCTCAGGGAGGAGGAGAAATCAAGTAGGAGCCCTCATTCGGGCTTTCCTCACTATCAAAAGTCCGGCTGCCCATTCGCAGCCGGCTTTTTATTTTGTCTACAATAAATTCTACTAATCTGTACGTGTTCTCATAATTTCTTCATAATCATCTGATAATGTGCTACCAAAGCCACTGATGCACTTGACATTATTATTGAATCGTGGTATTACGAACAGTTCAGTGCAATTTATCACTGATCACTAACAACAAAACAACAACTAATCTCTACCTTATGGGATTCTCATCCATTAAACGCTGGGCCACTCGGATTATTCCGGCTGCTGTGCTTGGCTTATTCATTGCTGGCGGAGCACTCACTGCTGCTGCTAGTGGACCTGTATTTAATAGTCTGCCACAAGACTACGCAACTCTTCAGGTTACTAAAGCCGGTGGAAGCTGGTGTACTGCTGCTAACCCTGCTCCTTGTGAACAGGCTAGCGCTTCTGTAGGTGATACTCTCTATATGTTGGTTTGGGATCATAATGATGTCCCAGATACTACGGCTGAAAACGTAAACGCCAAGGTAAGCATTCCTTCAAATGCTGCTTCTAATTTTACGGTTACCGCTAAACTGTCAGCAGATAACGCTGCCACGGTTACTGGTAATGTTGCAGTTGCTACAGACCAGGAAGCAAAGCTTGTCTATGTTCCAGGTTCTGCCCAGCTGTTGAAGAATATCAATAACCAAATGACCAATGTAAATTGGCCAGCTGGTATTAATGGTGATGATGTTGTAAGTGCTAACGGTGTTTCTCTTGGTAATCAAGGCGGTTGTTGGCAGTATGCCCAAGCCATCATGATCCAGGTAAAAGTAGAAGGTACTACACCTGCTATCAATACAAATAAGGCTGTTGCCGTTCAAGGTGGTACCGTATTTAGTACAGCCGTTACAGCTCAGCCAAATGACGTTGCTGGTTACCGTATCTTCTTACAGAACACTGGTTCTGGTACTGGTATCCGTCCTCAGATTGTAGATACACTTGATGCTCACACTAAGTACGCTCCTGGTACTTCGTATATTCGTATCAAAAAGAATAATAATGATGTTGATCAGCCAATCCCTGATGCCAATATTAAGATTGTAACGCTTGCAGATGGTCGCCAACAGTTAACTTACCAGTTTACTGATATGGCCCCAGATCCTGCTGCTTCTTTCTACCTTGTGTTTGAGGTAAAGCTTGCTGGTACTACTGGCGCTAACTCATTCCCAGTAGGTACTACCGTTGTTCCAAACATTGCTACGGCAAGTTTCCAGAACGCTGGAAATGTTCAGACTAATCAGACTACCATCACAGTTACTGTTCAACAGACTCCTGTTGTTACCTTCAGCGTTGTAAAGAAGGTTGCTAACTTTAGCAACGGTGACAACACATGGAAAGACATTCTTGATGGTTCAGCTGCTCCTGGCGATACCGTTGCTTACGAGCTTATCCTAACCAACACAGGTAACACTGCTGCTACTAACGTAACACTTAAGGACCTTCTTCCTGCAGGTATTACATATGTTCCTGGTACGGCTATGCTCTATAACAAGAACACTACTACTAGCGGTGTTAAGATTGATGATTCTATTGGTGGCAATGGCTATGTCTTCTCTAACGTTGACTTTGGCAATCCTAACCAACAGACTATTGTCTTCCACGCTAAGCTTACTAACACATGTACTGGTACTCAGACATTGGTAAACACTGCTCAAGCTATCTGGCAGAACAAAGTACAAGCTCAAGATACAGCTACTGTTATCTTCGCATGTACTCGCGGTCTCATTATCCAGAAGACTCTAGAAGTTCCTGGTAGTACTACATGGGTAAAAGATGGTGGTGTAGTTCCTGAAAGTTCAGTAATTCGTTACCAGATCATTGTAACGAACAATGGTAACACTACGGTAAATAACCCTGTTCTCCGCGATACATTGCCTACTGACGTTACCTATGACAACAACAGTCTTCGTATTGATGGTGAAGTCATGGATGCTGCTGATCAGAATGCCTTCTTCAACCAAGGTATGCTCTTGACCAACTTTACTCCAGGTATGACTAAAACCATTACCTACGATGTAAAGGTAAGTGATTGTCCTACATTGGGCGACCACACCTTGATCAACACTGCTTTCGTAAAAGCTGACAGTGTAGCCGAAATTTCCGATAGTGCTAAGGTTGAGCTCCACGTAGTGGTTCCAACCTTGACATTTTAAGGAGAATGAGCTATAGTAGCCCATTATCAAATTTATCTACTCTATGAAACAGCTATTCACCAAAGTAGTGAGCATTATGGCAATTGTGGCAGCCTTCGCGGCAGCTCCAATGGCCGCTCATGCTGATACCAATCCTCTTAGTTTCAATACTAAGGTTGGTGATCAAGAGTTCCTTACTGGTCGTGATGTCACCCAAAACGGTACATTCACTGACCCAGTAAACAATGTTGTCTCCAGCGATCTCGTAGACGTTGCGGTATATTACCACAATGCCGACGAAGATACTGATGCCAACGTTGCCAAGAATGTTCACATTCAAGTAACACTTCCAACCGATTCCAGTAGCAGCCACGTTCTTACGGGTATTTTGTCAGCCGACAATGTTCCTGCAGTTCACGGCACTATCGTAAACGGTCAAGAAGTTGGTAAGCCAAACCTTACTATCAACACTACTGCTGCCACTACGGTAAGCATGGTGCCAGGTTCAGTTCGTTGGTACCCTAACGAAATGACCACAACTGGTAAGGGCGCTAGTCTACCAAACGGTCAGAACGGCGATACTATCACCACAAGTGGTATTAACATTGGTGACCTCCGCGGTTGTTTCCAATACTCTGGTTACGTTATCTTTACGGTAAAGTTTACTGGCGTAGTGGTTCAGCCTGCTAAGGCTATCTTGACTCTGAAGAAAGAAGTACACACTGCAGGTAGCGCTGATGCCTTCGTTACTGAAGACACTGTTACACCTGGCGATGAGCTTGAATACCGTCTTACTATCAACAACATTGATGGTGCCGGTATTGCCAAGAACATCGTTGTAAAAGATGTATTACCACAAGGTCTTACCTATGTTGGTCCTACTATCTTAACTCGTAGCGGCACAGCAACGACCTTGCCAGATGGTATTACGACTACAAGTGGTATTCAAGTAGTATCTGACTTGCAACCGCTTGAACAAATTACTATTACCTTCAAGGTAAATACTGTCATTAGCTTTGCTAACAATGCGTGTGTAACCAACACAGCAAGTGTAACTGCGGACAATGCAACACTGCCAAACCCTGCTAATGCAGAAACATGTTTCTCAGTGAAGCCTGCTCCAACGCCTACACCTGTTGCTACTCCTACACCTTCTAACCCACCGGTTAGCACACCAAAACCTACGTTGCCTAAGACTGGTCCAGAAATGGACTTTCCAATGCTCCTTGGTTTGGCAGGTGTTACAGGTACATTTGGTCGTTACTCTTATCTGAAAAAACAGGTTAAGAAGCAAGCTCGCGACATTAGCGTTCTTTAAAAAGAAAGCTACGTCCAGCAAAGAAGTCTCCCATCTGGGGGACTTTTTTGTTAGAGTAAACCTTATGAACGAATTGCAAGATAGACTTCGCCAGGTAGAAAGCCTCCTCCATCTCCAGGAACTGCGCCAACGCGTAGATATTTTGCGCGCTCAAACGCAAGCATCTGATTTTTGGAGTAATCAGGAGACAGCCGTAACGGTAAGTACAGAATTGGCCGAAGGAGAAAAAACACTCGCAACTTGGCAGGATCTCTGGGACTTGTCGGAGCTCTCTTCAGATATGTCGCCTGAAGAGCTGACTCAGCTTGATAAAGATATTCATGCCTTAGAACTTCAAGCTCTTTTATCAGGTAAACACGATGCCTCAGCTGCCATTTTAACCATTCACGCTGGCACGGGCGGTACCGATGCCCAAGATTGGGCCCAAATGCTGGAGCGCATGTATCTACGCTTTGTAGAACAGGGGAAAACAGAGCAGGCAGAAGATAGGGTTTTTGCCATTGATCGTTCTAATTGGTCAGCAGAAATTCTTGAAGAAAGTAGGGGAGAAGAGGCGGGAATCAAAAAAGTGGTTATTGAAATTAAGGGTCGCATGGCGTTTGGGCTTTTACAATCAGAAGCCGGGGTGCATCGCTTAGTGCGTCAGTCACCTTTTAACGCTAAAGGATTACGCCAAACCAGTTTCGCACTCATTGAGGTGGTACCTGAAGTTGACCAAAATACTGGTCCTCACATCAATGAAGCAGATTTGCGCATTGATATTTATCGCTCAGGTGGAGCAGGTGGTCAGCACGTTAATACTACTGAATCTGCTGTGCGCATTACACACCTTCCAACCGGTATTGTGGTGGCTATTCAAAATGAACGCTCACAACACCAAAACAAGGCTACAGCCATGAAAGTACTCCAATCTAAGCTGGCACGCCTCCAAGAGCTGAAAAATGCTGAGGAAATTGCTATGCTAAAGGGCGAAGTGAAAGAAGGAAGTTGGGGGAATCAAATTCGCTCCTATGTGCTGCATCCCTACCAGATGGTTAAAGACCACAGAACAGAGGCGGAAACTTCCCAGACACAAGCAGTCCTAGATGGAGACCTTAAACTATTTATTGAAGCCTATCTAACTAATCAGGAATAATATGGCCAATCCATTCTCCAAAGCAAAAAACACCGTTGATCTGGTAAAAAAGGCTCGCTCCATGCAAAAAGAGCTAAAAGAGACCGAAATTGAGGCTACAAACAGTGATAATTCTATTGTCATTGTTTTCAACGGCGAGCAACGCATGGTCAGTATTGATATAGACGAAAAGTGGCTCAATCCAGACAAAAAGTTTGAACTAGAGAAAGCTATCCTTAATGTAACAGGACAAGCCATTTCCAAGGCTCAAGCCGTAGCAAATGAGCAGCTGAAAAAAATTGCCGGAGACCTTAATTTACCCGCTGGCTTAGGGTTGTAAGATGCGCCTCCTCGTGGGTTTGGGAAACCCGGGTGAGGAATACGGCAAAACACGCCATAATATTGGCTTTTCTTGCATAGATGCCGTAGCAGCTTTATTGAAGGCAACGCAGTGGAAAGAATTTAAAGATGGTCAATTGGCATTAGTTACCATTGGGAGTGAGCGTGTAGGGCTTTTTAAGCCTATGCAGTACATGAATAATTCTGGTATGCAGGTTCGCCAGGTGGTGGATTACTACAATCTGGCATCTGAAGACATTGCCGTTGCGTATGACGATGTCTACGTGCAGCCAGGTAGTGCTCGTTTCCGCCAAGGTGGGGGAGATGGAGGTCATAACGGTATCAAGTCGCTCCACGGTCACCTAGCAGAAGAAAGCTTCTGGCGCATTCGCATTGGAGTAGGGGTGTACGATCAAGATCCAGAAACGCGTCACCACCAACCTTCTCTTGAAGATTATGTCCTCAAACGCCTTCCAGCAACAGATGCTAAGAAGGCAGCGCAACTGATTGACAAAATTGCTCCAAACCTGGTACAGTGGCTTGAGCACGGAACAAGTCTTGTAGAAGAGACCGTTCACCTATAAATAACTGTGGGAGCCTAACCGGCGTTTGCACCACTAAGGAGACATATGGCAGATTTTGACCGCGAAGCTCATGATTCTCTTGAGCAAAACATGGATGAAAACGCTCAGCGTGAAGAAACGCTTGAGGCAATGGTTGGTGAAGGAGAAGTTGTAGCCGCAGAAGAGTCTGCAATGCACTCAGACAATGAAACAGCAGTTGATGCTACGGGCGGCTCAGAAAAGCTCACCAAAGAAGATGAAGCTGATCTAGCAGAGCTTGATGAAGCCGCAGACAAATCTCTTAAAAAGCACAAAAATCGTGAAAGTACTTCTGAAAAGGCCAAAAAAGCTGCAGCTGTACGCGAACAAACCGGCCAAGTTGCCACTGCTCACAAAAAGCAACTCAACCCACTCCGTCTTCGCAGCAAGAAATACCGAGATGTTATTAAGTTGGTAGACAAAGTAAAGGTCTATTCTCCGGAAGAAGCCTTTGAAATGGTCAAAAAGACCTCTATCGGCAAGTTTGATGCTGCTGTAGAGCTTCACATCAAGGTAAAGGGTGATAACGTTCGTGGAACAGTTGTTCTGCCAAACGGTACCGGTAAAACCAAAAAGGTTGCTGTAGCTGATGACGCCACTCTTGAAGCCATTGCCGCTGGCAAGTTGGACTTCGACGTATTGCTTGCAACCCCAGCCCAAATGCCAAAGCTTGCTAAGCACGCTAAGGTTCTTGGTCCTAAAGGTCTCATGCCTTCACCAAAGGCTGGTACGGTTACGGATAACATTGATAAAGTTCGTGATGAAATCAGTGGTGGCCGCGTAGAATATCGTGCTGATAAAAACGGTGTTGTTCACCTTTCTATTGGTCGTGTTTCTTTCACCGCTGCAAAGCTGGTTGAGAACTTGAAGGCTCTTGAAGCCGTTCTTGGTTCTGCCAAGGTTCAAAGCATGAGCACTGCCTCCACTATGGGGCCTGGTGTGAAAATTGCCTTTGGCGCTTAGCTTTTCACCTAGAAACAAAAGAGCACCCTTAAACGGGTGTTTTTTGTTTCATAAAAAATCCCTCAATGTACCGGAGTACATTGAGGGCGAATTGCACCCTAGGAAGAGTGCTTAGTTCTGGTTGTTGTGGTCGTCTGCCGGATCGTGCGGGTAGAACGGGGAAGTGTCGTAGATCTTCGTTGGTGGTTGCGGACTCATGAATTCTAGGGGATAGAACACGTATGCGCCAACGACTAACGTAGTTTTACCGGATGAATCGTCTTGCCACCAACGCGCACCCCAGCTTCGGAATCCCCAAGCATGGATGGTATTGTCGCGCTGTTTAACCAAGGACATTGCAGATCCCTCATTCCTAAGAAGCGAGGCTTCTTGAGGTAAGAGTAGAGCGGTGGCGAAGAGGTGAGGTACAAGTACACAAACCACTGTAGCCCAGGTTCCAACTTTATCCAGGTTTGTGGCGTGCGTCCACCGCTGAGTGGCCCAACTTACGCCGGCCCCAAGTAGGAAGAGCCACGCAACATGCGGAGCAAAGTAGAACACAACGACCGTACTCACCAAGGCAATGCCCACCGCATTCAGGTTTACCCTTCCTACATCCTTCAGAAGGATGAAGCCAAGCCAGAAAACAAAGGCAAGGGGGGCTAGAATGAGGAGAGAAACGGCGGTGTTGATGATGGCCCAAAGGCCAAACAGAACGCTGTTCTCAAGGCTCTGCCACACATGGGGCGGAATCGCGCTGTAGCCCTTGAAACAGGCTACCAGCACAATTACGAAAGCGACGATTTGTAGAAGTACACGGGCATCTTTCCGTACCGTTTCAGGTTTCAGCATCACCCTGTCTATATACCTGGAAACCAGGTAATTGTCAATCACTTAAAGGCCAAACTCTTGATTGAGAGGAAATAACCTGTTACAGTACTTCTGTACCAAAGACAGTAGGCGGACAGATAAGTCCTACCGAGGCGCACTCAACAGTTTACTCTGTTATTGCAGCTGGCTTTGGCCGGCTTTTTTCTTTATTAACCCAAACAAACCTATGCCAAAGACACGCGTACAGAAAGAGGAACTCTTACAGAGTATCTCAGATCGCCTTGGTCGCTCGGCATCCATTGTGTTTCTTTCCCTAGAAAAGGTGAAAGTAAGCGAAATGGAGCAGTTGCGCGATGGTTTCTTCAAAGAAGGGCTTCAACTCCAGGTTGCCAAAAACTCCCTGTTGGAGCGCGTTCTTGCAGATGCCAAAATTGAAGTACCGGCTGAGATTACTAAACAGCCATTGGCCCTTGTCTATTCTTACGAAGACGCCGTACTTGGTCCAAAAACCGTACAGCCATTCCTAAAGGATATGGAAAACCTAAAAATCCTTGGTGGTATTGCAGATAACAAGTTTATCACTACCGCCCAGGTTGAAGCCTATGCCAAACTCCCAAGCCGCGAACAGCTCCTTGGTCAGTTGGTTGGAACACTTCAAGCGCCTCTTTCAGGTTTGGTCAACGTTCTTTCAGGCAACCTTCGGGGCCTGGTCACAGTATTGGGTGCAATTCGCGACACCAAAACTGCCTAACATCTTATTTTACTTATACAACCACTAATTTACCCTTATGGCTGATTCCAAATTTGCCAAGTTGATTGATGAAATTTCTAAGCTCTCTGTACTTGAGCTTTCAGAGCTTGTAAAAGAGCTTGAAGAAGTATTCGGTGTTTCTGCCGCTGCTCCTATGATGATGGGCGCTATGCCTGCAGCTGCCGGTGCTGCTGAACCTGTTGAAGAAAAGACTGCCTTTACCGTAGTTCTTTCTGCAGCTGGTGACCAGAAGATCAACGTTATCAAGGCTGTACGTGAAGTTCGCCAAGATCTTGGTTTGAAGGAAGCAAAAGACCTCGTTGACGCTGCTCCTAAGAATGTTCTTGAGAACGTGAAGAAAGAAGAAGCTGACGCTGCTAAGGAAAAGCTTACTGCTGCTGGCGCCACTGTCGAGATCAAATAGTTTTTTAGTAGCGCCGTAAGCTTAGCCCACAGGGCAATGGATAACTTACGGCGCTATAAAAAACTACTTGATCAACTTAAAGTCTCTGAATAGGGGGCTTTTTTGTTACAATATAGCCATATGACACCCGAAGAACGTATTCAAGCTTTAGAAGACCGGAATAAGCGTGTAGAGCTAGATAAGGCTTGGGAGGCCAGCTTAGTTCGCCGATTAACAGTGACTGTTTTGACGTACCTGGTGATGATTATCTTTCTCTATATGATTCATGTGTCAAAGCCATATGTTAGTGCTTTGGTTCCTACACTAGGCTTTTTCCTTTCCACCCTTACCGTTCGCTGGTTAAAAGAAAAATGGCTTAAACGCCAGGTTTAATGTTTGATTTTAAGATTACTGCCACAGATGGCAAAGCCCGCGTAGGGGAGTTTTCTACCCCTCATGGCACAGTTACTACCCCTATGTTCATGCCTGTTGGCACTCATGGGGCGGTTAAAGGTGTTTCTCCAGCAGAGCTGAAGGCCATTGGAAGTCAGACGGTGCTGGCAAATACCTACCATATGTACTTACGACCAGGGGAACACATCGTGCAAAAGGCCGGCGGCTTGCACAATTTTACCGGTTGGCAGGGGCCAATGCTTACGGATAGTGGTGGTTTCCAGGTCTTTTCTTTAGGTGAGCGGGCTATTAGTGGAAAGGAAAAGCAGGCACTTCGAAAGGTATCTGAAGAAGGAATCACCTTTAAATCTCACTTAGATGGTTCTAGTCATCTATTTACCCCTGAAAAATCTATCGCAATTCAACAAGCTTTAGGGGCAGATATTATCATGGCATTTGATCAGCCTGTATATGGTCTTTCTGAGGTTCAGGATGCCAAAGAAGCAATGGAGCGAACGCATCGCTGGCTGGTGCGGAGTAAAGAGCAGTGGAAGCAGGGAAGTAATCTGCAGGCGCTTTTTGGCATTGTCCAGGGTGGTACTCATACAGAACTCCATAAAGAGTCAGCAGCTTTCATTACGTCCCAAGACTTACCAGGAAACGCCATTGGTGGCTTAGCAATTGGTGAGGCTAAGCCTGAAATGTGGGCCGCAACAGATTCAATAGCTGCTTTACTGCCTCCTGAAAAACCACGATACTTCATGGGATTGGGTGATCCAACAGATATCATTGATGCTACCCTTCGAGGAGTAGACATGTATGACTGTGTAGCGCCTAGTAGATTGGCTCGTCATGGCGTCGCATGGCAATTAGAAGGGGAATTATCTGATTTGGAAGCCTTTTGGCAAGGGAATACAGAAGTACTCCTATCTGGTAGAGGTTTTAAAGTGGGGCGTCTTAACCTGAATAATCTGCAATTTAAAGAGGCTTTCCAGTCATTAAATGCTGTTGTGACTACTCTTCCAACAGATTTGCAGCCCTTTACGCTTGCAAGCTTACACCATTTCTTGCGTGAAAACGAAATGTTGGGCTACAGAATACTTACCCTGCACAATATTGCGCTTTTACACCAGATTACTCTTCATATGCGGAATGCCATTGGACATAAAAGATTGCAAGAATTTCGCGCACTTTTCTCTTAGTTATCACTTATAGAAGCCACTAAAGCCCTTGACAAAAAGGTGTTTTTGTGGTACTGTTGCTTTTCTTCATGAGGATATTAGCTTAATCGCCGGTATTCTGATGAAGAACTGAAACCCCGAAAGGGTAAGGAACCTAGAAGCCATGAAATCGAACTTTTCCAAATTTGCCGCTCTCGCAGCGGTCGTCGTCACTTTCTCCCTTACCCAGGGAGCTTTCGGTCAAGGTCAGCCAATCACCAATCCGTTGGATACGTCACCCGTTACGGGCGCCGATCCGCAGATTGCCAACCTGAAGAAGGTGGCGGCTGCCGATGAGAAGGAGGCCCAAGAGGTCGCCGCTCAGAGGAATCAAGCCTACGCAAAGGTTCAACGCGCCGATACCATCATCAACAACTACAACATCCAGGCCACGAAGGCGTATCAGGACTACAACTCCGCTTACGACGCCCCAAGCCGAGCGCGTTACAGCGCCCGGTATCGAGCCTGCCACTCCCAAGTGGTCAGCTTAACGGTTGTGAGGGGTGTTGCGCAAAGCGAGTTCGATCACCTCACCCGACGCGTCGACTACCTCTATCAAGTGGTGGCGGAGCTTCGGACGGCCGTTTCGTATTCCTATCGCGAACTCAAAGCCATGGAGGCAGCGGCGGCCAAGTCGGGAATGACCCTCACCGAGTCGATTGAAAAGTCGGCTGCGATGGTCAAGAAACTCGAGGCGGCAGACGCCTCTTTGACTCCTCCGGCTACGGCTCCTGGTACGACTCCTCCCGCAGTGGTTGCCCCGGGCACTCCTCCTGTTCCCGATCCTTCGGCAACTCCTGGAGCTACCCCTGGTACCCCTCCGGCAACGGCTCCCGGTACGCCTCCGGCGGTTGCCCCCGGTACGACTCCTCCCGCAGCGGTTGCCCCTGGCACTACCCCTCCGGCAGTGGTCACTCCGACGGCTCCCGGTACGCCTCCGGCGGTTGCCCCCGGTACGACTCCTCCCGCAGCGGTTGCCCCTGGCACTACCCCTCCGGCGACGACTACCCCTGGCACCCCTCCGGCGACCAGCACTCCCACTACGCCTACCGCCAAAACGGCACCGGCGGTGGTTGTGCCTCCCATAGCGCCGTCTGGTTACGTCATCGACTGGTTAAAGACATTCCTCCTGGTGATCCTTATCGGGGTGCTCATTGCGCTTGCGGTTGGTCTCTACAGAAGGACGCGTCCTACTATAGTTCCTTAAGCGCTAACCACGCCAACATCTCATAAGTCTGGGTCTCCCAGCAATTCTGCCTTCCGCATCCGTGCGGGGGGCAGTTTTATTTTATTGCATTTAAAGAAGAAGCTCCCGTATACTGAAAGTATATTCATTTGTTTAGAGCTAATCATATGGCGGATACCGACACTACCACCAACGTGCCCTTCGAAGAAGATATCTTCGTTGTTTTAGGTGCACAGAACTGTACAGATGACGAAAAAGCGGTCCTTTTGGCGCGCATGGTAGAAATTGTCCAGACCCGTGTAATGGAAAAAATCTTTAATCGTTTAAGTGAAACAGAAAAAGATGAATTCTTGCGACTCCTTGAAAGCGCAAGTTCTGATGATATGAACGATTATCTTGGTCAGCACGTGCCTGGCTTTGAACAAATGTATGAAGATGAAGGCAAAATGCTTCGTCAAGAACTCATTCTTAAGCTAGCGGCCTAGAATGCGCACACCGAACAATCCGAACAATCCGCCGAATCCTAATCGCGGACCGCAACAACCTATTCCTCAATCCTTAGCGGATGCAAGGGTGCGTATTGGTGAGGCGGACTTTGAAACAGGGCAGCATATTGATGAAGCCCGGGATCATATACATGATTATGAACAAAACCATGCCCCTACGCTGGCGCGGTTATTGCAAGGTATTGATACTTTACATGGCAATGATCTAGATACCCGTCAACAGGAGTTGGTAGATTTCAGAGATAACTTCCTGATCACACATGACACCAAGTCATCTTATCAGGCTGATCTTCGTACTCAACTTGATGCTGCTAGAGCCGTGCTTGCTCCGCAGGTACCAAATACTGCTCCAGCGCCTATCATCACTGATCCCGCGCCTTTTTTGGTGAATCCGCCAGCACTTATACCAGACCCACGATGGAAAGCAGAAGTTCCTGACCCTTCTTTATGTATTCCCAATCCTACTCCTCAGCCTCAGATTCCTGATCCTAATTGGCCGTACGTAGTTCCTGATCCACGAGATCCAACACGGGCAATTCCTAATCCAGCACCGCAACCGCAAATTCTTGATCCATATTGGGAGGCTTTGGTTATCGACCCTACGCGAACAATTCCTAATCCTGTAGCAAGGGGACAGGTTCCAGACCCAAATTGGCGACAATATGTACCAGATCCTTCTAATTCACAGGTATTAATCTTTAATAACAATCCACGAGGAACCGAACCAGATCCAAACTGGCAGCCTCGCGTGCCCGATCCTCAATGGTGCGTACCAAACCCTACACCGCAAGGACAGGTTCAAGATCCTGACTGGATTCCAATTATTCCTGATCCTGCACACAATCCTAATCCTCGACAAGATCCCAATTATCAGGACAATATTCCTAATCCACTCTTAGGAAATATTACTGCTGCCGAACTAGCTGAGTTAAGACAGAGTATTACGGATTTATCCAATCGCCGTGCAGAGCTTGATCCAATTTTTCAACCATTAACTGATGCTCGCAATGCCATTACCGCTGCAATCCAGCAGATTGAAGCTCAGCGCTTGCTAGAACAACAGGGAAGGCGGCAAGCTCAAAGTGCAGTTGATGCCATTTTTGCTGCAGACTTTGATCGCATCAATCGTGACAACCCTCGTCTTGCTCATGGACTTCAGCAATATAACCGTCATACGGTTGCGCGCATGATAGTTGGTTTTGGTTTGACGGCTATGAATTCTTTCCCAGGTGCACAACCGTTTGGTCTCTTAGCAAGAGGTATTATGGCAGTTGGCGGTGCCGCTGCTGGTGGAGATGCGTTAGCCACCAATAAAATTGAACAATCGGGCTTAACCTTTTTCCAAGATCTTATTAATTCTATCGGTCCGCAAGGGTTTGTGACTGAGGCTAACGCAGCACTTTTTCTTCGTACTCGCCTTCTAGCGGCTCCAGCAGCTGATAGAGAGCGCCTTATGCAAGAGGTGCTTCGCTCTTACGGACAACTTACGTACATCACGAGTGCCAGAGGTCTCAAGATTGATGCTGGTCTAGCTGAAACAGAGCATCAGAATAGGGTAGCTCAAAATACTGCTCGGTCACAGCATCCCATCTACGGTATGTTAGATAGAGCACGTGAAAGAGTTGGTCGGCTTCATCCTGCGGCTCGAGTAATGATTGGCTTGGGAATTGGTGTAGGGGCTGGTCTCACAGCTGCATTAACTGGTGGTGCTTCTGTCGTAGCCGGTATGGCAGTAAACGGAGCGTGGGGCGTAGTGAATACCAAGAAGATGGAGAGCCGTGAAGAATACTCACGTCAATCAGGAATTTTGCAGGCTATGCGCACGGTGATCTCAGAACTTTCCCACGATCCAAACTATCAAGGCATCATTGAAAACCATGTGACGAATCAGGTTGTCACGGTTCCTCAAACAGGGCAAGTTATGTTTGATGGTGCTATTGGACAGGCTAGATTTGAAGCTAAGGAAAAGAGAAAAAATACGGCTGGCGGCTTTGCGCTTGCTGCCTTGGCACTTCAAGGAATCATGGGTGGCGCCAAGCTTTGGCATGATCATCAAACAGCTTCTACTGCAGCAGCAGGTACGACAGCTCCTCTAGCCGGTGCACCAAAGCCAATGCCTGTTCCAAATATGCCGGATCAAAGTCACGAGCTCCCAAAGGAAAGTCTCCACTTAATGACTACGGAGCAGGTGAATAGTTGGCGTGTTGCCCACGGCCTTCCCGCCTTGGATCATGCTTCACTCCACATGGAGGGTGCCACTACTGCAACCGGACATTCTGCCGCTCATAATTTGGCTGTAGAGGTGGTAAAGGGGGAAATGGGTCAAACGGGACAGCACTATACACCGGCTGAACAAGCTGAAGCCGAGCGTCTCTTGATAGAAAACTGGAAACAGCGTGGTATTTTCAACCCAGATGGATCTTTGAATGAAGCAATGCGTAATAATATTCGCTTTGAAAGCCAAGGAGGTATTAATGGTTTGGGAGATGCTGAAAAAGCCTTCCATAATGTGCAAGAAGCTCATGGGCGCGCTGCCGCCTCATTGGCACCTGCACCACTTGCACCATCGCCTCTTACTCCTCCAGTTCCTGCCCCAGCTCCAGATATAACACACCCGCCATTTTTGGCTCCTGATCCAGCAGCTCCAGGTTTTCATCCGCCGCTGGTGGCACCTGCACCGGTTCCGTCAGTGCCACACGTTGATCCTGTGCCGGTAGTACCAGGTCACGGTGGTGTACCTCCAGTACCTGGCCACTTTGATGTAGGATATTCTCCCGCACGTGAACATCAGCTAGCCACAGATGCAATTCATACCGTTGAGGTTTCTGAAGCGAAGTACTCTCCATTCATGGATGGTAATGATAGACTGAAGGTTGATACAGCGGTAACGGGTTACTTGGATAAACTTGTTCAAAGTTCACCAAATAGAGAGGTTCTCTTGCAGAGGTTGCACGACCTTGGCGAGGGGGTACATCGTATTGGTGAATATAACATGACGTCTTTCCTTCCGTCTTCTCATGATGCTCAGTTAACTCAGTTGTCAGATTCTGGTTTTGCTCCTGTTATTAATGCGGCTCCAGAATTAGGCGATGCGTTTAGCCGTAGAATTGCCCTGATTTATCAAAACATTTCTAGCGCAAGCTAACATTCTATGAATCCCTTTATCACCCCCCAGGATCTTTTAGAAAAAGACTTTTTTGAGCTTTTAGGTTTGGAGGGTATGGATCCTCAGAAAAAGCGTGCACTCCTCATTGAAATGGGCAAAACTATTCATGCATTGGTATATAGCGATATTTTTTCCCAACTTTCTGAAGAAGATCGTGCTACATTAGACACTATTCCTGAAGATGGCATCATTGGCTTCTTGCAGAAGAAGGGGTTCAATATCCCTGCAATGTTCTTTGCAGAGGCACAACGATATAAAGCGGAGATGATTGCCACATTGGCAGAGGCTGCTCAAGAAATACCTGAACTAACTCAGTAACATGCTGCGACTTTTTGGCGGCGCCCATCCACTTCTCCCTACCGTTAGTACTGTTGCTCATAGCGGTGAAGCTTTGGGTATGAACGCGGAGCTGACTGCACAGCGTGCCGTTAGTGGCCAGGGACAAGCGCAAATGCAGGCATTAGAGCAAAGTCGTATGGCAAGTAGCAACAGATTACGCCTTGATTCTCACCGGTTTACGCAATTCAATGAGGATGAGTGCTATAGATTCTTGCGTGACCTAGCTACAAGCGATAGGGTGCAGAATACTGAGTTTGCCGAAATGTTTGCGCGCAGTCAGGGCTTCCGTTCAATGGCCGGTGCAATTGACCGTCTGCAGATTGATACGAAGACTTTTTCAGATGAAGAAGGCAATATGGCGACTATTACCAATAATCGTCATAACGGAATTTATCGATTCAACCACTGGATCCGAAGTCGTAGCAGTGAAATGCTTACCGGGGGTCTTGCGTTAGGTGCCTTTGCAGTAGTTGCTCCACCAGTAGCGGCAGCATTTGGCCTAGCAGCAGCCGTACCCGCGTTGGGAACTGCCGCAGCATCAGTCATTGGAGGCTCTTTTGGTAGTTGGATGGGTGAACTGTACCGAAACTATAAGTTGTATGGGGGTGAAGCAACAGGTGAGAGCGTTGCAACAAAAGCGGCAGGCTTAATGACAAGACGACTACTGGGCGCTAAAAAAATGGCTCAGACCATGCTGTTAGAGATAGAAACTACTCCTCCACCAATCAATCGGGAGCTAATAATAGAAAAAATGTCGCTTCTCACTCAAAAGATTATTCATGAAAATTGTCATAAAATGTTTGATGAGGTAGTAGAGTTTTGGAAGGTAGATAAGAATGGCCGAATATGGCAGGCAATAGGAAGTGGAGTAGGCTCATTTGCTGCTGGCGCCTTGGCCCAACCAGTGTATCAATCGGTGAGCAATATGATTCAAGCCAAATCCTATGGATCATATACCATGGGCAAACAGACGTTTACCATGGTCAATAATATGTGGCATGCAACAACACCTCAAGGCTTTGGGGGAGTTCCAGGACAAATGTTCCGTCACGAGTTTCTTCAGCAACTTTCAACAAACTCAACTCTTGCTAGTGCTGCTACTTCAACTGCGGTATTGGCTGGACGAGATGCTGGCTCTGGTATCTGGGGTGCGGCTAACAAATATCGTCGCTGGAGAGGTGGTAGACGTGAAATGGGAGTTATTGCAGGATCATACGGTGATTATATTGCTACGCCTGCCGCTGCCGCACCTGTTGCCGCCGCGCCGGCAGTTCCCGCTGGTCCACCACCGCCAGCTGCACCTGCTGGTCCACCGCCACCGGCAGCACCCGCACCACATCATCCTTAGTTTTTCTCCATGCCCGAACTTACTGAAATACCACCTGTTTTTCCTGAATCAGGCAAATCACTTAGCCCAAATGAATCCCCAGCCTCTTCACGTCAATCTATGACCTGGAAAGAAGCTTTGGGTGATACGGAAACGAATCAGGAACTTGCACCTACGACTACAACAGATCTACCGCCCAATAATACTCCAGTTAATGAAGCACCTGTAGATATGGCGGCGGCTTTGGAAGATCCGTTAGTTATACAAGAAGACATTACACCTAAGGTAGAAGATACATCCTCTACCACCTCAACTAGAGTCATACTCAATGCAGCAATTAAAAGCCCAGATACTGCAACAATAGTAAGTCTGGCCGAAGCCGTTCGCTCCACACATACTCCCACCTCTCTATCGTCCGAAGCTCCCGTAGAGCTATAATAGTTGTATGTACGATACCGGGTCCTACCAGGCTGTCCCTACCGATAATTCCACCATGTCCATCCTTTTGATTATAGGGGGGCTTATTTTAGTTGGTGTCATTATTGTTGCGGTCATTTTCTTCCTGCGGCGCCGCATGCAAGCTCGATACACAAAGCAGTTTGACATGCGGGCACTACAGATTAGTTTGCCAAAACAATCAGATGAAGATGATACTAAAAAAGACCCAAAAGAACTTACTGCACTCATGGAGCAGGTTTACTCTGCGGTCCAACACTTTTACGAACCCGACATCAAAAATAGATGGTGGCTAGGTCAACCAAATTTCTCTTTTGAAATTGTTGCGCAAAAAGGGGAGATTTTCTTTTATGTTGTGTGCCCGGAATCTATCATTAGCTCAATGGAACGACAGATACACGCTCAGTACCCAAATGCACACATTGAGCTCGTTGAAGATCATGACATTTTCCTTGATGCGGAAGGTGAAAGCGCTGTCGCGGCGGTTGAGCTCTTGAAGTCGCACATTTTCCCCATCAAGACATTCCGGACCATGGAAAATGATCCGTTGAATGTTATTACTAATACCCTTTCTAAAATTCAAAACAGTAAAGCTGCAATTCAAATTGTGATTCAGCCCACAGAGCAGAAATGGCAAGGAGAGATTGAAAATGCTTTGCAAAACGTGCAGCAGGGAAAAGATTTTCGTCATAACAGCAGTGTGCTGCAAAAAACTTTTAGTGTAGCCCAGGAAATTGGCAAGGCAGCAGTTACTGGTTCCCAAAACGAACAAGAGCAAAATGAGGCTCACAATACCGCAGTAGGGAATGTTCGACTTACCGCCATGCAAGAGCAGCAAGCAAAACTCTTGGTTGAAAAGGGGAGTAAGCTTGGTTTTAAGGTCCAAATTCGCTGTGTGGCTAGAGCAGTTACCGAACTTGAAGCAAAAAACCAGGTTCAAACCATGCTTTCTGCGTTTGCGCAATTCCAGGCCCCTGAATCAAACGGCTTCCGTTCAACAGCACGTGACAAGAGGAGAATTTTGGTAGATTACGTTCTACGCTCATTTTCTCCTGCTCAACCAACCATGATTCTCAATGCTGAAGAGTTGACCAGTGTATTTCACTTCCCAAACCGTCACCTAGATACCCCAAATATTCATTGGCTGGGCGCGCGTCGTTTGGCGCCACCGGTTAATTTACCAAAATCGGGGACAAACCTTGGTTTTAGTCTGTTTCGTGGTCAGGAAATTCCTGTGTTTATTACCGGTAAAGACCGCATGCGTCACATGTATGCCATTGGTCAAACTGGTGTTGGTAAAACAAACCTGTTCCAAAACACTATTATTCAAGATATTCGTGACGGACATGGTGTTTGCTATATGGACCCAAATGGTGATGCGGTTGAATGGATTTTGCGCCACATTCCAAAAGAGCGCGCTGAAGATGTAATTTACTTCAACCCGGCAGATACCGCCCGCCCATTAGCGCTCAACTTGCTAGAGTTTGATCCTGCCTACCCAGAGCAAAAGACCATGGTCATTAACGAGGTCATTTCTATCTTTGATAAGCTCTACGACCTTAAGGCCACTGGCGGACCAATCTTTGAACAGTACATGCGTAATGCTTGCCTGCTTATCATGGAAGATCCAGATTCCGGAAGTACCCTGATGGAAATCCCGAAGGTGCTAGCTGATGAGCAATTCCGCAAGATGAAGCTCTCTAAATGCAAAAACCAAACAGTCATTGATTTCTGGGTAAATGAGGCAGAAAAGGCCGGGGGAGAAGCGGCGCTAGCAAACATTGTGCCATATATTACCTCAAAGCTTACGCAGTTCACCAGTAGCGATATCATGCGCCCCATTGTTGGCCAACAAAACAGTGCCTTCAACTTCCGCAAGATCATGGACGAAAAGAAAATTCTCTTGGTTAGTCTGCCAAAAGGCTTGCTGGGCGATATGTCTGCACAGCTTTTAGGTATGATTATTTCAGGAAAAATCCAAATTGCTGCCTTTTCCCGTCAGAACCAAGCTGAAGAAGCTCGTATTCCATTCTATCTCTACGTGGATGAGTTCCAGAACTTCACGTCAAAGACGTTTGCCACCATTCTTTCAGAAGCTCGGAAATACGCACTTTCCCTCAATATTACTCACCAGTATATTGAGCAGCTAGACGAAGATACACGCAACGCAGTGTTTGGTAACGTTGGTACGGTTATCTCTTGGCGTATTGGTGCGCCAGATGGCGAGTTCATGCAAAAAATCATGGATCCACTCACTACAGAAGATTTAATCAACGTAGAAAAATTCAATTATTACATTCGGCTCATGATTGACAGTGCGCCAAGCAAGCCATTCAATGTCACTACGTATCCACCAGATTCCCATGAAAACGTGCAAGTAGGGGAAGCAATTCGCCAGCTTTCTCGTCTCAAATATGGAAGGGATAGGGAAGTAGTTGAAGCGGAGATACGTTTACGAACAAAATCTGGTATACTACCGGCAAGTGGACCAATCTAATATAAAACCAATATGATACACGACGAAGAGACAGAGACCTCTCATGATGAAGAAAGAATTGTTCGGTTGATCCAAAATATTGAGCATGACTTACGCACACTGCGCCAGCTTGTTCTTAGTGAATACCCAGATGCAAGTACCAGTATTCCGCCAGGATTCTTTGGCGGTACGGCCACTACGCACGATGACGGTATTGAGGGTATATTTGATGGTGAGCGTATGATTGGATCAGACGGCAAAAGCTACCAAGTGCCGCCTAACTATGCAAGCAAATCAAAGCTCATTGAAGGTGACCCTCTTAAGATGTATGCAACCCCAGATGGGAAGTATGTGTACAAGCAACTAGGACCAGTTGAGCGGAAGAACATTCCTGGTATTTTGCGCATGGAAGGTAATCACTACGTGGTTGATGGAGAAGATGGAGTTACGTACAACATTCTTACTGCATGTGTGACATATTACATGGCTTTGTATACTATAAAACCAGGGGATAGAGTGATGATTATGATCCCGGCTGAAGGCCAGGCGCACTGGGCGGTTATCGACAACATAGCCTAAAAATTTACGCGTATGGTATTCTGGCGCCGCGCGGCAGAGATGAAGCGGCGAGCTGCATTTCTGGCTTCGCAAACATTCGTGGTACTTGCCATCCAAGTACCAAAAGACAACGAAAAAACGGCCGCTTCTGCGGAACAATTTTTTGCGGCTTTGCACGGAATTTATCGCAATGATCCACCCGTTCAAGAGCACATCAGCTTAGAAATTGTTGCTACAAAGGATTCCATTTTCTTTTACATTTTTGCACCGCTCCATCTGCGGGAATTCATTGAAGGACAGTTGTATGCTCAGTATCCTAATTTAAACATCAAAACGGTTTCCGATTATTCGCGTGAAGTAGATCTAACAGGTATGCACGTTGCTACCACGCGTATTAAGCTCACCAAAGAAGAAGTATACCCAATAAAAACCTATACCAGCACAGAAGTAGATCCATTGGCTGGTATTACGGCTGTCATGTCCAATCTTGATGCCAAGGATCACCTTTGGTTGCAGGTAGTAATACGCCCAATCGGTGATAACTGGCAGAGTAAAGGAGTAGAGCACGTCAAGGCTGTGCGGAGTGGCAAAAAGCCTCTTAATCCTGCCTTGAAAGGTTTAGGACATGTAGGGAGTGCCATTGCGCTCATTGCCAGGGAAGTTGCCCAACCTGGTTCTGCAACCGGTACGGCCGCAGGATCAAGTGAACCACCTAAGCTTTCGGCACCTGAAGAGGCAGCCCTAAAGGCAATTGAGGGAAAGATTACCAAGTTGGGCTTTGAGACCATTTTCCGCATGGTAAGCATTGCTCCCGATGAAAATGCCGCTCGCGCTCGTTCGCTCTCATTTTTAGGTGCCCTTAAGCAGTTCAATACCACCAATTTGAATGGTTTCGCTGGGGGAGACGTGAAAGTTGACGATTTCCGTTCATGGGAACAATATTTGAATCGAGAATTTGAAGAAAAGGGGAGCATTCTTAATATTGAAGAAGTAGCTTCGGTTTACCATTTCCCTACAACGACCGTCGAGGCTAATGCTATTCAACGCTCAGGTGCCAAAAAAGGCGAAGCGCCATTTAATGTGCCGCTTAAAGAAGTAGAAGATCCAAGTGCACTGACCATTATTGGTAAGACAGATTTTCGTAACAAGTATTCCGAGTTTGGGGTGAAGCTAGATGACCGTAAACGTCACATTTACGTCATTGGTAAATCTGGTACAGGTAAGTCCACACTCCTGGAAAACATGGTAATTGACGATATCAATCTAGGTCGCGGTGTTATTGTGGTAGATCCGCACGGGGAATTCGCCGATAAAATTATCGATAGTATCCCAGAGCGTCGTATACAAGATGTTGTCGTACTAGATCCGGCAGATAGGGAGTGGCCCATTGCCTTTAACCTGTTGGAGTATGTAGGGGAAGACTTCAAGGGAATGGTTGCCTCAGGTTTCGTTGGTATCTTCAAAAAAATCTTCGGCAATTCCTGGGGACCACGTTTGGAGCATATCTTGCGTAATACCGTATTAGCGCTCCTGGAAACACCGGGAAGTACCATGCTTGGTATTCCGCGCATGCTAACAGATAAACAGTTCAGAGAAAGTGTTGTGGTGAACATTACCGATCCCGTTATTAAAGACTTCTGGACGCACGAATGGGCAGGTATGGATCAGAAGCAACAGAGTGAGGCGCTGGGTCCTATTTTGAACAAAGTTGGACAATTCCTTTCCACGGGAACCATCCGTAATATTGTGGGTCAGCCAAAGTCTACCATTGATATTCGCAAGATCATGGATCAGCAGCAAATTCTCATTGTAAACCTGTCAAAAGGAAAAATAGGGGAAGATAACTCTGCACTTTTGGGTGCCATGATTGTAACGAAAGTACAGCTGGCAGCCATGAGTCGGGCAAACGTTGCTGTGGCAGATCGTCCAGACTGTTTCCTCTACGTAGATGAGTTCCAAAACTTCGCCACAGACTCTTTCGCCACTATTCTTTCAGAAGCTCGCAAATATAACCTTGGTCTTACCATTGCACACCAGTATATTGCTCAGCTACCAGAAGAAGTACGTGATGCCGTTATTGGAAACGTTGGTTCCATGATTCTCTTCCGTGTGGGCGTACCAGATGCCGAAGCCTTAGCTAAAGAGTTTGAGCCAGTCTTTGCCGTTGCAGACATGGTAAACCTGGAAAAGGCGCACGTATACGTCAAATTGCTGGTAGATGGCTTTGCTTCCCAGCCGTTCTCTGCCCAAACACTCCCTCCAAGAACTGTAGAACAAAGCTTCCGTCAACAGGTTATTGCATACTCTCGTGAGCAGTATAGTCGCCCACGTGCTGATGTAGAGGCAGATATTGAAGAAGCAGGGGGGTATCGGCAGAAGCGAGAGGCCCAAGCAGCCAAGGAACTCGCCGCATCTATTTTGCAGGGTGGGGCAGTCAATCAGCCTCAGCAAACTCAGCAGCAACAAGGCCAGGGGAGGCCGCAACCTGTTATGCAGCCAGCAGCAGCTCCACGTCCGCAAGTACAACAGGTACAGCAGCACGCTCCTCATCCTGCTCCTGTGGCTGTTGTAGCACCGCCGCCAGTACAACCACAACAAGCAGCGCCCGCGCCCGTTCAGCAGCCGCTCCCACCTCCGCCTCAAGTAGTCCAACCTCAGGTTGTTCCTCCTGTTGTTATGCAACAGCCTATTGCACCTCTTCCAGTTGCGCCACAACCTGAACAGCAAGCAATACCTACTCAACAGGTTACCCAACCTGAAACAGGGGAGCCTGAGCCTATAAAAGAGGCAAAGCCACGTAAAGAGAAACCGCCTAAGATTATGAATGGCTGGGTATATCGTGAAGTTTCGCAACGGGGAGGGATGCGTTGGTTCTTGGGTGAGCCTGAAAAAGAATACCTTGCTAGAAAAGAAGAGAAAGAGCGACAAAAAGAGCAGGGGCTGACGGATGGTGGAGACCAGCAAGTTGATTTTGAAGTCCAACAAGAAATGCCGCAAACAGCGCCAATTTTGTCGCAGCCAGCTCCCCCAACTCCACTACCCGCAACCGAACAAACGCCAAATGAGGTTGTAGCACCAGTAATTATTCAACCAACAACAATAGCAATCCCAGTGACAGTAGAGAAGCCAGAGGGGCCTGTTGCTCAGCAGGAGCACGTTTCGTTGCAAGAAGGGGCAAGTATTCAACTTTAGTTGAATTGCGCATTGCTACTATCCGTAGTTGAAAGTGTCTAGGATTTTATTATCTATATAGTCTTAAAAGATATATTGTGCGACGTAATAAAATGGTGTTTTAGCCTAAAATAGGCTCCTAGAGCATATATCCATCGTCTTACCTTGAACCAAAAAAAATCCCCGGGTACCACACCCGAGGATTTTTATTTTGAATTACTTTTTCTTTTGTAGTCCCTTCGCTTCCCGACGCTCGGCCCATTCTTGCCAGCTTACCAACAGAGGTGAAGCATTGAAAATTGAGGAATATGTCCCTACTGCAACACCCAAGGTGAGGGCCAAAACGAAGCTACGGATAGAGCCTCCCCCCAGGATAAGAAGGGCAACCAGCACCATGAGTACGGTAAAGGAAGTATTGATAGATCGAGCTAAGGTTTGGTTCAAACTCTCATTAGCAATTTCGGCAAAGGACTTACCTGGATTGCGACGAAGGTTCTCACGAATACGGTCAAACGCCACGATGGTATCGTTTACAGAGAAACCAAGGATGGTCAGGAGTGCCGTAATAAAGAGCGAATCTACCTGAATTTGCGGGAAAAAGTGCCCAATGATGGAGAATGCCCCAATGACAAACAAAAGGTCGTGAAGGAGCGCTAGAATGGCTGTGACGCCGAACCGCCAGGATGAGGCAGGCTTTGGTACCGAAGCAAACGAAAACGCAATAAAGATGATAATCAAAACTGAAGTAATAATGACCGCAGTAACGGCACTTTTGGTGGTGCTACTTGCTACTGATCCCCCGATGTTTTCGTAAGAAGCTTCGGTAAGCGTCTGACCATTGGTGCTGAGCTTATTCTTGATGCTAGTGGCATCTGTTCGGGCGTCCCTCCCCCCGGTGTTTGGAAAGGTAATAAGGACTGATTTATCGCCGCTGGTTTGCACTGCTACATCTGGTACGCCAGCGTTATCGGCTTCTGTTCGGATGCTCTCAATTGCGGGGCGATTAGCACTATAGTCAAACTCAACCAGGGTACCACCTTTAAAATCGATACCAATGTTGAGGTGCCAAACCAACAGAGAAATGATACCTGGGATGATAAGAACGAGCGAAAGAATATACCAACGTAACCGTTGCGGAATAATAGGAAAAGCGTGGTTCATAGGAAGTTAGTGCTTACTCTTAAGGCTGGAGGAGTGCCTGGAAACGGCTGCCTGCCAGCAGAAGCATCCAGTTACGGGTAACGGTAATGGCACTGAAGAGGCTGAGCAACGTACCAATGATAAGTACCAACGCAAAACCTCGAATGCTGCCGTCAGCAAAGATAAAGATGACACTGGCGGAAATAAGGCCGGCAATGTGGGAATCTCTAATACTGGTCCAAGAACGACGGAACGCTTCGTTTACAGCAAGTGGAATAGGTTTGTTGAGCCGTAATTCTTCCTTCAAGCGCTCAAAGGTAAGAATGTTGGTATCAACAGAAATACCTACCGCAATGATGAACCCGGCAATTCCAGCCAACGTGAGTGTTACAGGAATGAGGCGGAATACCATGACGTTTAAGAGGATATACACTACCAGGGCCAGTGAAGCGATAACGCCACACCAACGGTAGTAAGCAATCATGAAGATCATGACCAGGAAGATGGCAATCATGCCGGCAATAAGACTCTCGTTGACTGCATCACTTCCCAGAGTGGCACCTACGGTTTGTTCTTGAACAAGCTTAACGGGAACTGGTAGTGCACCGCTCTTTAGTTTTAGAGCAAGGTCACGTGCTTGGTCGGCAGTAAAGTTGCCTGTAATAATAGCGGTGCCATCTGTAATAGCACTCTGTACGGTAGGCGCAGAAACAACCGTACCATCAAGTAAGATTGCAATTTGCTTGTTGATGTTTGCCTGAGTAGCAGTAGCAAATTTAGTGGTTCCATCACTGGTTAGTACCAGTTTTACTTCCCAAGTATTAGTTGCTGCTAAGCCAGTGGTTGATTGGGTGCTCAGTTCTGCAGTGGTTTGATCGGCAATAATATCTTTTCCTTCTAGTACTACATGGCCGCTTTGGTCCTCAAATTGTAGTTTTGCCGTTGATCCAAGGAGTGCCTTGGCCTGATCAAGGTTGCTAATGCCAGGAAGGCTCACATTCACCGTAGAGGCCTTGCCATCGTTACCATTACGAATCTCTGGCTCAGTCACACCAAGCGTGTTTATGCGGCTTTCAAAGACGCTACGGACGGTATCAAGAGCATCTTGCTGCTGGTTGGCCGGAATGCCGGTCATGTCTGTTTCGTATACCAGGTATGCTCCACCTTCAAGGTCAAGACCTTGATGTAACGTAACATCACGATTAATAAGGCTGCCCACTTTTAATGTCTCTGTTTTGGGCCAGTTGATATACGCTGCAAACGCTGTTAGCAGCATGATGATAATAAAGGTTATCCACAGTCGGCGGCGCATAGGATTAGGTTTCGGTTAATATGGGATATGGTAATAGCTTACCTTGTTTTGTGAGCTCATGAAATACGGTGTCCTCTAGCATGCAAAAGCCTTCTGGAATGTAGTTCAAAACTTTTGGTTCAAAAACATAAATACCACTTAAATCACGCAGCGATGTAGTGGCAATGGTTGCAAAAGGTTGATGTTCCCTATGGAACTTGAGCAAATTCTTCAAATTAACACTAACAGGCCGTTCAATATTAATTACTAGGAATGCTTGTTTCAATTTATGCTTAATCTGAAGCAATGCTCCCCCAGTTCCAAGCTCAGAATGAAGATAGGTAATGCGCATGCCAAATTGTTCCCCGTTGCCAAACTCTTTCCGTACCTGTTCCCCTAGGTATCCAACCGCCATAATGACGTCAAAAATACCGTAGGTTTGCAGGGTTTTTAGCGCTTCGCGTAAGGCTGGCATGCGCTTGGTAACATGTTCTCCACCGGCCATGATGACGGCTTGGTGAATATGGGCCATATTCAGGCTCTCTACTACAAGAGTTTCAATGGCGTGCGAGCGATTACGAATTTTTACCCCATCAACAAGTTCGTCAATGCGATTGGCGACGTCTTTGGCAAGCGAGATAGTGAAACGGACGCGAGGTGGTGTGGGAGACATGGAATAAGAGAAAACTCCCCTCTTTTCCTTAGATTACCATAAAGAAGTTGTGAATACGAGGCTATTTTGGTAGCCTGTAATCTGTAAGTAATAATATATTTTTATGTCTGAAGTAAAAGTTTTTGGCCACCTTGTTCCAGATACAGATGCCACCTGCGCCGCCATTGTGTACGCCTGGTATCTCACTAATCATAAGCATGTAGATGCTCGCCCCTATGTATTGGGCAACCTTAATAAAGAAGCGGAATATGTGTTGAATCGCTTTGGACACACACAGCCCCGTCTCCTTACTTCGTTGGAAAAAGACGAAGTAGTGGTAGTGGTTGATACCAATAATCCAGAAGAGCTTCTCTCAGACTTTAGCAATGCCTCCATCCTAGAAATTGTGGATCATCACAAATTAGCTGGCATAAAAACGGCAAGTCCTGTCACGGTTACGTTGCGCCCCGTTGCTTGCACCTGCACCATTATTTGGCAGATTATGGCGCAAGAAAATCATACTGATATTCCTGAAGATATTGCTGGTCTAATGCTTTCTTCTATTCTTTCTGACACACTCAATTTTACATCCCCTACCGTAACTGCAGGTGATAAAGACGCTGCCCAAGCCCTTGCCCTCTTAGCAAAGGTAGAGCCTAACGAATTGGCAAATGCCATGTTTGAGGCTAAGTCAGATATTTCAGGTATGACTGCCAAAGAACTCATTAAAATGGACGGTAAAGTTGCTATTCTTGGTGACAAAAAAATTCTCCTTTCTGTCATAGAAACAACGCGCCCTGGCAACGTCATGTCCATGCACGGTGACCTTGTAGAAGCAATGCAGGTAATTAAAAAAGAAGACTCTCTAGATGGACTCTTCTTTTTCATCGTTGATATTCTCACCAGCTCTTCCCAGTTGATTGTGCCCTCAACGTTTGAGCAAGTAGTTGCGGAAAAAGGCTTTGAAGCCGCTTTTGAAGGTGATGTTTTGCAATTACCAGGAGTTGTTTCTCGCAAGAAACAGATGGTACCAATGATTCAAAAGGGAATCACCGGTTAAAACCGTAATAAGCGATTCCACTTTTCAAACAATTCCGCTGTAGCAACTACATCTGCTAGGCAGTATTCGGCAATTTCTTTGTAGCGTTTCTGCTCGAAGGCTTCCGCAACTTTACTGCCATCCATGCCGCCTTGTTTTGGGCTGGTAATGCCAAAGGCCTGACATGCCATGTGGAGGCTTAAGTTGCCACCACTGAGGGCGCGATAAAAGGTCAGTTGATCAAAAAGGTCAATGTGAATGGCATCTTTATCCATCTGGTAAAGATACCTGGCTTTGCTGATGTTTTTAGGTGGTCGTATGCCGTGAACCGCGGAGCGTAGCATGATGTATGGCAAATCAAAACCACGGCCGTTGTACGTCACAAATTCGTTGCAATGGAGTGCCAGATCCCAGAATTTCCGTAAAATTTTGGCTTCATCCATGGATTGGTATTTGCAGCCAGATTCGTCTTGCTCGTTATGTGTTTCTCCTGGCGCCTCAAAATAGACTCCTCCCCGTTTGCTTTCTACTTCTATGCACGCAATGGCAATAATTTTGCCGGTAAAGGGCGAAAGGCCTAACGGCTCTTCGGCTAATGTTTGGAGGGTTTCTTTTGTATGGGCCTCTGGTTGCTTGAGGGCGGCCGCATCTAAAAGTTTGTGTTGTGTCAGTTGATCAAATTCAGCAAAGGGTTGGCCAACAGTTTCAATATCAAATACTAGGGTAGACATACGGATACTATAGCATATGCAAAAGCCCCTGGTTGAAGTTCAACCAGGGGCTTTATCTTTACCCAAGAACTTAGCTTTCATTGTCGTCCTCCTTCTCAATTTCCGCTGTATCTGTCTGATCTCGATTCACAGGTTGCCCTCTGCTTTGACCTTGGTGCTGATTACTTCGCTTACCGCGTGCAGTGTACGTGCGATTCATACACCTCCTCTTTAGCCTGTTAAGATGGTAATGTACTCACGTTCGTACGCGTCGTGAATCATTACCCTCATACCATATACCTCCTCAGTGAAGGCTCTATGAAGCGCGCGGCACCGTAATAATGAAAACCAGACCTGTAGGCTTCAAATGCTCAGCTGTAATGGTCCATTCGTGTGCTTCCGTGATTTCTTTTACAATTGCCAAACCTAAGCCTAATCCTCCAGTTTTCCTGTTACGAGATTGTTCAACTCGGAAGAAGCGTTCAAAGAGGTTGGGCATTGCTTCAGAGGAAACACCTACTCCGTTATCGGCAAAATAAAGTTTGTTCTGTCGAAAGGCAATGGTGACTCGTGTAGCCTTGGCATATGCCACGGTGTTATTGAAGAGATTATGGAACAGTTCTGCCAAGAGTCGTTTGTCTGCGTTGATGAGGCTTTCTTCGGGAATTTCCAGGGTTACTACAATGTGGTTCTTATCAAGTTGGGGCTGAATTTCTTCAATAATTGCCATTGCAAAAGAGTGGAGTGGAATATCTTCACGCTCAATATTAGCGGTACGATTTCTGAGCCGCGTGTATTCTTGTAGTCGCTCAGTAAGGTTACTCAGCCTATCTACCTGTGTAAGAAGGAGGTTAATACGGCCTTTATCAAGCGTAATGAGGCCATCTTTCATTCCTTCTAATTGTGCCCGAATGGCGGTAATAGGAGTGTTTAATTCATGTGAGGTATCGGAGATAAGGTCGCGCCGTAGGTTTTCTGCACGGGCCAATTCGTGGGCAAGGTCATTAAACTCATGTACCACTTGGTCAAATTCAGTTAAGCCAGTTGGTTCTACTTTTATGGCAAAGTTGCGCGTTTTCAAACTATTAATAGCTTTCTGTAGGCGTTCAAGTGGTTTGGTGAAAAATTGTTGCGCAACAATAAGGCCAAGTAAAATTGAAATAAAAATACCGATAACCGTCATCCAGATGAGGTCTGTATGGAGGTGACTCTCAAAGAGTTGACGAGGTGTTTTCAAGTTAGCTATTTGGTATGGCTCCCCTGGTAAGTAATCGTTAGGACTTAGTGTGGTGAATTTCTGTGTCTGTTCTGTGCTAGGAATGCTGTCCATTGCAGTAACAAAGCTATTTTCACCACGGTAAGAAACAATAATATTTAGTGCCAGAAGAAGCGCCGTAATGATGAGGACAATGATGAGAGCTAAGCGTACGCCACCACTTTGCGTCCAATGGTATATTTTTTTCATCATGGCGTAAATTTATAACCGCTTCCAATTACCGTGTGAAGATAGCGAGGGGTATGAGGTTCTTCTTCTAGAACAAGACGAATTGCTCTGATGTGCGCATCAATGGTTCGATCAAAAATTTCTGTAGCCCCCTCTGGTCCATACGCTTTGTCCATGATTTCAGAACGGCTAAGAATCTTGCCAGGGTGTTGTGCCAAGCTTTGGAGTACGCGAAAACGGGTGGTAGAAAGCATATTCTCTTTCCCTCGTACGGTGACACTCTGATGGGCAGGATCAATAATAATGTTATTGAAGCGAAGTGTTTCGCTGCCATTGCGGCGCAAAAGTGCACGTACCCGTGCTACCAATATTTGTGGTGAAAAGGGTTTTTTTAGGTAATCGTCAGCCCCTACATCCAAGCCGGCTACTTCATTAATTTCTTCGGCACGTGCTGTTACCATGATGATTGGCACCAATGAAGTGCTCCTGATTTCTCTACACACAGCAATACCATCCAGCTTAGGAAGATTGAGGTCTAAAACAATGAGATCTGGATGAGTGGCTTTCCAGAGAGAAAGTGCCTGTTCCCCGTCTTCAGCTTCCGATACTTCCCAGCCGGCTTGCTTTAAGTAAAGGTATTCAACTTCCCGGATGTTTGGCTCATCTTCAACAAGCAGAATATGCATGGAGTTCATCGTAATTATGGTATTAACCCAACTGTACGGGATGAGTTTGAACGTCGTGTGAAAGATTGGTAATTACCTGAAAACTTTCAGGAAGAGGTGCTTGAAATGTACAAGATTTCCCGGATGTGGGGTGGGTAATAGTGAGCGAGTAAGCGTGGAGTAGCTGATGTGAAATACCAAGTTTTTTGCTGAGGTGAATAGATGGCTTGTTTCCGTAGAGTGCATCTCCCAAAACAGGGTGCCCAATGAACTTGCTGTGTACCCGTATCTGGTGGGTACGACCTGTCTCAATAGTAATCTTTGCCAATGTAACGGTTTCTTGTGGCCAAGCCGCATAAGGCGCCATGACACTCAAAGGAGAAAAGTGACTAATGGCAGTTCTGCCTTCTTCAGGATCGTGAGAGGCACCCATGCGGTTTTTGTCGCTGCTACCTTTGCGTTGAATGGGCGCAGTTACTGTTTGGTTGGCTGTAAGTGAGCCGTAGAGCACAGCACGATATTCTTTTTGCGTACTGTGGGCATGAAACTGTTGGGCTAAGTGTTGAAGGGCGTCGCTTGTTTTAGCAATGACCATTACTCCACTGGTATCTTTATCTAAACGATGAACAATGCCGGGGCGTAGTCTACTAACCTCACTATCTTTGTCATAGAGTGCCCGGGATATTTCGGGCCGAATGGCAAGAATGGCCTGAACTAGGGTGCCGCTTTCGTGAAAGTTATTAGGGTGCACCACCATATCAACTGGTTTGTTTATGACAAGAATAGCATCGTCTTCGTAGAGAATTTCTAAAGGTATCTCTTCAGATTTAGGAAAAAGAGGGTCTGGATTTGGAGGGGTAAAGCTCAGGTTAGCCCCACTTTTTACACTGTGCTTTGTTAGAGTAACAACTTCATTCTCAACGCGTACAAAACCTTGCTCAATGAGTTTCTGCAATTGAGAACGCGAGAAATCTGTAATATGCTCTGCTACTAGCTTGTCTAAGCGTCCGGATTCTTTAGCTGTCCAAGTTGTCATGAATGGTTTCGGTAAGCGGAGTGGTTTCACTGGATGGAATTTCTTTTTGGCTCATACCTAGAAGTTTTCCTTCAAGGGTGGTAAAGCGTTTGTCACTTGCGTCAAAGTTCTGTTGTGCAAGACGAATATTGTTTCCTACCAAGCGGTATTCTTTTTCAAATTTTTGCAGATCTACGCTTAAGCCAGCAAGACCCTGCTGAATGTCTCTGGCACTTTGCTCTATTTGTAGCCCACGTAGTCCAAAGAGCACAATTTCCAGGTAAGGATAAATTGAGTTTGGTGAAACAGGAATGACGTGCCGTTCAAAGGCGTAACGCTGGAGTTCAAAACCAGCCTTGTCTTCTACAAAAGCTTGATAGTAGACATTTTCCGCAGGAATATACATGAAGGCAAAATTGAGCGTGTTTTCCGCAGGAACAATGTATTTTTTGGCAATTTCATCAATGCGTTTTTTGATATCGCTAATAAAAAGCTTCTCGTGGGTTTTTTGCTCCACAGGATCTTCAATAGAAATCATTTTTTTAAAGTTTTCTAAGGAGAACTTTGAGTCTATGGGGAGTATGAGGCCATCACGTAAAAAGATGACGGCATCACAGATGTCTCCATTTTTGAAGGCATATTGCATCTTGAAATGTGCACGACCCAACATTTGGGCAAGCAGCTCTTCTAGCCACATTTCTCCCCTATTTCCTCTGAGCTTTGGTGCTTGGAGAATGTTTTGGAGTTCTGTAATGCCCTTACTCATGTCTAGAATGCGTTTGTTGCCTTCTTCAAGTTGGGCCAATTTTGCCTGCAACGTGTACACAACCTTACTAGTTTCTGCCAATCTATTCTGCACTTGTCCACTTTGATGTTCACTGCTTTGCTGCTGACGATTCAATTGTTGAAGAAGTGTTTGTAACGTCTGCTGCTGCGTTGTATTGAGGAGATTTGCTAGCTGTTCTTCTTGGATACCTTGAGGCTTTTGACTCTGACTACGCATAAGGAAGAATGCCAGGCCAATACCCAGTGCGATGATAACAAGGAGAAGAAAAATGATGGCGATTTCCATTGCTTCACTATAGCGGATTTGTTCGTATGTGAACAGATACCGAACATCCCTGATTACCTATACCAGGTTTCAATAACGGGAAATTCCCCCGTTTTGTAGGCATGCTCAATCTTTTTAATGAGCTCTTCGGTGTGCAGGAGAGTTGCGGTAAGAAATTCCAGAGTAATGGGCAAGCTCAAAATTTGGCCAGTCATAATATAGTGCAGCTGAATGGTGGCTACTTTTTCTTTATGCTGATTTAAAGCTGCGGCATAGATGGCAAGCGGCAAATTATCTTTTATTGCAGCTGTTTTTGCCTCACTCCTACCTGTTTTGTAATCAATGATGGTAATGCTTCCGTCATCATTGCGGTCAATACGATCCACCTTTCCAATCACCCGTGTATTATTTTCTAGTACTAGCTCAACGGGAACCTCTAAGCGATCCGGCAGAAAATCTGAAGGAAATTGGGCAAGATATTTTTTGATTGCTGTTAAGCCCTCCGCTTTCCAACGTTTCTCGTGCTCTTTGTTCTCGTAGCCTTCTGCTTTCCAGCAACGTTCATATTGCGCATCAATATCAAACGGCTCCTTACTTTTTAGGGCTGCAAAATAACAGTGCAAAACCTCGTGAATGCACGTGCCAAAACTGGCATGAGCATTATCCTCCGTGGTGAGGCGATAAATATATTCCTTCAGGTAGCGATCAGGTGAACTTTCAAAGGCTTCCAACGCAGAGGCGGTATATGAAGTAGGAAGTGCAAAGGTTGGTTTATGTACTACAGACTGCACGGAGTTAAAGACCGTGGTAAGGGGCTTATCATCGAATGCGAGTTCTTCAGTAATCTGGAGCGCTTCTTGGATAAAAACAGAAGGTTTTTTGTCACGTTTGTTTTGCTCGTAACGCTTTGCATTGGTGAGATAAAGTCGCTCTTTGGCGCGGGTAAACGCAACATATGCTAGTCTGCGTTCTTCCTCGTACTTTACATTATCAATTTGAGAAGTCACTAATTCTTCGGGCATAGGAAGGCCGCCGCCCATATTGCGGCCTGGGAATCTGTCCATAACCATATTGACCACAAACACTACCTTAAATTCTAGGCCTTTACTGGCATGCACCGTCATGAGGGTGACGCCGGTGCTTGTTTCTTCAAATTCATTTTCTACACGAACATCTTCACCACTAGCCAGTAAGTCATCAATGTGGGTAAGATATTGGCTTAAAACTACTGGCCTGTGCAAGAGTTCAAAATTGCGCGCTTCAAAATAGAGCGCATTTAATTGGTTAAGTGCTTGGCTGTCCTCGGCTTCAATCAGCTGTTTTTCCCAGTTATATCCCTGAATGTGGAGACGCAGCGCTTCTGTTGGACGACGATTTTTTTCCTGCAGCAGCTGATCTGATAGATAGCGGCGAGCTTCTCCCAATTCAGGTCCTAGGCTATCTTCCAGCGCTAGTTGTTCCCAAAGCGAATTATTTACCCGTCTTCCACGTACATTTACTTCACGTAGTTCACTTACCGGAATGGCAAATGGCGGTTCACTCAAGAGGAAGAAGAGATTGAAAGAATCGTGAGGTTTTACGAGGAATCGCAGGTAGCTAAGTGCTCGTTCAATAACGGGTTGCTCATAAAAAGTACCATCTTTATGCCGATGTACCGGAATACCGTGCTGCAACAGCTCTTGCTCAAAACCAGTCAAATGATTATGACCGCGACCTAAGATAGCAATGTCTTCTGCTTCGTATCCTTCTTCTTGAATGAGTCGTTGAACTTCTTGAGCTATTCCCTCTTCTTCATAGACACTGTGACTGTAATGCAGGTACGTTACAGGAAATGATGTTTCTTGGTGGGAAATCAATTGTTTATTGAGGTTTTCCTGTACTTCAAGCCGATGCGGATTGTTGTGCTGAATAAGCTTGTAGGAGGCATCAAGAATGGCCTGACCTGAACGGAAGTTATCGGTAAGCGCCACAGTAGCTGCATGAGGGTACCGTTTCTTAAAATTAAGAATGTTCGTGATATTTGCTCCCCGGAAACGATAAATAGCCTGGTCATCATCCCCCACCACAAAAATGTTGGCGGTATCCCCTGCTAATAAATACGCAATCTCCGCTTGGCTGGTGTTGGTATCCTGAAATTCATCAATAAGGAAATAGCTGTAGCGCTCTTGTTCAAGCTTACGGGCGTGGGGTGATTTTTTGAGGATGGTCAAGGTCAAATTAATAAGGTCTGCATACGTGAGAATGTTAGCTTCTCTATAGATTTCTAGTATTTTTTTGTACGCTGCTGCTAATTCTAGGGTTTTCTCCGCGGCTTCTCTTTCTGCATCATCGCTGGCAATTTTTGCTTGCGCCCTTCCGTGCTCTTCCAGGTGAGCTGGGGTAATCTGCTCTTCTTTGGCACGATCAACAAATGTAGTGAGCTCGCGCAAAAAACTCACAGGATTTGCTGGTGGTAAATAATGGTGAAGAGGAAGTTCGGTAATACTACTTCGTAGTAAACTTATTTCTTCCGCCTTTCCTACCAAACGAGCGTTGGCATCTACGCCAACTACGTAACTGTGACGTTTAAGAAGGTCGTGACAAAAGGAGTGAAAGGTAGAAAGTGTGGTACCAAACATGCCATAGGGCAAGAGTTGGTCTAATCGTTCTTGCATCTCTCCAGCTGCCTTATCGGTGAAGGTAAGTGCAACTATGGCTTCAGGTTCAACTTTCTTTTCCAAGATAAGATAGGCAATGCGCTCAGTAATGACCTTAGTCTTACCGGTACCGGCACCCGCAATAACAAGACATGGCCCATCTGTATGAGAGGCAGCAAGACGCTGATTTTCAGTAAGGGTGGGGTCAAGCATGGTTAGGGCTGGTAACTGTCAGGTAGATGATGAATAAAAAGGTCACGTAAATAGTAACTTTTTGAAAAATGGCTTGAGCTTCCCGGAAGGGCATTGAAATATCTGGTGATGGTCCGAATGCCGCATAGAGAACATAGATTGCAATGAAAATGCCAATGAGGGCCACTCTACGACGGCTCACCTGCCGTGAGAGCGCTAGAAAGGCCAAGGACATCGTAATAAAAATGAGCAGCGCCACAATACGATGAGGCCAGTAAAAAACATCTTGAGGCAAGACACCTAGGACAATGGTAAGGATGCTTGCCAGAATACTCATGGTATTTCCCAATCTGTAGCCTGGTCTAATAGGATTAAGAAATACCGAGAAAAAGATTCGTATTCCAGCACTTGCAGCAATAAGGGCAAGGAGAAAAAGAACGTTACTTACCGGTTGAGTTGCGTTGTTGTACGAATGCCATAATCCTAAGTCACTGAGGAAATTAATCTGAGGTATGTAGCGTGGCGCCTTTATATTTCCTGGATATCCACCATGATAAAACAACATAGCCACGGTAGAGAGGACAATAAAAAGGCTAGAGAATACGAGGATGGCATTTCGTGCGCGAGCGTTCATAGGTGATGATAATAAATCAGGCTACCCAGCGTGTTGCGGATAGCCTGATTCTCTCAGATTGTAAGCAGTTTAGGAACAGCCGCTGGTAGCACCGCAGTCACGACAGACGTAGCAGGCACCATTTCGAGTAGTAATTCCACCGCATGTTTCGCAGCTTTGTGCGTCCCCCATGGCATCAAACATGAATTGTTTGGCGCTCTTTGCCTTCTTAGGGGCTTCTGTTACCTCTAGCCGCACGCTTTGATTGATACTTACTGGTGGGGCAATTTTTACTTCAGTTGAAGTTGTTGTCACCTTTTCCTGGATGGAATCAACCTGAATGGTGAGCGGTGTTTCTTCAACGGTCTGAGCGGTTTCCTCTAGCTTTGGAAGATTGTTATAGCCAAGCTGCATTTGAGCGTCTCTATCTAGGAACTTCATGCCCATCCAGCGGAAGATGTAGTCAATGATTGACTTAGCAATCCGAATGTTAGGATTGTTTGTCATGCCAGATGGTTCGAAGCGAGCGTGACTAAACTTGTTCACGAACACTTCCAAAGGCACATGGTACTGCAAGGATACGGAGATGGCGGTGGCAAATGCATCCATGAGACCAGAGAGCGTACTTCCCTGCTTGGCCATAGTGATAAACATTTCTCCTGGCGCTCCATCTTCAAAGAGTCCAACGGTAAGGTATCCTTCGTGACCACCAATAGAAAACTTGTGGGTAATGGCTTGGCGCTCGTCAGGAAGGCGGCGGCGTGTAACGGCTTGAGGAACGGCCATTGCAGGCATGAGCTCTGCCACAACTTCTTGCACTACAACCTTTTCACTCTTGTCATCTTCTTCTTTTGTAGTCTTTTTGCCTGCAGAATTGAGCGGCTGAGAAAGCTTGGATCCATCGCGGTACATAGCAATGGCTTTCAATCCTAGTTTCCAACCTTCCATGTAGATTTCACTAATCTCATCTGGAGTGGTCTCAAATGGCAGATTAACCGTTTTGGAAATGGCGCCAGAAATGAATGGTTGGGCAGCAGCCATAATACGAACGTGACCCATAGGCTCAATGAAGCGCTTGCCGTATTTACCACACTTGTTGGCACAGTCAAAGATAGAAAGGTGCTCATCTTTCAAGTGAGGGGCTCCTTCTACGGTCATCATGCCGCAAATAGTCTTGTTTGCTTCTTCAATTTCACGATTAGAGAAACCAATGGCACGCAAGTAATCAAAGCTTGGATCATTGAAAGAATTCTTTGTGAGTCCTGCAGCTAGTAAGCTTTCTTCACTGAGCGTTGTTTGATTGAAAGCATGGGCCAACTCAAAGGTGGTAGTCATCTGCTGTTCAATCTTTTTCAAGTCTGTTCTGCTAAGACCACGAGCCAACAATGATTCTTTATTGACGAATGGTGAGCCTTCAAGTGTAGCTGTTCCTACTGCATACGTAATGATGTCCTTGATTTCGCTTTCTGTGTAACCAAGGTTTTCAAGTGCACCTGGAACTGATTGGTTTACAATCTTGAAGTATCCGCCGCCTGCAAGCTTCTTGAACTTCACTAGGGCAAAGTCTGGCTCAATAGAGGTAGTGTCACAGTCCATGAGGAGTCCAATGGTGCCGGTTGGTGCAATAACCGTTGCTTGTGCATTTCGGTAACCGTGCATTTCACCGGCCGCAACTGCATCATCCCAATCTTTTTGAGCGGCTTCTAAGAGCGCTGGTGGGCAAAGAGCAGCATCAATAGTGTATGCGGCTTCCTGGTGTTTCCGCATGACTCGAAGCATTGGCTGTTCATTCTTGATGTATCCGTTGAAGGCGCCTTTGCGAGCAGCCATATCGGCGGAAACCAAATATGCATGGCCGGTAAGAATGGCCGTAAGTGCTCCGGTAATGGCAAAGGATTCTGCGCTATCATATGCAATACCTTTACGCATCAGTAAAGTACCAAGGTTAGCGTAACCAAGACCAAGTGGGCGATAATCGTGGCTATTTTGAGCAATAGGAGCCGTTGGGTAGCTAGAGAAATCTACAAGCACTTCCTGGGCTACAAACACAATACGAATGGCGTGCTGGTAGGCTTCAATATCAAACTGTCCCTCATCATCCAAAAACTTTACAAGGTTTAAGGAGGCTAGGTTACAAGCGGAATCATCAAGGAACATGTACTCAGAACAAGGGTTGGAGGCGTAGATGCGGTCAGTATTAGCGGAAGTGTGCCAATCATTGATGGTGGTATCGTACTGCACACCAGGATCTGCACAGGCCCAAGCTGCGTCACAGATTTGACGCCAGAGATCACGAGCTTGATACGTGCTAGCAACCTTGCCGTTGGTACGGTTAATGGTCTGCCACTCCCCGTCTTGCTCAACAGCCTTCATGAAGGCATCGGTAACGCGAATAGAGTTGTTTGAGTTCTGAGCTGTGACGGTGCCGTAAGCTTCCCCATTGAAGTCTGAGCTGTAACCACCAGCAACTAAAGCTGCAACCTTGCGCTCTTCTTTTACCTTCCAGTTAATGAAGTCCTCAATTTCTGGGTGATCCATGTCCAAACACACCATCTTGGCAGCGCGACGTGTGGTTCCACCAGATTTAATTGAGCCTGCCGCGGCATCAAATACCTTCAAGAAGGAAAGGAGGCCAGAACTGTAACCACCGCCAGAAAGCTTTTCTCCCTTGCCGCGGATTGGTGAGAAGTTTGAGCCTGTACCTGAACCATATTTGAAGAGAGTGGCTTCTGCCTTGATGAGGTCAAACATGTGCATCAAATCATCGTCAACCTTTTGGATGAAACATGCTGAGCACTGTGGGTGAACGTAGTTGTTCTTGGCTTGATAGACCTTTTTTTCTTTAAAGTCGTAGTACCAGTTACCGCCGGCACCTTCTATTTTGTACTGGTGGTAGAGACCACAGTTGAACCAAACTGGAGAGTTGAAAGCAGCGCGCTGTGTGGCAAGGAGGTATGTAAGTTCGGCCTCAAAAGTATCTGCTTCTTCTTTTGTATCAAAGTAGCCGCCAAATTCTTCAGCACCCTGACGGATACTATTGGCAATACGGTGAATAACCTGTTTTACGCTTGTTTCGTGACCTGTTTCTGGAACTCCAGCCTTGCGGAAGTATTTAGAAACAACAATGTCTGTTGCAAGTTGACTCCAACCATCAGGAACTTCAAGGTCTTTCAGTTCAAAAATGGTCTCACCTTTTTCATTGATAATTTTTGAGTTGCGCTTTTCCCAGGCAATGTCATCAAATGGATGGACACCAGGCGTAGTAAAGAAGCGTGAAACAAGAGGCTGCTGACGAGTGGGCATAACAATAGATTAACGGCTTTAACTAAGGGACTTGATGGCGTCTGAGAACTGTTCAATGTCAGTGAAAGACTGATACACCGATACGAACCGGACATATGCCACTTCATCCATTTGACGTAACTTATCTTCAACGTACCGGCCAATCTCCTGCGTGGTAATGCTTTCTTGGCCTGAAAAGCTAACCAGCTGCTCAACATGTTCTACTAACTCATCAATATCTTCAGGACACACTGGACGATTCTTACAGGCAATGGAAACACCTTTCCGGATCTTTTCCGGGTTAAATCGTTCCCTGTTGCCATCCTTTTTCACCACAGTAACAGTAACCGGCTCCCCCCGTTCATAGGTGGTAAACCGTTGTTTGCAGGCTAGACACTCACGACGACGACGAATTCCTTCGCTGCTATCACGAGTATCAATAACCTGCGTCTCCGCATGCTTGCATTTGGGACACACCATATGAAGTAAATATACGCTATCTAGTAGGCTTAACCATTGTAATGACACTACATGTTGTGTTACTAGTACCCCTCGACATCCAGAGTATTTATTAGTGGCTCTAGAAAGCAATATCAGGAAATTATGAGGTTTGTGCTATCATATACACATGAAAAATAAACGTCAGGATCGGTCGTTAAAAGTTATTATCTTTTCTTGGTTACTTTCTCTTGGATTTCTTGGCCTATTAACTTGGGCTTTCTTTATTTGGCCCCATTCTATAGCCTCAACTCCTCAAACAGATCCTGAAGGATTAAATAAAATTCTAACCATTCTCTTTTCGGCTGGTCTGGGCATCATCATTGTACCCATCGCATTACTTGTTCTTACTACGGCACTTGCTCTGGCGTATTTTGTTACTACCAGTGGTGACCATGATAAGGTCTAATCTCTCCAGGGAATAATAGTGAGTTCAGGCCAAAGCTCTCGCCAACGTTTTATTTTATTGTCATACATCTTCTTGGTAATTTGAGTTTTATTTGGGCGAACAATCATGCCAAATAGGTCGCTCAATCCATAGGGCGCATTTACCACAAACTTCCCTGTTTTGTCGTAGGTAACCCCAATTGATGCGGTTGTGGTAGGAAATGTTAAGATTGCATCTTCAGTTGAAGTGTAAGGGGCAATTGACTTTTCTTTGAAGTGATCTTGATACCAAAGATGAACCCGTGCTTCGTTACGAATTTCTACTTCTATAGGACTCTTTGCAAAAAGAATCTTGCCCTGCTGAATGTAGGCATCTTCAGCCTCGTAGGAGAGGTCTGTAGGGTCAAAATAGACCAAATCACAGTCCTTGATGCCATAGGTGCAAGATTGGCCATAATATGCGTTCCAGACGGTTTGGAAGATACAGCCAGCTGCAAGATACCAGGAAGGAAGATTCAGTTCAGGGGTCTTTTGTAGGATTTTTGTAATAAGTGGGCTTTCTTGGAGAATTTTTTCCAAAAGAGCAATTTGATAGTCTAGGTCTTTATCTTTTCCGGAGATAATACTTTTTCTGTCCATAGAGAAAAAGCCTCGATATTTTCGAGGCTTTTGCTTATTTTAGTTTTCGGCGAATGAAGGTTGGTACATCCAGCTCTTCTTCCTGTTCATCTTGCTGTTCTTGGCGAGGTGGAGCCTGCTGATGATGATTGAGGTACGGATTTGGATTCTGGTTCTGGTTGTGATGCGGAGAACGTGGCTGCTCGTAGCTGGGCATGTTCTGCTGCTGCGGCATCTGAGGCTGCATTGGTTCAGGCTCTTGCTGAGGCTGCTGTTGGTAGAACGGTTCTGGTTGTGGGTTTTGACGATTAATACCAAAGCCCATAGTACTTACGGTGTTCTGAGCACTGTTGAATGGGAAGCGACGGTTGGCTTGCTTATTCATATCGTTCTCAAAACCAGTTGCCACAACGGTAATCTTAACTTCACCCTGCATGGCTTCATCAATGATGGTACCAAAGATGATGTTAGCGTCAGGATCAGCTGCTTCGGTAATAGCTTTGGCGGCCTCGTCAATTTCGTACATGCCTAGGTCTGTGCCTCCGGCAATACTAAAGAGAATACCTTTAGCGCCATCAATAGTAAGTTCAAGGAGCGGGCTTTCAATGGCAGCACGAGCGGCTTCAATTGAGCGATTATCACCAGAAGCACGGCCAATACCCATAAGGGCAGAGCCAGCATCTTGCATGACCGCCTTAACGTCGGCAAAGTCTAGGTTGATGATACCAGGTAAGGTAATGAGGTCAGAGATACCTTGTACACCTTGACGGAGTACGTCATCTACAACGCCAAAGGCGTCAAAGAGACTGGTCTTTTTATCAATGACTTGAAGAAGGCGGTCGTTTGGAATGGTAATAAGGGTATCAACACGTTCTTTGAGGTCTTGAATACCAAGTTCAGCTACTTTCTTACGGCGCTGGCCTTCAAAGGCAAATGGCTTAGTAACTACGCCAACGGTGAGAGCGCCAAGTTCTTTAGCAATTTCGGCAACAAATGGAGCAGCGCCCGTACCGGTTCCTCCACCCATACCACAGGTGACGAACACCATGTCTGAACCCTTGAGTGTTTCGTAGATTTCTTCTTTGTTTTCCTCAGCAGAGCGGCGTCCTACTTCGGGATCTGCACCACTTCCTAGACCGCGAGTGGTTTCTTTACCAATCTGAATTTTTATTGAAGCATCGTTATTAGAAAGGGCTTGTGAATCTGTGTTAATGGCAACAAACTCAACGCCGCGCATTTTTGAGTTAATCATGCGTTGTACGGTATTTGAGCCACCTCCACCAACTCCAACTACACGAATAACAGCAAAGCCGTCTGGCCCTGTTGGATTGTGTTGTGGAACATAGCTACTGCTACGTGACCCCGAATTGCGATTCATCATGGGGTGAAATTACGGAAGAATGTTTTTGAAAATGTTACGTGCTTTGGAAAAAGCGGAACCAATGTTGACCGATGTACCGCTCTTTGGCGCTTGGGTAGTATTTCCCGCTTCCAGACCCCAAAGCATTAGACCGACACTTGAAGAATACAGAGGGTCAGATATGTTGTCAACCATGCCAGAGACATCGTGGGTCAAGGTGCCAATTTGTGCAGGGAGTTTCAGACTATTTTTTGCTAATTCAACCAGGCCATCTTGTTTGGCTCCCCCACCAGTAAACACAATACCAGCTGGTAGCATGCCGTCACGGCCAACTTTGCGTAATTCATCTCGAATCATGATGAGAATCTCATTCAAACGAGCTTCAATGATTTCGGCTACATAGTGTAGGTTAACGGTGCCTTCTTCATTCTTATCAATCTTTTTGAGGTCTAGTTCTTTGTCTACCGGTACCTTTTCTGGATTAGCACAGCCGTATTGAACCTTGATGACTTCGGCAATATCAATAGAAGTGCGGAGTCCAATGGCAATATCATTGGTAATGTGGGTGGCTCCAACTGGAATAACACCTGCGTGCAGAATGACGCCTTCTTCAAAGAGGGCAAAGTTGGTAGTACCGCCGCCAATATCAATGAGGAGTACGCCAATCTCGCGTTGACGTTTGGAAAGAATGGCTCGGCTAGCTGCCAAAGGAGTAAAGACCATCTCGGTAATGTTGACGCCTGCTTGCTGGAGGCACTTTGCAAGGTTTTTAACTGGAGCTGTAGCACCGCTAATTACTTGCGTATCAACCTCAAGGCGAATGCCATTCATGCCAACGGGGTCTTTGATGCTTTCTTGACCATCAACGGTATAGCCGCGCGGAATAGCGTGGAGAATTTCACGGTTAGGAGGAACACTTACGGAGCGAGCGGCATCAAGTACACGGAGAGTATCGTTATCTGTAATTTCGCCGTCTGCTCTTGAGATGGCCACAATGCCCTTAGAAGAGGTTGCTTGAATGTGAATACCGCCAATGCTTACCAAGGCATCTGTAACAGGTATGCCGCTCATGCGCTCTGCTTCTTCAAGAGAGGCAGAGATTGAGGAAACCGTTTCTTCAATATCTACTACCATACCTTTGCGAAGGCCATTTGAAGGCGCAAAGCCTACACCAATAATATCAATGCCATTTTCTTGCTGGTGACCAATGACCGTAGCAATTTTAGTGCTACCGACATCAATACCGACGACGACGTTTCGTTGACTCATATATAGCCATTATAGAGGGAGCATTCTTTGGTGGCAATAAGGTTAGCCAACAAGGAGGTCTTTTACGTATGGATAAAAGATGAAAAAGAAGACAACGGCGGCAATAATAGCAGCAATAAGAACCGCTCCTGCAAGAGCATCTTTGATGTATGCAATCTGTTCATGGTTTTCCGGATGAACTAAATCAAGCAGTTTTTCAATGGCGGTATTTGTAATTTCAATTCCAAAGACCAGTGCAATGGCGAAGAAGAGGATGGCTACTTCAACGTGGGTAATGTGAAAACCAATAGCCATGGCGCCGGCAAAGCATGCGAGGAAAAAGTGAATACGGGCGTTTTGCTCTGTAGCAATAAGACGAACAAGGCCGCGAATGGCGTATTGAAAGCTCTTAAAAAATTTTCGGTAACTGAAGCGAGTCATGGCTAATCTGGAATTCCTCTCATTGCAAGTCCTTGGGTTGTTTCTTCAGCTAGTATAGCATGCTCCACACTTCGCCACACCTGTTCTTGTGTCTCGTGATCAAACCCAAGTATATGAAGAATGCCATGGTGAAGAAGATCTAAGAGAGGCGTTCCCTGCGCTTCGGCATATTCTGGACAAATTATGATAGTTCCCAAGGCTATTTCCGGTTGAGAGAAAGCTTCCCAAGCTTCTTGGTTGAGAAAAAGAGGAAAACTAAGGACGTCAGTAGGTTTTTCTAGATGACGCTGTTCCGTGTTAAGCTTTTGCATTTCTGCAAGTGTGTAGCAATCAACGTCAATAAGGTAAACGCTTTTCTTTAAAGACGAAAAAACCTTCTCGAAGGAGAAGGTTACAGCCTGCACATCTGATGGTAGAAAAAGTCCCGTTGCCTTAGCTGTCAGATCAAGTGTAAGAGACATTAGCCAAGTAGCTTTGCAATAATCTCATTAACCGTCCTGCCATCTGTTTGATTGCCAAAATGCGACATGGTCTCTTTGATGAGGGTGCCACGTACGGCAGGAGTACTTCCTACGGTCTGCATGAGTTCTTTGACGTAGGATTCAATAACAGCTGAATCAACGGCAGCAGGAAGGTGGACGCTTAAGATGGCAATTTCTGCCTCTTCTGCTGCTGCGCGCTCAGGTTGGTTCTGTTGAGAATAGAGTGCTGCTGCGTCTTGGCGCTTTTTTACTTCACGACGGATAACTTGGGTTACCTCATCTTCAGTAAGAACACTCCCCTTTTTGATTTGACTATTTTTTAGTTCAGAAATGAGTAAACGGAGAGTAGTAACTTTCTCGCTCTCCCTGGCGAGCATAGCTGTTTTAAGCTCTGCAGCAAAATAGGGAGGAAAATCCATTTAGTACCACTGACGAGTTTTGCGGAGCTGTTCTTTGCGAACGGCACTCTGCTGACGAGCAAAACGATTAGGCTCTTTCAAGAAGTGCTTACGGTCACGCACCTTTTTCAGCTTAGGGTCTTGCTGAACGAGGCGATTAAAACGGCGCAATACTTGCTGGTTTGTCTCTTTTTCTTTTCGGTTAACAATCATACGGTGAAGTGGCTTTGGTTAGCACTTGAGATTAGTAATACAGGAAGGAGTATAGCTGAATATCTTATCCGTTACAACCGTGCTCTTTAGATTAGTGTGGGTAATAGCTCAAGAGAAAACCGCGATATTCTTCTTTAATCCACTTTTTCTGCTGAATATACAGTGGATAGGCTCCGCGCTGACGCATTTCCTTGGTAACAATGCCTCCTTGGTGCGGGTGTCTATGCATCTGTCTCCGTGGAGAATGAAAGCCATGCGTATAGTGAATAAACTCGTGAATGAGGGTGGCATCAATCACATACTCAGGGACAATGGCGTTCTGAAAGAGTGAATTGATGGTTATATAAGTGACAGGAAGTGCCTCTAGTGCTTCTTTATGAGCAATAATGCTTCCAAAACGAGTACGACTTCTTCTGCCAAAGCGAACCACAATCTTGTTTTCAATTCCTACATCTGGAAAATATTCATCACGAAGCTTCTTCAGGCGTTCGGCCAGCCAAATATTATTTCTTTTGGGTAAATCAACCTGGAGCTGCATAGCTTAATGAAACATTTTTTGACTAGGTAATACAAGTATCATAAGCTATTTCTTACCTATAATTTAATTAAATCAATAGAGTAAAACAATATAAAATATTGTGCTTAGAGATTGACAAATATAGGATGCTATGTTATGATTGTCCTCGTATGATTTTAACCCGCATCAAACGGGGGGCAACCAGGACTTTTGTCCAGGTTGGATTAAAACTCGAACGCTTTACGCAAAAGCCTAGCCGTCCTTCTTCGAACTTCGTTCGGAATGCGGCGCTCTATATTGTCATGGCACGCGTAATGACGTTTTCTCTCACTCCGGTGCACGCCGCTACAACAGCTGGCTTGCTTACGGATGACACGGATCCTTCACCGACCTTTGTGTTGCCTGCAACACATGTGGTGAATGCTTCCATTACTTTTAACCCTACGGCATCTTCTGCTCAGAATAATGCTCCTTTTAGTGAGCCGCAGTACGCTCTAGCTACTATTTCTGTGGGTACTAGTTATGCTACAGAAGAAGCACAGCAAGCTGCCGCTTTGGCTGCACAACAGGCTGCAGCACAACAAGCTGCCCAGGTTGCAGCTCAGCAGGCTAAGACGAAAGAAGCTCAACAGGCTGCCATTACCCTTGCAAAAGCTTCTATCTCTCAAGAAGACTTGAATTCAGATTACGATGCCTATTTCCAAGAATATTTCGGCAGCAGCTGGAAAATTGCCAAAGCAATTGGTGAAGCCGAAAGTCACTTGAATCCGTTAGATGTTAGTTCTACGAACGACTACGGTATTATGCAAATTCACAACGGGCTTGCTAAGTACGGTCCTCAGATCTTTGATCCTGAAACCAACATTCGTATTGCTGCTCAGGACTACTGGGCTGGACGTGGGTTTAGCCCATGGTCTACCTATAAGAGCGGTGCTTACCTAAGATATTACAATCAAGAGTAAGTTACTCAACAAAAAAACGGGCCTTAAGCAGCCCGTTTTTTTGTGGTAAAAATCTATTTCTTACTGCCGACTACAATCAGAACCATGTCAGGGTTTGCTAAACTGGATTCTTCAAGGGTTGTTGGTAGCGGTGCTAAGGCGTCTGCTACTAGTTGGGCATCAGCTTGTTTGCCTGATTGGTAGTAAATAGTGGTTGTGGTGTAGTTTTGATTGTTGGCGTTTCCAATAGTTCGGATGGTAAAGCCATCTTTTTCTAGTTGTGTCTTCATACTGCCAGCTGCACCACCAGTAGTGGTTCCATTGAGAATGCGCATGGTAATAGAGCTTTTCACTACTCCAGTTGATGTTGGGGTGGCCGTTGGTGTAGCTGTTGGGGTTGGAGACGTTGCAGGCGTGCTAGAAGGGCTTGTAGATGCTGTGGCGCTTGGGCTAGTTGATGCTACAACAGTGGCGCTAGGACTGGGATTAATAGAGAGCCAATTATCTATTTGGCTTCTGGTTAGGCTGAAAGCAAGAAACCCAAGACCAGCTGCACCTATGATAAGCAAGATCCACCATACCCAGCCTGGAGGGCCGCTCATAATGACGCTGGGCTCAGGAAAAAGGCTATCAAAACTATCAGCCTTAGCTGGCTCTGCTGTGTCACCCTCTTTCACATCTTCTTTTACTGGCGTATCTTCAGTCTTTGCGGGAACTTTTTCTGGAACTTTCTCTTCAGTTTTAGGGGTAACTTCAACTGGTTTTTCAGCTGCTTTTTCCATAGGGACAGATGATTCGGCGGGTGGTGTGACAGGAGGAGTTGCCGCAGGGGTAGTCTCTGAAGCAGGAGCCTTAATTTCAGGGTCAGTTTTTGGTTGGCGAGAAATGCTATCTAAACGTTTTGGCATACAGGTTATTACCTATTCTAGGTTCTTATTTAGTATACGATATCTTACTGCTGGGTCCAAAATGTTTGATCCCCTATTCCTACGGACCAGAAGATAACCCCTTTCAACGGATATTGATTGAGTAAGTCGACTTTCTGTTGTAGCGAGGCAGCATCTTCAAACCAAACCGAGTGCTGGTTGCTGGTAGTATCGGTGTATTGGAAATATGGAGCAATGCCAATATCGTACCCACGAGGGTCAATACCTGTGGCGTGAATGATTGGGCTATTTTGAGATTGACTAAGTGTTTGTGCTTCTTCAAAGCTAACACCAGTGCCTGTCCAGGATGCATTAGTGGCGTCGGGTGCCTGCCAATCGTATCCGTAGTTACCTAATCCTACGACAATCTTACTAGGGTCGATGTTTTGTACTGCGTAATCAACCACTTCTTTCACCCATCCTAACGGCGCAATAGGGCCTGGTTGACTAGTGGTTTGGCTATGGTAGTCGTATGTCATAATGCGAACTTCGTCGGCAATTTGCCCAACGCTGTGCCAATCCATAGGCACCTGATTGGCAATGCGTGCCTCTAGCGTAACAGCCAGCTGTTTGTTTTCGGTATGAAGAGCTGCAGCTAGGTTGCGGGTAAAAGCGGTAAATGCATCGCGATTATCTGATCCAAGCCCTTCAAAATCAATATCTAAACCAGTAAATTTATATTGCTTTAGGAGGGCAATACTTGCGGAGATGAAGGCTTGTTGAGTTGTTGGCGAGGTAAGTGTGAGGTAGGTGTAGTTTGGGTTGCCATCAATGGTGAGCCAAGTAGGAGCTGTACTTGCATCTGCCGTTTGGAAGGTCTGCCAGCTGCTAAAATCGCTCTTTGGTGTAATGGTAGACCCATCACTACCAACGGTGGCCCAAAAGGCTGAAAAGGAAGAATAGGCGCTGATGTTAGAGGTTACTTGCCCAATGTTCCAAGGTGTAACCCAAACATTCAACGGGAGGTGCTTAGCCTCTTGGGCTATGGCTGTTTCGTTAAATGCCTTACTTACGCTATCTCCTATGACAGGAAGATAGTGCTGTAATGAAGAGGCGGCGACGGCATTTCCAGCATTTCGTGTAGCTTCTGAGAGGTTTGCGTGGGGCTGTGCCTGTACATAAACAAATAGCGCAAGGAGTGCAGCCATGTTGATGGCGGCTACCTTTCCAAGCGGTGTCTTCAGGTGTTTCTTGGTAGTTCCGGCTGTTTCACGGGTCTTTTCGAAAACAATTCTACCACCTTTGCGGATACGATGTCCTGCGGTTTTTGTAAGAGGTAGGCGAGTAATCTTTTGCTGGAAAGTGGGTTGGTACGTATCTGAAGGATTACTCCCCTTCCCTTCAAAGAAACTGGCAAAAGAACCACCGAGTATGTTTAATGTATGCAAAAAACCAGCCAATGAAGAAGGCTCCTTAAAAGCAGGAAGCTCTTTTATTTTTGGGCTATCTGAATGGTCTACAGAAGAAGTATGCGCCGTAACGGGGCGGTAAATGATATCGCGCATAACTCCATTGTACGGAGGCGTCTCCCAATCCGTCAAATAAACTTGCGGATAAGGCCACGTACTCTTCCTTGAATGGCTACTTTCTTGAAGTACATGGGGTTCATGGAAGAATTAGCTGGTTGCAAGCGAATATGGTCTTTTTCTTTGTAAAAGCGCTTAAGCGTGACGTTATCGTGCTCAACAAGAGCTACAACAATATCCCCGTTTTTGGCAATCTTAGTTTGCTCAATGATGACGTAATCATTATTCAGGATGCCATCTTCAATCATGGATTCACCTCTTACACGTAGCGCGTAGACATTACTTCCGCTCATATCACGAGGAATATCTATGGTTTCTTGCGTGGCCACTGCCTCAATTGGCTTGCCTGCCGCAATACTGCCTAAAAGAGGGATTGTTACATATCCTTCATTCTCAGGTTCTGTAAGCTGGATGGAGCGTGCCAGGTTTTCTTCTTGGGTAAGGTAGCCTTTCTGACGAAGAGACTCTATGTGCTCTGCAATGGTGGCAGTGGAAGAAAGACCAAAGTGCGCACAAATTTCCCGATAACTAGGTGCATAGTTATTTTCCGCAATGGAATTTGAAATGAATTGGAGAATTTCTGCCTGGCGTTTTGTGAGTGGTTCCATAGGGTTGTGGGTTACTCGAATACTGTAGTACTACACTACCGAACAAGAACCGATAATGTCAAGTGAAAATACATTTGGTTCTCAAAAACCAGCTCACAAAAGGAATTTTATCCTTATGTGTGCTTTTTGCGCACGTTCGAATGGTTTTTGAGAACCAAATGTATTTTCACGAGTTATATAGTGAGAACTGCGATCATTTCGCAGTGCCATGAGTGAGGAAACATGTCTATTGGTTGGATGCTCTCTAGAGTGAAACCAGCACGAACGAGTTCTGTACAATCACGTAAGCAGCTAACTGGGTTACATGAGGTATAAACAAGGCGTTTGGTACGAACGTGGGGTAAAAGTGTGCGGAGACGCTGGTGTAGTCCAGCGCGGGGCGGATCAACAATGATGCAGTCTGGCTGAGGGTGTGTCTTCAAAAACGCAGAGGTAAGAACATCTTCTACTGCGCCCGCAACAATTTCTACATTTTGCGCATTGTTTAATTGAATATTTTGACGTGCATCGGCAATATTGCTGGGATTTATTTCAATGCTCAGCACATTTTCAAAACTTTTATGGGCAAAAATTCCAATGGTTGCTGAACCTGCGTATAGGTCCCAAAGTGTAGCTCCCGTTCCGGCATGGTGGCGTATTGCCTCGTACATTGTAGTAACCATGGCGCCATTCGTTTGAAAAAAAGCTTGAGGCGAAATGGCAAAGCGGCAATCCCCTACCTGCTCATGAATAACAGCGTTTCCCCAGAGTAGAGTATCAGTCAGATTTTCTAGGCTCTTTCCCCAAGATTGGGTGTGGTAAAGGCTTGTGAGAAAAGGGAGCTTTTTTGTTGCTTCTTTGATGAAGGTTTCTTCTTCAGGAATGGGGCTGGTATCGGTAACTATACTTAGCATTACTTCGCCCGTTACTTTTCCCTGTCTAATCAATACATGTTTTAGCCAACCGCTTTCGGTCTTAGGGTCATAAAGGCTCCAGTGGTGGGTATCTGCCCAGGTGGCAATAAAGCGAATAATACTGTTTGCCTCTTCAGATTGGAGGAAGCAATGATCTGCAGCAATGTCGGCTACATTCTCCCCGCGTCTGTGGCGAGCAGGCCAGACGGTATCTCCCTTTTTAATAAAACTAAAACGAATCTTGTTACGAAAGAAGACAGGATATGTCTCACCCGAACCAATAATAGGAAGGACTTCCTTTGGCTTTAGCGGCGCAAAGAGATTCTGCAACCAGGCTGCCTTAGCGGCTAGCTGGTCACTGTAGGCAACGTCCTGGCAATCGCAACCACCACAAATGCCGAAATAGGGGCAAATAGGAAGTGCGGTTTGTGGAACGTCAGCTACTCTATCAAGTGTGTTCATTCAATGGTAACGGTGCTGCCATACTCAGGTACCTGAGAAGAGAGCATGAGTTCTTCGCGGACTGATTGAGCAAAAGAAAAGGCAGCATGCTCTTCACCATGTGTTATGTAGACCTGTTGAGGTGGTTGGGCTTGGAAGCAGTGCATCCATTGCATGAGCCGTGGATAATCGGCATGTCCTGAAAAGGCGCCACATGAGCGAATATCGGCTTGAACGTTGATTTCCTGGCCGTAGATGTGTACGTTCTTTTCGCCATCGTGGAGCCGACGACCTAGGCTTCCCTCAACCTGGAAACCAACAATAAGCACGGTAGTATTTTTCAGGTGGAGGTAATTCTTCAAGTGGTGCATAATACGGCCGCCGTTCATCATGCCGGATCCTGCAATGATTACTTTCGGTCCACGAAACTCCAAAATGGCTTTGGATTCACTACTATCACGAGTCATGGTTACGCCGGGGAAATTGAAGAGATCGCCCATGGTAATGAGGTCGCGCTGAGCGGTTGCATCAAAGAATTCGCTGTGGGCACGGTAGACATCTGTTGCCGCAATGGCCATGGGGCTATCAAGGAAGATGGGCACGCGTGGAATTTGCTTTTCCACGGCAAGACGATGGAGTTCGTAGAGAAGTTCTTGTGTGCGCTCCATGGCAAAGGCAGGAATTAGGAGAGTGCCTTTACTCTTGATGGTATCTAGGATGGCATCGCGCAGGAAGGCGGTACGTTGATCGCCCGGTTCGTGCACACGGTTGCCATAGGTGGATTCACAGATTACCGCCTGGGCTCCGTAGAGACACTCAACACTTTTAAGGAGTGGTACTGGTGTATTGCCAAGGTCACCAGAAAAGACGGTTGATTTTCCGTCTGCAACCATTTTTACCGAGGCAGAGCCTAGGATGTGACCAGCGTCGGCAAGAAAGACACTTACACCTGGTGCAACCTGGCGTTCTTGATGATATGGAATGGTGGTGAACATGTCTTGCAACGGCTCTACATCTTCGGGTGTGTAGAGTGGTTCATGCTGGTGACGCTCAGCCTCCTCTTTCATGAGGTGGACTGAATCACGGAGGGTAATCATGGCCAATTGGGCAGTGGGCTCTGTACAATAAATTTTACCGCGGAATCCATCTTTATAAAGTTTAGGCAACCGTCCTGTATGGTCAAAGTGTGCGTGGGTGAGTACAACGGATTCTACTTCTGTTGGATTAAAAGGAAAGGCTAATCTATTTTTATCTTCTGCAAATTTACCACCTTGAAACATACCACAATCAAGAACCACATTGGCTTGTGAGGCACCGACATGATAGCACGAACCAGTAACTTCCCGGTTGGCGCCGCTAAAGGTTATTTTCATACCTTTATTCTACCCAAGTTGTACCGTTTGACGAAATTGCTCAATGGCTTTTTGGAGATCTTCAGGTTCTTCGTTGCGCAAAATGTGATAATGGTGCTGATTTGCCGCAAGCATATCGGCTTCTTCTTGGTATCTATCTAAGCGTTTTTGAATAACCTCTGGCGATTCACCTCTAGAAGTGAGGCGGCGATACTGCTCTTCAGGTGAGATATACATAAAGAACGCATGTGCATGCGGATACATGGCCTTAATAGAAGCTACACCATTTGGATCTACTGTATAAAGAGGAACTTGACCTGGTTCTAGGTCTAATTTTTCAGGCGAGGTTGAGCCGTAATGGTTACCAAAATGCTCGCTGGTTTCCATGAAATGCCCAGCTTCTTTTTTGTTAAGAAAATCTTCTGTGGTAAGAAAATGATAGTCCACACCGGGTACTTCATTTTCACGGGGTGGCCGTGTAACACTTGAAGTAACCTTGATGATTTGTCCTGGATAGTGATTGACTATTTCCTGCCAAAACGTGGTTTTACCTGCGCCAGAAAAGCCAGAGATGAGAATGATGGGTTGTGGTTGCATGGCTACCGTGGTGGTAAGGGTATGTTTTGCTGCGTTGCTGCCTGGAGGAGTTGTGTAATGCCCTCAGGAGTAAGGTTGGGTACTTCAGAGATATCTACATAGTAATTCTGTGGATTGCCAGGATCAACGTACACATCTAGTGGAATGAGACTCTTTTGGAGTTGGGCAAGCATAAGACTTCCGCCGCCGGTGATGCTATCACTCACATAGTCCTGTACAACGCCCGAGAGATTAGTGGCACTGACAATTAACTTATAGGTATATCGATTATTTGTACTACCTGTAGATTTTACATCGGTAAGGATGCCTGGAATTTTTCGTCCAGATTGTATCAGCTTTTTAATGGTGTTTGAGCGCTTGAGAGAAAGGAAAAATAAAACGGGTGATCCAAGTAAGATAAGGATGCCAATGCCAGGAAACAGCCAGATAAGGGCGCTTAGCGCTGCACTGGTCACTACTTTAGCACTAGCTGCATCTTGGGGGTTGTAAGCAACTTGCTCCGTACTTCCAATAGCGGGAGAAAACGAGTTGCTCACACTTGAAGTTACTGTGTAGGTCTGGCCATTGACCGAATATCGAACTACCGGCGCATAGGTAATTCCATGGCTACCTGTTTCCGTAACACTACTGACTACTTCTCCAGAAACACGGACCCAGCTAGGGTCAATCTTGCCTACATTTACTGCTAAGAGACCAACTGCAGTAAAGATAGTGCCAAACAGAAGCATCATAAGCAATGTGCCAAACCCAAAGCGCTGTCTTTTTACTTGGCCAAACCCCGTTGTGAAATTCATGAAGAGTAATTTAAGGTATATGACGTATTATACCTCTGCTTGGGCAAAACAGCGTCGACATACTGGCGCATATGTATACCGTTCATTTTCAACAAGAACAGCGGGAATACCAGAGAGAACGGGTTTTCCATCTTTGTATACTTGAGTATAGGCTCCATCAATCTTTTTGCAGACTTCGCATACTGCCCGTTTATATTGCACTTGGTTAGGTGCTAACTCTAGGAGTGAACGCACAATGGGAAACATTTTTCCTCTGTAGTCCATATCTAATCCGCAGATAATGACTTCTTTATTAGCGTCTAAAAGTTCACTGATAATTCCCACGGTTTCTAGAGGAAACATGTGGATTTCATCGAGACCAATGATGTCGTACTTCATGACACTACGCGGGATAGAGGCAACTTTCTTAGCTGCGAGGCTGAGACCACTTCGAGAAACAATGAGATCTTCCCGCTCATTGGTGGTGGATTGATACAGAATGTGAGGAATATTGCTGTGCTGGAGAGGCGCGAAGTGAGCAATTAAGTCGAAAGACTTACCGCTTTTCATGGGGCCAAGGATGAGTCGTAGGGGCATATTTTCAGCTTATATAAAAAAGTCGCCGTGTAAAACAGCGACCTTTTATTTTTTGGACGTATCTAGCGGTAGTTATCGAGTGATTCACTTACTTGGCTACCGTCAACCAAGTTTTTTACCAGAACACTATTATTTTTAAATTCTTCTTCGCCAAGAATATAGGCAGTAACGGCATTGGCTTTATTGGCTGCTTTTAATTGGGCACTTAACCCTTCTTTATCAAAGGCTGCGGTAACGGCTAGGCCACGGTTAAGCAAGGTGGTAAGAAAGAGTGCAGCAAGTTGTTTGCTTTGATTATCGGCAGCAATGACCGCAACGAGTGCTGGCTTTTTATCTTCAATAGTAATGCCCTGTCGTTCCATTTCTTCAATAATTCGGTCAAGTCCAGCTCCCATGCCCATGGCACCCACATCTTGTCCTCCAAGTTGTGGTACAAGACCATCGTAGCGTCCACCTCCAGCAAGAGATCCTTGCTGTCCACTCCCCTCACTGCTGACTAATTCAAAAACGGTATGACTGTAGTAATCCAGCCCGCGTACTAAGCGTGGGTTAATAACAAATGGAATGGCCCAACTTCTTAAGTAACTCTGCAAATCTTCAAAACGCTTACTACTTTCTTCACCAAAAAAGTCAGATAATTTAGGAAGGTCATTCAAGAGGGCTTGATCATTTGCATCTTTGCTATCAAGGATGCGAAGTGGATTTTTTTCTAGGCGTGCTTGAGAGTCAGCGCTTAGTTGACCTGATTTTTCGTGGAGAGCAGTAATGAGTGCTTTTTCATATGCTTTGCGTTCTTCAAGTGTGCCTAGGCTATTGATATGAAGATCAAGGTTTTGCAACCCAAGCTCTTTAAGGAACTGGCAAGCGGCAAGTATGACCCAGGCATCAGTAAATACACTCTTATCACCAAATATTTCTAAATCAAATTGGACGTGCTCTCGGTAGCGCCCCTTTTGCGGACGGTCGTAACGAAAATTATTAACAAACGTATAAAGCTTTATTGGTTGTGGGCGTAGGTGCATGCCGTGCTCAATAAAGGCACGAACAATGCCTGCGGTGCCTTCTGGTCTCAATGCGTACTCTTCTTGTCCAGGCTCTGTGCCTCTACTGCGCAAGAGGAAGAGTTCTTTGTCCATTACGTCAGTTCCATCACCAATTGCGCGCTCAAAAAGCGTACGGTACTCGTAGTTTGGTGTGGTAATACGGGAAAATCCCATCTGTTCAGCAACCTTTTGGCCCGTTGTGTACACATGTTGCCAGAGGGGTTGTTGTTCAGGGAGGATATCGCGGGTGCCGCGAGGAGATTGCACGGTGCTCATGATTCTTGTGCTATAGGGGTGGCTACGTTTTCTACCGTTAGAATACCATGGAGGGCTTTAAGAAGAAGAGGTTGTCTTTCATGCTGGTCAAGAAGGACATCAATCAGTGCTGGTTCTACCGTATGGAGAAAGAGCTTATCAATACTTCGAGCACCAGATTCAGGATTATATTGCTCAACTGCCCAGTGGAAAAAGCTTGCCTCGGCGCTAATCTTAACGTTTTTTCCACGGAGGTTTTTCTTTAGCTCATCAAAACGGTTGCGAATGAGTTTTTGCACTACGTTAGGTAGGAGTGGCTGATAGTAAACTGTTGCAGACAATCTTCCCAAAAGTTCTGGTCGGAAAAAGTCTTTGAGTTCTTTCTCAATGTGGCTCTCAAGTTCCTGTTGGTTCTGTGCTTTTTCTCCTGTAGTGAAGCCAATGCGTGCTGCTTGATTGAAAGACTGCATACCAATATTAGAGGTCATGAGAATAATGGTATGTGCAAAACTGATTTGGCGGCCCGTATTGTCTGTTAGTACGCCATCTTCTAGTACTTGAAGGAGCATGTTGAAGACATCAGGGTGGGCTTTTTCTACTTCGTCAAAAAGTACTACGGCGTATGGACGACGACTGACTTGCTCAGTAAGGCTGCCACCTTGCTCATAACCAACATAGCCCGCAGGTGCACCAATGAGGTTGCTTACCGTGTGGCGCTCCATGTACTCACTCATGTCTACTTTAATGAGTGCATTGCTATCACCAAAGACTTCCTTGGCAATGACGCGTGCGGTTTCTGTTTTCCCCACACCCGTTGGGCCAACAAGCAAGAAGCTACCTAAGGGTTTTTTCTCTGGTTGGAGACCAAGTTGTGCCCTAGTGAGTGCTTTGCCAATGGTGGCAATTGCCACTTCTTGACCTAAGATATGCTCTTGTAACTTGCCAATAACTGAACGGACCTGGAGAGGTTCCAAGGCAATTTCCATATGACTTAGTGGAATACCGGTACGTTTGGCCACAACAAAAGCTACGTCATGTGCCGTTAGTTGCGTTCGGGGTAATTTCTTCTTTTCCTTCTGGTGGAATTGCTGCAAGGTATTAAGTAGTTGCGTCTCTTTGGCGCTTAACTCTTTTGCGAGGGCCCAGTCGTCGGGTGTATTTGCTCGTTCCACTACTTCAGCTTTTTGCATGGAAACCAGGCTAATTTCTTTCTGCAAGTCGCTAACTGCGGCGTTTACGGGAAGCGTTTTCACATGGTACGTGGCGGCTTCATCTAAAATATCAATGGCTTTATCTGGTAGAAAGCGGTCGTGAATATAGCGACTACTTAATTGTACGGCCGCTTTTAAAGCTGCATCATCAATACTGACGCTATGATATTTTTCCAACACACTCTTCATGCCCTTCAGCATGGTAAGTGCTTCTGCTGGAGTAGGTTCTGACACCTGAATGGTCTGGAAGCGACGATCTAAGGCTTTATCTTTGCGAATATATTTCCTATATTCTTCGTGTGTAGTAGCACCAATCAAGGAGATTTCTCCCCTAGCAAGTGCTGGCTTCAGAATATTTGCCGCATCAAAACCTCCTTCACTGCCGCCTGTGCCAGAAAGTGTGTGAATTTCGTCAACGAAAAGGATGCAGTTACCTAGTTCTGCCACTTCTTGCAAAATATTCTTGAGGCGTTCTTCAAACTGACCTCTGTACATGGTTCCTGCAACTACGGCTGAAAGATCCAAGTTTAAAATATGCTTATTGAGTAGAGGCTGCGGCACGTTTTTGCTGGCAATACGCTGGGCAAGCGCATCTACAAGTGCTGTTTTACCAACGCCAGGCTCTCCTAAAAGAAGTGGATTGTTCTTTCGACGCCGCAAGAGAATATGAATGAGTTGATCAATTTCAGCGGTACGGCCAATAACAGGGTCTAATTCGCCTGCTTCAGCTTGCTCACTCATGTTCACCGTGTACTTCTCTATGTCTAACTCTTCAGGTTGTTGGCCTGGTTGAGTCATGTTCATGCGACCATTGTTCATCATGGTAGAAACGGTAACAAGCCACTCAGAAAGACGAGTAATGATAGCGGAAGGATCAACACCAGATCTCTTAAGAAGGTTATAGCCAGAAAGATTTTCGTCGCGAGCAATCACATACAAAATAAGCTCAATTTCTACAAGATTAAAACGATACTTGCTTGCTAATTTGATGCTCTCTTCCAGTACATACTGCATCTCATTTGTGATGGCTGATGTTTGCTCTACCGGTAAGAGGTTCTCTAAGAGTTTGGTGTAGGTGGTGCCAGCTTGTTTCAAAAGCTCTGATACCGGGGTGCTGTTTTGACCAACTAATACCATGACTAAAATATCGCTCTGGACGGGACGAGCAAGACGTTCAGCAAGTTTTTGCGCTTCAATGAGCGCGTATTCAGAGGTTCGACTAAACCGGCCAAATATGGCGGCCATAGGCGATTATGCTTCTGGATTAGATGGGGTTTCTGCAGGCTGATCGCGCAGGATATCTAAGGTATAACCGGTAAGCTTGGAAGCAAGGCGAACATTTTGTCCACCGCGGCCAATGGCAAGGGAGAGCTGGTCTGCATCCACTTCAATTTTGGCGTTCTTTGTTGCCTCGTCAATATGGAGATTGCGAATTTTGGCAGGTGAGAGAGCGTTGCGAATGAACTGTTCAGGGTTGGCATCCCATAGGATGATATCAATCTTTTCTTCACCAATTTCATTAAGCACGGCTTGAACACGAGTACCGCGTTGTCCTACGCAAGAACCAACGGGGTCAATTGCTTCGTTCTCAGAGAAGACAGCCATTTTGGTACGAGAACCAGCTTCGCGGCTCATGGCGCGAATTTCTACCGTGCCAGCCTGAATTTCTGGCACTTCCATGCTGAAGAGAGCTTCAATGAACTGAACCGTTGAGCGACTGACAATGATTTGTGGTCCGCGACCGCTTTCAGCTACTTCTTTGACGAAAACACGAATACGCTGACCGGTGGTGTAATATTCATTTTTAATCTGTTCACGAGGTGGCATAATACCGTTCATTTTGCCAAGACTAACCACAACGGTATCACCCTCCATTTGTTGAACGGAACCAGTGAGAAGCTGGTTTTCCTTGTGCTTGAATTCCTCAAACAAAATCTCTCGCTCTGCTTCACGGATACGCTGCACAATAACTTGTTTGGCTGTTTGAGCGGCAATGCGACCGAACTCGTCATGGAATGGCAATGGGATGATGTATTCATCACCTGCGTTGAGACCAGCTTGATCTTTACGAGCTTCTTCAACGGTAATCTGACGCTGTGGCTCTTCTACCTCTTCTTCTGTAGCTACAACATCAAGTACTTGGTAGATTTCAAATGCACCGGTTTCACGGTTCATGGTAACCCGGATGTGCTGCTCTGGTTGACCAAAGTCACGGCGATAGGCTGCCGCAAGGGCCGCTTCTACCGTTTCAAAAATGCGGTCTTCAGGAATATTTTTTTCAAGGCTGAGCTGCTGGATGGCGGCAAGGAAGGGGGAGACGGCCATAAATTGGGTTATTTAATTAAGTAAGAACCTGTCAAGTCAGGCAACGCCCGATTTTAACAGAACCTTGCTCCCGTGCAGTGCACGGTAGTAAAAAAAGGAGTCGATTTTCATCGACTTCTAGGTAGCTTTACTATAGGCTAAAGCTATGCATAGGTCAATCCTCATTGATGCGTCCCACTGGGAAGTACCGGAGCCCACTGGCGTTGAGCGCTACGTGGATTCACTCCTTCCGCGGCTCTTTGCCCCTCTTTTGGAGGCAAATTTTGATCGTATTCATTTGGTTGGGTACAGCGAAAAGCCTTCGAAACCTCTTCCAGATGCTGTTGAGTGGCATGCGTCTCCACCTCGTAAACTTTGGGGCCAGCGTACTCTCCTGGATTGGCAACGGCGTTTAAATCCTTCTCTTTTTTTCACACCCTCTGGCATTCCCCCACTTCGTAGTAAGGTGCCAACAGTATTTACCGTACATGATTTATCTTTCTATAGATCACCAGATTCTTATAACATTCAGCAACTCTTTCGTCTTCAGGGTATGGCTAAGTACGCCGCTAAGCGAGCTGCTGCCCTATGTGTGCCTAGTCAATTTGTAAAAGAAGACTTGATTGCAAAGTGGCACATTCCAGAAACGTGTATTCACATTACACCACTTGCCTTACCTGAAGGAAAGCACATAAAAGCCAGTGCGCCTTCCTGGTTACCGGCTTCACCCTTTCTGTTGTATGTTGGCCGTATTGAGCACAAGAAAAATCTAGCAACCATTATTACTGCGTTTGAGCACTTAGAGGCTCAGCCAGATTTACTCCTAGTTCTTGCTGGAAAAGATGGGGTGGGGGCACAACAAATTCATCGAATCATTGCTGCCTTGCCTCCAAAAACACGTGCGCGAATTCTTGTACCCGGGTATATTTCTGAAGAGGAAAAACAGTGGCTCTACGAACACGCTGAATTGAGTCTTGTGCCCTCTCCCTATGAGGGTTTTGGTTTACCAGTGCTAGAAGCTTTTGCGGCCCAAGTTCCCGTGCTCTGTGCAGCTGGAGGCGGTGTGGCAGAGGTAGCGGCTGCTGCTGCTTTGCAAGTTGAGTCTTTCAATGCTGAATCTTGGCAAAAAGCTATGTATACTGGACTAAGTGACCGAAAACTACGCAAAGAATTACGATACGCAGGCATGCAACGCTTAGCAGATTTCACCTGGCCAGCAACGGCGCAGGCTACCGTCCAAGCATTTACTGCCGCTTTACCCTCATGAAAATATTACTTGCAACGGAGACATATCTCCCGACTATTTCTGGTGTTGTGGTTTTTACACAAAATATTGCTGAGGAACTGGTTGCTCGTGGCCATGAAGTGGCCATTTTTGCTCCCAGCAGTCACCGTGTATACGGACACGAGATTAAAAACGGCATCCATATTTATCGTTTCCCCTCATTCCCTGTTCCGTTCCGTATGAGTTCAAGGTTTATGGTGCGACAGTATCGCCGAGTGCAGAAAGCCTACCATGAATTTGGACCCGATGTAGTGCATCTGCAGTCACCTAGTGGAGTACCAGCAGCAGTGCAACGTTGCGCGAGACGCGACTTTGTTCCCGTCATTGCCACGCACCACTTTGCACTGGAGTTTATCATGGCCTATCTTAAGCCCTTGGCATTCATTTCTTCGCTCACTCAACGGGCATTGGTAGGATATTTGAACCAGTTTTATCGAAAGTGCGATTACGTAACATGTCCCACTCAGAACATTAAGAAGAACTTGATTGAAGCCGGGATTAAGGTGCCACTGCATGTTATTTCGAATGGCGTTTCACTTTCTCATTTTAATAGTGCTGATCATCACGAATCTTCTGAAAAAGCGCCCTTGGTTTTATATGTAGGAAGGGTAGATCAAGACAAAAACATTCCAGTTTTCCTTGATGCGTTACCAGAGGTTTTGGAAAAGGTTGCAGCTCGGGTAGTCATTGCTGGTGGAGGTAATAAACTATCAGCCTCTAAACGTTGGGTGCGTGATCATGATCTTGCTTCTAAAGTGAGCTTCACTGGTAAGATTCCGCACCGAGGCACTCAGTTACAGAAACTCTTTTTGCAGGCATCCGTTTTTGTGGTGCCTTCCCTCATTGAGACACAGAGCTTAGGAACACTTGAGGCATTAGCTTGTGGGGTGCCCGTTGTAGCTAGTGACGCTGGTGCTCTTCCTGAATTAGTTCATCATGGCAAGAATGGTTACTTGGTATCCCCATCTGCCCCTGAAGAATTTGCACAGTATATTATCAAGCTTCTAGAAGATCCAGAATTACGTGAGACTATGGGTGCTGCGGGCAGAGAAATTGTAAGTCATCACAACTTGAGTGCCGTGGTAAGCAAATTCCTACACGTTTATGAAGGTAATAGATAATATGATTTCCTACTGGAAATCTAACCCCCTTGTGACCGGCGATTTCGTCGCTACTCTCCCCTTTTTGCCTGAGTTTTCTCCTAATGAAAGGATTATGCTGGTTGTTCCCCATCCAGATGACGAAACTCTTGGTTGTGCTGGTCTCATTCAGCGCATAACCGCCGCAAGTCTACCTTTTTCCTTGATAATGGTAAGCGATGGTAATAGGAGAGGCAAGATGATACGACGCAAAGCAGAAGTGCTAGCAGCAATGGCCCATTGCGGGGTTCTTCCTGGTCAATTTTCTTTCCTAGACTATCCTGACGGAAAACTTTCATCTACACCCGAAATTCAAAAAAGCCTCCAAAAAGAATTAGAGATGTTTAAGCCTACGACCATTATTGTCACGGACCCAGAAGACATCCATAAAGACCATGCAGTACTAGGGCGAAGCATTCTTGATCTGGCGAAAGACATGCCGAGTGTTGAGCAAATTTGGGGAATATTAATTCACTATTATCGCTTTCCAAGACCACTTGGTAGGCGTATTAACACACCTCTCCTTCCGCCTGGGCGCCTGCTATTAGAAGGAAAACCTTGGTTTACCCTGCCGCTCAATCCTCAGGAGCAAGCGGTAAAGCGTCAAGCAATCAATGAGTTCCATAGCCAGCTTTTGACACCATTTCTGCGAGGGCTCATGCTCTCTTTTGATCGTCCCAATGAACTTTACCGTCAACTATTTGTTGCTACCGATTCTTCAGAATCCAAATAACAGATGAGGTTGTAAAGACCGCTGTAGCTCGAAACGCTCGCTTGATATGTCCTTTTTCGGTAAGGCTTCGATACGCCCATTCCATATGGAGTGATTGAATCCACTGGGGTGCGCGCTTTTTCTTAACGTAGAAATCGAGTGAACCACCCACACCAATCATGACAGGCACTTGCAAAGAACGTTGAGCTGCCTCTATCCAGAGTTCCTGCTTGGGAGCGCCAAATGCAACTAAGAGAATATCCGGTTTGGCGTCTTGTATTTCCTTAATAAGAGCTGGGTTGAGTTGCGGGTTATCCTTATTTACCATGCCGCCATCTGTAACGCCTACAATATGTATCTTAGGGTACTGACTTTTTATTGCCTCGCTTGCTTTTTCCATTACACCTGGCTGTCCGCCTAAGAGAAAAAAGGCTTTTTCGCCATCTTTGTACCGTGAAAAAAGTTCTTGCACTAAATCAGAGCCATGATACAATTCAAAATTCTGTACTTTATGGGTGTATTTTTTCCAAAAGTTGAGTAAAAAAAGGAGGCCACTTCCATCAATGGTGGCGTGGGTCATAGTGCTCAAGGCAGTATTGAACGCAGGATTTTGAACGGCCTCTTCAATAAATTCAGGGTTTACTGTGGCAATGCGAACAGGCCCCTGCTCTGTGGCCTCATCTATTGCGCTGAGTAGCTCAGGACGAGATGTTAGCCGAAGTGTTACACCACGGAAAACAAGAGATTCAGGCATGCTAGCGGCTCCAGAGGACACTTCGTTTAAAGGAATCAAGGTGTTCAATGGCAATAATGACCCCTTTAGCACTACAGAGTGCTGGTTCTTCTGCTACCTGGCACGGTACACCAGTTACTTTTGTGAAGAGTTCGTCTAGTTTACGAAGTTCTGCGCTACCTCCAGTAAGAATGATCCCCTTTTCCATCACATCTGATGAAAGTTCTGGTGGGGTGTTTTGGAGTACCACCTTCACGGCATTCATGATGTCTTGCAGCACAGGTTTGATGGCTGTATTGATATCAGTTGAATGAATAAGAATGCTTTCAGGAAGACCAGAAACGGCATTTGAACCAGAAACCTCCATGCTTAACTCTTTTTTCAATGGCATGGCCGTACCAATCTCTTTCTTTACCTCTTCGGCGGTTTGTTCACCAATAATGAGATTAAATTTCTTGCGAATGTAGCTGACAATAGCTAGATCAAAGTTGTTCCCAGCAATACGTACTGAGTTAACCGCGACGGTATCTCCTAAGGCAATGACGGCAATTTCGGTGGTTCCTGCACCAAGGTTAATGATCATGTTCCCTGATGAGCTAGCAATTTGAATGCCCGCTCCAAGTGCTGCAGCTACTGACTGTTTGATGACATATGCTACGCGAGCACCAGCAGCCACGCTGGCATCTATTACCGCGCGCCTTTCCGTAGACGTAACACCAGCTGGAATAGATACCATTACTTCTGGGCGAAAAATACGTACCTTTCCTAGTACTCGGTTAAGGTAATGACGCAGCATGGATTCGGTAATTTTGTAGCTGGCAATAACGCCATCACGCAAAGGGCGAGCAGCCATAATGCTTTCAGGAGTGCGGCCAAGCATATCGTGGGCCTCTCTTCCAATGGCCATGATGCTGTTATCGCTAGTTTGAATGGCCACCACACTTGGCTCAGAAATGATGATACCGCGCTTTGGTAAGCCAACGCGAATGTTATTAGTACCTAAATCAATGGCAATGCGTTTTCCGGGCATGGATTAAGATTCTCTGGTTATATGCGCCCCTAGGCTTTGTAAGCGTTTTTCAAGATTAACGTAGCCACGATCAATCAGTTCAATATTTTCTACAACAGATTCACCTTCTGCTGCAAGTGCTGCAAGAACAAGTGCTGCACCGGCACGTAAATCTGGGCTAATGCTACTTGTTTTCACCAGTGGAGTGGGGCCGGTAATAATGACACGATGTGGATCGCAGATAGTTATGTTGGCACCCATACGCTCAAGGAGATCAACGAAATTGAGTCTACCTTCATACATCCAGTCGTGAATAAGAGATTGACCAGTGGCTTGAGTGGCAAGAACTGCAAATGGTGACTGGAGATCTGGGAAGAAACCAGGCCATGGATTGGTTTGGATGTTTGCAGCCTTGAGATTAGGACTAGGTAAGAGAGTGAGCTCTCCTGCAGCTTCATCAAATCTGTATTGAGCGTTAAAATCATCCAATTTACTCAGAAGTGGCAAAATACCAAGGCGTGACCCAACTCCTTTAAGGGTAACGGTGCCGCCGGTGATAAGGCTAGCCACGGCAAATGTACCAATCTCAATTTCATCAGGGATGATTTCAATTTCTGTGGTAATGGTTGAGAGCGTAGACATACCCTCTACTGTAATGGTAGAGCTGCCGTCACCGCTTACCATGTACCCTAACTGGCGAAGTAGATTGGCGAGATTGGTAATGTGCTGTTCTTCTGCGGCATTTACAATAGTTGTTGTACCACTTGCACCTACAGCGGCCATGAGAACATTTTCTGTACCGGTCACTGACTTTTCCTTAAGGTAGATGAGTTCTCCCTTCATAGGACCTTTGAGGCGATAATAGGTGCCGTCAAACGTAACGGTAGCGCCAAGACTACGGAAGCCATTGAGGTGCGGATCAATGCTTCGTTTTCCAATGACGCAGCCACCCGGATGAGGGAAGGTTGCCGTACCAAAGCGTGCAAGGAGAGGGCCTACTAATACTAGGGAAGCACGGAGCTTTCTGCCCAGGTCATACGGAATTTCGCTTGTACTGACGTTTGCGGTAGAAATAGTGACTGTTTCGCCATCTTGTGTGATTTCTGCACCCAGGGCTGTGAGAATTTCAAGCATGACTTTTACGTCACCTATAAGTGGTAAATGTGTAAGGGTAACGGTGCCAGTAGTGAGCAAAGTTGCAGCAAGTAGTTTCAATGCAGCATTCTTTCGGCCAGAAATGGTAACGGAGCCGTTCAGGGTCTGTTTACCTATAATGCGGAATTGAGACATGGTAAGTACTATATGAGTAAGCAATTCCCACGATAGCATATGAGTGGGCTTTGGTGTACTATAAAAGCCTATTCAAGGGCGTTATACAGTCAGATTATATGGATTCGTCGCATCAAAAAGTTCTAGAGACCATTGCTCGTGACATTCGTTCACGACGGTTTCAGCAACGTTTTTCTTGGCGACGTTTTGGTCTGTGGATGGGATCGGTGGTGATTTTTAGTCTTATTTCTTTCATCGCTCTTGTAGTGTCCCTTGGCTATAAGGTGGACTACGCAAACGGCACACTTCAGCAAACAAGCCTGGTAGAAATAGATGGACCGGTTGAAAACGTTCCATTACAGGTGCTGTTAAACGGCCAAGTTATGGCTGGTCAGCTACCGGCTAAAATTAGTGGTCTTCAACCTGGTGATTACACAATAACCGTAAAACGTGACGGATATGCTCCATGGCAGCAAAACATTAGCTTAGCGCCAAATCAACGAGTAGTGCTCCCAAACGTTTTTCTTACCTACGCAAAAATTACCCCTCACGCGGTGGCTAGTATTGCAATAAATGATAGTCGCTTCAACAATCAAGATACCCACGATATTCAGATTCAAAATGAAAATGAACTCTGGGTTAATGGAAAATTTATCACTCGTACAACTGACAATCTTTATAATGCCCAGTGGCTACCAGGCTATAACCTTATTACGGTGCAAGCTGGACCACAAATTTTGCTCATTGACCCATCTATAGACGCAACTACTCAAGAACAAACATTTGTAATGCTACCAACAAATGAAGTTGTTTCCTATTTCTTTCTTAACGATGGTCAGCAGCTTGTGTATCGTACGCAAAAGCAAGTTGAACAAATGGAGCTCTTCGAAAGCGTTGGCTTCTTTAACTTTCTCTATTAAGTATCACTTGGCAGAGACCCAGTGAAAGCGTGTTGCTGGTAAGAGCTATTCTTTGCTGGATCAGGACTAATTTGCGTTGCTTCTACAACGAAGCGGTGAAGACTGGTGCCCACAGGAGAACAGGTAATGAGGCGAACACCATTTTGATTGGTGGGAGAATTGAGGACGCCTAGATCTGTTGGTTCAACGGTGTACGTTTTAGTTACTTTATAGGTGTAATCAGTGTTGTTGTATTCAATATCAAGAGTATCCCCTACTTGTGACTTCAAGAGTGGTGCAAAAATGTTTTTGTAGTTTCCCTTTGCCCAAGGATAGTTTGAGCTGTGGCCAAAGATGATGGTCATCCCCTGCTGTCCTGGATGTGGCGTGCCGCTTAACTGGATAACCCCATTTTCTAGGTTGTTATCTATATCGGCGGTAGTAAAAGCTGTATCCCAGGTAACGGGGGCAGAAATATTTTCAGCAACATAAGATACCGTGTTGTTAGGTAAGCTTTGCGGTACTGGCGTTGGCTGTGGCGTAGGTGTTGAGAGTGAAGTGGCCGTGACAGAAGCTTGAGGCGTTGCCACTATAGTAGGAACTGGCGTTGCAATGGCAACATTGCTTTGAAGTGGTTCTGTGCGAAGAAAGGCGGCGGCATTAAGGGCAAAAAAAGCAATTGCCATTACGGCACATGTTCCCAAAATATAGAGTGCAGTAAACACAAAAGTATGCCGCCGTCTTGGCCGCATGAACATACGAAATTCTTTTTCTGTTAACCGTGGAATAGGAGGCTGCATGAAATAGGAAATAGTTGCTACTGTAGCACCTTTTGATTATTATGTCAAGCTCTGATAGCATGGATAGGTATGAAATCTACCCCTACGCACGTATATAGAATTGGTATTGACGCACGATTGTACAGAGCACAAACAGGCGGAATTGGACGTTACGCAAGAGAGCTGATTCAACATCTTTCTTATATAGACCATGTGAATGAGTACTACATCTTCCTTACAGAAGAAGATTTACTAGAATGGCACTGCGATAATCCAAATTTTCACCCTGTTGTTGCCGCTGTTACTCATTATACATTAGCAGAGCAGACCACTCTCCTTCGTCTTTTAAACTCGTACCACTTAGACCTGGTTCACTTTTTACACTTTAACCACCCGGTTGGTTATCGTCGTCCTTTCATTGTTACGCTCCATGATCTTACGCTGCTCCATAAGCCTGAAACAGCACGAACGGGTGCAAAGCATGCGCTTCGTCAACAGGCATTTAGGCTTGTCTTTAAGCATTCAGTCCAGAAGTCAAAGAAGGTTATTGCTGTTTCAGAATTCACGGCACACGATGCTGAGAAAACATTGAACGTGTCACATGCCAAGATGGAAGTAATTTATGAAGGTGCACCCTACGTGCAAGAAATTCAGTTTGGAAGCAAAAAGACCATTCATGACTATCTAGGAACGAAAGAGCCTTATATTCTCTTTGTGTCCCAGTGGCGTGAGCACAAAGGGATAAAGGTGCTTTTGGAGGCATTTCAGCTCTTTAAGGAACATCACAAACTTCCATACAAGCTGGTACTTCTAGGACGACAGGAAAAAGCCTCGCCAGAGATACGTGAAGCTCTGGCCAGTTCTTCAGTAAGCGCTGACATTATTACGCCCGGCTTTGCTCCAGAAGAACTGCTTCCCGCCCTTTATACCTACGCAAGCGCATTTGTGATGCCATCAGAGTATGAAGGCTTTGGCCTACCAGTACTGGAAGCGCTCAGTTATGGCGCTCCTACCGTAGTTGCAAAAAACAGTTCTCTTCCAGAAGTAGGCGGCGATGCTGTACTCTATTTTGAAACAGGAAATGCTAGTGAGTTAGCTGAGAAGCTAAATACCATCCTTACCAATGAAGCACTTTCTCAGGAATTACGCGGAAAAGGCTACAAACAGGTTCAGGGATTCCAGTGGGAAAAGGCTGCAGTCCAGACTCACGCCCTCTATCTTTCTGTCTTGGAAAAGCACCGCTAATCTGGTAAAGTGTGAAGGTGTGCCGCGGTGGCGGAACCGGTAGACGCGTCGGACTCAAAATCCGATTCCCTTCAAAGGAGTGAGAGTTCGAGTCTCTCCCGCGGCACCAAGTTACAGATTACACTTGCAAAAGCTAAAAAATCCCTATTCATAAGGGATTTTTTAGTGTTCGATATATGTTTTGCTGAGGTGTTTAAATCAGATTATTCTGATTTTTACCCTGAGGAGAATCGAACTAATACTCAGTTACAAAGCTAATTATTTGCTATATTGCATGTATCACGATAAATTTCCTCCAAACATATGCGAAATTATTCAAAAATACTTAATCTTCTTAGAAAAGAATCGAATCATACTGAAATTTCTATTTCATCTGAGGATCGCTTAAAATACGAAACAATTGTTGAAGCTGGTTTTTCTTCTCCAAAATTCACTCTAGACAATGAAAATGTGAGGAAGAGTTATGAGTATGTTCAACAACTAGCCAAAGATCGTAAGGCCATGTATGGCGTCACCACAAGCTTTGGCGGCAACGTACACCATATTATTCCACCTGAACAAGCCAAGCTTCTACAACGAAACCTTATTCTTAGCCACGCGACAAACGTTGGTGAACACTTCCCCTACCATGTTTCTAAAGGTGCTCTTACTCTAAGGCTTCATACTCTTTCACAAGGATATTCTGGGGTTAACCCTAAAACCTTAGAGCTTATGGGTAAAATGCTGGAGCTTGGGTTGGTACCAGTCATTAATATTCATGGTTCTCTTGGTGCCAGTGGTGATATAGCTCCTTTAGCAGCAATCGCACTAACACTCATTGGCGAGGGGTATTTGTGGCTTCCAGATGGCACTACAATATTGCCAAGCGCAGTGGCCCTAAAACAGTTCAACTTATCACCCCTGGTATTGTCATATAAAGAAGGCCTTGCGTTATTAAACGGCACTTCTATGATGACAACGGTGTCATCATTTAACCTCCATTACCTCAAGCGACTCCTTGAGAATTCACTTGCAGTATCTGCACTCACTCTACAGGCACTACGAGCTTCAACTAGGCCATTTGATGAGCGCCTACACAAGCTGAAACCACATGCCTATGAGATCAAAACCGCCAAGGTTATGGCCGACCTTCTGAAGGATGGAAAATTTGCGAGATCACATGAACAATTCAAAGAAGCAATAGATCTAGACCTACAGAAGAACACAGAAGCTTTCTATTCGAAGGTAGATTTACAAGGTGGATCATATTCGCTGCGTGCTATTCCTCAGATTTACCACCCAATCCTTGATGCTTTTGAGAACTTGCGCACTACAACTGATACCGAAATATCGGCAATCGATGATAATCCGCTGGTACTGCCAGACGAACACGAAGAGTTGCACGGCGCTAATTTTCATGGATATGCAATTTCAGTAGCGTCGGACACTATGAATATTGCCATTGCTGGTGTTTCGAACATCTCACTGGCACGAATTGACCGTATACTTAAATCACACCATTCAAATCTGCCTTGGTTCCTTGCCACGGGTACGGAAGGTTTGTATTTGGGAATGCACGGCGTCCAATTTACCGCAGCGGGCATTGGGGCTGAGATTCATAGTCTTACTACTCCACTTTCCACTACTCAGTTCGTTACGAATAACGATAATCAAGACTTTGTTTCCTTTGGTCTACAATCAACAGTAAAGGGTTTAGAGATGACGGTTCTAACTGCATACGTAGTAGCAATAGAATGGATGTGCGCCGTGCAGGCTATTTGGCTGTTACTGCAAGATAAGGAATCAGGTTTGAGTTTAGATGATCTTGCGCCAGGAACATGTAAAGCATATGAAGTAGGTTTGAAGATCTATACTCCCATAAAGGATCAAGACCAGGTACTTACTGAAGCGGTTGAGAAATTGGCTGAAAAGATATTACTCGACGAATTATTACCTCTCCCTGTCACAGATACGATATGGAAATAAATTCTTACTTTGATTTAAGAATGTTTTAATATACCTCACGCTATACTGAAGTCATAAACATTCATGAAATTAAAATGAAAATTTCAAATATAACGGTCGAAAATTATAAAATCTTTAATGGAACACATAGTTTTGATTTCAAGGGAAATTTAATATTTCTAGTAGGTGAAAATAACACAGGCAAAACAACTCTATTCGAGGCAGTCAGCTTTTTGAAATCGGGTTTACCAAAAGAAAAGAAGATTACAGATATTAGAAATAAATTTGCAAACGAACAAGCGCCTGTTACATGCACAATAAAATTTACTGGAAATATACAGGAAGTTATTGAAGACTTTTCTGAGGCAAAGTATCAACCCTATGTTTTTGTAGAAAATGGTGAGCAAGTATTACTTGCTCAAAGGTCTTCAGAAAGTCGCTCAATCATGCAGGGTGGAAAAACCAAAGAACTTTCGATCAAAACTGTTACGATCTGGAATCAAGATACGAGCCAGTTTGAGAATCCCTCTGGTATCGACACGGTATTAAGCACTCTATTTGAAACACAATTTGTATGGGCCGACACAGATCCTACCGATATTTCTGATTTTGGATCTACCAAAATATGCGGAAGGCTTTTGGCAGGTGCAGTTGGAGATTTCTTTGACGGGGGACAGTGGAAGAAATTTACCGACATACATCAAGAAACTTTCCACGGGGATGGCGATAGTTTAGGAAAAAGAACTAAGACTGTAGAACAAAAAATTAAGGCAATATTAGAAGCACAGTACGGAGAAGCTGATGTGCGCTTTAATTTTTCATTACCGGATGCCTCAACCTTTTATAAGGCTGGCGATATAGCAGTCAACGATGGAGTAGACACTAAACTCCAAGAAAAGGGCACTGGCATGCAACGGGCCATAGCGTTAGCCATGATACAAGTTTATGCGCAAGGACTTATCACACATCCGTCAGATCCAAATAAAACGAAACCCCTATTTTTCTTTATAGACGAACCAGAAATCTGCCTTCATCCTAAAGCTCAAAAACAATTAGTTGAGGCTCTACAAACAATTTCTGAAGTACAACAAATTTTTATCACATCTCATTCCCCATATCTATTAAAGACATTTGACTCAAATATTCATGACTTATTTGTTTTCAAAAGGGAAAATAAAAACATTGAAGTTACTCCATCAATAAATATGAATTTATTTGATTGGAGTCCGTCCTGGGGCGAGATTAATTATAAAGCCTATGATGTCTATACAATAGAATTTCATAATGAGCTATACGGATACCTCCAAGAAAGAGAGTGCTGCTGGAAGGAGCAAGATATGGAAAAGTATCTTGAATTAAAAAGTATACCAAAAAATAAATCTTGGGTTAGAGTAAAAGAAGGCATACCATCTCCAGCCATGAACGTTACCCTAATGACATTCATTAGGAATACAATCCATCATCCAGAAAATAGAAATAATCTGGATTTTTCTGATATAGAATTAAAAGAATCTACCGAAAATTTGATTTCTTTATTCTAAAGTTCCCAATCCTCTTCTGCTGGTATTATCAAACTAGCCTCCTCGTAACTTCTCCTGAATTGATCCAGCCACTTGAGAAAAAGTTCGAATGAAAAGTCCCCAGGGGCACCAAAGTTGTCAAAATACAAAAAATACCTTGTGAGAGGTATTTTTTGGTGTTCGATATTGTATCTCCAACCTGGTAGTTCAGATAAGGTTAGTGAGCGCTGGTGAAAGTATCGAACTCGAATTAAGGCTAAAAAAGAACAGCTTAGGTGGTGATTAAACCACCTAAGCTGCATAACAGAGACACTAGCTCAGCGAGCGCTCCAGATTGGATGGGTCGATATCCTTACCCGTCCAGTTTCCAGCGTAGAAGCCACCGCTCTGACAGCAATCCCAACGTAGACAGCCGATCGCCGAGCTTCCAACAATAGTGAAAGCGAAGTCCTTCGGCTCGACGGAATTAGCGCAATAGACGGCAACTGGATCACCCGGCATGATATACAGTCCGCAGAGGCAGCATCGGACGAAGGTCTCCTTAACTTCCTTAATGAGGCAGTCTGGACAGAGCTCTTGTGCATGCTCCTTTGTGGGAGTGATAATTCCACCGTAGACCCGAATATTATAGTAGCTCGGGCCTAGATGGCCACAGCCGTGCTGCTTGACCGGGTTGAATAGTCCCAGCTTCGGGGTCAGAACATAGTCGACGATTGTCGGATCCTGTGCAGGAGTCAGAGGCTGGCGCTCAGGTCCAGCCGAAGCGGCGATGGACAACCGTTCCCCGTTGGGACCGGCTATCTCTGGTTTCTCAGTAACTTGGATTTCTCCCATTTCGTATCTCACGGTATCAGAGGCACTATAGCAACTAATGCCCTTGAAGAGAAGATCTGAAGAGAGTACCCTCGGTGGCTTCATTCCTCTTCTGGTACTATCGAATTTGCCTCAGTATATCCTCTTATCAATTGCTTGTATCACTTGATTATGTGTTCGAAGGTATTTGTATTGGTGTTGTTTAATAAGGAGACTTGAACTCTCGAAAGGATCGGAAAACCTAAAGGTTTTCTGTGGAGGAGAGCAGTGAGCTTGTGAGTGAAGAGAACCGTGAGTTCTCTTAGAGCGAAGCTCCAAAGCCTTAGCTTTGGACAAAGCGAGTCAGATTGTCTTTCTCCTGTTAAACAGACTAATAATCTGCTACTCTAAATCCGCTCATTATGGAACGCCTTCTTCTCACCTCATCAAATACTGATCAATGTCTAACAGCTGCCGTTAAGGTCCTTGCAGCTGGTGGTCTTGTTATTTATCCTACCGAAACCATGTACGGTGTTGGTTCTGATGCCCAGGATACACAGGCGGTCACTAAACTACTCCACTACAAACAGCGCCCAGCAGGCAAGGCAATTTCAGTACTACTAACAAATGAAGAAGAAGCTGCCAAAGTTGTCTCAATAAATGAATCAGCCCATCAGATTTTCACCACCTTTATACCTGGTCCTGTTACGGTGGTCTGCGCAGATAAGGGCATTGTAGATTCTCGCTTGGCCTCAGAGTTTCATACACTAGGTATTCGAGTTTCTTCCCATCCTTTTGCGGCTGCATTAGCTAAAACATACGGTAAACCCATTACCAGCACTTCAGCTAACGCTGCAGGCGCAGCTAGACCTTATTCCATTGATCATTTGTTAGAACGGCTGAGTGCAAGTCAAAAGAAAGAAATTGATCTTATTATTGACGCTGGAAACCTTCCAAAAAGAGAGCCTTCTACGGTTATAGACACCACAACAGATGTGCAGACGGTTGTTAGAGCAGGCGCTTTAATGGAGGGCTTGGCAAAACCCTTTATTTCTCATTCCGAAGAAGAAACTGCTGAATACGCCCAGCAATTGCTCCAACAAAGTCTCCACGCCCTTCCTGAAAAAGCAGTAGTTTTTGCCATTGAAGGAGAAATGGGCATGGGCAAGACGCAGTTTGCTAAAGGTATTGCTCGGGGCTTAGGTATATCGCAAATTGTGACTTCTCCTACGTATACCCTGGTAAAAGAGTATCCGCCAGCTGAACTTGGCAGTTTCGTCCACATGGATTTATGGCGATTAGAAAAAGTGAACCCTGAAGAATTGGGATTGGAAGAATATTTGCGACCAAAAACCGTAGTAGTTATTGAGTGGGCGTCCCCTATTCTTGAGTATCTAAAAAGCAAAAATCAAGATGTTGTGGTACACAGGCTTTTCATTGAAGGAAATGATGAGCGAAAGATTACACTGCATTCCCTATGAAAATCTTAAGTATAGATACAAGCTGCGATGAAACATCTGTTGCCGTCACTGAAGGTGTACGAGTTTTAAGTAACACCATTTCCAGTCAGGTTCGTTATCACAAAAAATATGGTGGCGTTGTGCCCATGCTGGCAGGAAGACTGCATGCTGAGCGCATTGAAAGTGTGATTGCTGAATCTCTTCAAACAGCCGGCATTACCGAAATTGAACTAGAGGCAATTGCCGTGACATATGGTCCAGGATTGGCCCCAGCACTCCAGGTTGGGATAGCAACAGCCACTGCGTGGGCAGAACGACTTGACCTTCCCTTGTATGGTGTTAATCATATGAAAGGCCACATTGTGGGCTGTTTTGCTCAGGTTGGCTCAAAAATGGCCCCGCTGCCAAAATATCCTGCACTGGTGGTCTTAATGTCAGGGAGCCATAGTGAATTAGTGAGGATGGACTCATTCACGGAGTATCATATTTTGGGACAGACCTTAGATGATGCCTTGGGTGAAGCCTACGACAAAGTAGGAAGAATGCTTGGATTAGGATATCCCGGCGGGAAACTTGTGGCAAAACTAGCCCAACAGGGTAATTCAACAGTTTATTCTCTTCCTATTCCCATGCAGCGAAGTGGCAACTTAAACCTTAGCTATTCAGGTCTTAAAAATGCCGTTCGCCTCCTCATTGATGAAGAAAAACCTTTAAACCTTGAAAAAACAGCCAATATTGCGGCAAGCTTTGAGCGCTCAGCTCAGCAGTCTGTAGTTGATAAGGTGAAAAAAGCATTGGCAGAATATCCAGATACTCAACAACTTTTGCTGGGTGGTGGAGTTGCTGCTAATAGCAATCTTCGTTCTAATTTACGCGCGGTGGCAAAGGAGTTTGAAATCCCCTTTCTTACTCCCCCAAACCTCAAACTTTGTACCGATAATGCCGGCATGATTGGTGTGGCCGCTTATTTTGGTATTGAAGCAGGACAACAACCTGTTGAGGAAATACCACTTGATAGAGTCCCCTACCTTTCCCTAGAGAATTAAATCTCGACTTTTTAACGTTCTCTTGCTATAGTGGCCCCACCAAATCAGGTACGAAATGCTTGTTTTTGGTTTGAAAACACAGAGGAGATGGAAAGTTGGATATAGTCCCAATCGTAGCAATCGTCATTTTTCTGGTTGGATCAATTCCACCTGGACAGATCTTTGGGTGGATCAACAAGAAAAACGTGGCAGCAACAGGAAGTGGTAGTACGGGAGCCACCAATACTGGGCGAGTATTGGGGGTAGGATGGGGCATACTCACTGGCTTCATCGACGTTTCAAAAGGATACGCATGCTTCCTTATTGCCTGTTATGCCGGCCTCCCTAATAATGGGTGGCTACTTGCTCTCTCGTTTATGGGAGTGCTTGGTCACTGTTTTTCTCCCTGGCTTCGGTTCCACGGTGGGAAAGGTGTGGCAACGGCGTTTGGCATCATGCTCTGCTTTGACTCATATGTTGCTCTAGGTGCGGTGGTAACCTTTGCGGTTCTCATCATCTTAAGCAAACGTGTTTCGGTTGGCTCCTGCTGCGCCGCGCTTAGCCTAATACCCCTCTCAATGCTGCTATACTCGGATACTCCAGGGGTCTTGCCAGCCATGGCATGTCTCACGGTATTTATTCTTGTTATGCACAGAGGCAACATTGGCCGCCTCTTATCTGGAACAGAGCCAAAGCTTTCACTGAAGCGGGCTACTTGAGCTGAGTTGACTGATTTGTTGGTCCTACCTAAGGGTGGGACTTTTTTTATTTACACACAGTTTACGAAAAGGCATTTTTCTACTACACTAGCCAGAGTGTTTAAGAAGGAATACGGGCCTTTAGCTCAGCTGGTAGAGCACTTCCATGGCATGGAAGGGGTCAGGAGTTCGAGTCTCCTAAGGTCCACCAACATTACTTTCAAAAAACCAGAATCTAGGCTCCAAAGGCCTATTTTTTGTTATTACTAAATTCTTCAGCATCATTTAATACCTCCATCAGTACACTACGAAGATCTACCCGTAATTGTTCTGCATGTTTGTACTCATTGTTGGCAAGGAGCGTATTCCTGGATCTCTCTATAAAGTTCTGCGCACCTGTGGCATACAGCACGGCGTTTGTGAGGCACTTGATGTGTTTAACGTCACCGTCTTGCGTGACCATCCAGATTTAGTACTCTGTTATAAACTTTCATCACAAGAATTACGAACCGTACGTGAAACAAAAGAGAAAGCATACCCAACCCTTCCCCTCTTTGTTATTTCGCAAGAAGGGTCAGCCTTGGATAGAGTTGTGGCCCTGCAGAATGGTATCACCCAATATTACCTACAACCATTTTCCTACACTCGCCTTATCTATGATATTGGCACCACAGAATACACAACCAATCAAACAGCCATAAAAGCGGTAGGACCTTTTCATGTTGACCCTATCAATCAAGCTATTGCTTATAGAGGCACTGTGCTTTTTCTGAGTAAAAAACAATATGCGCTCCTTAACTTACTCCTTAGCCGTCATGATCGCGTAGTAAGTAGGGTGCAAATTTGGGAAGCCGTTTGGGGCCTGGAGCAATATCCACTGGCTAATTGCATTGATGCACTTGTCTCTCGTGTTCGTAAACAGTTACCTCAGGCAATTTCTTGCAAAATTGAACAGGTGTATGGAATTGGGTATCGACTCTTACTTGGCCAGCAATTGATTCCGTAGTTGACTGAGTGAAGTATAGGTTTGTTTGCACCAAGCCAGTGCGGCTGCAAGGTCAAGTGTATAGGCTAATTTCTCTTTTGCTAGAAAAAGTTCACCGCTTACCGTTAATGAATATACCTGTTTTGTAGGACTATTATCAGACAGCTCTTTATGTACCTTTACATACCCTGTACCAGTGAGTTCTTTCAAAAATGAGTAGAGTGTACTTTTACTCATGCTCACTTCTTGGCGTAAAAGATAAGCGTGCATGGGTTGTTTTTGAAGAAGCTCTAACACCTGAATAATACGTTGTCTTCGTGAAAGAGTTTGAAGGGTGTGCATAGGGCACATTTTATCACGCTTCTGCTATAGTGAAAACCATGAAACCGTACGATCACCTCAAGATAGAGCCTAAGTGGCAACAGCGTTGGCAAGAAAATAAAGTCTTTGCTACACCAACCACAAAAGACCAGGAAAAAATGTATGTGCTGGACATGTTCCCTTATCCATCAGGATATGGCTTACATGTAGGGCATCTACTTCCCTACACAGGAAGTGATGTTGTGGCACGTGTTGCTCGCATGCAAGGCAAAGCTGTTTTGCACCCAATGGGCTGGGATGCCTTTGGCTTGCCTGCCGAAAACTTCGCGATTAAAACGGGTGTTCACCCGGCCATTTCCACTGACAAAAATACCGTAGAGTTTAAGCGACAACTTGGCCAAATTGGGACTACATATGATTGGGATAAAGAAATAGATACCTCAAAGCCAGAGTATTATCGGTGGACACAGTGGCTGTTTCAACTTCTCTATAAACGTGGTTTGGCGTATCGCAAAGACGGCTTGGTAAACTGGTGTCCTAGTTGCCAAACAGTGTTAGCAAATGAACAGGTAGTACAGGGCACTTGTGAGCGTTGTGGCAGCACCGTTGAACAGCGCATGTTGAAGCAATGGTATTTCAAAATTACTGACTATGCTGATCGTCTTTTGAAAGACCTGGACACCTTAGACTGGCCAGAGAAAATTAAGGCCATGCAACGCAACTGGATTGGGCGTTCTGAGGGCGCATTTATGCTGTTTGCCGTTGATGGAAAAGGTACAGCAATTAAGGTGTTTACTACTCGTCCAGATACCATGTTTGGCGTTACGTATTTAGTGGTGGCACCTGAGTATCCTAACCTGGAAAGCCTCGTTACCTTAGAGCAGCAACAAATTGTGGCCGACTACCAAGAAAAGGTAGCAAAAAAGAGTGAGCTCCAGCGCCTTCACTTAGATCAAGACAAGAGTGGGGTATTTACCGGGAGCTTTGCTATCAATCCTGCTAATGGAGAAAAAGTACCCATTTGGGTGGCAGATTACGTTCTAGGAAGCTACGGAACCGGCGCAGTCATGGGTGTTCCCGGACACGATGACAGGGATAGGGTATTTGCTGAAACCTATGACCTCCCTATTATCAAGGTCATTTCTGAAAATGGAGAAGTACTTGAAAATTCAGAGCAGTTTACTGGTAAGGCAGTTGTTGATGCGCTACCTAAAATGCTTGATTTGGTAAAGGCCGAAAAAACGGTGACGTACCGTTTACGTGACTGGCTAGTATCACGCCAGCGCTTTTGGGGTGCTCCTATTCCTATCATGTATGACCAAGCCGGCAATGAACTGTTAGTGCCTGAAGATCAGTTACCAATTGAGTTACCTATGAATGTTTCGTTCAAGCCAACGGGAAAGTCTCCGCTGGTTGATGCGCTTGAATGGAAAATTGTGCACCAAGATGGAAAGGAATATTTACGTGAAACAGATACTATTGATGGGTTTATTTGTTCAAGTTGGTATTACTTGCGTTTCCCAAGTCCACACTATTCAGAAGGACCATTTGACCCTGAGGCAATTAAACAATGGCTGCCGGTTGATACGTATATTGGTGGTGCAGAACACGCCGTCTTACATCTCTTGTACGCACGGTTTTTCACCAAAGTTCTCTACGATGCTGGCATGGTCTCCTTCCAAGAACCTTTCCAGTCTCTACATAATCAAGGCATGATTCTGGGACCAGACCATGCCAAAATGTCTAAGTCAAAGGGAAATGTTATTAATCCTGATGATGTGGTCAAAGAATACGGCGCTGATACTATTCGCATGTATGAGTTGTTTATGGGGCCATTTGATCAAGAAAAGCCTTGGAGTGTAAAAGGTATTATTGGCGTACGACGTTTTGTTGAAAAGCTTTGGAAACTCTCTGAAAAGGTAGAAAAAGACACCAACGCCTCTCCTGAAGAATTACGTCTTATCCACGGAGCCATTAAGCGCGTTACTGAAAATGTGCAGCAGTTTAAGTTTAATACTGCCGTCTCAACTCTCATGGAAACGGTAAATGGGCTGACTGCACTTCCATCGCTTAACTCTGAAACATGGTCGTTATTGTTGCGCATTGTGTCCCCGTTGGCACCTCATATTACCGAGGAATTATGGGCCGAAGCAGGCTTTAAGGGATTCTGCAGCATTGCACCGTGGCCAGTGGCAAATGTCGAGTATTTACTGAAAGAATCAATTGAGTACCCCATTCAAGTAAATGGAAAAGTGCGAGCCCGGTTACACTTCTCCCCTACAGAATCTAGAGAGGTAATTGAGAAGGCTGTACTTGCAGATGCTACCGTAAAAAACTGGCTCCAAGATAAGCCAATAAAGAAAATTATCGTGGTTCCAGGAAAGCTGGTATCTCTGGTAATCTAGTGGTTGCTTAATCTGTTGGCTTATGGTATCGTAACAGAAGTCTTTAATTTTTTTTCATGGCAACTCCCAAAAAGCGTATGAGTCCTGTTCGTTCCGGTAACCGCCGGCGTAACCTTGGCATCACGCTCCCAGCACAAACGAAGTGTCCACAATGTGGGGCACCAACAATTCGTCACCAAGCTTGCCCTAGCTGCGGTTTTTACCGTGGTCGCGCAACGCGCAGTACGTCTCTTACCGAATCCAAGTAAGTATTCGTCGTGGCCCAAAACCGCCACCTCTCACGCACGCTCTGTATGCAGTCCCTGTACGAATGGGAATTTCGTTCAGACAGTGATCTTAATGAGATCATGGAGCGTAATATTGCTGAATTCAAAAAAGACGTAGATGAAACCTACGTACACAAGGTAGTAGAAGGTGCCGTAAAACACCTAGAAGAAATCAATAAGCTCATTGCCGAAGCAGCCCCTGAATGGCCGCTTGACCAAGTAGCTAAGGTAGACAAAAACGTCTTACGTGTAGCTCTCTTTGAGATGCTCTATGATACAGAGGAAGATGTACCACCTCGTGTTTCTATTAATGAAGCCATAGAAATTGGCAAAACTTTTGGCAGCGAAAGCAGTCCAAAGTTTGTGAACGGAGTGCTTGGTGCTATTTATCGTAAATTTGAAAGCCGTTTAGCCCCAAGAGATGTCCGATAATCCGTCTGCTGCTTCCCTCCACAACCTCGAGCAAGAACTTGGTGTTAGCTTTAAGGATCAGAACTTGCTTCAACAGGTTTTTGTACATCGCTCTTACCTCAACGAACACCGATCATTTAGTTTAGGGCATAACGAGCGACTAGAGTTTCTTGGTGATGCCGTGTTGGAATTGGTTGTAACGGATCATCTCTACCGCACCTACCCAAACCCTGAAGGTGAATTAACCGCTTGGCGAAGTAGTCTGGTGAAGGGAGAAATGTTGGCTTCAATTGCACGAACCCTTAATTTCCCCCAGCATCTATTGCTTTCCTATGGTGAGGCCAAAAGCGGTGGCCAAGAAAAAGGCTACCTTTTAGCTAACGCCTTTGAAGCGTTTATTGGTGGTCTGTACCTAGATCAAGGCTACACTGCGTGTGAAGGCTTCATTCACCGCTACCTTTTGAATCATCTTCCTATCATTATTGAGAAAAAACTCTTCATTGATCCTAAGAGCAATCTGCAGGAATACACCCAACAGCACTTTGGCCAGACACCAACGTACGAGCTTTTGGGATCAGAAGGACCTGACCACGCAAAGACCTTTACCGTTGTGGCAAAAATTGGCGAGAGAACCTTGGGTCAAGGTTCAGGAAATAGTAAGCAATCTGCTCAAGTAGCTGCAGCAGAGCAATCTCTTATTGGACTGCTGGCAGAGTAACGGTTTCGTATTGAACGGAGTTAAAGCCCCAATCTAAGAGGTTGCGGGCCTGTATAGCCGATGCATCTGCAGCGGTACTGCTTGTGGAGAGAACGGCTGCAACATACGTCACGCCATTACGACTGGCGCTTGCCACTAGGCAATGCCCCGCTGCTGGTGTAAAGCCTGTCTTGCCCATGCTGGCACCTGGATATGCAAAGGTGGTAACTAGTCGATTAGATTCTTGTATGTTGTGCGAAATGGTGCCGGTAATATCGTGCGCCGTATATGTTTGCGTTGTGGTTATTTTTACCAGCTCTTTATCTTGCAAATCTACTGCTAGAATTTTTGTGAGATCATCGGCCGTGCTGTACCCTGTATCATCAAGACCGGCAGGATCCATATAGTGCGTGTGATTCATATTAAGACGAGCCGCTTCATTGTTCATTTCTTGGACAAAACGCGCCGTTGCATCTAGAGCATCAGCCTGTGGGTTATTCAAAAGCTTTCTCCCTATATATTCTGCCAGAGTGTGAGCCGCATCATTACCCGATGGCAGCATTAAACCATAGAGTACCTGCTCTTCGCTAATTTGCTCACCTCTTTGCAAGCCCATAACAGATCCGCCCTGTTCAATGGCATAATCTGAAGCTGTGAGCACATCCGTTAACGTGCCATACTTTGTTGCTAAATGGGCGGTCATTAACTTAGTAGTGCTGGCAATGGGCACTTCCTGTTCTCCATCATGATCCACAATTATCTTGCCGCTTTCCACGTTATAGAGGGCGTAGTAGTGAGCATCAATAAATGGCATTTTTGTACCAGGTGCAAGTGTTGGGTACGGCAAAAGTGAGGCGGTTGCCTCATGGCTTGCTCCTAGGACCTGCCCATCTGCTGTAAATGAACGCGAAGAAGCCCAGACTTTTGCAGTCCAAAGTGAAAAGCTACCGGCGGTAATGAGAGTAACTACGGCAAGAAAGGCAATAAGATGGCGTCGTTTCATGAAGGTTGCAGCAGAGAGGCGCATTCAGCCTGGCTAAGGCGACGATACTGACCCGTTTTAAGGTTATTCGTACTGAGTGATGCAATGGCAATGCGCTCTAATGTTATAACACGATATCCAACAACTGCACACATTCTGCGAATCATGTGATGCTTGCCAATGTGGAATTGCAGTGTAAGAAGGCGTTTCGTCCCCTTCTTCTCTACAGAAATCGTATCTGCTTGAACCTTGCCATCTGAAAGCTTGATACCCTTCAAGAAAAGTTCTTCTAAACGTTTTATTTCAGGCTCTGCTTTCTCTTCCTTCCACTCTACTAATACCCGGTAGGTCTTTTTATGATCAAAAGAAGGATGGGTAAGGGCCTGTGCCAATTTACCGTCATTCGTCAAAATAATAAGTCCTTCTGAATCCTTATCTAGCCGTCCTACTGGGTACACCGGAGGTTGTGATGGTACAAGGCTCGTGACAAGTGGCGCCTTGCTATCTTGCTGCACACGACTGGATACCACGCCCTTAGGCTTGTTCAGGAGGTAGGTTACCAATGTAGGTTGCCTGAGAGGAACGCCGCTTACTTCAATGACATCAGTTTCGGCGTCAGCTTTGGTTCCTAATTCACGAACAATGCTACCATTCACCGAAACACTTCCCTTTTGAATGAGAAGTTCGGCACTTCGTCGCGAAGCAATACCTGCGGCCGCAATAATTTTCTGGAGACGTTCTTGCACTACTTTTCTACTACGCGTAAGCCAAGTTCTTTTAAATCTTTATCTGAAAGCGCAACGGGTGAGTTCATGAGCGGATCTTTCCCCTCACCTGTTTTAGGAAAGGCAATGACTTCACGAATATTAGGCTCGTTTTGCAGTAACATTACTAAGCGATCCAAACCCCAAGCGATACCACCGTGTGGTGGGGTACCAAAGGAAAATGCCGTTAGCATGTGACCAAAGTCTTTCTCAATTTGAGCATCGTCATAGCCCATAATTTTGAAGGTTTGACGTAGTGCATCAGCAGTATGATTGCGAATACTTCCACCACCAATTTCGCAGCCATTCAGGGCAACGTCATATTGCGTAGTAAGGATCTCTTCAATATGCTCGCCCTTCATTAACCATTCCATATGTTCCGGCTTTGGCTTGGAGAAAGGATTGTGAGTGAATGTCCAACCGCCTTCTTCTGTTTTTTCAAAGAACGGAAAGTCTAGTACCCAAACGAAGGCAAGCAAATTTGGATCGTTTTTATCAGTGCGAAGGTCTGGCTTATCACTGTTATATTTTTCCATTGCCTCTTGGTATGAAATACGTGGAAATGGCACTTGTTGAATTTTCTTCTCAGGGTAGAGTGTGGTCACCAGGTCAATGAGAAGTTTTTCGTTGAGAGCAATAATGTCTTCTTGCTCAACAAAGGATGATTCTAAATCAAGCTGTGTGAACTCTGGCTGACGATCTCCACGACTATCTTCATCTCTAAAACACTTAGGAAGCTGATAATAGCGCTCAATACCAGCAGCCATAAGAAGTTGCTTAAATTGCTGTGGACTCTGTGGGAGCGCAAAGAATTGTCCTTTTGACCTGGTTGGAACCACAAAATCTCGTGAACCTTCGGGAGTAGTTGAGGTAAACAGTGGAGTTTCCACCTCTATAAAGCCTTCATTATCTAAGAATGAGCGAATAAATTTCAAAATCTTTGCACGATTAAAAATGTTATTTCGCATTCTCTCGGTGCGCAAATCTAGGTAGCGATACTTGAGGCGAAGCTCTTCATCGACGTGTTTTGTATCTTCATTTACCTCAAATGGTGGCACGGCACTTTTAGCCAAGATAGTTGCTTTCTCGGCTTGCAGCTCAATGGTGCCCGTTGCCAGTTCTGGGTTAACCATTTTCTCTTGTCGGGCAACTACGGTACCAGTTATCTCTATGACATCTTCGTGATTTACTTCACTCAGAGCGGCAAAGCTTTCTGCTGCCCATGTTCCTGTAACAACTTGCAAGAGACCCGAACGGTCGCGAAGGTCAATGAAGAGTACCTTACTATGCTTACGTATGCGATGCACCCAGCCAGTTACGGTAACGGTTTGCCCAACTTTTTCAGTGAGGGCGGTGAGGGGTAATTTAGTGGACATGTTATGAAATTGTTGCGTGTAGGTTATCCTGAAGAATCTTCTTAAGAGCGTTTTGTGATACGTCTACTTCTTCATCGATTAAAGTGTGATCAGATGATTGATAGATGAAACGGAGTGTCCAAGACTTTTTCTGGGAAGGAATGCTTGCGCCTCGGAAGATATCTACCAACATCCATGATTGTAAAATGGTTGCGTGCTCAGTGCTGATGAGGGTCTCTACCTGATTCCAGGTGACAGACTCATCAACAATGAGCGTAATATCACGATCTACCGCAGGATAGGTACTTGGTGCAACGTAGAGAACTTTCTTTGTAGGTAGGTTTTTTAACAACTCAAAATTAAATTCAAAGAAAACCACGCTTCTGCTCCGACGAATCTTGTGCGTGGTTACCAAAGATGGTTTTACAAGGCCCAACGTACCAATTTCTTGACCCTCAACTACAATAGTTTGTGAAACACTTTTATCTGTCCAAACCGGTACCGTATTACTGGCAGTATACGTACATGTGTACCCGGAAAACATGCTTTCCAAGAGCTGCTTTGCTTCCCTAAATAAAACTTCAGGCGAAACAGAATCTCTCAACAAGGCACTTACCATACGCTTTTCTTGATGTGGCGCTTCAAACACCGCTCCAATTTCAAAGAAGCGATTGCGCTCAAATTTCTGCGAAGTTGCCGCTTGCTCAAGGAGTGGAATAACATGACTTGGAATAAGATATTCCTGCTCGGCAGAGAGTGGATTATCAAGCCGCTCTGCGTTGGTATACCCAAAAATATCTAACTGCTTCTTTGTGCAGAAAGGTATATGAATGTTTTCCTGATAGCCCAGCTGTACGGCCCTATCTTGGAAAGAAGACTTTCGGTAAAAGGCTTGATTACGTTGCGGAGCCTTAACTGCACCCTGTGGAAGGGTAGGTTGAATGCGCTCAAAGCCCCAGATGCGGATGAGCTCTTCAATGACATCTTCTTCCATGGTAACATCGGCGCGCCAGCTTGGAGGTGAGCATTTAAGCTGTGTCTTGCTGGTGGAATGAATGGTAAAACCAAGATGTTCCAATATTTTTTTGGCATCAATGACGCTAATACGAAGGCCCATAAGGTTTTCAAAGCGCTCCATGGGAATGGACAGAACAACACTGTTCTTTTTTGGTGTTGGATATTCGTCAATGAGTGGACTTGCCTGCTCAGCTACACCCATTTGCTCTAAGAGGTACACGGCACGTGCCAAAGCAACTGGAGGTAACTCCGAATCAAGACCTTTTTCAAAGCGCGTGCTAGCTTCAGAACGTAAACCAAGGCGGCGTGACGTACGGCGAATTTGGCCTCCGGCAAAAGTAGCAGCCTCTAATACAACTTCTTTAACGTCTTCTTGAATACTACTTTCTTTACCACCCATAATACCGGCTAGGTCCACAATCTGACCATGTACGGTAATGATGGAGTCACCGGGTTCAATAGTTCGCTTACTACCATCAAGCGTAACCATGACTTCTTTTTCTGCAGCCTTTTCAGCGTGGAACTGGATTTTTTTAATACCCGGCTTTTTTAGGGAATCTAAATTATATGCGTGCAGTGGTTGACCCAATTCCAGCATCACATAGTTTGTGACATCTACAATGGCATTGAGTGGTCGCATGCCAGCAAGGAGAAGCCGACGCTGCATCCACCAAGGTGAAGAGACATTCTTGGAGACTTTGAGCACCACAAAGGCTAGACGATTACACGGCGCCAGGTGATTAATGTGACTACTCACCGGAATGGACGCTGTGTGAGTAAGTGGTTGGTTAAGATTAGCAAGCGGAGGAAGTAGTAGTTTGCGCTGCTCAAAGGCAGAAACTTCTCTAGCTAGTCCAACGTAACTTAGTAAGTCTGGACGATTGGGGGTAATTTCCAGATCTAGTACAGTATCATCTAGCTCTAGTGCCTCTCTAGCAGGTATACCAATAGGTGTATTAGCTGGTTGAATCCACAGATGTCGTTCTTCTTCAATAATTTGCAAACCAAGTTCTGAAGCCCCACACAACATTCCCTGAGAAACTACGCCACGAAATTCTGATTCCTTAATTTCAAGCACTTCCTTGCCGTGAACTACTTTTGCACCAGGAAGCGCCACCAAAACTACTTGGCCCTGTGCCACGTTTGGTGCACCACAGACAATAGTTTTAGTCTCACTACCAATATTTACCGTTGTAACATTGAGACGATCAGCGTTGGGATGTTTTTCGCACGTTAAAATTTTGCCCGTAACAATATTCTCCAACTGCTCCCCTACTGGAATAAGTTTCTCAATTTCCGAAGAAGTCATGAGAAACTTCTCACCGAGTGATTCTGGTTTCGTAGTTGTCTTTACGTATTCTTGTAGCCAACGATAGCTCACTAACATGGCTGTACCTTAAATTGAGCAAGAAAGGTGGGATCATTCTGGAAAAGCAACCGCAGATCTGGAATTTCGTAGCGAAGCATGACGGGGCGCTCAATGGACATGCCAAAAGCCCAGCCTCGGTAGATCTTAGGGTTAATACCGGCGCGCTTGAGAACTTCAGGGTGAATCATGCCACAACCACCAAATTCTAGCCATTGGGTATGTCTTCCGGTACCAGTAGCATTCTTGAGTTTAATATCCATCTCGGCGCTAGGTTCCGTGAAGGGAAAGTGGTGAGGACGAAAACGAGTTTCTACAGTATCGCCAAAAAGACGCTTGGCGAAATAGTCCAAGGATCCTTTTAGATCTGAAAAGGTGGTTTGAGTATCTACCATGACGGCGTCTATCTGATGGAACATGGCCGAATGGGTTTGATCAGACTCACGACGGTAGGTTTTACCAGGAACCACTACCCTAATAGGAAGTTCTCCTGCCTTAAAGCGGCGGCGCATCTCTAATACCTGTACAGCCGTAGTTTGCGTTCGAAGTAAAAGAGAATCACTGAGAAAGAAGGAATCATGCCCATCACGAGCCGGATGGTCTTTCCCTAAATTAAGGTTTTCAAAGTTATCTGTATCGGTAACTATCTCACTGCCTTCTGCAACCTCAAATGACAAATCTGCAAAGATGCCAACCATTTCTCTAATCATGGCAGAGACAGGATGAAGTGAACCAGCCGTCTGCTCATAAGCCGGAAGGGTGGTATCGAATACAGGAATCACTTCTTCTTGAGATGTTGTTTCTTGACCTGTAAGAAAAGCCTCAATTTCTTGGCGTAGTGCATTAGCCGCCATACCAAAATTCTTACGATCTTCATCTGAGTAATTCTTGAGTGTACGCAAAAATTCTGGCAAAAGGCCTTTACGGCCCAAGAGATGCTCTTGGATAACTTCAGCTGAAGTGTTTTCTGACTTCAGTTTATTGAAAGTAGTTTTGATTGTAGAAAGGGGTTCAGGAAGGGTCATACGTAATACTTGCGTGGGGGCGTTTCTCTGCTTGAAAGAAAAATTCTAGGAGTAGGAATGCCAGGAGTAAGGGAAAGGCATCCCAAATTTCAAAGAGGCTTAGTGTGTGAAGGAAAAGTGAGAGGCAGACCAAACCAGAAAAGAGAAATGACTGACGAACACTTACCCAAAATTTAGGGTTGGCATTAAAATGCTGCAGGGCAAATTTACGGAACAGGTGCCAGATGCAACTGAAGATGGCGGTCATGGTAACCAAGAGGCTCATAAAGAATAACCAGTGAGTGCCCTGTGAAGCGCTATCAGGTGTGGTAGAAACAGCAACACTAAAAAGAAGTGCAGCTGCAATAATACTAGTGGCAGCAAAAATGAATCCTCCAACCGACGCAGAAACAGACGGGTATTTCACCCTTTTACCTTACCAAAAGATGAGCTACTTGAGTAGCTCGGTAATGTGACTTTCATCCTCAGGATTGGTATCCAGGCTTATTTCTAGGTCTGGGATAATTTTCCGTGGAATATCACTTCTTAGCTGACGCTGGAAAAGACTTCGCATGCGGGTTAAGCGAGCGAAAACGGCGTCAGATTGGGTACTTGGAAAGACTCGTATCCAAGCTGTTGCGTAATGAAAATCGTGGGAAAGCGTTACTGAGGTAACGGTAATAATAGACCCACTGATTTCTCGTTGGATGTATTTAGCAAGCAAATCTCGAATGAGGTCGGCAAGTTGAGCCGCCTTGATGCTTTGCGGTGATTGGGGACGCTCAAATGCCACAGAGGAAGATATTAACGCTTAGACCATTGAGGAGCACGACGTGCACCCTTCAAACCAAACTTCTTGCGCTCTTTAGCGCGAGGGTCGCGGGTAAGAAAACCGGCTTTTTTGAGAGTAGAACGTAGTTCTGCATCCGCTTCAAGAAGAGCACGAGAAACACCGTGACGAATGGCTTCAATTTGACCTTGAAAACCTCCGCCCTGTACGTGAGCGCTGATATCCATATCTTGCAAGCCAACCATTTTCAGGGGCTCAAGATAGACGCTACTAGGAGTAGCTACAACGGTTTCGTTGATGGTAACTTTACCACTTCCCTTAGGATAGAGGCGAACCTGGGCAATAGCAGTTTTGCGTCGCCCGGTACCGTAATGATACTGTTTTGTGTCTGACATACTATTTTGTTAGGTTAGCAACGTTGGCCTGGTGAGGGTGTTCAGCGGTAGCATAGACATGCAAACGCTTCAGCCACTCAATCTGGAGTTTGTTCTTTGGCAACATTCCCTTCACAGCAAATTCGATGATCTTAGAAGGATCCTTCTCAATCAAGTCTTTTGCAGCAATGGTCTTAAGACCGCCAGGGTGTGCAGAGTGATGGTAGTACTTTTTATCAGCTAGCTTGTTGCCAGTAAGTACAAGGCCCTTGGCATTGATGACAATGACATGGTCACCGCAGTCAAGGTATGGCACGAAATCTGTCTTTGCCTTACCACGAAGAAGGTCGGCAGCTTTTGTAGCCAAGCGACCAACTACCTGGTTTTCGGCATCCAGGATGTACCACTTTGGCTCGTGTTTGCGAATGTGTTTTGTTTTCATGACGTGTTAGGCTGCAGCTTCTGCAGACTCCTCTTCAACTACTTCTTGTTTCTTGGCTACTTTGCGAACTTTGGTGGTAGTCTTGGTTTCTTCGGCAATAACTTCCTCTAATGGACGAAGAATGATTTCCATCTGTGCCATGGCAGCGGAATCACCTTTGCGTGATGGAAGCTTTGTAATACGTACAAAACCTGATGTACGAGTTCCCCAACGAGATGGGTAATCTTCAAAGAGTTTCTGAACAGCGTTAGCATCGAAAAGAAGTGCCTTAGCACGACGACGAGCCGTAAGAGTGTTTTCTCGTGCGCTGGTCAAAAGCCGCTCAACCATAGGAACAACGGCCTTAGCCTTAGCCTCGGTAGTAACGATTTTTTCGTACAATACCAAGCTGGTGGCAAGGTTACGCAACGTACGGTTGCGGTGGTCGGATTTTTGGCTGAGCTTGAACGTAGACATACTAATAATTAATCAACACGTGAAAGAACGGCTTTAACTTCTTCAACACCTTTAGCTCCAAGGCCTTTGATGCCCTGTAGTTTAATATCAGAAAGGCGCTTCAAACCTGAAAGGGTTTTATAACCTGCTGATACGAGAGCGTGAGCGGTGCGACCGGAAAAGCCAGCATCTTCAACTTTAGTCTTAGGATCCATGTTGTGGAGGATTTCCAAAGCATCATCGGTAACGATGATTTCTTCAGTGCCTTCAACAAAAGATGTTTCTTCTGAAGGAGTAGTGCTGAGGGTAGCTCCACTGATGGACTGGTACTGATTGGTAAGAATTTGAGCAGCTTGGCGCAGTGCTTCTGAAGGAAGAATGCTCCCATCTGTTTTGATATCAAGGACAAGCTTGTCGTAGTTTGTCATTTGACCAACACGAGTGCTTTCAACCTTGTAAGAAACACTAACAACTGGTGAAAAGATACTATCAGTAGTAATAACGCCAACCACTTTTTCGCGGTCAACTTTCTTTTCTACTGGTTCGTAACCTTGGCCAGACTTAACACCAATACGGATGCCGAGTTTACCACCGTCACTCAAGTGAGCAATGAGGTGATCTTTGTTTACTACTTCACAATCTGCAGTGCCTTTGAAAGCGGCGGCTATTACAGGACCAGCTGTAGAAGTTTCAAGTGAAATTTCTGCCTTGTCTGTAGCAAGCTTAAAACGAAGACCTTTAAGATTCAAAAGGATCTGTACAACGTCTTCTTTGACGTGAGGAATAGTAGAGAATTCGTGTTGAATACCGTCGATAACGACGTAATCCACAGCTGCCCCTTCAAGAGAAGAAAGTAATACACGGCGCAGCGCGTTGCCGAGTGTTGATCCATAGCCTGGAAATAGTGGCTCAACACTATATGTGCCTTGTGCCTCAGTTTCCTGGATGGTAGTGGTAGCTGGTTGGATAATTTGTTCCATACGAGGATGCTCTCCTTGATTATGAATTCGTTCTGCTTAACGAGAGTAAAACTCTACGATAAGCTGTTCGTTAATGATTGGTGGGATTTGCTCACGAGTTGGAAGAGACTGAACCTCAACTGCCTTGCTGGTCACTGTAATCCAGGCAGGAATTGAAGCTTCTGAGCCACGCTGATCACTTACCATAGTGGAAAGTTCAGTATCAAGCGTAATTTTCATGCCAGGTAATACCTTGAAAGAAGGAATGCTGACTTTCTTACCATCTACCATGACGTGTCCGTGGTTAACGAACTGGCGTGCTTGGTTTTGAGTAAGGGCGTAACCACCGCGATACACAACGGTATCAAGACGAGTTTCAAGTAGCTGCATGAGAGCCAAACCAACGTTTTGTGATTTGGTAGCTTCTACGTAATACTTGTGGAATTGACGCTCAAGAAGGCCGTAAATATACTTTGCCTTCTGCTTTTCAATAAGCTGGAGACCGTACTCACTTACCTTACCGCGACGCGCAGAAGGACCGTGTTGTCCTGGCTTATAAGGACGACGAGTAAAAGCTTCTTCGTTTGTACGAAGACCAAGCTTGGTGCCGAAACGGCGGGAGATCTTAATTTTTGGACCAGTATAGCGTGCCATAGGAAGGATTAAACTCGACGAGCTTTAGGTGGACGACAACCATTGTGAGGAAGTGGGGTAATATCACGAACAGTGTGAACGGTAAGACCGCTAGTAGCGAAGGCGCGAAGCGCTGCATCACGACCGGCGCCAATACCTGAAACTCGTACCTCAACATGGGTAATGCCCATAGGACGAATTTTTTCCAACACGTTGTTTGTTACCTGCGTTGCAGCGTATGGAGTAGATTTACGAGCACCCTTGAATCCAGAAGATCCTGCAGAGGCCCAAGCGAGAACGTTACCAGCACTGTCAGTCATAGAGACCTGAGTGTTGTTAAAACTTGAAAGCACGTACACAACACCAAGACCAACGTTCTTACGAACGGCCTTGCGCTTCTTTGATACTGTTTTTTTGGTGGACTCAGCCATATGGTGGTTTAAGTCTTAGCTGATGATGCTTTGCGGCCGCTTCCAACCGTAACACGCTTACCGCGACGGGTACGTGCGTTAGTTTTGGTGCGTTGACCGTGAGCTGGAAGTTTTTTGGCGTGACGAGTACCAACGTAGCTGTTAATATCGCGCAAGCGCTTGATATTAGCAGACACTTCACGACGAAGATCTCCCTCAATACTGCCGCTCTTTTCAATGCGGCCACGAATAAGGTCAAGCTGCGCTTCTGTGAGAGCGTTGGTGCGAATATTAGGATCAATACTCAGCTCTGCAAGCAACTGACGGCTGCGAGTTGGGCCTATACCATAAATATAAGTAAGGCTTGCTTCAATCCGTTTTTCTGATGGAATGGTGACTCCTGCAATACGTGCCATAGAATTTAGGGATTAACCTTGACGCTGCTTATGACGAGGGTTTTCGCACTGAACACGCACCACGCCCTTGCGGCGGATGATACGGCACTTCAGGCATCGTTTTTTGACAGATGCGGAAACTTTCATGCAGCTATATTAGTTTGATCTGATGGATTTTCTGTAGATTGTTCTGCTTCTTTTCTTTTTGCCGCCAAACGCTCTTTTTTAGCCCTACTCAGTTGAGAGGCCTCTTCTGCGTTTAAACGACTAGAGATACGACCTTTATTAAGGTCATATGGAGTCAGTTCAACAGTTACCCAATCTGCAGGGAGAACGCGAATGTAGTGCATGCGCATTTTACCTGAAAGGTGGGCAAGAACCTGGTGACCATTTTCAAGTTCTACCTTGAACATGGTATTTGGCAAAGCCTCTAATACTTCACCGTTAAGCCGTATTACGTCTTTCGACATTGAGTCTTTATGAATCAGAATGAAAAAGCCTTGCCAAGAAGGTTCCTAACAACAGTACCACATTAATTATCTGGTTGCAAGGGTCTAATTGTGATAATTTCTGCTCCCCTACTGGTAATAATGATTGTGTGTTCAAATTGTGCGGAAAAACTACCATCTTGTGTGCGAATGGTCCAGCCATCGATATCTGTCACGATAGATCCGCTACCAAGAGAAAACATAGGTTCTATGGCAAGTACCATACCCGGTCGCAGCATTATTCCATCTGTTGGGCGGCCATAATTAGGTACGGACGGATCTTCGTGTACTTCGTGTCCAACACCATGACCGGTAAGGCTACGAATGATGCCTAGTTCTGCTTCATCGGCCACTCTTTGAACGGCGTAGCTAATGGTTCCAACCCGTTGGAAGGGTTTTACAGCTTTAATACCCGCGGTAAGAGCCTTTTGGGTAATGGACAGAAGTCGCTTAACCTCCGGACTAACATTGCCAACAGCTACGGTAGTGGCTGAATCCGTACATAATCCTTTATACCAAAGTCCTACATCAATACCAATGACGTCTCCGTCTTTTAATAGACGATCCCGAGGAATGCCGTGAACAACTTCGTCATTAATTGAGATGCAAGATGCGTTGGGAAATCCGTCGTAGCCTAAGAAAGAGGGTTTGGCCCCTGCTGCGAGAATATCTTTGTGGATCTTTTCATCAATATCAAGCACATTTACCCCAGGAGCCACCATGGCTGCGGCTGCGGCAATTACCTCACCAAGAATTTTCCCTCCTACACGGAGAGTGGCAAGTTCTTGAGGTGATTTAATGAGGCTCATACTTGTTCTAGGTAGGGAAATGCATTTTCCAAAGCGGTTGAGACATGAGAGAAGACCACTTCAATTGAATCCGATGCGTCTATGGTAACAATGCGATTTACTTTTTGGAAGCGGTCAATAACCGGCTCAGTAAGCATATGGTAATCCAGAATACGGTGTTGAATTGCTTCAGGAGAAATGTCGTGACGCTCAACTAGATCATCTTTGCCGCGCTTGGCAATTCGTTTCAGAGCCTCTTCATCGGAAAGCTTTAAATGGATCAAGAAAGGCTGGCTCATATTGTGAGCTTCCCAAATTGACATGAAGCCATCGTATTGGGAGATGGTTCGGATGACCCCATCTCCTAACAGACCTTTTTCTATGGCGTGAGAAGCAAAGAAATCAATAATGATTCTTTTAACATAATCATCCGGCAAGAGATAGCCCGTGGCTAACTTATTCGCGATGTCTTGCCCAAAATCGTCTTGTTTTTGTGCGCGTAGACGAAAGAGATTTCCTGAAGCCATTGAGGTAAACCCATACTTCTTTTCAAGAAGACCAGCCTGGGTACCCTTCCCACTTCCTTGGATGCCGAGAATATGAATATTGGGCAGCATTCTTTACAAGTAGCTGTCGTAGGTACGAGTAAGAATTTGAGCCTTAACTTGCCGGATGACTTCTAACACTACCGCCACAACAATGAGCAAACTTGTTCCACCTAAACTAAGGGTAGAAACACTGGTTGCTTTTTGTACAAGAATTGGCAAAACGGCAACCAAGCCTAGGAAGATGGCACCGGCCAAAGTAAGGCGTTGAATAATAGTAGTAAGATAACTCTCCGTATCATTGCCTGGGCGAATACCTGGAATGTAGCCTCCCTGCTTCTGTAGATTTTCAGCCATTTGTTTTGGCTGGAAAATAATGAAGGTATAGAAGTAGGTAAAGGCAATAACCAGAACAAAGTAGATTGCGGCGTAATACCACTGGTTATTAAAGAAGTTGGTGATAAGAGTACCAATGTGTTTCAGATTTGCTGAACTGGCCTGCGTTAAGAACTGGGCAATAACCGATGGGAAGAGCACCATACTAATAGCAAAGATAATTGGTACTACACCGGTAGCATTCACTTTAATAGGAAGATGCGTATCTACGCCTCCGTATGCATTATTACCCCGAACACGGCGAGCATAGGTAACAGGAATGTTACGCTGACCTTCGTTCATGAAAATAATGGCAGCTAAGGCTACGGCACCCAAGAGAATGAATGCACCAAATTGCAACAACTGCTGTGCGGATGCTCCACTATATTGCTGATAGGCAGTTTGAATGCTGTGTGGAAAATTGGAGACAATACCTACCGTAATAACAATGGACATACCGTTTCCAATCCCCTGCTCTGAAATGAGCTCACCAATCCAGACTAACAGCATGGTGCCGGCAAGACTGATGATCAACATAAAGATGATGAACCACGGTGTCCAGTTTGTGCTGATAACACCGGCATTCTTCAGGTAGGTTAACGTACCAAAACCCTGAATAAGACCAAGCGGAATGGTGGCAAGACGCGTATACTGGTTAATTTTCTTGCGGCCGTATTCCCCTTCTTTACTTAGAGCCTCTAGTGACGGAATAACAATGGTAAGTAGCTGGAAGATAATGGAGGCCGTAATATACGGACCTACACCCATCATGGCAATGGAGAAGTTTGTAAGCCCACCACCAGTAAAGATATTCAGCAGAGAAAACACTGAGTTCCCAGAGAGGAAATTACCGAGCTGACCCTTATCTACTCCAGGAATTGGAATACTGGCAATAAGACGGGCAATGGCAATTAAAAAAAGGACAATAAAAAACTTCCGACGTAAATCTGGGAGCCGGAAGAATTTCACGATTGAGTCGAACATTGAATTCATGGGAGCTTGAGCGTTAGTTCAGAATCTTAGCTACCCTTATTGTAGCGAAACAACCCTAGGAGGCAAGCAGTTTTTTGGAAACTGCAAGTTTTGCGTTTCCTTCTTCAAATTTGAGCTTCACCGTTTCGTTCACACCACCTACAACTTTAACACCTTGAAGTGCCTCTTTTGAAGAGATGAGACCCTTTTCTAAAAGTGAAAGCAACGTAACAGTTTCACCTGCTTTATAGTGAGTAGCTACACGACGCATACTTACAGTCACAGGCTTAACAGCTGGGCTCTTAAAACCCTTAAACTTTGGTAGGCGCTGTACGAGTGAAGTACTACCACCAATGAAGGTACGAGGAATGTTACTATTAGCACCGGTACGAGCCTTTTGACCCTTAGTACCGCGACCACCAGTAGTTCCACCATGTCCAGCATTACCACGACCAATACGATTGGCCTTTGGACGAGGGTGACTTGAATTTAATGTATGGAGATTCATTTTGGTTGCTTAAAACTCTTGAGGGCATTCAGGGTAGCACGAACTACGTTCATCTTGTTATTAGAACCTAGGCTCTTGGAAAGAATGTTTTCAATTCCAGCCAATGAAACAACGGAACGTACGGCACCACCAGCAATAACTGAAGTACCTTCAGATGCAGGCTTTAACAGAATGTTACTAGCACCAAAACGGAAAGAGACTTCGTGAGGAATGCTGCCGGTTTTGGTAATAGGTACGGTAATGAGGTTTTTCTTGGCAGCAAGTGTAGCCTTTTGAACGGCTGTTTGTACTTCTTGACCTTTGGCAACGCCAGCACCAACACGGCCTTTTTTATCACCAACTACCACAAGGGCGCGGAAACGAAGACGACGGCCACCTTTTACTACACGGGTAACGCGATCAATTTGTACTACAACTTCTTCGAACTCTGGGCGTTCTTTTGGTTGTTGAGGCGCGTTGTCGCGACGACGTGGATTGCGGGGTTGGTTCATGCTTGGCATAGGGGTTTAGAAGGTTAGGCCAGCAGTACGAGCGGCTTCAGCAACAGCAGCAATACGGCCATGGTATTTGCGTGCGCCACGATCAAAGCGAACGGCAGTTACTTTTTTAGCAAGTGCTTCTTTAGCAATAGCAGTACCAACGGCAGTTGCGCGGGCGGTTTTGTCACCTTTTGCTTGCAGGGTACGATCATTCACGCTTGCGAGGGTTTTACCCGTAGCATCGTCAATAATCTGAGCATAAATACTACGAAGTGAACGGTGAACGCTCAAACGTGGAAGTTCAGTATGCAAAGCCAAGCCAGCTCTGGTACGAGCCAAGCGACGTGCATTGGTAGCGGATTCTTTTTGAGTACGAGGCATATACGTTTATTTAGCGGCCTTACCGGTTTTACCAGCCTTGCGGCGAACAAATTCGTTCACATAACGGATACCTTTTCCCTTGTAGGGTTCAGGTGGACGTAGGCTACGAATTTTGGCGGCAGTTTCCCCTACAAGCTGCTTATCAATACCGCTAACGGTAACAATATTCTTCTGTACGGTAAATGAAATGCCAGTAGGTGGGGTAACGGTAACAGGATGAGAGAAACCAAGACTTAGGTTAAGCGTGGTACCTGTAAGGTTAGCACGCATACCAACACCCTGGAGTTCAAGTTCGCGAGTCCAACCTGTACTAACACCTTGAACGGCATTAGCAAGGAGGCTACGCAAGAGACCAAAGAAGTTCTTAGCTTCTGGGTTTTGCAACTCAACGATAAGGTTGTTTTCTTCGGTTTTCACGATGATATTCTCAAAGAGAGGTACGGTGAGAGTTCCTTTAGAACCAACAACCTCAAAATGAGTCTCACCCTGAGTAAGGGTAACGCCGGATGGGAGTGAAATGGGTTGAGTACCAATGCGTGACATACAAATTCTTTAGTAGGCTTCAAACAATAATTCGCCACCAAGGCCAAGCTTCTTTGCTTTCTTGCCAATCATGAGGCCTTTGGATGTTGAAATAACAACAATACCAAGACCACGTAGAATGGTAGGAATGCGATCTGCTGGTGTGTAAAGACGACGACCAGGCTTGCTCAAACGACGATAGTGGTGCTTTTCAACTGGCTGAGGAAGTGTTACGGCAACATCTTTCTTCTTACCTTCAGTAATTTCGGCGAAAGAAGAAACATAGCCGGTTTCCTTGAGAATCTCAAGGATAGCCAAGTTTGTCTTAGAGTAACGAACGGTGAGGGTAGAGTGATCTACCATTTCAGCGTTACGAATAGTGGTGATGAGGTTTCCAATCTGATCCATAGGGCTACCAAGATGCTTTCTTCATACCAGGGATTTCTCCCCGATGTGCGGCTTCGCGAAGACACAACCGGCACATACCAAACTGACGAATCACACTGTGAATACGTCCGCACTTCCAACAACGACGCTGAATGCGCGTGCTGAACTTTGGTTTGCGGAGGGCTTTGTTAATGAGTGCCTTACGAGCCATGCGAATTAATTAGTTTGAAAGATAAAGCCAAGAGATTCATACAACGCCCGGGCTTCTTCTTGACTGCTTGTTTTAGCAACCAAAGTGACCTGCATAGGGTGAGTAATGTTTTCTTGGGCAACTTCTGGGAAAATCATGCTGTCTTTGACACCAACATGCAAACTACCAGAGGCAGTAATGCTGCTAGGTACAATACCACGGAAGTCACGTGTGCGAGGTAGAGCAACAGTAATGAATTTTTGAAGGAAGTCGTACATACGTTCGCCGCGAAGGGTAACCTTCAGACCAACAATCATACCCTGACGGATCTTGAATCCGGAAACAGCAATACGAGCTTTGGTTTGAATAGGTGCCTGGCCAGTGATTTTCTTTACCAAGCCAGCAAGCTGGTCTACGGTGCCAGAATTGTTTCCAGCCTCACCAATACCAAGGTTAATAACAACCTTTTCAATTTTAGGAATAGCGTATGTAGAATCATACGTAAAAGATCCCTTAAGGGCAGGAACGGTGGCAGATTGATAGGTTTTGATAAACTCGTGCATCTTACTTAGAATCAAGGCTAATGTCTCCGTACTGAGAAGAACGATACTTAAGACCGTTTTCAGTAATGGTGTGGCGAACGCGGGTTGGTTTGGTAGTTTCAGGGCAAATTGGCATTACCTTAGAGCGGTGCAGTGGGGCTGGCTTTTCAACAATACCGCCACGTGGCTGCGACTTGCTAGGCTTCATGTGGCGCTTAACCATATTGAGACCACTCACAATAACGCGTTGCTCTTTTGGCAAAACCTTTTCAACAGTACCGCGCTTGCCGGCATCTTTGCCAGCAATTACCTGTACTTCGTCACCTTTTTTGATAGTCATGGAGCTCATATTAAACAACCTCTGGGGCCAAGGAAATAATTTTCATGAAACCCTTTTCACGAAGCTCACGTGGGATTGGTCCGAAGACGCGAGTACCACGAGGAGTTTTGTCTGCAGGATTGATGATGATGGCAGCATTATCGTCAAAACGAACAACTGAACCATCTGCACGCTGATGATGCTTAACTGTGCGAGCAATGACAGCCTTTACTACTTCTTTCTTTTTTACCGTTCCATCAGGAGTGGCAGACTTTACAGAAGCGGAAACGATGTCACCAATCTGGGCGCCGTCTCTCTTGGCACCACCAAGCACAGTAATAACCTGAAGCTCTTTGGCTCCGGTGTTGTCAGCGACTTTGAGACGGGTGTAGGGTTGGATCATGGGATAAAAGTGTACCTGAGTATAGTAGCTTAAACTGTTGCCAGAGTCAATTTACTAGGCGCCAGGCCTTGTTCTTGCTAATAGGGCGGCAGGCTTCAATAGTTACGGTGTCGCCTACCTTGGCAGCATTTGCTTCGTCATGGACGAGGAAAAAGCGTGTGCGGGTATAACGTTTCTTATAAATAGGGTGTACCTTTGTATATTTGGCAGCAACGCGAATAGTTTGCTCGCTGCTAATTTTTACAACAGTTCCTTTAACAGTGTGGATGTGGGTTGTGGCGGAAGTTGCCATTAGGCCCCTTTCTCTTTAGCGAAGAATTTAGTCTTAACGGAAAGCTTGTGTGCAGCTAGGCGCATTGCTTCTTTAGCCAGTTCTTCGGTAACACCAGCCATTTCGAAGAGAACTTGACCAGGGCGAATAACACATACGTAGTGATCTACGGCACCTTTACCAGAACCCATTACCGCTTCACTTCCGTGATTAGTAACTGGTTTGCTAGGGAAAACGCGGATCCATACCTGTCCCCCACGTTTGATGTGACGGGTCATAGCACGACGAGCAGCTTCAATTTCACGAGCTGAGATCCAGCCGCGATCCATTGATTTAATACCATACTCACCAAATGAGATGGTAAGACCACGAGTAGCAACACCGGCCATAGTGCCGCGCTGAGGCTTTCGATATTTGAGTTTCTTAGGAGAGAGCATAATTAGCGCTTACTTGAGCGGTGTTGAGGCTCTGGAGTTGATTCAATAGGAAGCTCTTCAGAATCTCCTAGGTAGATCCAGACCTTGATACCAATGACACCGTAGGTGGTATTGGCTTGGGCCAGTGCGTAGCTGATATCACTGCGCAATGTTTGGAGTGGAATAGAACCTTGAGAAGAACCTTCTGAGCGGGCAATTTCAGCACCGTTCAAACGTCCTGAGACTTTGATTTTAATACCTTTAGCACGCTTTTCCATGGTGCGCTCAATTGCCTGTTTAATGGCGCGCTTTACGGAAATACGACGTTCTAGTTGGTTGGCAATGGTTTCAGCAACAATGGTTGCGTTCAATTCAGGAGTGCGAGCTTCTACAATGTTCACGCGAAGCGTTACCTTGTCTTGAGACTTGCGAACGGCTTGAATAGCTTTTTCAATGTTGGCACGGAGTTCTTGAGCACCAGCACCTGAGCGGCCAATGATAATACCTGGCTTGCTTGAGTGAATGGTTACGACAATATCGCCGCGATTACGGAAGATATCTGTACTGGCAATACCAGAGTGGTGATAGCGCTTCTCAATAATTTGCTTGATTGAGTAGTCTTCTTGAAGGGCGCGTGAGAGGTTGTTTCCAACGAACCAGTGACTGGTCCAGCCTTTATTAAAACCAATACGAACGCCAACTGGATTAACTTTCTGACCCATATTACTCCTGTCCTTCCGTTATAGCAGGTACTTCAGAAGGAGTTTCTGCTGCTGCATCTGTTTTTGTTGTAGTGCGGGCGCGCTTGGAGCGAACCTTTTCCTCACCTTTGATAACAAGGCCAATGTGACTGTACTTTTTCTGAATTTGAGCAGAACGGCCACGGCCATGCATAACCATGCGCTTCAATGCTTTACCTTCATCTGCCCAAGCCCGTTGAATAACGAGGGTAGCAGGATCAAGGTTTGCATCTTTAGCAGCTTCAACGGCGGCCTTAACGGCGCGCTCAATAGGAAGAGCACCACGGTTTGGCACAAGAGGCAAAACCTTGAGAGCGTCTTCTGTTGAAAGGTGACGAATTTTATCGATTATCAAACGCATTTTGCGGGGCGCAATGCGGATAGAACGAGTGAGGTGGGTAATTTCAGGCATTATACAGCTCCAACTTTTGCTTTCTTACCGCCGTGACGGAAGAACTTACGGGTATGAGCAAATTCACCAAGTTTGTGGCCAACCATGTCTTCAATAACATGCACTGGTACATGTACTTTGCCGTTATGTACTCCAATAGTCTTGCCAACCATTTCAGGGGCAATTGTAGAAGAGCGGCTCCAGGTCTTTACGACGGTTTTGTCACCAAGTTTGACGGCACTCAATTTCTTGAGCAGCTTTTCGTCAATAAATGGTCCTTTCTTGAGTGAGCGTGACATAACGGTTAGCGAGTCTTGCGACGGCTGAGAATAAATACGTTGGTTGGATTTTTGCGATGACGGGTTTTCACACCAAGGGCAAGGGCTCCCCATGGAGTCTTAGGACCTTTTTTCAGACCAATAGGACTATGACCTTCACCACCACCGTGTGGGTGGGAGCGTGGACTCATAGACTTACCTTTGACGGTAGGACGAATGCCTAAGTGACGCTGACGACCGGCTTTTCCAATAATGACTGAAGAGTGCAAATTATTGCCAAGCTGGCCGATGGTGGCACGACAGGTGACAAGCACCTTACGTAATTCACCGCTTGCAAGCTTGATAGTAGCATATTTTCCTTCTTTGGCCAAGAGTGTAGCAACAACTCCAGCGGAGCGTGCTAACTGACCGCCTCTACCTGGCTGCATTTCAATGTTGTGAACCAACAGACCAATTGGAATATTTTCCAAAGGCAAACAGTTACCAGGACGAATAGGTGCAGCTGCACCATTTTCAAGCGTATCCCCTACCTTTAATTCAAGTGGAGCTAGGATATATGCCTTACTACCGTCTGTATAGGTAATGAGTGCAATGTTGGCAGAGCGGTTTGGATCGTATTCAAGTGAGTTAACCTCAGCCTTCATACCATCTTTGTTGCGTTTGAAGTCGATGACACGATAGCGACGAGTAGCACCGCCACCAATGTGGCGTACGGTAATACGGCCAGCATTGTTGCGACCAGCATTTTTCTTGATAGGGCGAAGAAGAGATTTCTGTGGACCCTCTTTAGTAAGACCCGCAAAATCTTGCGAAGTCATATTACGGCGGCCGTCAGAAGTTGGTTTGTAGCGTTGGAGTGCCATAGGAGTTACTTATCCGTCCCTTCAGTGGTTTTTTCTTGCGTTTCAACAGTGAACGCTGCAATTTTTTCACCTGCACGAAGACGTACAATGGCCTTTTTACGTGCCTGTGTACTACCCTTGTGACCACGGTAATAGCGTTGCTTGCTTGGAAGATTAACAATTTGTACTCCTTCAACGTGAACATTGAAGGTTTTTTCAACTTGTCGCTTTACGTCTGTTTTGGTAAGCGTACGAGCAATTTTGAATGTGTACTGTGAAACAGCGCCCTTTTCTTCCGAAATGGTAGCGTATGCTTTTTCAGTAATGTGAGGTTTGAGTGGAGTGTTCATACAGAGGGTGTGAAGTGCTGTTCAAGCTCTGCCAATGTAGCTTTGTTCAAAAGCAGAACATCCGCATTCATGATATCAATAACGTTCATGTGAGAAATGGTCTTGGTTGCAACCTTAGGAAGGTTACGAGCGCTACTGAAGAGAGCTGCATCGTACTTAGGGTGCAATTGCAGTACTTTCTGTTTCTCAGTGATTGGAAGCTTCATAAGGAAGGCAACCATAGCCTTAGTAGTTGGCTCAAGGGTTACATCGTCCAGGATAATAACGCCGTTGTCTTTTGCTTTGCTGGAAAGAGCTGAAAGGAGGGCCTTTCGACGTTCAGTGTGAGGCATGCGAGTTTCGTAGGTCTGTTCTTTACGAGGACCAAAAGCTGTACCACCGTGACGCCAAACCGGGTTACGACTTGAACCAACACGAGCGCGGCCGGTGCCTTTTTGCTTCCAAGGTTTCTTACCACCACCACTTACTTCACCACGAGTCTTCGTGTGAGCAACGGTGTTACGGATCATGGTACGAACCCAGATAAAGTAACGGTGAATCAAGTCGTTATCAACAGGCACCTGAAAAATAGATGGCTGTTCAACAGTGCCGACTTCTTTACCTTCAATATTGTAGAGGGAGAATGTGCTCATGGGGATTACATAGCGGAAATTTCAACCAAAGCGCCTCGTGATCCAGGTACAGGACCCTTCACAAGGATAAGGTTGTCTTGAGGGAGAATGTCAACAACAATCACGTTACGCAAGGTTTGCTGATCGTTACCCATCTTACCTGGCATGCGCATACCTTTCAGTACGTGCTGTGGGAACATGGAGCCAATAGAACCAGGAGCGCGGTGGTGGTCTGAACCATGAGTTTCTGGACCGCGACTAAAGTTGTGACGCTTAATAACACCGGCAAAACCTTTACCTTTGCTGATACCAACAAGGCGAAGCTTATCGCCAACAGTTACGCTAGAAAGATCTAATTCCTGACCTACTGTGTAACTTTCGGTAGGAACTCGGAACTCACGAGTAGTCTGAGGAACAACTGCTGCGTTCTTAGCGTGACCAATTTGAGCCTTTGAAGGGTGGCGCTTTTTGCCAGTGCCAACCTGAATAGCCTCGTAACCATCAACCTCAATGCTTTTTACTTGCGTAATAAAGCAATCATTCACCTGAATGGCGGTGACTGGAACAGTACGTCCTTGGGCATCAAAGACGCGTGTCATACCGAGTTTATAGCCGAGAAGCGGAGTCATAGTAGTGCTCTGAACTTGGGATAACCCAGAGGTTCTGCGGGATGCTTATAAAATAATTACATTTTGATTTCGATGTCCACTCCGGCTGGAAGATCCAGGTTCATGAGGGAATCAATGGTGGAAGAAGTGGGATTAACCACGTCAATCAAGCGCTTATGAACACGCATTTCAAACTGCTCGCGAGAATCTTTATCTACGTGAGGACTTCGTAGTACCGTAGTAATCTTTTTATCCGTAGGTAACGGAATAGGACCAACTACTTGGGCACCGGAACGAATTGCGGTATCAATAATATGCTTGGCAGACTTATCGATAATACGATAGTCATATGCCTTCAATCTGATGCGGATTTTTTGCTTCGTGGCGTCTGCCATTGCTTTGCTTATACTTCTTAACACACGAACTCCACCCTGTTGTGGGTGGAGCTACGCGTAACAAGAACTATTTGAGAATTTTGACTACTACTCCAGAACCAACGGTACGGCCACCTTCGCGAATAGCGAAGCGCATACCATCTTCCATAGCTACAGGAACGATGAGTTTAACAACCATTTTGATAGTGTCGCCTGGCATAACCATTTCAACACCAGCTGGAAGTTCAACTTCACCAGTTACGTCTGTAGTACGAACGTAGAACTGAGGTTTATATCCTTTGAAGAAAGGAGTGTGACGTCCACCTTCTTCTTTAGTAAGAACATATACTTCAGATTCGAAGTCTGTGTGAGGAGTGATAGAACCTGCCTTGGCGATAACCTGACCGCGTTCAATATCTTCGCGCTCAATACCACGGAGGAGAATACCAACGTTGTCACCAGCTTGGCCGGATTCAAGTTGCTTACGGAACATTTCAACACCGGTAACAGTAACCTTTTTGGTTGGCTTGATACCAACGATTTCAACTTCTTCACCAACTTTTACTTGACCACGTTCAATACGACCAGTTGCAACAGTACCACGGCCCTTGATGGAGAAGACGTCTTCAATAGGCATCAAGATTGGCTTGTCGATTTCACGAACTGGATCTGGAACGTAGGTATCAAGAGCGTTTACAAGCTCCATGATGGCAGCTTCGTACTTAGGATCGCCTTCAAGAGCCTTGAGAGCTGAACCTTTAATAACTGGGACTTCATCACCTGGGAAGTTGTACTTGGTCAAAAGATCACGTACTTCTACTTCTACTAGGTCAACGAGGTCTGGATCAGCCATATCAAGCTTATTCAAGAACACAACAATGTTCTTTACACCAACTTGGTTAGCAAGCAAGATGTGCTCACGAGTTTGTGGCATTGGTCCGTCAGCAGCAGAAACTACAAGGATTGCAGCATCCATCTGAGCGGCACCAGTAATCATGTTCTTTACGTAGTCAGCGTGACCTGGACAGTCAACGTGAGCGTAGTGACGAACATCTGATTCGTACTCCTGGTGAGAAGTGGCAATGGTAATACCACGAGCCTTTTCTTCAGGGGCGTTATCGATATCTGCGTAGTTACGTGCCTGAGCAAGACCTTTCTTAGCCAGGATAGTACAGAGCGCAGCAGTCAAAGTAGTCTTACCGTGGTCTACGTGACCGATGGTACCCACATTGACGTGCGGCTTGGTGCGTTGGAAGACTTCTGCCATGCAACTCCTTAAGGGTTATTTATGATGATTGAATAAATGAAATGCGTGTATATACACAACAAATCCGGCAAAAACCGTATCAAAAGCTACTATGACGAAATTATTCTTCCTTGTCAACAGATGTAGAAATGTGGGCATATGTGGCAAAAGCTTAGCCCACTTCGCCTTGGATAACTTTTGCCACATATGCCCACATTTCTAGTCTTCAATAAGGCACGAAGCGGCGCCATCTACTGCTATAACTACGTGGTCCAGAAGGGTAATATTCATAAGTTCGGCAGCTTTCTGAATTCGTTCTGTAAAAATGCGATCTTCCTTACTGGGCTTACAGGTTCCTGAAGGATGATTGTGCACTAAAATAATACTTTGCAGGTCGCGTTTAACAGCAGGATGAAGCACCTCTAGCGGTGTAACGTGGAGGGATCCAGATGCACTAGAGGTAATGATCTGCTCGTAGACAATTTGATAACGATTATTAATGAGGAGAACTCGCAGCTGCTCTTCCGGCAAATATGCCATGGCACGGTAAAGCAAATCTACATCTTGAATGCCTCGCACATACGGAAAAGAGCCGATTGAAGGAGAAAACAAGCGCCTGCCAAAATACACAATGGCGAGTATCTTTTCTGCTTCATCTCTAGGCACATGAAGAATGTCTTCTACATCTTTAACGGTATGAAGAATGCGGAAAAGATGAACGCCATACTCTTTGACTGCCTTAATGGTGGCACTCTGTGGCCCTAGTGCCGTCTTTAATAATTCCTGCACCTCGGTGATTTCAGGACCGTCAATTAAGGGCGCTACTACGTCTTCAGGCAGCGGTGCATCGCGAATGACGTAGGGCTGTAACGGAGGGATGACGTATGGGTGCATGGCATCCATTTTAGGCAAAATGAAGAATGATCGCAATTATTAAAAGATCATTAAATAAAAAAGCCCCAGCCGAGGCCGGAGCTTTTTTTCGCCCAATATACCTACTTCAACTTCCCTTCGACAATCTGTTGCTGCACATTTGGTGGAACATCAGCATAGTGATGGAATTCCATGGTTGAAGTAGCACGACCCTGGCTCATAGAGCGAAGCGTTGTGGTGTACCCAAACATGTTTGCCAATGGCACTTGAGCATCAATAACCTTGAGGCCAACGCGCTCAGTAGTACCCATAATTTGACCACGACGACTATTAATGTCGCCCATGATTTCACCGAAGTAATCTTCAGGAACCAAGACTTCAACTTTCATGATAGGTTCAAGAATTGAAGGGTTGGCTTTCTTCACACCAGCCTGAGCTGCCATGGATCCAGCAATTTTGAATGCCATTTCTGAAGAGTCTACGTCGTGGTAAGAACCATCTTTCAGAGTGACTTTTACATCAAGTACTGGGTAGCCGGCAATAACACCACGCTCAAGAGCTTCACGAATTCCTTCTTCTGAAGGCTTAATGAATTCCTTAGGAATGGAGCCACCAACAATCTTGTTTTCAAAGACGAAGCCAGAACCTTCTTCACCTGGTTCCATATCAATGACAACGTGACCAAACTGACCACGACCACCGGACTGACGAACAAACTTACCTTCAACATCCTTAACGGCTGTACGAATGGTTTCTTTGAACGCAACCTGAGGCTGACCAACATTGGCTTCAACCTTGAATTCACGCTTCATGCGGTCTACCAAGATTTCCAAGTGCAACTCACCCATTCCAGCAATAAGCGTCTGGCCAGTTTCCTGGTTTGAGGTAATACGGAAGGTTGGATCTTCTTCGGCCAAACGAGCAAGGGCAATACCCATTTTCTCTTGGTCGGCCTTGGTTTTTGGCTCAATGGACTGTTGAATAACAGGATCGGCAAAGTTAATCTTTTCTAGCAAAATAGGCTTTGCCTGATCTGACATGGTGTCACCAGTTGTGGTGTTCTTCAAACCAATGGCAGCTGCGATTTCACCAGAGAATACCTCTGTTACATCTTCACGGTGGTTGGCATGGAGACGAACTAGGCGACCAATGCGCTCGTTCTCACCTTTTGAACTGTTGAATACATATGAACCAGCTTTGAGCTGTCCAGAGTACACACGGAAGAAGGTAAGCTTACCCACGAATGGGTCTGATGCAATTTTGAAGGCCAAAGCAGAGAACGGCTCTGAGTCATCTGCGTGACGCTCAACAGGCTCCCCTGTCTTAAGGTCAGTACCTTTAATGGCAGGAATGTCTAATGGGGATGGAAGGTATTCAACTACCGCATCAAGCATGGACTGTACACCTTTGTTCTTGAGAGCAGAGCCACAAAGAACAGGAATGAGTGTACGAGCTAAAGTTCCCTTGCGGATACCCATGCGAAGCTCAGCCAAAGTGAGTTCTTCACCACTGAAGAACTTCTCCATAAGGGTGTCATCTTGCTCGGCAATTTTTTCGAGCAATTTGGTGTGCCACTTTTGGTAGAGTTCTTGGTAGTCAGCAGGAACGTCAATATCTTCGTAGAGCTTGCCCATGTCATCTTTGAACATGCGAGCCTTACCGGTAAGAAGATCAATAATACCTGTGAAATCTGCCTCCGTACCAATTGGAAGTTGTACGGGAATAGCATTTGGATTCAAACGATCAAGAATGGACTGATAGGCTTTGAAGAAATCAGCACCCATGCGGTCAAGCTTGTTGATGAAACAGATGCGAGGCACCCCGTATTCATCGGCCTGACGCCATACTGTTTCAGACTGTGGCTCAACACCAGCAACACCATCAAATACTACAACACCACCGTCTAGTACGCGGAGTGAGCGCTGTACTTCAACAGTAAAGTCTACGTGACCTGGTGTATCAATAATATTTAAGCGGTGAGTATCGTTTCCTGGGCGAGTTGAAGGTGTCCAGAAAGCAGTAGTTGCGGCAGAGGTGATGGTAATACCACGCTCTTGCTCTTGTTCCATCCAGTCCATGGTGGCGGCACCATCGTGCACTTCACCAATTTTGTGTGTTTTACCGGTATAGAACAATACACGCTCAGTGGTGGTAGTTTTACCAGCATCAATGTGGGCAATAATTCCAATATTCCGAACTTTTTCCAGAGGGTATTCGCGGGCCATATAGTTTTACTCCTTTGATTAACGACGTGCGAAGTGTGCGAAGGCACGGTTTGCCTCAGCCATACGGTGAGTTTCGTCCTTTTTACGAACGGCACCACCTTCATTGTTGTATGCATTTACCAATTCAGCAGCAAGCTTCTGCGCCATTGGCTTACCTTTGGCGGCACGAGCTGCATCAAGCAACCAACGCATGGCCAACATAAGACGACGAGAACGAGGAACTTCTACAGGAACCTGAAGGTTAGCACCACCAACACGGCGACCACGTACTTCAACTACAGGAGTAATATTCTTGATAGCACCTTCTAGGGCTTCAAGTGGTTCAACACTCAACTTTTCACCAGCAGCTTCAATGGCCTCATAGGCAATTTTGCGAGCAACTGACTTCTTACCATTCTTCATGATATAGTTCACCATCTTAGCGACGGTTACTGAACCATACTTCTCATCCGGCGCTAATTCGTGCCGGTCAATGTGACTTGTTCCGCGTGACATAAAAGACTCCTAAATTAGATGTGGTCTGCGACTTCCCTGGAGTAGGTACTGCAAACCGGTTGTTAAATCTCTTGAGAGTATAGCTCGTTGTATTAAATTTTGCAACCTGTTATACAGGGAAAGTGAAAGGTCAGAGCGTCACATTAAATCGTCGCCTAGCCAGTTTGATAGAAAACATTTGGACGTGGTTTTGCCTTATCCTGATTGTGCTCTTTCTTATTGGAATGGCACTCAACCCCTTCTCGCTGATACGGCCAGAAGTACTCGCAGCAATCCTGGCGTTTACTATCTTGGAAACTCTCGTAAAGCTCTTCCAAGACAAAAAGAGTTACTGGAAGGCTGCGTGCATGATTCCTGTAGCAGGATCACTTGCCTATTACCTCACTCCTCACTGGAGTCCCGGTTGGGCAATTGCAGGCGCTGCTATTGGAAACATCTGCGCACTTGTTTTACAGGGCGTCGCTTTCGACGGCTCAACTGAAGGCTAGTACCCTCCACCACCTACTTCGCTTCCCTACATATGGGGAAGCTTTTTTGTTAACAAAAAAAGAACCGGTTTCCCGGTTCTTTCTCTAGCTACCTAATTTATTTAGCAGCGGGCTTCTTCACGCCGTATAGTGAACGGCTCTTCTTACGATCTTTCACACCTTGAGCATCAAGTTTGCCACGGATGATGTGGTACTTAACACCTGGCAAGTCTTTCACACGACCACCACGGATAAGAACTACTGAGTGTTCCTGAAGGTTGTGACCTTCACCAGGAATATACGCCCAGGTTTCAATACCGTTTACCAAACGAACACGTGCAACTTTACGTTGAGCAGAGTTTGGCTTTTTAGGTGTAGTGGTAGTTACCTTGATACAAACACCACGTTTCTGTGGGGCGTTCATAGGAACGGGCCGTTTCTTGAAAGTGTTAAAAGTAGACTTCAACGCACCTGCGTTGGCCTTGCTTTTAGGTTGTTTGCGGGACTTCCGCAATAATTGGTTGATTGTTGGCATACAGTGGTTGGGTTAGGCTTGAGCTTCCAGCTCTTTTTTAGCTTCGGCGTCATAGCCGGTTCCAGCAGGGATGAGCTTACCAATAATTACGTTTTCTTTCAAGCCTTTGAGCTCATCACGCTTGCCTTGAACGGCAGCATCAATGAGAACTGAGGTTGTTTCTTGGAAGGAAGCCGCTGAAAGGAAGCTCTTTGTGCGCAAGGAAACTCGGGTAATACCAAGGAGTTGCTGATCGGCCAGAGTCTTGTGTCCGGCAGAGTGAGCAGCGCGGAAATCAACCTGTTCAATGGTTTGACCATTGATGTAGTCTGCACCGGCAGCATCAGTAACCTGAACCTTGGAAAGCATCTGACGAATAATGATTTCGATGTGTTTGTTGTGGATGGTCTGACCCTGAGAAGAGTAGATCTTCTGCACTTCATTCACAATATAGCGCTCAATGCCCTTGCGGCCAGTAAGTGCCAACAGCTGTTGCAGATCAAGGTGGCCTTCAATGAGCGGAGAACCCTTTTCAATTTCATCGCCATCTTCAACTTTCAACGAAAGAGCCGTAGTAACCGTGTACTCGCGGGTAGCCTTTTCATGGGCTGTAATGGTAACTTTACCTGCCTCTACAGTAGCAACTCCCAAGAGAGTGGCACGAAGCGTACGTCCTTCAACATTCTGGGCAATGATATCTTTTGGCTGAACCTTATCACCATCTTTGATGGCAACAGTGAATTCTACTGGGATATGTACTACCTGCTTATCAGGTTCAAGAGACGTGATGGTTACCAGTGTGTCATCGGCACGTTCTTCAACGTGAACGCGACCAGTGATTTCGGCCACAATAGCTGGAGTCTTTGGGGAACGAGCCTCAAAGAGCTCTTCTACGCGAGGCAAACCTGCGGTAATGTCACCACCACTCTGAACTACACCACCCATGTGGAAGGTCTTCATGGTCAACTGAGTTCCTGGCTCACCAATGGCTTGAGCAGCAATAATACCAACAGCTTCACCATGACGAACCAATTCGCCACTGGCCAAGTTTTGACCGTAACAGTGCTGACAAATGCCCCAAGGAGCGTGACAGTACAACGGTGAGCGAACCACTACTTCTTCAAGACCGGCTTCAACAAGCTTCTTTGCTACTTCATCAGTAATGAAAGTATTGTGCGCAATGCCTACCTGTTCACCACAGGTATAGCGACCAACGAGAGAACCTTCGAAGTGATCGTTGAATTGGAGTTCATCCTTCTTATAGAGAGTTACACCACCGGTAGTACCACAATCATCAGCGGCAACTACTACATCTTGTGCAACGTCAACCAAACGACGAGTAAGGTACCCAGCGTCAGATGTACGAAGTGCGGTATCTGCACGACCTTTACGTGAACCGTGCGTTGAGATGAAGTACTCAAAGACGGTAAGACCTTCTTTGAAGTTGCTCTTCAACGGGATTTCAATAATGTCTCCGGATGGGTTTCCAACCAAACCTTTCATACCAGCGATCTGGTTCAGGTTTGTCACCGTACCACGGGCACCAGAATTGAAGATGCTCATGATTGGGTTAGTAGGCAAGAAGCCTTTCATCACTTCTTTCTCAAGCTCTTTACCTGCAGCGGTCCAAAGCTCAACGGTTTTGATGTACTGCTCATTGCTGGTAATCAAACCACGACGATACTGCTTATCAATTTCTTCCAAGAGGTTTTCAGTCTTTTGCAAAACTTCAGGTTTGTTCTTTGGAATAACGATATCTGAAAGAGAGAAGGTAATACCTGAGCGCTCAGCATACGTGAAGCCAGTATCTTTCAAAGCATCAACGAATTCAGCAGTCTGCTCAATACCTAATTCTGCAAAGCTGCGGGCAATAAGCTTGCCAAGACCCTTTTTATCCATGAGACCCGTTTGGTAGCCCATTTCGACAGGAACAATCTTGTTGAACTGAATCTGACCAACTGAAGTTTCAATGAGTTCACCATTGATGACAACCTTAATCTTGGCACGTAACGCTACGATGTCTTGATCGTATGCCATGAGTGCTTCATCGGCGGTACTAAAGGTACGACCTTCACCAAGAGCGCCTTCTTCAAGTACAGAGATGTAGTAACAACCAAGAATCATATCTTTGGTAGGAGCCACAATAACTTCACCTGAAGCTGGCTTCAAGAGGTTGTGACTAGCAAGCATGATAGTACCAGCCTCTAGCTGTGCAGGCTTGGAAAGAGGAACGTGAACGGCCATCTGGTCACCATCGAAGTCAGCGTTATACGCCGTACAAACGAGTGGGTGAATTTGGATAGACTTACCTTCAATAAGTACTGGCTGGAAGGCCTGAATACCTAGACGGTGCAAGGTTGGAGCACGGTTGAGGAGTACAAAGTGATCTTTAGTAATGTCTTCCAAGATGTCCCAAACAAAGCTTTCACCCTGTTCAAGCAAGCGAGTAGCGTTCTTTACATTGTGTACGTATCCCCCACTGATGAGCCGACCAATAAGGAATGGCTTGAAGAGTTCCAAGGCCATCATCTTAGGCAGACCACACTGGTGAAGTTTCAACTTAGGACCAACCACAATAACTGAACGTCCAGAGTAGTCTACGCGTTTTCCAAGCAAGTTCTGACGGAAACGGCCTTGCTTTCCACGAAGCATATCTGACAAGCTCTTCAGCTTGCGCTTCAAACCTGTTGCAGCGGCTGCAGCCTTACCACGACGAGCATTGTTATCCACAAGAGCATCAACTGCTTCTTGCAACATGCGCTTTTCGTTGCGGGTAATAACTTCAGGCGCACCAGAGTTGAGGAGCTTCTTCAAACGGTTGTTTCGGTTGAGAACACGGCGATACAAGTCGTTCAAGTCGCTTGCTGCAAAACGACCACCATCAAGCTGCACCATAGGGCGCAAATCTGGTGGGATGACTGGAAGACGAGTAAGTACAAACCAGACTGGGTTAATCTTTGCTTTCAACAAATCTGTGTACAGCTTCAAGCGACGAATAGCCTTACGACGATTCAATGGGCTTGCAGTCTCAGACTCAGAACGCAGACGAACAACACCAGCTTCCAAATCAACAACCTGCAAGAGGTCTTGAATGGCTTCTGCACCAATGCCAACTTTGATGATGGCACCGTAGCGAAGGGAAAGATCGTGGTATGTAGCCTCAGAGATTACCTTACAAGCGCCCAAGCTATTAAGCTCAGCCTTGGTTTCTTTGTAATCTACTTCAACTTGTTGGAGCTTCAAGAGATTGTCGCCGTCAACTTCGGAGGCAGGCTTGCCATCCAAAAGCTGTTGCTTAATTTCTTTGAATTCAGTTTCAAGCTGCTCAAGGGCATCGGTACGAACTGGCTCGTTTACCTCAAGGATAACGTAGGCAGCAAAGTAGATAATCTTTTCCAGGTCTGCAACAGACATATCAAGCAACATACCAAGAACTGAAGGAACACCCTGAACGTACCAGATGTGCGCAACAGGAACGGCTAGGTCAATGTGACCCATGCGAACGCGACGAACGAATGACTTCGTTACCTCAACGCCACACTTGTCACAAATAATGCCCTTGTAGCGAATGGACTTATACTTGCCACAGTAACATTTGTAATCTTGGGTAGGACCAAAGATGCGCTCACAGAAAAGACCATCGCGCTCAGGCTTCTGAGTACGGTAGTTGATGGTTTCTGGCTTCAAAGTCTCACCGTGAGACCAACTTAAAATAGTTTCAGGACTAGCAACGCGTAGTTGTACCGCGTTGAAGTCATTGGATTGTTCTGCGAACTCTTGTGTCTTCATAGGGATTTCTTGCGCGTTGATTAAAGGGTTGTAGGTGCTTCTTCTTCAACTACGTCCTCGTCCATGGCACCGGTAGCAATTTCAGTGAGCTCTTCGTCTAGCTCTTCTACGGCCTCAGCGTCGGCAAATTCATCGCTTTCTTCATCCATGTCATCGTCAAGATCTTCCAAGTGTGCCGTGGAAGCGTTTGGCTTCACGGGAACCTTTGGCTTGTCTACCGGTTCAATTTCACCATCGTCGGTGATGAGCTTTACCTCAAGGGCAAGGCCTTGCAACTCACGAACCAATACGTTGAATGACTCTGGAATGGAAGGTTTCTGAATTTCTTCGTTACGAATGATGGCTTCGTACGCTTTGGCACGTCCAACAGTATCGTCTGACTTGATAGTCAACATTTCTTGCAAGATGTGAGCGGCACCGTACGCTTCAAGTGCCCATACTTCCATTTCTCCGAAACGCTGGCCACCCATTTGCGCCTTACCACCAAGTGGCTGCTGCGTAATCATACTGTAAGGACCAACTGAACGAGCGTGCATTTTATCGTCAACCAAGTGAGAAAGTTTCAACATGTAGTTGATACCTACTGTTACTGGGTTTTCGTATGCCTTACCGGTTTTGCCGTCAAAGAGCGTTACCTTGCCGTTTTCAGGCAGGCCGGCTTTGCGCATTTCTTCGGCTAACATGTCGTCGTTTACATCGGCAAATACTGGAGTTGCAACCTTTTCGCCGTTCTTGTGTGCGGCCCAGCCAAGGGTGGTTTCCATGATCTGACCCAAGTTCATACGTCCAATTACACCAAGTGGATTGAGGATCATATCAATTGGCGTACCGTCTTCAAGGTATGGCATGTCTGCAACGGGAACGATGATGGAGATAACTCCTTTGTTTCCGTGGCGACCAGCAAGCTTATCTCCTACTGAGATCTTGCGAAGCTGAGCAACCGTGATTTCAACAGATTGGAAGACACCAGTTGAAAGCTCATCGTCATTATCTTTTGAGAAAATCTTGATGCTGATAACCTTACCGCGCTCTCCGTGAGGAAGGCGAAGTGAAGAGTCACGCACGTCTTTAGCTTTTTCACCGAATACGGCTCGAAGCAAACGCTCTTCAGCGGTAAGCTCAGTTTCACCCTTAGGGCTAATCTTACCTACCAAGATGTCGCCAGACTCAACTTCTGCACCAATACGAACTATACCTTCTTCATCCAAGTTGCGAAGGGCTTCTTCACCAACGTTTGGAATATCACGGGTAATCTGTTCAGGGCCTAGTTTGGTGTCACGGACATCTAGTGTGTACTTTTCAATGTGAACTGAAGTGTAGTTATCTTGCTGAAGCAAACGCTCAGAAAGGATAATAGCGTCTTCGAAGTTGTAACCACCCCAAGACATGAATGCTACCAGGATGTTCTGACCAAGAGCTAGTTCACCGTTTTCCGTAGCGGAAGAATCGGCAAGCAAACCGCCCTTTTCAATTTTATCGCCAACGTTACAAGATGGACGCTGACTCATTAAGGTTCCCTGGTTTGAACGAACAAACTTGGAAAGCTTATAGAGGTGAGAAACACCTTTAGTATCTTTGATAGTGATTTGATCGGCTGCAACGTGAGAAACAACTCCTTCAACGTCTGAAAGTACGACATGTCCAGATTGAGCAGCGGCGGCAGCCTCAAGACCCGTTCCTACAACAGGAGAGCTTGGGCGAATGGTAGGCACTGCCTGACGTTGCATGTTGGCACCCATGGAGGCACGGGCTGCATCATCGTTAGCCAAACCTGGAATGAGGTTAGTAGTGATAGAGAAAGCCTGCTGTGAAGAAACGTCTACGAAGTCAATCTTTTCAACGTTTTCAATGCTTGGCTTACCAAACTTACGCACGGTTGTGCGCTTTTCTACAATAACGCCACCCTTATCTACGTGGAGTGAAGCAGGAGCAATAACGTACTTTTCTTCTTCAGCTGCATCTAGGTAGACGATTTCTTCAGTAACGGTTGCGCCACCATTGGTGTTCTTCTGTACCTTGCGGTATGGAGTTTCAATGAAGCCGTAATCGTTTACGCGAGCGTATGAAGCCAAGTACTGTACCAAACCAATGTTTGGTCCTTCAGGAGTTTCAATAGGACACATGCGACCGTAGTGGGAAGCGTGTACGTCACGTACTTCGAAACCAGCACGCTCACGTGACAAGCCACCTTGACCCGTAGCCGTAAGACAGCGCTTGTGCTCAAGCTCTGCAATTGGGTTGGTCTGGTTCATGAACTGAGAAAGCTGAGAAGAAGCGAAGAACTCTTGCAGTGCAGCAACAATAGGACGACTGTTTACCAACTGAGCTGGAGTTACTGTCTCTAGATCTGCAACTGACATACGATCACGGATGTTACGCTCAAGACGTACCATACCAACGCGCATACGGTTCTGTACCAATTCACCAACTGAACGAACACGACGGTTGAACAAGCTATCCATATCATCAGCTTCTGAACCTTTTGTGGTGTTCAGGCGGATGATTTCTTTGACGATATCAACGATGTCTTGTGGACGAAGCACGCGGTTATCGCGGTTGTTTGGAATATCAAGACCAAGGCGCTTGTTGAGCTTGTAGCGACCAACATGACCAAGATCATAACGCTTTGGACTGTAGAAGAGAGCTTCTAGGAAAGCCTGAGCGTTCTCTGGTGTAGCAAGGTCACCTGGACGAATACGCTTATACACCTCAACGTAGCCTTCTTGTTGGCTTTCAGCTGGGTCTTTTTCTAGCGTTGCCTCTATGTAAGAGTGCTCAGCTGTATCTACATCTAGGAAAAGCTGACGGATTTCATCGGTAGTACCAAAACCAAGCGCACGAAGGAGTGTGGTGACAGGAATACGGCGCTTGCGGTCAACCTTAACGGAGATAACATTGCGGCTGCTGGTCTCAAATTCCAACCACGCCCCACGTGAAGGAATTAACTTGGCACCAAAAAGCTGCCGGTCAACTGCCGGTTCTGAAGTAAAGAGTACACCGTACGAGCGTACAATCTGTGAAACAACTGCGCGTTCAACACCATTTACAATGAACGTACCATTCTTGGTCATCATGGGGAATTCACCCAAGTAGACGTCATTTTCCTTCACTTCACCGGTCTGACGGTTTGTGAGTACGGCACGAACCTTCAACTGAGAACGGAAGGTCATGTTCTTATCCATGGCCTCGTCAGCGGTGAGCTTTGGAGCTTCAAAGCTGTAGTCCCTGAACTCTAGAACGAGGTTTTTGCCAGTGAAATCTTCAATAGGAGAGATTTCATCCAGCAATTCACGGATACCATCGCCTAAAAGCCATTGGTATGACTTTGTCTGAACCTCAATGAGGTTAGGAAGCGGGTATGTAAAGTTCTCCTTACCAATAGTACGACGCAGTGCGGTAGACGGCATAATTCGCTTCTCCATTGTTAGAGAGGATGCTGTCAAACCTGTAAATACAGATATGACAGCCCTCAAAAGGGGCTGCTAAAGATTGGCAGTCTGCTCTCATCTCACTCCAGTTTGGGACCTGGTTGTGTAGATGGGTAAGAAAGAGAACTTCTATGCTATTCGCAGTATACGAAAAAATCAGATACCCGTCAAGAGAGAAACCAAGCCTTCATTGGTAACGGCGGAGATTGGATAGACATCTTTGCCGGTAGCTTTTTTCAGGGCTTTTACGCGCCGGGTGACCTCTTCAGGAGGAAGTAATTCAATTTTAGTAAGAGCAATGCGTTCAGGTTTGGTGGAAAGAGCCTCACTCCACGCTTCTAGTTCTTGGCGAATGAGCTTATAAGAAGCAAGTAGTTCTTCAGGTTCAGCTGTACATTCTATACAGTGAATAATGGTACGCGTACGTTCTACGTGCTTTAAGAATTGCACACCAAGACCCTTACCTTCATGAGCACCTTCAATGAGTCCAGGTAAATCAGCAATTACTAATGACGTCACTTCTTTACCCTGACGCACTTCTGCTACACCCAACTGAGGTTCTAAGGTTGTAAAGGGATAATTGGCAATCTTTGGTTGTGCTTGAGAGACCGAGGCCAAGAGCGTTGACTTGCCGGCATTTGGTAAACCAACCAATCCAACGTCTGCAATAAGCTTCAACGTGAGACGGATGGTCATTTCCTGCCCTGGTAGGCCATCATTATGCCTGGTAGGAGCTTGCTGGATGGAAGACTTGAAGTGCCAGTTTCCCCAACCGCCATTGCCGCCTTTAGCAAGAATGGTACGTTCCCCATTTTCTTTAATTTCGGCAAATGTCTTCCAGGTGTTGTCTTCTTGTTTTATTTCAATGAGCGTACCAAGAGGCAATTGAATAATAGTATCCTCAGAAGATTTGCCTGTTTTACGCTGAGTACTGCCGTTGTCACCAGGGCGTCCTTCAATGCGGTCTGTGCGAGCCAAGTGATTGAGAGCATGGAGGTTAAACTGACCTTCAAGTACTACATTGCCGCCATGGCCGCCATCGCCGCCATCTGGGCCGCCGTATGGGACATATTTTTCATGTCGAAAAAGAGTGGCGCCATCGCCACCTTTTCCTGCACGAACTAAGAGTGTTTTTTCGTCTATGAACATTAGGGTAAATATACCATAGGATTAACAGGTTCGCCATCTATTCTCACTTCAAAGTGTAAATGGGGACCCGTGGAGTTGCCAGTATCACCACTTAGTGCAATCTCATCACCCACACTCACAACCTCCCCTTCATGCACGAGGAGTTTCGAAAGGTGACCGTAGAGAGTACTTATTTTACTGTTCTGCTCTTTGATAATAATGTCAGTGCCGTAACCACCATTCCAACCTGTTTCAGCAAATGTCACCGTGCCATCCGTTGCCGCGTGAACGGGTGTTCCTATGTTAGTTACCATATCTACCCCAGTGTGACCTTTAGGACCGTATGCTTCTTTATTTCCACCAAAATATTGTGAAATATATCTAGGACGGAGTGGATATGCCACACTTCCATCGTCTGAGCTAGTTTGAGTGGTTTTTTTAAGCGCTGCAATTTGATCAACAGTAGCTGGCGCAGAAGGAACAGTTAAAATCTGACCTGGATAGATGCTATTAATACTTTTAATGTTTGGATTTGCTACCAAGAAATCAATGCTGGCCATTTTATATTCTGCGGCAATACCGCCCAATGTCTCCCCCGAAGCTACAACATGGGTGCCTGGTTGAGGTTGAGTCACATCATCTGCTGAAGTAGTGATACCACCAATGTTCTCACCCGAGACAGCAACTTGGCTTAATCCAAGATGAGTATTCAACTGGTGAGTATCTGGTGAAATATAATTTCCAAGAATAAAAGAGATTTTTTCCTGTTCACCATCAGCAAAACTAACGGGTGCCGAATGGACCCATTCAATGACTGAGAAGGTAAGAGCACATACCGTGAGTCCTAAAGAGACAAGCCGGATGCGACTATGGACTACCCGCGCATAGGTTCGCGCGGTGCGAGTGGCCAAAAACCGATATAAACAAAGAGAAACAACTTTTACCGTGAAGAGCAGACGTCCAAACGGACTGGGAGGCTCCTTCAGAATTGTTGAAATACTATCCTCCGACGTGCAGAACAATGCCCCTATTCCGCGTTACAGATGAGATTGACACCTAAATAGTGTACCAAAGGTAGACAACTTAAGCAACCACTTAAGGGCTTCCTAGAGACCTAAAGGCATGCGTTGCTGCTCTGTTCTAAAGAGGTGAACCATGTCATCAACCTTAATATCTTCAGCGCCTGTAGAGATGGCAAGCTCAAGACCACACTCAGAACCAGTACCTACACTCTTAACTTCATCACGACCACGACGAACGCCGATGGTTTTACCAATTGCAATTTCTTTTTCACCACGCATGACACGTGCGTTGCGCTTTGGCTCCATGAGACCTTCTTCTACACGGCCACCCAATACCACGTTTTTGCGGTTATCACGGAAGCGTACCAAGATTTTTAAGGCACCAACAGGAATTTCTATTTCTTCGTTTGGCATTAATTCACTGAGAGCTGCACGAACGGCATCGAACAGTTCATACACTACGCTGTAGAGTGAAATGACTACTTTTTCACGGTCAGAAAGGGTCTTTACTGCTGCAGGAACACGAACATGGAAACCAAGAACAAGAGCGTGACCTGCTTGAGCCATGGTAATATCACTTTCTGTAATATCACCTACACCATCAGCAATGATGCGCACTTCAATGTAGTCGTTTTTAAGCTGTTGCAGTCCATTGCGAATTGCTTCAAGAGAGCCAATGGCATCTGCCTTTACCACCACATTCATGATGTTCTTACTACCCTCTTTTTGAGCCTTCACCTGCAGAGTAGACTGACTACTACCAGCGGCACGCTTGGCCGTTTGGCCACGGAGGAAATTACGTGCGGAATCACGTGCTTCTTTTTCTGAGAGGAATATAGCAAACTGTTCACCAAAGTTAGGCAAGCCAGAAAGACCACTAATGGCCACTGGCATGGAAGGAGTGCCTTCGGTAATTTTCTTTCCCTTGTGATCAGTAAGTGTACGAACACGGCCGGAGACACTACCAATGGCAATGTAATCACCAACATGTACGGTACCATTTTGAATGAGCGCGGTTGCAACTGGTCCAATACCAGGGCGAAGGTTTGACTCAACTACTACACCAACGGCAGGAACATCGTAGTTTGCCTTGAGGTCACGTAAGTCTGTGGAAAGCAAAATCATTTCCAAGAGGTCTTCAATACCCGTGTTTTTGATAGCGGAAACGGGAACGGTAATGGTTTTGCCTCCCCAGTCTTCTGGAGTAAGATCATGTTCGGCCAATTGCGCCTTTACTTTATCAAGGTCTGCATCTGGCTTATCAACCTTATTGATTGCCACCAAAACTGGTACTTGCATTTCACGAGCATGATTGATGGCTTCAACGGTTTGAGGCTTAATTCCATCATCTGCAGCAACAACAAGTACTACTAGATCAGTAATTTGTGCACCGTGACGACGCATGGCCTCAAACGCGGAGTGACCTGGAGTATCTAAGAATGTGATGGTACGAGGATTACCACCAGCTTTTGGCTTTACGTCAATTTGATATGAACTGATGTGCTGAGTGATACCACCGCTTTCGCCAGCAGCTACGTTTGTCTTGCGGATAGTATCAAGGAGTGTGGTTTTTCCATGGTCAACGTGACCCATGATGGTCACAATTGCTGGGCGTTGCTTGGCATCTTTGCCGGTAGCGGCTACGCGCTTAATTTCAACTGGATTCTGCGTTTCATTCTTGCGCACAACTTCTAGGCCAAAATCATCTGCCACGATGGCTGCGGTATCAAAGTCAACGTCTTCGTTGATGGTAGCAAGCACACCAAAGCCCATCAGCTTGCCAATTACGGACGTTACGGGCTGATTGAGGGCATCGGCTAATTGTTTGACCGTCATGACTGACGGCAGCTCTAGAGGAGTTTTTTCTGACATAGCAAACTATTGGTTCCGAGTAACTATACCACACCCGAACAGATTAAGCCAGAACCTTTACTCGGAGGCAGCAGGTTCTTCGGCAACTATTTCATCTTCACTTAAGATTGCGGCACTGGCAACTTTTTCAGTTCCGTTCAAACGCATGAGTGTTACGCCTTGAGTAACCCGACCAAGCTTCTTCACACTCTTAAGTGGTGTCTTAATAATAGTCCCCTTACTTGAGATGAGCATAAGCTCGCCTTCATCTCCAGGTACGACAGAAGCATGTACTACATTTCCCACTTTGGCCGTCACCGCAGCTACCTTAATACCCATGCCAGCACGATGCTGCAAGTCATATTCGGTTAATGCTGTACGTTTGCCAAAGCCGTTCTCAAAGACTACCAACATGTTATCTCTGGTAAGCTCTTCATCGGCCAGAACATCCATAGAAACAATATGATCATCAGGGCGCATCTTCATGCCACGTACACCAGAGGCTGAACGTCCAGTTGGGCGAATCTCACCCTCTTTAAAGAGGATTCCTTGTGCCTTGGCCGTGACCATGAGCACGTTATCCTTACCATCTGAAGGCTGTACCCATTGCAAGGCATTTCCCTGGGCAAGATTGATGGCAATAATACCGTTCTTGCGAACGTTTGAGTATGCCTTAATCTCAGTCTTCTTCACGGTACCATCTGTGGTTCCCATGATGAAGTAACCGCCGGAGGCTTCGCGTTCTTTTGGAAGTGTCAGCATTGCTGTCACTTTCTCGTTCTGGCCAATTTGAATAACGTTCACAATGGCCTGACCCTTGGCTTGGCGACTACCAACGGCAATCTCAAATACCTGCGTGCGGTAGAGTCTGCCCAAATCGGTGAAGAAGTAGATGACATCATGCGTCTTAGCAGTCATAAGGAAGGCAACTTCGTCTTCTTCCTTCGTGTTCATACCAGCAACTCCCTTGCCTCCCCTGCCCTGGGATTTATAGGTATCACGCTGAACACGCTTGATGTAGTTGGTCTTAGTAAGAGAAATAATGACTTCCTCGTTTGGAATGAGGTCCTCTGCGGTAAAGCCTTTCAAGTCACTCTGAATAATCTTAGTACGACGTGGGATGGCGTAATTATCCTTAATGCCTTGTGTTTCTTCGCGAATGATTGCCAGGATCTTTTCTTCATGAGCAAGCAAATCTAAGCACCAAGCGATGAATTTCATCTTTTCGTCGTATTCATCCTGCAAACGCTGACGCTCCAAGCCAACCAAACTAGAGAGACGCATATCAAGGATGGCGTTGCTCTGAAGGTCTGAAAGCTTGAACTTTTTCATCAACTGCTCACGGGCTTCTTCACGATTCTTAGAAGCACGAATGATACGAACCACTTCATCAATGTTGTCTAAGGCAATGAGCAAACCTTCCAAGATGTGAGCACGCTCACGAGCACGAGCCAAGTCATATTCCGTTCGGCGACGAATAATTACTTGACGGTGTTTGACGAACTCTTGGAGTACTTCCAACAGGTTCAAAACCCGTGGCTCTACTTCATTAACCAACGCCAACATGTTCACGTGATACGTGGTTTGTAGGCTGGTCAATTCATACAGCTTGTTGAGTACTTTTTTAGGATAGCTATTGGCACGCAACTCAATAACGACGCGAATACCTTCACGGTTAGACTCATCGCGAATATCGGTAATGCCCTCAATCTTCTTTTCTTTGACCAAATCAGCCATGCGAGAGACCATTTCGGCCTTGTTCACCTGGTATGGAATTTGACTGACAATGATACGGAAACCACCTTTGCGCTCTTCAATTTCTGCAATGGCGCGAATGGTAAATTTACCGCGACCGGTAGTAAACGCATCGCGAATACCAGTGCCCGCGTAGATTTCGGCAGCAGTTGGGAAGTCAGGGCCCTTCACGTACTGCATGAGGTCATCAACGGTAGATTCTGGCTTATCAATGAGCGAAATAATTCCATCACAAAGCTCACCTAAGTTATGCGGTGGAATATTGGTGGCCATACCAACGGCAATACCCAAGCCACCATTAAGCAACAGGTTTGGCACCTTAGCTGGCAGAACGGTTGGTTCTTTCAACGAGCCATCGTAGGTATCAATGAAAGGAACGGTATCTTTGTCCAAATCGGTTAGAATTTCTTCCGAAAGTTTGGTCATGCGAGCCTCTGTATAACGTTCGGCAGCCGCACCATCTCCATCAATGGAGCCAAAGTTACCCTGACCATCTACCAAAATTTGCCCCATGGAGAACGGCTGAGCCATACGTACCATAGCATCATAGATGGCAGCATTACCGTGTGGGTGGTATTTACCCATGACCTCACCGGTGATACGAGCAGACTTGGTATAGCGAGAGTTAGCACGAACGCCCATTTCACGCATACCGTACAAGATACGGCGATGGATTGGCTTCAAGCCATCACGCACATCTGGTAGGGCACGAGCCACGATAACTGACATGGCATAGTCCAGGTAAGAGGTCTGCATTTCGCGGACAATATCTCTTCCCTGCACCATACCAACACCTTCAACGTGCAATGCTTCCTCAAGCGAGGTAGAAATCAAATTACTATCACTCACTACATCCTGATTTTCAGGTGTAGGAATTTCTTCGTGCGGGAGGTTTTCGTTTTCTGGTTCCATACTACAAGTCTAAGGTTGCGGTTTTGGCGTGCGTTTGGATGAAACGCTTGCGCGGTGGTACTTCATCGCCCATGAGCATGCTGAAGACTTCATCGGCGCGTTCGCCGTTCTCCATAGTTACCTGAAGCAAGATGCGATTTTCTGGGTTCATGGTGGTTTCCCACAGCTGATCTGCATTCATTTCACCAAGACCCTTGAAGCGCTGGATATACCAACCACCCATCTTGGTTTTTGACTCTTCCTGATTTGCACCTGCGGCTTCTACAACTTCTTCGGCAACTACTGGCACTTCTTCTGCTATTTCAGTCACCACTTCCTCTTTTTTGCCTTTTTTATCTTTAGCACCATCAAGCAGCTTCTTCAAAATTTCATCGCGCTGCTGCTCACTGTACGCCCAATACTTCTCTTTGCCCTTACTGAGACCAAAGAGTGGTGGTTGAGCAATATAGAGGTGACCTTGACGAATGATTTCTGGGAAATGACGGAAGAAAAGGGTAAGGAGGAGCGTGCGGATGTGAGCACCATCAACATCTGCATCTGTCATGATGACAATACGATGATAGCGAAGCTTACTGTAATCAATTTGATCACCAATGCCTACACCGGAAGCCACGATGAGATTCTTAATACCTTCAGATGAAAGCATGCGGTCCAAACGAGCGCGTTCAACATTCAAGATTTTTCCACGAAGTGGCAAAATAGCCTGAGTTTTACGATCACGCCCGTCTTTGGCAGAGCCACCGGCAGAATCACCCTCTACAATGTAGAGCTCACATTTAGATGGATCTTTTTCGGAACAGTCAGCTAGCTTACCCGGTAGAGCCGCACCCTCAAGTGCACCTTTGCGAATGATGGTATCGCGAGCAGCGCGAGCAGCAAGGCGTGCACGCAACGCCAAGAGACACTTCTCAATAATCTTGCGAGCAGCAGTTGGATTTTCATTAAAATAGTACTCAAGCCCCTGTGTAACCACTGAATCAATGGCCGAACGCATTTCTGGATTGTTCAATTTGTCTTTGGTCTGACCTTCAAACTGTGGATCGGGTAGCTTAACGGAGATAACAACCGTAAGGCCTTCACGCATATCGTCACCAGAAAGTGCGCTTTCAGAATCTTTTAAGAAGTTGTTGGCACGGGCATAGGAGTTCACCTGCTTGGTAAGAGCGGAACGAAAACCAGTCAAGTGTGTTCCGCCGCCGCCATTTAAGACGTGGTTAGCAAAGGCATAGACGCGCTCTGCGTAATCATCTGAGTACGACATTGCTACTTCAATGTTCATTTCACCAACCTGTTTTTCAACATAGAAAGGTGGGTCTGTGAGTGTTTGGTGACTCTTGCTCAAGTGGCGAACATATGACGCAATACCACCTTCAAAGTAGAAGGTGAAGTCTTTTTTGGTAGCAAATAAAGGATCTGGCTCACCATCACGATAATCAGTCAGAACAAACGTGACACCCTTGGTGAGATAGGCATTATTGCGCATGCGGTCTGCAATGTAGTCGTAATCCCACTCAACCTCTTGGAAGATGGTGTCATCTGCCAAGAAAGTAATGCGCGTTCCATTGCCTGATGCCTTATACCAAGAATCAGTACTTGGAATGGGACCTGACTTAATTTCGGAAAGTGGCTTACCTCGTTCAAATTCTAGTGTGTAGAGTTTGCCATCTAACTTCACTTCGGCCTTAAGCCAAATGGAAAGTGCATTTACCACGGAAGCACCTACTCCGTGTAGACCACTGGAAACCTTATAACCACCACCACCAAACTTACCACCGGCGTGTAACACCGTAAGAACTGTTTCAAGCGCAGATTTGCCTGTTTTGGCTACTTTATCTACCGGAATACCACGGCCATGGTCTTCAACACTGATAGATTTATCTTGATTAAGAACCAAGCGAATGGTCTTTCCAAAACCAGCCATTGATTCATCAATGGAGTTATCAAGCAGTTCTTTAATAAGCTGATGGAGACCGTCTTTACCGGTACCACCAATATACATACCTGGTCGCTTGCGGACTGGATCTAGTCCCTCAAGAACGGTAATTTGTTCGGCGTTGTATTGTTGGTTTGTTTCGTCAGGCATAGGAGGTTGAGGGTAAACTAGACAACAGAAAAGAGCGTTTTTGCGCCCCAGTAACTCTACTTTAGCACACGCATAGATAGCGCGCTATCTATTACTTCTTTTACTTTTTTAATAAAAACATCATCACTAAATTCAGCCGCATGTTTCATAATTACATCAGACTTGAAGGCATGTTCTTCAAAACGCTGAATGGCCGCCGCCAATGATTTTTCCGATTGCTCTTCAAAGAATACCCCTGTTTTTCCCTCTACAACAGATTCCAACGCACCGCCCTTTCCATAGGCAATGACAGGTCGTCCACATGCCATACACTCAATGGGTGTCATGCCTGCATCTTCCAGTGGTGGGAAAATCATTGCCTTACAAGAAGCAAACGCAGAACGAAGCTCTTCATCAGATACCTTCCCTCTAAACTCGATGGTTGGGCCGGCCAATGCGCGCAGTGCCTCTTCTTCAGGTCCAGCACCAATGACTACCAGGTGTTTCTTGAGGAGATTACAGGCTTGAATAGCAAGATCAAAGCGCTTGTAAGGAGCCAAGCGGCCAGCAACCAGATAGAAATCTTCTACAACATCTTCGGATTTTCGATAAAACGTCTTGGTGTCTACTGGTGGAAAAACAACTGCTTCCACGTCTCGGTGGTAATATTTCTTGACACGTTTTGCTGTTTCTTGCGAGTTAGCAATGTATACATCTGGACGCCTAGAGCCTTCCAAATCTTTTTTCTTCAGATATTTTATGACTGGCGGCATTACCCAATGCAAAAAGCTTGGCACACTTTCCCTGAAATATTGTTCGTCAACGGTGAGATACCTTGTAGCCGTGTGAATGTAGCAAACATGTAAACAATTCTTTGGCACTTTGATCCCCTTAATAAAACCGGAGGAGTCAGAAAGCACCAGATCATAACCCTCAAAATTAAGCGATGCCACAGCTGCCGGCATTAAGGACAAAAACCACTTGTGGAACTTTGTGCCTAAGGGCATTTTTTGGATGAATGACGTACGCACAGGATAGTCTACATGGCCCGCCACCTTTGTTGGATCGTATGTAATAGCAAAGACGTCTGCCTCTGGGTATAAATCGCGCTTAAAAAGGTTAAGAACACGCTCTCCACCACCCCAAGAGTTGAGGTAATCGTGGGCCAAGGCTACTTTAGGATTAGTACGCACCATTGCCTTTTTTAGGGAAGAAAATAGTTACGGTCTTCAGCATGATCCACAGGTCTTTCCAGATGTTCCAGCGCTCAATATAGTGAGCGTCTAACTGAACACGTTCCTTGAAGCTTACATCATTTCGACCACTCACTTGCCAAAGACCTGTTACACCTGGCTTTACCGTGAATAAAAGGCGAGCAGTTTCACCATACTTTGCCACTTCGTCATTAAATTCATTTCGCACAATAGGGCGAGGACCAACCAGACTTAACGTCCCGAAAAATACATTAAAGAACTGTGGGAGCTCATCTAGACTTGTTTTTCGCAAAAGTGCGCCAATTGACGAAATGCGGGGATCATTCCGTAGTTTACTGGTGGCAGCCCATTCCGCTGCAGCTTCTGGGTTTGATGCGAGGTATTTTTTAAAGGCATCGCCACCTGGGTAACCCGGGCCATCGCAATATTCATATTTAAGTGAACGGAACTTCCAGATTTGAATAGGTTCCATGTCTTTACCCAAGCGTTCATTCTTGTAGATGAGGGGCCCAGGATCAGCAATTTTCATGGCTATAATAATAATCAAGAAGATAGGTGAGAAAAGAATAATCAACAGAAAAGAAGCAATGATATCAAATAGGCGTTTATACACTCTCCCCCAACCCTCCAAAGGAGTTGGCCGTACCTCAATTGCAGGCAAGCCAATTTCACTACGAATAGTGTAATTACTTTCCAGGGCCGTGAATAGTGCGGGTACGAAGCTAAACCCAACCTGATGTTCCATGCAATGATTACGAACAATGACCAAGTCATCTACGCTGTACCGTTCATTAACCACAATGAGTTCATCTAGGTTATCGGCATCAAGCTGCGCAATTATTTCATCTATATCCATTGAATCGTAGCGGGCTTCTAAGCGGTAGAGAGAATGACGATTGAGATTTTGTAAGATACGAGTTGCCGCTTCAGATTTACCAATGATTGCTAAGCGAACCACCCCAATGTTAAAGCGACGCAAGACACGCTGTAATATTCGAACGCCAAGCCTACCTACTACCACGAATACAATACAAAATACCCAGGCATACACCACCGTGGTTCTTGGAAGAAAGAAGTTGTTCTTGAGGAAGAACAGGATAAGGATGAAAAAGAGACCGCCACACACCCCAATAAATATTCTTGTTACCCGCTTTGTCCAAGGCATGGTGTTTCGCATGGCATACAGACCGGTAAGAGCAAAAATACAGAGCATCGCTGGAATAATATAGAGCACGTAGTGGACATATTGCGATACGGGCAAGATATCACCAAGAGAGCCATATTGAATGATTCTCCCTACCTGATGTGGTACATCGGCGGGAACAAAAACAATACCCTTGTTCCGTAAGTAATACGCAAGGAGAAAAGCTAAAAATAGCATCAGAAAATCCAGTGGCACCAGGAGAACAGAAAAAAAGATTTCAGACCTTTTCATACTTTCCTCATCTTATCAGAAGTGAAAGATTACAAAAATCCCCCCAGGGCCGAAGCCTTGGAGGGATTTTCTCAGTATAACCTAGGCTTTAGGAGCAGACTTCTTCAAGAGGAGGAGACCTGTACGAGCGTTCTCAGAAACCATCATTCCAGCTGGAACAGCATCAAGACCAGATGTAGGATCTACCTTGCGAGCAAAGTAGTAGATAGTCTGGATACGACCACCCTTAAGAGTTACCTTCTTAGAATGCAGGAAGTATTCCTGACCTTTCGAGTTTTTCTGTGAGTATGCCATTGCGGGCTCCTTGTCCACCAATATGGTGGTTACTGATTAGTTGGCTTAAGTATTACGAATATGTTTCAGGTATGTCAATCTGTTGTACTATTTATTACAGGTTTGGCAATCAATTATTAGGCTCTAGTAAGGTATTTTAAGAAAAAATAGTTTTAGTCTTCTTGGACGAATGGAGTAGCTTTTACTGAATCGTGGAGCGCTAATTCTTTGAGCAAGGCTTCTTTTGTGAGAAGGCCTGCCTGTGCTCCTACAAACTGAATAACACTACTTGCCTGCATAAGTCCCCAACGGATGGCTTCTGGCAGCGGGATTCCCAAGCAGAGCGCAACGGTGGTAGCAGAAGAAAAAGCATCTCCTGCACCCGTAGATTCCACGCGCTTTGTATCCGGGAGAGTTCGGAGAAAATATGCCTGGCGACCATCGTAGGCATATGCACCTTGGGCACCGTCCGTGATGACCACATTCTTAACGCCGCACGTTGCCAAACCCTTCAGGAGAGTGAGGAGTGGTGTTGCATCCGCTAGACCAAGATAACGAGCTGCTTCTTCGCGGTTCACAAAGAAAGCCTCCGTGTGTTTCAAGAGTTTTTCTATTTCTCCACCGCGCTGCTTAAGCTGGAATGTCCCCGGTTGATAACAGAGTTTAACTTTGTATTTCTCGCTGTACGCAATGAGCGCTGGCAGCACTACCTCAAAACCACTCTTCATTGAGGTAAAGTACACCCACTTTGCGGGTTGGAGATGTGGCAGTGAATAGTGTCGGTCATTATGGTACACCAGGATAGTACGCTCCCCAGCCACCATGAGAACCGTGTTGTAGTTTGTCTCTTCACCTACAGTTTGGACAAAATAGTCAGACTCTACACCAGCTGATTCTATTTCTTTGAGAATATGTTTTCCTGCCCTGTCTGCCCCAACATTGGTATAGAGAGCTGTTTTTAAACCAAGTCGCGCTGCGCTCACCGCCGCATTTGCGGCATTTCCCCCTACAGATTCAAATTTTTTGTGTACAGGAATTTTATCGGCATAGTTAAGACGAATCTCGCAGGTGTGTTTGTTTACTTCACAAAAAACATGCAAATCATCTTCCGCCATTTGGAGGAAGATATCCTGACAGCTGTCACCAATGACGATTATATCGAGCATAGTAGTTCTAAATAGCGAGCCATTTTCTCTTCCACGGCCAAGCTTGCTTTAGCTAGGTAGGTACGAGGATCTGAGAGTGTTTTATTACGAAGTCCCGTGCGAATACCGGCAGTGAATGTTTGGTCAAACTCATTTTCAATCAAGAAACCACTGACCCCAGCCTTAATACACTTCACCATCTGCGACGGCATCTTATCTTCGTGGAGCGCAACTAAAAGGGGTAATTTCACCATGCTGGCAATTTCATGAATGAGCGCAGGGTTGAAAGCGCCACCAACCTGTAACATTTCCTCAGGCAAGATGACACCCGCTAGCCGTACCGTTTGTAAGAGTGAAAAGAGTGATTCAAGCGAATGAGCAACACCTGGGGCCACTACTACCTCAGCTGTTTGTGCTGCGGCACGGTTGGCCGACCAGGAAAGCAGACTCACGTACTGCGCCTCAGATCCTTGGTACTGTGGAACAATAAACTGCGCACCAGCTGTTAATGCTTGCTCTGCAGCAACATGAGTAGGACCGCATTGCACCCCAACGCTAATGGCAACGGCACTACTTCTTCCTAGTGCCAAGAGAGTCTGCACAAAGACATCCAGACCGTAGAGCAGTGGCTGAGTGGCATCCACCAAAAGAATAAGAGAGTGCCCGGTGTGTTCAGCAGCACGCACGGCAGCTGCTGCTTGCTCAATGACCGTTACCGGCAAAACAAGAAGACCACCGCCTTTGCGTTTCTTTCGCGAACTGTGAGTGGAAAAGGATACCAACATATTTATTAGTATATAACTTAGCGTTTTAACTTCATACTTTGTCGCGCCGCCATGGCAATATCTTGGGATGTTAATCCGTATGCCTGATAGAGCTCTGTAGCAGTTCCAGACTGCCCAAACATATCATTCACCCCTACTCGTACTACGGGTACTGGCAGTGACTGACTCACATGCTCAGCAATGGCACTCCCCAAACCACCAATCATTTGTGCGTCTTCAGCCACCACAAATGCTCCTACTGTTTTGGCTAAATCATCCAAAAGATTTGTATCAAGTGGTTTAACAAAAGGAAAAGCCACTACCATTGCGGTAATACCTTCTTGACCTAGCTGTTCTGCCGCCTCTAAAGCTGGTGCTACCATGGCACCGCAAGCGCACAGCACTACGTCTCTTCCCTGCTGCAAGATATTCGCCTTTCCGTAAGTGAAAGGTGTTTCTGGAGCGGTAACGGTGGCAACTTTATCGCGCCCAAACCTGATATATACCGGTCCCACATGTTCTATGGCAAATTGAACAGCTTTTTCTGTTTCTAGAGCATCTGTGGGAGCAATAACCACTAAGTTAGGCAATGCGCGCGTAATGGCAATATCCTCTAACGCCTGGTGGGTAGCGCCATCTGCCCCCACTGAGAGACCTGCATGTGCGCCAATAATCTTTACGTTAGCCTGAGAGTAACAGATGCTGACGCGAAGCTGATCCCAGTTTCTACCTGGGTTAAACACCGCAAAACTACAGGCAAACGGTATGGCTCCAGCCAATGCCATGCCCGCCGCTACACCTAAAAGATTCTGCTCAGCTACACCAGTTTCAAAAAAGCGATCTGGAAAATTCTTCCTAAATTCTTCCAGGCGAATAGATTCCGTAAGATCTGCACAGAGCGCTACCACCTGTGGGTTGCTGGAGGCTAAGCGATTAATGGCACGACCAAACCCGTCGCGAGGTGATTCCATTTCAGACATGTGGCTCCAATTCTGCCAAAGCCTTACCCATCTCTTCAGCGTTGGGTGCCTTGCCATGCCAGTGGTAATCAAATTCCATGAAATCTACTCCTTTGCTAGGGGTAGTATACGCAATGATACACGTTGGTTTTTCTTGGTGTTTTGATTCTTCAATGGCAGCTAAGAAGGCATTCGTATCATGTCCCTCAATTTCAATAACATGCCAATGGAAGGAGTGATATTTTTCGGCCAATGAGTCTAATTTAACAATCTCTTCGGTTGGTCCATCAATTTGAATGTAGTTACGGTCAATGATGGCCGTAAGGTTAGTAAGCTTTCTAGCTCCAGCAAGCATGACTGCTTCCCATGTTTGACCTTCCTGGTGTTCGCCATCACTCAAAATGCAATATGTACGCCAAGCAGCATGCGTACGACGTGCCTCCAGAGCCATTCCAATGGCCTGTGACAGTCCTTGACCAAGTGGACCGGAACTTGTCTCCAACATGGGCATATCAACGCGGCTAGGGTGGCCCTGCAGCTTGCTGCCAAACTTTCGCAAAGTGATGAGGTCTTCTACAGGAAAATAACCAGCTTCAGCCATGGCGGCATAGCGGATAGGGCACGTGTGGCCACAGGAAAGAATGAGTCTGTCTCGCTCAGGCCAGAGTGGCTCTTCCGGACGTTGATTTAAAACACCGCCAAAGTAGAGTGCCGCATAGATATCGGCCATGCCAAGCGGCCCGGCAATGTGACCGGAACCTGCAGCGTTCACCATGCGAATAACATGAGCACGAAGGCGCTGCGCGATAGTAATGAGTTCGGTTTGCCCCATATAGAAATAGTATACATAAAAAAAGGACACCCGGAGGCGCTCTATGAAAATAAATATACCCGCAGGAAGAGGCTAGTCCTCTTCGAAGAAATCAATGACGCTTTCATTGAAGTCGACTATTCTTTCGGTGAAATTCACTAACCTTTCTCTCGTGCATGCAAGCCACTGTTTCATTACCATAGGTATATCATTTTTCCGAATACAAAACAGCGAGCAACCTAGGTTGCTCGCTGTCTCCTTCAACAAATTCTAGAAAAACTAGGCGGCTTGACCAATCATGATGGCCTGCTCAACCAAACGGTTACTATAACCCCATTCGTTATCGTACCAAGCTACAACCTTTACCAGATTGCCACCAACTACGCGAGTAAGTGCCAGGTCAATAACGGCTGAGTGACTATCGCCACGGAAATCGCTTGAAACCAGTTCCTCGTGAGTTACACCAAGAATACCTTTGTACTGTGGTTTTTCAGATGCGGCAATGAGTGCATTATTCACATCTTCAACCGTGACATCTTTGCTGAGTACGGCAGTAATATCTGAACATGAAACCACAATGCTTGGGACACGGAAGGAAAGACCGTCAAACTTGCCCTTCAGGCTTGGAATAGATTGCGTGGTAGCAATGGCAGCACCAGTTGAGGTAGGAACAATGTTTTGAGCGGCAGCACGAGCCTCACGGATATCCTTAGCAGGACCATCTTGGATCATTTGGCTGGCTGTATAAGAGTGAACCGTAGACATAAGCGCCTTCTCAATACCGAACGATTCCAACAATACTGCCATTACTGGACTAATGTTGTTGGTAGTACAAGAAGCGTTATTGATGATGGTTTCGCTGCCATCTGCAGGGTTTACACCCAATACGTGAGTTGGAGCAGGATCAGTACCTTTGCTTGGAGCAGAAATAATAACGCGCTTAGCGCCACCAGTAATGTGTGCACCAGCCGTGGCTTTGTCTAGGAAACGACCGGTAGACTCAATGACCACATCAACATTTAATTCGCCCCACTTCAACATGGCAGGATCTTTTTCCTTGAAGACTTGGATGTGAACGCCATCAACGATGATGGTGTTCTCATCAAAGCCAACTTCTAAGCTGTACTTACCGTATGCAGTATCGTGCTTTAAAAGGTGAGCCAACGTTTTTGTATCTGTTAAATCATTGATACCTACCACTTCACACGCGTCGCGGTGCGCAAACGCCACTTTCAATGCATTGCGTCCAATGCGACCAAAACCGTTAATTCCAATACGAACTTTTTTCATGCCCCTCCTGTTAGTAATTGTGTAAAGTAAGAAAAATTTTGTGGCACCGCGTTGTTCACAAAAATATGTGACGCAATGATAAACCGCTCGGCACCTGCCTTTTTGAGTGGTTGGATATCGGCCTCATCTACCCCTGCATCAACCGCAATGGTTAACTTTGGGTGGAGTTTTTTACATTCAGCCACCTTGTCATACGTACCTTCAAGTAATTGCAACCCACTCTGACCAGGAGGCGCACCCATGCACTGTACCGATACTACACCAATCTCATTGCAGTCTTCCAGCGGTGTATCTGGGTTATAGACAACACCTACCTCAGGAACATAGTCCAGTGCTCTCTTTACCATTACTCCGCACTCCTCCAAGCTGGAGAACGCTTCACGATGAATAAGGATTCTACCGCAATTTAAGACACTCAAGTCAGAAAAATATCGCTCGGGTGTGGCAGTCATCAGGTGGGCTTCAATTTTAAGCCGCGTACTCACACTCATGATTTCACTGGGCATGATAGTAATATTGGGCACAAATTGGCCATCCATGATATCTACGTGCACCCACGCAGCCTGACTGGACTCTACAAGTTCCAACCGAGTGACGTATTCTTCATACGTATGCGCCAAAATACCAGGATAAATTTCAGCTCCCATATGCAAGATCTATAGCTTTAATGCGACGAATATGACGTGCCTCACCAGAAAATTCTGTAGTGAGAAAACGTTGAATACAGTTAGTCATTTCTTCTTGGCTGAGGAAGTCTGCAGGCAGTACGGCAATGTTGGCGTCATTATCTTGACGACTTTCTGCCGCAACTTTTTCGTTCCAAATAATAGCAGCCCGCACACCAGGAAACCTGTTGGCTGCCATCACCATTCCTTCGCCTGAACGACAGAACAAGATACCTTTTGCATTTACATCTTTACTTACCATACTTGCTACCTTTTGAGCGTAGGCAGGGTAATCATCATCTGGGACGAGTGAAAGGGCACCACAATCGTGCACGGTAAATTTTTCTGTTTCCAAAAGATGGGCAATGAATGCTTTGTGCGAGAAACCACCATGATCCGCTCCAAGATATATATCCATGGCTCTATTGTAGAGGCCTAAAAAAGCCCTGTCCAGAAGAACAGGGCTTTTTCTCAGGAAATACTAGAAGAAAGGATCGTAGTCGCCGATGAGATCTACCATCTCTGGATCCATTTCCATGTCTGCAACTAAGTCTGCTGGAGCAGATTCCTCCATGTTCAATGGCATGGTAGCTGCATCAACTTCCGCATATTGGAAAGTTAGCTTGTCCAAATCCTTATTCACATGGTTCATACGCCGGAGAGAGTTAAGAATGAGATGAAAATCCTGTGAAAGATGTCGAGGAAAAGAATAGTAGAGTTGCCATCCCTTAGCAAGGGCAGGCAGACTGCTATAAATTTATTCATAGTCCTAGAGCCTTTTTCTACAAAAAGTACCGTATAACCCAATCCCCTTTGAAGCGCACAATCTACCAAATAATTAAAAAAAATTCAAGAGGCCTTAGTGTAACTACAGCGATGCCACGTCAATTGTTTCAAGTGTAGTCTCCATTTCATGGAGATATGCGGTAATTTTTTTGGCCAACGCCTTGGCTTCTTGATGCTTCTTTAAGGAGTAGGCCAGATCTAAATCAGGTTTCTGAAACTCTGCTTCAATGGCAGCTAACTCTTTCATTGCATCGGCCAGGGAAAATGATGAATCTTTCTTCATAGGGATGGTGTTATGCGTGAGGTAATGGTGCTGTCGGTAAAGTGAGTATGAATTATTTCATCTTCGCGCAACTCTTTAGCATGATGAATTCTCTTGCCGTCTGCATGGGTAGTAATGGTATACCCACGTGCCAAAACCTGGCTAGGAGCTAGCGCCTCTATGGTAGTGAGAAAACCTTGCACCTTCACTTGATATGACTGAATTCTACTAGAGGTGAGAAATGAGAGACTTTGCACAATCTGCGCCACCCGATGCTGCTTTGTTAAGATCATGTTTTTCAGTGATGAATGCTGACGCTGAAGTGATGCCTGCACCTCTTGCATGACAATTTTTTTATCAGGGATGACAATCTGGGCAGCATTAGAGGGTGTTGCCGCTCTCACATCAGCACAAAAATCAGCAATGGTTACATCTCGTTCATGACCAACACCTACAACTACTGGACTCTTAGAGCGCGTGATGGCACGAGCTACTCCCTCACTATTGAACGCATGGAGGTCTTCCATACTGCCACCACCACGAATGAGTACTATGACATCAGGCTGGTGATAGCTATTAAGATAGTCAAAAGCGGCAATAATTTCCCGCTCGGCGGATACTCCCTGAACCGCTACATTGGCCGTAATAAGGTGAAGTCCAGCTGAACGTTCTTGTGCAATACGAATAAAGTCGCCGTACCCTGCAGCCTCTTTAGAGGAAATAATACCCACCGTCTTGGGGTAGGCTGGCAATGGACGCTTTCTTGCCACATCAAACAGGCCTTCACTAGCAAGTTTTGCTTTGAGGAGCTCAAACGAGCGCTTTAATGCCCCTTCACCTAATAACTCAATATGATAGACCGAAAGCCTAAATTGCCCACTTTTGGCATAAAGACCCGCTTCCGCCTTCACCACAATGCGCATACCATCTTCAATGGGAGTATTTTGCTGGTGAATCATCTGGAAACAGCTCAGACGTGATTCACCACCAACATCTTTTAAATCAAAGAAAACAAATTTACCCTTATTCAAACCATAGTTTGCCACTTCTCCTTCAACAGAGAGCTTGAGCGGATTTAAAAGGGAATTACAGAGAGCAATGGTCTCCCCTACACCAAGTACTGGTATGTCATCGTAGGCAGACGGTATCATTACAAACCTGCTGTTTCACTAGGAGTAGGCGTGCCACTTGCGTTGGCGTTTTCGAAGAGAGCAACCATGTTAGCCACCGTTGTGGGAATTGCTTGCACGAGTGCACCATTTACCACAAGGGCCGGGGTACTGGTGAGGCCAAGTTGATTGCCCGAAGCCTTATCTTTGTTGATTTCAGTATCTATTGAGGAATCGTTCAAATCATTTTGAAATTGATTCACGTTGATGTGAAATGCCTGGGCTTCAGTGGTGATAAATGCCTGAAAATCATTCTTTGACTTTGTTTCCCAAGTTGTTTGGGTTGCAAAAAGAAAGTCGTGCATTTCCCAGTATTTGCCTTGCCTACCGGCTGCTTCGGCTGCTTCGGCTGCAAAAAGAGAGGTTGGGTTTCTAGAGTTAGGATACGGCCTAAAAGTAAACTGAGTGTAGCTGGCTGTTTCTGCGAGAGCATTGGTAATTACTGCGCTTATGCTAGCCGTTCCTGCAGATTGATAGTCGCCATATTCCGTAACTTGAACGGTAGGCTTGGTTGCTCCGCGCACCCAACCACTATTAGCTTCTCTATCAAGATATTGCTGATTCATGGTAACAATGCGTGAATCTCCTGAAGATTGGCCGCTCAAAAAAACGCCTAGACCAACAAGTGCTGCACAAAAAATAATCGCGAAGATAATAACACCCTTCATACGCCTCCAGAATTTAAGATTGTACCGAAGCGTGATGCCTGCGACCGGCTCGATGTGACCGCTCTTGGTCAATGCGCTCCAGAATATAGTTCACAAAGGCATCGGTTTCCTTGGGACTGACAGAAATCCCCTTCCAATGCTCGTTTGCTAACTTGATAATGACATTTTTACGAGAAAGGGCAAACCGTTTGTGAGTGGCAAATGAGATGAGGGAAACAAACCCTCCGGGTTTAAGCGCTCGCATATTCCGATACGGAAATACACTATGCCGAAGGTGGCTTACTACCGTAAGACCTTCATTATCCAATACATACAAGGTGTAAAAAACCGTATCCACTACGACAATTATCATTGCCAATAAGACAAGGGCTGAAACAATTCCCACGATGCGATTAATATCTGGAGACCACAGCACCAGCGGAATACTAGCCAACATGACAATGATGAAAAGACCCACAATTGCCGCTACCCACCAATCAAGCAGTGGGCGGAAAACTTTGGGTATTTCAGACGTATTTTGCATACATTTATGGTATCACATCAGCTTGGTGGATAGCATCGAAAAATTTACGGTGGGAGTCTAAGGCTACCTGCTGCAATTTTTGATCAATAGTAGGGTCATATACTCGGAGTAACGCCAGATGCTGCGCGCCATGTGGCTCTTTTTGCACTTGCTTGAGGAAGGTTGCATGTGCCCGCTTTGGTAAGACCATCAATATGACCGTGAAGATTTCGTGGTGTGTGGTTTGGTCAAGTAACTCCGATAATTGATAGTGCTCCTCTTCAGAACTTGTGAGGGCTTTAAGCTGTGCTTCTGCCGCAGGCCAATCTACTAAGTGGTCATAAAAAATACTGCTCATAAACCTCCTACGGGACCTAAGGGAATAGTATTATTAGGATCATCAACTAAGAATGCATACACAGAACCTTTGCCAATGAGACCAAGGCCAAGTGCATCAATGGTTGCAGGAGAACCCCCATACGCTCTATGAAGCGCTGGGTTAGGACCTGAATCTTCTACTCTAGTTACCACCAGGTCTCCAGTGGCCGGATTTAGGAACGCTACTTTCCGACCATGCCACCACTTATAGTTTGCCTCAATATCATCGTGCCAACCTGGTGTGAGAAATGTTTGCACGGCGCTATACCACTTTTCACTTGCAACATCTTCAGGTGTAACTGATTGCTTATTTGGTTCAAAATACCCCCATGCCGGCAAGCCTGGAACCTCATCTTTCACCACATTGCCGGGAAAGAGCGGTAAGCGTTGCTCACGTGCGGTGACACCATGATTTGTATTAAGCTGCCTTCCATCTAGCTCTGTTGTGGCGGGAATGTTGTAGGTTTGCTGGATGAGAGTAGCCACCTGATTGGCCACATCTGGGGTTACCTGACCTCCAGCTGCCGATGTAAGATGCTCTATCAGACTAGGCAATTCACCCCGCTTATTAGCCAAAGAGACATCAGGACCCACTGGCAGAGTATTTGGACTGGTTGGAGGAGATATAGGTGCAGTCTGTAAAATCTGACTTGGCGCCTGTTTCGCAATGGGAATGCCGCTTGTTAGCGCCGGAGGAGCCGAAGCTGCTGCGTTAACCTGTAGGGTATGGGCATACGCTGGCCCCACTAATGCCGTGGCTGCAATCCCCGCTAATGTCATAGTGCGCACAGCATGATGACGTAAATCACGAAGATCTAAGCCATACGTTTTAAAGAGGCGATGAGCATGGCGATGCGTTTTATGAAAACCTCGCACCACAGTACCATGATGCGCTTTTGCTGCCCTATAAACCTGTTGAAACCGCTTTGACATACTATCTGTCAGGGATTGGAGTAGGAATTAAGGTTGGCGTGGGAGAAGGGTTAAGTTCGTTGCGGATACTGGCTGGAATAACGATGTTCTGAAAATCTTGAATGTACGGAGAAAAATTAATGCTACGCAGTACATAAAAGAGGATGATCAAAACAAGCCCTGCCCCTACCGTTGCTCCTAATGCTGTAGCCACGCCTTGAAGAAACGAGCGCCACATCATTTGTACTGGCCGATGATATGCTCTATCTATTGCCGCAACAAATTTATCAAAGCTGGCATCATCTGGATGCCTATATGCGGCATACTCATCTTTATGGGTGGGAAGCGCCTCTTTGGCTACTGGCGCTGCCGGCGGTACTGCCGGTGTTTCTGCTGGCGGTGTTGAATCTGGCATACAAGAAACTAGAGAATGGAAATGTGTTCCCATTTAGTGTACCATGACGAAGCTTTTACCTCCTACCTATGTCTGATACCTCTTTTTGGCAAACATTACCCCACCCCATTGTGGGGCTTGCCCCCATGGATGGCGTTACCGATGCAGCCTGCCGCTACATCACTGCTCTCTATGGAAAACCAGACCTTACCTTCACTGAATTTACCGCCGCAGAAGGTTTGCGCGCTGGTGCAGACCGGCTCATGGAAGACTTTTACTATCATCCGCTTGAGCGACCAGTGGTTGCCCAGGTATTTGGTGGTGACCCCACAGCCTTTTTTGGCGCGGCAGTTATTGCTTCGGCACTAGGATTTGATGGCATTGATATCAACATGGGCTGTCCTGCTCGCAATGTAACGGAGCGCGGAGCTGGTGCCGCGCTCATCAGAGACCCAGAACGTGCCTTAGCCATCATTGCCGAAACAAAAGCTGGCACAGAGGCTTGGGCAGGTGGAATCAGCTTAGAAGAAGCCGGCATTCATGAACGACTCATTCCTCTCATTCACCAGCGCATTCAAGAAATTGAGACGCTTCAAAATGCACCACTCCAGAGAAAAGCTCTCCCAGTTAGTGTAAAAACCCGCATTGGGTACGAGACAATTGTCATTGAAGATTGGATACGTGAGCTCTTGAAGGCAAAACCAGTAGCTATCACTATTCATGGTCGCACCCTCAAACAACTCTACACGGGGGAGGCAGATTGGGAGGCCATTGCCCGCGGGGCTGCTGCCGGAAAAGATTCCGGTACGCTTTTCCTGGGAAATGGTGACATTACCTCTGTAGCCGATGGTAAACAGCGCGCGCATACTGCCGGTCTTGATGGGTTCCTCATTGGTCGTCATGCCATTGGCAACCCGTGGCTTTTCCTAGAACAAATACCAACCCCTGAACAGCGTCGTGAAGCTGCACTTGCCCACGCACGCTATTTACACCATATCTTTGCTGGCAGGGGGTTTGTACGCATTCGTAAACACCTCTTTGAATACACCAAATTTTGTATTGGCGCCAAGGAAGTACGAATGGCTCTCAGTAGACTTAATACCCTGGAAGATGTAGAAGAGCTCCTCCAAAGAATTGAATGGGAACCTCAGGTTAGACCGTAAAGTGACCGTTATCGTAAATAATTTTTTCGCCGCCGTCTTCTAAATGAGCGGTTACGGTGCGTTTTGTGGTGCTAATAATATCTGTGTGCACCGCTGAACGGTTGTATCCCCACTCTTTCCACTGCGCATCGGTCACGGTACTTGGGTTGCCAGTGTATGAATCTTGGTACGCCTCTCCAAGAGCAATGTGGGTATTTCCTTGCTCACCACCCATGTTTTCATCGTAGAGCACTTCTGCCATTACCTTGGTGATGCGTGAAAAACTGGCATCAGTGAGTGAGAACTCCCCAATTTTATCGGCATTTTCTACCGCGATCATTTCTTTGAGTAACGCTTCATTGCGTGTGGCAGATGCAAAGACCACTTTTCCTTCTTTAAATTCCAATTTCACTCCCTCTATAAGGGTGCCCAGGTAAAATAACGGTTGATTGAAAGAGATAGTACCTTCTGTTTGACGCCAATCAGGAGAAATAAAAATTTCAAAACTAGGAATGTTGCGACCGCCGCCGCCAAGCCATTGTCTGTTTGGTCCGCATCCCACCCAAAGATCTACTCCTTCACCAAGCACGTGGAATTTCTTAACCTTAAGGGCATTCAACTTATCCTTAATACGCTCAAGGGCTGTTGCCTTCTCTGTCCACACAGCAATTGGGTCAACTTCATCCAAATAACAAGCATTAATAATTTGCTCCCAGTATTCTTCAAGAGACATGTTTACCTCAGCCGCCATGGCCTCGGTGCCATAGAGGGCAAGTGTCCAGGTAAATTTACCAGCAGTCTCTTTTTGAACGCGCCATTGTCGATACAGATGCCGTGCCGCAAGTTGACGCATGATTCGCTTAGGATCCACACCCTCTAATTCATGCTTGTCACTTTCCGAAATAATGTTGATGCTGTGGTCAATCTGGTCAATCATTCCTTTGTAGTAGTCTTTCGCGAAGAAATCTAACTGCTCGTTGCTCTGCTGAGCAAAGTAACCTGCCATATCTACATCTGTTGGAATGTACTGCATGATAGGGTGACCACCTGCTTTAAGGATGGCTGTGCGCAATGGCACAAACATGGGCTTGGCACACTCTGGCACCGTAACCTGAACCACCTCTCCCGGCTTGATTCCTGTGCCGCCGCCCAATGCATAATTTACCAAGAGATTTGCGTACTTCTCCAAAATTTCATCTGATGGCACATAGCTCATATCTAACCTCCTGTGGTGCCAAAACCACCCCGCGTAGGTGATTTCATGCTGGTTACTTCTTCAATAATTGGATGCACAAGTGGCATAAATACTACCTGCATAATGCGCTCTCCACGCTCTATGGTGACTGGATGATCTGTGGCGTTATAGAGGGCGGCCTTATATTCATCTTCGTCGCCACAAAAATCTGGATCCATGACACCAATTCCTCCGGCCGGCATGATGCCTTTCTTATGCAAGGAACTGCGCGGTGTAAGTAATCCCCAGTATCCGGCAGGCGGTTCAATGACCACATTAAGCGGAATACGAGCCATAGCACCTGGTTCAAGAGTTGTTTCTACTCTGGCATAGAGATCAAACGCCGCTGCGCCAGTAGTGTGGTACTGCGGAAGAGGCAATGAAGAATCAATGAGCTTAACGCGAATTTTTGTTTCTGTTTCCATACACCCATATTACCAAAATGTACTCCAAAAAATACGACTCATAACATGAGTAAGGAAAAGACGATTTTTTGGAGTACATTTTGGTAATATGGAGTTAATGTAATTCCTAATAGATCTTATGCTTTCTATTGGCACTCCTCTCCCAAACTTTTCTCTTATTAATGAGCAAAGCGAAGTTATTACTCCTGGCACCTGGAAAGGTCAATGGATTGTTTTGTACTTCTATCCAAAAGATAACACTCCAGGTTGTACCACGCAGGCCTGTTCATTTAGAGATGAGTACGAGTCTATTCGCGCGCTTGGCGCCCAAATTTATGGTGTAAGTGCCGATTCAGTTAAATCTCACCAAAAATTTATTACTGACCAACACCTCCCCTTTCCGCTTCTCGTAGATAGCAATCATGCAATGGCGGATATGTTTGAGACATGGGTGGAAAAATCTATGTATGGAAAAAAGTACATGGGAATGGAGCGAAGTACCTACATCATTAATCCGGAAGGAGTGATAATTGGTGCTTACCAGAAGGTAAAACCCGAAGGTCATGCCCAATTTATTGCTGCCGAATTACGCAAATTACAGGAGTAGTTACTTCAGGTCTTCTTGCTTTTTTAGAAAGATGCTGTACTATCAAAGCATCTAGTAGGTTCTCCAGAAGATATCTGGAAGACGGTCGCACTACGGGGATTATTTTTAAAGCATATTTGTTACACACACAATGGGAAACAAGCTCTACGTAGGAAATCTTTCTTGGACTACTACAGAAGAAAGCCTCACCGCTGCGTTCGCGCAGGCAGGTTCTGTTACCTCTGCACAAATCCCTCTTAACCATATGGGCAAGTCCCGTGGTTTTGGTTTTGTTGAGATGGGTACACCTGAAGAGGCACAAGCTGCCATCGACCTTTTCAATGAAAAGGATCTTGATGGTCGCACCATCCGTGTTAATGAAGCAGGACAATCACCTGCAGCACCTGCCGTTAATGAGCGTAAGCTCTTCGTTGGTAACCTTTCATGGTCCAGCAACGAAGATTCTTTGCGTGAGGCCTTTGGCCAAGCCGGCACTGTTGTATCAGTGAAAGTTCCGTTGAATGACATGGGTAAGTCACGTGGTATCGCTTTTGTAGAAATGTCTACAGAAGAGGAAGCACAAAACGCTATCAACATGTTCCATGAAAAGGATATGGATGGCCGTGCTATCACTGTAAACGTTGCTCGTCCACAAGCACCTCGTCCTCGTCGCGACCGCGATGATATGGGCGGCGGTAATGGTGGATTTGGCGGCGGCCGTTCAAACGGCGGTGGTTATCAAGACCGTGATAACAGCTTCAACAGCTACCGTTAAGGTATCTGCTCCAGCTAACAAGAAATCCGCTTCGGCGGATTTTTTGTTTGGGGAATTTCCGGATATAGTAAAGATATTCTCTAACCACTGCCCCCATGTTCACCAATTGGCTCCTCACTACTGGCCCTATTCTTGCCTACTTTCTTTACTTCCTTATTATCTTTGTTGAGTCGGGTATTCTCATTGGCTTTGTACTACCAGGCGATTCCCTCCTTTTTACCATGGGTATTTTGGCCTCCTCAGGTCATTTCAGCTTCCTCCTCTTACTTATTTTAGGAGTAGCAGCAGCAATAGCAGGCAATACAGTAGGGTACATCTTCGGCCGAAGAATTGGCCCCCTCCTCTTCACACCAGATAATAAGCGAAAATATTTAAATCATCGACAGCTTGAACAGGCTCATGATTTTTACGAAAAATACGGGGCCAACACCATCATTCTTGCTCGTTTTACCCCCTTTGTGCGTACATTTGCTCCTATCTTGGCGGGGGTAAGTGAAATGAAATATACGCTCTTTATTACCTATACAGTTGTTGGCGGAGTACTCTGGGTAGCCATTGTTACCGCTCTGGGGTATTACTTAGGACAACGTGTAGCAAATGTAGATCATTATATTCTTCCTATTATTGTAGTCATCATTATCCTGAGCATGTTACCAGCTCTCATAGGCATCATGCGCGAACGACGTAAGCAGGCTGCACGCACAAAGTAGCTTCATCTTTTATTCATATTTTCTTCATAAGATAACCCAGCACTACTTGTACCTCTAAACGAAAGGAATTGTATGGATAACACCACCCGTGACATTGCCCGCCTGAAGTCTCAGATAAACAGCTTAGCTGAACAGCTTGATGCCCTGATTGATAGCAGCGCCGATGAAGGTAAGAGCTTTCTTCACGACACGAAAGACCAATTACATGACAGTCTTGATCATTTGAAAGACTATAGCGCTACAGCAGGAAAACAGGTTAAGAAATCCTTGAAACAAGCGGAAGAATACGTACACGAAAATCCCTGGCAAGTTATTGCTGGTGCAGCAGCCCTAGGCGTATTAGCTGGCATTATTATGAGTCGACGCGACTAAACCATATGGGATTTCTCTCTGCCCTATCAGATATTGCAACGGCACAGATTGAGCAAACAATAAAGGAAGCGGTTTCCCCACTTCCTTTCTACCTACGTAAGCTTGCTTTTGGCACCGTTATTATTGTTCTAAGCCTGTTTGGACTCGGCCTTGCCTTTCTCTTTTTGGCAGTAGCCCTGTTTTTTGCGGTGGCTAACTATCACACCCTTGCCATTGCCTCACTCTGGACAAGCTTACTCAGTGGCCTCATTGGAGCTTCATTCTTAGTGATTGGCATTCAACTGGTGCGCAAGCCTCGCTAGAGTTTACCCCAATACCGTTCCTACTTTTTCACCCCGTACAATGCGGGCAATGTTTCCTTTGGAGAGCAAATCAAAGATAACAATAGGCAAATGGTTATCCATGGCTAGGGAAATTGCAGCATTGTCCATGACGTTGATTTCTTCGCTCATGAGCGCCTCTGAATAGGTAAGCTCGTCATGCTTGTGGGCATTGGCGTGCTTTTTAGGGTCTTTATCGTACACACCGTCTACCTTGGTAGCCTTCAGAACGGCGTCACAATCAAGTTCTAAGGCAGTAGTGATGGCTGCCGTATCAGTAGTAACATAAGGGTTTCCCGTACCGCCGGACACTACCACAATGCGACCCTTTTCCATGTGCCGAATACCCCTTCGACGAATATAAGGTTCTGCAACGCTATTCACGCTTAAACGTGTCATTAAGCGTGCAGGCTGACCGTTGTGCTCTAATACATCAACTAAGGCCATACCGTTCATAATGGTGGCCATCATGCCCATATAGTCACCCGTAGCGCGCTCAATGCCGTGTGCTGCAATGGCTGCACCACGCATGAAGTTACCGCCGCCTACCACAATTGCCAACTGCACATGCGTATCTTCTACTAAAGCCTTTAACTCAAGTGCCAACCGATTGACGAATTCAACATCAATTCCAGACTCTCTACTACCGGCAAATTGTTCACCAGAAAGCTTCAGTAATACTCTATGTGGTTGCATGAGGTACAGTTATTTTATTTCCAGTGCTACTATAGCAGGGAATCACCTCTCACCCAATCCTATGAATTACTGGCTCGTAAAAAGTGAACCTGAAGAATTTTCTCTTTCTGATCTCAAGAAAAAAGGTATTGAGCCCTGGACTGGCGTTCGTAACTACCAAGCACGCAATTTTATGCGAGATGGCATGAAGAAAGGGGATCTAGCCCTCTTCTATCACTCTAATATCACCCCACCACTCATTGTGGGCCTAGCCACCGTTAGCTCTGATCCCTATCCTGACCCCACTCAATTTGATGAAAAGAGTGACTATTTTGATGCCACTTCTGACCCTAAAAAACCTCGCTGGTTCTTAGTTGATCTCACCTATCACTCCACATTCGAACAGCCTTTGAGTTTGGTTACCATCAAAGAAGATTCACTCTTACAAGCAATGCGCGTAGCTCAAAAGGGCAGCCGGCTTTCCGTGCAGCCGGTAGAAAAAACACATTTTGACCGCATTCTTCTCCTTACGAAAAAAGACCGGTAAACCCGGTCTTTTTTCTAGAACGATGGCAGGCTAGGTGCCGATGGCAGATTTGGTGCCGATGGCAGGCTAGGTACCGATGGCAGATCTGCAATATTGGTGTGCATGATTACTGCTTAGCTTTTAAAATATACGGTTCCGTCTTTAACGGCGAAGGTAAGAGACTTGTCTGGCTTTGCCACACCCTCTAACACAGCGCGCGCTACTTGTTGCTCAACAGCTTGCTTGATTTGGCGACGCAATTCACGTGCACCAAATGTATCGCTAAATCCTACCTGGGCAAGGTGCTTTACTAGAGCCGGGGTAAACTTTAACAGAATTCCCTGCTCTTTGCCACGGGTTGCTACTTTTGCCAACTCAAGGGACACAATTTCTTCAACCTGAGCGGGTGTTAATGGGTGGAAAACTACTATCTCATCAAGCCTGTTAATGAACTCTGGTCGGAAATGTTGCTGTAGTTGCTGAAGCGTTCCTTGATTTTCTTCCTCAGCCATTGGTCCGGCACTGAAGCCAATCTTAGCAGCAGCATGCCCTCCCCCAATGTTACTGGTAGCAATAATGATGGTATTGCTAAAATCTACCACTCTTCCTTTACCGTCCGTTAGGCGACCATCGTCAAAGATTTGCAGAAAGATATTTGTTACTTCTGGGTGCGCCTTTTCAATTTCATCTAAGAGAATAACACTGTGCGGCGTGCGGCGAACTGCCTCGGTAAGCTGTCCCCCTTCTTCGTAGCCCACATAGCCTGGTGGAGAACCAATGAGGCGCGCAACAGAATGGCGCTCCCGGTACTCTGACATATCAATGCGAATGAGTGCCGTTTCATTGCCAAACAGTTCAGCCGTAAGGGCCTTTGCAAGCTCGGTTTTTCCGACACCCGTTGGCCCCATGAAAAACATGGTAGCAATAGGGTGGTTACGCTCGTTCAGACCGGCGTAGGAAACGCGTATGGCGTTTGAGGTAGCCTTGATTGCGGCATCTTGCCCAACCACACGGGCGTGAAGACGTTCTTCTAAGTTAAGAAGACGCTTTTTGTCATCATCACTTAACTGCGTGACAGGAATTCCCGTCAGCTGAGCCAAGAGAGCAGCAATATCTGCAGATGTAACGGTTGGCTGTTCTTTTTCTGCCGCGGCAATGCGTTTTTTGGCGGCCGCTTGATCAAGCAGATCTAAGGCCTTATCTGGCAAGAACCGATTGGTTACATACCTATCAGACAGCGTAACTGCAGCAGAGATGGCATCATCGGCAAATAGTACATTGTGATGCTGCTCATAGTGTGGCCGCACACCTTCAATGATTGCCTCGGCTTCTATAACGGTGGGTTCTCGCACGGTTACTGCCTGGAAGCGTCGCTCAAGCGCACTATCTTTCTCAATGTACTTTTGGTATTCGTCCAGAGTTGTGGCTCCAATCATGTGGAGATCACCTCTAGCCAAAGCTGGTTTCATGATGGTGGCAGCATCTAGGCTACCTTCATTAGAACCGGCTCCAACCACCGTGTGAACTTCGTCGATGAAAATAATTAAATCATCTTTATTTTGAGTAATTTCTTCTACCACTTTTTGCAAACGTTCTTCAAACTCACCGCGATAGCGCGCACCAGCCAAGACACTGTTTAGACTCAGCTCAAGCAGACGCTTGCCACGCAAGTGTTTTGGCGCATCTTTTTGCACCATTTTTGTGGCCAAACCTTCTACAATTGCCGTTTTACCTACACCTGGCTCACCAACTAAAATTGGATTATTCTTGCGACGACGCGAGAGAATTTCTACCGCCGAAGCCACTTCGTTTTCTCGCCCAATGAGAGGGTCAAGTTGTTTATTGCGAGCCAACGCCGTGAGATCACGACTGTACTGGTTCAGAGTAGGCGTATTTGTGGTAGGCTTAGGACTTTCTTCCTCAATTTCTTTTGAGACTTCCTTAATGTGCTCTGGAGTAATACCAAAACGACGCAAGAGTGATCCTGCCATGCCAGGATCATTGGTGAGTGCAGACAAGAGATGGAGTGGACCAGGCTGTGTAGCACCATCGGCATCCGCTGCTACATGGGCCTGTTCAATGATGCTCTTCACATCTTGAGAGATTTCTACGTGATCTGGGTGCGTGGTATCACGTAGTGCATTTACCGTAATGTACCCCTGCACATCCGCAGGGTCTACCTTGAGCTGTTTAAAAATGTGCTGGGCGCCGCTGTCTGCCACCAAAGCTACCAACATGTGTTCTGAGGCAATTTGGCGCTGACCAAATTCGGCAGCAACGTCTGCTGAGCGCTTCACGAGTGTTTTTGTGTAAGATTCAGAAGGAATTTGAGCTGTGTGCTCTTGCTGTAATTGGGAAAGAATTTCTTCAGCCCCTTGTTGAAAACGAGCAAAATCTTCAGCGCACACATCTAATACACGTGGCTGACCTTGCATCATAAAGCTGATGCGAGTAGCCGCTGGCCGAGTTTTGCAGATGTCACAGATAAGTGCCATATGTGTAAAAATTACTTTACTTTTTTTAAAAACTTATAGACAAAATGTAAAGTATACTTGTCATTCTGTCAATAAGCCCTCGGTGGTCTGTATACAAAAAAGTGGCTCACCTACAGTGTAGTGAGCAATTATTAACTCTTTATGAATGTCTTAGCGACGTCGACCGAAGCGGCGTGCGCTCACCGCTGAGCGCTGTACACCAAAACCTGCACGCTTTGAAGGTGCTTGCGGCTGACTATAAACTGGTTGCGGCACTGGTAAGGAATACTCAGAAATAGGAAGTGACTTGCTAATGAGCTTCTCAATGGCACGCACTTCTTTCATTTGTTCAGGATCAGCTAAGGAGATGGCTAAGCCTTCTTTGCCTGCTCGCCCCGTACGGCCAATGCGGTGTACATAATCTTCTGCGGCATCAGGAAGGTCATAATTGACCACTAACTGGATGTTTTGCACATCAATACCACGAGCAGCAATATCGGTAGCTACAAGAACGCGGTATTCGCCCCTTTTAAAGCCTTCTAGTGCGTGTTTACGCTGGTTGAGGGAACGATTGGAGTGAATTTCAGTTGCAGTAAAGCCAGCGTGATGGAGACTCTTTGTAAGCTTGGCAGCACCATGCTTTGTTCGAGAGAATACCAAAACACTCTCTCTGTGTTCAGTAAGAAGCTTTTGGAGAATGCCAAATTTGGCGTCACGGTGCACGTAGCAGAGTTGCTGGCTCACAAGCTCAGCGCTTGTACCGGCACGAGCAACTTCAACTGTTGCTGGGTTTTTGAGGTAGTTGTTTGTGAGTGCTCGTACTTCTGGCGACATGGTAGCAGAGAAAAGCAGTGTTTGACGCACAGGAGGAACATACTCCAAAACCTGACGAATTTGTGGAGCAAAACCCATATCAAACATGCGGTCTGCTTCGTCAAAAATGAGTACCTTAACGGCGCTCAATGACACTGTTTTTTGCTTGAGGTGATCTACGAGACGACCAGGTGTGGCAATGAAAATACGTGGCTTACGCCCAAGCTCTTTGATTTGACGATAAATAGGCTCGCCACCAATGAGTACCACGCTCTTAATGCCATCTTGGAGTGTTGAGGTGATGACACGAAGATTTTCAGCAACCTGCAAAGCCAGTTCACGGGTAGGCACCAGAATAAGCGCATGAGCACCTGGATTTTTCATCAAGAATTGAAGGGTAGGAAGACCAAAAGCTAAGGTCTTTCCTGTACCTGTTTGGGCAATACCAATAAGATCCTGACCTGTTAAGGTGACGGGAATGGACTGCGTCTGGATAGGAGTAGGAACGGTAAAGGCCTTTTGATCAAGGACGGTAGTAATTTCTGGGAGGAGACCAAGCGAATGGAAACCCTGTTCAGGGTTGGTGGACATATCGAAAAGTAGTGATAAGAGATAAATTTTACGGCAATTTGCCGCAAAAGTCAACCTCTGTGACTTGCAGACGTAGCAATAATGCTCTGAAGTACCTTGAAGTAGGCAGTCAAATCTTCTGAAGTAATGTTATGAAAACAATCAGCCACTTTTTCTTGGGTTACTTCACCAATTTGTGGGAGCTGGCGGCGTGCCTTTGGAGCCAGTGAGACAATTTTTGCTCGGCTATCTGCAGGGTCTTGCTTAATTTTTACATAGCCCTTGTCATCTAATTGACGAATGAGGACCGTAACGTGTGGAATTTCTACACTAAGCTTGAGCGCAAGTTCTGAAATGCGTTGCGGACCACCATCTTGCAACAAACCAAGCAACGTCCATTCTGGGATGCTTAAATCATACCGCTCAAGTGTCTTGGTAACGTTGGTGCGGATAGCTCGGTATGCTTTTCCTTGAATAAGGACTTCTTGGTAGGTTGAATAATTCATTCGGTAGGATTCAATTTAAGCGAAGCAGAATTCATGCAGTAACGTTGGCCAGTAGGAGCAGGGCCATCTGGAAAGACGTGCCCTAAGTGAGAACCGCAGCGGCCACAAACTACTTCGTCACGCACCATGCCAAAAGAGGTATCTCCTTCTAAGGCAACATGATCTTCTTCAATTGGTTGATAAAAGCTGGGCCAGCCAGTACCAGAATCGTACTTGGCATCTGAAGTAAATAATGGTAATCCACATGCAGCACAAACAAATACACCTTCAGTGTGATCATTCCAGTAGGCATTTTGAAACGCAGGTTCAGTGCCCTTTTTACGCAATACTCGGTATGCGTCAGGGTCTAAAATTGCCTTCCACTCGTCTTCTGTTTTGTGAATTTTTTCCATATGCATTTATCTTAATGGGTAGGCATGAAAATGGTACGAAAGCTTATTTAGTTTCGTTACTTTACAAGTATGCCAGGATAATAATGAAGAAAAAATGAGTTTGGCCTCACAAAAAAAGCCCCCGGTTAAGGGGAACTTTGGACGGCATCAACATGGCAGTTTAGCCTAGTGGTGGGTGTGGCCGTTTTCCCGTCGCTGCCACTCGTGAGTACCTGTGGTTCCGCGACGAGGGGTGTTGGTGTTGGCCGGCGTGTTGCGGGTTGTGGGCGTTGTGCGCTCCCGCCGAGCATAGGGCGAGGTGGTCTGTGGCGAACGATCTCGCCGATTATTGTCGCCGGTTACGGGAACGCTCTGAGTCGAACGACTCCCCTGCCACAGATGAATCTGTTCTTGCTGACGTGAACGATCCAATTGTCGCGGACTTGGACCCCGCTCGCGGAACGTATCGACGTGTCTCCGATGTTCGTCGTGGTAGCGAGACGAGCTCCGGAAGTGGAAGAAGTCAAAATCCACGACAACGAAGGGCTGTACCGAATCGATGGTCTCAATGACCACCGGATTCTCGACGTCGCCGAGTGCATCCTCCGGGTAGAGGCTGCAAAGCTGGGCGTCGCGCCAAGCTTCTGCTCGTGCCATGGCATCTTGTCGGTCGGCTGCGTCCGGGTATAGCTGGATGATCATGTTGACCATTTCGCTGAACCTGATCTTGACCCGACTTGCCTGTGACGCATACGGATCGACGCCGTTCACGTAGTGAACAACACGAACAATATGCCTCGTGGCAATGAACCTGATGTCTTGTGCCATTGCGGATGTGGCCGCGAAAGCGAGAAGGGCCAATAAAAGCCCCTTAAGTTTTGGTCTCATCTAACAGTCTCCTCTTGCCCCTTCAACCCATGTTGAAAGACAAGGGATTACCATACTCCAAGCTTCTCCCATTGTCAATAATCTGTTCTTCTGGTGTAATTGTACCGATACCACTTCAGCCGATAATCACCAGAATACCATGGCCAAATCAGATTTAACCGGTTCCGAAAATAGTCAGATTATTTGGGCAGTGAGCTCAACGGCCATAGTCCTTCTTATTATTATTTCCTTTTTTGTCATCAAGGCGGCTAAAGATGGCTCAAGCAGTGCAACAGATACAGGATCTTCAGCTGCTCCTGCCGAATTAGTCACCAAGGTAACTACCGTTCCTAATTCCGTCTTCACTACGGTGGCCACAGGAGCAAATGAGGCTCTTCCTAAGCTTATTACGGGTGCGCCTGCTCTCACCGCCAATAACAAGCCTTCTATCACGTATATTGGTGCTGAGTATTGTCCATATTGCGCCACGGAACGTTGGCCAATGGTAATAGCACTTTCTCGTTTTGGCACGTTTTCTAACCTTGGCGTTACCCATTCTTCTAGTACTGATGTCTACCCAAATACACAGACTTTTTCCTTCCATGGCTCCTCATATACCAGTGACTACATCAATTTCACGGCCGTAGAAACCAAGAGTAATATTCCAAGCGCCGGTGATTTCACCACTCTTGATCCCCTCACTACCGACGAGCAAAACCTTCTCAACACCTACGATGCCGCTCCTTACGTTCCTGCCAGCGGCGCTGGTGGTATTCCCTTCATTGATTTTGGTGGCAAATTCCTAGTAAATGGCTCCACCTACGATCCAAGCCTCCTCCAAGGAAAGACTGCCGATGACATTGCTAGCGTCCTTACCGATGCCAGCAATAGCACCACACAAGGCATAATTGGAGCTGCAAATGCTCTCACCGCTACCATTTGTAGCCTTACAAATGACACGCCAAGTAAGGTATGCAGCGATCCTGGCATTCAAACCCTTAAACTCCAGATAAATAGCCAGGCCAGCAGCAATTAAGATGGAGGAGCATTCTTCACGCCCTCCTTTTCGCTGGTTACCGTATGTATGCCTTGCCCTCATTGTGCTTGGCATTGGGGTAGCAACATATCTGACCATTACTCATTACACCACCACGGTAACTCTTGCGTGTCCTGAAAATTCGGTTATTAACTGCGCCAAAGTTACTAGTAGTAGTTACTCGGTTATTTTCGGCATTCCCCTGGCTGTACTTGGATTAGCTTATTTTATTGGAATCTTTGCTCTCTATCTTCCTAAAGTTTGGCATGCAAAAAACCCACTCTTACCGTGGGTTCGTTTAGCTGCCGTACTTTCTGGCATGGTTATGGTCTTTTGGCTCCTGTACGTGGAGCTCTTCTTGGTCAATGCCTTCTGCCTCTACTGCACAGCACTCCACATTATCATCTTCTTACTTTTTGTCTTGACCGTTTTTGGCACGGCCCTTACACCAAAAACCGCTTAGTTCTTTCGGCTTACTCGAATGAGTTCCAGTTCTAGGTGAATGTAGCCAAGGACCATTACTACCAAACCAGCAGCTAATTTGGCGAAGACGTTATTGAAGGTATAGTCATTTGGAAGCATGTTGAATATGGTTTCCACAAGAGAAACTGCTGTTAGCAAAGCTCCAGCCAAAATGAACATGAGAGAGACTGAGTAAAAATACGGCTTGTGTGGATCAAAGTTTTTGAACATACATTTCTCTACTTCTTAAGTACCTTTACTATGCGCTTCACGAGAATTTTCGTAAAGCCCATTTTATTTCTTGTTGCTGGCTGCTTCCAAAATTTTGACGGTTGTGTGATAAAAACGTGACGTGGCCTTAATACCCAGCATCTTTTCTAGGAAAATAGGATTTCCTGGTCGGCCATTTTGTAGGTGCATGATGACAAATGCATCAGTAGGCGTGGCGCCCACAACCTCGTAATCCCCTTTGGGTGAAATACGTGGCAAAGCAAGATTCTCAGGGAGAAAGGTTGATGCAAATACCATAAGGTATCTATCTTCCGGTAGAGGCTCTTTGCCTTTAAATGGAGCGGCTTCTAGAGAACATCTTAGCTCTTCTACTGTTCGTAAACAGGTTGGAACTTCATAGCCCAATACTTTTGTGAGGTGCTCTTCAATTTTTTTCTGGAGTTTTAATCTATCGGTTTCTTCTGTATCAAAAAACACGTTTCCCGTTTGAATATAGGTGCGGACGTTGGTCATTCCCATTTCGGAAAAATGGTCTCGCAAAGCCTGCATGGTTATGGTGTGACCACCTACGTTGATGGCTCTGAGGAAGGCAATGTAAGACTTCATAAATCTGTTTGTACTTTTTTGAAAATTTCTGCTGCCGTTTCTTCAGGTGTTTGGTCGCTGCTATTTATCATATGCAACGCTTTGAACTCCTTATGAGCCAAATCTGTATAAACCACATCAATACGACCGTGCATCTGATTTTCAGGAGGGCGAAGTACGTCACGTTCATGCAAGGTGGCAAGTGAAGGAAATAACAGGAAACCATGTGCGTGAGGAAATGCCTGTAAGTAGATTGAAAAACCTTCATCATCCAAAACATCATCCACAATGATCACGAATTTTTTTGCCTCATAGAGAGCAATTATTGCTAGTGCCGACTTTGTAGCAAGAGTATGCTGACCCCCTTCTTCAGTATCTTCCCATGGAACTACATAGCCACTCACCACAAAATCGCGGAGTGTATCAATAGAAAAATTTACTGAACGAGAAAACTTTTTTGCTAACAGTTTTCCTATTGTACTTTTTCCCGCACCAGGTGGGCCGCTTAATATGATTACCATGAGGTTACTGTACCAAAATTATGTAAGATAATCCGCAATTTTTTCGCAGAGCGTCATCTTTGTTTCAAAATTCTGTAAGTAGGCTTGAAGAAACAAATGACTTGCGTGAGGAATTTTTAAAATTTCTTTCTTTTTTGCTTGCTGTGCTGCCTCATCCAACATGTCAATTACTCCTGGTGGAATCACCGTATCTTCTTCGCCAATGACTAGGAGAAAATTTCCCGAAAACGTATGCAAATTTTTGACTACTGCAGCGTCCTTCCAACTATTTGGTTGACGAATAATTTCAGAGAATCCCTCACCAAATGACTCGGAGTATGCCTCGGCTGCGTAGACGCCAGGATAGAAAAGTACAAGGTTTGCCACCGGGTAACGAGCTAGCAGCTCCAATGCAACATGACCACCCATACTAAAGCCACAGAGAGAAAAGGGAGATGTTACATCAAAAAACTGCAGTGCAGCCTCTGCTTCACTAACACGCCTAGCCAAGCTAGAAGTTGCAAGCGTTCCTGAACTTTCTCCATGCCCAGAAAAATCAAAGAGAAATGAGGCAATTCCTTTTTTCTCTAGCAGGTACTCCGCTATGGGCAATTGGCGCTGCATGGTGCCCGCACCAGCTCCGTGCAAGAAAAGTACCTGTGGTTTTTGGTCTTTATCATGAGCCACCAAACAACCCGTCAATTGTTCTCCGCCTGCGGTAAATCTTGTGGGGAACTTCATGTTATTTTCCATAGCTCTCCCCGTAATGTTCTTATACACCAAGAATATGTCCTTGGATCAAATGCCTCAGCATCAGAAAAAAGGAGTGCGTAGTACAGTTGATATGTTCTTATTGTAGGAAGGAGTTCTTTACCACCATGCTTTTGTAATAAATACCGGAAATACTCTCCGTTTTCTTCAGATCCCTCTGGTCGTAATGGATCCTCAAAACTAGAAAGAGCTTCTGCCCTATCAATATTTGAATCACCAATGATAGTGAGTCGACTAAAATCAAGCAGTCCTGTGACCTCCAACTTATTGTTAAACATGACATGCTCAGGATAATAATCTCCATGAACTAACTGTTTTGTGTGAAAACTCTCAAGTGCCCGTAACCCCTCCTCAAATCGGCCTAGGGCAGCTGCAAAGTTAGGGACTGCACGCTCTAATTTTCCTCTTGTTTGCTTTAGAATAATGTCTGACTTCGCACGAAGATATTCAGGCCAGGAAGTATTCTGGACCTTGTTTTCACCAATAAGCTCTCCATATGGCAAGGAGTCAACATTGGCCGCTGCAAGTGGAAGGATGGCCAGAAGAAATGCTTCCATTGCCTGCTTTCGTTCTTTCACCTTCCAGTGGGCAAATTGTGACCGCATGCTTTTCCCATACAAGCGTTGCTCAATAGCATAAAGTCGTCCTTGAACTTCACCTCTTTCTAGAACATTCGGAATACGAAAGGTGTACCGCCCCCTATTTACCACTTCAAGTAACCAAAGGCGTTCTTGCATCTCTTCAGGCTTATGACCTTTGGGGATACGAAGAACACGGTCACTATCCAGCGCATATACACGAGATTCTACCCCTTCGCCCAGGAAATCATTTTCTGTGAGATTAAAAGTAGCAAGTATTTTTTCCATAATTACGAATGAAAGACTTCCCCAGCCGCCAGCATTTCCACAAATTTCTCAATAAGAGCCGCCCGACGTTCTGCTGTCTTGGCATGGTGGAGCCGATAGAAAAAGGCATAACGATTGGCTTTGGTGATGGTTTCAAAAAAATCATGCGCACCTGGATTCTTGTCCAAAGCTTGTTGAAAGTCTGCTGGCGTGGTCATGGTTGAAGGGGCATCGTAAGCATTGTCCCATTGTCCGCTCTTCTTTGCGGCTTCTACGGTAAGAAGGCCCGCCGGAGTCATGACATTATTCTTGATAAAGTCCTCTGCAATTGCTTTATTCACCTTTGACCAAACACTCTTGGAACCACGTGGAGTAAAGCGTGTAATGTAATACTTTTCGTCATATTTATTAATGAGGCCATCAATCCAGCCATGCTGTATGGCCAAATTTCGTGCTTCAATGTACGTCACCGTAGTTACTCCAGAACATTTTTTGGCAAATTTTAACCACGCTCCTGGTGCAATAGTATGATTTTCCTGCAACCATTTTTCCCACTCTGTTGTAGTAGCCTCTATAACCGGTAAATTCTTAAAGATTTCAGTCATGATTTTATTCTCCCAAGGTTTGTTTTCGCCATAACTGCGCGTAGCGACCTTTTTGCACTAACAATTGTTGATGGGTACCCTCTTCAATAATTTTCCCCGAATCCATGACCACAATACGATCCAAGTTAGCAACGGTACTGAGGCGGTGGGCAATGATGATTGCCGTCTGTTTGCCCAAAATTTCCGGCAACGCACGCTGAATAATTTCTTCGCTTTCACTATCAAGCGCGCTAGTAGCTTCATCAAAAATCATGATTGGGGCACGTTTAAGAATGGCTCTGGCGATAACTACGCGCTGTTTTTGACCACCAGAGAGCTTGATACCGCGTTCACCCACCATGGTGTGATATTCCTGAGGAAACGTTGAAATAAAATCATGAGCGTGAGCTGCCTTGGCCGCAGCTATCACTTCCTTCTCTGTGGCGTTTGGGTGGAAGTATGCAATATTCTCCATGATGGTGCGATGAAACAGCAACGGCTCTTGCGGCACATAGGCAATGCGTTGACGCAAATCACTTTGGCGAACATGACGAATGTCCAACCCATCAATTTTGATGGAACCGCCAGTTACCTCATCAAATCGCATGAGGAGGCTGGTCAGGGTACTTTTCCCCGCTCCGCTAAGACCAACCACACCAATTTGTTCACCAGCGGCTATTTCAAGATTTAACTGAGTGAATACCGGTATGCGCTTATCAGCGTTACTCTGCGATGGGTAGCTAAAATCAAGGTTTTCAATGCTAATTTTTCCGTCACGAATTTTGGTTGCATCCTCAGGCTGCTCAGGATCTTGGATAGTTTCGTAGACTGGCGTGAGATATTTCAATGTTGGGTAGAGTTTCGTAATGAATTCGTCATGTTGCACCATTAAGCCAGGAATGTCCGCTACCGTTCGAATAATCTGGAACATGTACGTAATAGTGAGGACTATTAAGGAAATTGAGAGAGCGCTCCCATGCACACCGGTAATAATGAAGTACATTGAGATACTTACCCCAGCGGCGGTGAAGATGGCACGTGGCAAGTCAAAGTAAATGGGCAAACTGTGTCGCCCCCAGAATGTCTGCGACTCTTTGTGGGCAAGCTCTGTAATAAGCGTTCTCCCCTCTTCATCTTTGCCGCCAGATTTGAAGGCAACAATGTTTGTGATTTCGTCAGAAACTTCTGCAGTAATTTGGCGATAAATTTCATGCGCCAACGTGCGGTGAAAATTCACCTTACGCGATACCCAAATCATATAAAACAGCTGAATGATAATGATGACAATTGCCACCAAACCAACCCGCCAATCGGCAACGGTAAGAATAATGGCGGGAACCGTTATGGAAATAAAGGCGCGAATGGCATCTCCACGGATGAATCGGACCAGGAGAATGGCGCTATCTAAATATTGACGATAGAGACTAACCAAATAGCCGGTCTGATTGTCGCGAAAGAAAGACATATCCTTCGCAATCAGCCTTGTGTAATATTTGACCATCAATCGCTCATACTGATTGTTTTCGGTGCCAACAATCACCAGCTCACCAACGGCACCAATGATGGCGCCCACCGAATAGGCAATGAGAAAGTAAAGAGCGTTCCATTTAGCAGCTGCCAAATTACCAGAAGCAATATCAGCAGCCGTCTGAGCCATAATGACGGTAACATATACGCGCAACAGGAGCGTTCTGATGATTTCCGAAACAAACCCAAACCAATACCCCCATCTACGGCCATACGTGCCCAAGAGGTGACGATAAACGGCAGTATTCACCGTTTAGATATCTAACGTAACACTAATAGGACAATGATCTGAACCCATGACGCTTGGGTAAATATTTGCGTCTTTTACTCTGTCTTTTAACTCTTTTGACACCAAGAAGTAGTCAATGCGCCAACCCACATTTCTTTCTCTAGCCCCGCCAAAGTGGCTCCACCAAGTATAGAAACCATTCCCCGTCTTAAACATGCGCAAGGTATCTACAAAACCCCTATCTAAAAAGGCTTGAAATCCAGCACGCTCTTCACTTGTAAAGCCTTTTTTACCAACATTTGGTTTAGGATTTGCTAAGTCATCTTCCGTATGAGCAACATTCAGGTCGCCACAGAAAACTACAGGCTTCTTTTTTTCCAAATATTGGCAATATTCCAGGAAAGCTGGATCCCAGTGCTTATGACGAAGCGGAATACGACTCAAGTCATCTTTAGCATTGGGTGTGTAGACGGTAACGAGGAAGAATTTTTCATATTCAGCGGTAAGCACCCTACCTTCAGTGTTAGGATCGCCGTACTCGTCATCTGTCATGTCATACTTTTCGGCAATTTCTTTCGTTAGGCCATTACTAATGGAAAGCGGCTTTTCCTTACTGTAAATGGCAGTGCCGGAGTAGCCTTTTTTCTCTGCAGAATGCCAGTATTCGTGGTAGCCTTCTAGGTTTACCTCAATATCACCAGGTTGTGCCTTGGTTTCTTGCAAACAGAGGATGTCAGGATCTTCAGCTTTAACAAAAGGAAGAAAATTGTCTTTGCGCACCACAGCGCGAATGCCGTTGACGTTCCATGAGTAGAGTTTCATGCATTTACTCTAGCAAAACTTCTCATAATTCCCTATGGAGGACTTTTAAGGAACTATTTAGTTTTCCAGGGTAGTTCGTATTTTTGTGAGGGTGTAGATTCTCGGCCATCAAACACAGAGAACTTCTCAACCGTGATTTTGTAGAATTGATGACCTTCTGGGTGCTCAGAATCTTCCCATATATCCTTGGAGGGCTCTAAACGTTTATGAAGGCATCTGAACGCAGTAATTCTGTCGCCGTGCTCTGTTAAGAGTTCTGCGGTTCCCTCAAAATAGATGCCCCGCACCTTATCCCACGGCATGTGTTGCGTAACAATATTGCCCGCTACACTTGGATTAGCCGCAATTTCCTGGCTATGGCGTCTTGAGGTAAGGGAACGGAAGTAGAGATTGAGATCATCATCGTAGGCAAAGTGCACTTCACTGACCCAAGGGTTATTGTTGGCACAGGTACCCAGGGACATATGAAAAATATCAGGCAGATATTCGCGAATTACTTGTTCAAGATTGGTGGCGAGGTTGATTTTCATATACCAAAGCTACACCAGAAGTGCCACAAGCATAATAAGAACACCAAACATGGCGCTGAGAATGAGAATGGTAATTGCCTTCTTCCTATCAGCATTACGAAATTCTGCCTTTTCTACAGATTCAGTCTGCCCCAATGGCTTCATCACGTTATACATACCCTGCATGCCAAATTTAATACAGAAGTGAAAATAGCCCTGAAAAAAGCCAGCTGCTGCCATTGTGGCTGGAATAAAAAATAGGATTCGCCAGACAATTGAAGCATGCGTAAGACCTAAGATGAGTGCCAGAATAAGTGTTCCTGCAAGACCAATGTAGATGCTCTGCTTGCGCTGGGCAATTTCGGCCGGGCCAATATTGCAGACACCTGGAATATACGTTTGATTAGAGCTCATTACGATTTTTTAGGAGATGAAGTACTTCGTCGTGTACCAGGCCGTTACTAATAAGTGCGCCTTTAATATTTTTGTTGTAAGCCTGTTCTTCACCATAAAGACTGGTAACCTTACCACCGGCTTCTTCAACAATAACTTTGAGTGCTGCAATATCCCACGGTAACCAGCCTGTGCAGATGGCTGCGGAATACTCGCCCAACGCTACCATCATGCCGCCGTATGCTAGACAAGAGAATTTAGTGATGCGACCCTTTACCTCATGTATTTTCTTCGGCATATGATCAACGGGAAATTCTTCGCTCTGTTGACCATCAATGTTCAGTACAGTGTGAGCCAATGTACCACTTGTAGAAACGTGGAGGGGCTGGCCATTTAAGAAGGCACCTTTATCTTTTTCAGCATGTAGGAGACGATTCATGATTGGGTCATATACTACCCCTACAATGCTTTCACCTTTGTACGTAAGAGCTAGGGAAAATACAAACGTTGGTACACCGTGTGAAAACGGAATAGTCCCATCTACGGGATCTACCACCCAAACATAGTCAGCGCCTTCTATAGAAAAGCTGGCTTCTTCGCCCAAAATGGCGTGACCAGGATACTGTGCTTTTACTTGGTCTATTACCAGGTTATTTATGGTGGTATCTGTGACGGTCAGAGGTGAATCATCTTCTTTCCATTCCTTTTTCATGTTGCCATGAAAGTTATGACGCATTATATCGCCAGCTTGCTGGGCAAGATCTATGGCAAAAGATAGATATGCATCCATTTATAGCTCCGTGTATTTTTTATGGTTTCCTTTAGACTTTTCTACGGGGTATTTTTTCGCATTTTTTGCCATTTTATCTTCAAGCGCTTTTACTAAATCTATTTCTAGATCATGAGATAAAAGGAGGACCCAATAGAATACATCTGCTAGTTCGTCGGCTACATCTTCTTTATTTTTCCCTAAGTATTCCTTAATTTCATCTGTATTTTTCCACTGAAAATGTTCTAGAAATTCTGTTGCTTCCAATACTAAAGAAATGGCCGAATCTTTAGGAGTATGAAACTGTTTCCAGTCACGATCTACACAAAATTGGTGTAATTTATCTTGAATTTCGGAGAGTTCACGCATGATTTAATCATGACATAGGTAGATATCCTTACTGTAGCAGAAACCATGAAGATTGACCTTTCTTCATATTTCCGCTAGAATCTCTTCACTATGACTACTCATAAGCAAACAACCTGGCCCATGTCCTATCGCGTTGCCTTCCTTGGCAATATTGCCGATACGGCTTTTTCTGTGCCTAACCATGGTGTTTGTTTCGTGAGCAAGTAATCCCCTCTTCTCAGTTCTGCAACAAAAACCTCGGCTAGGTACCGAGGTTTTTTCGTAATTCTTGGGCCTAGCAGACTATCTGTGAGAAGAACTATGCAACTGAAGACACTCTTTCGTAATCGTACCATTTGCTGGTACCTCGTCTTGTTTCTGTTGGTGCGCTTCTCTATGAACGTCACCGGCACTACATACGCCATCTTTTTGGCGCACAAGGGATTTAATCCCCTGCAAATTAACCTGGTGAACCTCACGTTCTACCTGGTAATGCTGGTATTTGAAGTACCCACAGGGGCTTTGGCCGATATATGGGGCAGGAAAAACTGCTTCGTATCTGCCTGTATCCTCATGGGAATTGGCTTGTTTGGATATGCAGAGGCTCAGAGTTTTCTGGCCTGTGCTACCGCAGAAGGTGTTTTGGCTTTAGGAGCAACGCTCTATAGCGGCGCCTTCAGTGCCTGGCTCTGCGACTCTTTAAAGGCGCAAGGACAGATGGACCTCATAAAGCCCACCTTTTCCCTTGGTTCAATCCTGGGAAACGGCACGGGCATTGTGGCCGGATTGGTTGGTGGCTACACCGCTAGCTTTAATCTGGCATTTCCATTTTATGCTGGGGCATTGGCAGCCATTCCGGCCGTAATACTTTCCCTCATTTTTATGAAGGAAACCCGGTATCGCCAGCGCAAGTTGAATCGCGTCTGGCCCATGCTTTGCATAGGTGTCCGGTATGTGGCAACGCACTCCACCATCCGCTTCCTTTTTTTCATGGGCCTTCTGCAGAGTCTTGCCACACAAACGGCAAACATGCAGTGGCAGCCCACTTTTGAGAAATTGGTAGGCGGACCACAAGGACTGGGCTGGCTCATGACGGGCATGTTCCTGGCCATGATGGCGGGTAGCTATGTAGCTCTCCACCACAAGAGTCGTCATCCAATGCGCTTACTGGTTTTCTGCCAGGTTGCCATAGGGGTGGGAATTATCCTCACACCACTGACACACTCGTTACCTCTCATGCTCCTGGCATTTTTGGGTCACGAAGTGTTCCGAGGCATTGTGGATCCGGTGAAACAGGCGTACCTGAACCATGAGATACGCTCTAGTCGCCGGAGGGCCACCGTGCTTTCCTGCGATGCACTAGGTCGCGACCTTGGTGGTGTAATTGGCCTCCCCTTGTGGGGTGCCGTTACAGTGCATAGCTCCATGAGCGTTGCATGGGTACTGGCCGGTTTCTTCCTTATTATTGCCATGTTAGGCTTACGAGCCTTCACGACAATTCGCGGTAGCGCTTAAGTGCGCTACCGTTTTTTTATAGAAAAGTCTGCTAATCTATTGGCATGGGATTTCAAGTTGCCATGCTGCTCCATGATGGAGCATACGATATTCATCTTCCGGTTAGCACCGCACTCGATTACATTCAAAAAAGGTTTCGTGGGAAGGGTCAAGGGCCCTTGCGTCAGCTCTTTGAGATTTCGCAAAAAGGCTTCAAGGGAAAGCGCACACCGCCCTTCCCTATTTCTCGTCAGAGTGTTCAGCGATACCTCCTCAACAAAAGGGGCAAGCTGAATGCCAAAGCGTGCAGAGTCTTCCGAAATACGCTCATTGAGATGAACGGGAAAATCATTGTTCGTAATCCCCTCAGAGAAGGTGAACCACTACGATGGTCTCTGACCATCTTTCGATCCACCTGGCGAATATTCGCCTTACGGCATGTCGCAACGGACATGCCATACGACTCCACAGTTGATTGGCTAGCAATCCTAGGCTACGCAACAATAGATGAGCTTAGAAAAGTTACTATTCAATGCAACGGTTATTTTGACAAGCAGGAATCAGAATTCATCTGGCTGACCCATCCGCCCTTCCACTAAGACCGAGAAATCCCTCGGTCTATTTTTTTAGAATTTCTAGCATATCTTTCACTCAAGATTGATTCTTTTTATTAAAAAGAAGAACCTCTCAGAGCCGGTTGTAGTATCTTGTTGTTTCCTCTACAGTCAAAGCAGGAACTCCGGTTTCTTTGGAGACTTACACATGAAAGACCTTGGTGCAATTGCATTGGAACTCCTTCGTCAACACGGCCACTTGGAAGCCGACGCTGAATACGACGTGGTAGTTGGCAAGCTTGTCCGTCCACTTCGTACCGGTGAAAACCGGTGGCAGAAAGAAGCAGGCTTCTATACCACCAACTACAGCAATGATCCCCTGGGAACGGATCAATACGTCTTTTTAGAAGGCGATCCCGGCTTCATCAATCTGACGGATCTCAACAGAGACTCCCAGACCCTCACGCACATTGGCGCCTCCTTCGATGTTTATGGAGAACCTAATCTCTGCTTCGCCGTTATTGTGAAGCACGGTAACGTCTGTGGCGGGGCGTATGGAAGAGACCCTTACGAGGTCATCACCAAATTGGTGGAAGGTGATCCGCGAGCCATGTTTGGCGGGTGCCTTATGGCCAACTTCACCATCGACGAGAAGTGTGCAGACATCCTGCGCAACTATCGGAATGGCGGGATGAAACGAATCTTCGCCGGCATCATTGCCCCGGAAATCACCGTTGAAGCCTGTGACATGCTTCGGCCACGCGATAATCCATGCTTCTTTGCGGTAAACCCCGCTTTGGCGCAGCTTGGTCGCGGTTCTTTGGCAACCGAACCCCTACGGGTATGGTTACGCAACGGTTATCTTAAGCAGCCCAACTACACGAATATTCTGGATCTTCAGAATCCAGGTATTCAGAAGACGGGAGAGCTTACGAGAGATCAGGAGATGGACTTACTTCTAGCCAAGAGCGTTTGCGACACCGGCAACAGCAACACCATCACCATCGCAGGAGATGGCAAAATCCTGGGTAACGCGGTTGGTCAACAGGATAGGGTCAGTGCCTGTGAACTTGCCCTCAAACGAGCAGGCGACGCTGACAGCGACGTAACGGGAGCCATGGTCGCTAGTGACAGCTTCTTCTTCAAGGAAGACAGTCCTACCGTTCTTAAAAAGGCGGGGCTGGGAGGTGTGTTTTCTACCACCAGAAACTCACCGCTAGATGACCGGATCCGCGAATACTGCGAGACTAACGGCCTTATCTCTTGGACCCTCCCCGATTCTGAAGCGCGCGGCTTCAGCTTCCACTCTTAGACCCTGGAATTATCCTCGGTCTTTTTTATTATGTGCAAGGAAGAACAGGCACATGACTTGCTCCGCCGTAGTTTGGCGTACTCGTAAGAGATGACTTAGAAGCACCATTATTAATAACGAGGCCAAGTGCCGTAGTTACACCAGCACCAGTAACTCCATTGGTACCAATACAGTAGCTTGAACCACTAGCATTGGTTTGGTAACCATACGTATAAGAAGGTGACGGAGTTTTAGAGATACTTGTACCATACGTTCCATTGGTTCCCGATGCTTCCGTACCAGTGAAAGGCCATGATGTAACAGTTCTGTTTACTACATTGGCAGCAGGTACGGCTCCGGCCGTAGTGTTGGAATTACGAATAACCACTACATCTGAGGTATTCAACACCTTCCAGGTTTCTACAGTTTTTCCGGCTTCGGTAATATCACTTACGGCAGAAGTATTTTTTGCCCTGATTTGAGCACTTTGTATTTGTGTTAAGACAAGCGTTGCCAAGATAGCAATAATGGCAATTACCACCAATAACTCAATAAGCGTGAATCCGGTTGCAAGCTTAACAAATTTAATGATGAAGCCTGGCCGTTCACGAGCAATATATTGAGCAAACCATGATGTCTTACCTGATTTTGGATATTGCATACACCTCCTTATGATTGTTGTACTTCTTATTTTAATGGTTTCTGAATATTGAGCAACACGCCGGAACATTTCATCCTTTTTTTAATCTCATTTCTCTTTATAATAAGCGAAAAGACGTCTAAACTCTTCGCCATATGAACCTTGGAAATAACTTGGAAATATTGGGATTATCCTCACGTGAGATTACGGTATATACAGCGTGCCTGGAATTAGGCATGAGTCCTATTATGCCCATTGTAAAGAAAAGTGGCATTCCCCGGAGTTCGCTCAGTTATATTCTAGAACAACTACAGAAGCGTAACTTCATTGAAATTGTTAGCAAGAGCTCACGCCGGCTCTACGTGGCCACCACTCCTCGCTCCATTGTTTCCGGCCTAAAGGAAGAAATTGAAGCCAGTAAAAAACGCCTTGACTCTTTTGAATCTATCCTCCCCGAACTAAACCAACTTTTTCGCAGTAACCCCTTCCAACCTACCGTTCGTCTCTTCCGGGGTGCCGAAATTCGTGAGTGTTATAGTGAACTTCTAGAAAATGCTTCGGATGAGATTTGGAACATCGGTGAAACTACTGCAATCTTTGAAGTTTTAGGAACAAGATTTTGGCACAACTGGAGTCAAAAACGAGAAAGCCGTTCCATAAAAGCGAAAGCAATAAGAGTAAAAGATGCCGTAAATGAAACGGCAGATGCCTTTGCCAAAAACACCAAATTTCGCACCATAAGATACGCTCCTCAGGGTTTTTCGTGTCCAGCTCACATTGTCATATGTGGTCAGAGCGTTGCGATTATCACCACCACAAGGGAAAGCTTTGCTGTCATGATTACCTCACATGACTATGCCGCAACCATGAAGAGCTGGTTTCGTGAGCTGTGGCGGATCTCTACTCCCAACACAAAAGCTTTATAGTCAACTCCCAAAGGTAAAGGTGTTAATAGCAACGCCATTTGGCACTTCAAGCGTCACAATGTAGCCAGTGGTAAATGTGGGGTTAGCCACTAGGCTATAGAGACGTGATTCACCTACCATCATGCTGCCATTTTGCACATCAGGCCCTGAATTGGCAGCAGTAATTGGCTTGCCATCGAAAGATACTTTGACCACTGCAGGCGTTGTAGAACCTGCCACAAGGTACATTTCCTTGGAAGCAGCGTTAAATTGCAAGGTACTATTTCCTTTGGCCACAATTTGGTCAGCATCTACTTCCCAAGTTCCTCCCAATGTCCAACTATTAATTGCCAGGTTATCTGAAGAAGCAGGAGTAAAAGTAGCTGTACCGTTCGTCAATGCTGTTGTGCCCATATAATTGCTGGCCCGTGCCGTGCCCAGATACGTTTCCTGTGACTCATTATTAGCAACGGGTACCGTTTCTGAGCCGTTGGTAACCATGGTATTACTAAGGTGCGCGCCATTTTGCTGAAGCAATTGACGAATTGCCTGTTCTGTTTGATTATAATCACCTTCGCCAAATTCCTGGCGACGAACCTGACCCGTGGCATCAATAAGATAACCCGCTGGCCAATATTGGTTACTGTAGGCATTCCAGGTTCCATAGTCATTATCCATTGCCACGGGGTATGTTAAGCCCTGCTTTTTAACTCCATCCTCAACATTGGCAACTACCTTTTCAAAAGAAAATTCTGGCGCAGAAACACCAACAACCACAAATCCATCATCTTTGTAGAGGTTGTACCATTTTTCCAAATACACATTGTTGCGAATACAATTAATGCAGCTATACGTCCAGAAATCTACGAGTACTACCTTTCCTTTAAGGCTAGAAACGGTGAGAGCAGGGCTATTGATCCACTGGGAAATGCCTTGAAAATCTGGTGCTTGATACGGCGTGACGTTGAAGAGGGTGTTATCCGTAATTGGATGAGCCGGCGCTGGGAGAAGCTGCGCGGAAAGGCCATCAAAGTTAAACGGCGTATGATCTGACACCCACACCTGAAATTGCTGATTGTATCCCGTAGCAATGAGCAAACCTACAATAATAAAAATAATGCCCAGTGTGCGCTGAAACCATCCACGCGGATTGCTGGCAAACTTCATTTTCTTCACGGCACGCTGCCCAAAATGAGAAATTATCAAGAGAATTGTGCTCAAGCCTAGGGCATAGCTAATGAGATACACCATGGCATTGCCAAAACTTACCGGTAGCACCGTAGCCAAGATATAGGCATATACAGGACTACAACTGGAGAATACAGGTCCAAGGGCAGCACCAATAAGAATAGAGCCTAAGATTTTATTTTTACTTCTGGCACCTTTACTCAATGTTTCTTGAGCCTTGGTTTCAATACCAATTTTCAGTATGAAAGTTTGGTAGACAGTAGGAAAAAGCGTAGCCAAACCAAGGAGAATGATGATTCCGCCAGAAATATCCGTAAGGAGTGACGGTGGAATATTAATGAGAACAGCCGTTGCCTTTAACAGAAGGGTAAAAAGGATAATGGAAACGGCCAGAGAGACAGCAATAATGAGAGGTCGTCGCTTATTTGAAGCATCACCACTGACGGATCCACCAATAATCACCGGCAATAACGGCAGCACACAGGGAGCCAACACCGTGAGGATTCCAGCGATAAATGCGCCAAATAAGAGTCCCATTTGATTTCTTTGTTAGTGTTTGTGAGCGTCCCTGCCTGAATCATGAAGATCCAGACAGGGACATGGTATCACACCTCTGCAGGTGAACTTATTAATTTGGCATTAAAACACTATCAATAACGTGTGTTACGCCATTGCTGGAAATAACATCGGCCGTTTCAATGCTAGCCATATTTCCTTCAGCATCTTTAATTTTCAGTGCACCACCGTCCATTACAGGAGTAAGCATTTGACCTTTGGAAGCCATCACCATGAGCGCAGCGCTAGTATAGGTACCAGAAACTACGTGGTATGTAAGAATCTCCGTGAGAGCGGCTTTATTAGTGGGATCTTGGAGCGCTCAATGGATAGTAACGATAGTCGTGCTAAAACCGTGGTGGTAAATGCTGCATTTGCCAAAAAATGTCCTGAAATTGAGAAGAATTTGCTACTTATATGAAGGTGCTCTACGTTTTGGGGAAATAAAAAATGGGTGGGACCTGCTACTGCAGATACCACCCGGAAACTTTCGAGCGACTAGCCGCCGACCATGAGATACACCCGTCCACCGCGATTGCCAAAGACTCCCTCCAAGAGCTCCCTGAGCCCTTCCGGCATACCCGTCTCGAAACCCTCGCGTGCGATGATGGGGTGATGCGACTCACAATCGCAAAGCGACGCCGTGAGACCCGGTACCTGGGCGACCAATGCTTGCAGAGCCTCGATGTCCTCACCGACTTGGGTCCAAAGGAAATCGACGTACTCCGCTGAAATCCTTCCCTCCTCCGCAAGCTCGGACACTCGCAGGCTGGCCTGCAAGGCCGCCAGCATAACCTGGGGCTTCTCGTCGTCGGGGATGATCTCGTTTGGCCGTGCAAGCATCTGGACGCTGAACTCGTGATGCGCAATTCTTGCCGCATTCATTTGTTCGCGCCCTGAATCCGCCGGAATTGCCAACATAGCTGCCGCTGCCGCGGCAAGTAACTCGTAACCTTTTTGCATATCTTTCATAACACTAAACGCAACCTCATGTGCGTCCAAATGTTTATATCAAGAAAGTATCTCCTAGTCAATAACCTGAAGACCAGATACAAAAAAACTCCGGATTTCTCCGAAGTTTTTCTTTTCATGTTGTAAGGGAAGCTCCTACTGCTTTGCGCGCGGGAGTAGAAATCTGACCTATGTCAGATTTCTACCAACTACTAGAGCGAACTTGAGGTCCAAAGAGACGCTTACCAGAGGTAGGAGCTCCTTGACGACGTGGGCCACCGCTTCCGCCGCCGTTGTAACGACTGCTAGAATATCCACCCTGACGCGGGCGACTATCCGTATTGCGGTTATACGACTGTTGCTGTGGAGCTTGTTCAGAATGTTTGGAAACTTCCATCTGCTTTTTGGCCAAACCTTCAATGGTGCGTACTGAGCGAACTTGGCTACGGGTAGCAAAACTAATAGACAAACCGGTGCTACCGTTGCGGCCAGTACGGCCAATGCGGTGGATGTAATCATCAGGATCATCGGGAAGGTCGTAGTTTACTACAACGGCAATGTTAGAAACATCAATACCGCGGGCAGCAATATCGGTGGCAATAAGAACACGGTATTTACCGGTCTTAAAACCATCAAGAGCCTCGCGACGCTCACGGAGTGAACGGTCGCCGTGGATTTCTGCAGACGTGTGCCCAGAAGTGCGCATATCGCTCATAAGGTTGGTTGCACCGGCTTTTGTGCGAGTGAAAACAAGCACAGGACCTTCGTGTTCACCAAGCAACTTAACGAGCATTTCTGTTTTACGAGCAGGAGCAATATAGAGTACTTCCTGACGAATGAGTGCATTACTGCTTCCAGCTTTAGCAACTTCAATACGAGCAGGAGTTTTTGTATACCCGGCAACCAGACGAGAAACGGCAGGAGCCATGGTAGCGGAGAACATGAGCGTCTGACGTTCTGCAGGAACGTGATCCATGATTTGTTCAATCTGTGGAGCAAAACCCATGTCTAACATGCGGTCAGCTTCATCTAAGATAATGACTTTTACGGAATCAAGACGGATGGTGCCACGTTCTAGGTGATCGTTCAGACGGCCAGGTGTGGCAATCATGATACGAGGACCAGTGCGCAATGCCTGCAGCTGACGATACATTGGCATACCACCAATTAGACAGATGGTACGTAGGTTTGGCATGAAATTGCTCACGCGACGAATGCTCTCTTCAACTTGAAGAGCTAATTCGCGAGTAGGAACCAATACTACGGCAGTACCTTTGTTTTTACTCAGGAAATCAATGGTTGGTAAACTGAAGGCCAGTGTTTTTCCGGTACCGGTTTGGGCAATACCAATGAGGTCGCCACCTTTAAGGGCAACAGGAATAGCCTCCGCCTGAATGGGCGTAGGTGTAACTAATCCTTCTTTATCAAGAATGGCTAAAATTTCTGGCGAAAGGCCAGTCTGAGCAAAACCTAAAACAGGCTGAGGAGCATCGAGCATATGGTGCGGTCGTTTGTTTATGAACTACCCCTGTAGAATCATAGAAACCTAATGACGCGCGAGGGAGAGTTGCTCATCCCATAAAACGGGAGAGCTGATTGATTAAGAGCATCATACCCAATTTATCTAAATATGTCAATGAGTAACCTGATATAATGGCTATCATGAGCTACATTGTGTACATACTCCTCTGCAATGACGGCACCTTTTACACGGGTGTAACCACTGATATGAACCGGAGACTAACGGAACATAATGGAACCAAAAAAGGCGCTAAATACACGCGTGTACGCCAACCAGTAAAAATTCAGTACACAGAGACTCAGCCAGATCGTTCAAGTGCTCAAAAACGTGAGCATGTACTGCGCACGCTCAATCACTCCCAAAAAGCTGCTCTTATAGAACTCCCTCAAGTTTAAGGAGGGCCTTTTTTCGTTCGATTCCAGCCACAAAACCACCCATACTGCCGTTGCCTCCAAGTACTCGGTGGCACGGAATGATAATACAGATAGGATTACGACCAACGGCCGTACCAACTGCACGTACCCCTTTAGGCTTTCCCATTTTTTCGGCAATTGCTCCGTAGGTACTGGTTGACCCAGCCGGGATTTGACTAATGGCATACCACACTCCTTGCTGGAAAACAGTTCCAACTTCTACAAGTGGCATATCAAATTTTTTGCGTTTCCCCGCAAAGTATTCATCAAGCTCTTTCTTTGCTTGCTTAAGAAGAGGATCTGATGTGGTACGTGTCCAATCTGTAGGAATTTCCGTGAAATAACGATCTCCCTCTATGTGTAGGCTGGTTATTCCTTTTCCGTCGGTGCTGACCGTTAAGAGGCCAATGGGTGAATTAAAAATGTCATAGTTCATGTGGGTAGATTAGAGAAATGATTACCAACTTCTTTCCAACTTCCACAGCTTATTACTCCATCTTCTAGTTTTTCATGAGCCACCCAGATGTAATTGCCAAAAAGTACCGCTTTCATGCCGCCAGAAGCGGCAACATTGCAATGGACGGGGCTATCGTCAACTAAGTAGGTAGCACCAATTTCCCGGCAAACATCCGCTTTGCTTACTTTGTTGTTTATATCCCAGGTTGGCACGAAATGAATACCTTTAAATGTTCCGGGGAAATGCTGCTCTACCCACCGGTGAGTAAGGTCTTTCAAGCGGAGGTTTCTGGCCGTAACAATATAGAGATCATAGTCTTTAGCTAGCTGTGCCACTGTGGCCTGCGCATCTTCTTTGATGGTCATGCTAAAGATATCTTCTCCTGCGTGAAAAACGGCTGCTCGTCGCTCTGTTTCCTCAAAATCTACACCCCACGTTTGAGACCAGTTATCGCGATAATCTTTGAGTTCTAACTTTGTGCCAAAATGTTTATTACTAAACTTAATAAAGACCTCTACGTGGTTGGCCAGCGTATCGTCAACGTCAATAGCAATGCTTTCTCTCTGCATAGGTTAAAGTATAGCAATAAACGCGGTATAGTAAGCAGATGCTGAACTCTGTTTTAATCTTGAAGGATATTGGGGTCTTTCCCACGCACCCCTACTCTCTATATTTTCCCCTTGCGGCACTAGCGGTGTGGATACTTTTTCTCCCCATAGCCTACCTGCGACACATCCATATATTTTACATGGGCTCTCTCAAGGCGGCTTTTGGTGAAGAGTTTATCTTCCGCGGCGTGGTCTATGGAGTGTTGCTCCTGATTTGGCACAATCAATTGTACGCGCTTATTGCCTCATCTTTGCTCTTTGGCATAGTACACATGCGTAATCTGTGGTGGGCTGGTTGGCAACGCTCATGGAACATGACCATCTACGCCGGTTTTACCGGTGGACCCATCTTTGGGGTCATTCGTTTACTCAGTGGAGATATCTATCTAGGAATCTTGGTCCACTTCGTACACAACTTCTTAATCATGTTTCCCCCTCCAGGCCTAGGAAAATACATGGCGCACGTACCTAGAGACGAAGAACTTCGAGCCAGACGTTAATTCTTTGCGTCAATTTCGCGCATTCGGCAGGTAATGATTTCCTTGATAAGCCCCTCTGTGAGAGGTTTTTCTAGAGTAAAATGAAGACTACCGCTGCCGGCGCTTATTTCATATTCGGTAAGTTTAGGTCGCATGCTTTCCAGTACCTTTCCACTAAATGGATAGAGACTCAGGTGTTTCTTGGTCACCATGACGGAAAGCAGCGCCTTGCCCTTGTATAGATAGGCAGGCATGGCATAGCTCATGCCCTCTTCAACAGATGGAACAACCTGTCCAACTATGGTACGAATACGTGTTAACTCAGCCCCTTGAGCAGGGGCTGCAGACGTAATGTATGCTTCGACTGATTTCATCTGTCTTATCTACCAAGTCTGCGGAATAACGTAGTAGCAATTGCAATTGAAACAATAAGAATACCTACACACCAGATAAGAGCATTCCACCCATAGTTTCCAATTGGCGTACCCACAAGCAGTGCGCGAATGGCATTGATGACCTGAGTAACGGGTTGATGATCTGCAAATATGCGAAGATATTTTGGCATGCCAGCAGTAGGCACAAAGGCGCTAGAAGCAAAGGTGAGTGGGAATACAAAGATAAACCCAAACCACTGCACAGCTTCAATGCTTTTAGCCATTAACCCTAGAATTGCCGACATCCAGGAAAGAGCGTAGGTGAATAACATGAGAATGCCTACTACTCCTAACCAATCCAGGAAGCTAGCATTTGGGCGAAAACCTACGGCAAAAGCAACCGCAACCATAATGACGCTAGAGATGAGGTTACGAACCAGATCAGCCGTTGTGTGACCAATCAGCATAGCTGCAGTTAACATAGGGAGGGATCGGAAACGATCCATGATGCCCTTTGTTAAATCTGTTGCCACACCAAGTGAGGTTGTGGTTGCACCAAAAGCGGCGCTCTGCACCAAAATACCCGCTACAAGGAAGTTTACGTATGAAGTGCCGCCAGTATTAATGGCACCACCAAAGACATACCGGAAAAGCAACATGAACATGATTGGCTGGATAGCCACTGACATGAGCTGATCAATATTATTAACAATGTGAGTCATGTTACGACGAATCATCGTAAAGCTATCGCTCAACGCCCAAAAGAATTTGGAGTGTTGCTCTGGTTTGAAAGAAGTAGTGGTAGTCATTTAGTTCTTTTTAGAAGCGGCTTTTTCCTCAATCTCTTCTGCTGGTTTTCCTGTTAGCTGAAGGAAAACGTCATCAAGAGTAGGCTTGTGAATATCTAGAGAAGCAACGGGCACCTTTGCCACTTCCAGCTTCTTAAGTGCCTGGGTAAGCGAAGTTACATCATTCATAGGAAATGAAAGAGATAGCTCACCTGTTGCCATTTTCACCTTTTCACCAAGGGCTGCGTGCGCTGCATCAAGCTCAGCTTTGGTTTTGAATGTAAGATTAGCGTAATCATTCCCTACCTTCTTTTTCAATTCAGTGGCAGTTCCTTCTGCAATTACTACACCATGATCAATAACGGCAATTTGATCCGCCAATTGATCTGCTTCTTCCAAATACTGCGTAGTAAGAAGGATGGTAGCACCTGACTTCATGAGATCACGAATAACATCCCACATGGCCAAACGGCTTCGGGGATCAAGACCAGTTGTTGGCTCATCTAGGAAAATGATGGGAGGAGTAGCAATGAGACTAATGGCTAAATCTAGACGACGACGCATACCACCCGAATACGTTTTTACCTTACGATTTGCAGCCTCTACCAGGTCAAACTGTTCTAGTAACTGCTGCGCACGTTCTTGAGCGTTAGCCTTACTGAGATGATAGAGTTGGCCCATCATAACCAGATTCTGCACACCGGTGAGATATTCATCTACCGCGGCGTACTGACCGGTAAGGCCAATTATTTCACGAACCCTATCGGCATCTTTGACTACGTCTAATCCTTCAATTGTAGCCGTTCCCTCACTAAAATTGAGGAGCGTACTTAAAATACGTACCGTTGTTGTTTTGCCGGCTCCATTTGGGCCAAGCAGCGCCAGCATAGTGCCGCGCTTAACTTTCAGGTTTACACCTTTAAGTACTTCTGTTTTGTCGTAGGATTTGTGTAATCCTTCCGCCACAATTGCGTATTCTGTTTCCATAATTTTTTAATAACTGAGTACTAGGAGTTTACCTGAATAAGTAAGATATGCCAAGTAGCTTTGGTAGTTACTAGCATGCAAATACTTAATTTATTTATGAGGGCGCTCAACATACAGAATCTTATTTCCATCGGGATCAAGAATACTAAATTCTTTACCCCATGGCTGTTCATTCAATTCTTTATGTAAACGAACATCTTTTGTTTTCATCTCCTGGTACACAGCTTCAATGCCAGTCACCGAAATAAATACTGTTTGATATCCAGGTTTTTCCCGTTCTTCCGTTTGATTTTTTATACCAAGCCTTGCTCCATTGGGAAATTTGAAGGAAACAAAGCGTTCCGTCTGATAATCAAACGTGAACCCTAAAAGGTCACGATAAAACGGAATGATTTTTTCAATATCATTACTATAGAAAATAGCACTATCTAGATTCATATGGTTATTTACTGACAATAAGTTCAATAAGATTATCTACCGAATGAGCAGGTTTTGTGCGATTAAAATCATAGAATAATTGCTCATCATATGAAGAAACACTTTCAGGCTTGAAGCCTGCTGCTTTTACAAAATTTGAAATTGACGTCTCCGAGTGAAAAAATCGCTTACACACTTTTTTAAGACCTGTCTCTTCTAGAGTAACAAAGTAGCTGGTCAAACTGGTTTCAGGATCATACGTAGAAGTATCATCCGTGGCTGCAAAGCAAAGAGTAGAACGAACAACTATAAAGAGTCTCCCGCGCGTTTTCAGCACTCGATAAATCTCTCTTAACGTTGTTTCCAAAACTTGGCGGGATAGATAGTGGAGAACAAGACGAGCATAGATAAAGTCAAAAGTCTCATCTTTATAAGGAAGGGGTTGTGAAATATCTTCAAATTTCACCTCTATTTGGGAATGAACGGAACTTTCAATTATCTGTTCTTTAACCGTTTGAATCCCCTGTTCATCAATAGTAGTGGCAATGATATGTCGATCTGGATTTGCCTCAGCCATACGGATTTCTGCCACACCCGCAGTACTGATACCAATGCTGTAAACCTGGAGGTCGGTAGGTAGTAGCGCACGCAAACCATTTTCTTCACTATTTGAAAGAACACTTTCCATATTCTCTAGGATTTTTTTGACTCAATTTTGTCCAAACTCACAATAAACTCGGCATATTCATCATATCCATCCAAAAAGGCATCAAGCTCACTCTGGTTGAGTTCATAGGTATTCATGTAGGGCTCCTCCACTAACGGAACAATGGTTTTCAGCACATAGCTTGCTTCTTCATACTCTTTCACCACTTCCGAACTAACGGGTTTTGGCTTAGCTTTTAATGCACGATCTATTACCACATTATCTAGCTCTTGAATTGCTTTATCGGCGTATCCGGCAAGGGTAATGGCGTCGTTTTTCTTGATGGTTGCTCCGTGAATTGCCTGGTTTGCCACACCAACTACGTCCTGAAGTAGGGATACTAACTGATGGTCAATAATGTCGTTTTTACCCAGTTGGTTCACCAAATACCGTAGACTCAGGTGTGGCGGAGTATCTTTTAGGTATACTTCAGCCAGCGTTCTCACTCTTTTTTCAATTTCAATTCTGGCCTTTGCTAGGGCAAGTGTAGGGTCATTTTCGGCAAGCAGTGTAAGTTCTTCTGTTTTTCTTGATTCATTGCCTTCTGCCTGCGGAATTTCGTCTGCTTTTTCGCCTAACTTTTTGACGTCTTCGTGACTAATTTCTGCCTCAAAGTCACCAAACTTTATTCTGCTCAGAAGAGGAATATACGGAAGAAAAATGAGCAACGCAATAAGGAGGATGGTTGCATTATCAACCTGGAAAGAGTGACTAAAGAATCCGTGCGCAATAATTAAGATCACCAAAATGAAGCTGACTATTGCCTGGCGATTCTTAAAGAATGAAATCATAGCTGAAGTTAAACTGCTCCCCCGTACCCGCCATCTACCACCACTACAGACCCAGTCATAAATTTGGCATCATCTGAAGCAAGGAATGCCGCAACGCTGGCAATTTCTTCGGGTTGACCAAATCTGCCCATTGCAATTTTGGTAGATTCACTTTGGATGTAATCCTCAGGCAGATCTGCGTTAATAGCCGTGTCAAACCACCCTGGTGCAATGGTATTGATACGAATTTTTGGCGCCAAATCACGTGCCATTGCTTTGGTGAACATAATGACGCCGGCCTTACTGATATCGTAATCAATTGAGTTTGGATGGTACGTATCAATACCGTTAGTGGAGCTAATGTTGATAATGCTGCCACCTTTGTTGATGTGCGGCATTGCGTGCTTGGTACAGTAGTAGACACCATTCAGGTTTACCTCAAGGGTGCGCTTCCACTGTTCAGTAGTTTTTTCAGTGAAGGGAATATCAAAAACAATGCCTGCGTTGTTCACTAGTACATCAAGTGAGCCAAAGTGAGAAACCACCTCTGCAATCATTTTTGTCACTGCGGTTTCATCACTCACGTCCGCTTGAATGAGGAGAGCCTTAACGCCGAAAGCCTCTATTTCTTGCTGTATTTTTTCGGCACCGGAGCGATCCTCTGCGTAGTTAATGACCACATTGGCACCTTCACTAGCGAAGCGCTTAATTGTTGCAGCACCTAAGCCCCGACTACTACCCGTGACCAGGACTGTTTTGTTTTGGAAACGATTCATACAAGTTAACTTATAAGCTGATAAACATCGATAACTACTTTCTCATATGGATACTTTAACAGAAATATTTGAAAGAAATTAAATCTCTTTAAACGAAAAAAGAAGCCGAATGAGGGAGAAAATGTTTTAAGAAATATCTTTTATTTATTTACAATATATTGATCGTTGCCTGTCTGCAGAACATTAAGAAGTGATTCGACTGCCATATCGCTTGTTTTGGTAGCACCAGCAATGGTATTGAAAGCATTTGATCCATTGAAGCTGAAGTACTGAGTAAGTGGAAGTTCTTTGAAGGCTGGTTCTTTCATAGGATTATCAACGGCAGCACGAATTCTTTTTGCTAGTAATTCGCTTAGTAGTGCTGCTCCATCAATAACGCCATCGTGCGCAAAACTAACTATGAGTGTTCCATCTTTTAACTGAGCAAGTTCATGGGCGCCAATGTAGCCTTTACCAGCTTCTGTGGAAACGCATATAAAAATTACATCATTGTTTCCCAACATTTCTTCCATGCAGACAAACTCTGCAAGAGGTTCAACATCGTCGTGACGGTGGAGACTTGTATAGGTGACACGAGAAGGTTTGAATGGCTGGAGCATACGAGCAATTTCTTGACCAATTCGGCCGTAGCCAATAATGCCCACGCGCTGACCTTCTAGGCCAGGTGTAGTCATGAAATCAGCAGTGCCAGTACTGCCAAGTTCAAGAAAATGACGGTTCATCATGAGTGCAGCAGTAATTGCCCATTCGGCAACGGGATGTGTTGGGCCGCTAGGTGCATTGGTGACGGCTATGCCTTTTGTTGCGGCATATTCCCAGGCAGGAACAAAATCTTTAACCCCAATACCAGTGAATGAAATGACCTTAAGCTCATCCGCCGCATCAATAACTTGCTGGGTCACTTTTTCAATACCGCCAAGTATATACCCAACTTTTCCTTTCACCGCTTGAATCAGCTCACTTTCAGATGCTTGCACCTTATTGAGACGTTCAACTTCATATCCTGCATCATGAAGACGTGCCATATGCTGGTCGTGAATAAAGAGGGTATCGGTAACAAGAATTTTTTTCATGATAGCGTTATCCTACCAGAAAATGACCAGTTCAAAAATCTCATGCAGTACTTAAAAACTTGCTAGAATTAATCTCTATGAAGGAAATCTTAAGTTTAATTGCCGTAGTTCTCACGTTTGCTGCTTATGTCCCCTATTTTCGGGATATTCTGAGGGGCAAAACACATCCCCATGTGTATAGCTGGTCACTCTGGACGTTACTGACAATTCTCATCATTGCGCTCCAGTTGCTTGGCAAGGCTGGTTCTGCAACTTGGGTAACCGCCGCTGCGGGATTAATGTCTCTGGGAGTTGTATTTTTTAGTCTAAAGAGTGGTAAGAAATACATCACCACATCAGACACCGTTGTTACGGTTCTTTCTTTAATTGCAATTGCTTTTTGGGTACTTGCAAAACAACCTATTGTATCAATAGTACTGGTGGTTATTGCAGATATGCTTGCGTTTATTCCAACGGTACGTAAATCTTGGAACGCACCGCACACCGAAACTCTTTCTCTCTATGTTACAAACACAATCCGATTTACCCTTGCTCTCTTAGCAGTCCAAAACTATACAATCCTTTCTTCACTGTGGATTATTGCTTGGGTTATTGCCAACGGACTTTTTTCGATTCTTATTATTATTCGACGAAGAGTTGTTACTCTGTAATCACTCGAGCCAAGCTAGGATTCAGAGGTAATATTTTAAAAGGTACGTAATTTTATGGCGACCCCGGCTTGCTGCAGAGCAAGCGCGCACTCTTCACCACGTTTGCGACCTTTGCTAAGAAGTAAAACTCCCAGCAATCCGAACATAGTTGACCAAGTTGAGAAGAATTGAAAATGGTAAAACTCCCCATCTTTGGCATAAAGGGCAATCATCCCACTTTTACCTCCCTCGGCTCGTTCAATTGAAGCAAAAGGGAGAACTAGCGGCTGAGTATCCCCCTTTTTAGGAGTTATTAGGAGATGATCAGAATAAACCTCGAGTTTTACTGGTTTTGGAAAGGAAACTTTTTTCCTTCGTAGTCCGACTGAATAGGTGTAATTAGGAGCTTCTGACATAGAGTTCTTTAGATATTTTCTTCATAAGGGTACGCTTTCGTGCTTCGATTCACAAGAATAGAATAGAGAAATGAGGGAGTCTCACGCGCTTCGCTTTTCAAGCTTGCAGATTGCAAAAATCAGCGTTTCTGTCATCACACATGCAGATCTGGTACTCTTTGATTATGAACATACACATTAACCCGCTCGTAACAGGAGCGTCAGATGCCAGAGGCATCGTTGTTATTATCGACGTGCTACGGGCATGCACTACGATTTCGATCCTCTTTGACAAAGGTGTTGAGGAAATCATCCCTGTAAGCACTCCTGAAGAAGCTGATGCCTACCGAGCTGAAGGATACATTCTGGTTGGCGAAGGTGAGCACGGCACAGTGCACAACATCTTCCATTACAATAATTCCCCTTCCGAGGTGCGGGATGCGAAAGATCTTGCGGGTCGCAAGGTTGTACTACGCAGCAACAACGCCACGCAAGCCATCTTAGGAGCTGAACAAGCCGACGAGATTATTTTAGCCTCCTTCCTTAACTACAAAGCAGTTGTTGACTATATCAGGAATAAAAATCCTGAAATCGTCACCCTTGTACCACTTGGAAGGCTGGGTGAACAAGGGTTGGAAGACGACCTCTGCGCTGAGCTGATGAAAGCAGAACTAGAAGGCAGGAGCCTTGAGCTTCAAGACATCCGCCAACAGGTTGAAACATGTGAGTGCGCCATTCTCGTTAAAGGCAAGTTAGGAAAACCTGAGGACGTGGAGATGGCTTTAGCTTTCAATACTTCCCGTGATGTTCCCAGACTTTTCACCGTCGGCAGTGTTCTACACATCAAAAAGGCTTAGACTGCTACATTATTCATTCGGCTGATCATCGTGAAATTCATGGGATCAGTCGTTTTTTATCTGCTAGAACCCATCCGGGATTCAAAAATATTGAACCTGTAAAAAATCTCAATCCTACTTGGTTTATACAAAAATAACGGGATTTAAACCTGTTAACTTTCTTGGCTGGGGCTGGACGTTCGCAAAGCCTCACTAACCGCCCCAACACAAGCGTCTACTTAAACTAAAAGAGAGTACCTAGGTACTCTCTTTTAGTTTAATGGCTGGGGCGGTAGGATTCGGACCTACGAATGCCGGCGCCAAAGGCCGGTGCCTTACCACTTGGCGACGCCCCAATGAGTGAAACGAGTTGCGGGTGTAGTCAAGTGGATCTGCACTTGGCGACGCCCCAGCGATTCATTACATCTTTGCTACGATACCAAAAAAAACTATACCTGTCACCAGATAGCCCCTCTCCTTATTGTAGAAAATCTCATTTTCCGCTAAAAGTAATCCTGAGGTTATGGAAGACCATGAAACTTTCTCCTAGAGCTGCCTTGATTTCCCTCGTTCTTTTCCTTGGTTATGCACTCTGCGTGCAAAGCCAAGAAAGGCCACAGCCTGTTCATTTCGCTGCAACTCTCTCGGTACCCCTGAGCGACGATGAGATAGACGCAGCTATCTACAGAACGGATCACGTAGAGTCCCTATCCGGGGTCGTCACCATTTCGGACTACAAAAATGGACCAACAAGACCACTAAGCGAGATTCTGTTCGTTGATCCGAACGTCTCTGTCTGCAGCACCTACTACGTAACCGTCTCCAACAAGACGTCGTTGCATGATTTTCCTCCGGGAAAAGTTTTCAACTTTGCCACGGGTACTTATAGTGTGCGGTTCTATAGGACGGCGCAGGACCAGCAGGACGGTATCGATGCAGGTTCTGAATGTGTCACCACAACTGACACTCCACTCTCTAAAGCCTGTCTTGCTCCCTTCCAACGTCAGCAAGACATCATGAAGGTCTAGCTCCTCCCTACTACTTGGGTGGAGCATTTTTATTAAAAAAATGCCCGCGCTATAAGCGCGAGCAACTAACGTAACAAGGTTTGAATATCATCGTATCCCACCGAAAGGTCCCTCATACCTAACGGATTTTTTTCTCCGGCTGCAGGGTTTGAGCAGAAGAGCTTATGGAGAGCGATGAGGTTGACGAGCGACTGCATGAATTCATCGCCGTAATGCCCCGAGAGGGTGCACGCTCGATAGTCATTTGCTAAGAACCGATCCATCCTTGTGGGTGAGAAATAGTACGGCACGTAGTAATGAAATCGAGAATCAATGCGACTGGGCTTGATACCCACCGCTAGGAATTCTGGATATCTGTTTACGGGCATGAAATACCGTATGGTACCGGCGGCGCTTCCCAAATGGCCCTCCACATGGAAGTGAAGATCACGGGCATCAATAACCCGTTTCCCCCGAGCGTAGGCCCCAAGCACATCTTCCCAGAGGGCGCCGGCAAGAGACACAAGATCTGCTTCGCGCTCGTCGTACAACGATCTAAGAAGGCAGTAATCGTTGTGATCATACCGCTGAGAAACGATGTGATCTCGAAGCAGCTGGTAGCCGCTTTCCGCTTGAGGAGGCACCTTCCAGGTATAAACCTTACTAGATGCAATTTCACCCTTTCCTTGGACCAACGTAACTGAGCAAATGTTCAGTATCCGTTGCATATCCAAGATAAGATTGAAACAGTGCGGCTGGTCGGGCGAACACATATAGAGATTCACCAACCAAGTATGGGGATTGCCCACCCTTCCCTCAAGGATATTAACGCCGTGCACGCGCAGAATTTCTCCCGCAACGTGACAATGCACCTTGCTGTACACTACCGCTTTCTCTGACTGGGGCTCTTGGGGGAAAGCCACTGCCAGAAGCAAGCTTCTCATGTACTGGGTAAATCTTCCTTGATTACCGTTAGCCCACTCTCGAAACCAATCAAAGAGAGGCATGGTACCATAGGCGATTTCACCCTTTTCAGGAATTTCGGAAAGCAACACTCGAGCAAACTCAGGTGTGAAAAGACTCGCCGCCTGCCTATTAAGGTCCCGACGAAACTGAGTGAGAAGCTTGCTCACACTAGCTGACAAACTTCCTTGGCTACACATGAATAATGCGCTTACCACTTTTCGCCCTATAGGGGACTGAAGAGTACGCACACCCTGGCGCAAACAACGATCTGCATCAGCAACATCAACAACACATAACGCTTTTAACAACGAAAAAACCTCCATGTCCAAACAAAAATCACTTCCCGAGAGAAGCACCTCATTCATAGCACACCGAACAAAAAATACAAGCGTACCTTATGATACGCTTGCCTATTTTCTGCCTTATAGGAGGGACTTTTATTCGGTCTTAAAGGTTCGAGCCGCCAATATGTATGAGATAAGTGCCCAAACAGCCATGCCGGCCAAATATGGCAAGATATCATGAAGCGGAGCGCCGTCTGTGGTAATCTTGCGCATTGCCGTGTTTACATATCCCAGCGGCAGGTTATTGCCAATCTTTTGAATCCATAACGGCAAAGCATCTGTTGGGAAGAATACGCCGCTTAAGAACATTTGTGGCAAATTAAAGAGGTTAAGCATGATTGGCAGCGATTGTTCATCTGGCGCCACATTAGCAAAGAAAATGCCAAACCCAATGAAGGTAAGCACACCAAGAGCCGAGAGTACCGCTACCTCTAGCACCGTTACGTAGCCATCCACAAGGGTAAAGTGGAATGCCACCACACCAAAGAGGATGAGCACCATGGCCTGCATAATACCCTGGAGTGACCTAGCCAACGCCTGCGCAACCACAAAGGTGAAAGGCCTCACATTGGTGGCAAAGATGCGTTTGAGCACCAATGTCTTCCGCAAGGTTAAGAAGGAAAAAGCCACTCCAAAGATGGCTACCGAAAGAAGGGCAAAACCAATTTGGCCCGGTAGGATGAAATCAATTTCGCTTAAGGATTTGCCAGAAATGTCTTTATCACTCACATTCACTTCCGGAACAGAGGTAGCTCCCCCAGCTAACGCTAGAGATTTGGCAGTTTGCAGGTTCACATTGCCTACAATACTGTTTACAAATGCGGAAACAATTCCCTTGCCCTGCAAATTGGTGCTGGAAGTGTAGAGGGTTACCTGGTTATCTCCCCCATCTGCCACGACGCCGTCTAAATCATTTGAGGAGAGTTCACTTTTTAATGTGTCCAGGTCTTTGTGTTCAACGGTAATGGGAGCTTTATCTTGGGCTGCAATGCTGTTGAGACTTTGCACAAGGGCATTTTGCGCCGGGAAACCATTAGCAATACCAATCTTGGCTGGTGCCGTACCGCTGGTGAACGCACCAAAAACAGAAACAATGACAATAGGGAAAATTAAGCCAAAAAAGAGGCTAGATTTATTCTTAAGGAGTGCCTTTAGAATGTACTTGGCCAAGCCAAAAGTGGCTTTAACCTGGTTGGTATCAATGGAAACGTTAAGGTTGTGCTTAGGCTTCACGAATACTCCTTCCTGTCAGATCAAGGAAAACATCTTCTAACGTTGCCGCTCGCACTTGGGTATGACGTTTAAATCCACGCTTTAATAGCTGATCAATAAGGTTGGAAGGTGTATCTTGTGCAATGATTTTTCCCTGATCCACAATGGCCAGGGTATCGCAAAGCTGCTCTGCTTCATCCATATAGTGGGTGGTAATAAGGATGGTAACGCCCTGAGCCTTAATTTCGCGAATGGTATCCCACAAGTTAATACGTGCCTGTGGATCAAGACCTGTGGTAGGTTCGTCTAAGAAGATGATCTTTGGATTATTAACCAGTGTGCTTGCTAGTGAGAAACGCTGTTTTTGGCCACCTGACATGTCTTCGTATTTATTCTTAGCTTTGTCTTCCAGATTAAACTTCTTTAACATTTCCATGGGATTAACGGGCACGCCATACATGATACCAAACATTTCCAGCAGCTCCACTAGATTAAGTTCAGGATAAAAACCTGAAGCTTGCAGCTGAATACCAATGCGCTTTTTTACCTCCGCTGGGTCATCTTGTACATTGAAGCCATCAAGCGTAACAGTTCCACTGGTAGCATGCTTGAGCGTTTCCATGATTTCTAAGGTAGTAGTCTTCCCTGCCCCGTTTGGACCCAATAAACCAAATACCTGACCTGGCATGACGTCAAAACTAACCTTGTCTACGGCAGTAAAATCGCCATATTTTTTGACGAGATTCTTGACCGAAATAATGGGTTGTTCCTGCATAATTTCAGGGTAATGGAATTTAATTGCCATGGCAACAAAAAAACTACCTTTCCGGTAGTTTTTTTCTACGATGACAACCTACTGAGTAAGCCGGGTTCTGTCTCCTGATTCCTCACGGTTTCAGGAGGACCACCATCTCTCTAAGCGGCGGGGTATTTTACTCACCTTCAGCGAAGTTATGAGCAAAAGTCCAACCCGCCTTGCAGGCGGTACGGTTTGCCGCAACGTACATTACTGCACGAAGTGTGTGCTCTTACCACACAGTTTCACCCTTACCCGCACTCTTGCGAGCCGCTGGCGGTTTGCTTTCTGTTGCACTGTCGCGAGGCTCACGCCTGGCGGGATTTCCCCGTTACCGTTGCTGTTCCTGCCCGGACTTTCCTCTGCTTGCGCAGCGGTGGTCTTGGCAAGTTGTCATCTAACGTACTCTAGAGGATTAAAGATATAAAAACAAATCGGATAGGTAATCAGCCCTATTCCGAATCCTCAATTGTTTTTATATCTTTAACCCCTGCGTAAAGCTGGTTTTTAGGTAGCGGAAACGTATTGGAAGCGTTGAGAGGTTTTGCCTCTGTATTCTACTTCTTCTTGGAATTCTGCTAGTGGGCGGACGTAGAGTGGGCCTTCTCCTGTTTCTAGGCCTCGGGAGATTTCTCTATAGACCACCAGTTCTTCCTGAGTGGTTTCGTGTTTGGCGACTCCTAAGACTTTAAAAAAACCGCCCTTGAAGTGCTTGTAGACGCCAATTTTGAGGTGCTGTTTCATGAAGGAATATTACGGCGAAGCGGTAGCCTCACTATAGGCGTTTCAGAAATGACTGTCGATGGTGAGGTGAGAGACCATGTTGCCTCAGCGCTTGAAAGTGTTCTTTTGTGCCATAGCCAACATTTTTTTCCCAATGATAGATGGGGAAATTTTCTCCCAAATTTATCATAAGATTGTCACGATATTCCTTGGCAACATGAGAGGCCAGTAATACTTCCAGAATGTTTTCGTCAGCTTTAATGCTGCGCTTTGTGGAATACTTCTCTTCGTAAGGGTGAAAAAGGCCGGCATCTGCCTGAATGGAAACGGTGCCCCCTGTTTTTTCTAATATTTCGTCCAATGCTCTTCCCGCAGCTAAACGTAACGCACTCACAATGCCCTGCGCTTCAACTTCTGCCGCCGTAGCAACGCCTATGCCAAAATGACATGTTTCTCTCACAAAAAAATCTACTTGCTGGCGCTGTTTTTTCGTGGCCTTTTTGGAATCACGGAGGCCTTTAGAAAAAATTTGACTCAAATCAGGGTTAGAATTTTCTTCCAGTGCCACGGCACCCACCACAACAGGACCCGCAACCGCACCACGCCCCACTTCATCAATACCAATGCTGTACTTCATACCAGCATACTACTCCTTGAATTTCCTCTCTGAAAGGAGTATAAACTTCGTGTGGACGATGATGGAAGGAATCTTATTTCATGGGCCGTAATAGTTGGCCTCCCTGTAATTGGCGTCATTGGAAGAGTTCTCTACCAACGGTCGGTTTGGCTCAATCGAGACCTACGACACGGCGAGAAAATGTACAAGGACAGTCGCGGACGGAGACGTCCGTGGTACCTGGGATAAGCCAACTTGGTCTATCTCAACGTTTGTGAAGCATGTCATGCATGCTTCTTTTTTTGTCCTACGTGGTACTTATTTTTTCTTCAAAAGTGGAATGAGGTACCGGCCTGTGTGACTCTCTTTAATCTTAACTACCTCTTCAGGAGTACCAGTTGCCACTACCATACCGCCACCATTTCCACCTTCAGGACCCATATCAATGAGCCAGTCGGCGCACTTAATGACATCCAAGTTGTGCTCAATGATGACAATAGAGTTACCTTTGTCTACCAGTGCTTGTAGTACGTGCAAAAGGCGAACAATATCTTCAAAGTGAAGACCTGTTGTAGGCTCATCCAATACATACATGGTTTTACCCGTAGCGCGACGCGAAAGCTCCGTAGCAAGCTTAATACGCTGCGCTTCTCCACCGGAGAGCGTAGTTGCCGGCTGGCCAATGTGCATATAGCCTAGGCCAACATCAAACAGCACTTGGAGTTTATTCTTAACAGCAGGAATGTTTTCAAAGAAAGTGAGTGCTTCTTCAACGGTCATATCTAATACATCGGCAATAGACTTGCTCTTGTACATGATTTCCAACGTTTCCTTGTTGTAGCGCTTGCCCTTACATTCGTCACAAGTTACATAGACATCTGGCAAGAAGTTCATTTCAATCTTTAATACGCCATCGCCGGCACATGTTTCACAACGACCACCTTTGGTGTTGAAAGAGAACCGGCCACCTTGGTATCCGCGGGCTTTGGCCTCTGGAACGGCAGAGAAGAGGTCACGAATAACCGTAAACATACCCGTATAGGTAGCAGGGTTTGAACGAGGTGTGCGACCAATTGGACTCTGATCAATATTAATGACCTTATTAAGGTGCTGGAGACCCTTAATTTCATCGTGCTTACCTGGCATTTCTTTGGAACCGTAGAAGTGTTGGCTGAGGGCTACACCTAAAATATCGTTAATAAGGGTAGATTTTCCAGAACCAGATACACCCGTTACACAAACCAAGACGCCAAGTGGCACCTCAACGGTAACGTTACGAAGGTTATTTTCACGAGCATTCACAATGGTAAGGGCACGTCCGTCTCTAGGACGACGCTTTTTTGGTAACGCAATTTCTTTTACCCCTGAAAGGTATTTTCCGGTAATAGAATTTGGATCGGCAGCCACAACTGCTGGAGTACCTTGTGAAACTACTTCTCCACCGTGTTTTCCAGCGCCTGGACCCATATCAATGAGCCAGTCTGCTGCCAACATGGTTTCTGAGTCATGCTCAACTACCAAAACGGTGTTGCCCAAGTCTCGAAGACGAAGGAGTGTTTCTAGGAGGCGGGTATTGTCTCGCTGGTGCAGTCCAATTGATGGTTCGTCCAAGATATAGAGGACGCCGGTAAGGCCTGACCCAATCTGAGTAGCCAAACGAATACGCTGCGCTTCACCACCAGCCAAAGTGTTGGCGGAACGGTCAAGGGTAAGATAGGAAAGACCTACATCTTGTAAGAAGCCCAACCGTGAACAAATTTCTTTGAAAATTTGACGGGCAATGATGCGTTGATTCTCACCAAGCACGCCTTCACCTTGCAAATCTGTAAAGAACTTGAGGCCATCTTCAATATTCATTTGGTTCACCTGGACAATATTCTTTTTCATGACTTTTACACCCAGTACTTCTGGGCGAAGACGGCCACCCTTACAGGTTGGGCACAATTCCTCAATCATGTAACGCTCAATCTCCGTGCGAATATACTCAGATTCTGTTTCTTTGTGGCGTCGGTTCAAGTTTGGGATCACACCTTCAAATGAGGTGTTATAACCACTCACCGTATATTTGCGGTCACCAGTGCCGTAGAGAATGGTGTTTTTTTCAGCATCGGTAAGCTTTGACCAAGGAGTATTCAGTGGAACATTGTTCTGTGCAGCTACCTCTTCTAAGACCTTCAAATACCATGTGTCAAAACTGGTAGAACGGCTCCATGGGCGAATGGCCCCTTCTGCCAAGGTAAGTTTCTGGTTAGGAACAACCAAATCAACGTCAATTTGGAGTAAGTGGCCCAGACCCTGACAGGTTGGACACGCACCATGTGGACTATTGAAAGAGAATGAACGAGGCTCAATTTCTGGAAGCGAAAGATCACAATCAAAACAGTAGTAATCTTCTGAATAAAAGGCCGTTTCGTCGGTGTCCATATCTGCAATGAACATTTTCCCTTCGGCCAATTTGAGAGACTTTTCTACAGAATCAAGAATACGTACGCGCTGACTATCTTGTGCAATTTGCAGGTTACGCTCACTAGCACCCAGGTGTTCGCCAGCCAAAACTACGCGGTCCACTACCACATCAATACTATGCTTCTTCTGTTTATCCAAAGCTTGTTGCTCAGCTTCTTCAATATCCATGATAGTGCCGTTCACACGTACTCGTGGAAACCCTGCTTTGCGAATTTGGGCAAAAATTTGGCGATGCTCACCCTTACGGTCACGAATCATAGGCGCCAAAATCATGATTTTTCGCTCTTGAGCTGGGTGTCCGTCGGCGGCACGCTTAGGAGTAAAGCGAGCCATGAGTGCATCAACCATTTGAGAGGCTGACATTCTGCTCACTGGTTTGTCACAGTTGTAGCAGTAGACATCTCCTACGCGAGCCCAGAGAAGGCGCATGTAGTCATAAATTTCTGTCACGGTTCCTACGGTTGAACGTGGATTACGTGCTGCAGACTTTTGATCAATAGAAATGGCAGGAGAAAGACCTTCAATGTAATCTACATCTGGTTTTTCCATCATACCCAAGAACTGTCGGGCGTATGCGGAGAGAGACTCTACGTACCGACGTTGTCCCTCTGCGTAGAGGGTATCAAATGCTAAAGATGACTTACCAGAGCCAGAAAGTCCGGTGATTACCACCAATTTATCGCGCGGGATACTCAAAGAAATATTCTTGAGATTGTGTTCCCTCGCTCCGCTAATTTTAATTTCGTTCATGAAGCAATGATGATGAAAATTTGTGCGGCTTTGAGCGTAGCAAATTATTCAGGATTTAACAAGGGTTTAAGGTGCACCAGCCAAGTAATACTTACAAAAAAATCCTACAGCTTAACTGCAGGATTTTCTTGGGTAATTTATTTACCGAATATTATAGGTCACCGTCATGGTAACCGAGAGTTCTTCTTGTCCTTGCGCAATAGATGATGAGTCACCTGCAGATAAAGCGCTCGTGGCAGCATACGGAATTGGAGAACCTGGATTATTAAGGTCACCCCCAGTGATAGAAACAACCGATCCAAGAGTTTCACCTACCTGAGCAGCTAATGCCTTCGCCTGATTTGCTGCATCTGTTACGGCAGCAACTTTAAGATCTTTTTGAAGCTGATCTTGTGCCTGAGAAGAAAGACCAAGCGAAGGTCCAGAGGTGGAGAGTGCCCCATTTTTTGTCATGAGACCCAGAGTATCTTCTGCCTTACTAGGATCTGTTAAGGTAACTTGAATAACAGTACTAGCAAGATAATCAAGAATTTTTGGGGTTTGACCATTTGGATAGGTGTAGGCGTAATCATATTCAGGATACACATTGCTTTCTGTTGTCTGAATATCTTTTTCTAAAACTCCTCCTTGCTTGAGAGCATCAATACTCTTACTGCTTACATCTTTCAGTGCACTTCCTGCAGCATCTGCAGTGCTCCCTTTTGTTTGCCAAGTTCCCGTAATGATTGACTGATTAGGCGGGAATTCACTTGTTGCCTTACCTGTCACCACGATGGTATGCACCTGTGTGTTATTCGTAAGGATATTGCGCCCAAGAACTATACCCGTAAGGAGTGCAACCCCAATAAGAACAGTACCAACGGCTTGAATATACTTTGCAAGGATATCTTGCATAACTACTTTACTTAGTAATAAGTCTCCTCATCATACAGATAATCCTTTATACTAGGTAGAAAGGTAGTTGTTGCCCAAAAAACTCTCTATAGTAAGCTATATCACACCCTAATTCTTCCTATGGCCACAGAACAGATAGACACAATTATTGGCGCCCAAGTTGAACTTACCGGATCCCTAAAAAATGAAGGACCCATTCAAATTCACGGTCACATTAAGGGAGATGTTATCTCTGATTCAACCGTCTTTGTAGGAGAAAGCGCCATTGTAACCGGACCCATTACCGCGAAGAGTGTTGAAGTAGCAGGACAAGTCTATGGTTCTATCACCGCTGAAATGCACATTGAACTCCACCCAAAAAGCTTGGTTAAGGGTGATTTAACCACCAAACAGCTCTCCATCAAGCCCGGCGCGGTCTTTGTAGGCAGTTCAAATATGGATGCACCACACGAAGCTCAAGGAGAAGAGCACTCCGCAAAACGCAAACCACGCCTGGAAATTGAGTAACGGAAAAGACGGCCATGTACTACTACATTTTTGACCCGCCAGCCGGGCCAAATGATTATCAACACACCCAACAGATTAAAGAAAAGCTGAGCGCTCTTGGTATTGCAGGCGAAATGGGATCACCAATGCCAGGCAAAGATGTTCGATACCTTGTAGAGAATGCCGTTGCCAAACGATATTCCACCATTGTGGCCGTAGGTGGTGTCGCGTTAATTAACCAGGTAGCGCAGGCGCTGGAACCTCATGATAGCGTGTTAGGGATTATTCCTCTCCACGAAGAACCAGACATTGCCAAGCTAATTGGCTCAGATACATGGGAACAAGCAGCGGAAAACCTAAAACGTCGCCGTGTTCAATCGGTGAAATTAGGCCTCCTAGAAGGCACTGGATGTTTTCTCACCCCTGCCACCATTGAAATTCCGGCTAACGAATGGGTTACGTTTGCTACCCCAAATTTTCAAGGCCGCCAACAGGGTGGAACTGTTATTATTAGCCCTAGTCGCAATCCTGAACAAGAATCTATGTGCTTGGCCGTGGAAATTACCATGGGCGAAAAAGCACCAAGTGCGGGATTTTTCAAATCTCTTTTTGGCGGCAAGTCATCCCCTTCCCAAAACACAACCAGATTTTGCACGTCACACTTGAAAATTACGACTGAAAAGCCTTGTGCTGTATCTGTTGCGGGAAGTGAAATTACCCAAACTCCCCTTACCTGTAGTACGCAAGCAAAACCAGTTCGCCTCATTGTGGCCAAACAAAGTGGCACGACTGCTTGACGCTCTAGTGCACATCTGTTATTCTTTCATCTGATTTTACCTCTCTAAGTTATCTCCTATAGCTACCGAAACGTTACCAATCAACCGCCATATTCGGGCACCTTTTGTGTACCTCATTGACGAAAACGGTATTCCGGTAGGTAAGATAGAAACGCGCGATGCTCAAACACGCGCAGATGCCCTAGAGATGGATCTTGTGTTGGTATCGCCTCAAGCGGTTCCACCGGTCGCTAAAATCCTGGATTACGGCAAGTTCAAATATGAACAAAACCGCAAAGAACGGAAAAATAAGGCCAAAAAGACGCAGGACATTAAGGAAATTCGCATCAGTTATAACACTGACGTGCATGACCGTGAGGTGAAACTCAAACAAGCACAGCGCTTCATCAAAGAAGGGCATCGCATCAAGCTCCGTCTGAAACTTGTTGGCCGTGAAATGGCCTTCAAAGATAAGGGCGTCGAGCAGTTGGACCAGTTCCGTGATCTTTTGAACATGGAATATGACCAACCAATCCAGAGAATGGGTAAGCAGTTCACCGTTCTACTGAGAGACAAGAAAGAAAAGAAGTAACCAGGAGTTTTTCATGAAATTGAAGACCCACAAGACGACTGCAAAACGCATCCGGATAACCGGGAGCGGAAAGCTGCAGCATCCAACCACGGCCGCGTCACACTTGCGCCACAACAAAAGTAAGCGCCAGCTTGCCGCCGCTAAAAGCTACGGTATTATGGCAAAAGGAATGGCTAAGCGCTTCAAGAAGCTGCTTCCATACCTATAATTTTTTCATATGCCACGCGTTAAACGAGGAATCAACACACACAAACGTCACGCTGCTATCTTAGAGCGTGCTAAGGGTTTTCGTAACGGTCGTCGTACGCTTATTAAGCGTGCCACCGAAGCTACCCTTAAAGCCGGACAATTTGCCTACCGCGACCGCCGCAACAAAAAGCGTGACCTTCGCCGTGGATGGATTGGCCGCATCAACGCTGCCGTTCGTACCCAAGGTATGAGCTACAGCCGCTTCATGAGCCTTCTTAAGGAAAGTGGTAGTACCATTGACCGCAAGACTATGGCTCATCTAGTTGAAAACGATATGCCAGCCTTTGAAGCACTGGTAAAACAGATTGCCAAGACTAAATAGAGGTTTTTCAGCCCAACAAAAACAACTCCTTACGGGGTTGTTTTTGGTTTCAGGAGAGAAAAGAGTACGACAAGCAAACCAAGTACTACAAAGAGATCGGCTATGTTTGTTACCCACGGACCCAGGGGGATGTAATCTACAACGTGACCTCTGGTAAGAATCGTCACACTATTACTTAGTGCCCCTGTAGTCATAATTACCCACCCCATTGAGGATTGCAGTAATTTGGTTGATAGTGCCCACGCGCATCCCAGAAAAACCGCGGCAACAAGCCAAGAAGCAATTCCAAAGGGCAACCAGCGTGCCGAAACTGCCCAATGGTTCTGTACGCTTACTGCAACAGCCAGTTGGTCCAAAAATATGCCCACCACAATAAGGAGACTACGACGCTTCCAGTCCACGATATTTCTTTATGAAAAATGCCAAGATAATAAGACATATGAGCGCCACCCACTGGCTTACATGAAGGCCAAACGATGCCTCATTGCGCCAAAAATCAACCATAAAACGCAAAATGAGATAACCACCAATTCCTATCCATATCTGTTCCAGCGGACGAATGGTGAGGAAACGAAGCGTAAGAAAAAGCAGGAGACACCCTAAGGCCTCAAAAAGCTGAATAGGAACATGACCACCGGTCAGATGCCAGAAGGAAGAGGCTACTCCACCGGATTCTGCAGCGTAATAGTTCCCCAACCTCCCAATTGACCACCCAAGCAGCGTTGCCTGCACCACTATGGCGTACCATTGGGTGGCTTTTTCAAAGGAAAGCCGACGGGCATAGAGTGCCGTCACCAAAAGTCCGGCAATAATTCCCGTGAATGAGACTAACCCGCCATGCCAAATAGCCACAATGTCCCCAATTGTTTGCCATGTGCCAGGATAGGCCACACTATATCCTAAGCGAGCACCAGCCAGCCCAATGATGAAAATGGCCACACAGCGCTCCAGAGCATCATTGAAGCTCAATCCAAGCATTCTACGGTTAGCAATGATAAAAAAGGTTGCTAATAAGGCTCCTAGAGCAAAGAAGAAGCCATGCGCCGTGACACTAAAGCCATGAAGTGTAAAAAAAACCGAATGTGTTTGCAGTAATTTCATGGAATCTTGCTATACTACGCCTGTATCGTTAGCATAGACCATTGTATGTCAGAAGAAAAACACGAAGAGAATCTGGAACAACCGTCTATTACTACCACGGGAGGTTCTGCAGCAGCAATAGAAAAAAATGACGACTGGGTTCGCTCAATTGCCGAGGCAATTCGCACCATTGTTATCGTCATATTACTGGCGTATCTCCTGCGTTTTTTTGTTTTTCAACCGTATATTGTTGAGGGAACTTCAATGGCGCCTCACCTTGCCACCAATGATTACCTCATTGTCAGCAAGCTAGACTATGATTTTAGCAAGCCAGAGCGTGGTGATGTCATTGTGTTCAACTACCCAAATGACCCAACACTAAAATACGTCAAACGCGTTATTGGTCTCCCTGGTGAAAAAGTAGCAATCAGAGATGGCAATGTGTACATCTACAATACGGAACACCCTAACGGTTTTCGTCTTGATGAATCTGCATATCTTGATTCTTCGGTAAAAACTACCGTACCCGCTAATACAAATGCAGAATTTACCGTTGTTACGGGAACTTACTTTGTTCTAGGCGATAACCGGCCTGCCTCTAGTGATTCTCGTGAATGGGGCCTACTTCCACAATCAGAGATTATTGGACGCGTAGCATTGAAGGCATATCCTCTCTCTACTGCTACTGTCATTCACCGTCTTTCGTACGACGGTTTCTAAGCCTTTATTTCTTTTTCCGGTGTTTGAATTCTGGTTTATCAACCCAGAGTTTAATAGGGGTGGGACCAATATCTAGATAGTCTCTTAACGCACGTTCAATAAAGCGACGCGTGGTAAAGTGCGGCAGTTCCGTTTGAGTCATATGAATGATGAAAACAGGAGGCTCAGCATGTTCAAACGTAATGCTCTTAAGCTTTTTCAGACGTGGTGATTTTGCCAATTCTGTAGTTAAGGTATCAAGCAATTCCTGTGGATAGACATGGCTCCAAGCCAGATATGCTCGCAGAACTACCTTTCCTAAATATTCAACGTTAAAGCCTGTCTTTGCAGAAACGAAAATGAGCTGTGTCCATATGAGGAAAGGCGCCTTATAGAGCAGGCGATTTTGGAAAAGTTCTTGTTCAACGTCTGCCTCTGTAGTGCCAGGAATGATTCCCTTCTTTTCCAGGTAAGCATCCCATTTGTTGGCCACGATAATAAGGGGCCGACCGGCATCCATGATGCGCTGTGCCACTACAAGATCTTGGTGCGTCATGTTTTCCATGGAATCAATTACCCAGAGGGCTACCTGTGCAAAATCTAGAGTATCTAGACTACGCAAAACACTCCACGCCTCTACGGTGTGGCCCATTTTACTGCGTTGACGAATACCTGCGGTATCAATGATTCTTACCTGCTGAAATTTGGTAAAGGTTTTGCCAAAAAAGTCTGCGGCTGCAATGCGTGTATCTACAGAGTCTCTGGTTGTACCTGAAATGGGACTGACCACGGCACGATCTTCGCCACACAACACATTCAAGAGTGTGGACTTCCCCACGTTTGGCCTGCCAAGAATAGCCAGGCGCAATTCGCGATCATTTCCATCGTCATACACTTCTTCGGTGCGCTCTGGCACGGGCAAATCTTTAAGTGTGTCAGTAACGGCATTCAAGAGCTCAATAATGCCTCTCCCATGAATGGCAGAGAGCGGAAAATATGGTTCAAAACCAAATTGAGCAAATTCGTATTGGGAAGTGAGGTGACTCTCGTGGTCACACTTGTTTACCGCCACTACTATTGGCTTATGGAGACGACGAAGCAGTTCCGCCACTTTTTTATCTTGCGGCGTGGCTCCGGCAACACCATCAACCACCCAAATGATGAGACTGGCTTCTGCCAATGCCTGTTCAACTTGGTGCTGCATTCCCACGCTAATTTCATTTTTCTCTGTCAAAGCTGGTTCAATACCGGCCATATCCATGAGTACAAAAGAAGTATCACCAAAGCGAATGACTTCTTTGAGACGGTCACGCGTAGTGCCAGCAACTTCTGAAACAACCGCTAAACGGCGCTTTAAAAGACGGTTGTACAGAGTGGATTTCCCCACGTTTGGTCGACCAACTAAGGCAACCGTATGGAGAGGAGTAGGAAGAGACATGAACTTTCTTATACCAGATAAAAGGTTGATTGAATAGTAGTAGACGTGCGCTGCCAAGCTGCTACAATTGCATGTATATGGCATCGTTTCGTAGCATCATTGTAACGGGTGGAACCGTTTCGGGCATAGGAAAAGGTATCACAGCGGCCTCCATTGGCCGCATTCTTATGAACCGTGGTTTCACTGTAGCACCCGTTAAGGCAGATCCCTATCTTAACCAAGATGCTGGCACCATGAATCCGTTCCAACACGGTGAAGTTTTTGTGACCGATGATGGCGCAGAAACAGACCTAGATCTTGGTCACTATGAACGCTTCCTAGACCTCAACGTCAGCAAGAGATCCAACTTCACCAGCGGTGCTGTGTACAACGCCGTTATGGAGCTAGAGCGCGATGGTGAATTCTTGGGTAAAACCATTCAAATCATTCCACATGTTACGGATGAAATTAAGCGTCGCATTTTGGCCGCTGGCAATGCCGTCATGGAAGAAAAGAGTCCTACAGACTTCCTCACCATTGAAATTGGCGGTACGGTAGGAGACATTGAGGCACTCCCATTCATTGAGGCACTCCGTCAGTTCCGTGCAGATCACCCTGGACAGGTTATCAACGTCCACGTGGTAAAGATGGACTATCTCTATCCCTCTGACGAAAGCAAAACAAAGCCTATCCAACACGCGGTTACGCTTCTGCGCAGCTATGGTATGCAGCCAGAAATTCTTATCGTTCGCTGCAAGCGCCCGCTTTCTCAAGATGACCTTGGGAAAATCAGCTTATTTACTGGTGTGCCTGTCCATCGTATTATTGCGGCACAAGACGCTGAATCTCTCTATGCCATTCCTGATATGCTCGAGAAAAATGGCATCGCCGAAGCCATCTTGGAATGTTTCCCAGGCATCCCTACTCCTGCGCCAAAACCAGATGCTGCATGGACCCAACTTCAAGAAAACTACAAAAAACGAGAAGGCATCATTAAAATTGGCTTGGTCGGCAAATACACTGAACATGACGATGCCTACCTATCCGTCATTGAAGCAGTCCACCACGCCGGTATCTTCCATCACACCTGCGCAAAGGTAGTTCCTATTAACGCCGAGGAACCAGACGTTGCAGAACAGGTCAGAAAAGTTGATGCCATCATCATTCCCGGTGGATTTGGTACTAGAGGTATTGCAGGAAAATTGGCTGCCATTCACACCGCACGGGAAGCAAAAATTCCTTTCCTAGGTATTTGCTTAGGACTGCAAACTGCTGTTATTGAATTTTCTCGGCACCAAGCCAATTTGGCCGCCGCAAATAGCACAGAGTTTGAAGAAGAAACAGACACTCCCGTCATTGCTTTCATTCCCGGTCAAGAATCTATTCAACGTAAGGGTGGCACCATGCGTCTTGGCAGTTATCCTGCAGTTTTGAAAAAGGATAGCTTGGCTTACGAGCTCTACAACACGTACCGTCCTCAGGAAATCAAAGGAACTACCATCCTGGAACGTCACCGCCATAGGTATGAGGTAAATCCAGCCTACCACCGCCAACTTACTGAAGCAGGTCTCATATTTTCTGGTATGTCACCAGATGGCACATTGGTAGAGTTCATTGAGCTTCCTCAAGAAATTCACCCTTACTTTATTGCTACACAGGCTCATCCAGAGTTCCGCAGTCGTCCCCACAAACCTCACCCTCTCTTTGCAGGACTCGTTAAGGCTGCTCTAAAAAAATAATATGATTGTCAGTGTGGTACCAATCCTGCGCCTTCGCCGGGCGACAGGTGCTTGGTCGTACAAAGTTCCCCACGGCAAAACGTGCCAGCCTGGTAGCTTAGTTATTGTTCCGTTCAGAGGACGCAAACACCTTGGCGTCGTCTGGGAAATAGAAAAAGATAACGAGAAAGCCACTGAAAGCGTTGAGGAAATTCTCACCACCAAACCACTAGTAAGGGCACAACATCGTGCCTATATTGGCTGGCTAAGTGAATCAGGGTTTATTTCACTTTCAACGGCGCTCCATGGTTGGCTACCAACTGCCTTGAGAGGATTTCCTCTCACCAAGGCAACCCATGCTGCCATTCGAAATCATGATGCCTGGGAGCCTTCCGCGGCTCATTTGGCGTTACATACCCAGCAAGTGGTCCTCACTCCTAGTCAACGCCCACAGAGCAGTGCACTCCTTCAAGCAAAGTATCCTGAGGAAGTGGTAGATACTTTTGGTAAGCAAGGTGCCCAAGAAGAACTTTCCCTCTGGCTTGATATTCTCTACGGTAAAATACGGGTCATTATTGGGCGAGAAAAGGCACTTTCGGCACCATTCTTGAATCTTCGCCATGTTCTCATTCAAGAACCAGAAGATATTGCCTATTATCACGAACAGCTACCCTATCTTTCACTTGTAGAAGCTGGTCAAGAACTAGGCAATCTCTGGTCTGCGCAAACTACACTCCGCAGCTACATACCCCAGGAAGCGGCCAATCTTTTGTGGCCCTCTGCTGGCACATTAGGAAGTGCTCCATTGGCATCTGTCAAAATTATTGACCTTCACCACGAAGATATTCTTGGCGAACAGTTGCTGACAGCCCTTCGTAATTTAAAACCAGACCAGCAAGCGCTCTTGCTCTACAACGCTCATGACCGCACCGTCATGAACAATGATAATGCCAGCGTCTTACTTCCCGGTATTGAAACGCTTCGCAAGAAACTGGCGTTAGCGCTTGGCTCAACCGTTCTCCCACCTAATATTATTGTGGACACCCGCCACATGTTTGCAAAACTCCACAAAAATGTGTCTGTCACGGCAATTCTGAGTGTTGACCCCTTATTGAATGCCCAAAATTTTGCAGATACCGTCCACGGCTGGGCCGATATTGGCCATCTCCTTTCATACCGCACCACCTGTTTCATTCAAACCAAGCAACCAGGACACCCGCTTCTTTCCAGCCTGCAGAATAATCAATTTCCAAGCTACTGCATAAACCTCATTGAAGAACGCAAGCAAAACCATCTTCCACCCTTTGCTACTACTGTTGTTTGTACGTTCCCCACAAAAGAAAAGGTTGACGAGCTCTACGAAATCATTGCACCTTTATTGACCTCTACAGAATGGCAAATCAGCCATCCTTTTGGCCTTACGTGGCGAAAAAAAGAGGAGTTTGCACTCATGATGTACGCACAAACTAAAGAACGACTGCCTAGAGCGGTAATAATAAAATTGAGTGCCTTAATTCGCCCATGGAAAGTGCAGCGTAGTCCTTGGTTTGTCGTGTAATTATTATGAAAAACAAATCGGCAAAGTTGCGCAGAGCGCCTTGTTCATAAGTCCTCAATTGTTTTTCATAATAATTACACGACAAACAAGTTATAGAGTCTCAACGCAACATCTGGTAGAGTAGGGGCATGATTCTTCCTATTGTCACCACTCCAAACTCCATCCTCACCAAACCTACGGCGCGTATTACTGAAGTTACGCCTGAAATCCGCCAGCTCGTAGAAGACATGCGCGAAACCATGCACAATGCGCAAGGGCTTGGCTTGGCAGCGCCGCAAGTTGGTCAGAGCATTTCCCTCTGTATTTTGGAATTTAAAGATGAAGATGGTCTTGAAGACATCCCTTTTATGGCGCTGGTGAACCCTCGCGTTACCTGGAAAAGTGCTCGTACTGATACCGATGAAGAGGCTTGCCTCTCCATTCCCTACGTTGGCGGCATGGTAAAGCGCCCACGTGAGGTTCGCGTTAAAGCTGAAGATTTGGACGGGAACCCTATTGAGATTGAAGCCAGAGGCCTTCTTGCCCGCGCCCTTCAACACGAGATTGATCACCTCAATGGAATTCTCTTCACCAGCTATGTTTCCAAATCAAAACTTTTGGAGCGCAAAACTCCTGATTACCCCCGGATTTAATCTATGTACGAAGTTCCTTACCTCCTCTTTGGCTCTCCGCCAATTGGCAACATTGCTGCCAAACACCTTCAGCTTTCAGACTACCCACCGGCTGCCGTCATTACCGATACAAAACTAACTTTAGATGAACAGTTAGACTTGGTCCAAAAGCACGGAGCTGGCTTTATTTTGGTGGTAGGGTATGGCCGTATTCTCAAGCAAGAACTGCTTGATAGTGTGGCTGGGCAAGTATTGAACATTCATCCTTCACTATTACCCCTCTACAGAGGGCCTGCACCCGTCATTCAAGCCATGTTAGATGGTGTTACGGAAACGGGGGTCAGCCTCATGCAAATTGATGCCAAAATGGACCACGGGCCACTTTTGGCCCAAGAAACGTATGCCGTTAATGGCAAAGAGAGCTCCGAGGAACTTTACAATATTCTTACCTACAAAGGCGTGCAGCTCTTCCTGGCAAATATTGAGAGCTACTTAGATGAATCCCTCATCCTCCAGCCACAAGATGATACTGAGGCCACCTATACTCACTTCATTGAGAAAGAAGATGGGCTCTTAGACCTAGAATTTCCTGCCGAAGATTTGGAGCGAAAAATTCGTGCTTTCCAGGGTTGGCCAGGCACCTGGATCATGGTAGATGGCAAACGTCTCCAGATTCATAAAGTGCACATTGCCAACGACCAGCTTATCTTTGATGAAGTTCAGCCCGAAGGTGGTAAACGCATGAGTTTTACCGCTTTTTGCGCGGGAAAACGTGTCACTCCTGAACAGCTTCTAAAACAGCTGCATGCCTCAGCAAAATGAGTAAAAAAATGCCGACTCACCAAATGGTGGCCGGCGATACAGAATACGAACGTAACATGATTACGACGGAAGGGTAATCATTGCTTTGTCTCGCGGCGGCGAAACGTACACGGTGACTGGAATGCTCTTTGCGCCCCAGACTACCGTAGCATTGGGACGAATAGGCTGACTGTCATTGATTGCCGTCGGTTCAAACTTGAGTGTGAACTTCGTCATCGTCGTAGAGCCTTGGGGATGACCCAGGCCTTCATAGAGCGTCGCATTATTCATGATTCCAGCGACGAACAGCGAGATGTCATCGAAGTAAAAGCTACCCTTTGGTACCTTTCCCACCTTTGGGGCCTTCACTGCGGCAACACCGCTTGCACCTGGGGCTCTGTTGCCCCTCCTTAACCAACCTAACCAAACCATTTTCGAAGCCTCCTTACAGGTCTTGCGAGGGTAGACTATCATATTATTGCGCTGAGTCAACCAAAAAGGGGCGAACATTTTAAGTGTTCGCCCCTTTTGTGTAGATGTAAGTACTCCTACCAATCAAGATTCCCGGCAGTCTGATACTCTGTTACACGGGTCTCAAAAAAGTTCTTTTCCTTCTTCAAATCCATGATTTCGCTCATCCATGGGAAAGGATTGGCATCGCCATATATCTTTGGCAAGCGAATACGCTCCAAACGACGGTCTGCAATGTGACGCACATATGCTCCCACGCTTTCAGCGTTTAATCCCAAGATGCCACGGGGCAGACAATCGTTGGCATACTGGACTTCTAAACGTACTGCCTCTTCAATATTCTTGCTCACTTCGGCTTGAAATGCCGGTGTCCAAATTTCTGGATGCTCATCAATGATGGTATTTACCACATCTGCGCCAAAGGCCAAATGGACAGATTCATCGCGCAAAATGTATTGAAATTGCTCGGCTACACCTACCATCTTATTCTGACGGGCAAATGACAACATCATGACAAAACCCGCGTAGAAAAAGATGCCCTCCATGATAACGTAGTAGCCAATGAGGTCATGTACGAAACGCTGCACGCCCTCTAAGGTATCGGTCTTGAAGTCTGGGTCCATGACAGACTTCGTCATATTGACCACAAACTCGTCTTTTTCGTTGATTGAAGGAATGGTGAGGTACATGGTGTACACCTCGTCAGGATCAAGCCCTAGCGAGTCACAGCAGTAAATAAACGTATCGGTGTGCACCGCTTCTTCATACGCTTGACGCAGCATGTACTGCCGACATTCCGGATTCGTCAAATGTTTATAGATAGACAACACAATATTATTGGCCGTGAGGGATTCTGCTGTTGAGAAAAATCCCATATTCCAGAGAATGAGGCGACGCTCGTCCTCGGTAAGGCCATCTTTACGTTTCCAGAGTTCAATATCGCTCTGCATGGCAATTTCATCTGGCGTCCAGTTGTTGGCCACGCCCGCTTTGTAGTGCTTACGTGCCCACTGATACTTGATTGGCAAGATCTTGTTGGGATCAGTGCCAGAGGCGTTTAGCAACGTTTTTTGGTTGGAAGATTTTTTCATGAAATAGCCTCTTATTGGCAACTCTCGCACTCTGGATCATTGATGAGGCAAGCCTTAATAGGCATGAGCTCAAAATCGTCCCAGGAACTTGGCTGTACAGCAACGGGTGTCTCAACGGCTTCTGCGGTTTCAGTAACAGATGTAGGGTTCATACACATGTATTAGGTAGATATGTTAGGCAATAACGGCGGCAACGGCTTCGGTCACAATGCGCTGCTGCGCAATTTCTACCGTGCTCTTCTCAATGTTACTGGCTGCAACAGTACGAAGGTAGTAGGTAGTTTTGAGGCCAAGGTGCCAGGCTGAAAGGTATAAATCGGCCAATGCCTTCCCGGAACTTCCCTGGAAGAAAATATTCAGGCTTTGAGACTGGTCAATCCATTTACCTCTATATGCCGCAACCTTAACAAGTGCCTGCATATTGCTCTCAAACGCCGTGCGATACTTGCTGCGAATCTTTGGCGGAATGGTGGTAATGTCTTGCACAGAACCATCGGCGCCCTTAATGGCCTCCAACATAGTTTGAGTCCAGAGTCCCAAACGCTTCAAGTCTGCCACCAAGTGATGGTTTACCACGGTGAATTCACCACTCATGTTGGACTTCACGTACAGGTTCTTGTAGCTAGGCTCAATGGTTGGAATGCAGCCGTTAATGTTGGAAATGGTTGCCGTAGGTGCCACTGCCATCAGGTTTGAATTGCGAATGCCGTGCTTTTTCACCAGTTCACGCACCGGCTTCCAATCTAACTTTCCTGTGCGAGAAACGCTAATAGGCATGCCGCGTTCTGCTTCAAGTAAATCCAAGGTATCAACAGGGAAAATTCCTTGATCCCATTTTGAGCCCTTAAAGGATTCGTAGGCACCTTTTTCCTTGGCTAAAAGTGCTGAGGTCTTAATGGCGTGGTAGGAAATGAATTCCATGCTTTCATCGGCAACTTTTACTGCATCTTCAGATTCAAAATCGATATCTGCAGCGTAGAGAAGCTCTTGGAAGCCCATTAGGCCGAGGCCTACTGGACGGTGACGCAGATTGGCGTTCTTTGTCTCAATGGTTGGGTAGAAGTTTGGATCAATGGTGTTGTCTAGCATGCGCACCGCAGATACCACCGTTTTCTCTAGGAGGGCGTAATCCAGTTTGTTCCCTTGAATGTGGGAGGCAAAGTTGATGGAACCAAGGTTACATACGGCCGTTTCATCTGCAGAGTTGTTCAGTGTGATTTCTGTGCACAAATTTGAGTTGTGAATGACGCCAATGTGACTTTGAGGAGAGCGAATATTTGATGCATCTTTGAAGGTAATCCATGGGTGCCCGGTTTCAAACAACATGGAAATCATCTTGCGCCAGAGCTCGCGTGCCTTCATGCGCTTCCACACGTTTATTTCACCCTTATCTGCCTTCTTTTCGTAGGCTTGGTAAGCTTTTTCAAACTTTTTGCCGTAGATGTTGTGCAAATCTGGTGTTTCATCTGGGCTAAAGAGGGTCCAATCACCATCAGATGCTACGCGCTTCATGAAGAGGTCTGGAATCCAGTTGGCCGTATTAATATCGTGCGTGCGACGACGCTCATCACCGGTGTTTTTGCGAAGATCTAAGAAATCTTCAATTTCGTAGTGCCAAGTTTCTAGGTAAACACAGGCGGCGCCACGTCGTTTTCCACTGCGATTGATGGCGATATTTACGTCATTGGCAATGCGCAAGAATGGCACAACTCCCTGACTTTCCAGATTAGTGGTCTTCACCAATGAACCGGTAGCACGAATATTTGTCCAACTGGTACCAATACCACCGGAATACTTTGACATCTGAGCGTTATCGCCATACACCTTGAAAATATGACTGAGATCATCTTCCACAATATTGAGATAACAGGAAGAAAGCTGAGGATACGTGGTGCCGGCGTGGAACAGCGTTGGTGTGGATGGGGTGTAGCGGAGATTAGAGAGAATGTCGTAAAACTCTTTGGCGTAGGCCGTGCGATTTTCAGGTTTTTCCGCAATAGAAAGCCCCATGGCAATGCGCATCCAGAAGGTCTGAGGTGCCTCTAGGCGCTGCTCGCCACCCTGGACACGGATGAAGTAACGGTCAAAGAGTACCTGGACACCCATGAAGTCAAAAAGGTCATCACGTTCAGGATGCAAATAGGCCGCCAATTCATCTACATCAAACGTTAATAAAATTGGGTCAATTCTTTTTTCATCAACCGCTTTTTTCAGGTTTCTCTTGAAAGCCGTGGCGTATGCCGAACGCTCTTCATTCTCTAGTACTTCCTTATAGACCATGGTTAAGAGCAACTGGGCCGTCAACTTGTCATAGGCAGGGTCTCGCTCAATAAAGCTGCGTGCACTTAAGATTAAGGCCGTTTCCAAGTCTCTTTCAGACATTTCGTCAAAAAGCGTGCTTTCCGTCTGCTTAATCAGCGCCTCTATATCTATGAGATTAGCCTCGGCAATGTGTTCGCTGGCTTTTTGAAACCGCCGACGAATTACGGTCTTATCTAGCTTTTTCTTTTCACCGGTCTGGTTTACATAGTGAAGGGCCTTGGAGGTGCTTTCTTGTACTGGTTGTAGTTCTCGTAGCTTAGTGTGTTCTGCTCGATAAATAATGTATGCCTTTGCCACATCAAATAGGCCAAATTCCATAAGCGTACGCTCCACCAGATCTTGCACCGTTTCCACCTCTGGAATTGCCACGGGAAACGCCAATTCAATGTGACGAACAACGTGATCTGTAATAATGTCCATGGCACGCAAGTCTGCCCGTGGATTTACTTCTCTTGTTGCTGCTTCTATGGCTTTGCGTATCTTTGCTTTGTCAAATTCCACCACCATACCGCTACGCTTGCGAATTTTCTGTAAGACCATACTCCTCCCGTTAACCGTATATATGATAAAAAGAAGCGAAACCACGCGGTCTCGCTTCAGTTCAAAGTTGAATTGGAAGGATGACTAACGCGGTCAGTACAACCTAAAATTAGGTTGGTGTTTGGATCGGACTATTACCGTTGCGCGACAGTGCCGGAATTTCACCGGTCTTCACAAAACATCTACATGTTGTGGTTGGTACACTTCTTTCACCACTAATTATGGGCATGCAGGCGAACGAATACCATACTACGACCCACAACCTTGAGCAAAAAACACTGTAGGAGCTTAATATAGGACTATTTTTTAAAATTCTTGCCCAGTCCCACAGCTTCGGGGTATCATGCCCGGTATGGAACCTGGAACTTTTTTGCGACCACATCTTGAGGCTACCTCTGTACAAAGTATAGATTTTCGAGCACTCAAACGCCCGTACATTATTTTAGACGTAGATAATACGTTAGTGCCCACGCGCTCGCAAATACTCTCGCCAGAAGTAATCACCTTCTTTAAGGCGTTACGCAAAGAGGGCGTTATTAAAGGAATCTGTCTCCTCTCAAATGGGGGCATTAGAAAAAGGAAGCAGCGAGCACGCCTGAGCTACCTTGCAGATCTCCTCGACGCAGAATCCGTCAGTGTTTTTGGCTTTGCCATGAAGCCGCACCGCAAGGGGTTTCTCCAAGCAATGACTGCGTTACACTCAACTCCTGAAACCACAGTCATGATTGGCGACCAGCTTTACACCGATGTTCTAGGAGCCAATCGCCTTGGTATATATACAATATTAGTACGCCCCTTAAGTAAGGATCATTTCCTTACCATACCGAAGCGAATATTTGAGCATAGGGCCCGTAAACGCTGGGAGTAAAATATTTCAGTTAGATCTTTGATCTACCTCAAGCAAAGAATTTTGTATCTCTTCTGCCTTATTAGAAGAGAATTTAAATAAACCATAAGAATATACTCCACCTCTAGGTTCTTGAAGAACTATTACACGCTCTCTATCAAAAATCTTTACTGGGAAATCATCATGATCTCGGGAGAGTAAATAAAAATTTGAAGTCCTATATTTCATTAACGTGGCACCAATCAAAAAATCAGTTACATCAATATTTTTCCCTGAGGTACGATATAACTGAACTAATTCATCAGACAATTCGAAGACTTGAGTATCTAAAGGCAATATTACATCGATAAGTTCATCTAGAGTTTCTTTCTTTTTACGTCTTTCTATAAGTAGATCTGTGCCTTTGAAAAACTCTAAAGTAACAGGCTGAATTGTCGTACGGGTAATTTCTTTTTCCTTAAGACTCTTAGTAAAGGCTATATATGGTGAGTGTGATTCTTCTCTATTTATTGACCTAATTGCATCAATTAAAAAATTTGTATCGAAAAGAATATGCGATCTTTCAAGGCCGTCGAGACAATGATCCAGTGACGGGATATTCATTTTCTTTCTCTAAAACTTTTGCTGTTTCTTTAGCTTTTTGAACAAGAACTGCAATATTTAGTTTAGCTTGCTTCTTACTTTCTAATCTATCAGAAGTGCTTACTTTTACTTTTAAATCTTCAAAAAGAGAATTGAAGCTTTGCACTTTTTCTACTTTTTTCATAGTGATTTATAAGTTAACTTAATATAGATAGCTTAACATAAATTAGATGAAATTTAGATTAAGTCGATTTACTCTGTAGACAGCCTCAACTCTTTCTGGTAGAGTACAGAAAGCCTAAAAACCAGCTCCATTAAGTCATTCTCGAATGCTCTCCATCCGCCTGATGCGTACCGGTAAAAGTCACACACCTCACTACCGTATTGTAGTGCAAGAAAAACGTTCTAAGCTTACCGGCAAAACTGTTGACCAAATTGGTCACTATCACCCTGCCGATACTGCAAAATTGCTCGTTATTGATAAAGATAAGGCCCGCAAATGGCTTGCCGCCGGCGCACAACCTTCAGATACTGTTACAAATCTCTTTGTAAAAGACGGTTTGTTAGACGCTAGCAAAAAAGTTCACCACTTTTATACTCCTGTTGCAAAAGAGGCTCCTGCAGCCACTAAAATTGAAGAAAAAGCTCCTGAAGAGGTTGTTGAAGAGCCTGCAATTGCAGAATCTGCACCCGAAGAGACTCCAGAAGCTTGAAGTTCTGTTCTTTTGCCTAGTATACTAAGGGTAATCTAGCCCTAAGCCCGGCCATCATGGCTGAAAAAAAACACTTCGATCAAGAGTTTGTTGAATACGTTGTTGGCTCTATTGTTGATCATCCAGAGGATGTGAAAACAGAGCGCATTGTGGATGAAATGGGAACCCTCATTTCGCTCCATGTAAATGCGGAGGACATGTCTACCATTATTGGGAAAGAAGGACGCACGGCTAAAGCCCTTCGTACCGTCTTGCGCGTACTTGGTGCTAAGCACAATGAACGCATCAATCTAAAGATTATTGAGCCCGAGGGCGGGCGTGCCTTCATGCCTCGTGAAGAAGGTGAAGTTTCTCAAGAGCCCGCTTACAACTTTGGTGACGCTTTGAAAGACGTTCCTCAAGACGAAATTGCCTAAGAAGCAAGTCAGGCTTCGCCTGATTTTGACAGAACCTTACTCCCGTGCGAATGCACGGTAGTAGTATTAGATCCACCGATGAGATTTGATGTTATTACTTTATTTCCTGAGATGTTCCAGGGGGTGTTGAGTCACTCTATTCTTAAGCGTGCTCAGGCTGCTGGGCAACTTGAGGTACATCTTCATAATTTGCGTGACTACGCTACAGATAAGCATAAAACAGTTGATGATACGCCATATGGTGGCGGAGCTGGAATGGTACTGCGAGTTGATGTAATGCACGCTGCACTCCAGGCTGTAGAAACGCAGGTTTCACACCTAGAACGACGCTACTCTGCACTTCTTTGCCCTCAAGGCGACAGATTCACCCAACCTACTGCCCAGAAGCTCTCTACGGACTATGATCAAATTACCCTGGTCTGTGGTCATTACGAAGGCTTTGATGAACGCATTCGCTCATTAGTAGACGGTCAAATTTCACTTGGTGACTTTGTCCTGACCGGTGGTGAAATTCCAGCCATGGCTATCATTGACGCCGTTATTCGCCTCAACCCTGGTGTTATCACGGAAGGTTCCCCTGAAGAAGAAAGTTTCAGCATCTTTGACGAAACGGGAAATGCCCTCCTTGAATATCCTCACTACACACGTCCTCTAGAATACAACGGCGAAATTGTGCCAGAAGTATTACGCTCTGGCAATCACGCCGAAATAGCCAAATGGCGATTAGAACAGGCAAAGCTTCGCACTAATAAATAACTTCCGCGCGCCGGATACTGTACAAAAACCGAACATCCATTTATAATCTACCTATGGTTACTAACCACAAGGTATACGCTTTTATTGATAGTCAAAACCTCAACCTAGGAGTCCGCTCTTTAGGTTGGCAAATAGATTATCGAAAATTTCGCCTCTACCTCACAAACAAATACCACGTTTCCAAAGCCTTTATCTTTATTGGCCACATTGAAAACAATCAAGAACTTTACACAACATTAGAAAGCGCCGGATTTATCCTCGTCTTTAAACCTACTGTTCAATACTTTGAAAATGGCAAACAAACGGTCAAAGGAAATGTAGATGCAGAACTTGTCCTTCACGCATCCGCCATTGAATATAATAATTATGATACGGCAATTCTTGTAAGTGGAGATGGTGATTTCACCTGTCTTGCTGCACACCTTGCAGAGCAAAAGAAACTTCTTCACATCTTTACGCCTAACAAAAAATACTCTAAACTTCTGAAACCGTTTTCATCGTACATTGTGCCCGTAACTAAATTTAAAAATTCAGTCATATACACAAAAACCGGCATCGGCGTTCGGTCGAAACCTTAGGCCTATCCGGTTATGATGATGCATTTATCCTATCAAAATCAGATAGAAAGTCAATTATGAGCACCAAGCCCTTCCAACTTACAGCGCCCTACGAGCCTACTGGCGATCAGCCAACGGCCATTGCTCAAATTGTCAAAAATCTTGAAGCCGGTCTATCTGAACAGACACTTCTTGGTGTTACCGGTTCAGGAAAAACCTTTACCATGGCTAATGTTATTCAACAGGTACAGAAACCTACCCTAGTTTTGGCACACAATAAAACCCTTGCCGCTCAGCTTTTTGCAGAACTGCGTGAATTTTTCCCCAATAATTCGGTGCAATATTTTGTCTCGTACTATGACTATTATCAGCCAGAGGCGTATGTCCCACGGTCAGATACCTATATTGCCAAAGAAGCAGATATCAATCAGGAAATTGAAAAGTTCCGGCACGCCTCTACTCATGCGCTCCTTACGCGCAAAGACGTTATTATTGTTGCCTCCGTTTCTTGTATTTACGGCCTGGGATCACCAGAGCTCTACAAACAGGCCAATTTTGCCATGAAAGTTGGTGAAAAAGTTCCCCGTACACAACTAACACGTCGTCTCTCAGATATTCAGTATGAACGGAATGATATAGACCTCCGTCGGGGTCGTTTTCAGGTAAATGGTGATGTCATTACTATTTTCCCTGCTTATGATGATTTCCAGGTTAGAATCACCCAATTTGGTGATGAAATTGAAGAAATTTCTACCATTCATCCCCTTACTGGCGAGAAATTAGAGAAACTTGATTCCATTGAAATCTTTCCCGCCAAACATTACCTCACCAACGAAACAATTCGTGGGGATATCATCAAAGAAATTGAGCATGATCTTCAGGTCCAATTGGCCAATATGCGCGCCAATAATAAGTTGGTAGAAGCACAGCGCCTCAAAGAACGGGTTAGTTATGACCTAGAAATGATTACGGCTATGGGCACCGTGAATGGTATTGAAAACTATTCCCGGTACTTTGATCGTCGTGAACCCGGTAGCGCACCTTCCGTTCTCCTCGACTACTTCCCTGCAGACTACCTCTTAGTAGTAGATGAATCACACATTACCATCCCCCAGATTGGTGGTATGTATAACGGCGATAAAGCTCGTAAAGAGACACTCATTGAATATGGTTTTCGCCTTCCAGCGGCACTGGATAATCGTCCCCTGAAATTTGAAGAATTTCGTGAACGCATGGGGCAAACCGTTTACGTTTCTGCAACTCCTGCAGAACGTGAACTAGGCTGGTCAAAAGCTGCTGCACAGGAATTACGCATTTCCAAAGATATCCTGCTTGATCCCATCTCTCAACAGCTCATTCGCCCAACCGGCATCTTGGATCCAATCGTAGAGGTTCGTCCTCTGGACGGTCAAATTGATGACGTCATGAAAGAGGTAAAAATGCGTGTAGAAAAGGGTCAACGCGCACTTGTCACCACCCTCACCAAACGCATGGCCGAAGACATTACGGAATTCATGATAACCAAGGGCATCAAGGTCCAGTATCTCCACTCAGACATTGAAACTATTGAACGTAGCCAAATTCTCCAAGACTTACGTTTAGGTACTCATGATGTGGTAGTTGGTATTAACTTATTACGGGAAGGCTTAGACCTGCCAGAAGTAAGCTTGGTTGCCATCTTAGATGCCGATAAAGAGGGTTTCCTTCGCTCATCTACTTCCTTGGTACAAACCACCGGCCGCGCTGCCCGTCATCCGGAAGGAAAAGTCATCATGTATGCCAATAGAATAACCGGCTCCATGGAGTTTGCCATTAGTGAAACCAAGCGTCGTCGCGCTATTCAAGAAGCTTACAACACAGAGCATGGCATTGTGCCTCAAATCATGAACAAGCCTATTAATGTCCAACTCCTTACAGAGTCGGCCAAAGAAGGTGAAGAGCTTCGTGCCAGCTACAAGCGCATGTCCAACAGGGATAAATCAGTCTTACTGGATCAATTACGTGAACAAATGCGAGAAGCAGCCCTCAATTTGGAGTACGAAGTGGCAGGAGAATTGCGTGACCGTATTAAAGAGCTTCAAGAAAGCTGAATTCCAGATTGACAGAGGTCAATAATCTGGTAGTATTGCTCTGTATCCGTAATGTGACGCGCCATGGAACCCATCGAGTCACTTCCAGAAGAATCTGCGCTACCTGAAGGTGAATTCCACCATTTTCAGCTTGTGAATGCTGAGGGAGAGATACCCGTGAGTATTTCTGTACTCATCCATCTCAACCCAAAAGCATTCGGTACACCCCTTACCCAACACACTCCCATTACTAGTAATGACGTCATTGCATTGCATGACGCCTTACAAAAATTCAACGGAGATTTTATTTCGGCCTTTAGAACTAGTTCAAAATAATTCGCATGTCCGCTCAGACTTCTACCCCCTTAGTGAAAGCTACTATCCGCACCAACCTTGGTCATAAAACCAAGCAGGTTCGTCGTGACGGTTTTACTCCTGCTGTACTCTACGGCAACGTAAAAGAGAACGTTAATCTCTGCCTTGATGCCCATGATTTTGGCAAGCTTTTCCCAACCGTTGGGTATACTACGTTAATTGACCTAGTCATTGGAGACGAAAAGCCTGTTAAAGTGCTCATTCATGATGCTTCCATGCATCCTGTTCGTCACGAAATCACTCACGTTGACTTCTACGCAGTAAACCTCAAAGAAAAACTTACCACGGAAGTCCCTCTTCAATTCGTTGGTATTTCTGAGGCTGTTGATACGCTTGGTGGTATCTTCCTCACCGTCAAAGACAATGTTGAAATTGAGTGTCTTCCTGAAGATCTACCACAGCACATTGAAGTTGACATCACCGCTCTCAAAACCTTTGATGATTCACTCCGCATTAAAGACCTCGTTATTCCTAAGGGTGTAGAAATCTTGGGTGATCCTGAAGACGTTATTGCTTCTGTCACTGAGCCTATCTCTGAAGAAGAATTGGCTGCCCTTGATGAAGAAGTTGCTGCTCCTGAAACAGAATTTGATACTACTTCTGGTACTGACGCCGCTCCTGTTGCTGAAGGCGAAGAGAAATAAGCAAAGCTTGCTTCCCTCTTTACTTCATAAAGTAAGGTTTTGGGGTAGTAAGAACCTGTCAAGTCAGGCTTCGCCTGATTTAGCTTCGCACGCTTCCTGGTCTGTAGCGCTTCGCTTACTTACGCCAGGAGCACGAGGACAGAACCTTGCTCCCGTGCGAATGCACGGTAGTAAGCACCATTTCTACAAAAAATCCCGGTCTTTCGATCGGGATTTTTTTTCTTTAATCGTTTTTTTGAAGATTTATTACTTCTAAATTCGTTCAATATTCTAAACGCTTCCGCAGACGCATTTTTGCGTCGAGGACATAGTGAAGAATATTGGAATGAATTTAGTACCCTGGAATCCGGAACTTTTTTGCCATTTGCAAAACCCTTGCTGAGACCTCTGTAGTGTCCATCTCTCTATTGAGGGCATCTGCAATGGCGTCTGCCACGGCTTCCATGTCTTTTTCCTTCATGCCACGAGTGGTAAGCGCGGCCGTACCCATGCGTAAACCGGATGGGTTTGTTGGTGGCTGATCGTCAAATGGGATGCTATTTTTATTGCAAACAATTCCGACACTTTCCAAACGTTCCTGAGCTTCTTTTCCTCCAAAGCCGGTACCTTTTAGATCTAGCAAAATAAGGTGGGTATCTGTACCATCCGCAACCAAACGAAAGCCGCGTTGTTGCAAAGCAAATACCAAGCTTTTTGCGTTGGCTACCACCTGCTTTGCGTATTCTTTAAATGATGGTTGTTGGGCCTCAATGAATGCAATGGCCTTGGCGGCGATGGTGTGCATGTGAGGACCACCTTGCAAACCTGGAAACACTGCTTTATCAATGGCTTTAGCAAATTCTTGACGACAGAAAATCATGGCGCTACGTGGGCCGCGCAAGGTTTTGTGAGTAGTGGTCATAACGACATCGGCATGACCAAATGGTGTTGGATATGCCTTTCCTGCCACTAAGCCGGCAAAGTGGGACATGTCTACCATGAGCCAAGCCTGATTATCCCGTGCAATACGAGCAAACTTAGCAAAGTCTATGAACATTGGGTAGGCAGTACCACCACACACAATAAGTTTTGGCTTGTGCTCTTTGGCTAGCTTGGCAATTTCATCGTAATCAAAAATTTCCGTCTCTTTGTTGACCCCGTAATGGACGAAATTATAGATTTGTCCCGTAAAGCTTACACTGTGACCATGGGTAAGGTGGCCGCCATGCGCTAGGGAAAGGGCAAGCACCGTATCTCCAGGTTTCAACAGCCCAACATAAATGGCTAGATTTGCAGGTGAACCAGAGTATGGCTGCACATTGACGTGATAATCTGTTTCAAACAGTTTTTGTGCTTCAGCAATGGCAGAAAGCTCAATTTTGTCAGCAATTTCTTGACCGGCGTAATAGCGACGACCTGGATAGCCTTCAGAATATTTATTTGTGAGAACTGAAGCGTTTGCCTCAAGTACCGCTTTAGAAACATAGTTCTCTGAGGCAATGAGGGACAAGGTGTGCTGTTGACGCTCACGCTCTGCTTCCATAAGGTGCTGAATGTCTTGAATTGTAGCCATGGAGACGTCCTTTCGTTTAAGAACTAAGTACTGTTGCGGCCTGAACCGTGTTATATAACAGCCACGATACGGTTAATGGTCCTAACCCACCTACTGAAGGTGCTACGGCAGATGCCACCTGATCTACTGAATCACGATGAACATCTTGTGCACAATCAAGCACCACGGCGCCTTCTTTTACCCACTGATAGGTAACCAAATCTTTGCTTCCCGTTCCAGAAATGAGGATATCTGCTGCTGAAGTAATGGCCAGAATATCGTTTGTTTCTTCATCTACCAGGGTAACTTTCAGTTTTTGATCACCCTTTAAAAAAGATTCCAGCGGCTGGCCCACCAACATTCCTTTTCCAATAACAACAATGTTTTTATTGGTAAGGTCAATTTTATAATAATCTAACAAGAGGCAAACTGCCGCTACCATTGGAGGCAGTGCAAAAGGAGCCCCTTCACGTAATGCTGCGGCTGAAGTACCTGCATAATGTTGCTTACGCCAATCTCCGCGAAGCCCGTCTACGTCTTTTTCTGGAGCAATGTGCTGAAAGAGTTCATCTAATTCTACTTGCGTCCAATTGCCCGGTAAGGGTAGTTGCACAATGAGGCCATGGACTTCTGGATCTGCACTCAGAAAATCTATGGTGGAAACAATCTCTTCCCTAGGTGCATCTTCTTCTATGCTGTAAACAGAGACAATGATACCGCACTCTTTGGCTTTTCTGGTCTTAATATCAATGTATTTCAAGCTTTCTGGATGAGTACCCACTAAGACAACGGCCAAATGAGGATCTATACCACGATCAACAAGAGCCACCGTTTTAACACGGATCTCTTCGGCCAAAATATTAACGATAGGAGCGCTTTCTAGGAGTTTCATACGGGTTTAGCGTAACAGAAAAGATGAGGTGAAGCCATTTTTAATGAGGTAAAACCAAAGGCCGTGCACACAAGATGGTCTACAAGGTCTATGCCAATAATTTTACCCGCAGCTGCCACCTGCTGCGTGACAATTTTATCTGCCTCACTTGGTTCAAAATTTCCTGAAGGGTGATTATGAGCCAACGCTATGGCAGAAGCATTATGATGGATAGCTGCCCGAAATACCTCACGCGGGTGGACCAAGCTGGCTGTGGCCGTGCCAATGCTTACAATTTCACGCTGCAATGCTGTGCACCGGCTGGAAAGGAAGAAAACTACTAAGTGTTCTTGGGCTTTTTCCAGAAGGTCTGAACAGGCATTGTATAATTTTTCCGGACTGCTTAGTGTGGCGTGACCTGAGCCATCTTGCTGAATTTTAGCAGGAAGATGGAAAGCTGCCATAAGAGCGGTTGCGCGTGCTAAGCCAATTCCAGGAACTGCAAGTAAATCATCTAGCCTAAAAATGGGGCGACGCATTATTTCTGCCAGCTGAAGCGCTAATGCATGTACCTGGTGTCCCCGTGCCCCAGACCCAATAATGGTAATGATGAGTTCTTCTAGCGAAAGCTGCTGCACACCCAAATGACGTAAGCGTTCACGGGGGCGTTGGAGTACGGGTTGAAACGAAAGTGGGACCATGGACCCACCATATACCGAACAAAAACCGAAGTCAATGGAAAAAGCTTCTGGGATAGGGTGCTTAAGAACTAAAAGCGGCTGCTGCCTTGGCCGTAATTGTACATACTATTACTATTTGAAGAACCATCAACCGTACTCCAACGCTTGCCTGTGGCGGTTCCACCACATAGGTGAGAAGCGTTGGCTGCTTCGTCGGTAGGGTTAGTTTCAGGATTTTCGAGGTTAGCGTAAATGGCATAGGTCAGAGCGTTTGCTGGTGTGGCAGCCGCATAACCATTCGTGTCACACGTGGTAAGAATGAAGTCAGCCAAAGGCTTATCGTCACTGTATGGCTGTCCTTGTTCGCTTGGATCTCCATTGGCCGAATTCAGAACCCCTGCTAAGCGAAGTGCGTCCGTGATAGAGCTGACTGGGTACGAATAACCAACACCAGTAATACCAGAACGGGTAATGCGTCCCGCGCCGCCGCCATTATCTCCCACACAGCTACCTCCGCTTCCTGTCATGTACCCATATCCTGGCGTACTAGTGCTTCCTCCCTGCTGAACGGTTGTATTAATTGGATTAGAAGCATTGCACGCGGCAAGACCAGAGCCAACAATTTGGATAAAGTAACTCTTTGTGGGGCTAAGAGTGCGCCACTGCTCTAAAGAAGTGCCGTAGGCATCTATATCACTGCGGCGATTGGCATCACGGGCTCTGACTTGTGATTTGCTAAGGTTTACAATCACTGCCACAGCAAGGACACCAATAATGATCACGGCAACAAGCAGCTCAAGGAGAGTAAAGCCAGCCTTATGGGTACGCATAGTATCCTCAGTATACGGCCGCACCCTGGTTGGGTCAAACGAAAAAATCCCTTACGAAAGGAGAGTGATAGAACGCGCAGCCTGCTGGTAGCGCTTCTTTAAGAAAGAATATCGAAGACCAGCCATAGCAAGGATGGCAGCACCCAGACTATAGAAAAGACTATCCTCAGGACCTGTTTTTGGTAAAGGATTGTTTCCCATTGCAACGACTGCAGGAGCATGTGTTGCTGCGGCAGTGGGAGGAGCTGGCAATATAGTGGCTGCTGCGGTGGGTGCAACTGTTGCAGTAGGTGCAGCCGTTGGACTAAGAGTGGGAAGAGCAGCAAGGGGCTGAAAGGACGCCGTAATCTGCGTAGTTGTTGTACCCAACTTTTCTATACGTGGAATGAGATAGTGAGCAATGACAAACACTACCAATGCAACGCCTATAACGGCGGCAATAATAATGAGAATAGTCATGTAAACTGACCGCTGATTCTGGGGAGTATATTGGTCTTCAAACGCCATACTATATGGGACTACAACTAAGTAGGCATACTATAGCAGAGTGTGCAGAAAAAAGAACTCCTGTAAGTGAAAATACCCTCTTAGGAGTGCTGAACCATGGTACGGCGTTCGAAAATCCAGAAGATAAGAACTGTGCCAAGAAGTGTGAGCAACCAACCAATGAAAATAATATCTCCTAATTGGCTTTCACGTTTTTCTATTTCTTGAAGAGAGCGGCCAACTAAAATGTATCCAGGTTGGCTACCGCTTACATAACGAACAATAGCGGCACTGCGTACGCCATTTTCTGGTTGCCAGGTAACTCTGTCATCGGTATGATTTTTGGCATAATCAAACACCCCACTTGGCAATACTGGAACCTTACCATTCAGCAGGGTGGAAGATACAACAGGCGTTTTATCTACCGAATAAATAACCATGTACGGTGACAATGTTTGATCAAGCTGTGTGGTAGGAAGCGTGCTAATAATCTGCTGAGGTGAAGTGCCATTTTGCAGTTGCACAGCCGCATCTTGAACCAGTGCTGTTTGAGGATCATCCGCATTGCTGCGCAAATTTTGCTGTGCCACCACGTACACCATGCCGGAAAGCATAGTAAGTACGAAGATAACCGCAACTACCGGTGCCTGGAAAGGTTTGAGGGAAAAACGCTGCATAGAAAAGGTTTATGAAATCGTGGCTTTATGATACCACAGACGCTAATCTCTAGGGATAAAAATCTAGCGGATTCTCCCAATTTACCAGATCAGCCTTGTTACTCACGTAGCCTTTTACGCTGAGAGAATTTCCAAGATAAATACCAAAATGGAGGTGGCGCCGTTCGCCGTCTGTTTCTTGGCTGTAGGCAGTTCCTAAAACTCCTAATGGCTGACCTTGCTGTACCTCAGTTCCTGCTTTTACCAAACTTGAAGCACGAAGATGACCATAAACAATAAAGAGCTGTCGCCCATTCACGGTGCTCTTTTCGGCAAGAAAGCCGCCATAGCCAGAGACCCATTGAGCCTCAACTACCGTGCCATTTGCCGCGGCGTAGACAGGCACGTCAGCGGTAACATCGCTATATTCAACATCAACCCCAGTATGGTAACCAGTAAAACGTTCAGGATGTACGGGAGAATTACTCGGTGTGACATAGAGACCAAAGGTCTTCTTGGTAATGCGTGCCTTGAAGTCTGCAATAGGAGCAATCATGGCCGGTTGGAGCGTTGGAGTAGCTGTAGGAGTTGAGGTAACCGTTGAGGCGGGCAACGGAGTGGATGTTGGGGTAGCGGATGGACTTGGCGATACCACCGCTACAGAGCGAGTTACCGGCGCCGTACGTGGCCAATAGTGCCACGCAAGAAGGCCACTCACAAGAATGACAAACCCCGCCGCACCAAGAAGTTTTTTCATTTTGGGAAAATAGTTATGCCACGGCCCGTATAGCCCTTTTTAAATTGAGCTAACGGAACGGACTGGGCTTCCCAGTTATACCCCTCTCTTATGGAGGTATGATGAACAATAAAATGAGTGATTTTATTGTTTGTACGCTCAACTCCTATCACTAATGCCAAATGGCCTCCATACTTCTTCCAGAATCGAAGCCGCTCTTTGAAAGATTTTTGCGAACGAAATCCCCATTTAATCGAAATAATAACCAAGCCACCGGCATCAAGCGTGCGAGCAATATCGTCTGGAGCGTACGCTCCCCTCTCTGCCTCCATTCCCAATTCTCCCGCTAATTGCACTAAGCCCGCATGACTCCACCCATATTCGTCAGTGTATGCGCCCAGCGCTCTCCCCTGTTCAATGACACTGTGAGTAGTGTAGGTTTTTTTCGTATAATATTCCGCTGCCATCTGGAGACAAAGGATGCCGCAGCAGGAACGCTCCCAGTATCGAGCGTCTTCTTCGCTAGAAAATCCTAGTGCTTTCCATTGAGAAAGATCCCACTTTTGTGGGTAAAACGGTACGGTATTCATGACGATAGTATATCTGCTATGCTTCCCGTATGCACTGGCAAATTCGCAATCAAGAAATTCTCCTCAACCACACGCTTTTAATGGGCGTGGTAAACGTCACGCCTGATTCTTTTTCAGGCGATGGAGTACTACAAAAAGATGCTCAATCACATGCAGCTGTTCAATTGGCAGCCGGAGTAGACATTTTAGATATTGGTGCGGAAAGTAGTCGTCCTGGAGCTTTGCCACTTTCTATTGAAGAAGAGTTAGCACGCCTGCAACCAGTAGTATCCCATGCCCTAACCTTGGCAGATGCCATTGTCTCAGTGGATACCTATAAACCCCAGGTGGCACAATGGGCTTTAGAGCAAGGCGCACATATTATTAACGACATTCAGGGCGGTAGAAACGAAGCCATGCTGGAAGTTGTAGGTGAATACAAAGCTGGGTATGTACTCATGCACATGCAAGGCACGCCAACTACCATGCAACAACGCCCAACGTATGACAATATCATTGACGATTTAGTGGCATTTTTTGAGGAACGTTTAGCGGTAGCAGAACGGTATGGCGTTTCCAGAAATCATATTATGTTAGATCCTGGCATTGGCTTTGGTAAAACATTAGAACACAATCTTGAAATAATTAGGCAACTACCTGAATTGCGCCGACGCCTGCCACTCCCCTGGCTTATTGGAAGTTCACGTAAAAGTTTTATTGGTACATTAACTGGTAAAAAAGAACCGCAAGACCGAGCATGGGGTACCGCTGCGTCTGTTGCTATTGCTGCTTATAATGGTGCCGCGGCTGTTAGAGTGCACGATGTTGCTGCCATGAAGGATGTACTTTTGGTTGCCGATGGAATAAAGAATTAAATTGGACTCGGATATAGTCATATGCCCCCGGCATATGACTTTTTCTTGTAGGTACTCGAGTCAGACAGCCCACCAACAAAAAAGACTCTTAGAAGAGTCTTTTTTGTTGGTGGGCCCGACTGGACTCGAACCAGTGACCTCTACAATGTCAATGTAGCGCTCTAACCACCTGAGCTACGAGCCCGAGTGAGCAGCGCGGAAAAGCTTGCTTTTTCGTGATGCGAACGAGGGGTCAGTATCGCGGAGCGATACGAGCCCTGTCTTTTTACACCAGATTACTCTATCAAAAAGCTCTTCTTTTCTCAACTAAGTTATATGCTGGCCAGAGTTTTGCCTGCACTAATTAAAACCTTACGAGTACTTTGATAATAGTGATAATTAATATGAACTTCCTCTTCCAATTGAGTTAAGCGGGCATGTATAGTTTCGATATCTCTCTTAATTTCCTGAATATCAGCCTGTATCTCTTTTAGTGCTGTCCAAATATTGCGAAATTCGGCTCTCATCTCTGTTCGTAAAGCAGTAATTGCATCCAATAAATCACGCACAGTTGGTTCAGGGTTTGTGTTTTCCATATCGTCACCATAACACACGTAATACTCGCTCCTGCAAGTGAAAAAGTCAGAATTCGTCCACACATTATCCACAGCCATCCGTTTCTTGCTCTGAGTGCCAATTCTTGTTTAAAAGACCAAAAAATGCTATACTTCCAACACTGGAATTTGCCAATTTGACCACACACATGGGGGTGTATTTCTTCGACAGTACCCACCTCGTGCAACAGCAGCATGCCGGACTAGTATGCCGTCCGTAACAGGCATACACCATAAGTGCAACTGCACTTCAAACGCTTAAGAGCAAGATCGTAGCTATGCTACAGGTCCCAACTTTTGCGCCTGCTTTCGCCTAAAAACCTAAGCCGTTCACCACTCTTCCGGTAGATGGGAGTGAGTGCGCGATATTCAGTCTACCCGCTCCTGAAGTAGGCACCGTCACTTCAGGCTAAGCCAGCGGAGCATTTGATGAAGGAGTATGATACGTTACGCCTCATCAGTATCAATACGTATCTGCGCATGGAGAATGGTTGTACGTTGGGCGCTGGACACGGGTGTGACTCCCGTCACCTCCACCAAATTTTTATAAGCTCTGAGAGCGGTTAATTTCTTGCAAATTAACCGATACCTCTCGGGAGTTGGAACACTGTGCAAAATATAGGCTTACAGAGCCTATTTTTTGTATCACCCTCATTGACAACACTTGAAATAAGCACTATAAGAAACTATCGGCATTAGGGGCAAAACCCGGGTCGTATTGGAGAACAAAGTTGAATCAATGGCTGATAGTCCCCGCCCTTCTCGCTGCCCTTCTCCATGCTATTGCTAACGGCATCTACACATTCTTTGCCGTTACGGGAAAGAACAAGCCTAATGCGGCATCATGGGGAATCTGGGCATTTTTAAGCCTATTAAGCGGCCTAAGCTACGCACAGATAACGGATTGGGTTGCGGGTGCTCAGTTCATTTCTCAAACCGTTACCCTGCTTGTTTCATTTTTCATCATGCTCTTTGCCGGACGGCTCAGCCGTCTCAAAAAGGAAGAGTGGTGGTATCTCATAACTGGAGTGGTAGCTGCAATTATCTGGTATGTTTACCAGAGTGCCGCAGCCGCAAACTTCATAGTACTGGTAGTCACTGCCGTCTCATTTTGGCCGACAGTCAAGGCACTCTATCACGAGCCTTGGCGTGAACGCCCCCTTCCCTGGTGGCTACTTGTCACCGCTTTCGCCATCACCCTCGGAGTGGTAATTGCGAAAAATGGAATCCTAAGCATCGGGGTCATATCCCCGCTAACTATGCTTACACTCAATATTGCTGTCGCCACATTGGCAAGCCGACGAAACATTCAAAATGGCCATCACAAGGAGTAATCATGTGGAGGTCATTTTTTATTTTGTTGTAAAGGTTCGGGCTGCACCATATTTATTCAGAATGGTTTATCCGAATATCAACTTCGTCATATATCTGCCTCAACACCGGCAACCACTCAAACATATACTCAAAGAAGGTGTTGCAAGTTTTTTCCCATAGGTCCACCAAATTTTTATTAGCTCTGAGAGCGCTTAATTTTTCTGTATTAATCGATACCTCCCGAGAGTTGAAACATGAAGACCTTAAAAGGTCTTTTTTGTTTGGAGTACTTCTTGATAAAGTTTTGCGGACTGACCTGCCGCAGAATGCAAAGGCGTAGGGAGGCTGTTGAATGTAACCCATTTCAGTTCATCTATTGCATTAGGTTCCCCTATAGATACTTCTTCAGGATTTACTTGAATAATAAATGGAATGAGTAGCCAGGAACTTTTAATCCCCTTCTTCTCTCTTACTAAGGTGTAAGCAGGAATTTGAGCAATGATTTTGCCATTACATGAAAACTCCTCATGCACTTCCCTCAGAGCACCTTCAGAAGGCTGTTCGCCAAACTCTAATTGTCCAGAACCAAACTCCCATTTTCCTTGCTCATCACGGCAATTTTGACTTCGTTTAGCAAGCAGTACTTTCCCCTGTCCATCAATACAGCAAAAATTTACTGCAATACCGAAGTAGTCTATTCCTGGAAGAAATTTACTCATATCACAAGACTATCATCTGACCTTAATAACTTCTAGTAAGCGCCACTTCAAACTGAGATACACTTTAATCCGACCGATTCACCTGAATATCAACTTCTGCATAAATCCGCCTCAGAAGAGGTAGCCACTCAAACATATAATCAAAGAAGGTGTTCCAAAATTTTTGCCTCTGGTCCACCAATGACTTAAAATAGGCTCTAAAAGCCTATTTTTTGTGTCGCACACATTGACATTAACCTGAAAATATGATATTCTGTCGCCAGATTCTGGAGACGAACGAACATGAATAATTTTGGGTTACTGCAAATCTTTACCGACCTCGCGCCGAATTACGCCTACCTCCTGTATCACTCTCGCACGACCGTTGGAGTGAGTGCATGGGGTGCGTATTGGTACCTCCCAAAAGAGGCTGAGGCGGAAAATGAGGCACTTTGGAATGCATTGAGCACCTCCGATGAGGTCTGGCGGATAACTGAGGTGGAAATCTTGCTCGGCATTCTGACCGAACGAGAGTTTGAGGCAATCAACTCCTATTACTGCCTCGACGGTGTGACAAGAGGTTCAACACTCACCGCGAAAAGCAAGGAGATGGGCTGCACTTTGAGTAGAATGCGGAAGCTGCATCAAACAGCGCTTCGGCGAATGGCTGAACGACTGTTCAGTCGAGAGATGATGAGAAAGAGAAAGGGTGAAAACCCGACTCCGACTCCTGAAACATTCTTGGGTACGATTCGTTTCAGTCACAAGACCGGCAACCTACTCATGTACCGAGCCAAGTTTACGAACTTAGGCGAAGTCATCGCGTCACACCAAACTCTTGGTCAAATTCAAGGATTTACCAGGACTCATCAAAGAGAAGTTGACGACTTCTTGATGATTAACGATCTCATGCCTCAATAGAGGCTACTACGGCGCAAGCCATTCCGCTCAATGGGTTATCCCAGAGAGCAGAACTAGAATCCTCAAAACTTTGAGAATTGCAGTTCACAAACAAGATCCTTAATGGGTCTTTTTTGTTAAGTGTAACTAGAGTGTGGGAGAGAACTAATCTGTAAGTTTCCACCTCTGATATTCCGGTAACAGAATAGACTTCCAGCGAGCAAGCTCCAGCAAGATGGAGTGTAAACTTTTTTCGCTGTCGTCCACCAAATTTTTATAAGCTCCTAGAGCGGTTAATTTCTTGCAAATTAGCCGATACCTCCCGAGAGTTGGAACACTAAGACCTGCAAGGGTCTTTTTTGTTATCCTCTAACCTGTAAACGATTGACAAAAAGGTCAAAATGTGGTATAAATCTACACACTCGAACCTTGAGGAGAATCATTATGCAGAAGTTACTACCCGCGTTCAGTTTTGGTCATCCGTATGTCGCCGTCACCCAGCATCATGGCTATAAGTACCTTGGGACACTCATCCTTCAATCGGATGTGGTTTCCGGTGACAAACCAGCCGTCATGCGCGAAGCCAGTCGGCTTTATGACTGGTTGCGGTACGTCATCGCCATTCATGCCTACAACCCCACAGACACCTCCGAGCCGTTGGAGTACAGCAGCGTGCTGGCCGTTGGCTGGCATGATGACTATATCAACGCCGAGACTCCTGTCAGTTGGCTAATGGTTTATGACTTTATGCTTTCCAACAACGGCGAGCTCAGATTCGACTGGTTTTATGACCCAGCCGAAGACCCTGACCAGGGCTACTTCGCCAACTTCGTACCCACCCTTCTGCAATGGTTCCAGCTGCATCACAAGCAGCCGGTAACTGACCAAGGGTACTACGAAGCACTATCGAGCGGCATGGAACAGTCTTGGTTCGCCCAGCGCGTTCCCGACATTCTTGCTTACCGGTAGAACGACCCGTTTCGCCTAACTATTACTTCGGTATGGTTAGGCAAAGACCAGGCTTACTAAACTATTAGTGATTCTGGTCTTTTTTAATCTTATTAAGGTACGATTGTACCTAGTAATTCTTACTAGTCAGACCGATTCACTCGGATATCAATTTCTTCATACATTTTTCTTAGTATTGGCAACCATTCGAACAATATATTGAAGAAGGTGTTCCAAAATTTTTGCCTCTGGTCCACCAATGACTTAAAATAGGCTCTAAAAACCTATTTTTTGATACATTTCTTTTTAAAACACGAATGTGGTATATATGTAATAATCTGTTTGACGGATTAAGAGGATTGAAGAAGAATGCAGACTACTCATCGATTGATATGGAATGAACTTGGCCGTTCAGAGCCAAGATCTAAGGAGATCGTCGCAAAAGACGATGACGAAGCTTCTAGTGAGGCCTTGCACCACCTGCAAAGCAGTTACGGTGGAACAATGAATACCAAAGTTATGGCGCCTGAGTTGTGGAATGCCACTACACAGACACAAATCCCGTTCAGCCTACTCGCAAGCGTAAGCTAGAACACGACGAACAAACCTCACCATAGGAAATCTCCCTCAGTACTATCGTGCTGAGGAAAGATAAGAGCTATCACTTGTTGATGGCTCTTATTTTATAGCTGAAGTAGTTTTAACCATTTAAAGATTTCATCCAACACAAGGTGCCAACTTTCTCTCGCCACCTCCACCAACCATTTTACAGATTAAAAATACCAAATACCTAGCGGGAAGTTGGCATGACATACAGCCGTTCTGACTCTTTTTTGGTATTGTCATTTCATGGAAATAAAAGGATTTGCTGACACCATTGCGTGGTACGATCAAAATGCGGAGCAATACGCAGAAGTTCAAGGTAAAATTGCAGATCACGACGATGTTGCGCTATTTGCAAGCAAACTCCCAACAGAAGGATATATCCTTGATGCTGGTTGTGCAGCTGGACGTGACGCCAACCTTTTCACTCAAAAGGGTTTAAGAGTAGAAGGCATAGATGTGTCCAAAGGACTTATAGCTATTGCAAAGAAGAATTACCCTCACCTTTCATTTAGGATTGGAAATTTCCTGAGCCTACCCTATGAAAATGAAACTTTTGACGGTATATGGGCGCACCAAAGTCTCTTACACTTGGAAACAGTTGAAGATGTTTTAACAGCCCTTAAAGAATTTTATCGCGTCTTGAAACCAGGTGGCATTATCCTAGTGCTTGTTAAAGCAAAAATGGGGGTAGAGAAAACAGCCGTTGCTAAAGATGCTTTTTCAAATCATGATCGCTTCTTTCAGTACTTCACAAAAGATGAGCTAAGAGAACTATTATCTAAATCTGGTTTCAAAATAAATCAAATTGAACAGTACAACGAAATTGACCGCAATCCTCATGGACGTCCCGAAGTTGACCTAATCTTGGCACTAGGCGAGAAATAATAGAGAGTCTGACCAATTTAATATTCGATCAATAAATTCGTACTAAGTATTTTCTGTTACTTCCAAAGATGACTTAAAATAGGCTTTTAAAGCCTATTTTTTAATATAAATTTATGATATACATGCAGAGCGTAACTACGCGGGGAAGAACCTGAAGATGGAAAAGAAATCTGCGATTCTAACAAAAGTAATCTGCTATCAAGCATTTGAAATAGCTCGGCCAAGCATTGAGGCACTGCTCACGGCAGTGCCTGCAGCATGTCGAGCTGTTCATATCGTAATTCCGGACTTGAATGGCGAGCCGCTCGCCGAAATCGACTTCGGACCTGACGTTGAAACTCAAGAATATGCCGTCCGTGTAAATAAGGTGACAGAAATCTCGCACAGTAAGGCCGAGATTCACCACCGAACCGGACGACCATCCTTAGAGGTACAGAAGCGTGCGCCACATCTCGTCATGGTTGGCGAGACTGTCTACGGCGGCAGCTCTGACCATGAGGGCCTTATCGCCGCCGCAAGTGGTGTACAAGCCTATATCGATGAAACCTGTAGTGGTATCGTCTCAAGCATTGCATGGGGGCTTTGTATGCATGCGAACGAGACCTTCCATGCGCAGGCAGAGCACGGCCACATGTTCGAAGAGACTATTTAGGCCATAGACAGAACGCATCTCGCCAGGACCATTTGGTACCTGGCTTTTTTATTATTCGAGAGGTACTAGAGAACCTGGTTCCTTAGTACAAACATCCTAAGACTCCCACCTTGTGGAGTCCTTTTTAATGATACAAATAAAAAACCTCGCCCACCTAGTAGACGAGGCATAAACAATGTGCCGCAGCGCTAAGGCGCGTGGAAGAAAGCAGCGCCAGCTATGAGCATGTTCAATAGCCAGATCACCATACAGTACGGACAGAGCAATTTCACTCTATACGCAACATACATTAACCAAAGGGTTACGAATGCACCCGTTCCCGTAAGAACTTGGGTAACCACGGGATTAACCCAAGCAATGCCGTTAGCGGCGATGATGAGCACGTAGCCAATTGGTCCGATGATTGACCATGGCACTTTTCCGAAAAACTTGGCCAATTTAATGCCGTGTGTCTGCGACTCGGCACATGTGTGCGCAAAAAACGAAAGGATAATTCCCAATGCAGCTAAACAACCTACAAGCACTATTTCCTTATAGACGGCCAGACACTACTGTTTAACCATCTACACTCCTCGTGTGAGTTCTATCAAAAAAATGAAGAAATGTATAGTACTCAGCAACTTCTTAGAGTAAGGGCTCTTTTTATTCTTGCATCATTTATTTGACATTGGTAATTTGGTTAGATATTATTTTTGTATGTATAAAAATGCATACACAACAACTAGTTTCTTTACCGTTACCCGCCATATTGTCGTGTAACAGGTTTCTAATTGTGTACGTAAAAAAATAGAAGGCTGTCACCCGGCAATATGCCGGGTTTTTTAGTTAACGGGTATTTGTACCCAAGGAGATTAACATATGTACAACTTTGCAAGGTCATCAGTAGGAATTCTTGAAATTCCAAACTCTCCATACATTCAGCAGTTGCTGAAAATGTCCGCTACAAGAGGTTACAAACCATGTCAGATAAACCACAATTCAGCTCCAAAGCACCAATTGCTTCTGCTCCAGTCTCTTTCTACGAGGTAAAACCTGAAGTAGTTTGGGAGCTTGCGAAAAGAATAGAAGGCGTGCCTTTTGGAGAAATGAGCAGAGCAGATAGAGAGCTTCTGTCTGAATCAGCAGCCTGTCGCTTCTCTTGTGAGTACTACTTAACATGTGTAGCACAACTACGAGGAAAAAAACTTGTATTTGTTAGCAACAACATCCCCCTTGATGAGGTTCCTGAAGAATAGGAACCCTACATCTCATTAAGATTCGAAACCCGAATCTTCACAACTAGTCACCAGGCCACTGCCCTTTTCGCAGTGGCCTCGTTTACTTTGGCAAAATCTCTTTAAAGTTATTGACTTCAAGATGAAAAATATCTATAGTCTTTTTGTCGAAAAACGACCTAAGGGGGCCTTGTAATGATTGGTCAGGATGAAGTTGAAAGAATGGTAGGTGAGCAGCAGCTAACGGTACTTTCCTACCTCAGAGTCAGTGGTGCAGCGGGAAATGCCGTAAGTGTTCTGGTTTTTCTTGGTGAAAGTGGGGTTCAATGGCAGCCGAAATGGAATGCAGATCTTCCTGGGGGAAGTCTTGTTGTTTTCACCGCCTGCCAGGAGACTGCCCAAGTCTTGATAGACACGGCGCGGTTCGAAGGAATTGCCCACGCCAGGGGTGCAGGAACCGTTACCGTGCCCAAAACCATGCCGTATGAAGTCATGGACGGGTGCGACATGTTCCCGGGTATCGTTGAGCGGTTGATTGATCGCGTTCTTGCGTAAGAGCTACTCCTATTCTCACCTGATCCCCTAGAGGGATCTTTTTTTGTTATGAACGGTAAGAATCTACTCAAACTACAGAATCAGGCTCTAAAAGGTACTTTAAATTCCGAAAAATAATTTTTCCCGTAAAAAGTGAATATTTCTGGCGTTCCCATTACTCTTCGCTCAGCAGAAACAAGGCCAAACTTTTCCATAAGACCATCTACATCTTCAACACTGGAAACATCAACCTCTAGAAATGGTGGAATGCCTGGGAAATAATCTATGTCAAAATCAATTACTCCCCACTCATAGGAAATTCTCCTAGCGGTAACTTCTGCAATAGGTCTCAGATGTAATTTCTGCAAAATACCATCAATTTCCTCACCAACCTTTGTTTTGACTTCTTCTGATGTGTCACTCCCCACATTGCTAGTGACCGTTAGTTTTATGCCATCTTCTTTTGTAATTTTTATACGCTTTTCTTCTTCAGCGAATTTTCCGTCACGGGTATCATAGTGAGTTATGATGCGATTTGCATCAAAAACCTTCTTTGCTCCCAAAGATTCCAAAGTGGCGCATATTTCTTCAGGTTTGATATCAAGAATTTTGATTTCTTTTTCCATTCATCAACTATATCACCTAAATAGTGATTAAAAATGCCCATTACCGAAGAATGATTGTGGTATATTTGAAATACTCATGAACCAGTCACTTCGCCAAACCATCTCCAAAGTTCCCGAAATAACCGCCCTCTTCTGGATTACTAAAATTCTCACCACCGGCATGGGAGAAACGGCTTCTGACTACCTTGCTCACAGACTAGGCTCCATTCCCGCCGTGGCACTTGGTGGTATTGGCTTAGTGGTAGCACTACTCTTACAATTCTCCACACGACGCTACACTCCCTGGATTTATTGGCTAGCGGTGGTTATGGTCAGTGTTTTTGGCACTATGGCGGCAGATGTGCTCCATGTAGGCTTTGGCATTCCTTATATAGTTTCCACCATATTCTTCATTCTTGCGCTGGCCGCCATTTTCTATGTATGGCACAAAAATGAAAGATCACTTTCTATTCACAGTATTACAAATGTTCGTCGCGAGGCTTTCTACTGGCTAGCCGTTCTCACCACTTTTGCCCTGGGTACGGCTGCTGGCGACATGACCGCAACTACCATGCATCTAGGCTACTTTTCTTCAGGCGTGCTCTTCGCCGTTTTAATTGCGGTGCCAGCAGTTCTTCGGTGGAAATTTAAGGTGAGTGAAATTTTTACTTTTTGGTTTGCCTATATCATTACCCGCCCCCTAGGAGCCTCTTTTTCTGATTGGGCCGGCGTCTCTCATGCCCGTGGTGGTTTGGGATGGGGTACTGGCACCGTAACGCTTGTGCTTACCCTGTTCATTATTGGTTTTGTTTGGTATCTGACCATGCAATATAAGAACCAATCCTCCTAAATCCTTTCTTTCACGTGAAGAATCTGGTATAAACCATCTGTGGAATCCCTAGAAAGGATATCCCAGGAGAAGATACCAGATGAGACGACTTCAGTATAGTGCAACGCTTGCGAAGCAAGACGGTTCAGGTTTTTTAATTGTCACCCTCGTCCAAAGCGACGGCAGTGACACGCTTATTGGCGAAGTGCCCGGCGCCTTTCCAGGCAAGGTGGTTTACGACGGTTTCCGGAAACTCTACAGAGACTATGCAGAGGACGGCGGCGATTCCGATTTCTGCTACGTCGACGTGGACGACTTCGAGACCAGCCTCTGCAATGCTGACATGGAGAAGGTTGACGGTCACGACGATGCGGTTGGTAGCTTCATGGCAGCGGTCATTGCCGTGGCCAAAAAGGGCGTTGAGACCGGTCCCTATAATGCCACGTTGGCTCAAACCGACGGGAGCGACAGCCTTGTCACCGTTACCCTCGTTGACGACGACGAAAAGACTGTCCTGCTGGGCACGGTCGAAAAGGGCTATGTAGGCCGGGTGGTCTACGATGCGTTTGCTCGTCTTGTGGATCAGTCGCCTGAAGAAGGCGGCGACAAAGAGTTCTGCAAGGCCGACCCCGATGGCCTGGATCCAGAGCTCGTCGATCCAAACACGGACTTGCCGGATAACGGCGGAGCACTTGTGGACGAACTCGTTGAAGCCATTCTGGCCATCGTGCGACCGCCGGTCGCTGCCCCAACCAACTAAGACCAGGGAATCCCTTGGCAACGTACGTAGGATGTCATACTAGTGACGTCCTTTTTTTATTGGTTTAGCGTGGTATGCTGAAATTCATGTCGCTCCGCCAAACACTCAAACATCATCTGAAACAATTCACGAAAGAGTTCAAAACGCTCAACCGAGTGGAAGTTTCGCGTGCAGCCATTCTTCATAATTTTGATCTCCTCAAAACACTCTCTCCTGCAGAAGTAATTGTAGTGATGAAATCCAATGCCTACGGCCACGGGCTGGAGCCCATTGCGGAAATTCTCAAGGATCGCTCATTCCCCTACATTGCGGTGGATGGCTACTTTGAAGCATTACGCATTCGTGAAGTTTCTCCTCAGCCTATTTTGGTAATGGGCTACATTCATCCTGATAATTTTCGGCGCATTGCATGTGAGGCATTTACCTTTGTGGTGCATGACGAAGCAACGGTAATGTCATTAGGATCACTTGGTAAACAAATAAAAATACACCTAGAACTTGAAACTGGCATGAACCGCATGGGCGTAAAAGAAGGCAATTTGCCCGCCATGCTCAATCTCATCAAACGCTACCCCACTCTTCACCTAGAAGGTGTCATGACTCATTTGGCAGATGCGGATAACCCAGTAAATTCATTCACTAATCAGCAAGTAGCTACCTTTGATGCTCAGATTGAGCACATACTTGCTGCGGGCTTCACCCCAACTCTCTTTCATATTGCGCAATCTGCCGGAAGCACTAAGGTTAGTTCAAAATACGCGAATGCCATTAGAGTAGGAATTGCGGTGTACGGCATTAATCCCCTTACAAAAGATGATGTATCTTACGAAAAGTTACATTCCTTACAACCTGCACTGAGCGTTGTAAGTACTATTGTGAAAGTGTTGGAGTTACGCGCAGGAGAAACAGTAAGCTATGGCTGCACTTTTACCGCCAAACATCCCACCACTATTGCTGTTATTCCCTTTGGTTATTACGAAGGTTTGCCTAGAGAATTAAGTAATAAAGGAGTGGTACGTCATGCTGACAGTACATTTCACATTGCAGGGCGCATTTGCATGAATCACACCATGCTTGATATCACTGGTAGTACACTCCAACCGGGAGATGAAATGACCGTCATAAGCGCTAAACCAAAAGATGCCAATTCCATTGCCACTCTTAGTAGTACGTTTGGTCTCTTCAATTATTCCCTCCTCACCGGCATTAACGAGAATACTCGTAGAGTCATTATTTAGCTTCTGGATTGACTTTTAGGCCTTTCCTGCCATAGATATGACGTGCCTTTGGTAGGCAACAAGGATGTAGATATGCCTAAAAAAGATAAGGCGGTAAATTGGTGCAAAAAACATGGAATAGATTCGCTCTTTGACTTAGCAGTGGTCATCAGTGAATTTACTGGCGAAAGCTGTGGCGTGGTTGATGCCAGAATTGAAAGCATCTGCTCAGGTAAAAGTAACCTCAAAAAGGGCTTTAAAGAAGAGATTGACGGCGCATTAGCCGGATGCAAGATCTCTGAACCTGAGGTAGATCAACTCATAGCAATCCTGCGCAAGGAAAGAGAGAGACCCGCCCAGGAAGGAACGATTCAAGGCCCGGTTGGAGACGCGCCCACTCAGGAAGGAGCAGTCAAGCTTGTCCTCCGACGTTCGGTTAAAGTTAAAGGCACGTGCGAGGTGGAATTTATTTACCCTGGCGGCGGCCACACGTTTCGTGCGCGGTCCATAAGCTGCACATTGAGCAGGGAGATTGAAGGCATTCCCGGCGAACTACTAGTAAGTCATTCTGCTAGTTTCCTCCTCAACTTGGCTGCGCTAGGCAGCTGCCCAGAAGACATCAACAGCGGCCAGATCAGTACGTGGATTGCCGCAGGCTACCCGTTTTGGGGTAGCACTGGGGCCACAGCAGCTCTCCATATGCTCATTAACCTCGGCTTGTTTACTGCAAAACGGAGTATCGGGCACATTGAGTACGGCTGGAACCCCGGCGTCGTGTTCACCCTCCAAGACGAACGCTAAAACATTCATTGAGTTCACCTAACCCGTGAGCTCTTTTTTATACAACCTTTTTTTCAACTCAATTTCACGAAGTACCGATACGCTAAATACAAGCCCTTAAATCATCGGTAAATCTTGTTATAGTAAATTCATGACCTTGCCCACTCATATTACCGATTACCTCAAAATAAACGCGCAAAAGTATCCTCATAAAAAGGCACTTGTTTGTAGTAATCGCACCTTTACTTGGGCAGAGCTTTCCAGCGAAGTAGCCAAAGTTGCCGCTGCCATTGGCCAGCGTATTGGCAATGATGAACAAAAAATTGTCAGCACGCTTTTCCCTAATTCTTGGGAATTGGTAGTAACCTACCTTGGTATCTTAGAGGCTGGACATATTGCTCTGCCGTTGGACATTATTTTTAAGGCAATGGAAATTGAGGCTATTACTAGCCAAATTCCTCCCGCTCTTACCATTACCATTGCAGCCAACCGGCATTCATTCCCAGCAGATGATAACCGTGTGGTACTTCTAGATGACTTACTCAACAAAAATGCTGGGCATGGAAAACCTTTGCGCATTGCACCAGAAAAACAAATTGCCAGCATGTTGTTTACCTCTGGCACCACGGGTAAACCTAAGGCTGCACCCTATACGCATGCCAACCACCTCTGGACAATTGCCACTTCCTCAAAACTTTATAAGTGGACGACAGAAGACACTCTTTTACTCTCGCTTCCACTTTCCCATTGGCATGGCTTGGTCATGGGAATTAGTGGAGCGCTTTATCACGGCAATACCATTTACCTACAGGAACGACTTGATCCAGAGGCAATGCTGACCGTTATGGCATCGGGAGAAATTAGCCTCTTCATGCACGTCTCATTGGCCTACACCAAAATGGTGCAGCATGCACCAGAGAAAAAATATAACCTGAACGGTGTTCGTCTCTGCATTTCTGCCTCTTCCGCACTGCCACCAAAAATCTGGAATGCTTTCAAAGAGCGGTTTGGTATTGAAATTCTAGAACGCTATGGCTCTTCTGAAGCTGGCTGCATTACCTCAAATATACTTACTGAACGAATCCCCGGTTCCCCCGGTAAGGCAATTCCTGGCACAGAATTAGCACTCCATGAAAATGGCGAACTTAAAATAAAAACCCCGGCGCTCTTTCCTGGTTATTGGAATAATGAAGAGGCAACTCAAAAAAACCTCCTCCCTGACGGCTGGTGGCTTACCGGTGATATGGCTGAATTTGATGCCGAAGGTCATGTATTTTTGAAGGGTCGCATTCAAGAAAAGATTAAAAAATTTGGCTATTCGCTCTCCCCACGTGATTTAGAGTGGGCATTGCAAAATAAGAATCCCAAAGTAAAAGAGGTGTTCGTCATGGGCATACAACACTCAGAAGAATCTAGTGACACGCTGGCATACTTCATTGTTGGTGATATAACTGAAGAAGAAATTATTGCACACTGTAAAAAGAATCTACCTTCCGCTTGGCGACCTGATCGCATTTTTATCCTTGATGCCATCCCCCGAACTAGAAGCGGCAAACCTATCTTATCTGCACTGAAAGGCATGTTGTAATGGCTCACTATTCTGACTGGCAATACGAAATTTACGAAGAAGGCTTGGCCACGGGCGAACCACCACAATGGCCGGTTGATTACGAATCCATGGAAAAATTGGCCAAGTCCGTGATGACTCCACAGGCATATGCGTATGTTGCAGGAAACGCATCTGCTGGCGTTACGGCACACACCAACAGAGAGGCATTTGCGAAAACCAAACTGCGCCCCCATACATTACGCGGAGCTATTCCTAGAGATCACACCATCACTCTTTTTGGCACTAAGATGCCGGCACCCATTATTGTGGCACCCATTGGTGTATTGTCCTTAATTCATCCTGAAGCAGAAATTGGTGCAGCAAAAGGTGCGGCAAGCATGAATCTCACATTTGTTCACAGCACTGCTTCTACAACCTGTATGGAAGATGTGGCAGAGGCGGTAGGTGATGCATCGCGCTGGTACCAAATGTACATTCCCAAAGACCGAGAATTAGCAAAAAGCTTTGTACGCCGTGCCGAAAATAGTGGCTATACTGCCATTGTTATTACGCTAGATACCACTACCCGTGCCTGGCGTCCACAAGATTTAAACTTAGGTCACTTGCCGTTTGTGGCCGGCATAGGTATTGCCAATTATTTGAAAGACCCGGTTTTCCGTTCACTCCTTGCCAAAACACCTGAGGAAGATTTGCCCGCTGCAGTAAAAAAGTGGCGCGAAGTTGCCGCGGACCCCAACCTTAATTGGGAGACCATTAAGTGGATTCGCACACAAACCAAGCTCCCTATCATACTCAAAGGCATTTTGCATCCAGACGATGCCGCTAAAGCATGCGAAATTGGCGTGGACGGCATTGTGGTTTCCAATCACGGCGGTCGTCAGCTAGATGGTGCTGTTTCCAGCCTAGAAACGCTCCCCGATATTGTGCAAAGCGTGCACGGTCGCATGCCCATTCTCTTTGATTCTGGCATTCGCACTGGTTCAGATTGCATCAAAGCCTTGGCTTTGGGTGCTGATGCCATCCTACTTGGTCGCCCATGGGTATGGGGGCTAGCCATTGGGGGGTCTGAAGGAGTAACACATGCGTTACGTTGCTTTTTGGCAGATTATGACATTGCTCTAGGCTTAACTGGCTACAAGACTCCAGGCGAGCTTTCTCCCGCTGATGTCATTCGAGGCTAACGTGACTACTGCTTCTGCTCACGTTAAACAGCCCCGCATTATTGCCATTGATTTCATGCGAGTGTTTGCTGTTTTCCTGGTGGCAATGGTACACATTCTTACGCAACCTGTTATCTATAGCCAAGTTTTTCCAGAAGCTATCTTGGTAGTACTTCATGTAAGCCGAGAAATTTTCCTCATTATCACCGGCTTAGTCCTTACGTATACTTCAGGAAAATTCAGTGGATGGGGTTGGTTTAAGTTCTACTGGCGTCGTTATCCGTTGGTGGTAATTCCGTATGTGGCCTGGACGCTCATGTACCTCTTTACCGGTGGCACACATCTACTGCCATTTGGTTCATTCTGGAATACGCTTGTTACCAATCTTCAATCAGGCGAAGCAAGTTATCAGCTGTATTTCTTGATTGTAACCATGAAGCTGTACCTTATTTTCCCCCTCCTTTATACCGCTCTGAAGGCTCTCAAGAAATATCATGCGCACATTTTGGTTGTCAGCGGAATTCTACAATTAATACTTACAACAGCTATTCGCTATAATTGGTGGTCAAGCTCAAATTACTTTGCCACCTGGTTTGCAAAGCCAGATGCCGCCCTCTTAAGTTACCAATTCTACCTGCTAGTTGGCTGTATTGCGGCGTGGCACATGGAGGCCATCACCACCTGGGTACGAGATCATTACAAAGTAGTCATGATGGGAGCTGTAGCAAGTGCCATTGTGGCACTAATTAGCTACTCATGGCAGTTGAATCACGGATCATGGGCACTTCAGGCTAGCCAAGTATTCCAACCTTTCTTAGTTATTGAGAGTATTGCATTCACTCTTGCCCTCTTTGCCATTGGGGTACGCTGGGCCGATAAGGGTACGCCCCACAAAAAAACATACCTCTTACTCTCCGATGTTTCTTTTGGCATCTACCTCAGTCACCTCTTAGTTTTGAGTTGGGTAAGTTACTGGGCAGATAAGATTGGCCTCTTTGCCATTGCTGCAAAATCGCCTGAGTGGGCCGTTGTTCTCTTTATGGTTTTCATCGTTACCCCGCTAATATATCTACTCTCTGCCCTGGGTATTGCTGCAATTCGCCTCACGCCATTGAGCCTCTTTTTGGCTGGCCGACCCTTTGCAAGAAAAGCGAAAGATGAAATGAAGCCTACCACTAAGGCCAGTACGGCGGTTTAACACACAAAAAAAGCCGCCCATTACTGAGCAGCTACGTCAACCCCGCGGCTGGCGTCGAAAAAGAGTCCAAGGGTATCCGATCGGGAACCCTGGCGAAGTGTGGCCACTGAGACGATGTCTGCCGGGGCGATATTTGCCAAGTTGACCCCCTGACCATGCATGGTCAAGAATGCAACTTGCAATTGCTTTGTTGCCGCCTCGAAAACGAGAGTTTCGGTAGGAACGCCAGCATCGTGTATTGCTCGAATGATGTCAGGGCGTAGGTTCCCCTTTTCATCGGCAATACCGCATCTCCCACTTTCACGACTCTCCATGATGAGGTAGTCAGCACCTGCTGCCCGGTAGACTGCAATTGAGTCTAGCCAGTCTTTAGCGCTCAGCGCCTTTGACCGCTCGACGCTCTTACTACCTACCTCGGCAAACACGTTGAAACCCGCGTCCTTGAGCGTGGCAATGTGTTCAGCCATTTCCTGATCAGGAAGAGTTAGGGTGCCCGAAGACGCCTCAACCCATTTCACACCGGCATCTTTGCAGAATTTGATGTAGCCCTCCAGGTCATTCACGCGGACGAACAGCTCAAAGAGTGTGCCGCCGAAAAATCCCTGAATGTTGTGGCCCTCGAGGAGTGCTAGCTTTTCCCGCACGATGTCTCCGGTCACAAGGCAGGTGCCCCAACCAATCTTCAGGAAGTCGATGAGTTCATGGTGGCTAGATACCACATCTGAGAATTGAGCCAACGGCAAACCAGGGTCAATGACCATAGTGAGACCGCTCGTTCGTGGCTTGGGTGGCTGTACCGCCAATCCAAGGTGAGAAAGAAGAGATTTGTTTATCATATGTATTAAATTGCGCTCCTTTTATTGACTGCAGACTACCTGAAAATACCAGGTAAGGCTAGCTTACTAATGTTGATAAAGTATTTTCTAGAGCCATTTTTAAAGGCTCTTGTAATGATTCATTTCCACCAATCCAGAGCTTATTTTTAATATCTACCCCCGGAACACCAGTTGCGGAGGTAAAAACACCTCCAGCTTCTTCAATTATGAGCATGCCTGCACATTCCGGAAAAATATCTTTTGCCAGTGTAACGAAGCCGCCGTATTTTCCTGCGGCTACCCAACAATAATTGACCGCATCTGAATTTTCATTTTGACTTATATCAAAATTAACGACGGCATTCAGAAGTATCTCTGCTTCTATTGATCCACGTTTTGGTCTACAAATTTTGAAAATAATTTTTCTATCAGTTTGATTGATAGAAAGTCTTTTTCCATTTAAAAATGAACCCTTTCCTTTTTCAGCTGTGAAAAGTTCATTTACTGAAGGATCATATACTGCTGCGAATACAGGTTGATTCTTATAGAGATGAGTCACCACTAACGAGTAGTGCGGTAACCCGGCAATGAAAGGTGCTGTTCCACTAATGGGATCAATCACCCATATATTATCTGCCGCAGGAAAATCTCCATGTTCTTCTTCAGCATAGAGTGCATGATCTGGAAAATGAGTATGTATAATATCCGTAAGCTCTCGTTCAATGCGCAAATCTTCTTCCGTAAGGTAACTTTTTTTTATGCCAATATCCACAATATTTCCCGCTTTTTCTTTAATGCGGGAACCTGCTTCTTTGAGATAATCAGTGATGAAAGAATATATTTCCATGGTAATCGCTAGTCGTGTCTTTCTACCCTATCAGAAAACCGTTATTGCTTCAGCTTCCAGAGAACAGTATACTGTCAGCACATGAAACCCGTGCGAACGCGCATTTTCCTCTTCAAATGCCTCATTGCTGTGGCGGGCATTCTCTCTGTTGCCACGGTGCTTTTTTGGCATCATCGCCTTACCATGGAAAAACCAGTTGCCGCAAACCAAACCGACATACGGCAAGGTAGTATTCAGGTTGGATCTATGGTGCGGACCTACCTCTACTACGCGCCACCGCAGTTGCCAGCCAGCGCCCCTATGCTCATTGTGTTGCATGGTGCCTCTCAAACGGCACAAAATATTCGCAACATGACCGGTGATGAATTTGAATCCTTAGCCAAAAAAGACCACTTTTTGGTGGTATACCCAAACGGATATAAGGGTAATTGGAATGACTGTCGTACCGCCGCAAACTACCCTGCTCGCTCGCACAACATTAATGATGAAAGTTTTGTGCAAGACCTTATCACACATTTCAAAACCACTGCCCATATTAATACCAGTGCCGTTTTTGCGGCTGGCTATTCCAATGGTGGACAGATGGCCTACCGACTTGCTCTAGAAATGCCTCAAGACTTTGCGGGCATTGCCACTATTGCCGCCAACCTACCTGCTGCGTCCAATAATCTCTGTGTGGCAACTAACCAACCACTTCCTATGCTTATTATGGCTGGCACAAAAGATCCTATTAGCCCCTACAACGGTGGTGTGGAATCTTTGTTTGGGAAACAACCACGTGGGATGGTCTTGTCTACTCAAGCAACCATCCAGTATTTTGCCCATGTAGATGGACAAACGATTGTACCTGAGCCCTACCTCCTTCCTCACCAACCTGCTTCAGGAGATACCCTAGTAAGCGTATCCGATTACAATCAAGTCAATCAAAAAGAAGTAATGGACTATACCATTATTAACGGCGGTCATGTCATACCAACACTCCGCGCGCATGCGCAGACACGTTTGGGACAAATTACTCGAGACGTAGACGCTCCATCAGTAATTTGGAACTTTTTCTCACGACAACTACCTCCCCAGGAAAACACTCCTTCAGTCACCAGTTAGTTTTGACTATACAAAAAGTATAGTATGGCGTACATTTACAGTATGGTTATCAATCGTGTCAAAGCCTTACGGGCTGAAAAAAGTATTACCCAGCAACAGCTTGCGGAAGCTCTTGGAGTCATTCGTCAAACGGTGATTGCCATTGAGCAAAATCGTTACCGGCCCTCTGTGGAGCTTGCCCTCAAAATTGCTCACTATTTTAAAGTTTCAGTAGAAGATGCCTTTCAACTTAAGGATTAATTCATGAAGTTCACCAATAATATCCTCATTAGTTCTCTTATTGCCATTTTTGGTGTCTTAAGTTATCTATTAGAGCGTTTTATGGAGCCCGTCTTTGGTAAAACCTGGTGCGAGGTAACTTCTGCCATCATTCTCCTCCTCTTAACACTTATTTACCTCTGGATTTCGGCAAAAGAAAAAGATGAACGTGAACGTGCGCTACGCCAACAGGTGGATAGCATTTCCCTCTATATTCTTATCTTGGGACTGTTAGGAGCAACCATTTTTGACCATCAAATAAGCATGGAAAATTTATTCTGGATTGCTTTAGGACTCATTGCCGGCGGACGTATTAGTGCTAGTATTTACCAACGTAGTATTCCTAATCAGGAGGTTGTATGAAAAATGGCATTATTATTGGTGTTTTGGTAGTAATTGTCTTGGTAGTAGGCGGTATTCTCATTGGCAAAAGCTACAGTAATTCACCGGCGTATAGCACTTCACCTACCCCAACTACTTCTGCAACCACAGCCGCTGGTACCACAACATCTGGTTCTCAAACCATTAGTATTAGCAACTTTGCATTTTCTAACCCTGACATCACCGTTCATGTGGGCGACAGCATTACTTGGACAAATAATGACTCCACCACCCACACGGTTACTAGCATTCCAAGCGGGCCACTGAATAGCGGTGACTTAGCCCAAGGCAAATCTTACACCTACACGTTTACTACGGCTGGAACCTTTAATTATCACTGCGCCATTCACGCTAACATGACGGGTACCGTTACAGTGGAATAAAAAAACTTCCCAGGAAAACCTAGGTTGTCCTAGAACATTTTCGTTCCAAGCGGTACGTGTTTCTCTGGTTGGGCCAATACCACATCGCCATTTTCGTCAGCAAAGCCTAGGGTGAGTGACTCGGAAATAAACGGGCCAATTTGTTTGGCAGGAAAATTGACGACACCCATAACTAAGCGACCTAATAAGTCTTCTTTTGAGTAATGTTTGGTAATTTGAGCTGAAGAGCGTTTGGTACCAATTTCACTCCCAAAATCTATGAGGAGTTTATAGGCGGGTTTACGCGCTTCAGGGAAATCTTTCACTTCAATTATTTTTCCAACGCGCACCTCTACTTTTTCAAAATCAGCATATGAGATTGTTTCCATGTAAAAATAGTATCATATAAATATCCCTAAAATTAGTTTATGAATCCTAAACTTTTTGTAGCCACAAAAGCATTCATTATTTTCCAAGGAAAAGTTCTTATTGTACGCGAATCCGGCAGCTATAAAGACAGCACCAACACGGGAAAATTTGATATTGTGGGTGGCCGTTTAGAGCCAGGTGAACATTTTAAAGATTGCCTGCTTCGTGAAATAAAAGAAGAAACAGGTCTAGAAGTTACCGTTGGAAAACCATTCTTTGTGAACGAGTGGCGACCAACTAAAAATGGTGAATCCTGGCAAATTGTTGGTATCTTTTTTGAGTGCTTTGCCATGACCAACACAGTTACACTTAGTACAGATCATGATGCGTACGAATGGATTGATCCTAAAGATTACGCACTGTACCAAGTAATTGAGAACCTCCATCCTGCATTTAAGGCGTATTTAGAGAAATAAAAGTCCTTCACAGATACTTCACGGTCTGGTTGGTAAGCTCATAGCATCCCAGGTGATGGGAATATGACTTGGAACAGACATACGTTATTCGCCCTCAACCCGCGAACTTCCGCATATTGATCACATGCCGGAGACAGTATGCCAAGCATCTTGCTCACTTGCTGGATACCTTACCAATCAAATTACCCCTATGAACAAGACTAAAAAGTCTTTCATGTTGGCCGCCGGGGCCACCGCCATTGGCTTCACCGCCCTTGGCGGAGCAACGGCAATTCATGCCGCCGGAACCGCATCTACCGCCACAAATCCTGAATCAACGTTAGTACAAATGCTGGCTACAAAGTTCAATTTAAGTGATAGTGCGGTTCAAGCAGTATTTGACCAAGAACATCAGAATGAACAAGCTACGCGCGCAGCCAATGAGAAAACCAGGCTTGATGCAGATGTTACCGCCGGAAAAATAACGGCGGCCCAAGAAACACTCATCCTTGCTAAGCAGGCGGAAGAGCAGACCTTTATGGAAAGTCTCAAAGATAAAAGTCAGACAGATAGACAGGCCGCAATAAAAACAGAGGAAGCAAACCTTACAACATGGGCTACAACCAATAATATCCCTGAACAATATGTTCACTTAATGGGCGGACCAGGTGGTCGCGGAAGACCAGGAGGCCCTGATGGTGGAATGCCGCCAACCGGTAGTGATAGCACCACTGCCACGCAATAAGAGAAAAAACCGTCGGAGTAATCCGGCGGATTTTTATTTCTTTTGGCAGTCTCTACAGATGCCCTCAAATTCGATGGAATGATGCTGAATAGAAAAACCTGTGGCGGTCTCAATATCCTGTTCACGGAACTTAAAAAGGTCACAATCTACATCTACCACTTTTCCACATACTTGGCAGACAATGTGGTGATGGTGTGGCAAATCTGCCCACTCGTATCTACTTCCCCGTTCGCGCCAATCAATACGTACTACTTTTTTCTCTTCTTCTAGGGCTGAGACAAGTCGAAAAACAGTAGAATATGCGGTACTTGGCAATGAAACAAGTAAGTATTTATGAAGCTCAGTCAAAGAAAGTGGCCGTGCATGCACCTGAAAAATGCGCGCTATGGCTTCTTTGGCCTTCGTGTTGCGGGTATTCATAGAGATGCATCATAGCAATAATGAATATTATTGCAAGTTAATTGCATTAATTGTATACCGCGAGTACTGTAGGGTTACTACCATTAAATTTCTCTATGGCGCTTCTCCTTGGCTTGGCAACGGTATTTTCTACCCTATTGGGTGGCCTCTTCGCCCTACGAAAACAAGATAAACTCCACCTCATATTAGGCTTCAGCGCTGGGGCTGTTATTGGTGTAGCTTTCTTTGACCTTCTTCCTGAAGCAATTGAGCTTGGCACCAAACACTACGCAGCTAGCACAATAACCAGTGTAGTTGCAGCTGGCTTTCTTGTGTTCATGCTTCTTAGTCGCACCTTCTTACTTCACCCCCATGCTAATCACGAGGAGCACGAAGAGCATCCTGGTGTTGGCGAAAGCCAGGCAGGTAACCTGGGCGCTATTAGTCTCTCGATTCACAGCTTCTTAGATGGTGTTGGTATTGGCTTGGCGTTTCAGGTTTCTGCAAGCGTTGGACTCATTGTGGCAGCGGCCGTTTTGGCACACGATTTTTCGGACGGCATCAATACGGTTAGCTTCATTCTCAAACACAAGGGAAATACTAAACGTGCGTTTGGCTGGCTCTTAGTTGATGCTCTTGCCCCGTTCCTTGGTGTTGTCTCAACGCTCTTCTTTTCCCTACCAGAAAAAGAGCTTGGGCTGGTACTGGCACTTTTCTGTGGCTTCTTCTTTTATATTGGCGCAAGCGATCTCTTACCAGAAAGCCAACATCGTCACCCAAAACTTGTCACTAGTGTCATGACGGTATTAGGTGCACTCGTCATTTTCATTGCCATCCACTTTGCTCAGATCTAGTTTTTCGTGGTACCTGGAGCGTAGATAATCTCAAAGTTTGATCCGGAATGGAGCGGTGTACCCGCTACTTCGGTAGTGCCCGTTAAATAGGAGAGATAGTTACTACTGACGGGTTTATCCGTTCCGGTAGAGAAAAGCTCTGTTTTGGTCACTGTGTCATCAGATGGAGTGGTACCAACGATAGCCGTAAAGCCATAGTCATTCAGTTTTTGAACAAATGCTGCCACTTGCTTGGTTGTGGCACCATAACCACCAATGACCGTAACGGTGGCTACTTCTTTTACCGTGAATGGATCAGGATTGTTCTTCGCAAACCAAGTTTGTAATGGACCATACGCAGTAAGGCCACCAATGGGCTCTTCTACATCACCTGCATATTGGTTAGTTGCGGCAGTAATGAGACTAAGTTTTGCATCGGTACTTAACACATTGTTGGTGGTACTTCCAGATGGAACGCTTTCGTAGAAAGAGGCCAATTGTACAAGTTGGCTACTGGTAAGGTCAGTCTTAATGTGACTCCCTAAAATGCCTATAAGTGAGGTAATCTTGGCGGGACTAGAAAGTGTGCCAAGAGAAAGAGCCTTTGCTTTGAGGGCTGCAAGAACCATCTGTTGGCGACCAGCACGAGCAAAATCACTGTCATCATGGCGTGTGCGCATATACTCTAGCGCCACGGCACCATCTAAATGGTGCTGACCGGCGCTAATGCTGAACGGGCAGTAGTTAATCTGGTCGTCACAGGGATAGCTTGGGTCATAAATGGCCGTAGGCGCGTTAATGTCTACGCCACCCACTGTATCTACGGCTTCTTTGGCCGCGGTGAAATCAACAATGATAAAGTTGGAAATATTGACACCTAATATGGTACCAATCATGGTGCGAATGGCCTGGCCACCCCCATTTGCCTTAGCCATGTTGCCGTATTCGTACACGGCGTTAATTTTGTTTGGCCCGTATCCTGGGATGTTCACCAAAAAATCACGCGGGATGGATGTGGTAGAAACTTTTTTGTTCACCGTATCCAAGGAAATGAGCTGAATAGAGTCGGTAAGATCAGTACCGTTATGAGCCTGGCCTGCATCATTAATGCCGCCAATGCCCAGCAATAAAATATTCACGCGCCCATCCCCTGGTTGTTTCAGGCCAGTAGCATAGGTATCTTCACTAGTGGTGGCATTGCTATAAGCAAGAAGATTATGACTATCACCCCCACCTGCAATAATAACGTTGTCTCTAACCTTTTTATACAATAACGACCCGTAGACTCCACTGAAAACCAAAATTCCAAGAAAAATTGCGGCAACTACTTTGGGCCAGCGTCGTCTCTTTTTGCGAGTTTGTTGCGGTATAGGTAATTTTGTAGACATAACATTGGCCACCGTCGGATCTTCTGGCACAGCAGTTTCTTCAGGATTCATGAGGAGCGGTAGGTTTGGGTAACAGCGCCGCTACTTTTCCAGTTAACTGGTCAGGGTTGAAATTTGCTTTAATAAGCACATCACTGGCACCCAATTTAAAGGCACGGTTAAGGTCATCAATCTGTCCTGAATTAGAGAGCACCAAGCACGGAATGTGTTTAAAACGCTCGTCTCCCTTTAGTTTTTCTAGCAATTCGTACCCAGTCATTTCAGGCATGAGTAGATCTGAAAGAATGATGTCTGGCATGGTTTGCTCTGGGTCTTGCAGCATATCCCACACTTCTTTGCCATTATTGGCTACTCGCACCGTATACCCAGAAGATTCTAGCTCAGTTTTAATGAGAGAGGAGAGAATTGGTTCGTCTTCGGCAACAATGATTGAATTCATATATTAAGAGTGTGGGACGGGAAGGGTGACCGTAAATACGGTAGCCTCTGGAGTTGAGCTGGTCAATACAAGCGTACCACCGTGCTCTGCAATAATGGCCTCAGCCAAATAGAGTCCAAGTCCATTGCCGTTGGGGTGAATAGTAACAGCTTGAGGTGAACGGTAGAACTGTTCAAAAATCTTACTCTGGTCTTCCATAGGTATGGGCTTTCCAGCGTTACGAACAGCTAAGAGTACTGAAGCTCCCTCTTGTTTCGCGGTGATTTCTACCCAGGAATTTTCTGGATCGTTATAGTCCATGGCATTATCCAACAAGTTTTGAATGGCTTCCTTGAAGAGAATAGGGTCCAAATCAAGCGAAGGAAGATTATCTGGGATATTCATCTCTAACCGAATATTTTTACTGGAGAAGAGCGGCTTGGCGTTATCACAGAGTTCTTGAATAAACACCTTAAGATCTGCCGGCTGTGGGTTATGTGGCAACTTGCCTTCCTGAATGCGTGAAACGTTCAAAAGATCGTTCACCACATGAATAAGCCGCTCATTGGTTTCATATGCCTGTGCAATCATCTTCAGCTGCTCTGTGTGCGGCTGCAGCTCTTTATCTGTCTGCAAGATAGAAAGTACCCACTTAATGATGGAAAGTGGTGTGCGTAATTGGTGCGAGGTAATGGAAATAAAGGAGTCTTTAAGCTCATCCAACTGACGAAGCTTCTTATTCTGAGCCTCCAGGTTACTAAAACTCACATTTTGCTGCACAGCGTAGGCCAATTGTGTGGCTAGACCTGCCAGGAAATCAATATCTTCATGTGAATGAGTTTTCACCTCTGATGTTTCCCCTGCCACCAAGTAGCCAAAACAGCGTTCTCCGAAAAGAATAGGTACGGCTGCTACTTCTTCTACTTGGAAAAGCGAGCGCAAGACCAACGACTGCTTGTCTTCAGCCCGGTGAGTAATAAGTGCCGTTCTGTGACTATACGCTTCAGTAATAACGGCGTTTTGGTGCAGATAATCTTTGAGGTGAGAGAGTTGCTTCTCTGTTGCATGATAAGAAGCTAGGACGTTTCCTCTCCCGCCGCTCATGGTAATAACAAAGGCTACATCCCAACCAATCTGATGAACCACACTCTGGCAGGCCATCTGGTAGATTTCTACCTCTTCTAAACCAGAAAAAACCGCCAAATTAAGGGTCTGTACGGTTTTAAGCTGAATGAGGCGTTGAGCCGCTAGTACCTGATGATCTTCGGCTTCATGTTGATGACGACGAGCAACACGCTCTGCGTCTGCTAGTTGTGTCTCTAGCTCTTGAATGTGCCGAACCAGTGCTTCGTACTGTGGTACTTCTGACACTCTTATTGATTATTGCTTTGGTAGCTTTGAATGGTCTTCACAACGGTAGAATCGTTGCTGAGTGAGTACCAGAGAATAACCTGGCTACGATTAATGTTGTAGTGAGACGCTGGCGCTATACCAACCTTTGAGGCATCAAATAAGGTAGGCTTGGTATCTGCACTGGTACTAGCGGTAGAACCAGTAGTTGAGGTATCTGTTGGCACCACACCGTACGTGTACACATTATCAATACTCAAGACCGTATCGGTAAGTTGCGTAATCTTTCCAAAGTAAATGCCGCCGCCATTTACGAAAACAGCAGAAATATCTGAGAGATTAGTGCCCTTATCTTTAATGATGGCTGGCTGAATTTGAGTACCCAGCGCATAACCAACACCCACTCCAATGCCAACAAATATAATGGCGCCTATAATAAACGAAGTAACTGCAGTACGTTTCATGAAGTGGAATTAGGGTCTGTACACCTCATTGTGCCGGACAGGTAGTAGCCCTGTCAAATCGAAATGCTCTAGGCTGTTTCGTCATTCTTGGCACGAATAAACTTGGCGGAAACGGCAATGCGACGCTTATTCCCCGTAGAATCAATATATTCGAGGCTTTGGTGTTGCATGAAGTAAGCAACCAGCTCATCAGCCAAGAGTTTCTTTGTGTCCTTGATGTCTTGAGCCAACTCTTTCAATTGCTCAACCATTTTGCGCTGATCAGGCTCATTCAGGAGGGCTTCTTTAGCCGCTTGGAAGCGACGCTTGGCATCTTTGGCCTTTTCTTCCAATTCTGTAAGCTCGCCGTCCTGCTTCAAACCATCATCCAACATTTCCTTCTTGGTTTTGTACTGTTGCTCGGCTTCTTCTAGGAGTTTAATACGCTTTTCAATATCGGCTTGGGCCATAACGGATTCTTAGGGGTTTTCCCTAGCGTACCATTTCTGTTGATACTTTAAAAACAAATCGGCAAAGTTGGGCAGAGCCCCTTTGTCGTAAGTCCTCAATTGTTTTTAAAGTATCAACAGAAATGGCTAGTCTTCAGAAGTAATTTCAAGCCGTTTACTCTTGGGTTTTTCTTCGACAATTTTTGGGAGGTGAACCAAGAGAATGCCCTGTTTCATTTCGGCTTTGGCATTGTCTGTCTGCACAATAGTAGGAAGAGAAACGGTACGGGTAAACTGTTGGGTTGCAAACTCGCGGCGGAAGTAATGAGGATTTTCTGCGCTTTCTTGTGTTTTGGTGCCACTCACCGTAAGGAAGTCTTCCCCAATTTCTAAATTAAGATCTTGGCGCTTAAACCCAGGTAAACACATTTCTACACAAATTTCTTGCTGGTTTTGGAAGACATTCACTGCGGGCACGCTGACTGAAGCCGGATTAGACCAAGCAGGGTTTTCATCCATGAGACCATCAAGCATTTCTTGTACTTCGTGCAATGGTGACCACGGCATTACCTGATTTGAAGGAGCTACTTGCTCTTGAGAAGCCGCAAGTTGCTGTGCGGCCAATAATTGCTCATGTTCTTCTTGCAAACTAAAAAGTACCTGCAATGGCACAGAGAAAAATGAAGAGAGCTGCATGGCTATGGGTAAACTAGGCAGACACCTACCTGCTTCCATGGCGTTGATTGATTGGCGAGAAACACCTAATGCTTCCGCCAGCTCTTCTTGGGTAAGAGAACGCTCACGGCGGAGATCACGAATGCGAATATGGAGAATCTGTTTATCACTCATGGCACATCTTTATAATGGAAAGTATACTTTCCATCCTTACAATTGTCAATAAATCAAAAAAGCGCCTGGTTAAGGGCGCATTTTTGTAAAGCTAATTAAGCTCTATTTGTTGCCGGTATAGTTGTTGATGGCTGTTACAACCTTAGAATCATTCTTAAGAGACTCAGTGAACAAAACTTGTTGCTTGTTGATTAACATGCGATCATTTGGACCGTGCAATTCATTTCCTAGCTTAACCAAGGAAACCTGGTTATTAGCACTTGAATTACTGCTAGAGTTGCTACCATTTTGTAGGGTAGAAGAATCACTATTTACCTGGAGGTAGTAAATGCTACGAAGATCTACTGTTTCGCTGTTATCTTGGTAAACCTTACCGAAGTAAACTTGGCCGTTTGTGAGGAATACTGCAGAGTAATCAGAAATGTTAGAACCAGAGTCTTTCAAGACAACGTTAGCGCCACCGGTAAGATCTGTCTTAGCAAAAATGTACCAGGCACCTGCAACAATAACCAACACTACTACAATGATACCAATGAGATTGCGGACCGCTCTATTCATGGGAAGGGATTAATATCTATACGATTATCATTGTGGGTAAAAAATGCTCACCTGTCAATTTTATGAAGATTTAGTGACCAACCGCACGAATGGTTCCAGAGTTCAGACGGATGGTACCACTATTAAATCGAATGCTGTTTGTTTCTGTAGAGAGTGCAATAGGATCATCTTCAATGATGCCGTTTTCCCCTGGATTCCAAGCACCTTCAGCTGTTCCTACCAAAGCTAATCCTGCCGATCCCACTGAAAGTGAGGTGATATCAGATCCTGGCATAAGTGAATTCGAATTGGTATATGATTTCAGCTGACGGTTACTAGTCAGAGAAACATCTGTTACTGCTCCATCATTTCCTGTGCCAGAAAGGTGTGTACCCACCCAAAACGATGGTTGGGAACGGACAGGAGTAGTTGTAGCCCACGTTGGTCCACTCGTAAGCGTACCGGTATTGCCATTACCAGAAGCATCCGCTGTTGTAGTACCCGTTCCTTCATTAAATTCCCACTCGCCAGCCAGGTTCACATCTCGTCCCCCTACCCAACCGCGACCACCATTATAGAGAGCTACTACAGAATTAGGCGAAAGAGCAGCGTTATAGAGACGAATATCATCCAACGTTCCGGCCAAAAATTGCACAGGAGTTGAGCCAAAATCATATCCACCAAGGCGCAATGCCGTACCACCTGCAGCTTGGATAGAGCTAATGGTAGTAGAGGTACCCGATGCTTTTAGTGACCCATTCACATACAAGGCCTGCGAAGTAGGGGTCCAAGTTGCTGTAAGGAAATACCAGGTTCCAGGCGTTAGTGCTCCAACGGTATAACTGGTAGCAACCTGATTTGTTCCATCACCCACAAGAAAGCGAAATATAGATGTGGCATTTGTGCCTGTCCAATCTAAGGTATAGACCTGCTGGCTAGCTGTCCCGGCAATGGCACGACTCATAATATTCTGAAAATGGCTGGTACCATCAGGGCTTGGAAAGGACGTGGCAGGATTAAACCAACCCGACATAGTAACTGCCGTAGAGACATGAAGTGAACTAGCATCCGGTACGTTTACATATGCGGTCGTACCATTGAAAGTTAACCCCTCTCCTTTGTCTGTTGTAGGTGTAAAACCAGTGGCAGTGACGTTTGTTACTGAATTACTAACCGCACTAAGGGAAGGTGAAACTAAGTTGGGATCATCAGTTCCAACTGAAGATGTTGCACCCAAGGTAGCAGTATTTCCATTTCCTGAATCATCTGCCAAAAACTGACCGTTTGGTTCATTGAAGTGCCAGAGACCTGCGGTGTTTGCGTCAGATATAAATGCAGCTGATGGTGGGGTAAAGTTTGATGAATAACGTACATTACTGGAAAGGCGGACCTCATCAATGAAACCAGGGAAAAGTGCGCCAGAACAATTTGAACTTCCTAGACAGAAAATGGGAGTACCTGAGCTAGTTGGCGCGCCCGCTAACACTCCAGAACCGGCTGCTATGCCATTCACATAAAAGTTTATTGTTACTCCATCGGCCTGTCGCGTTGCGGCAACGTGATACCAAGTATTCGTACTTATTAACCCTGTATTACTTAGTGCCGTTCTAAAGGTTGTACCGTCATTTTGTTGGAAGTCGAGTCCTCCGTTTGATAGAACACGCAGACCATAGCGTTCATCACTACCAGTTCCCATGCGAAGAATAGTAGCCGTGGACGCAAGAGAAGTTGTATAAATCCATGCTTCTACCGTCATTTGAGCCGTAAGATTTAATGAAGCTGCTGGTGAGGCAATTTTTGCAAACGCGGCAGTTCCGTTTAACTCCAAAGCACCACCGAATCCTTTGGAATTCCAGTTGGAACTTCCCGTATTACCCGTTGCGGTGTAATGATTCACCGTTGCGTTGGCTAGGGTGGCATTTTCATTGATGAGGTCAACGCCTGCTGTAGTACCAACGGCAACGGCATTTGAGACATAATCAGAAGAAGACTGGCCTGGAGATACAGAAATAGTATTCACCGTATCACTTCGCAATGGTGAGGCAGAGTTGGATGAGGTGGTTGTACCAATGACGCGATAGGTAGCAGTAGTATTTGTGCTCCCCGTCACGCTAGCGGCTGTGCTGGCCAAACCATCCCAGCGGTCAAGTCCGCCGGAAGTTGCATCACCACCATAAAGTGAACCGCCACTTGTCAGCGCAACAGGACCGTATACATCGCTGGTTGTGCGAATAAAGTTATAGATAGGAGTATCTGCACTCGTTGCCGCCTGATTTGCTCCTGAAGTTGCGTTGAAAACAGTATCTATACCACTATTTGTACTGAGTGCCACATCTTGTTTTGGTGGGGTTGTACCAATGACCGCGGCGGCCACGCCCGTCCCGCTACTAGCGGTAAATGTTGCGCCCGTGGCAGTACCGTACGTTGAGCTACTCGCTTGGTTAGCAATAGTAGTAGTTCCTAAGCTATTTCCTGCCGGAGCATACTGACGGAAAACGTCATCGGCCAAGTCTATATCTGTGATTTTGGCACCATTTGCAAGATAGATATGCCCATTCAGTGCCGCAACTCTGGTAGGAACGGTACCCAACTGTGTGCCACTTCCTGCAGCTATGCGCATCCATAGGAGATTCGTAGAAGCATCTATAATATCTACTGATCCCGTTGTACCTCCAGCTGTACCATCAATAATAATGTTGACCTTAGTGGGAAATTCGTGTTTGTTTCCTTTTGTAGCAGAAAAGGCGGCAACTGCTGAGCTGGCTATGTGGAAGGTATCGTATCGGGTATAGTTCCCATTCATGTTCCAGATCAACTTTACTCCAGTAGTTGCTAGTGCCGTGGGACCAGCTTGGATGGGGAGCTCTGTAGACCAAGTACCAAAGGCTAACGGACCGGTATCTGCCCGCCACTGGAAATATCGAGGGGCATTTACTGTTGCAGCACCAACATTTGCCGTTGTTATGGAAGCGGCTTGGAAAAGGTTAGAGTTTGCCTGCCAGCCTGAAGCGTTGTTGAAGTTAAAGTTGCTAAGTGTGCCCGTGTCTCCATTCCCCGAAGAGTCAGCTGTAGTAGTACCCGAAAAATCATCCATCTTCCACCAACCAACTAACCCAACTGAAGACACGGGTGGTGTGTTGGCATAATTATAGAGATCACCAACTTCTGTGGAAGAAAGAGCTCGGTTATAGATACGAACATCATCAATAGAGCCAGCAAAAGCCGTATTAGCACCTAGGCCACTACCGCTTCTATTAGCAATAGTGAGCGTGTCTGTACTACTTGCAGCAGCATTCGATGAAGTACCTGCTGAAACACCGTTACGATAATAGGTCAGAGTACCACCACTACTGACTTCTGTTACTAATACCCATACACCATTATCGGTAAACACTGCGCTAGTAGCACTTGATGAACCCGAACCTCCAATAAAATTAATCTTGCCAGTAGATCCATTCCAACTCATTATGTAGCCAGATGTTCCACCTCCAGTACTATTGCGACCAACAATATATCCTTGTTCACTTGCCCCATTCGGCTTTACCCAGGCGCTTATAGTTATATCTCCGCTGATATTTAAGGCCGAGGCTGGACTTGCATTGGTGACCGTGTCGTTCGTTCCATCAAATTGAAGGCCTGTAAGAGTGGTGACAGGAGTGGTTACCGCTGAACTGGTCTCCGTAGGGTTCCCATAATAGAGGTAGTAGTCAGAAGAACTTCCAGAACTTGCAATGGGCGCTACTGTTTGGAAGTTGGTGGTTTGCGAAGAGAGCGTTGGACCCGCATTTAAATACCAAGAACCAGAACCCATGGTGACAGTAGCATTTGCACCAACGCCGGAGGCATCATTGAGGGTGGTGCCCGTTCCTTCGTCTACTCTCCAGCCTTCAATTAAGTTCTTTTGTGGTGCTAGGAGCGTAGTACTTGCACCTGCGTACATTGCGGCTATTTGGGCGGCAGTGAGAGCTTGATTATATAACCGTGTTTCACCAATAGAGCCGGCAAAGTAGCGTTGGGTACCATTGTTAGAGCCAAGGTAGCTTGTGGTAGGAACCGTGATACCCGGAGCTGCCGCATTACTTGTAGAGAAGCTACCATCAACATACATCTTTGCGCCGGCTGAATTCCAAGTAACGGTCAGTAAATGCCAAGCACTATTACTAATAACCGGTCCACACAAGAATTTTGATACACCCCCTGAGCCATATTGAAATACTACTTTATCATTGAGAGCGCACTGTGTTGTATTATAATCACCAAATAAAATGGCACCTGTGGAACCTGTGCTTGCTAAATCATAAACGGTTCGAAGCGTAGCATCAGAAGTGGTGCGATACACCCATGCAGACATAGTACCTTGTGGCATTGCCACCTGGTCAGCGGCAGGATTGGTGATGGTAGCTTTGGTGGCAGAGCCATCAAAGGTGAGTGGACTGGCTTGGGGAATGGTTCGAGGAATCTCATAGGTAGTAGAAACCACACCATCAGGAGTTCCATTACCTGCAGTGGAGTTCCAGGTTGGGTCATCGGTACTACTGGCACTTGTACCACCTAAATACCCACTATTATTGTTTCCCGAACTATCCATGACGACTTGACCTGAACCTTCGTCAAAACGCCACCAGCCAACCAAACCAGTCCCAACCTGTTGGGTAGTACCAGAACCTCCGTTATATAAAGCAAGTACGTCTGAAGGAGAGATAACTCGGCTATAAATTCTAACATCATCTATTGATCCTACAGCGCAGTATTGTGCGCTGACTCCAAAAGCATTACCACCAATACGGAGTAAGTTAGCCGTACTAGCTAGTGTACTTATACTTGATGAACCACTTGCCACTTGCACCCCGTTTAAATAGAGAACCATGGAACCATTAGTCCACGTACCCACAATGTAATACCATTTACCCGGAGTAAATACTGCGTTTGTGTACGTAAGTGAATTGTTAGAAGCTCCACTTCCTACAGTTATACGGAGACTAGCGGTGGCATTGGTACCAAACCAATCCATAGAATAGACTCCGCCGGTACCCGTTGCATCTACTGCCTTACTTACCAAACCATTATTTTTTGTAGAACCCGTGGTACTAGGATACGCAGTACTAGGCTTATACCAGACCCCAATACTAGCAGCTGTTGTTAGACGCAAAGAAGATGAATCGGGAATATTCACCACATTTGTATTTCCATCAAAGTTTAGGCTTCTCACTGGATCGGTAGGTTGATACGCCACGCGCCAATCTTTTGTATCCCCGCGTGCCTGATTGGCATTAAGAACTGATGCCAATGTGGTAGGAGTACTCACCGAATATCCTGGTGGTAAAATACTACCAGAGCCATTATTCACCTGCATTGGCTGGCGAAATGCATACCCTGGCAATGCAATGCTTGGACTAGCAGAGGTGGAGCCGTTACCTCCAGCTGAAGAGAGTTCGGGGCCTTCCACCCAGATTGGTCCATTGGTAGTTCCGTCTGCTGCTGGTGAGTTAGAAGAACCATTCAGAAGTGTACCTGCGTACCCACTACCAGAGTAGTCAGCAACTGATGTGCCAGTAGCATCATTCATTTTCCACCACCCCACAAGTCCAAGGTTAGAAACCGATTGTCCTTTGTAGAGCGCAGCGGCCTCAGCAGTGGATAAAGCGCGGCCATACACTCGCATATCGCTTAGGGAAGCGTTAATAAAACTGGTGGGAGAACCTCCAATATCCCGCGCGCCGAAGCCCAAGTACCGACCAGCCACCGTATTGTATGGATTACTTCCCCTTGTTGCACCGCTAATGGTATCTAAGGAACCATCAATATAAATTATTGCGTTATCATTCGCCACAAGTGTGGTACTTGTAGTTATCACCACTACCATATAATGCCAAAGGCCATCGTTTACTACCGCGCTACCGGGGAATGTACCGGCGTCGTTTCCCGTAGAATCCTTTAGGCCTGCTGTAACCTTCCCTGATGCATTGATAAACACCCACCACCCGCCCGTTCCACCACCTTGTGCTCCATCAGAAACCACTGCCGCATTGCTTGAAGTAGTTTTAACCCAACCTGAAACACTAAAGGTAGCATTAGGAAACTCGAGTGAGGCGTTATTACTTGTTTGGACATAGTCGTTGCTACCATCAAAAGATAATCCTGGTGCATTCACTACCCGAGTATCGTAGGAATTGGTAGAAGTAGTGGAAGAATCTGGGGTAACTGATACATTCCCTGCTCCTGGTAAGTTAGAGGGATCAACACAACCGGTATCTTCAGGACCACAACCATGAAAACCGTCTTGTACCGCATCGGCACCAGAGGCCCACAAAGGACCGTTGGCAGTTCCATCTGCAGCGGGAGAGTTACCGCTGCCATTCATTAAGGTACCCGTATAGCCATTAGGACCAGAGTCTAGTGCGGAGGTACCAGTAGAATCGTCAAGCTTCCACCAAGCAGCTAAACCAACATCTGAAATAGAGCCATAACGGTTAAGTATACCGGCTTCATCTGGAGTAATACCGCGGCCATATACGCGCACGTCATCAATAAGACCGTTGGCATATGGTGAACTATTACCGCCAAGGGCGCCAATTGCAAAAGCAGAAGATGAGGAAGCCCACGTTGTAGTACTTGCGATTACACTACAAGTACTTAACTGACCATCAACATAAATAAGTGCTGAGTTTGAGCTTGCAACGGTAGTACTAGTACTATAGACAACAGTCACCAAATGCCAAGCACCATTAGTAAGATTGGTCACACAAGATGCGGAAAGGTTTGTGCCCACACTACTATTTTTCATAGTAGCCAATACTTTATTTGAAGATATATCTACAGCCCACCCATTTGACGACCCGTCATCAGACATAATAACTTGGGGGCTGGTAAAGGTGGTTTTAATCCAAGCAGACGCAGTGAAGGTGGTATTTGGGAAAGATAGTGCAGTTTGTGTTCCCGAAGGCATAGCCACATAATCATTACTTCCATCGAACCTCAGCGCTCCACTTTGGCGGGTAACCCCGTTAGACCAGTTAGGGTCTACTCCTAGTTGCTGTTGGGTAGTGGTGCTTGAGTCTTGGGAGGTGTCATAGGTTTGAGTATCATTGACGGTATTTGAAGAAAGGAGATTGTTTCCATCTGCATCGGAAGCGCTACTTGTATACACTCCACTGGCAAAGGCACTGAGGGTGCTGCTAGAAAAGATGAGAAGGAGAGAGAGCACACCAACAACCACAACGGTGCCACCGTGGGAGATCCATAAGCGAAAATTTCGGGAAGGAAACGCCCAGTGGTATGCACTTCTTGCACGCAAATAGGCACGCGAAAATCCACGGCCAATCCGTGGGAAAATATCGCTCAAAATTGTAGCTGGTACAGAGTTACGGCGCAGCTGCATACGTTAGTGACTTATAAACTGTATTGTACCACTGTTCAGCTGGATGGTCCCAGAATTGAGTTGAGAACTTACGGTTTCACTGGTTAACGCAATGGGGTCATCAATAACCGTGCCATTCTCTCCGGGATTCCAAGCGCCCTCAGCGGTACCGACGAGGCCAAGGCCCGTTGTACCTACAGAAAGTGAAGTAACGTCTGAACCTGGCATTAAGGAATTGCTATTGGTGTATGAACGGAGCTGACGGTTAGAGGTAAGCGAAATATCACTCACTCCTCCATCGTTCCCGGTTCCCGAAAGGTGTGTACCAGTCCAAAGGGAAGATTGGGAGCGAACAGGCGTACTGGAAATCCAGGTTGGATCATCTGAACTGGCTGCATTAGTAGCACCAAGGGTGCCAGTGTAGCTATTACCTGAGTAATCACTAACCGTTTGCCCAGTACCCTCATTCATGGTGTAGCCTGCTACCAGATTGGCATCTTTGCCACCGTTCCATCCACGGCCACCATTATAGAGAATACCTACACTGGCAGGAGAAAGAGCACCACTATATACTCGAACATCATCTAATGATCCGGAGAAGAAAATTGGAGTCCCTCCAGCCCTTTCACCTATTGTTAACGGTGAAGCTGGCACGCCATATGTATTTACTGATCCAGTTAGTGATCCTTGAGGTACACCATCAACGTAAAAAGTTGCCACATTATTCCCTGCTACCGTAGTAGAAGTGGTAAGTTCCATCACGGCAAAGTGCCACTTTCCATCGTTGAAAGTCCCACCAGTACTAGCATTTATAACTACTACATTAGAACCATTTTTCACTGTGGTAGCTATCTTTCCACTACTTGATATAGAAAGCGCCCAGCCACCAGCTGAACCGTCGGCGGCCACAATTACCCCCTGAGCAACTGCAATTGTGTTGAACCAAGCAGAGACAGTAAAGGTTTGATTAGAAAAATTGAATGGTGTTTGCGTAGCAGTTGAAACAAACTGGCTCGTTCCATTAAAGCTCAATCCCTCACCCTGATCCGTACTTGGGGTAATGCCGGTGGCTGCAACATTCGTCACTGAGGTGCTGGCAGCTCCCAAAGAAGGAGAAATTAACAGAGCATCATCTGCTCCTACCGAACTGGTAGCACCAAGTGTTCCCGTATTATTGTTTCCTGATGAATCAGTGGCATACTGACCATTTGGTTCATCAAAGTGCCAAATACCTACGGTATTAGCATCGGCAGTAAACTCTGTTTTTTGTGGACTAAAGGCTGCAGTATAGCGAGCAAGATTTGAAATGCGCACATCATCAATTTGCCCAGTAAAACAACTTGACCCACCACTTACACAGCCGATACCAAGCGCCGATGAAATGACAATGGATCCATTAATGTTAGCGTTGGTTGTTGTTTGCTGCTGCACACCGTCTAGATACTGAGTTTCTGTAGTCTGTGTTGTGCGCACTAAGGCAAAATGGTGCCAGACACCATCGTTAACTGTACCTATTGAAGTGATTGCCACTTCGCCACTTAGAGTACTAAAGCTTGTTACTAATTTATTACTTGAGTTCAAATAAACGGCATAGCCAGGACTAGCCGAACCCCCTGTACGGCGCTGGAAAATATTACAAGATGAAGCACAGCTTGCACTTGTTTTAAACCAGCCCTCCACAGTAAAATCGCTGACTCCTGGATCTAGTGTTGTTGAGGTTGGAACATTTACATACGTACTACCACTTGTCTGTATAGCTCCGCCAAAACCATTGGAGTTCCAACCTGAAGTACCACTGTTTCCCGTAGCCACATAGTGGTTAGCAGTAGTGTTAGCTAAGGTAGTATTTTCGTTCACCAAATCTACTCCAGCAGACGTTCCAACTGCTACAGCGTTTGAGACATAATCTGAAGAAGATTGGCCTGGAGAGACAGACAGAGCATTCACCGTATCGCTCTGCAGCGGTGAAATGGAGTTTGCAGCGGTAGTAGTGCCGATAACTCTATATGTGGCAGTAGTATTGGTAGCCCCCGTCACATTAGCGGCCGTTGTAGCCAAACCATCCCACCTATCAAACCCACCCGAGGTTACATCTCCTCCATAAAGGGAACCACCTGAGGTTAAGGCAACAGGAGCATAGGAATCGCTGGCAACACGAACAAAATTATAGACTGGCGAATCTGTTGAAGTGGCAACCATTGGACCGCTTGAAGTCTCATTGAAAACGACATTTATACCGCTATTAGTAGCCACCGCAACATCCTGCTTTGGCGGGGTAGTGCCAATCACGGCGGCAGCAATCCCTGTACTACTGGTAGCGGAAAATGTTGTCCCTGAAGCTGTGCCGTAGCTACTAGTGCTAGCCTGATTAGCAATGGTGGTGGAACCTAAACTATTACCAGTGGAAGCGTACTTATGAAAGACATCGTTTTGGAAGTCTACTTCTCGTACCTGACCACCAGCACTCAAATAAATCTTGCCGTTTAATGCAGTAATTTTGTTTGGCACCGTACCAAACTGGGTACTACCGCCGGCAGCAATGCGCATCCATAACAGGTTAGTTGAGGCATCGATGATATCAAGCGATCCCGTGGTTCCCCCAGCTGTCCCGTCTGATATGATGCTTGTTTTTTGCGGAAGTGAACGTTTCTTCCCGCGAGTTGAAGAAAACGCTTGCACCACCCAACTGGCCACGTGAACTGTATCGTACCTGGCGTAGCTACCGTTCATATTCCAAACTAATTTCACACCAGTAGCACCTAAGGTAACCGGACCTGACTGAATAGGCTGCTCTGGCTGCCACGCACCGAAAGTAAGTGGGCCGGTATCTGCTCGCCACTGGAAGTATCGTGGAGCATTTACGCTAGCCGTTCCAACATTTGCCGTTGTTACGGAAGCGGCCTGAAAGAGGTTAGGATTTACCTTCCAACCAGAAGTATTATTAAAATTAAAGTTTGTAAGAGTACCGGTATTACTGTTGCCGGAAGAATCTAAGGCTGAAGTGCCAGATGTCTCATCCATTTTCCACCACCCAACTAAGCCAGTACTTGAAATGGGCGGCGTGTTGCCGAAGTTGTATAGATCAGAGACTTCTGTGGAAGAAAGAATGCGGTTGTATACACGGGCATCGTCAAAATTACCGTCGAACGTACGATCATTCCCCGTTCGATTACCTATATTTAACGGCTGCGCAGTATCACTCGTAATTGCACCAGATCCTGTTGCTAACGTCTCAGTGAGTGGGACAGAGGTGCCGTTAATATAAAGTATTGGAGTATTTGCTGTTGATGACGAGTCATACGTTAGTGTTACTAATTGCCAGGTGCCAAACACGATGACCGGGTTGGTAGTTTGCCAAATATTTTGACCAGAAGCAAAATACTGCGTAAAAATTATTTTACCTAAGCTACCTCCATTGAATTGGATCAACCTATAGCCTTTATCAAAGATACGCGAAAGGTTGGTTGTACCGGCACTTGTGGCATTAATCCAACCCGACCAAGTAAAGGTACCCAGATTATTTACTGAGCTTGAAGCTGGAACAATGAGGTTATCGTCCTGTGCAGCTCCTGACGCACCATCAAAATTTAACTCTGTTTTACTGGTGACAGGCGTGGTTAAGGCCGAGCCAGTTTCCGTGGGATTCCCATAGTAGAGGTAGTAGTCAGAAGAGCTTCCGGAGCTTGCAATGGGCGCTACTGTTTGGAAGTTGGTGGTTTGTGAGCTTACGGTAGGAGCTTGGTTGAGTAGCCAGGAACCAGATCCTATAGTAACCGTAGCATTTGCACCAACACCGGAGGCATCATTGAGGGTGGTGCCCGTTCCCTCGTCTGCCCTCCAGCCTTCAATCAAGTTCTTTTGAGGAGCCAGAAGCGTGGTACTTGCACCTGAATACATAGCGGCTATTTGAGCAGGAGTAAGGGCTTCGTTATAAAGGCGTGTTTCACCAATTGAGCCAGCAAAAAAGCGTATGGTACCTCCATTAGAACCAAGGTAGCTATTGGAACCAAGAGTGATAGAGGGAGCACTTGTATTACTTGCAACCGATGAACCATTTAGGAACATTTGTGCACCACTAGCATTCCACGTGATCACAATGTTGTACCAAGTATTATCACTTGGTACACCTGGACTGACAATGTTTTTTGTAGTACTTCCCGTGCCATACTGCAACCTGAAATCATCCGCTGTCACACCGCCACCAGCTGCTGTATCCCCAAAGAGAACTAGCCCATTATTACCCGTACCAGCAACATCATAGATAGCGCGGTCTGTGTTATCGTGCGTTGTCCTATTTACCCAGGTTGAAATAGTGCCTTGCGGCATTGCAACCTGGTCAGCAGCTGGATTGCTTATTGCCGCTTTGGTTGCCGTTCCGTCAAATGTTAATGCGCTGGCATGAGGAATATTCCGAGGTATTTCATAGGTGGTTGAGACTGCGCCATCCGGGGTTCCGTTGCCCGCAGTGGAGTTCCAGGTTGGGTCAGTAGTATCTGATCCAGTGGAGGTTCCAAGATATCCATTATTCCCGCTACCAGAAGAGTCAGCTACAATTTGACCACTACCCTCATCCAATCGCCACCACCCAACTAAACCTGAAGAAACAGCCCCAGGAGTGCCAGCGCCATTATTGTAGAGAGCAGTTACATCACTTGCGGTTAGCCCGCGATTGTACACCCTAGCATCATCAATGCTTCCACTCATATTGCCATAACAGTTCACGTTACCATTCAAACAATTACTTCCAAGCCCCAGAGATTCGCCAGAAGTTGAAGCAATTGCTCCACTCACACTGGCACTCCCAATCTGAACTCCGTTTCGGTAATCTTTCATAGTAGATCCGTCGTAGGTACAAAAGTAGAACGCCCACTGACCGGTTGTTGGAAAGTTACCGTTACTGAGTGTAGTAAGGCTACCTGCAATATTAATTTTGCAAACGATTGAGTTTGAGCTAGAACGTCCGAGTGAGTATGCTACAGAACTTTTGCCAGAAATAGGCGTACCCATATAATCGACGAAGTTATTCACTGTGGTTTCTTTTACCCAGGCTCCAAAACTAATCGCCGAACTTGGATCTAATGAAGGTGAATCAGGTATAGATGCATACTGAGTACCACTAATACTTAAGCTTCGCACTGTATCTGTTGGTTGATACACCACTCTTACATCCTTACCATCAGAACGTGCCTGGTTTGCATTCAACAATGACCCAAAAGTAGTGGAAGTAGTCACTGCATAACCTGTAGGCAAGATGCTCCCCGAGCTATTGTTTACTTTCATTGGCTGACGATAGGCATACCCAGGCAACGCCCAGTTTGGAGTAGAAGAAGACGCACCGGATCCGGTAGCCGAAGAGAACGAAGGACCCTCAGCCCAGATTGGTCCATTAGTAGTACCGTTTGCGGCAGGACCCGCAGCATTTGAAAGCGTCCCTGTAATAGCGTTTCCTGAATAGTCTTTTACTAATGTGCCGGTTCCCTCACTCAACTTCCACCATGCCGACAAATTTAAGTTAGAAACTGGCTGATTGTTATAAATAGCAGTTACTTCTTGGGGACCCAAGGGGCGTGACCAGATACGCATATCTGAAAGAGAACCAGCAAAATAACAGTTAGAACCACAACCACCTACCACTCCCCCTAATTCAAAGATTGCTGTGGAATTTAACGCGCTGGCGCCAATAGATGAAGCATCAGCAGTACTATTCAAAACACCATCAACATACAGAGAGAGCTTCTGTGTTGAACGATTATATATAGAAACAGCGTTATGCCATTTTCCGTCATTTAATGCACCAGTAGAATTAGTGGTAATGGTACCCCCATTAAGATCAGCTGATAGGGTTCCTGTGCCTGATATAGCCCAGCCAAATCCATTGACGAAATTTGAGTCACTCTTTCTATATAAGATACCGGTAACGGTCATGGTGCTTTTGAACCATGTGGACCATGTCATGCTACCCGTACCAATATCTGCCGCGGTGTTATTTGAGAAGGTTACTGAGTCAGGATTGCCGGCATCGTCACCATCAAAAGTTAATGCCGGTGCATTTACCACCTGGGCATCGTAAGAATTGGTAGAAGTAGTGGAAGAATCCGGAGTAACAGAAACATTCCCCGCTCCTTGCCGGTTGGAGGGATTTACACAAGTAGTATCTTCCGGACCACAGCCTTTGAAGCCGTCCATAATAGCGTCGGCACCAGAAGTCCACACCGGACCGTTGGACAGTCCATCCGCCACTGGTGAATTACCGCTACCATTTAAGAGAGTACCCGTATCACTCGAAGGAGAAGAATCAAGTGCACTTGTTCCCGTTGAGTCATCTAATTTCCACCAGTCAACAAGATTGGTATCAGAAACAGATTGACGATTGTACACATTAGTTACTTCAGCAGAAGAAAGTGCTCTAGAGTAAAGACGCACATCATCAATGTACCCATTGAAGTAACTTGGAAGACCCTGCTTAGAGTTACCAATGAAAAATTGTCGACCACCACCGCAAGTCGTAATATTTGCTACTGCGGTAGGGCCAGCAGCTCCGTTAAGATACGTACGAATCAAACCAGCTGAATCCATGGTTACAGTAAGTAATGTCCATTTGTTCAGCGGGACAATTCCAATAGTACCCCCACCCTCTACCCCAGCGGTATCAACCCGTAAATAAGCGTTTCTCCCCGAATCAACATAAAGGGTATAGCCGCAAGTTTGATAATTGGCATTCCCCAAGATTCCCATGTTACTTGCAGGCGTAGCTTGGAGATTCACCCAAGCAGAAACGGTGAACACTGCTCCAGCGCCAAAGTCATATGCGGAGTTGTAGGCAGTAGAGACATAATCATTCGATCCATCAAACCGTAAAGCTCCACTCTGCCTCGTAACCCCATTGGTCCAGTTAGGATCTACCCCAAGTTGCTGCTGAGTAGCGGGAGATGAGTCTTGGGAAGTGTCATAGGTTTGCGTATCATTGACCGTATTAGAGGAAAGAAGCGTGTTTCCATCTCCATCTACTGCACTACTGGTGTAAACACCGGAAGCAAAGGCACTAAGAGTGCTGGTTGAGAAGATAAGGAGGAGGGAGAGTCCAAGCGCAATACCATTGAAGCCAACGCGAGACACCCAAATTCTTGCCTGTTCTGAAGGAAACAGCCAGCGATACCAAGAGGCACCATGTTGATACATACGTCGCATGAAGGTCTTCATAACCACTAAGACCTCCCCGCTAGATATTGATCGTAAATCTCGTATGACTGGAGCGCCCGATTATAGAAACGTACATCATCTAGAGTGCCATTGAAAAAATTAGAGACAGAACTTGAAATATATTCTGCTCCAATAAGTGTGTCCAGTGTGCTGGAACCAGTAATACTTCCCGCATTAGAAACCGGGGTAGCATCACTCACACCATTCGCATAGACCCTAAGATTAGAGCCATCGTAGGTCAGAGTGGCTAAGGTCCAATTTCCTGTATTTACACTAGTATTACCTACAATATTGGATCCACCTGCGTTGCGCCCACCAAAAATTTTTGACCCACTCACGCCGAAGAAATAGTTTCCTGCTACACCTTGATTGAACTTAGCAAGTATCATGCCAGAGCTTGAGGAAGTCTTTATCCAAGCGGATATACTGAACGACTGAGTTCCCGTGATATTTGTTGCAGACGTTGCACCTAAATCAATGTAATCACTATTTGCACTAGCAAATTGCAGACCATTACCAAATACACTCGCTGCCCAGCCATCCGTACCTGGTGTAAAAGCAAAGCCACTTAACTTGCCAATACCCGCATACGAATCATTACGTTGCACTAAACCACCTCCTCCTGAGGCTTCATCCATACTCCAGTACGCTGTCAAACCTTGGGTCTCTGCATTGGTAAGACCCCCCAAAGATTTACCTGAACCTGAATTATAGATGTCCGTAACTTCAGTAGTACTAAGTGCTCGTTGCCACACAGCTACTTCATCCATGGCACTATCTATGTATTCTGCAGCTATTCCAACTCCACCAAGATTAAATGCAGAAGTTGAGTGAATAATATTTTCGCCGTTATAGCCACTAATACTCACTGAACAGCTACTACTTCCATTAATATACATCACCATATTTCCTGCACGTGACATTGTTACCACTACATTATACCAAGTGCTTGTTGAGAGCGCAGCACTGGTACAAAATTGTCGAGAAGTTCCATCACCAAGAAGTATTTCTAATTCGCTTCCTGGAATTACCCGTAAATCATACCCTGGATCAGAATTTCCACTTGCGCCATTAAAGAGCACATATTGTAAACCTGAACCTGGAAAACTAGTAAAATTTAACCACATAGAAAAAGAAAGATCAGTGGTCCCCGGACTAAGATTTGTACTGGCAGTTGTTGAGGTATTAAAGTCTTGCGAACTTGCAGCAGTGAATACAGCGTCCTTCCCTACCTTTCCTGTACCGCTTGGTGTGTTTGCGTTATCGGTCAAATTAATCCCACTACCAAGACTTGAATCACGGGCAGTGTTACCACCTTGTTCATCTAACTTCCAATACCCAATACAGGTTTGATCGCAATTGGTTGGCGAAGTACCACTATAGAGCTGTGTAATTTCTGCCTGAGAAAGCGTACGACTATAAAAACGTACATCATCAATGCTCCCATTCAGCATATTCTGAGGAGTAAATGAACTAAAGGTCTGTGCACCAATGGTGGTTTGATTATCGTACGCTGTGCCCGCAGTCATAAGAGCTGTGGCACCTCCAGATAAAGCTGTTGTAGAGTTGAGTACACCATTTACATATATATAGGCATTGGAACCGTCTACCGTTGCCGTAACGTAATACCAAGTATTGGTGTTGATAATAACGGCAGATGAGCTAGCCGTAACATGGGCCGTGTTTACGCTTTCAACATCCAAATTTATTTCGTGTGCATTCACATAGAGATATAATTGCCCGTTATACGTATTACTGGAGCCACGAGCAAACACAAACTGCTCAGTCACGGTGCTACTAGCTAAATTTACCCAGGCAGATACAGAGTATGAAGTGATTCCATTAGCTGCTGAAGTGGCACCTACACTTGTATAGCTAGTACTACCATCAAAGGTTACTGCTTTGCCAAACTGTCCGCTGGAATACGTTGGTGTGCCAATAGCCGTACCGTCATATTGGTTATTACCAGAATCACTGAGGTGGCCATCAAATTTCCACCAACCTACCAAACCGCTATTATTGGCAATTGACTGACGATGCCCAGTGCCGGTGCCGGTCAGCCCATTACTAGCTGCCCGAACATAGTAGACAGTGGCAAAACTAACAATGGAAATACTCAGCAAACCAAAAAAAACGTAGAGGAATTTTTTCACGAAGACCTCCCTGCGTTGTAAATGGCAGCCACTTCGTAATCACGTAGTGCGCGATTATAGAGACGAACATCATCAAGTAATCCGTTGAACGCTTGACCTCCACTTGTTGGAAGTGACCCAATGCCGTTGGCAAACGTACTACTACTCAACGCAAAAGATGTGTTTGATGTACCTACCAGAACACCATTAAGATAGATTTTTAAGACAAATCCACTAAGAGTCATGGTAATATTCGACCAACTACCAAGCTTCACACTTGGACCAGTAAAATCTGAATACGTACCCCCCGAATTAACAATAGAGTAATCAATAGTGGCATTACTGTTCATTCCTAAAGCAGGACCATTTACTGTTGTACCAAAGATGCGAGCATACGCCGCAAAACTGGAACTTGGGTTCACCCATGCTGATACCGTCATGGTAGAAGTAGTGGGAAGCGCCGACGTAGTAATGTACTGGGTAGCACCACTTAGTTGAACCCCACCACCAAAGACACCACTTCCCCAACCATTTGTAAGAATATCGTAGGTAAAGCTATGGAGTGTTCCTGTATAGCCATTCCCTGAAGAATCTATAGCGCTCGTTGAAGCATTGTTGGCAATACCATCGTCTAATTTCCACCAACCAACACAGCTTTGATCACAATTGACTGGCGTTGAACCCTGGTAAAGATTTGTGATTTCACTCTGTGAAAGCACCCGATTATAAAAGCGCATATCATCAATACTACCGGCAAAATCAGCATTACTAGCACCTCCACCCAGACTTACTGAGCCACCAGAGAGAGTGGGGATTGTATTTAGTGTTGAGGAACCATCTGACACGCCGTTTATATAAATAATTGCAGTTGTACTGTTGTATGTAACGGTTACTAAATTCCATTGATTCAAGACAATTGGTGCCGTTGTAGATGTTAGACGAGTCCAACTACCATTGAAAATATCAAGGTTTATGGATTTGTTAGTCCCACCAGAACCACCACTATCATAGACTTCTAGAACTCCTCCTCCCGAACCAAGTTCTTGAAAAAGAATAGGATTATTAGGAAAGCTAGTTGGGTAAATCCAGGTTGAAAAGCTCCATGTTGTGGCAGCACTTGGAATCATAAGACTACCTGGGCTGAGGTAGGTTGATCCATCAAACAAAAATGCCTTGTTAAACTTTCCCGCTCCATAATGAGTGGTACCGGTAATTGTGGCATTATTTGCTGTCACACTACTATCATTTGTAGTGCCATCAAAGTTGTACCACTCAGTGAGACCATTTCCATTAGCAAACGGTTGTTGCAGTGCTTGACCGGCAACACTAGTTCCAGGTCCAACTTCTTCGTTTCCCATTAAGGCGTGTACAGCTGGAATCTGGTAAATACTCACCAAGAAAAGAATGGTGATTAAACCAGCCATCCAACGCTTCCAGTTGTGTAAGAAAAACTTCTGCATGACTTAGCTGTTAACCAGGAATCTGACCCGTACTTCGATAATTCTTGCGGTATCCACCAAGGTATCAACGGTTCCCTTACGGAGAACCTTTAGACTAAATTGGTCGTTGAAGTTTACCGTTGGTGCCGCAATTATCAAGGAAGAATCATTGCTAAGGTTTTGACCAGCACTATTGACGATACTACCTGTGACCGTTGTACCCGTCGCACCCTTAAAGGTAGATCCGTTTGGCACTGATACATACGTAAGGTCAAAACGTGGACCAGTAGTGGTTGAAACGCCTGCAGTATCTTCCCAGATAACGTCTACTTGTAGGTTGCTACCGTTTACGTAATTTTGTGGAACTTTGAACTGCCAACTACCGGAATCATCGGCACTTGCAGGACAATCCACGGTTTTGTAACTGGTAGCAGTGTCATCAGTCTGGTTAATAGTACAGTTAGCAGAGCCAGGAACCACGGCTTCCTCTGGGCTCAGATCAATTTCAGCATATGGACGAGCAGAACCATTAAAGCTTAATGCACCTGTGTTGCTGAACGCAGCGTAGTTAGTGGTACCCCCATCACCCACTGTAAGGGAACCAGTGGCAAGCGTGACATTTACGTTGCCAGAACCATTTGGATTGATAGAGATATTGCCATTGGAAGCCGAACTCACCGTAAGTGCACCAGATGAAGTAAGGGTAGGAGTTTGGATGGCACCCACAAATGTAGAAGTAGTAGCACTTCCTACGACCAAGTTTCCATTAGTAGTTACCACACCGGCTGCAGAAACCTTGAACTCATCGGTACCATTTGTTTGCAGATCAGCCAAATTACCAGTAAAGCCAGAGGCAACGTCAATACCAAGTGCTGTACCTGCTGTGTTCCAGATTGAAGAAGTAGTACCCGTAGGCTGAATAAGAAGTTGAGGAGTTGTTGTTGAACCACTACCACCCGTGAACATGGTGCCGGTAAGCGCTTCCGCAGGAGTAGAGGCGGCGCCGTTGGCACTATCAACTACATTACCTGTAAAGGTATTAGCACCACTACCAGATTGAGTAATGGTTGAGTTATAGGCAATGGTAGTAGCCCCGGCAATTGAACCTGTACTTGTAAGACCGCCAGCATTGTTATTGATGCCTCCACTAACTGAAGCGCCGCTCACAACGGTGAGGCCTCCCCCTAGTTTGGTTGCACCAGTGTTAACTAACAAAGACCAAGCATTGGTAATAGTGGCATTAGTTCCAGCGCTTGGCGGACCGGCAATAAACAAGTTTGCAGCATCGGTGATGGTTGAATTACCTCCGCCATTGGCAAAGGCCAAAACAGCAGCTGACACAGAGTTCACCGCAGCAACTGAAATACTCCCACCTGGGCCAGTAACACTATCAGTGTAACTATTACCACCACCTACCACTAAGTTTTTACCTGTAGTACCAAACGCTGATGTTGTGCTGTATGAGCCAGTAACACTAAGCTTTGCATCTACAAGAGCCGTACTGGTTGCAATGGCTACATTCCCCTGGAACAGGCTAGAGCCCGAGGCAATCTGAAGGGAGAACGGATTAGTAATGGTTACGTTAGTACCAGCAGCAGGTGAATTTGCAATGTAGAGCGTGGCAGCGTTGGTATAGGTAATGCTCGGATTGGTTGCGGCAATGGTAGGGCGAGCAAAGGTATTGATATCACCGCTTGTTACCGTACCACTTGCGGTAGCGTTATCGGTATAAGTTGCAGCAGCTACTTGGAGTGCCTCACCGTTTATACCCAAGGCTGCGCTAGAAGTAGCATTACCACTCACCAAAAGCTTTACGTTTGTAGGAGCAGTATTATTGCCTACTGTAATATTACCGCCAAATTCACTTGGCGCTGTTCCTGTCCAAATTGAGAAATTATTGGTGGCTCCAGTAAGATTGTTTACTTTCAAACCATATTGGTTGGTAATTGGTACGCCCGCTACATCAGAGACTGGCTGCACTTCAAAGCCAATGATGTTTGAAACGGTTCCCGTACAAGTTGCTGTACAACGAGTAAGGAAGTTAGCTTGATAGCCCACGAGACCATGAGTACTGGTCAGATTCTCCGTGTTATACGTGGAAGCAGTACCAACCTGTACCACTGAGCCATAGTATGTAGCAGTACTATCAGTAGCAGGGTTAGCTGTTAACTGCAGCACTTGAGCTGCTGGACCATTGGCAGTATCTGTTGGGGAAAAATCCACGGAGAAAGGAACCGTTCCAGTTGTTGCCGTTTGAGTAAGAGCTACTGTTAAGGAAGTACTGGCTGATGCAGTAGTGAAGGCACCGGTAGAAGCCGTGGTAGCACCAATCGCTGTTCCATTAATACCTGTTCCGGTGGTGTTGATATTGGAAGCGGTGATGGTTAGGGCGTTTGCACCGGTACTAATAGAGGAAGCATTCAAGCCAGAAAGAGCCAAACTACCAGAGGTACCCGTAAGATTTATTGGACCAGTAGTTAGGGTAAGACCGGTAGCCACAGTTAGGGTTCCCCCTAAGGATGTATTACCAGTTGCAACTTGCAAAGCGTACGCATTCGTCAAGGTAACGTTGGTACCTGCTGTTGGCGCACCAGCTACATAGAGCGTAGCGGCATTAGTGTAGGTGACGCTTGTATTGGAGGCAGCAAGGGTAGATTGAGCAAATGTATTAATATCTGCATTGGTAGCTGTACCACTTCCTGCGGTAGAAGTATCGGTATATGTAGCGGCGGTATTCTGTAGCGCAGTTCCACTGGTTCCCCATGCACTCAGTGAATTGGTGGCACCAACTAACAGCTTATTCACTGTTGCTGTTCCATTTACGGTCTCACCGTTATCCGTAAGAACACCACCTGAAGAAATAGAAGCCTTGGAAGAACCATTTACCTGAAGGTCAAGTAAGTTATTTGAGAAACTTGTTGCAGCATTTACCGTGAGCGCAGTGCTGCCTAGTGCCGCAGCAATGACTGGATTGCCTGTAACAGTACCAATATTATAAGTAACTCCACTCTGGTTAAGGTTGATGGTATCACCGCTTTGACCAAGGGTAATTGCCTTAGAACCACTCACCGAGCCAATGGTTGAAGACTCTTGGAAGAGCAAGTTCATGGATTGACCAGCTTGACCCAGAATAACTTGATTGGTACCGGTACCATTCAACTGCAATTCACCACTTGCCGCAGCAATTGAATCAACGTTTCCAGAAGAATCAGAGATCTGTAGCTGATTGTTTACACCCGCTGTATTCAGAGCAAGAATGCCGTTGGCAGCCTGAATTTGAATGTTTCCAGAAGCAGAATTGATGAGTGGCGTAGTAACTGATGTGGTAACGATAAGAGTTCCACCCACTGTTTCGTTATTTGTTACGGCTAGGCCAGTTCCTGCAGCAGAGAAAGTTGAGGCACCACTGAAGGTGTTAGCATTTGTACCAGTCTGGGTGTAAGCACCAGAGTTAGCTATGGAAGTAGCACCAGCAATGGCACCAGTACTAGTAATTCCACCAGCATTATTATTAATGCCTCCCGTAATTGAAGCGCCACCACTGGTTACCGAAAGAGCACCGTCAAACCTAGATAATCCGCCACCCACCCAAAAGCCGTAAGCGTTCGTAATAGTGACGTTGGTTCCAGCTGTGGGGGCGCCTGCAATGTAGAGTGTTGCTGCATTTGTTTCAATAACGCCAGTATTTGTTGCAGCGATTGTTCCACCGCTCAAACTATTAATTGCCGAGTTGGTATTTGTACCAGAGATAGCCGTAAAGTTATCGGTATACGTACCAGCGGTCACACGAAGGTTTGCACCATTCAGACCCCAGTTAGCCACGTTACCAAAGGTGCTGTTTATTGCAGAAACATTAAGACGTGCATTTCCATTTGCTGAACTTGCTACAGAACCAAAGTTAACTAAGCCCGTGCTGCTTATAGAGAAACGATCAGTTCCGGCAACTTTCAAATCAAAATATGCGGTTGTTGCACTTGAGCTTGCAGAAAGAATGAGCGATCCACCATTTGCTCCACCATTTCCCTGAATATACTGATCCGTTGTGGAAGTTCCAAAAACTAACTCATTTGCAGTTGGGGTAATAATATTTCCGCTTGCATCAACTTTGAGCTTTGTAGCTCCACCAGTTTGCAAATCAAGAAGATTACCAGCAAATCCGGAGACTGCATCAACACCAATACCTGTACCAGATGCATTCCAGTTACTAGAAGTAGTTCCTGAAGGCTGCACCAAAAGCTGCGGAAGTGAAGTAGACCCAGTGCCAGCGCCATACCAAGTTCCTGTTAATATGAGCGCCGGAGTTGAACTTGCTCCATTGACACTCAATGTAGTTGCACCACTTAAAGTATTCGAAGCAGTGCCTGTTTGCGTATAACCACCAGCTTGACTAATAGCAACCACTGTACCACCGCTATTTTGCAGAACAAGAATATTACCCGTTGAAGAAGCATTTGTCTGTTGTACTGTTAGAGCAATATTTGAGTCGGCAACATTACGACTAATGAGCGTACCATTCGCAGTTGGCTGAACGTATGCATTGTTCAATGTAGAGGTATTTGCCAAACCGCCTGAAGCACCAATTGTACCGGCTTTAATTGCTACATTCCCCCCCGCTCCAGATACCCCGAAACTATAGTTATTTGTTGCGCCGGTAGGTTCATTAATAAAGAGACCGTAGGCGCTACCTGCATTTGAAACGTACGAACCAATATTCAATGCCTCAGCAGTTGTAAAGGTTGAATTTGTTCCAGCAAGCGGACCTAGGATACTCAGTGTAGCGGCATTTGTATATGTGGTTGCTGAACTAGCGGCCAAGGTTGGGCTGGCAAGTACGCTTACAAAATTATTGACTACGGTACCGCTTGAAGTAGTGTCAGTATATGTAGAACCTGCGGCTTGAAGAGCAATACCATTGCTTGTCCAGGCAGATCCGGTGTAGCTACCAGTAACCACAAGCTGGTTAACCTGAGCTTTGCCAGTAGCAGTAAGCGTGGTGAAGGTACCTGCTGCAGCGGTAGTAGCGCCAATTACTGTACCGTTAATACCTGTTCCCGTTGTATTAATGTTAGAAGCAGTAATAGTCAGTGCATTCGAACCCAAATTAAGAGAAGAAGCACCCAATCCCGAAAGAGCTAAGGAACCAGAAGTACCTGTAATACTAACGGCTCCCGTTGTTACCGTTAGGCCTCCGGCAGCAGTAATAGTGCCAGCGCTACTGGTAGAAATATTCCCTGAGGTGGTGATATTATCGCCTGCATTGGATGGAGAAATAGTAGTGCTTGCACGTGACCAAAAACCAACTGTTCCGGTAGAAGAAGTTGTAAGTCCGCCTGCAATTGTAAGGTTACCTGAAGCATCAAGCTTCAATTCAGTAGTACCGTTTACCTTAAGATCTGCTAGATTTCCTGTGAAGGTTCCAGTATTAATACCCAAAGCAGTGCCTGCGGTATTCCAGTTAGTTGCTGCAGTAGCACCAGATGGCTGAATCAGGAATTGAGGGAAAGTGGTGGTACCGCTGCCTCCTGTGAAGATTGCTCCTGACAAGGTTTCAGCTGGGGTAGAGGCGGCGCCGGCAGCACTATTTGTTACTGCTCCAGTCACGGCCAAGTTACCACCAAGCAGCGTATTACCGGAAGCTACTTGCAGTGCGTATCCGTTGGTAATAGTGGCGTTAGTACCGTTAATAGGAGCTCCAGCAATATACACCGTAGCGGCATTGGTATATGTACTAGTTGAGTTAGCGGCAATAGTAGATTGTGCGAAGGTGTTAATATCTGCATTTGTAACGGTACCTGAGCTAGAAGTATCAGTGTAGGTAGCAGCAGTATTTTGCAGTGCCACACCACTGGTTCCCCAAGCGGAGACAGAAGCCGCAGCTCCAACAACTACTTTGTTAGCAGTAACCGTTCCCGTTACTGTTGCAGCGGAAACAGCAAGAGCACCACTAGATGTAATAGAAGCTTTAGAAGAACCATTGACCTGAAGATCAAGTAAGTTATTTGAGAAACTTGTTGCGGCATTTACCGTGAGCGCAGTACTGCCTAGTGCGGCTGCAACGACTGGGTTGCCTGTTAAGGTTCCTACAGCGTAAGTAACTCCAGTTTGGTTGAGATTGATAATATCGCCACTTTGACCAAGAGTAATGGTCTTGTTCCCAGCAACGGAACCAATGGTAGAAGACTCGTAGAACAAGAGGTTCATGGACTGACCGGATTGACCCAAGATAACCTGGTTAGTACCCGTACCATTCAACTGTAGCTTTCCACCATTTGAAACGATGGAACTAACATTTCCCGACGAATCTGAAAGTTGAATTTGGTTGTTTACCCCAGAGGTATTGAGCGCCAACACACCGTTTGCAGCTTGCAATTGGAGACTTCCAGAAGCGGAAGTAATGAGCGGAGTGGTAACTGAAGTAGTAACAGTGAGAGTACCTCCAACCGTTTCGTTGTTAGTCACTGCAAGCGCTGTACCCGTTGCAGTAAATGTTGTAGCGCCACTGAAGGTGTTAGCGCCACTACCAGTTTGAGTATACGCACCGGATGCGTTAATACCTGCCAATGTAGAAGTACCCGTTGCACCAAGCGTGGTAAAGGCACCTGTTGATGGGGTAGTAGCCCCAATAGCAGTTCCGTTAATACCCGTACTAGTTGTATTAAAGTTACCTGAAGTGAAGGTGAGGTTGTTAGCGCCCGCATTAATAGAAGAAGCCGAAAGGTTAGAAAGTGCCAAAGCGCCGGAAGTAGCAGTTAGGTTGAGCGCACCAGTGGTAAGGGTAAGGCCGTTTGAGGCTGTTACTAAGCCAGCTGCCGTCATGGCACCGGTATCAGTAACCGAGAAAGTATTAGTAGTATCGCCGGTATCACGAACCGCAAAGGCAGTTCCAGAAGTAGGTTTGCGAACAGTTAATTCAGCGCCAGCAGTAATAGTACCTACGCCCACAGAGCCACCATTACCTTGCAAAACTAGGGCGCGATTTGTCCAGCTAGTACCTGCTTGCATAGCCTGGATATAGCCGATGTTATTCGTAGTATCGGAACCAAATTGGAGACTAACGGAACCTGTAGTAGTGTCAAAAAGACGAACTCCGCTACTTCCTTCACTGTTGTAGGATCCTGATTGAACGATGTTTAACCTGCCACTTGGTGAACTAGTGCCAATTCCAACAGCTGAAGTACCACCCGCAACCACAAGCTGCGTATTCCCGGAAGAATCAGCTGTGCGGAAAGAAGCTTTTTGCACTGTAATAGTTTGCGAACTACCATCACCCAGAGCGGCACTTATCGTCATGGAAGTATCAGATGCAATTGCGGTGACAAATGCAAAAGTACCCACACTTGAAGAGAGGGAGATTCGATCTCCTAATCCTAGTTCTGTAGTAAAGATTGTGCCACTTCCCGTAATGGTGGTAGAAGCATTAGCAGTAGTTGTACCGGTAGCCGTAAAGTTAGCCTGAGCTTTCGTAGTTAAACGAGAAAGTGTGTTAGTGATTCCAATACCTACATCACCTATTGCGTCAATTCGTAAACGCTCACTACCATTTGTACTAGCGGTTACAATATTGGCACCCGTTGCACTCAGTGTAAGACTGCCAGCAGTTGCTTGAAGCGCAACGGCACCAGTTGCAGTAAGATTTGTGCCAATACCCGTAATAGATCCGGCATTAGTGATATTCCCATTATTATTGTTGATACCACCAGTAACGGAAGCACCGCCTGAAGCCACAATTAAGGTACCAACAGATGCAGTGTTCGTTACCGTCAAAGCGGTCCCTGCAGCAGAGAACGTAGTAGCACCGGTGAACGTGTTGGCACCACTGCCGCTCTGGGTATACGCACCGGAAGCGTTAATTGCCACTACGGTACTGGTTCCAGTTGCAGACAACGTAGTAAATGCACCAGTTGAAGCGGTAGTAGCACCAATAGCAGTTCCGTTAATACCCGTACCAGTAGTGTTGATATTGGAAGCAGTAATGGTTAGCGCGTTTGAACCGGTATTAATAGAAGAGGCACTTAATCCAGAAAGAGTCACTGCGCCAGAAGATACCGTCAACCCATTTGAGCCAGTAAGGAGACCCGCAGAGGTAATGGTGCCACTTCCCGTGGTTGCAATAGCACCAGAAGTATTGATGTTATCGCCAGCATTCAACGGGGTGATAGTAGTACTAGCGCGAGACCAGAACCCAACGGTTCCTGTGGAGGCGGTAGTCAAACCACCCGTAATAGTAAGATTGCCAGAAGCATCTAACTTCAGCTGACTTGTACCGTTTACCTTAAGGTCAACAAGATTACCGGTAAACGTGCCCGTATTCACACCAATTGCCGTTCCAGCAGTATTCCAGTTTGTGGCCGCGGTTGCACCAGATGGCTGAATCAAGAATTGTGGGAAGTTGGTTGTACCAGTGCCCCCTGTATAAATAGCACCAGAAAGGATATTTGCAGGGGCAGAAGCAGCACCTGCAGCCGAGTTTGTAATGGCACCAGATGTGGCAACACCGGTACTTGCAACAATGGCACCCGTAGAATTTACCTGGAACTGGTTAGAAGCACCCACTGACAATGCTGAGGAAGGGTTGTTCGTAAGAATTCCAACACTACCTGCAAAGAAGTTTTTATCTGATGCTCCTACCTGGTATAGACCATAGGCATTGGTTACATTCACATTCGCTTTTTGTGCATCAAGGTAAATACCAAATGCATTTGTAACAGATCCGCCGCCGCCATTTGCCAGAGCGGTAATTGTTATTGCTGCAGTCTGGCTAAGTGTACCGGTGCCTCGATTATTAATCCCCACGCTTAAGCCACCCGTTGTACCGGTAATATTAGCTGTAGCTGATGAGGTAGTTCCACCATCAATAGATAGTCCAAAATAATTACCTGCAGAAGTTGAGGCTGGGCTGGCTGATTCCTGAAAAGCGCCCGCAGCATACGTACCGCCACCAATGGTTGTATTTATTTCCTTTACTCCCAGTTGGTAGGAAGCAATTTGGCTAGGACCAATAATACCGCTTGTAGCCGCTGAGACTGTCACCGGTGAAGTAAATTTAGAACTACCACTTACTAAGAGGGCCCATGAGTTTGTTTCGGTAACGTTCGTACTGGCAATTGGGGCACCAGCAATATAGACGGTGGCAGCATCTGTATAGGTAGTTGCGGAAGTAGCGGCAAAGGTAGGTTGACCAAAAGCACTAGCAACGTTAGCAGCAACTGTTCCAGAAGATGATGTATCAGTATAGGTAGAAGCAGCTGCCTGCAGCGCAATACCATTAACCGTCCAGGCAGCCGAGGAAGCATTACCGGTAACGACAATTTTATTTACCTGCGCCGTGCCTGAAGCAGTAATACTCGTAGCGCCAGAAACAGCACCGGTATTGGTAATACCACCGGTATTATTGTTGATGCCGCCGGTAATAGAGGCACCACCAGAGGCAACAATCAAAGTACCAACAGATGCAGTGTTAGTTACGGTAAGAGCGGTACTTGCGGCAGAGAACGTAGTAGCACCAGTGAATGTGTTAGCTCCTGAACCAGATTGGGTGTAGGCACCAGAGGCATTAATGGCTACAACGGTGGAAGTTCCAGTTGCAGACAACGTAGTAAATGCACCAGTTGAGGCAGTAGTTGCACCAATGGCAGTACCATTAATACCTGTTCCAGTGGTATTGATATTTGATGCGGTGATGGTCAGAGCATTAGAACCAAGATTGAGACTAGAAGCACCCAATCCAGATAACGCCAAGGAGCCAGAAGTACCAGTGATGCTGACGGCACCTGTTGTTACGGTCAGGCCACCTGCTGCCGTAATGGTTCCACCGCTACTTGTAGATATATTCCCTGACGTAGTAATGGCATCACCAGCATTGGAAGGTTGAATAGTAGTACCGGCACGCGACCAGAATCCAACAGTTCCTGTAGAAGAAGTAGTAAGCCCACCAGCAATGGTCAGGTTTCCAGATGCATCTAGCTTTAGCTCGGTTGTGCCGTTTACTTTCAAATCAGCAAGATTACCAGTGAACGTACCAGTATTAATACCTAACGCAGTACCTGCAGTATTCCAGTTTGTGGCAGCCGTTGCGCCACTTGGTTGAATGAGGAATTGTGGGAAGTTGGTTGTACCGGTGCCACCAGTAAAGATAGCTCCACTCAAGATCTCTGCTGGAGCAGAAGCTGCACCGGTAGCGGTACTGGTGATGGCTCCAGAAGTAGCAATACCCGTACTAGCCACAATTGCACCAGAAGCATTAATTTGGAATTGACTGGTACTACCTACACTGAGAAGTGAAGTAGGAGATGCCGTACCAACGCCTACATTACCAGCTGAACTTACGGCAAGAATTGGGGTGGTGTCTTGAGCGTTGAGAGCAACCTGCAATGGTGCATTTTCATCAGGAACGGTGAGTGTTGCCTTGGCAGCGGTGGTGACTGAGCTAAAGGATAATCGGATGATATACCAACTACCGCCTCCATTTACGATGGTAGGCGCCCAAGCTGTTGGAGGTGCAAAGGTGATCTTTCCGCTTGTAGTAAGTCCACTAGTACCATCAGTTGCTAAGGTTAAGGTTGTCCAAGCACTTCCATTCCAGTATTGAGCGGTAAACCCACTTGCAACAGCAGCTTGGGAAATGTTGAAATACGCTGAACTGAATGGGAGCTCTGATCCCATGTAGAAAAAGTCACTAGGGCCAGCCAAAACAGTATAAGCAGTTGCACCCGTGGTTGAGGAAGCATTTGCATCATTTGTATAGGCAGCACCATTAAAGTAGGCTACTTGCACAAACCGGCTATTACTTATCACAACCTTGCTAGTGGTATCCAACGTGGTGTAATTAGAACCAACAACTAATGCTCCGTAAGGAACATTTGCAATACCTCTATTATTGGTTGAGGTAGAAATACCGGACTCAAGGTTAACATTTTCCGATGTAGCACCCGCGCTTCTAACCGCTGCTCCGTAGAGTAATCCAGATGCTGCAGCCGTTTGCTGTTCAGCAAAGACGATACCCTGTTGCGTAGTAGCATTGCGCTGAACGACTATTGCCGTTGTTGCAGTACCACCCATGGCATTAGAGATTTGAAGAGCATTAAAGACTTGTGTATTACCTGAAATAGTTGTATTTCCACCTGAATTTACCGCAAATTTAGAATTTCCAGCTACCTGAAGATCAATAAGATTACCAACAAAGCCCGTTACAGCATCTTCACCAATACCAGTACCTGCAGTGTTCCAACTGCTAGAAGTTGTACCTGCTGGCTGAATGAGGAACTGTGGAGTTGTTGTAGAACCCGATCCACCTGTGTAGTAGGTTCCACTTAACAATTCTGCAGGAGTTGAGGCAGCGCCACTGGCACTGTTTACTACATTTCCGGTGAAAGTATTAGTACCTGAACCTGATTGAGTAAGGGTTGAGTTATATGCGATGGAAGTAGCACCAGCAATGGCACCAGTATTCGTAATACCGCCGGCATTGTTGTTAATACCACCAGTAATAGAAGCGCCTCCCGAAGAAATAGTAAGAGCAGCAGAACTTGTAATTCCAACTGCCGTAACTGCACCAGAAGAGTTAACCTGGAATAACGAACCAGCACCTACAGACAATAGAGCCGTTGGGCTAGCAGTACCAATTCCTACATTGCCGGCTGTGCTTACTGCGAGAACTGGAGTTGCATCATTAGCATTCACCGCAACTTGAAGTGGCAAATTATACTCTGGCAACGTTAGAGTAGCCTTTGCCGCCGTAGTAACTGAAGTAGCAGAAAGTCGAATCCAGAAACGCGATTGTGAATTAACCGTTGTTTGAGCCCAATCTGTTGGAGGAACAAAGGTTATAGTACCGCTAGTTGTCAAAGCACTAGTACCGTCGGTAATGGTGAGAGAGGTCCATGCTGAGCCATTCCAATACTGAACTGCAAAACCACTATCTACGGCAGCTTGGGAAATAGTGAAATACGCGGAACCAAATGCATCATTACCCTGTCCTATATAAAAGAAGTCTGAAGAACTACCAAGTACGGTGTATGCAGTTGAATTACTTGTTGCAGCTACAGTTGTATCTGTTGTATACACGCTGCCGTTATAATAAAACACGCTACTGAAAGCTGAATTAGACACTGCCAACTTACTCGTTGAAGCCAGAGTAGTACCTCCAATTTGAGTATGTCCATAAGGGATAAAGACGGTTCCTCGAGCGCCTGTTGAAGAACTTAGTCCACTAGCAAGCGTGATAGCTTCAGAATTTGCACCTGATGTTCGAATAGAATTCGCGTAGATATCACCCAAAGCTGAGGGTTGAATTTGCTCACCAATAATTAATCCACTTTGGGTAGTGCCGCCTCGTAAGAATGCAATACCCGTTTTACCTCCAGATACAGAGGTGGTAATTGTTTCTGCGAGACTGGGGTTAGATGTTTCTTGAAGCAACAAGGTATTAGCTGTAATAGAAGTGGCACCAGTAATTGCACCAGCAGAAAGCGTAGCCACACCATCCGTAAGGCTCCCACCCTGAATTGCGCCAGATGCTGTAATACTTGTAGCCCCAGAAATGGCTCCAGTGTTGGTAATGCCACCAATATTGTTGTTGATACCACCTGTAATAGAGGCGCCACTAGCAGAGATAGTTAGCCCGGCCTGACCAGTAACAAGACCGCTGAAGGTAGGATTATTTACTACATTTACGGTTGTAGAGCTACCCAAAGCAACTGATCCACCACCACTAAGATTGGTACCGGCAGTAATGGTTAAGGAGCTATTTGCCAAGAAGCTATTGGTCACAGAGCCATTAGGCAAGCTTAGAGTTCCCGTGGTGAGTGTAAATCCATTAGATGCAGTGAGCGTTGAACTAACCTGTAACGTGCCAGTAACACTAGAATTTCCCGTGATAGCGGCTCCACCACTTGAAACGGTCAAGCCAGCATTGGCAAGCAACGTGGTAAAGGCGCCAGAACTCTTTGTGGTAGCACCTATGGCAATGCCATCAATAGTTCCACCGGTGAAAGTAACTCCTGACGAGTTCAATACATTGGCAGTAAGAGCTTTGTTAATGGTGAAGGAAGCACCCGCACCAGTAGCATCAAACGTAACTGCTCCATTAGATGCAACTGAGGTAGTGAAATAGTTAGAATTGTCATATTTGACCGTAAACTGTGGCGAAGTGGCACTTGTGATAGTAACCGGGGCATTAAAGGTTGAACTACTTGAGGTAGTAATGCTTGTAGCATCCAAGTTATTGAAGTAACCATTATTGAAGCGATTTCCTGAAGCGCCCACATCTACAGAACCAGACGGCAAGAGATTACCAGCCAACGTTTCATTGCCAGTGATAGAAGCACCACCAGCAGAAACCGTTAAGCCCCCTGTTGTGGCAGTTAATCCTGTAGCCGCAGTAACCGTACCGGTGAAACTAGCGGAAGAAGAGATTGTTTGGCCATTGACCAGACCGGAAGTAATGGTGCCAGATCCTACATTGAGAGCTGCACCAAACAAGTTTGACGAACCATCTACATATGCGGTTGTACCATTGAAGTAGACAGGTCCCTTCGTGCCACTTGAAGTAGACTGCAGTGTAAGGCTGCCGTTGGCCAAAGCACCGCCGTACAAAGTTGGAGTGGTAACAGAGGTACCAAACACGGCGGTAGTACCACCGGTAAGCGCACCCGAATTAACTGAGAGAGTACCGTCTGTAAGTGTGCCACCGGTGATTGTACTAGAAGCATTAATGGTAGTAGCACCAGCAATAGCACCGGCATGCGTAATGCCACCGGAATGATTCTCAATACCACCAGTAATGTCTGCACCAGATTGACCAGTAATGAGCCCAGCAAACGTTGGATTATTGACGATATTTAAGGTAGTAGAACCACCAAGCGCAACTGAGCCACCCCCACTCAAGTTAGTACCAGCAGTAACGGTGAGTGAACTATTAGCGAGTTCAGCGTTACTAATTGAACCATTAGGAAGCGAAACGCTACCACTTGCCACGGTTAATCCTGTAAGGCCGGTTAAGGTGCCAGTAATGGTTGAGTTACCAGTAACGGTAATTCCACCACCTAATACCGTGGCTCCGCCTGTAGTTACTGTAAGACCATTCGCAATAGCCAAAGTTCCCGTAAAACTAGCTGCTGAAGAAATGGTTTGACCGTTAATGAGACCAGAACTTACCGTTCCAGAACCCACATCTAGTGAAGTTCCTGTAACGGCACCGGCATCTGTAACGCTGAAGGTAGTGGCGCTATCTGCGGTGTTTCGTACGGCAAATACCACACCGGCAGAACCATTGTGAACGGTAAGAGTGTTGCTAGGAGTAGCCGTTCCAATGCCAAGACGACCATTCGTAGTGTCCAAATCTAAGAGACTGGCAGAAGCAATGGTAGTTGAGGTGTCCCAGTAAGTCAGGTGATTAGCAGTACCTGAACCAGTTACTCCACCACCAGCAGAACACGATCCCCATGTTGGTGCGCCACCTGAAGTAACCAAACATTGGTTATCTGCACCAATGGCTAGAATTGACCAAGCACCAGAGTTAACTGCGGCCAAACCAGTAGAACTACTGGTATCAATACCAGTACCACCGTACTGAGGTGCCACTGCACTTCCCTGCCAAGTGCCCGAAGAAATAACACCCGCCGCCACTGATACACCATTTACGGCCGTAGCGGATAAGCTACCCCCGGAAAGCGTACCACCAGAGATGGTAGCGCCGTTAATGGTACTAGAAGTAGCAATGGTTGTTGCGCCTGAAATTGCTCCAGCATTAGTAATGCCACCTGCATTATTGTTGATACCACCTGCAATGGAGGCTCCTCCGGCAGAAATGGTCAAACCAGCCTGACCAGTAACAAGACCACTAAAGGTTGGATTACTTACAATGTTTAAGGTTGTGGAACTACCCAAGGCAACTGATCCACCTCCGCTAAGGTTCGTGCCAGCGGTAACAGTGAGTGAACTATTTGCCAAGAAACTATTGGTGACAGAGTTAGAAGGGAGACTTAAGGACCCTCCAGAAACGGTCAACCCACTATTTGCAGAAAGGCTGGTGAATGCACCAGTGCTTTTGGTTGTACTTCCAATGGCCACACCGTCAATGGTACCGCCGGTAAACGTTACCCCAGATGAATTAAGAACGTTAGCAGTAAGTGCCTTGTTGATGGTAAATGATGCCCCCAAACCAGTTGCGTCAAATGTGACGGCACCATTAGATGCAACAGAGGTAGTGTAGTAATTTGAGTTATCGTACTTAACTGTGAACTGTGGTGACGTAGCACTGGAAACGGTAACCGGAGCGGTGAAACTAGTAGTTCCAGAGGCTGTAAGATTAGTTGCGGTAAGATTTGTGAAATAACCGTTGTCAAAAGGATTTGCTGAAGCTCCAACGTCTTGAGTACCGGAAGGAAGTAAGTTACCAGCAAGGGTTTCATCTCCCGTGATGGAAGCGCCCCCGGCAGAAACCGTTAGGCCACCTGTGGTAGCCGCCAAGCCAGTTGCAGCTGTTATCGTACCAGTGAAACTAGCAGAAGAAGAGATGGTTTGACCATTAACAAGGCCTGAGGTAATAGTGCCTGAACCAACATTTAAACCAGCACCAAACAGGTTGCTGGAAGCATCTACATACGCGCTTGTGCCGTTAAAATAAACAATTCCTTTTGTACCGCTAGCCGTAGATTGCAATGTAAGATTACCGTTAGCAAGAGCACCACCGTACAGAGTAGGTGTAGTAACAGAAGTACCAAAAACAGCAGTGGTGCCGCCGGTAAGAGCACCAGAATGAGCCGAGAGAGTGCCATCTGTGAGTGTGCCACCGGTAATGGTATTAGCGGCATCAATGCTTGTAGCACCGGCAATGGCACCCGTATTGGTGATGCCGCCGTTGTTGTTATTAATGCCGCCAACAATGGACGCACCACCTGAGGTAATGGCAAAACCGTTACTAGCAGTAAGCAACCCGTGAACGGTGGCAGTACTTGTAACATCAAGCGTTGTGGAAACTGAAGCGGCACCGCCAACGGTAAGATCGTGACTGATGTTTAAAGATTTAGCGGTAATGTCACCGGCATCGGTGATGGTGAGAGTATCAGCAGTATCGCCGGTGTTACGAACGGCCAATACAACACCGGTACTTGCCTTGCGAATGGTAAGCGTACCCGTTGCAGCGCTGCTGCCAACACCTAAATTAGTACCATCCCAAACCAAACCAGCTGTTGCAGCTAGGGTGCTTGAGCTATCCCAGTAGCTTAATTCACCGGTAACACCAGTTCCCGTAATACTTCCGCTTGGTGAACATGAAGCCCAGGTTGGCACACCGCTTACCTCAACCAAACATTGGTTGTTGGAACCATTTGCTAGAACTGACCATGTGCCGCCAGAAATCAACGGAATACCCGTTGCAGCACTGGTATTTAAACCAGTTCCACCGTATTGCGAAGCAATTGCCGTGCCATTCCACACACCACCGGAAACCGTTCCCAACTGAGAAGTGGTGGAAACCTTGAGGCTTGTTGCGTTGGTAGTAGCTGCGTAAATACTGTTGAACGGATTGGCAATAGAGCCTAAATCAACGGTTCCTGAAGGGGTGAGATTACCAGTGATAGTGGTGACATCAAGTGTTTTATTGCTCAATGTTTCACTGCCAGCCAAAGTGGCCAACGTGCCAGATGTAGGCAAGGTAATGTTTGTGGCAGCCGTTGTAGCAAGAGTAAGTGGGCTGCTTCCCTGAGTAGTAAAGTTACCGCCAAAATTGATAGCGACGGCGTTTGGAATGGTGAGTGAACCCGTGGTTGCGGTAACATTCAAGCCATTTACTTTTTCAGCATCCAAGGCTTGAGCCACGGCAGCTAACTGAACACGTGGAGTCATTTCTCCATCACTGTTGAAGTTGATACCTAGGTAAAGTGCATCTTGGTTGAAATCAAGGTTAGTTGGGAATGGTGTGGAAGAACCTAGGTAGGTACCAAAAACGCTGTTGGTAACCGTGAGACTTTTGGTTTCAGTCCAAATTGGCGCTCCGCCGGTTGATTGTGTGTAGAGACTAAAGACAAAAGAATACGTACCAGCACTGACTCCGGTACCGTTTGAATTAACTACTCGGCCTTGGAAAGAAAGTTCCTGATTAACTCCGCTTGCAGCACTCACAAACGCCGGCTGCGAGAATGCAGCCGCAAAGACAAGAAGAACGACTGTAGGCACAGTCGCTATCCACGCGCAAATTAGGTTCTTTCGTGTGCGCATATTTCCTCTCTCCAGTATAGATTCCAACAGGAGTAAGGGTCAAGGAAAAGAGGCTTAATCTTCCAAACGAGAAACCAAGTCCTGAAGCTGCTTTTCTTGAGTTTTTGAATATCCGTCCTGCGCAACCTGAATTGCTTGGGCTTTTTGGCCCAAATCTGTGAGCAAAAGTGCCTTATTTGTGTACGCTGCAACGTATCCCGGATCCGCCTTCACGGACTGCGAATATGCATTGAGGGCCGATGCCTGACGATCTGTTCGGTTTGCTGTCTCAGTCAATGCCCAATCACGGTACGCATTTCCTATTCCATTCCACGCAAACGCCTCATCCTGCTTGGCCGTAATAAGCTTCTGATACTGAGTAATTGAGTCTTGGTAATTTTTTAGACGATACTCAACCACTGCTAACTCACTCTCATAATCGGACGATGGCTGTTTCAACATTGCCTGCTTCAACGATTGTTGAGCTCCATTCAAATCTCCACTCTGCTGCTGCTGAAGCGCTTGGCTGGCCAATTGTGAAGCTGAGAGGTCACTATTCACAAAGGTGTCTAAATTACGCTTTTGCAAAAGCGCCTTTACCACACTGACTCCCAGAATTATGACCACAATAATGGCAATCAATAACATCAAACTCACTATCCAACCAAACCAACCGCGGAATATTTTTGGTCTTTTCATTGCTAAACGTTACTTAACCAACCAAAGTTTTCGCGGATTTGTCCGAAGATCAAATCAAGGAGCGAAACCGGCTGCGTGGGTGCCAATACAAGATAATCTGGGCTGATAGTAGTGTTCCCTACTTTGTCTTTGGCAATAATGTGGTAGTGATACGTTTGACCTGGCTGCAAACCTGGGATAACCTCAAATTTTGACAAACTAAACGTGTCGTCGGTATCTACTTTTTTGTCGTACGGCCCGCTAGCGCCCTCACCATATTCAATGACAATCTTACCTAACTTGGAGAGGCCACAGGAGACCAAAACCTGGACGGTTTGCTGACTCCCCAGGTCAATGGTAGTGTCACTTTTCACGTTCAATAAATCTGGAGGTGTGGTATCAATAGGCGTCACAAATTTTACCACACTGGAAATGGCCTGATTACCAAAAACGTCCTTTCCTAAGACGGAAAGTTGGTACGTACTGCTGCTTTCCAAATTTTTGAGCACAATACTGTGACTGGTCACCAATTTATCACTACCGCCAGAGCCGCTTTCACCAATAAGCGTAGGATCTGAATTTTGCGTGACGCTATACTGCACCAATTCATCAATAGGACTGGAAGAAGTCCAGGTAACTGTGGCTCCACTAGCCGTAATACTCGCTACCGTAAGATCAGTAATTTGCGGCACAACTACCGTAGCAAATACTTTTTCATCTGATTGGAGCAAGTTACCTGCTTGGTCTACTCCCGAAACTTTAAGGTAATACGTAGTACCACTTTGCAGATCAGAAAGCCGCAAAATGTGGTTTGTAGTAAACGTCGGATCGTTAATGTTTTTATCATATGTGGATGACTTTGTACCCATAGCCACCAACGTGGTACTAGCGGTAGAGGTACTCCACTGAATGACGGCCGACGTAAGCGTGATATCCGTAATGGAAAAACCGGAGATAAACGGTGAGGTAGGCGTGGCTAATATCTGAATGGGACTGTACGTAATGTTTCCTGAAGCATCTTTAGATTTCACCCTCATTTGGTACGATTGTGCCGGTGTCAAACCCGGAATATGCACTTGGTGGAAGAGGGTTAAGTCATCCGCAGGACCAATGGCATTTTCCGTAACATCTTTGGTGCCATATTCCACTACCGTACTGGCTAATTCGTTTGTTTCCCAGGTGACGGTAACCAAACTTGCTGAATCAATGGAAATGCTTGGGCCACTGGTAATAACAGGCGGAGTAATGTCACCTGGATCTGTTTGGAATGTATTTTCGGATGATTGGACCGTGTTACCATCAATGTCTACAGATTGAGCCTTATAGAAATATGTTGTACCTCTGATTAGTCCGGTAATTATCACGCTATGAGAGACCGTGAGCGCGTTGTTTGCTGAACCAAATTGATTGACATAGTTACCACTACTAGTACCCAACAAAATGGTGGAGGAAGCGGCCTTGTCAGTTGACCAGTTGATGGTTGCACCCGTTAAGGTAATATCAGTGACTGTTGGCTGGACGGTAATAACTGGAGGAATAGATGCTGTATAGCTATAAACTGTTCCTGTAGCCCCAAAAAAGAATGACTGAATGCCGTAGTGAGATGAGTCAATTTGCGTTGGGGCATTATCATCAGCCAAAACAGGACTGGTAGCTAGTACCAGAAGTAAAAATGACGCAATAATGACGCGTATATTACTCATGCTTAATTGCCTCAATGGGGTTGAGTTTAGCCGCACGGCTTGCCGGGTAAAAACCAGTTAATGCCGCAATGAACATAGAAAATACAAGTGAACTGACCGGTAAGTACCAATAGTTAATAAAGAGCTGTGGGACAGTTCCTTGTGCAATTATAGCTAACAATTGGAAGATAAAAATAGTAAGCTGTTGTAGCGTCAACGCCAAAAGAATGCCCACCACGCCCCCTAAAATGCCTATGAGCAGTGCTTCAGTCAAGAAAAGTCGTCGAACATCCCCTCGTTTAATGCCTAAGGCTTTCATGATGCCAATCTCGTGCGTTCGCTCCAACAGGCTAACCGTTAAGGTGTTAAACATACCAATACTGGCTACCACAATAGCTATGCCGCCCAAAATGGCCATGGTCCACTGAATATACCCGAACACTTGCTTAATTTGTGAGACCGTATCAACTACGGTAGTTACTTTATATCCATCGGCAATTACCTGGTTAGATGCTGGCTCTACTTTACTCAGATCACTCACCAGAACTTTAATGTCTTGATAATCTTGCGGGACCGTAACAATGCTTTCTAAATACTTGCGCGGCATGTAAATGGCAATGGCATTGTTATCCGTGACTACTCCTCGCACACTTAAGTTTTTGATTAACGGAATGGTGCCATAATCAGAGTCAAGCTGCACATTAAACGAAATAAGTGGTGTTTTATCTTGGTTCAAACCGAACAGTTTCAAGAAGCTTGTGCTTACCAGCATAGTATCGTTCTCTCCGTCCACATAGGGTTGACCCACGGCAACAGGATTCGCATCGTTTGTAGCAAAGTAGTCAGGATCTACACCCCAAATGGTGACCGGCGCCTGCCTATTATCCAATGTTACCGTGCCCTTAAGAGAAAGACGCGGCAGTGCTTCTTGTACCGTAGAAATCTTCTGAATTTGCGCCAAAGCATCTTCATTCAATGGTTTAATATCTTTATTGAATGACGTTACATCGAAAGAAAGTAATGTACTAGAGCGCAAAACGCTTCCAACGGTGAGGTTTTCCAAACCAAGACCCAAAGAAACCAAATAGACCATCACAGATACACCAAAAGCAATCGCCCCAATAGTGAGGACCGATCGTAGTTTGTTGCGTCGTAGCGCACTCCAAGCTAGAGGTACCAAATCGCTGAAGCGAATAGAAGAAACCCTAGCCACTCACCTCCTCTTTTTGTTGCTGCTCGGTACTTGTACGTAGTGTACCATCTTGTATGTAAAAGATTCGAGTAGCATAGGGCAAAAATTCCTGACTGTGCGTCACAAGAATGATAGTTCTGCCTTCCTGTTTATGAAGACGGTCAATTTCATCAATAACCATGTGCGCAGATTTGCTATCCAGATTTCCTGTTGGCTCATCAATGAGGAGGAGGTCAGGATCATGAATAAGTGCACGTGCCAGGGCCACACGTTGCTGCTGACCACCAGAGAGCTGACTTGGATAATGCGTGGCATATTCAACCATACCAAAGCGATCAAGCAGCTTCAGTGATTCGTGTTTTCGCCACTCTAATGGCGCACCTGCCAACATCAACGGAAACGCCACATTTTCCCACACTTGCAGTGAAGGTAACAGGTTAAAATTTTGGAAAACGAGGCCAATTTCCTCACGGTGATAGAGCGCCATTTCATCGTCTGTAAACTGTTGAATGGCGTGATTACGAATACGAATCTCACCCCGTGTTGGCGGCTCTAAACCAGAAAGCATGTGAAGTAAGGTGGATTTACCAGCACCAGATGGACCAAAGATGACGATATATTCGCCTCGCTTCACACTAAAGCTAATTCCCTTAATTACCTCTAGGTAACTAATACCTTGACCGTACGCCTTGGTCAGGTTTAGACAACGGAAAACTTCCCCTTCTTCTAAGCCTAATCCCTCCGACATAGCCTGAGCCATAGGCGTTGAAAGTTCCGAAGGAGCCAGTTCTTGACCTAATTCCTTTTGAATTGCATCAATAAGCGGATCGTAAGGATCGATCGCTTTAGAGTCCTGCTGATAGGCCAACGTTGCTTCTGCTTCCGCATTCAATGTAGGTAAATCAGCCCCATCAAGTTTTTGAGGCAATTCCGAGGGCATCAGATGATTGTGCGGGTGATGAACCGGCGCTTTCCGCAGCCTTATTGGTAGTGGCCCCCACTTGGGCATACTGGTTATCTTCCGCGGCTGCGGCAACTTTTTCGGGAATTTCAGCATAGATAGGCATGCTGAGAATAAAGGTAGTCCCTTTTCCCTTCTCTGATTCTACAGTAATATTGCCCCCATGTTGACGCAAAATTGACTGAGCCACGTACATTCCAAGCCCAGAGCCATTAGCGAAGAGTTTGGAAGCCTCTTTTCCACGTGCAAAGCGTGTGAAAAGCTGCGCTTTTTCTGCATCGTCCATGCCAATGCCGCTGTCTGAAACGCGGATTTCGATCATTTCGCCAACTTTTTCTGAAGTTACTTTAACAAAACCAGACGGCGTATATTTGACGGCATTATCCACAAAATTATTGACCACCTGGTAGTAAGATTTTGGATCTAGATAGGAATCTGGAATGGTTCCCTTTTCTTCATAAGTCAGAGTCAGGTTTTTCTTGGTTGCCAACGGCTGTAGTGCATCAACCAAATCTTTACAAACCTTGCCATAGTTTGCCATTTCCCAGTTCAATTCTTTCCTACCTTGCTCAATGCGGGAAATATCTAACAGATCATTGACCATATCCACCATGCGCTTCGTGCTTTTGAGCGATTCTTCAAGCAGCTCTAGCTGTGCAGCGGGAATATTCAGGTGCGGCGCCTCCTCCACAATCATGGAAAGAGACCAGTGGATGATTGAAAGTGGCGTACGCAACTGGTGTGACGCGGTATTTAAGAAGTCAGTCTTTTGTTTATCCAATTGCTGGAGACGATTATTTACTTCTTCAATGCGCTTCTTGCTATCAAGCGCTTCCTTTTTCTGATGATACTCCTGGAAATAGAACTGCTTCAGCTTTTCAACCATGCCTTGGAATTCCCGCGAAAGTTGCTCCAACTCATCATGAGTATTAATGGTGGCATAGGCATTCAAATTACCCGCCCGAATAGCCAGAGCAGATTCCGTGAGAGCAATAATTGGCTTCGTTAAGCGTGAAGTAAGAAGATATGCCGAAATAATCCCCAGCAAGATTGCAAAGGTACCCAAATAAATGAACAAATGGGTCAGTTGGGTAAATTCACCATCCACCACCTGCTCGTCTACACCCAGACGAATGGTGTAAATAATCTGATTATCTTCAACGAAAGGAAAGGCGTAGTTATAGTATTCAACTCCACTTCGAGTCACTTTTCCCACCACGGTATCTTTTGTTTGCTGCAGCTGTGGCGTGAGGCTATCAGTGTATGTTTTTCCCTTTAGCCCATTAACACCAGGCACACTATCGTAGTAAACTTTATTGTCTTTATCTGTAAGGAGAATATATTGAACACCTTGCTGACCCTCAACCTTTTCTAAATCCTTTACTACACCTACCTCATCACCACTCTGGAACGTAGGAAAAATACTTGCTGCTAAGTTATCAACAAGAATTTTGTACGAATTATCAATGGTACTTACCAAACGTGGCTTTACCGTAAAATATAGCGTGCCCGCCAACAGACTAATAATTACGGTAATAAAAAAACCTTGCGCAATAGCAAAGCGTATCTTTACGCTGGTTTTAGGCTTCCAAACTTGGTCGGAAAACGCTGCGTACAAGTCCTCTCCTTTGATTTGTTAGGACGAAATGTCCTAAGGGTTGTTGTTCGGTTCGCCTGGTCGCAAGACTTCTGACATAGGCATGACTTCTTGCATTGAGGCAAAACTCTGATACGCCGAACCCTCCCCAGCAGGAGCAGGTGTTGCAGGTGTAGAAGCTGGGGCTGTAGGATCAGCCGGATTAGCAGCTGCTGGAGCAGCACCATCTTGAGCAAAAATTGCTTTGATTTTACTGAGAATTTCCGCTGGGGAAAACGCAGCTTTCACGATGTAATCAATAGCGCCAAGTGAATGCGCGCGTTCAACATCAGCTTTTTGGGCGAAGTTAGAAAATACAATCACCTTTGGAATAGGCTTTTGCTCTTGGCGAAGCTTTTCCAAAACATCAAAACCACTCATTTTTGGTAATAGGACATCTAGCAAGACTAGATCAGGTAACTGAGGCTGTGTAAGAATTTGGTATGCCTCCTCACCATCATAAGCATGGATTACCTCAAACTGTTCTTCTTCCAGTTTCATGCCAATAATCTTGGCCAACATTTGTTCGTCCTCAACCACCAAAATTTTTTGCATACAAGTAATCTTATGAAGCGGCTGCCGTACTGCTTTATTCTCGCATAGAATACTGGCACTCAGCAAGGCAGAGCATGGTACACTATGTATATGTCGTCTACCCTTGTTTTTATTGTGAGTATCACGGGGGCAGCTCTTGCCCTCATTATTGTGCAGCAATGGTTCCATATTCAGGCCCTTATTCAAGAAAAAGGTCTCCAGGAGCATAATTTATCGTCTCAGAAGAAACCTCAGTTTGATGCGTTTTTGACGGAAAGTCCGTTTCCACTCTGCGTTGTTGATCAAAGTGGCACCATTATGTGGGGAACCAGCCGATTTTGGCAGCACATAGATCCTCATCATTCTCATTCTTTGGCAGATATTGATGAAGAACTTGGAAGTTCACTGCAGGATATGAAGACCGATCAGGTTACTGCTAACCACTATCACCTGACCGTTCGTTCTGAAGATCCGCAAGATACCATGAAACGCAGACTCTACACCGTGGTAACGTGGCCCTACCAAAATGGTCGCACCAGGGGCTCTATTTTTTGTTTCTTTGAACAAACAGCTGCTCATCAACGTCAGCTTTCTTCGGCAGCCTTTGAAAATCAACTTATCCGGTATTTGGGCGAGCTCAGCACGAATCTTGCCAGCATTGCAAAAGATCCTCGCTCCGTGAGTCAAAAGAATATTCAACTTCAGGCAGATGAAGCACAGAAAGTGGTGGAATACTTGGGAGAAATGCACCATCCCATGCGCCGCCAATACGCACACGAAAAGGTAAATATTGCCACCATTTGCAAAGAATGTTTGCACGATGAACGCCAGGAGCTTCAAAAACACAAAATACACGTGGTAAATACCCTGCCACACAGCTGCGCGGCATATGGGAATAGTGAAGAGTTCAAGCTGGTCTTCCACCTCATTCTAGAAGCTATTAAAGAGCTGTCCGGGGATGATCAAGAGCTTCGCGTTCACCTTCGGGTAAACGGGCAACATGTTACCCTCAGTTTCCACCTGCCAGATGTTATTGTTGAGCAAGAATGGTTACATCATTTGTTCGGTTTTGGTAAAAAACAAGGACCCTTGGTGCGCTTTAACCGGCTTAAGTTGGCATTAGCCCAACAAATTACCTTGAAATATCATGGCCATATTTCTGCTTCTAGTGCTGAGCACCTGGGTACCGTTTTCGAGCTCGTCTTCGCCAATGCAGAAAGAGAAGTAGCGTAAGACCTCCAAAAATAGGCAAGAAAAGCCAGTGGTACGAATGGTGTTCTGAAAACTTCTTCCAAGGATGAATATACCAAGAGGGTGATGGGAAAGCTTGAGGAACAATAATCACTCCGCTCATGGGCACAAAAAGTACATGTGGGACAGAAAGTTTGAAAAAATGAGCAAAGATACTGGTATCTGCAAGAACAATTGGTGAAGGTTGTGGGGAAACACTGGGAAGAAGGCTTGGCAAGGCACTGGGTGAAGGACCACTGTCTTCAGGGACTGCTATGGCAAAAGGATGCCATATTTGAGTCTGATTAGCAGTCAATGTAAAGCTGAGCGGATCTGCCATATCTACCCAAGCACGTACGGTAGTATCTTGGAGTGCCGTAATGTTTACGGTGTAATCTCCTGGTTCTGAAGGTAATACCATCCAAATCATTTCTGGCGATACCGCTACATTGCCAATTTCACTATCAGAATCGAGACTAGTGCTACTACGACTTGTGCCGTCTGGCAATGTAATTTGTACCGTAACTGGACAATCAAAGAAAAACCACAACATGTCACTACTATTGCGCGTAAGTGGATTAGGAGTAGGAACGGGAATATATTGCTGAAAAGGATAGAGTGCTTGGATTACCTCTCTAGAGGCACTTTTGGGCAACTCTGCGTGCCCTCCAGTAGTAAGAATGTTTTGAACGCCATTAATAGTTGCACTTTGAAGCGGAACGGTACCATCTCCATTAGCAGTAAGAGCAGGCTGCTGGTCTAGTGGGAGTCCATCACGCCAGAGAAGTGACCTCTGGAGAGGACCAACATTAATAGAGGTAAGCGTAGATTCGGTTTGGGAGGCAACTGTTTTTACTGCTACTCGCTGCAAAAGGCTACTCTGAGTTGCCAAAAGAGATTCGGCTAGGGTGTTTTGATAGAAGAGATCTGAAGCAGAAAGTTGCACTCCTAAACGAATAATTGCCGGGTAAATAGGCAATAATTGCTGTACCGAAGGAAAATATTTTTGTATCACTGCCTGTGTAGATAAATTTTCATCACCTTGTTGATACTGATACCACCTCACCAGTGCCATAACATTTTGCCAATCTGGTGGCAGCACACCGGCTTCCCATATTCTGTACACCTTGGCTGACCCTAAATTTGGAGTGCCTATTTCCATGAGATTTACCACGTCTCCCTGGTAATTATCACTTTGAATATACTGCCGTGCCACTAAGCCTCCAAAAGAATGGGCAACCAAATTAACGACATTACTTCCTGTTTGTGCTTTTGCTGCGGCTATGGCTGGCAAAAGATATTGCGTAACAATAGTTTGAACCGGCTGACGCCAATCATAATAGGCTACGGTGGTAGGGATATTATTTTGACCTAGGTCTTGCAAGAAAGCTGTGTAAGCCGGCGTTACCCCCTGAAAAAACCGCCAGCCTGCTAATTCAGGCGAAGCTGGCTTGCCCTGAGTTAACTGTGAAAGGTTAATGGAAGTGCCATACCCTGGTACAAATACCACAGGGATTATTTGCGCGTTACAACTATCACTATTAAATTCCAACTGAAGTGTTGAAGCGCTGGTTGAGGTTTTTTGACCAAACTTACACCCGCGAGTATGCAAAATATTATTTTGTTTCATATCAATACGCTCACCCTCTATAAGCAGACCCAAAACACCATGCGGAACACTAATGCGCGTATCTTTGAAAAGGCTATCGTGAAAATTAACTACCGGTGAATTACCCTGAAGAATGACCCCCTCATTCCCCATTGCAGTTCCTAGGAGCCGGTTTTGAAACGTAATATTGTTAAGGTCATAACTGAAGAAATGGGTATAGCCTACCTGTCCCAAAACTAACGTATTCTGAATATTATCTTCCAAAAGAAGGTGCTCAAATTTTGTTCCTCCTTTTGTGGCAATAAGAGCATTTTGTGCTGAAGTAATGGTAAGCCACGAAAAAGATACCTGAGGACTTGTAGCATAAACACCGTTCCAGATACTGCCTGATTGTGCCTGCAGAACGGCCGGATTCTTTTCTGTGCCTGCAATTGTTAAGGTGCCATTAATAAGGAAAAGCGCTCCAGCCGTAAAAGTTAATTTTACCCCGGCCTCAATCTTCAAAGAGGTTCCCGCAGGAACTATGAGCGAACTTAAAAGATGTGGGTAGGTGCTTCCCGTAAATTTTTCACTGCCCGAAACCACATAGTCTTGTGGAAGGGTGTCAGCAAAAACAACTTTAGGAAAAACACATCCAACAATCAGAAAAAATATGAAAATAAAACGGCGCATAACCCAAGCCTACGCCGCAAAAATTACCTTCCCCTGACGCTATGATGAACCTAGTGTGATATTTCTTACTGAGCCGCTAGCCACACTATTCTAGGATCAAGGAGAGATTCTGCATGCACAGATTCTTCCATGCGAAACGTAAACATATCCAACAGCCACGCCATTTTACTGATGCCGTTTTTGGTAAGTACCTCCATTTCCGCCAACAGATCAAGAGCATACTGAGCAGTGGTATGAGGAAGATGTGTTCGGTAGCGCTGCCGTAAGACACCGAGTAGTACGAAATATGGACCCATATCAGACTCTTCGTCCCATGTACTCAACAGAAAACGTGCACGCTGCCATTGCTGCTTTTCTATGGCATTTGCCACTTCAAATGGGGTGGCATTGGCCTGTATTGGTTCTGCACACCGTTGAATGTCAGCAAGGGTAATAACACTCCCTGTGGCTGCCAATAACGCACTCTCAAGCACGTTCCAGGCCCATGAGCGTCGCATATCCACGGGCATTACTTCATTGCTCCTTATTCTTGCAGATGAGCGTTGTTCCTTTTCCATCTCTTGCAGATAATTCTCCAAAAGGCGGCTTGCTGCAGATTCAAGACTATATCCCTCTCCTTCCAGATACGCTGCCGCTTCCCGCATCAGCTCTCTATTCTGAGGAACCATGAAATCATAGTGCTTAGCTGTTCCTTGCTCTTCATGTTCTTGGAACCATTTTGTAATGACATGATCTGCAGGAAGGTTTTTTTCTTCCCAAATGAGGAGCGTCACATCGTCACGTTCCTGCTTGACTAATTGGCTTGCTATTTTCAATAGCGCCTCACTATATGAACCTCGTTTCCCCTTTTCTTGGCCTGTGGGACGATAAACCACATACAACGAAGGTGTAGGAAATAATGATTGTTCGGTAATGATTTGACCAAGTGCCTCTTGCAGATCTTCATAGGAGCCCTTATCGAAATACAGCCGATGATGGGAGAGATCTGCATGCTTTTCTACAAATGCCTTCTCCCAACGTTGAAGCGAACGTCTACTCATGAGAGCGTCGTTTCCATGAAAAAGAAAAATTCGAGCTTTGGAAGCTGTCTTTGCCATGCTAGACTTCTTTCTGTAAGTGAAAACGCAGTTCTTTCTGCGTAAGTACTACAATGCTTTTTGGCAAACTAACCCGTGCGTCATGTTTCGCACGATTCTCTTGCCACCTTTGGCAAAATTTCTCAGCAAAACCTGCAATTGGCCAGAGTAACCATTCCCCTAAACGCTGAATAAGCGGTATGTTCATTACAGTCTTATGGATACGGACACTGTACCCATAATTGGCCATCCATGCGTTCTGCCTGCAATATTCTCCATAGACTGAAGGCATAGCGGCTAATGGGATAAGATTATGAAAAACGCGTGCGTGGTAACTATCATGTGGAGTAATTTCGGTAAATTCCGTTGTAGCGTAACGATTGAGACAGACTCTACCAGCAACATAGTTACCGTGACGGCGCATGCCTAGGACATGCACCAAAAGCGTGGTAAGCGCTCGAGTAAAAAAGATGTGATTAGGCGCCGTAACAATGTAGAAGTCAATATCGCTCTCTGCATGTACACTCCCCGTTGCCATGGAACCATTGAGACCAATGAGACGCACATATGGCACAAAACGTAGCCACCAAGCGGCAATCAGAGCTTTGCGCCAATACTTCTGCCACGTTATATAATCCATGCTGCCACTATAGCAAGTCTCAGCGAGGAGCGTATTTGCTCACTTGCTGTTGGTCCCGCTGAATATCACGTTCACGTAGAAGTTGGCGCTTATCATATGATTTGCGGCCGGCTCCAATGCCAATTAACACTTTGGCCCAACCACGCTTCATGTATACCCGCAGTGGCACTGCCGTTTTCCCTTTTGTTGAAAGTTCTTCCGCTAAAAAGCGAATTTCTTTTGCATGAAGCAACAATGGGCGTGAACGCTCGGGATCTCCGGCATCACTTAAGTGCATGCCAATCAAGATAGGCTGAGGCAACTCTTGTCCATTATTTTTCAAGAGCTTCACATACGCGCCTGTTAGTTGGATACGATCTGCACGGATAGATTTAATCTCTCCGCCATCTAATACCATGCCGGCTTCTAGCGTTTCTTCAACGGCAATATCAAAACGAGCACGACGATTTTCTGCCACCGGGGGACGCTTCATCTAATCCTCGTCCGACTGTCCAACCTGCTCCCAGAGGGTGCGCAAATTAGGCCAGTCTGCTACTACCACAGAAATAATTGCTGCCACTGGCAACGCAATGATGGCTCCCACAAAACCAAAGAGACTGATTCCAATAAGAATAGAAAGAATGACAAGCACTGGGGAAAGTCCCACAACCCGACTCATCACATTTGGCGTAATATAAAAGTTTTGAATCTGTTGAATAACAAAGTAATTGACCACAATTACCAAGATAATTTTCAAGATGCTTTCTGTAGTAAGCGCGAGTACAAAACCAGGGAAAACTCCTATTACAGGACCGATATACGGAATTGCCTCACCAAGTCCTGACCAAATCCCTAGAGCAAGTGAAGAAGGAATACCAATAATAAGGTAAGCAATGATATTCAAAACCGCCACTGTCAACATGATAGTAAGTTGACCACGGATCCAGGCACCCAACTGAATTGAGATTTTTCGAACGGTATTATATGCCGCACGGTAACGATCTGCAGGCAAGACTTGATGGAAAAATTCGCGGGCATTTTTTTCCTCCAAAAGGAGGTAAAAACTTAAAATGAGACCACTGACCAGTGTGGCAATACCGCCAAACACTTGAAGAAGCGTGCTATAGAAGTTTCCACTGAAAGTTGAAACGCCGCCACTTAATTGAGCAATGGAATCATTTAATATCTTGCTGTACTTAGGCGTATTCAAAGAAGCAACTAACGGTTTTGCCTTAGCAAGCAGCTCTGGCATAATCTTGGTCAATTGGTTCATCTGCTCTAGCAGCGTTGGCACAAAGAGGTACGAAAGAACAATGAAAAACGTAATGATGAGTACAAAAAAGAACGTCACCGCAATGCCACGAGACATATGCCGTTGCAACGCTTTTACCGATGGATTAACGGCAGCTACAAAAATAAACACCACAAACACCATGAAGATGATGTCCCGCAATGTGAATGCCGCCCAAATGGCAATGGCCATAGCAAGAAGCTTCAGGAGAGCTCTCCATGTTATATCAAACGCAATAATCTGTGGTTCTTTTTTTTCCATATGCCTACTATATCAAAAGAGAATTAAAGATGACATTGAAAAACAAATCGGTAAGGTTGGGCAGAGCTCCTTGTTCATAAGTCCTCAATTGTTTTTTCAATGTCATCTTTAATTCTTAGTTGAGAATGAACTGGCGCCCCCAACAGGAATCGAACCCATATTTTTCCCTTAGGACGGGACTGCTCTATCCATTGAGCTATGGGGGCAAGTGAGGAACAATAGAAAAGCTAGCTTTTCTATTGGATCCGAACGCGCCCACAATGTCGCTTTCCGACATGGGGGCTCGTTCGCTACTCAAGACCTACTCTAACAGAAAAACACCCTTTCGGGTGCCTTTTCTTTGTTCTGAGTAAGAACTATTTAACCAAACTGCGAAGCGCTTTACCGGCGCGGAAGCGAGGCAAACGAAGCTGAGGAATTTCAATATGCTTTTGAGTGTGAGGGTTTACACCACGACGTGCCTGACGAAGGCCAACGTCAAACGAACCAAATCCCGTGATGGTGACTTTTTCGTTTTGGGAAAGAGCATCTGAAACAAGATCTACAACTGCGTTAACACCAGCAGCAGCTTCTGCCTTTGACAGACCTGTTTTCTTTGCAACAGCAGCGATCAGTTCGACTTTGTTCATGGACTCCTCCGATTTAGCTTACTGATGTAGTGAAACGGCGAATATGCTGAATGGATGTTGTCTGCTTTTTGGCAAGGTCTATCGTGCAGAAAACCGCTCCTAGCTCACATTCTCCTTCACCTAGACTATAGGTCCACGGTAGGCCTGTCAAGAAACTTTTGAGGACCTCTGTTTTTTCTGCTCCTAGACTTGAATCTTGCGGACCAACCATTCCCAAATCAGAGATGAAACCAGTGCCTTTTGGCAAGATTTGAGCATCTGCCGTAGGTACATGTGTATGGGTGCCAACAACTAATTGTGCACGCCCATCAACATACTCGGCAAACATTCGCTTTTCACTAGTAGCTTCCGCATGGAAATCAATCAAAACAACGTCTGCTTCAGGCTTTTCTTTGAGCAATTCGTCAATGACCAAGAAAGGATTATCTACCTGTGAACGCATGAATACGCGTCCTAGCATATTAATAAGTCGAACACGTTTACCTTTGACCGTGATATCCAGGAAACGCTTTCCCGGCGTGCCGTGAAAATTGGCCGGACGCACCATGATGCAATCTGGTTTATCCATTTCACGCATCATATCTGGCTGTTCCCAAACATGATCTCCCATGCTAAAAGCATCAATGCCAAGGTTTTTGAGATATTCGTAGTGTTTAGGCGAAAGGCCATGACCGTGTGTGGCATTCTCAGCGTTTGCAATAATGAGGTCAGGGTTAAATTCTTCGCGTAACTGGGGCAATAGTTCGGCCACAGCTTTGCGACCAGGTTCACCAACAATGTCACCAATGAAGAGGAGTGATATTTCCATGTGACTACTTTAGCGGAAAAGGCTTGGGTTGCCCATATCGACAGTGACAATCTTTTTTGGTAAAAAGATTTCATGCCAACGTTGACGTTAATTCAAGCTGGACAGACGGTATCTATCACGGCAAGCATGCGGACTCAACTCCGCGGCCACTTCCCAGAAAAGGACATCACAGCAGACTATCATGTCCTCAGCACCCGGGATGACAAGGAGGCCCAAATCTTCTTTGCCAAAGAGCAAACATGGTTTCCCATTGACCAGCTAAGCCTGGTTGCCTAGTTACCCCAAAAGCGCCGGCCCTCTAGGGCACGGCGCATTTTTTATTTCCCACTACTTTTCTAGGCAGCAAACGCTTGGTGGCGGGTTTCGCGAATAACATTTACCTTCACCTGACCAGGATATGTGAGGTCTTGCTCAACCTTGGCGGCGATTTCTTTGGCAAGTTTGGCGGCGGCTAGATCATCAATTTCGTTTGGACGGACATACACGCGCACTTCCCTACCAGCCTGAATGGCGAATGATTTGTCTACACCTGGGAAAGCGTTGGCTGTACTCTCAAGTTCACGGAGACGCTCAACATACTCTTCGTAATTACCACGACGAGCGCCATGACGAGCGCCTGAAATGGCGTCGGCGGTCTTTACAATCCATGCCTCTGTGGTTTGCGCAGGCACGTCGTCATGGTGCGCAATGATGGCATGTGCCACATCTTCACCTAACTTGTACTTACGAGCAATATCGGCGGAAATGTGATGGTGAGGAGCCTTAATGTCATGATCCAAGGCCTTGCCTAAATCGTGCAGTAAGCCTGCCATACGAGAAAGTGGTACGTTTGCACCAATTTCTTCGGCAATGAGACCAGAAATTTTGGACACCTCAATGGAGTGCGCCAACATATTTTGACCATAACTGGTACGAAATTTCAGTTGACCCAAAATGCGAATGATTTCTTTTGGAAGACCATTCACCTTGGCCTCTACCACGGCAGCCTCACCAGCTTTGCGAATGGTAATATTCACCTCTTCAGTAGCCTTCTGAACCACCTCTTCAATGCGTGCTGGCTGAATGCGGCCATCACGGATTAACTGCTCTAAGGCTACGCGACCAATTTCACGGCGGACTGGATCAAATGAGCTAATCAGAACGGTATCTGGACTATCATCAATGAGGAGATCAACGCCGGTTGCCTTTTCGAATGCAATAATATTCCGGCCTTCCTTACCAATAAGGCGGCCTTTCATTTCTTCTGTTGGAATGGTCACAGCAAATACGGTGTTTTCGGCGGTAACATCTGAAGCAATACGAGCCAAAATAGTAGAAAGACGCTTACGTGCCTCATTTTCTACTTCTGTTTCCGTAGCCTCATCAAGAGCCTTCATCTTCTTCAAAATGTCATCTTTCTGGCTCTTTTCTACCAAGTTCAGGAGAGCCGTTTTGGCTTCATCCTTCGTCATTTTGCTAATGCGCTCTAGAGAGGCTTCTTGCTTCTCACGAATATCTTTGACAGCATCTTTAAGCTTGGTAAGCTCATCATTTTTTTGCTCCCACTCTTTGCGCTGTCTTTCTAAATCTTCCAAGCGTTTGTCTGCCTGCTGTTCACGAATTTGAATGGCTTTTTCCAGATCTTTTACAAAATTCTGACGCTGTTCTGCTTCATGAAGCAGTTCATTTTTTCGCTTTTCAGCCTGAGCTTCTGCATCTTTCAATAAGCGCGCAGCCTCTTTATCGGCCTGATTTGCTTTTCCTTTTCCACGTTGCGAGGTAACTGCAACGCCAGCACCGCCACCCACAAGTACGGCGACAAGCGCAATAATAAATTCCATGAGACTCCTTTGCCCCTATGCCTACACAAATACCCCTACCCAATCAACCTGATAAGACTTACAATTTCTGGTTTCTTGGAGTAGATAAGACAATTTGCATAAGAATGAGACATCTTTTAGGGAAGTAATATCGGTAAGTGGTGCACGAATGCACCTAGTGGCACTATAGCTGAGCTCGTTCATATTTGCAATTTACAGGGTAAATTGTGATTACTTTGTCAGAATATTTTGGACTGCCGTTATCAAAGCTACTTTTGGAAATGGAATATAATATGTGCTTGAAAATAGATTTTAGACATGCAATTGTCAGTGCATGATATCATTAGAGAATCGCGTCACTGTTCTGGAAGAAAAAATGACTACATTAGAGAATAGGATAAATAATCTAGGTGAGTTATTTTTAGACACCTATAAAGATACCCATCCCAATAATCAGAATTTTATTAATCTCAAAGAAAGCTTGTTGAAGGCTGGCAAATCAATTAGGCCACTTCCTCTTTAAATCTTCATTGACCTTTGTGCTCTTTTCAGATAACGTAGTTGGAGTCCGATAGAGTAAATACTACGGAATAAATAGAGGAATTATTTTCCAAAGATTCGGGGTCCGATTTACTTCGTAAATCGTCTCCCTCCTCAACTTTCCCATGGAAATGCAAGCATTTCCCCGTGAAAGTTTCGTCGGGGTATAGCACAGTTGGCTAGTGCGCCTGGTTTGGGACCAGGAGGTCCCCAGTTCGAGTCTGGGTACCCCGACCATTGCGGGTGTCGTATAATGGTAATACCTCAGCTTTCCAAGCTGATGCCGCGGGTCCGATTCCCGCCACCCGCTCCAAAATTTCAAAATTTGGTGGGTAAAGTAGTTCACTACAAATACGCGGAGGCCATGGTGTAGTGGGGACGCAAGCTAGCCACTACATATGCAATTCATGCACTAGGTATAGATGTTTGCAAATACGTGGAGGCCATGGTGTAGTGGTAACACAACAGATTGTGGATCTGTTATCACGGGTTCGATACCCGTTGGCCTCCCCAAAAGAATGACACTCACTGCAAAGTGGGTGTTTTTCTTTTGAGTAAGAAGTACCGTACAATAAACCCATGTTGTTACTTCAGGTTATTGGCTTCACATTCTTGGCTTCGCTTGCCACTGGTTTAGGTGCATTGCCTTTTGTGTGGTTCCCAAATTTGGGAAAGGCGTGGATTGGTCGTTGCAATGCGCTTGCGGCAGGAGCCATGCTGGGTGCCAGCATTATTCTTCTGAAAGAAGGCTGGGTAATTCAACCCAGTGGCCTGATTGTCGGCTTAATTGCGGGTGCTTTTTTCATTTCTACCGTTAAGCGCGCTTTAAAAAAGCGGCCGAAATTATCAATTACCAGTATCAAGGGCGTAAATGGCCGACGCGCCCTGCTCATCATTGCAATCATGACATTGCATTCATTTGCAGAAGGCGTCGGAATGGGTGTTTCTTTCAGTCAGGGAATTGCCTTTGGCCTCCTTATCACCCTGGCTTTGGCAATTCATAATATTCCGGAAGGATTGGCGGTAAGCGTGACACTGGTACCCAAGAAAACCAGTGTTGCCAGGGCTGCAATGTGGAGCATCTTTTCCAGCCTTCCCCAGATGATTACTGCAGTTCCTGCGTTTCTCTTTGTACAACAGTTCCAGCCTTTTGTGGCACCAGGAATTGGATTCGCAGCTGGTGCCATGATTTGGATGTGCATTGATGAGTTGTTACCTGAGGCTGTTAGTGGCACCGGAATGGCTACTACTTCCCTCTATACAACGGGCGCAACTCTTCTCATGATTATTTTGGAGCGGCTAATTCCTTAATCTGGTAGAATCTGGTAGATTGAATCAGAGTTTTTACTAAACGAATGCCCCTGCGTCGCTTCGTGATACTGTGCACTCGTTCGTTCAACAGAAAAGAAAGCTCACTTTCTTTTCTGTTTCACTCACTCGCGCCCGTAGCTCAGTGGATAGAGCATCTGTCTTCGGAACAGAGGGTCGGGGGTTCGATCCCCTCCGGGCGCGCCAAATAAAAAGACCATAGTATGGTCTTTTTTAGCGCCCGGAGGGGATCGAGTACCTACCAGAAGTGTCATATGCTGGTAGCATATGACTATAACCGATCCCTTTAATCAACAACTGTGCAAAAAATCCTAGAGTTACGCTATTCATTCTGTTAGTATGGGTCCCGTATCGCTACGCGATACTCGGGCCTCGCTCGCTCAACAATAGAATGCTAGCATTCTATTGTTTCACTCACTCGTCCCGGTAGCTCAGCGGATAGAGCAGAAGCTTTCTAAGCTTTTGGTCGCTGGTTCAAGTCCAGCCCGGGACGCCAGAACAAAAATAGGAAGGTGTGAAAAAACAATTGAGGATTTATATAGAAAGAGCTCTGCTCTTCTTATCCGATTTGTTTTTTCACACCTTCCTATTTTTTAATGTATAAATTTATTCTCGGATGCCCAGGCGTTCGCTTAGGCGGGCTAGTGGTTTTGGTGCCCACCAGTTCCAGTGGCCCATGAGACGCATGGTGGCTGGTACTAGGAGCATGCGTACAACGGTTGCGTCAATGAATACTGCCATAGCTAGTCCCACGCCAATTTGCTGCAAAAGTGAAATTTTACTGGTGGCGAAGAGGCCAATGACTACTACCATGAGAAAAGCAGCAGATGTAATGATTGAAGCGGTTTTCTGCACTCCGGTTGCTACGGCCACAACATTATCATGTGTTTGGTCGTAATTTTCCTTAATACGGGAAAGTAGGAACAGCTCGTAATCCATAGCTAACCCAAACGCAATGGCGAAAATAAGCACAGGCTGAGTGGCATCAATAGAACCTGGAGCTACCAGGTGTAGCGTGTTGGCCAAATGGCCGTCTTGGAATACCCAGACCAGCACACCAAATGCTGCAGTAAGTGATAGGAAATTGATAATCACCGCCTTAATAGGAATGACCACGCTACCCAACATGAGGAAAAGTAAAATAGCTGTTGCGCATGCGGCAATGAGCAATGCATACCCAATGCGCCCTTCTAGACTAGTAAGCAAATCAACTAGTTGGGCAGTTTCGCCGCCTACCTGAGCCTGCAATCCTGTAGGCACAGAAAGAGCACGAATTTGCTTGACGACACTTTGCGCGTCAGAAGACTGAGGTGCGTACTGCAAATTCAAATTAATAATCTCATCAGATCCTGATATATAGAGACCCGCGGCCTGACTTGCAGCCGGTGAGGCTAAGGCATATGCAGATTCAGCCGGGGTAAGAGTAGTTACGCCAACTTTTTGTTCTAGGTCATCAATGGTTACAACGCCTTGAATTGCCTTTAATTTTGCTTCGTACTCTCGCACTAATGCCAGGTTTGATGCGCTCAATGGATTGCCCGTAACGTGCACCAAAACTGCAATTGGCGTGCTATTTCCACCGCCAAAATCATTGTTTAAGGCATCGCTTACTTGGCGACTACTGAGACTTTCAGGAACAGAAGAAACGTCAGTAGTAGAAAAATGAACGCGGAGGAACGGCACCCCTAGGAAGAGCAGAATTGCCATAGTTGCAACAAAAACCGCAACTGGGCGATGCATGACGCCATGACTAAATTGATACCAAAAACCGTGACCTGTTTCTTCTTTTTTGAGAGAACGGCCAAAAAATGGTACAGGCAAGGCATTGACTTTATGTCCCAATAATCGCAACACGGCAGGCAGAATGGTGAGCGCCAAGATCATAGACATGGCTACCGCAGCGGCTCCACCCAAACCCATGCTCTTTAAGAAGGTTTCAGGGAATACTAAGAGACTAAGCAAGCTGAGAATAACGGTAGTAGCACTGAAGAACACCGTTCTACCCGCTGATTGCATGGTGGCCGTAAACGCTTCAGGAACCTCTTTCCCCTGGCGCAGCTCTTCCCGGAACCGACTAATCATGAAGAGGCTGTAATCAATTGCCAGACCCAATCCCAACAGCGTTATGACGTTGATGGAATAGACGGAAATACTTGTTACGGTGGTGAGCAATCGTACAATAAACAAAGCGCCCACAATACTAGAACCACCTATAACAAGTGGGAGTAAGCCGGCAACTACACTACCAAATACCAAGATAAGCAAGATGGTAAGGATAGGAAACGAAAGTGATTCTGCATGTGCAAGATCTTTGCCTACCTGTGCATTAATTTGATCACTGACTGCTACCGAACCTCCGTAGCGTACCTCTACTGGACCTGATTGAGCGATAGCTACCAAATTCTTGTAGACCGTATCTTGTTCTGCCTCAGTTCCATTCATGGTAATGGCGGCATAGGTCTCCATCTGGTTTTTGGAAAGGAGCGTTGGAAGACCCGTTGAATAGTAATCCGCCACACTTACTACATGGGGCTGCTTGCGAATTATTGCCAGCTGGCTATTCACCGCGGCAATAAAAGCGGGGTCGGTTGCTTTTAATGTACTACTGGAAAAAAGCGCCACCATTTGTACCTGCTCTTTGGTAAATTCGTTGGCAACCTTGGTGGAAACTTGGGTAGATTCTGCGTCAGGGTCATTAAATCCCCCACCTGAGAGCTTGGCAAACACCCCTAGTCCATATACAGCGCAAAGAGCAAGAATAACTAAGCTAGTAATAAGCACAGCACCTGCGCGACGATTTATAAGACCGGTGAGTTTCGTAAGCATGGTTTTTTGTTTAGGATTGCCTTTATTGTATCGTAGCAAAAATGAATTTATTACCCTACCCTTAGGGGGCAAATTCTGATACGGTGAGAAAGCACATAAATTCCTGTCATGAAACAAAGTCTCAAATTCACTATCGCCTTTATTACCTGCTTCTTTTTGCGTTTAATTCCGTTCCGCCCTGCCAACGTTGAACCAATTATGGGCACCATGATGCCATTTGCCAAAAAGTACGGACTCATTACTAGCGTGCTCTTCTCCTTTGGATCTATCATGCTCTATGACGCCGTCACCGCATTTGGCACCTGGACATGGAGCGTGGCCATTGTGTACGCCTTGGTAAGCATTGGTGCCACGTTCTACTTTAAGAATCGTGATGCTTCCCGCGCCAACTTCGTCATCTACGCCATTATTGGCACCTTGGTTTTTGATGCGCTTACCGGCCCTATCATTCCAAGTGTTTTCCAACACGGTAACTTCTGGGCACTTACCGTTGCTCAGGTTCCATTCACGCTTAGTCACTTAGCCGGCAACATCATCTTTGCGGCGGTATTGAGCCCACTCATCATGAAATACTTTGTTCTCAATCCTTACTGGGATCTGCCCAGTCTTGCCGAGCTCAAACAAAAACAGCCTGCCAACTAGCAGGCTGTTTTCTTAAGAATGAATACTCTTAAAGGTTAGCGTATTTCCATTCAATAGTATCCGTTGACTTTGAGGTATATGCATCGGCTCCTACACTTGCATCGGTTCCGTTCACCATGAACTCCCAATAGTGCTTGCTGTCAGCAGCCAAACCATTAATTGAGTCTACAGAATCACCAAAACTGTAGTGCGTAGTGGTCACCGTATACTTGGCCTTCAAGAGAGTCATGGCTGTTTTGCCATCTTCACCTTTGTAGGTAAGATCTTTGACCTGTGGTGCTGGCGTGGTGCTAGCAGCTACTACAGGTTTCGTATCTTCTTCGTGACGATGAATAGCATACCCAGCTACACCTCCAATGAGGAGAATCACAATAACTACCGGCAAAATTCGCTTCCAATTCATACAACTTCCTTCACCTACCTTTTGCGAGCACAAAAGGCATTACAAATAATTTCCTGCTCGGGAATGAGTGAACTTAGATGGGTATCTGACTTGTGCAATAAGCACTTACAGTAGCGGCACTGTGATCGATTTTCACGATCTTCCCCACACGTCATGACGGACATGACTTAAGCTTCTTAATTGTCAGAGTGACCCCATTACGGTATCAGGTATTGGAAAAAGTGGCTATAGGATATAAGCAATTGAGCTTCGAGAGATTTTCTGGTAAAGTAGGCGAAGTGTTTTGGAGATACTATAAGCAAGAAGGGTCATATCGCTTCGCGATATGGGTCTGTCATACAGGATGGGTCATATCGCTTCGCGATATACGACCCAATCGTTCGCCAAATGAAAATGCAAGCATTTTCGCTTGGCTCTCTCATGGGTCTATAGCTCAATGGTAGAGCAGTGCCCTCTTAAGGCATTGGTTCTGGGTTCGAGTCCCAGTGGGCCCACCAACGGCGCCATCGTCTATCGGTTAGGACACCAGATTTTCAATCTGGGAAGACGAGTTCAACTCTCGTTGGCGCTACCAAAGAAAAAGAACCATTCTTAAGCTGGTTCTTTTTCTTTTGCTTAATCAATTCAATGAAACAGCTATACTTGAGTAATGACTAATACTTATCCTCGTGTTGTATTTATACGCCACCTTGGCTGGGGCATAACGCTACCAATAACAGTTATCTGGCAACTGAGCCATGGGATTACTTTGGCACAGGTAGGTGCAATTATTTCGCTTGCCCTCATTTTTCAACTTATTATTGAGGTACCCACTGGGCTGTTGGCTGACCATATTGGTAGATCGAAAGTCATCTTTATAGGTTCACTACTCCATGTTGCAAGTATCACAGTATTTGCTCAAGCTACTACTTTTTGGCTATTTCTTATTGCTGCTCTTCTGCAAGCTGCTGGTTGGGCACTTATATCTGGGGCAGACGAAGCTTTTATCTATGATAGTCTTCGACAGCACAATCTAGAAAAGACTCTAAGGAAAGTTTTAAGTAAAGTAAGTATTGCCGATGAATCTGGGACATGGGTTGGACTCCTCCTTTCAGCGCTATTTATTCATTTTTACTCAATTCATACCTCACTTCTTCTTGCTGGTCTCCTCCTTACTATTAGCCTAGGAGTAGCCCTCTTTACCTTGAAGGAACCGCCTAAACCAGAGGGAGAAGCACTCCCTATAAAACCATCTCTCGGTACCTTTGCGAAAAAACATAAGCTATTCATCATTTTTTCTCTTGCCATGGCATTTTTATATGAATCAGGCAGACTCTTGTGGCAACCGCAGCTCCTTCATTTGGGATTTCAAACAAACCAGTTAAGTATTCTTTATGCATGTCTAGGCTTGTTTTCAATTGCGGGAGCCCACGCTGCCGGACATAAACGTATTCAAAGTAGTGCCCAAATCCTCATCTGGCTAGGATTGATTCAAGTTCTCAGCCTAGCAGCTTTTGCTACAGAGCAAAAAATTCTCAGTTTAGCTGGTATAGCTCTTTTTCTCTTTATCGAAAAAATACGCCGCGTTATTCAATCAGACTGGATCAATAGTCACGTTACATCTTCATTGCGAGCCACAATTCTTTCAATGAATAACCTTACTCAAAGTGTTGGCGGAGCACTCTTTGCTGTTATTATTGGGAGTGCAGCCGTACAATCATATACTCTGGGTTTTGTGAGCCTCATTGGCATCAACTTCATCGGCATCGCTGGGCTATTTGTGGTTCTTTTTTACGAACGTTCCGTCCAAGCTACAAGCCCCGCTGCGCTCTAAACTCATTCCACGTTGTAACAACGTCTTGGGAAGGATGTATAGCAGCCGTGATGGTTTCGACACCAGATTCTAGAAGATGCCTGTAACCTTGCGTATACACAGCTCCCAAACCAGTCCAAGGCAAATATTTTTGCGCTTCTCGTGAAACCTGATCAAATGGTAAGCCAAGCGTATCGCTTATTTCATGAGCTGCTTCTTCAAAAGTTGCCCCGTTTATTATAAGAAAATCAGCATAGAGCCGTGCTGTACGCAGTTTGAATTCGTAAGATCGATCTTGAATAATCCAGTCACGTAATTCTTCAGGTGACATTCCCTGTTCTTCAATCTTTAGAATCTCAGCTAAACCCTGTGCAATTTTTGGTTCATCTATCACAAGGTTTGTAATAATTCTTTCAGAAAGTACTGCTACTGATTCAAAGAATGCGCGCTCAGCCATGGTGTCTGTATACCGAAATACTCCTTTAGCCTGCTCCATCTTATCCAGGTGGGTGAGATGCGCCACGTTATGAGGAATATCAAAAGAAAGCTGTGTGGCCCTATCGTACGAACCTGGGGTAGTATAATCCAATCCTTCAGCTGTAGGCGTCCAAAATAGATGATACATTTCAGCTCGTCCGGTAGTATAAATTGAGGTCATCAGGTTGGACTTCACTCCCAACACCTCATTCCTAACATAGGTAATTAACTCTCGTGTTTCGTCAGCACTCACGTTCTGTTTGAGTGAAACAGGAATATCGGGATGAGTTGTTTCCTTACCCCACCTTTGCAATTCGTCTTCAATTGAAAGTGTTGCCTCCACCCACATATTGGGAAGTTGATAAGCTTGCGCAATAGATGCGCTATCAATAAGCATCTCTGATTTAGCAGCACCTTCTAAGTACTTACGACAGGCTATCTGATGATCACTCAATAGCCTAAGTCCTTTTTCTACTTGTGAAGACCTCAGTACTTCACCTGCTGAGCCATTTCTTAGTTGGTGTATGAGTCGCTCATCAAATTGAAGGGTAGCCATAAGTAGCTCAGGACTTGTGTGAGGTACTTCAGGAATATCTTTCGTATCCAATCTTTCTATAGCGTGATCAAACAGCTCAGATGACTGAGCTGTAGTGATATCACTTTTATCTGGAATTGCCATTCTACCCACGGCACTTGCAAGAACATTGAGTCCGTATGTTTTTGCAGGATCTTTATTACTACTTACTTCAACAGGAATTGAGAAGGGTCTCTCAGGCACGTATTTGTGTAATTAATTCACCAAATGTACTCGTGATCTCGGTATAAACATCGTGAATATGAATACTATCAAAAAGCGTGGAGGTAATAGCAATAGTTGTAGCTGAAGGTACTGTTTCACCAAAGCGGCTCAAAGCAGCTTGAGCTATCTCACGCGCAACATCTTCTGTAAATTGTGGGCGCTGTAGCGCTCGTACTACAAGATCGTGTTCATCGGGACGTTTAAGGAGCTCAAACACTAAATGGCAGCTTTCATTGAGAATAGTGTAAAGAGCTCCATGAGTAACATCATCGGCATTTTTATCAAGAACAATAGTAGCTAGTCCCCGCTGCGTATGCGTACCAGAATTGGTAACTGAAAGAATTTGTCGAATCTGGTCAAGACTTAGGCCCATTTCGCGCAACTTAGGAACCACAGCAAACTTAGTATATGTTCTTGTACAAGGACAGGCTGTCATATTGAAAGCGGTCATACCAATTTTGATAGATTCAGTGGCATGACTGCGATGACATTCAACCGTCAGTATAAGTCGATCATGCGAGGTCCTCTGGGTTTTCACTGTTTTACGGTTTGCAAGATAAAAACCTTCAAGTTCAACATATGCGGCCTCTGCAGACTGCACCTCCTGCAGGCGCTTGGCTAGTTGACTGGCAAATGATTCAAGAGATTCGTGACGCTGATCAACAAGCTCAAAAAGGGCTTCTTCACATCGAGACATATGGATTCCTCGATGTCCTTGTAGACTTACCTGCATCCCAACCTTGCAGTAAACAGGCACATACTCTTCGGAAAAGAGAGACCGCACCGTAATATACGCAAACTGGTTAACAATACCTGCTTTATTTATTGAGAAAGGCTGAAGAGGAATTGAAGAAGGAACATCAGTAAGCTCATCAAGAAATGCAGCGTAATCTGCTACATCGAGCTCATTTTGCTGTAGCTGGTGATTAACGGGGTCAATTACTCCATTATTTATTGTGTTGTCCATATTGTTATAACTTACTAATTATATCAAGCACCGTGAAACGTTTCTTGAAAGGTATGATTGGGAGAAGTTTTAAAAACCATTTATCTCTTCCGACAGTAACAACAGGCTTAGCACGCTTAAGTCCCTTCATAAACTCCTCTACTACTTTTTCTGCAGAATAAAGTTGTCGTGTACCTTTCACCGATTGATAAAAGCTCTCCATCCCGGCTCTCTGAAAAAAATGCGTGTCCGTTACACCGGGTCTCAAAATTGAGAAGGAGACAGGCTGGCCTGCGTACTCCATACGCAGCGATTCACAGAGGCCTTCAAGTCCAAATTTTGTTGCACTATAAATAGACATATTAGGAAAGCCAATTTTCCCTGCTAAGGATGTCACAAAGACAGTTTGTAATAGTTCTTTAGATTTTCTGTTTTTTAAGAATCCACGCGTCAAAGCTATGGGCGCCAAAAGATTGGTTTCAATAACGGTCTTAATTTCTTCCTCAGTATGATCCTCAAAAGGCTTGGAGTAACCAACACCTGCAACATTAACCAATAAATCAATAGAGCCCACTGATTCAAAGAGCGAATCCCTGTCAGATTTTTTAGAGATATCCACGACAGAAGCGTGAAAAAATTGACCATACTCCCCTGAAAGCTCCTTTTCTGTTTGCTCAAGCTCTACGTGATTTCTACCCACGCCCACCACGTGAACTCTAGCTCTACAAAGAGCTTTGGCTATTTCACGACCGATACCAGAGCTTGCTCCGGTCACAACAGCTCGCTTATAGATTAATTCATTCTGCATGATGAGAAGGAATGATACGTACTCTGTACAAAAAACGGTCCGGATTATCAAAAAAGGTACGCGCGTGGAGCAATCGATGGTTATTAACAAAAATTGCTTCACCAGGAAGAAGGTGGTGCTTCGTATGCGGAATATTCTTGATTGCTTCTACTACACAATCAAGGGCCTTAGTCTGTTCTTCTGACAAAGAAACTACCGGTGACTCAAGTGCAGTCTGAATAGTGTCAAAGCGATAACGAATATCGCCCTTCTCATTGAGAATAGGCTTCCAAGTAACCTCAATATCATTATCGGTACCACTTTTAGTAAAAACAGAAGGAACACGAAACGGGTACGGCTGCTTAAGCGTCTCCACAACTTCTGAACCATACTTTTTTTGGATGTAGTCAACTATGTCAGCGCCGCTCACAAGCTCGTTTGTGCCCTTACCTTCTTCATCTGAGACAATACAGAATAACCCAAAATAGCGTTCTGGATTATCAAAATATTGAGTATCGGTATGAAATTCTGCCTCTCCCATTGTCTGGGAAAAAGTTTTATTTTTTTGCGTGCTTTTTGCATCATATTTAATTGGCCATGCAATCCTGCCATCTTTTTGATCTGTTTTAGTAGGCTCGCCATAAAAGCTTCCAATAGCAATTGCTAGTAACTCTGCCAATGTAGGCTCAAGCTTTTCAATACCAAGATTTTGGATTACAAAGTATCCTACTTCACTCTCTAGTGCCCGTCCACCGCTTTCAAGTTCTTTACAAAGCTTGGGTGCATGGTGAGTAATTAAATCTTTAAAAAAAGTCTGCCCTAACTCCTGAAATGCTTCACTAGAACTAGTGTATTTTGCACAAACTTCCCTAAGCAAGTCTATTAGATTATCTACATCCATATTCATGAAGTTATTTTTGTAAACCCTCTTATATATAAACAATACCATCTTATTTTGGTTTTTTCACTAAACTGAATGCATCGACAAACTGCAGACCATGCTGCTCTACTAAAGAAAAACATCCATCTTCACATGGGTGTTTTTCTTTTGTTCAAGAGGAATTTAAAGATATTTTTGATATTGTCATAGTAAATAATGACTACTAATAGCCAGTCACCAATGCCATCTCAACAAACAAAATATATTCTCTGCGGTGGAATTGCTAAGGCTACACCAACTGAAGCACAAGCTTTTGCACAGGAGGTCACGAAAGGATTAGAAAACCCCTCTATCATATTTTGTGGCTTTGCAAAGCCTGAAGCTGAATGGGAAATAAGGGAGAAAGAAATAGAATCACTCTTTACACAATTTACAGATATTTCTACTCCCCTAATTATTGCATCACGCTCTTCCTTCATTAAAGAAATAGAAAAACATCCTATTATTTATTTAGCAGGAGGAAATACCCCAGATCTTTACGCCGCTTTAGCGCATTACAGTACTGATCCTCTCTTCTGGAAGAAGTTATTCGCAGGCAAGGTAATAGCGGGAACTTCTGCAGGGGTAAATGTGTTAACGACATTGAGCTACAACCTTGATCATCAAACTTTCCAGAAGGGACTTGGAATTCTGCCAATTGCTTCATTAGTTCATTATCTCTCCCCAACATACAATGCAGGGCTCCGTTGGTCGGAAATAGAAATGCTATTACGGGAAAAAACAGACCTTCCGCTCTATTGCATAAAAGATGGTGAATTTGCAGTTCTACATAGCGACGAAAAATAAATTCCAGATTAATATTATAAGGAAATTACTGCGCATTAATCATTATGAAAAACACAGTCACCAGCTTCGACATTCATCGCAATACCTACACAGTTCCAGTAGACCAATTAACATGGCGTCCTGCCGCCTATGGAATCATCATTCAAAATGATGCCATACTCCTGACCAAACAACACAAAACACTTCAGCTCCCTGGTGGAGGCGTAAACTTTGGTGAAATGCCTGAAGATGCTGTCATTCGCGAAGTCCAGGAAGAAACAGGATTTATAGTGGCTCATCCCAAATTAGTAGGCTGCATCTCTGGCTTTTTCACGCTTAAACGCACTGGAGCCACAGAGCTATCCCACGTTCAATCAATTCTTCTCTACTATGTATGTGAACTTACTGGTGGAACCGCCTCCATTGCAGGCTTTGAAAATGACGAAAAATTAATTGGTGATATGCCGGAATGGGTTCCACTCAATAAGCTGGATGAAATTGCCGCAGGCAGCACCATTAATTGGCGCGAAATAGTGACAACGTATCTTAAGACAAAATGAGGTCAGAAGGGCTCTGATAGGTATGACCTTTAATGCCAATTTCATTGGCAACCTCAACATTTTTCTGGTCGTCATCAAAATAAACAACTTCTTCAGGCGCCACTTTTAATTCACTCAGAATTGAAGTGAAAAACTCAGGGCTATTCTTTTGAAAACCAAGATTACAAGAGAAAAATGCACCGTCAACGACATCTTTTAACCCCACATTATTCATAAGATATTCAGCCCGATATTTTTCCTGATCAGAAGCCAAATAACACGGGATGCCCTGTGATCGCCACTCGTTTATTTTAGTTATTACTTCTTCATCGCGCCCTCTATCCCACTCAAACCAGTACGTGAGCAAGTCATCTACAGATCCGGGCCACTTCCACAATGAGAGCACCTTCAGAAGTTCTTCTTTAACATCTGCTTTTCCCGTGGCACACAGTGGATACCTGTCCCTGAAAAATGCATTGATAATACTTGGATCAACGTTATATTTCTCTGCATAGGGCACGCTAAAGTACCCGTGTTTTTTGATAATTACGCCGTCTACGTCAACCAGGATTGCTTTAGTCATACTGCCACTCTAGCAGGAAACTGCTAAGCTGAGATCAACAACAATACACTATGTCTTCACTCCACAAAAACATCGAGTACTACGCAAATATCCAGGGAACTGTTGAAGGCGCTAGAGAAGAAATAGAACAAGGATTGGCATTACTCGAAAAAATATCCGCTCCCATAGTAACGTTCTTTGGTTCACATAGAGTAAACCCCGACTCAAAAGAGTATCAAGCCTGCAAGGAACTTGCTTTTACCCTAGGAAAACAGGGCTACGCAATCATGAGTGGTGGTGGCCCAGGCATTATGCACGCCTCCAATAGCGGCGCCACTGCGGCTCAGGCAATTTCCATCGGCTTGAAAGCTAAGTTGCTTACAAAAGAAAATATTACGGACCCCATCTTTACAGATTATTTATCGTTTCACTTTATCTTTGTGCGTCGTTTTATTATGTCCATTAAAAGTGAGGCACTCATTTTTTATCCTGGTGGATTTGGCACACTAAATGAACTCTTTGAATATCTTGTCCTTATGCAAACAGGAATCGTTGATACCGTTCCCATCATTTGCGTAGATAAGGAATTTTGGAAGGGACTTTTTGATTGGATAGTTGAAAATCCAGCCAAAAGTAACTATTTAATGGACCAAAAAGTTGATTTGAGCCTCCTCCATTTTGTAGATGATAGTGAGGAGGTAATAAGTCTTTTGCCCAAGATATGATGAAACTCTGGATTTCCCTCATCCTTATCTTCTTAATACAGGAAGCAGCCTCTACAACCGCAGTCATCTTTAGAGCGACCCAAGAACACATTGGTTTCTGGGCACTCCTCCTTACTTGGACGATCATGACGGCACTAGGTGTATATATTGGATATTTTTTAGGAAAAAAGACTCGCTCAAGAATAGAGAAGACAAGAACAGGCATCTATGTAGAAAAACTTGCCCAAACTATTGAAGGCTATATAGGCAAACGAGGTGAAAATTTTGTCATTATCTTCATTACACTGGTGAATTTCGTTTACATCAATGCATTCCTCTGCGCATGGCTGAAGATTGATTTCAAAAGAATGCTTATTCTTATGGTGCTTGCAAATACCCTGAATTTCCTCCTTGTTTGGGAGGCTGTTACTCATGCACACACGCTCTTTTCGAATAGTTTTATTGCCTTGATTGTGGCAATTCTTATCATAATTGGCGTACTCACTATATCCAGAGCTATCTTTCAAAAAATGGTGAAGCACTAAAAATTAGTACTTTCCCCCGTGCATGAACATATAAATAAGAATTGGTGCAATGTCTCCTGGTCCCGGTAGACCCTTTGGTCCTGAAGATACGATTGAATATGCCACCTTTCCCTCTTTATCAAGAAGGACAATACCTGGCTCACCATGGTCAAAACCGTCTTCGTGACGGTCAATATATACGCCATACTTTCTGGAAACCTCTAAACTTAAGTCAGATAAGAGTGGGAAACGGATATCGTAGCGCTCTGCCATCCATGCGTGATTTTCCACGGAATCGTAGCTGATGGCCAAGAGTCGCGCGCCTAAGTTGTGTATTTTTCGATCAAATTCTTGCCACTGAATAAGGTACCGCTTACTGGTAGGGCAAAATTTACCACGAAAGAAAAAGAGTACCAATGGTTTTTCACCATAATCTGCCAAAGCATATTGTTTGCAGTCACTGCCTACCAGATTAAAATCTGGGGCTTTTTCGCCATTTTTCAACATAGGTTTGAACTAATATTTCGTTTGCAGATAACTCTACACTGAAAATTGTATTGGCTGCGCAGGCACAAACCGCGGTATTGCATCTTGTGTGCCTTTTTTGATTTTCTCTGCCCATGGATCTTCAATCTGCAAGAGGTGTTCCAATATATCGCACTGCTTCTTGTCTTTGCACTTTAAACGAGCTGACTTCATGTCATCGGTGTATTCATCAATGGCACCAATTTCCTTCACCAAATCTGCAATGGTGCGACTAATGCTGAAGTATTCTTCCTCTGAATCACTGTCCAAATTTAAAATACTCCAGAGCTCAACTTGGCGCTTTAATTTTAAGAGGCGCATATGATCTAGAGAAGCACGATGATCCAACAAAAATCTCTCTTTTGTTTCTGCCTGTGCAACCAGGTCAGCTCGATGACGCTTATCCTTAAATAGGACATCGAATAGCATGCGATCAGTATATGCCCTTTTTTATTGTTCCCCTAGCTTTCAAGCATATGTCTGCTGTATATAGGAAAGAACTTCAGGAAAGCGCGTCTCACCAATAAAGTGCCCAGCACCTGGCATCTTGGTAGTTGTGGCATCCAGCTTTTCAGATATATGTATGAATTCTTCTTGCGGAATGAATGGATCATTATCTCCGTAAAACAAAGCAATCTTTTCTTGATTTTGCTTGATAGCATCCCACTGCCAAGGCGTAGTGTAATAGCCGCTTTGCTTTTCTAAATCATCATTCAAATCTGTGTAGCATGGTGCAAGCAAGACGGAACCTTTGATTGTATGATTTTCCGCGTAGCGCATGGCTGCAGTTCCTCCCGATGACCATCCTAATAAAACATCATTTGGTCCGGCCTTAATATGCTCTTCCAAAAAGGGTAGCCAATACTCAGCGCGTGCAATTACTGAATCTGGAAATGTTTCAAAAAACGTTTCAAACCCTAGTTTTTCTAACTCAGCCTTCAACCATGGCGTCCACCCAAATGACCAGTGCGTGGTCATATTGCCGTGAATATAAATAATGCGCGGTTTCATGAACGGTAATCATTTTGAACTATGATACGCCTATCATAGCACCCTTATTACACCTTTCTGCGGCATTTCTTAAGAAAGAAGATCTTGCACGTGACCACCTCTATCAATGAGCTTTCCATCTTTCAATTGAAACGTCACATCGGTGTGCTTGGTAATGTTCAAATCATGAGTAACCACAATGATGGTAGTATTTTCTGCCTTAGAGAGTTCTTTGAGCAAGTCAACGATCATCTTGCTGGTATTGCTATCTAAATTGCCTGTTGGCTCATCTGCCAAAATGACACTGGGATGATTAGCCAAGGCACGTGCAATGGAAACACGCTGCTGTTCGCCTCCGGAAAGCTTCCCTGGACGACGCTTTTGTTTATCTCCAGTAAGCCCCACTTCATCTAGGAGCATACTAGCTCTATCCCGCTGCTCTGCCGTGGAACGACCAGCATATTCCATGGGCAACATGACATTTTCCAATGCCGTGAGGTTTGGGATGAGGTTGTAGTGCTGGAACACAAAACCAATTTTTTCTCCTCGGTAGCGGATGAGCTTGTGATCAGACATCTTGCTGATTTCTTGATCGTCTACTTTAATGGAACCGCTTGTAGGCTTATCAAGACCACCAAGCAACGTTAAAAGCGTGCTTTTTCCAGAACCAGATTTGCCTACAATAGCTGCGAAGGCACCGGTTGGAATGGAGAGGGAAATATCGTTCACCGCCGTTACCGTACTATCACCGGAACGGAATTCTTTTTTAAGATTGGTTACTTGTAACATATGGGTACGTTTGTGGATTAAGGATTAGTCTGCGCGCATTACTTCGGCAGGCTTTACCTTGGCAATGAGCAAGGCTGGAATTGCGCTTCCAATGATGGCAATGAGAATGGCCGCTAAGAAACCGTAGAGTATGACACTGAAACCAACGGTGGCATGCAAGTTGGTAAGGGCACCGCGCACATTGCTACCAAACTGTGTGCCAAATTGAGCAATTCGTACGGCACCACCAGTTCGGCCTCCAAAAGCACTCACCGTTGACGTTGCTGTAGCATCTGAATTACTATTGTTCACGAGAACATTCAGAACAGGGTTACTAAGAACTACGCCCAAGATCATTCCCACCACACTTCCCATGAGCGTAAGTACTAACGACTCTGAAATGAATTGCGTCACAATTCCCACGTTTGAAGAGCCAATTGCCTTCAGTACTCCAATTTCTCTACGGCGCTCACGCACAATCATCATCATAATGAGAAGGGTAATAACCGCACCTGCCACAAGGGCACCAATTAAGCTGTAGAGAGAAATACTCTTGATATTTTCTAGAGGCGCAACGGCACTATCTGCCTGATCTTTTGTGGAGGTAACATCTACCGTACTACTTCCCAATTTGTCCTGAATGGCAGAGACAACTGAATCAACATTATTAATATTGTCTGCTATCACCGTAATTTCGGTTGATTGCCCAACTTGAGCTGAGAGTGTTTGCACCTTCTTTAACGGCATATAAAGACCAGAATTGGCAAATTCATTTCCTGCATCAAAGATACCCACCACCTTAATGGTAGTACCGCTATACGCAGTGAAGGTTGAGCCAACTGTCAGATTATTCTTAGTAGCCAGCGTTGATCCAAGAATGGCAACGTTATCCGTACTATTGACTGCAAAGAGCGCGCCTGATGTTAACTTAGTGGTACCTGTAATAGCCGTACTAGGATCTGAAACACCAGTTACCATGATTGGGATAGTGAACGTTTGTGTTGTAACAGGAGCACCATCTGCGCTACTAGTTCCACCAGCAAATTCGCCGCCGCTAAAACGACGTTCATCTTGCCTACCAGCGCGAGCGCCCAATGTACCCGCATCAATAGCAGAAACTAAATTAGTATCTGTGCTGGGCGTTAAACGATCTCCAAGAGTTTCTGTTGTAGTAACCACATGAGCCAAGCCTTTAATGGCTGTTGCATCTGCATCCGTAAGAGGCTCACCTCCTCCTTGGAAACCTTGTGATCCTGCAGGGTTAACCGTAATAGTATTTCCTACCGAATCCGTTACTGCGGTAATCTTACTCTGTACCGTTTGGTAGGAAAGAAGCATTACCAAAGCCAGGCCAATACTCAACGCCAAAATGAGCGTTACGGAAACCGTTCGTATGGTATTACGAAACGCATTTTTTATTCCCCGAATAATTACCCTCATACTTGATATTACTTAAACTTATAACAGTAGATATTCTTAGCCTACTGGACAAGTCGTGAAGGATTTATGAAGAACTTACAGCGCCTTTGAAAAGGAGAAAGACTGCGCGATTGTATCGAGAGTAGCAACGTCACTGGTGGCGTCGTATAAATAGTCGAGGCGTACGGTGGCATTGTGTGATGGATCATACCAATAAATTGTTTGATATTTTCCTACAACAACTTGAAAATTAGCTAGTCGTATTGCTGATTCACCGCTCAACGTAACGGCACCTACAGTGACACCTGTTGGCAAGCCGGTGGAGCTCTCCTGTGCCCATTCTTGACTTGATTGAAACGTGTGCCCAATCTGACTTTCTTCATCAGATAATGAGGCAATATTAAATGTCACCGAGGGCCTGGCCGTGATAATGGCACCATTTGCATCCGTACTTTGAGAACTACCCACGGTCACAAGATTTGAATAGCCATTGAATGCAGCATGAAGTGATGAAAATTGTGAAATCTCAGAGTCATCAAGAGCCCAGGTTGATGGATACCAAAAAGAAAAACCAAACGAGCTTTGATACTGCTGCCAGCCACCTGGTACCGAAAAAGATGGAGAGGAGGTGGATGATTTCGCCTTGGTTGATAATGCAGAAACAACACTTTCTGCAGGATTATTTTTATTCCTACTAACCATATAAATGCCAATAAAAATAATAAGGACCGTGAGGAGTATCCAAAAGATGAGAGAAGGTTTTCGCATCTTAGTCCTGACTGCTATTTGCTGGGAACGTAGGCTGCTGCGCTTCTACGGCAAAGTTTGGGGCACCACAACTTGTGAGATCTGCCTTTGTGACAGACTGATTGTTTGCTGCTCTTGTGGTCAAAAGTTTGCAAGGTATGGTAAGGGGCACTGGGCGCATGCCTGCTTGGAACTCTTCAATACTCAGACCTCCCCTATATTCAAAGTGTGGCAGATCCGTATACCCTCTATCTCCGTGCTCAAGTCCACACCAAGCGGCAATATTGCCTAATTCGCCGTAATTAATATTTTCACCATTTGCATGGTCAGCCAAATCAACTGCATAGCCAAAATTATGCATACTCTGCCCGCCCATAGCATTCGTTACAATGTGGCCATTTACGGTTCTTCCTTGAGCATACAAAATATTCTGATCTGTAGATGTACGAAGTCCTGCGGCAATATAGAGATTGTACCCATACGCACCTGCCGCAGGGATTAAGCAAATGTTTACTTGCGTCAAAAAATTAGTGTTCAGAGCAGTGGACGTAGGTACGGTTTTTAAGTAAGTGAACGCGCCGGCCAAGCTTATAGCTGGCGTACTACTTGTTTGGGTAGTAACTGGACTAGCCAAAGGGCGCTTATGGAAAAAGACGTATCCAAGCAAGAAAAGGATAAGAATAACGGCACCAATTGAAAAATAAGCTGGACGTCGCGCAGCTTTACTTACACCGAAACGACTATGATACACAGGCTTTCTCAGTTGCACTTACACCTCCATTAAGGCTTCTTCATTGCAGGTGTTTTCAAACATGCTCACTATACTTAATCTTTGCCGCGTAAGAAAGTTAGTTTGCATTCTGAAAAGGAAAGATCAATGTAACCACGGTGCCTTTACCTACCGCACTCAAAATATCTACCGTACCACTCAATTTATGCATGGAAGATTGCACAATTGAGAGTCCCAAGCCACTTCCCCCCGTTTGTCGAGACCGACTTTTATCAGTGCGATAAAAACGATCAAAAATCTTTGCCAAATCTTCTTTAGGAATACCCATGCCTGTATCTGATACCTTCACCTGAAGACTGGAGCTATCCATACTATGAGAAATAGTGACGGTACCATTTTCCTTGTTATAGAGAATGGCATTTTTTATGACATTATTCAGTGCCTGTAGGAATTGTTCCTTATTAGTGCGCATAAAGAGCATTTTTTCATCAGCTTGCTCAAAGTGAAGACTGACAGTATGTTTGGCAGCAATTGGCTGCAGACGCTCTAGTGCTCCTTTAATAAGCGTTGTGATATCTACTTCATACATCTCAAGTGGAACTGTGGCACTATCATCAAAACGTGAAAGAGTGAGCAAATCACCTACTAAACTACCCATTTTCTGAACCTCTTCTAGATGACTTTCTGCCCGGTCTTTAGAAGCCTTCGGAAGATGTGGGGTATCCAGTTCATTTTCTAGTTCTGTTTGAAGAATGGCCAATGGGGTACGCAGTTCATGTGAGGCATCACCCAGGAAACGACGCTGGCGCTCATATGCTTCTTGAATTGGCATGAGCGTAATTCCTGCCAGCCAGTAGCTGAGCACTCCAGCCCCTATCAATAAAATGCTATTCACCAGAATTAAGGCATTAATGAGGTCACTCTGTACATCTTCAGGCTTAGGAAGCGCTACTTGCGTACCGTTGTAGCTATAAAATCCATTACTGAAAAAGGGAACTTGCTGCATTTGCTCATCGACACTTTCAAAACGGTGCTGCAACCGATCGGAGAAGTTTACGTAAATAACGGAACTGGATACAAAAAGAATGGCTGCCAAAATGACAACATACATGAGAGTTAGGCGTACCCGAGCGTGGTGGAAGCGCCCGCTAAGCGAGACGGTACCCTTTGCCCCAGACTGTTTCGATGCGCTTGGCATAAGTTCCCGGTAATTTTTTACGAAGGTTTTTGAGGTGAACGTCTACAACGTTGCTAAACGAATCAAAGAAGCGGTCCCAAACATGATCTAGAATATCTTCGCGAGTAATGACAGTACCCTTGTTACGAAGTAAGTATTCTAGCAGACCAAACTCACGGAGTGTTAAATTCACTTCCTTACCTTCAATGGTAAGCCTTTGAGTGCGGGTATCCAAACTTAACCCATCAAGCTCTAGAATATCAGTGGCGGCCAACGGAGGGCGACGAAGGAGGGTACGAACTCGTGCGGCTAGCTCACCAAAAGAAAAAGGCTTAATAAGGTAGTCGTCAGCGCCAACATCTAGCCCTGCAATTTTTTCTTCCACGGTGTCTTTAGCTGTTAGGAAGAGGATAGGCGTCTCAATATTTGCCGCACGTAAGTTACGACAAACCTCCAAGCCATCCCTATTTGGCATCATAATATCTAGCACAATGAGATCATATTCATTCATGCGCGCCATGGTCTCCCCTTCTACACCGTCAAACGCAAAATCTACCGCGTAACCACGATTCTGGAGACCCAGGACTAAGCCCTTATTTAACTTTGGTTCATCTTCAACAACGAGTATTTTCATATGCTGATAGTACCGAAAAATGTATGAAGTATGTGTGAAGACATAGTTGTTCTGAAAACAGGCTCCATGACAGGAGTAATGACTTCTCAGTTTTCAGAACAACTATGTCTTCACTAAGTAATTATATTGACATTAGCGATATATCGCTATATAGTAACGATATATCGTGATATATCTTTATATTTTCCCATGAAAGACTTTGAAGAATCAGGAGATCGTGGCGGTTTCTTCCGCAACTTCTCTCATCATCGCGCCGGTAGAGGTGATATTAGCCCCATTATTCTTCGCCTCCTTCGCGAAAAACCTATGCACGGATACGAAATTATCCGTACACTGGAAGAGCGCAGTCATGGTTTTTGGCGACCAAGTGCTGGTTCAATCTACCCTATTCTACAACTTTTGGAAGAACAGGAGCTTGTTTCTAGCCATGAGATGGGTGGGAAAAAGATTTATTCTCTCACAGAAGCAGGTGAAAAAGAAGCCAATAAAGGCAACCAATGGGAGAGATGGGAGCATCGTGCCAAAGCCGGTCAAAGCTTTGCCGAAATGCGTCACATAATCCAAGAAATTGCCATTTCTCTTAAAGATATTGCGCTTGAAGGAACACCAGAGGATGTGGCAGAAATACGTACCATTCTTACTGAAACACGAGATCGCTGCGCAGAACTTGCTCGAAAACAACGTTAATTATTTATGAAAAAAACTCCCTCACCCGAAAAAAACGCACAACGCCCACCCGCGGGGCCAAACATTTTTGCTATCCTCAAACCATATTTTCCTGTTATTGCCCTCCTTGCTGCACTTACCGTGGCAGGCAATGGTCTCAGTCTTTGGGTACCAAAAATTATTTCACATGCCATTGATGCATATGCACATCGTACCCTGGAATTGAACGATGTTGGCTGGGAATTGGGCTGGTTTGGGTTTGGCATTTTTGTCTTCACTTACCTCCAAAATATTGTACAAACCTTTGTCTCCGAAAAAGTTGCTAAAGATATTCGCAATAAGCTCTCCGCTAAGATTTCTCGTCAGAGCCATGCGTATATTCAAGTAAGTAATCCTTCAAAACTACTCACAAACTTAACGTCCGACGTTGATTCGGTAAAGACATTTGTGGCTCAAGCCATTGCGTCACTTATTTCTTCAGTTTTCCTTATTATTGGCGCCGCAGTACTTCTTCTCTATACCGACTGGCGCCTTGCACTTGCCGTATTAACTATTGTGCCCGTCATCATGGTGGTGTTTTATACTACGCTTAAGAATGTCCGCGCGCTCTTCTTTAGAAGTCGAGAAATCATTGACCGCCTCAACAAGGTTATTAATGAAAGCATTTTGGGCTCAGCGTTAGTCCGCGTGCTTCATTCCGAGAAAATTGAAGAAGCAAAATTTAGCGACGCCAACGCCAGCTCCCAAGAAATTGGCATGAAAATTATTGCCATCTTTTCTAGTCTCATTCCTGTAATTGGCTTCATTGCCAACATGGCTACACTCATTATTGTTACCTACGGTGGCCATTTGGTTATCCAGGGCACCATGAGTCTTGGTGACTTTGCCGCCTTCAATACCTATGTTGGCATCCTCATTTTCCCAATCATTATTATTGGTTTCATTAGTAACCTCATTGCTCAAGCCTCCGCTTCTTACGGCCGCATTATGCAAGTACTTGATGCGCCAGAAACCGATGAAAATGGCACCATTACTGAAGCACTCACCGGTGAAATGGACATTAAGAACATTACCGTTTCGTATGGTGAAAAAGCTGTTTTAAAAGATGTTTCTTTCCATATTGATGCTGGAAGCAAAACGGCCATCATTGGCCCTACGGCTGCTGGAAAAACCCAGCTGCTCTATGTGCTTACTGGCTTGCTAGAGCCGAACAGCGGTGAAGTCATGTTTGACCATCACCTCCTGAAGGACTTTGACCAAATTAGCCTGCATCAACAAATTGGTTTTGTTTTCCAAGACAGCATTGTGTTCAACATGAGTCTGCGTGAAAACATTGGCTTCAGCACCACAACCAGCAACGAAGATTTAGAAAAAGCCATTGAAACGGCAGAGCTCACAGATTTCGTTGCATCACTTCCTAATGGTTTAGATACCATCGTGTCTGAGCGTGGATCCAGCCTTTCTGGTGGACAGAAACAGCGCCTCATGTTGGCGCGCGCCTTAGCTCTCAACCCAAAAATCTTACTCTTAGATGACTTCACTGCCCGTGTAGATACCGTCACTGAGGGCAAAATTCTAAACAATGTACGCAAGAATTATCCAGACCTTACCTTGCTTTCAGTTACCCAAAAAGTAACGGCTGTGGAAAATTACGACCAAATTGTCCTCCTCATGGAAGGCGAACTTCTTGCTAAAGGCACTCACAAAGAATTGCTGAAATCTTCTCCAGAATACGTCCAAATTTATACTACTCAACAAAGCACAAGCACCTATGAACTACACGCTGACTAATCCAGAAACCGAGGGAGCCCAGAAAACCGATGGCATTCTGGATGCTCTCAAAAAACTGTGGCCACTGATGGTGCAGGAAAAAGGACGCCTTGTTCTGGCTTTTTTCTCCATTCTCATCAATTCAGGCCTGACCATTTTAGCCCCAATTCTCATTGGTCATGCGGTTGATAACTATATTGGCGGCAGAAATTTCCACGGTATTGTGGTGTACGCTGTTTACCTTTTCCTCATTTACATTGGCATCTTGGTAAGTAGTTTCTTCCAAACACGCACCATGGGAAATGTGGGTCAGCGTGTATTGTTCCGCCTGCGCAATGCCATTTTCATGAAGTTACAAGAACTTCCTGTAGCATTCTTTAACCAGAACAAAGCCGGTGACCTTATTTCGCGTATCAATAACGACACCGATAAACTCAATCAGTTTTTCTCACAGTCATTAATGCAGTTTGTAGGTAACGTTTTCGTCATCATTGGTGCTGGTATTGCCATGTTAGTGGTAAACACCAGAGTAGGTGTAGCATCTCTTGTTCCAGCTTTGGTTTTGTTAGTATTCGTACGCATTACATCCGCATGGGTTAAGCGAACTAACTTTGTGAACATGCAGGCTCTAGGCGGCATGAGTGCAGAGATTCAAGAAAGCTTACAGAACTTCAAAGTTATCATTGCATTTAACCGTCGCGATTATTTCCGTAAGCGTTTCCAGGAAGTAAATGAAAACAACTATCGCGCTGCTATCCGGGCCGGTATTTCCAGCAATACGTATGTACCAGTCTTTGGACTAGCCTCAAACATGGCCCAGCTGATCATGATTGTCTATGGTCTGCACCTCATCGCATCTGGCGCCTTCACCTTTGGCTTACTCATTAGTTACTTGGCATATGTGAGTCGATTTTACGATCCACTTCGTCAGATGGCTGCACTCTGGTCCAATCTACAAACAGCCTTGGCTGGTTGGGATCGTATTTCAGAAATCCTAGCCATGGAATCAGACCTTGCCGTTATTCCTGGCACAACAGATAGTAACGATAAAAACGTTATTGAGTTCAAAGATGTCTCGTTTAGCTATCCTGGTGGTCATGATGTACTAAAAGATATTTCATTTGCCATGGAACCAGGTAAGACCTATGCACTGGTAGGCCCTACAGGCGGAGGCAAAACAACCACCGCTTCGCTTTTGGCCCGACTCTATGATCCCTCCAAAGGAACGGTACTCCTCTCTGGTAAAGATATCCGTTCCTACGAACACTCAGAGCGTACCAAGAAGATTGGCTTCATCTTGCAAGATCCTTTCCTTTTCACTGGCACCCTACGAGATAACATTCTGTACGGGAATGAAGACTACTTGAAGCATTCCAACGCTAAGATCTTGGAACTCTTAAAAGGAGAAGGACTAGACGGCCTCATGGAGCGCTTCGATCAAGGGTTGGATACCCCAATTTCGGCCAGTAGCGACACCATGAGTTTGGGCCAAAAACAGCTCATTGCCTTCATTCGTGCCGTATTACGTCACCCTGATTTACTCATTCTGGACGAAGCTACGGCCAACATTGATACCGTCACAGAACAGCTCTTGGATGAAATTCTCCAACACCTGCCTGAGAAAACTACGAAAGTGGTCATTGCGCACCGCCTCAATACTATTGAAAACGCTGACGAGATTTTCTTCGTCAACGGAGGCAGAGTTACCTTAGCAGGCTCACTAGAACAGGCGGTAAAAATGTTAAGCAAGGGTGTTCGCGAAAGTTAATTCAAACTGATAGAGTAAGGGTACTATGCAAACTTCTCTCATCATTTTTGGCATCACTGGAGATCTCTCACACCGCAAACTTCTTCCTGCGCTGTACCGCTTAATTGAGCAAGATGTTCTTCCAGAACATATTCAAATCATTGGTATTAGTCGTCGGAATGTTTCCATTGATGAGGTTATTCATCCTCTCTACGCCAAGGAAGGCTTGAATCCCGATAGCATCATGAAGCTTGGTAAACGCATTACCATGCACCAGATGGATCTAGAAAACCAAGAAGATTATCACGCGTTAGCCACCCTCTTACAGAATAGTAACTCTACCAAGAACCTATTCTATCTTTCCATGCCGCCACAAACATTTGGTCCCGTCATCAGCAACTTGGCTGCTGCCGGACTCCAAACGGATGGTAGCAATGATTCCTGTGAAAATAGGCTCATCATTGAGAAACCTTTTGGTCATGATCTAGATTCGGCCATTGCATTGGTGGAAATTGTTTCGGAACACTTTACCGAAAAACAGATTTACCGCATTGACCACTACCTGGCCAAAGAAACTGCCCAGAATATTCTGACGTTTCGTTTCCACAACCCCATTTTTGAGGAAACGTGGAACCGGCGTTTTGTGAAGAATATTCGCATCTGCGCTTTGGAAACTATTGGTATTGAAGGACGAGCTGTTTTTTACGAACGCATTGGTGCATTGCGCGATCTCATTCAAAGTCACCTTTTGCAATTGTTAGCACTTGTTGCCATGGAGCAACCTGCAACTATGACCGCAGATGATATTCACAAAGAAAAACTGCGTCTTTTACAGGCAATTGAGCCCCTTACCCCAGAAACTGTAGCCACTCACGCCATACGGGGTCAATATGCTACTTATAGAGACGAAGTACAGAACCCAGCCTCAACAACGGAAACCTTTGCTGCCATCAAGCTTCATATTAATAATGAACGCTGGCAAGGTATTCCTATTTATCTAGAAACAGGCAAGGCACTTTCAGAGAAGTCTACTCTTGCTACCATTACGTATTGCGGCGGTGATAAGCACGTAGAAGACAACCCGCTTACCATGCATATCCAACCAAACGAGGGCATCTCGCTTGGAACCTGGGTAAAGCGCCCCGGATTAGACAATCAAGCAGAGCTTGCAGAAATGGATTTTCGCTACCAGCGTACCTTCAAAGATGCCGCTCCTGAGGCCTACGAGCGCGTGTTCATGGATGCCATTCGAGGTGATCAAACGCTCTTTGCCAGCAGTAGCGAAGTAATCCGTTCTTGGGAAATAATTGACGCCATCTTGCAAGATTGGCCAAACCACACCAACAACCTCAAAGTCTATCCTGCAGGCAGTAGCGCAGAAGAACTCAACACACTTGAATAGCACCCATGCCCCTGCGTGGTTTACAATAGAAGTGTATGCCTTTGCCCAACACGCCATTTTTTCAGTCGCCCACTAAGGTTTCCCGACTTTACCCTGTTTTGTCACTTGTGCTCCTTCTTGTTGGAAGCGGCATTATTTATAGTTGGCAATTAACGAAGATTAACAGCAACGCTACTGTTCAGGAACAAGATAAAAAGATATCGTTCCTCCAAGGCCAGGTCACCAGTCTGAGCGCCCAACAAAAGGAAGACCAAACCAATCTCTCCACACAAAGTAAGCAACTCTCAACCACCCAAGGAAAATTGAGTGATGTTCAAAAACAGCTTACTCAGGCCACAAACGACCTTGCCACCAAAGAAAAGGCCCTCTCTGATGCGGAAATTCAGCTGCAGCAGCAACAAGACCAACTCTCCAACAATGCATCTGAATTAACGCAGCTACGGAACCGACCGCCACTCTTTGATTTTAATAACCAGTCTAGTTTGCCGGATGCCACTGAAAAAGAGCAAGAAATTAAAAATACCATTACGGATGCATATAGCTACATTCAAGATATGTATGGCGCGCCTTATTTGCTTGATCAAATCACCATCACGTTTGTGAGCCAGTTTGATATCAGTGCCGCGTCAGGAGAAATCACCATTCAAAATGGGCCAAATGGCATTGCAATTAATATTCATCTCAAAGATTACGACAACACAAACTTTGAAGACGTCAACACGCTCATTCACGAAGTGGTACACGGTTTTCATGGCATTGCCGTTATTAATAACTCTGCCCTTGAAGAGGGCGAAACGGTAGCCGCAACAGATGCCATCATGGAAAGAATGATGGCTGACGGTAAGCTTCCCCAATTCCCTAATTTGTATATTATTATTGGCCAAGATCAGTACAACCAATGGAATCAGAGTCTTACTATTCCAGCTGATAGCACTACGTTCTACAAAAGTCCTGACATTTCTCAAATCTACCAGGTCATTGGCTATGCCTGGATGCAAATGTACCGCTCAGATCCTGATATCTTCAAACAGGTAAATGAAGCATACTACGCACAAGTTCAACAGGGAAAAACACCGGATAGACCTATGATACTTTCCGCCATTGAATCGTCCCTGAGTAGTGTGAACTCCATCCCCATTGCTGCGTACGTTGCACAAAACCAAGCTTTTAACCCACGCTAGTGGTGCTCTCTACTTCTTGCTAAGATACATACTAATGCCTGTTATACCCGCCAATCCAAACATTACCCCTAAACGCTACTCGCGTTTTTGGTTCCGTTTTTTTGAGCTCTTACCTGGATTGGTAGTGTGGATCTGCCTCATTGCTCCTTTTATTCTCTCTATTTACTATCCCCTCTCCGTCACAATCTTCATTGTGTTTTTTGATGTGTATTGGCTCATTCGTTCACTCAGCTACGGTTTTATTCTCTTCCGGGGCTATAAACGCTTCCAAAAAACAATCAATACGAACTGGATGGACCAGCTTCACACTCTGGAAAGCTTAACCCCTACCGAAGAAAAGAAGTTTGACTTGTTTCCCTGGCGAGATATTTATCACGCCGTCATTATTACCATCTATCAAGAAGAAGCCTCTATTGTAGTAGGCGGCTTGCAGTCCATGGTTGATGCAGATTACCCAAAAGATCGCCTCATTGTTATCTTGGCAACTGAAGAACGTGCAGGGGCACCTGCTGCAGCTGTAGCGCAAGAATTGAAGGAAAAATTTGCCGATAAATTTAAGTACTTTTTGGTCACCGTTCACCCTGACAATATTGCCGGTGAAGTAAAGGCCAAAGGAGCCAACGCCAGTTGGGCTGCTCGCCAACTTACCCTCTTTTTGGAAAAGAAAAACATTCCCCGTGATCATGTGATGGTTTCTACGGCAGATGCAGACTCTCGTTTCCACGAGCAATTCTTCTCTTGCCTTAGCTACATGTATCTCACCACACCAGAGCGCACCCAAGCTTCATACCAACCAGTGGCAGTGTATTTCAACAACATCTGGGAAGCAGGCATGCTCTCACGGGTTATGGCATTCAGTACAACGTTCTGGCAACTCATTGAATCAGTGCGTGATTACCGCCTCATCACCTTTGCTACGCACGCAACTAGCCTCCAAACGCTCTATGAGACCGACTACTGGTGCACCTCTATTGTAAACGAAGACTCTCGCCAATTTTTCCGTGGCTATTTCCACTTCAAAGGACGCTTCCGTGCCATTCCTATCTTCCTTCCTATCTATATGGATGCCGTGATGGTCAGGTCAAAATACGGCACCCTCAAAAACCTCTATCTTCAGCAGCAACGCTGGGCCTACGGCGCTGAGCACTTCCCCTACATTGTTATGGAGTGTTTCCGTCAAAAGGAAATTCCTCTAGGATCCCGTGCACTCATTATTTTCCGCGCTTTCTCTGGTGCCTATTCATGGGCAACATCCGCGTTCTTCATTACGGTAGTTGGTTGGTTACCTCTTTGGCTCAATCCTACCTTTCAACATGACGTGGCAGCAAGCAGCTTCCCTTTTGTAACAAAGACTCTGCTCAGCCTAACCTGGGTTGGCTTGCTCATTTCTGGCTTTATTACCTGGCGCCTTCTTAATACGGTAGTACATGGCAAGAAACCCATTGCCTTCACTACCATGTTCTTACAGTGGCTCTTGGTACCTATTGCCACGCTTGTCTTTGGCGCACTACCAGGTATTGATGCACAAACCCGTCTCATGTTAGGCAAGTATATTGGTTTCCGTGTAACCGAAAAAACAAGTGTATGAAAGTAGCTCTCAAATGGTTTAGCCGCTATTTTGTTGCCATTTTCTTGGTTTGGATTGCCGCCTCCGGCTTGTATTTTTCCTGGCACGATAGCATGACCACTGACGAGGGTGTCCACACCGCTTCAGCGTATAACGCCCTAACCAAGCACGACGCACTCTTTGATCCTGAGCACCCGTTCCTCTACAAAGACCTTACGGCGCTCCCACTCCTCTTCATTCACACCAACCTACCAAACGACGACGCAAAGCTCTGGGCAGCAGCTACACCTACTTTCTACGATAGCTGGCAAGAAGCCCGCCGATGGTCAGATGAATGGTTCTACGGCAGCGGCAACAACGCCGATCTCATGATATTCTTGGCACGCCTACCAGGTGTTATAGTCATGATTCTTTTGGGTTGGCTGATGTATCGATACAACACGGCATGGTTTGGTGAACGCACCGGTCGCTGGGCACTTTTCTTCACCGCATTTTGCCCCACACTGCTTGCAAACGGCCACCTCACAGATACCGACGTTCCGGTTGCCCTCACTATCCTTGTCTGTTTCTGGGCCCTCTGGCGCTATTACGAAGAACAAACGCTCAAGCAAGCTGCCTGGTTAGGATTAGGCTTAGCCGTGGCACTTACCACCAAATACTCTGCTGTCGCCCTCATTCCTATTACCGTTATCTGGTTTGGCTATAGTGGCATCAAAAAGAAAGTGGCATTTTCCAAGCTTCTAGGCCACTTGCTGCTTATGGCCCTCATTATCTGGCTCTTTATATGGACACTCTACGGTTGGCACTCCCCATTAGTACCCTATGGAGAACCACTGAGCGCCCCTCTTGGCCTTATAAAAGACCGCTTAGCAGCACATCACCTCACTCTTAAAGAAATTGGCACCGATGTGCGCTGGTTCCTCCCTAGCCCATACATTAAGGGCATGATACTCACCTTTGGTAGCAGTATTTTTGGTCGCGGAATGTTCTTCTTGGGCAAGCAATATGGTAGTGGTGTTTGGTACTACTTCCCCATTGTACTATTCCTAAAAACCCAAGTTATTGCGTTACTCATTCTCTTTACGGGTGTTGCAATGTACTTCCGCAAAGTTATCAGCGTTAAGCATTGGCAGCCTTTAAGTTGGCTCCTGGGAGGGTCTGCGCTCATTGTCACCTTTTTCTCTCTTACCAGTAAGTTAGATTTAGGTATTCGCTACATTAGCCCTCTCTTTCCCCTGCTCTGCATTGCGCTTGCCATTTTTGCTACCTATATGGAAGAAAACTTCCACTGGAAATACTTCGTACCCGTTGTTGCCGTTCTCTATGTTGTGCCGGTATTACTCCAATTTAACGACCTCCTTGCCTTCTCTAACATCTTTACCTGGCCGCAGAAAAATACCTACGAATATTTTAACGACAGCAACCTTGATTGGGGCCAGCAAACTCGTGCAGCAGCACAAGTAGTGAAAGATCGTTACCATAATCAGCCTGTAGCCGCCAACTATCAGTGGACCGGACGAGGTTTGCAGTACTACGGCGTGGATACTATCAGCCTAAATGCAGCCAATCCGCCAAAAAATACCGTTATTCTTATTAACGCCACAGAACTTGAATGGCCAGAATATAGTTACTTCCGCACCGTTACTCCTGATTATCAAATGGGCAAGGAAACGTTTTTCTATGTTCTCAAATGAATTTCTTTGAAGAAGTCTACCTTGCAGTTGCGAAGATACCGCCAGGATCTGTGGCAAGTTACGGTGCGGTTGCAGAAGCAATAGGACGACGACGCGGTGCACGCCTTGTTGGGTGGGCACTGGGGGCGCTCAAGCGGCCAAGTGAGATTCCATGGCAACGCGTTATTAATCGCACCCGTCGTATTAGCATTGTGAACCCCATTGTGACACCGGAAATGCAAAAAGATTTATTGGAACGCGAAGGCCGTGTGGTTGAACTGCGCCACGACGGCTGGTATGTCACCGGCACCGATTGGTACGACTTTTCTGCAGGAAAAGACCTGGTATAGTGGGTTTTGGTGCCTCATCCGCGGGTATAGTTTAGTGGTAGAATGGGTCCTTCCCAAGGATCAGATGCGGGTCCGATTCCCGCTACCCGCACCAAGAAAAAAGACAATCATATGATTGTCTTTTTTCTTGGGCACGGAGTAAGGAAATCGAACTAGGAAAGGGCATTTTTCATTTCTCGCGCGTACACCTGTATAGTAAACCTATGCACGAATACACAAGTCCCGAGGTAACAAGTTTCCTTGAAAAGAAAGAGGCTGTTCGCGACAAACGTGAAATTCCACTTGAGTCGGTAAGTGAAACCTCTGCCATCTTACGTACCACGGCAGAAAAAGTAGCTGAGATATCCAAAACCTGGAATCCTATTGAGTTCTATACTGCAGATCCTGAAGGACTCAAGCAAGAGAAAGAGCATTTCCTCGCAGCGTTCGCCCAAGATGAAAAATATACTCCTGAATTTAGCTATCCTGCTGTAGAAAATTTAGATGTACACCAGAGTAAAGCTCAGCTTCAAGAGCTTTACCGACTTGTTAAAGAACAAGAGTACGAAAAAAATGACCGCCGGGATAGAATTTCGCGCGTTGCGCTCCTTGCCAAAATTAAAGATGTTATTGCCACCTGTGATCTAGTCGTTGGCATACAAACAAAAGATGAAAAACACATTAAACATGCACTCGAACGAAAATACATGGGCACTGACCCAAAGCTCCTAGAAACTGCTCATCATCTTTATGCACAATTGACTCAATTAGAGACGCCGACAGAATTGGTTCACACACCAGGCCTCTATTCACACGATGAGCAAGCCTTTCTTAAAAAGACCATGTTTAATGCGGATGAAATTAAAGAGGCATTCGTCTGGGCATTGGAAAAGTTAGGCATTCACAACAAAGGGGAAGAGGGTTTCCGGGTAGTCATTGACCCACGAGCCACGTCCATTGATGTGCGCGATAAAACAGCAGAAGGTCCTACTGTTTTTATTCCTACCACACGAAATATGGATGGCCAAAGATTATTAGGACTCATAAATCATGAGATAGGAAGTCATGCTCGGCAGTCTATGAATGGAGTGAAGCTTTTTCAGATTGGTGGCGGCGCCCTAAAAGTGGATGAAGAAACTTTCTACGAAGGCTTAGCCATGCGCGAAGAAGAGGCATTTGTAACGAAATACTTTGGAAATAAGGATAATCCTGCACTCCCTTTCTTCGGTCGTAAGGAGAACTATTCCCTACCTTTTTATGCACTCGCCGTTGAAAAAGCCGAGGAAGGTAAATCTTTTCACGATATTTTTTCCTACATTCACAAAGCACAGTTGCATGTTGCCCTGAAAATTAGTCCCCACGAAGCGCTGCCACCCAAAGAGGAACTACCTGAAGATGTTGATAAAGTCGCTCAACAAGAAGCCTGGAGAATTACCTGTCGGGTTATGCGAGGACATACAGATATGTCGAATCCTGAGCAATACGGCCTTACAAAAGATTTAGCATATTTACGTGGGTATTATCTTGATAAACAGCTTGTGGAAGCTGGGTATGGTTACATTAATGAAGCAGCGGTTATTGCAGGAGGTGGTGGATTACGTGCCTTGGCAGAATACAATATACAACCAGAAGATCTACCCATTCCCTATAGAGATTTGGGCAATGAATATTGGGAAGAGGTTTTGAAACCTCGCATGCTAGCTGAAGAGTTGAAAAAGGGAGATTAATAACTCTCTAGAGTTCAAGAGTATTTTTTGGTAGGCTACTTTAAGTGTCATGTGTTGCAAGTTGCCACGTATCGCTTCGCACATTTAAGATAGGCCACGTATCGCTTCGCGATACTAGTGGCAAGTGAGGAGCAAAAATGAAAACTTGTTTTCATTTTTGCTCCTCACTTGCCACTGTAGCTCAGTTGGTAGAGCAGTACTTTCGTAAAGTAAAGGTCGGCGGTCCGATTCCGCCCAGTGGCTCCAAACAAAAAAGAGTACCTAACGGTGCTCTTTTTTGTGTAAAAGAAAAACCGCCTTTCGGCGGTTATTTCTTGTCTAGACTATTTCACCAACGTTTATCACTTCCCGGTTTTTTAGCCGGAGGCGTTGAAGAATCGGTAGCCTTCTTAGAAGCAATTTCAGTATCAATCTTGCTCTTTGTCTCTTCAACAGAACCCAGCGCCATCTCACCAGCCTCTCCACCAAACCAGTAGAAGTACCCAAGCGTTGCCAAGATGGCAATGGCAAGGAGAACCGCTAGCACAATCCAAGGTGTCCAATTGGTGCCAGTAGCTGTAGTAGCAGCGCTCTTTACCTGTCCAGCCTCTGGTGTAGCAGTTGGGGTTGGAGTAGGTGTAGGGGTTGCTGTAGCACTCGGTGTAGGCGTGGCTGCAACACTGTTCCCCTGTGCAGGAGTAGGAGCAACGGCAGTAGTCACTGCAGGAGTTGTGGTGGTATCTGTAGAAGCTACCGTAGTAGTTACCACAGGCTGCAGTGTC